>PJTQ01000049.1_pt1 | contig 244733 bp, 279 predicted proteins | sample 1512231 | NCBI WGS metagenome assembly PJTQ01 (sample SAMN08177688, study PRJNA422409) | Soil metagenome, whole genome shotgun sequencing project. | isolation source: Soil (3) enriched on wood chips | place: USA: Madison | collected 2015-01-15 | reverse complement strand
GGACGCAAATCCGCCCAGCCCAGCGCGATTGAACGAGTCTCCGGTGCATGGGGCGAGGCTTTCCTCACCTATACCAACCCGCCGGACGACCGGCACCGAGGCGAACCTCGCCCCATGCCGCAGCCACTCAAGGCACGCGGCACCCAAAGCAAACCCGGAGGCTCATGGTCGTCCGGCGTTTCGCCACGTCTCTGGCGCTAAAGAACGCTCGTCGAACCCATAAAAAGGCAGCAGAGCTTAGCCCCGCCCGCCCTCTTTCATGATGCGGGCCTTGTCGCGGTTCCAGTCGCGGTCGCGGCTGGTGGCGCGTTTGTCGAAATTCTTCTTGCCCTTGCCGATGCCAATAAGAAGCTTGGCCTTGCCATGGTCATTGAAGAACAGTTTGAGCGGCACGATCGTATTGCCGGCGCGGGCAACTTCCTGATCAAGCTTTGAGAGCTGTTTTTTCGACACCAGCAATTTTCGCGGACGGCGCTCCTGATGATTGAAGCGGTTCGCCTGCAAATATTCGGGAATATGGGCATTGATGAGCCACAGCTCACCGCTTTCCGGGGACGCGTAGGATTCAGCGATCTGCGCCTTACCCAGCCGCAGCGATTTCACCTCGGTGCCGGTCAGCACAATGCCCGCTTCCAGCGTATCGCCGATTTCATAATCAAACCGCGCGCGACGGTTTTCAGCCACGAGGCCGTGGCTGATCCATCCGTTCTTGTTTTTGTCGTTCTTGCTGCTCATCAGACTTAGATAAGACCTGCATGGGCTATTGCAAAGTCTACGGCCTGCTGCGTGTCCTTGGAAACCGGCACGAGCGGCAGGCGCAGCTCGTTATCGCAAAGGCCAAGGCGGCTGGCAGCATATTTCACGGCAGTGGGATTGGGCTCAAGGAACAGGTTCTTGTGCAGGTGCACCAGCTTGTCCTGAACGGTCAAGGCCCCCTTGAAGTCGCCAGCCAGCGACAATTCCTGCATCTGCGAGCACAGTTTGGGGGCGACATTGGACGTCACCGAAATACAGCCATGGCCGCCATGGGCATTGAAGCCAAGCGCAGTCATGTCTTCACCCGAAAGGAGGATGAAATCGGGGCCCAGCTTGGCGCGTTGCAGGCTCGCGCGGCCCATATCGGCCGTCGCGTCCTTTACACCGACAATATTGGAATGGGCTTCACGAAGGCGCGCAATGGTGTCGACACTCAGATCGACAATGGTCCGGCCGGGCACGGAATAGAGAATGACCGGAATGCCCACAGACCGGGCCACAGCCGAGAAATGCTGAAACAGGCCTTCCTGATTGGGCTTGTTGTAATAGGGCACAACGGAGAGAACGTAATCGGCACCGGACTTTTCGGCGTGCTGGGCCAGCGACACCGCCTCGGCGGTCGCATTGGAGCCGGCACCGGCGATCACCGGCACGCGGCCATTGGCTACTTCGATGCAGATTTCGACGACGCGGTTGTGTTCCTCATGGCTGACCGTGGGGCTTTCGCCGGTCGTGCCCACCGGCACCAAACCGTGGGTGCCTTCGGAAATCTGCCACTCGACAAAGCTTGCGAAGGCTTTCTCATCCACGACCCCATCGCGCATGGGGGTGATGAGCGCCGTAATCGAACCTCGCAGCATTTGTCGGTATTCCTCGATAGATGCCGGCATGGGGGCCTGGCATTTTTGATGTTGAATTGGCCCGGAACCCGCCGGTGCCGAACAGGCGCACCATACTTTTATCGGTGGCGCGCCACAAGGCGCGTGAAACGACTTGTGGTTCGCACTGTTGCGCCCATAAATGAGGCCATGATGCCCTTTCTGCAACGGCCCAGAACGACACCGGAAGATCACGCGGCCTTTGTCGGGCTGAACGTGCGCCATATCCTGTTGGACGATGCGCGAACACGGACGGCAGTGCATGTGCGCGGCACATTTGCGCCGGGTCGAATGCCGCTAGTCTGCATTCCAGGCTATAACCGCAATATGAGCGATTTTGCCTCTTTCCTCAGTTATTTCGGCAGGTTACGGCCCAATGACTGGCCAATTGTGCTGATCGATTTACCCGGTCGGGGACGGGCCGATGATCGCGCCCATATTAGCGATTACGGCTCCCTGGCTGATGCAGGTGACCTTGCCGATATTTTAACGGCATTGGGAATCGGGCGCGCCATTCTGCTCGGTCAGGGGCATGGCGGGCAGGTTGCCATGGCTTTTGCGGCGGCGCATCCGCTGATGGTGGGCGGAACCATATTGCTCGATTCCGGGCCGGTGACGGATTCGCGTGGAATTGTGCGGCTGCGCAACAATCTCGACCACCTGATGAGCTTGCGCGGCAAGGCGGTACAGGCGGGATTCCGGCGCATGCTGGCGGGGGATCATCCGGGGCTGACCACTGAGGCGCTCGATGCACTGGCCCTCAAAACCCATTATTTCGACACGCGTGGACGCCCTCGCCAACTGTTCGACCTGAGGCTGATCGAGCTGCTCAAGGATTTCAGTTTCAACGATGTTCTGGTCGCTCAATGGCCATTTTACGATGCGCTGAAATGCGCGCCGCTGATGTTGCTGCGCACACAATTGACCGACCAATTGCGTCGGGAGACATTTGAGGAAATGGTGCGCAGACGCCCCGATGCCGTGGCCTTCACCATTGCCGGGCAAGGCTCCCCTGCCCTGTTCGATCAGAGCGAGGAAATCGAGGCGGTGGCAAAATTCGTGTTCGGGATCGGCACAGGTTTGAGCAAGGCGGCCTGATAGCGCTCAATCCGCGCCGACCCTGGTGTCGGTGGCCAGCAGCACGGCCTGCTCCACCCATTGCTCGCGGCGAATGCGCCCCTTGACTGCGATGCGCCCCTCCAGCCAATCCAGATTGCTGGAATGCCAGGCCGCGATCTGGTCGTAGTGATAAATGCCCAGATTGTGGAGCGCCGCCTCTGTCTTGGCGCCAATGCCTTTGATTTTCCGCAGATCATCCGGCCTGCCGCCACGAGGGGCGGGCAGTTCCGGCGGACGGTTGGTCTGCCGGGGCGGCATCGGGGTCGGTGGCACATCGCGCTCGGCAATACCGGCAAGCCGTCGCGCGCCGGACGGCTTTGCGGGTGGCGCAACCACGATTTGCGGTGCCACCACCAAGGCGGGCCGCGGGACAGAATTGCGCAGCATGCGACGGGTGCCATAGCCGATGATGCAGCCGCATAGATAGGCCGCGAGCAGTAGAAGCGCGATCTCGACGGCATGATCAAAACTGCTCATTGTCCGCCCCGGCGTGGCTGGGTTTGCGGAAGGCTAAGCCAGCCGGTGATCAGGCCGATTGCGAGCGCGGCAACCATGAAGGGCCAGTAAACGCTCACGAGAAAGATCAGCGATGCCCAAAAGTTCTGCACGAGACCTTTCCTCGTTGCGGTCTAGCGATTCCTGACGAGAAGGGGCGGCGCGTTACTCATTGTCGGTGTCAATCGTAACCACGATTCGTCGATTCTGACGCTTGCCGTCCTGCGTCGCATTGTCCGCGACGGGCTGGGACTCGCCATAACCAATGGCATAGAGGCGCGCCGGATCGACATTGCGCTCGATCAGGGCATTGACCACGGCCTCGGCCCGCGCCACCGAAAGCGCCAGATTGCGCTGGTCGTCACCATCGCTATCGGTGTGGCCCTCGACATAGATTTTGGTGTCGGGACAGAGGGCGAGCGCTTCGCCGAAACGATCGAGTTCTGCATCTGCGCTGTCGGCGATTATGGCATTGCCGGATTGGAATAGGATGGCGTTATGCGCCGACAATTCGGCGATCCGGTCGCGGCACAGTGCGAGCTGGTCAGGCGAGGTCTGTGGGACAATGGGAGCCTCTGGCGTTTCCGCCACGGGCTGAACTGGCGCCGCGTCTTCAACTGGTGCTGCTTCTGTCTCGGGTGCTGGCTGAGGCTCGGCCTCTTGCGCGGGTGCTTCCGGTGGCGCGGCGCGTTCGGACAGGTCGAGCTGCCAGCCCTTTTCGGCCAATTGCTTGACCGCGAATTCGGCTTCCAATGAAGCTTTGTCGAGGGCTGTCGATGGGGTGCCGGATATGGTCCAGGAGGTGCCGTCGAAAGCGGCCGCTCCGGTGTCGAGCCATTTGAGCAGGTCGATTGCCTGCTCTGCCGATGCGAGGAAATCGTCCGGCTGGCCAGAGGCGTAATCGGCGCTGGAGGTGCTGCCCGGTCCGGCAAGGGCTAACAGATTGTCTCTAGAAGCAGGATCGGGGAGGAAACCGGAAAGGGTGATTGCACCGGTCTCGTCGCGCTGCACGGAGAAAGAATACTCGCTCAGCGGGGGCGGACTGATTTCGATGGCGGCGAGTTGAAGGCCTTGCGGCAGGTCATTTTCGAGGCTTGTCAGAATTGTCTGATAGGCCGGAGACGCGCCGGCAATGCCGGACAGGGTGAGGATAGTTTCGTTCAGCACGAAGCGGCCTTCGGCCATCTGATCGAGCAGGTTGAGGCCAAAATCGACGCCGGACTGGTAGAGAGCGGGCGCGCCGGAGCCGAGCTTGAGGAAATTGACATCGGCATTTGCGTGTTCGGCAAAAGCGGTGACCGTCGCCTGATCGGGGGCGTAGCCATCGAAAACCAGCACGCCGCCTTCCTGTCTGGTGACGCTGACCCAATAGTCGCTGACCGGTGGCGGGGCGAGCTGGACAATGGAGCCGGGCAGCGAATCGGTGATGGCCTGCGCGACTTCAAAGCTGGGCGGCGCGCCGGAAATGCGGCTCACGCCGTCAACGATGCTGGCGCTGCCATGGTCCAGTCGCGCCAATTGCTCGATCAGGGTGCGGCTCAGTTCGGCAAAGCCATCGGGAGCGCCGGAGGCGAGGGCGAGGCCGGTAGCGATAGGCAGGCCGGACACATCGGCGGTGCGAATACGTTCGACTAAAGCCTGTTCGGGGACATGGCCGGAAACGGCAATGCGGGTGCCGTCAAACTCGGCGGTCCATGTGTAAGGCGCTGCGAGAACGGGGGCCATGTTGACCGGCCCCAATGCGAGGCCTTCGGGCAATTCTGCGAGGGCGTTCTGCAGCGCGCCCAAGGCGCGGTCGGAATTGACGCGGCCTTGCATGGCCAAAGTCATATCCGACAGGCTGATGGTGCCGGTTTCGAGGAGTTCGGCCTGCGTCAGGGCGAATTGCAGAGCGGAGAGAAACTGCTGTTCGTCGGACAGGCCGGAGCGCAGCGCGAGGCCGGATGTATCAAGATCGGGCTGTGCGGATAGAAGGGTCAGGAAATCGGCATTTGGCACGCCGCCTGAAAGGCTTATGGCGGCGTTCTCGACCTTTACGTCAATATGATACGGGCTCATCGCGGGCGCAATGGCGACATTTTGGGTGACGGTGCGAATGCCGGGAATACTGGCGAGCAGCGCAATGGCCTGATCGCGGTTGCCCTGCGTATCGGTTGTGCCGGTCAGGAGAACGTCGCGGCCATCAAGGGCGATATGGGCCCATGAGAGGCCATTGTCTGCCAGTGCGGCATCGCCCTGCCCGCGCAGATCGGCGAGTGCATTTGGCGTCGTCATTACCAGAGCGGCAAATGTGCCGGTGAACACTGTCACCGCACCCGGCGCCGCCCATTTCAGGAGGTCCCTGATCATCCCGAATCCATTGGAAAACCGCAACTTTGCCGAAGGTAAATGATTTGCGCGACGGGACAAAGGGAAATGGGGGTACACGATCATGTCACAAAGCACGACGCCCCCTTCTCCCCCTGTGGGAGAAGGTGCCCCGAAGGGGCGGATGAGGGGGGCTGATCTACCAGTTCGCGCAGAGCGTGCCATTCGAGCATAGCTCTCATGGCCTTCTCGCCCAAATTCGCTCCACTGGAGCGAATTTGCCTGCGGCACGGCTCGAAGCCCCTCACCCTGGACAATCCGCTGAACGCGGATTTTCCTTTCCCTCTCCCACAAGGGGCGAGGGAGGGTCAGTGGGCGGGTTCCAAATGCGCAAAAAGAAAGGCCCGGCAGAGCCGGGCCTTTCCCAATTCAGCAGTAATCCAAGGATTACTTGAATTCCTTCGATGCGCCAACGCGAACCGAGTATTCGCCGTTCTGCTCGAAACGAGCACCGACATACGATTCGAAGTTGCCACCTGGCTCCCAGCCGAGTTCTGCGTCGGCGTAGAAGTTGGTGACCGGAACAAGCGCAGTGTTAGCAGTGTAACCAACTTCGGTCGTGAGCGTGAGAGCATCCGACAAATCAGCCACGAGCTGGATCGCGATCGCGTAGTCTTCAGTGTTTGCACTCGACGTGTCACTATCGGTCCAAACACCAGCCAAGTTGATAGCAACAGTGTCGGTAACCTTGGCGCCGATCGAGCCGCCAACGGTGAAGCCCTGATTAAGAGCAGCACCAGCAACTTCGCCACCATTCACGCCAACGTTGGCTGCGAGGGTGAACATATCAAACTGCGCGCTGGCAGCTGCCAACAGAGCGTAGAAAGAGTCACCTTCGTAGTCACCAGCGAAACGAGCAGCGGTGTACACGTTGAAGTTATCAAAGTTGGCGGCCAGATCGGCATTAACAAGCCAAGCTTCGATGTCGCCATCAAGGACACCGGCAGCAGCGCCATAGACGCTGGCAGAGATGCCTGCACCTGCATAGCTCACGAAGCCAACGAGGGTGCCTGCGCTAGCAATATTGTCAATAGCAGGATCCTGTTCGCCGCCCAGGTTCTCAAGACCAACACCAGCCTTCACGCCGTCTGCCAGAGTCGTGGTGACCTGGATAGCGTGGCCACCCGTGGTCACGCCGATAACACCGTCGTTAACACCAACAGTGTCCTGAGAAGGAGCGCTGAAGAAACCGTCGCTGTAGAGACCATCCCAGCCGAAGATTTCCAGGAAGTCTTCATTGCCTTCGAGCGCGTCGCCAACAAGACCAGCGGTGATCACGGTGGTGTCACCGATGCTCACGAATGCGCGCGAGATGGTCGGCTCAATATCACCAGGAAGAGCAACCTCAACTTCATCAACCACAGTGTGAGTGGTCGTTCCACCGATACGGATCGTTGCAGAAGCAGGACCAAAATCGGAAGAAGCGGTACCAACGAACTGGACCCAAGCTTCGACTTCAGATTCCCAATCAAGGGTATCAACACCACCAACTACAGGCTCATAGTCGCCCCAGGTGAAATTATATTCAACCTTGCCGGTGATGGCGAGGCAGTTGGTCGAGGAGGAGATGGTCAGGCCGGAGATGCCCAGCGAGTCGCAAACGTCCAGCGAGGTGAGGACGCCGAGATCGGCAGCGAAGCCAGCGGTCGAAAGACCAGCGGCAGCAACAGAACCGAGGATAAGGCTCTTGAGTTTCATTAGTTGACCTCCAAAGTCAGTCATTCTTTGTGCCGGTTACCCAGCGGTTTGTCGAAACGCGACCACACAATTCGTGGTGCTGTGTGTTGCCGTCGCGTTGCGACCGACAAACGATCCCATGCATGGATTCGCAAGACCCACTCTACGCACAGAAAAACCTGACGCAATCGCGGCAATAGGGTTTTGGGCCTGCCACAATGTGGTTGCATTGCGGTTGTTGCAGATTCAGCACACAGATGGAAAGGGGTTGTTAACTGGGGTTAATGGGGGATTAAGCGATGCGGTTTGCGGGCGGGAATTGTGGCGAGAGCAGCGAATTACTGGGCTTGCTGTAGGGGTTCGCGGCTTAAAGCGGGGCTATTTCGGGATTTGCACTGCCTCCGGCTTCTATCTCTTACCCCCTCCCGGCCTCCCCCTGTAGAAGGGGGAGGAGCGCACTGGCGGCGGGTCAGGGCCTTTGGCAAGCAACGATTTGAGAAGGGGCCCCTCACCCGGCCCGGTGGCCGACCTCTCCCCCACAGGGAGAGGTGAGATAGAGCCTTTGGCTCTGGGCAGAACTGCTACGTTGGATGAAACATGAGTAGGGAGAGATGGAATGGCTGAGGCGGGTATTGCGCTGGTGACCGGGGCGACTTCGGGGATTGGGCGGGCGGTTTCCCTCGGGTTGGCGGCAGCGGGTTGGCAGGTGGTGGCCTGTGGGCGGCGGGCCGACAGGATTGCAGAGCTGAACGCAATGGCGGGGATCACTGGCATTGCCTGCGATGTAACGCAGCCCGAATCCGTGGCCGCGCTGTTTGCCGAGATCAGGGAGCGGCACGGTCGGCTTGACCTGACATTCAACAATGCCGGGCGCTTTGCGCCTGCTACCGTATTTGGCGATCTGGAGGTCGAGACCTGGCGGGATATGGTCGACACCAATCTCAACGGCGCCTTTTATATAGCGCGCGAATCCTTTCGGCTGATGCGCGCGCAGAGCCCGCAAGGTGGCCGGATCATCAATAATGGATCGATTTCGGCCTATGTGCCCCGGCCGCAGGCTGCGTCTTATACGACAACCAAACATGCAATGACCGGGCTGACCAAGGCGATTTCGCTCGATGGACGCGCGTTCAATATTGCCTGTGGGCAGATCGATATCGGCAATGCGGCCACGGATATGACGAGTGCGATGAATTCGGGCTCGTTGCAGGCCAATGGAACGATGGCGGCGGAGCCGACATTCGATGTCGCGCATGTGGTGGAGGCGGTGCTTTATATGGCGGGGCTGCCATTGTCGGCCAATGTTCAGTTCATGACCGTGATGGCGACGGGGATGCCTTATATCGGGCGGGGGTGAGGGAATCAGGCACCGGCGCCATTCGAGCATAGCTCTCATGGCCTTCTCGCCTCAATTCGCTCCACCGGAGCGAATTGCCCTCCGGGATGACTCGAAGCCCCACACTTTTTCCCCATTTGCCCAAGTGGATTGCACCTGCCGATCAGCCGATAGATGGACGAAATTGGCCAGCGCGGCGCGGCGCAAATGCCCGTGGGTTTCGGCCAGCCCCATGGCTTCTGCCGGATAGAGCGAGGCCATGCGGAAGGCTTCGTCCGGCACGAGGCCGATCGTGTCGATCATGAAATTGACGGCATCGATCATGTCGAGATCGGCGCCTGCCAAGGTGCCATTGGCCAGCCGCAATGCGCCATCGGCGCGGGTTATGGTGCGGCCATTGAGGGTGAAGCTGGTGAGATCGGTGCCGGTTTGCGACATGGAATCGGTGACGAGGAAAATCCGGCCCGGCCCCTGTTTGGCGCGCAGGGCGGCGGCGATGGCGGCAGGATGGACGTGAATGCCATCGGCGATGAGACCGGCAAAGACAGCGGGACTATCGAGCACAGCGCCGACAAGGCCGGGCTCCCGATTGCCGAGCTGGCTCATGGCGTTGAACAGATGGGTGGCCATGGTGGCACCGGCGGCGAAGCCGGTTTTGGCGCCATCATAGGAGGTGTCGGTATGGCCGAGGCTGACGATCGTCCCGGCAGCGGCGAGCGCTGCGATCTGCTCGGGCGTCACCGATTCAATGGCGACGGTACATAAGAGTGCGGGCAGTGTTTTGGCGGCCTCGACAAGCCGGGCCAGATCGGCGTCATCCATGGGGCGGATCAGGGCGGGGTCATGGGTGCCCTTGCGCGCCAGTGACAGATGCGGGCCTTCCAGATGCAGGCCGAGGAAACCGGGAACGCGCTGCTCATGGGCGGCAATGCCGGCGGCGATGGCAGCGACATTGACCGCGACACTATCGGTAATCAGCGTGGGCAGTAGCGCGGTGGTGCCGAACTGGGCGTGTGCGCGGCAGATGGTGCGGATGGAATCGAGGCTGGGAGCGTTATTGAACAGCACCCCGCCCCCGCCATTGACCTGCAAATCAATAAAGCCCGGCACAAGCATGCCGCCGTCGAGATCGACACGCTCGGCATGGGCGGGAATGGCGGCGCTCGCCACAATGCCGCAGACAAAACCGAACTCGATCAGCAGGGCGGCATCATCATGCCAGTCTTCGCCGTCGAAGATTCGCGCTCCGGCAATGGCGAGAAGGTCGCTCATATTGTTTCCGTCACCTTGCGCAGCATGGGCGGCTCATCTGGATTGAGGCCGCGATGGCGCGCCAGCGCTTCGACGAAGCCATAGAAAGACACGATCAGGGCCAGCGGATCGGTAATCGGGTGGCCGGTGGCGGCGAAGGGCAGGCGCGAGGCGGCGCCCGGGCGATCGCTGGTGAGGAAAGCGCGTGCGCCCTGCCCCGCCAGCTTATGGGCCATGTCGGCAACCGAGGCTTCCGCAGCATCGCGGGCGGCCAGCGCCAGAACGGGATAGCCGGGCGTCACGATGGAAACCGGGCCATGCATGACCTCGGCAGCGCTGTAGGATTCGCCCTGAATACCGCAGGTTTCCTTGAATTTGAGCGCCGCTTCATTGGCGATGGCGAAGCCGGGGCCGCGTCCGAGCACATAAAGGGCGGACTGGCCATCGAGGGCCGGAATCATGTCAGACCAATCGCAGGCGACGGCATTGGCCAGAGATTCGGGCAGCGCCTCGACGGCTCTGTGCAATTCAGCATCACCGCTCCAGCGCGCCAGCAGAGCCAGCCCTGCCACCACGGAGGTGACGAAGGTCTTGGTGGCAGCAACGCTTTTCTCAACGCCCGCATGCAAATCCACGGTGAAGTCGCTGGCTTCGGCAAGGGGCGAGCCCATCGTATTGGTGATGGCAATCGTGGTGGCCCCGGAGCGCCGGGCGGATTGGGCCATGCCGACGATATCGGGGCTTTTGCCGGATTGCGAAATAGCAATGGCGGCGGCGCGACTCAGTTTGAGGTCCTTGCCATAAATCGAGGCGATGGATGGGCCGACAGAGGCCACAGGCAGACCAAGCGTCAGCTCGATGGCGTATTTGAGATAGGCCGATGCGTGGTCGGAGGAGCCGCGCGCCACCGTGATGATCACCGAGGGGTCCACACTACGCAGGCGCGCTGCCGCGTCGTCGAGAACGGGCGAGGATGCCTTGAGGAAGCCAGCGACCACTTCGGGAATCTGGTCAACTTCCTGACGCATATGAGTTTGAGCGCTCATGGATTGGCTCATGGCTTAGCTCCTGCACTAGGGTCGCCAAGGCGCAGCTCGGCAACAAAGTCATAGGTATCGCCCCGATAAATGGAGCGGGTGAGTTCGATGACGCGGCCTGTCGAAAGATAGGAAATGCGTTCAATATGCAGACCGGCCGAGCCGATCGGGACTTGCAAAAGATGCGCGTCGGCTTCGGCAATATTGGCAGCGCGAATGCGCTGGATGGCGCGCACCGGACGAACGCCGAAGCGGTCGAGATATTTATAGAGAGAATCGCCGATTTCCGCCGGTTCAGGCAGAACGCCCGCTGACAGGCTTGCCCGTTCAATGGCCAGCGGCATGTCGCCCGTAAGGCGCAGACGTGCAATACGCGCCACCTGTTCGCCCGAACTGAGGCCCAGAATGACCGTTTCTTCCGGAGATGCCGCATAAACGCCGCGGTCCAGCCATTCGGCACGCACAGCCATGCCGCGCCGGGCCATGTCTTCTGTGAAAGACGTTAGCTGGGACAGGGATTGTTCGACACGCGGGGTCTGCGCCGCAACGAAAGTGCCTGAGCCGTGGCGTTGCACCAGAACGCCATCCTGCACCAATTGCTGAACGGCCTTGCGCACCGTCACTCTGGACACATCGGCGCGCAATGCGAGATCACGCTCAGACGGCAGCGCGTCGCCGGGCTTGATCGTGCCGCGTTTTATGGCATCTTCAATCCAGCGCTTGAGTTGGAGATAGAGCGGGCCACCCACGGGCAGAACCAGCGGACTATCGCCAAACATGTTCCCGGACTGGTCAGTCACATTTCCCTCCGCCAGGGCTATATCTGCCGATGCAATCGGCGGCAGCACGAGCCATAAGCGCACAATACCAATAACGTACCATTTGCCCAAGCCCATTTGTGCTTCGGAAAACGGCTCCACCACTCCCTTGTGGAAACTACTCTTTTTATTTTCCTTCTTATGCCGATCACAACCAAACTGGACAAGTGGTATTTTTTTGGCATTATCGTGGAAGGGAGGCGACATGGCAGAGAAGCAGACTGAAAAACGCCATGGCGCAGCGTTCGAGCTTGATCTGCAATCAGACGCGGCAATTTTAGCCCTGCTGTCTGAGGGGCAGGCAGACGCTGCCGCCTGTGTATCGCAGGCAGCGCAGGCGATTGGCCGGGCGGCAGATCTGGCAGCGTCCAGTATCAGAGATGGCGGCCGGCTGATCTATGCAGCGGCGGGCAGTTCAGGCCTTATGGCTTTGGCCGATGCGCTGGAATTGCCTGGAACCTATGGCATTGCGCGCGACAGGATCGTGGTGCTGCTGGCCGGTGGCATGGCGGCGCTGACCGACATGAAAGGCGGGCCAGAAGACGATGGCGAGGCGGCGCGAACGGCCGTTCTGGCGCATGAACCCGGCCCCAAGGACTGCCTGATTGCGCTCACGGCCAGCGGCCACACGCCCTACCCCCTCGCAGCGGCCAATGCGGCAAGTGCCTGTGGTGCAAAGACAATCGGCATCGCCAACAATGCCGATGCGACGCTGTTTTCCATGGTGGATGTGCCGATTTTTCTGCCCACGCCGCCTGAAGTGATCGCCGGCTCGACCCGGATGGGTGCAGGCACTGCGCAGAAGATCGCGCTCAACATGCTCTCGACGTTGATGGCGATCCGGCTGGGTCACGTGCATGACGGGCTGATGGTCAACCTATTGGCAGACAATGAGAAATTGCGGCTACGAGCGCGTGGCATCGTGGCAGCAATTGCACAGGTGGACGAAAAAACCGCTGCCAGCGCTTTGGAAGCAAGTGCAGGCGCGGTGAAACCGGCTGTGCTGATTGCAGCGGGTGCGGATAAAGCCGAGGTCATGGCACTGCTTGAGCGGCATGGGGGGCTGTTGCGGACCGCCTTACAGGACGTGCGGCGCTAGCACACCAATTGGTTGGCACAGCGCAGAACAGGCGCCGCGCCAATTAACTTTGGATCAATTTCATCAATATTTTCAATGATAAAGCGATGGCCCTGTCCCGGCAGAAGCGTCACCAGCATGTCACTGATCTCCGCATCGGGCGCGATGCGATCGACGAAAATGCAAAGATCCTTGAGCAGGGAATGCGCGGTGACAATCAGTTCCCAGCGGGAATTACCGAGCTTATTCAAGGTGATATCATATTCAGGCACGGGTAGATCGAGATCGATATCTTCGTTGAACCAGAACATGGCCGTGCTGTCGTGCATGGTGGCAACGAGCACTTCCTCGCGCGGGCTTCCGGGCGTCGCAAGGTCTTGAGGTATAAGCATTTCAGTAGCAGAGAGCCGGTCCGCACAGAGCCGCCAATGCGTCCATTCGGCCAGCACCGTACCATCGAAGCGCATGCGCTTTATCGTCACCGGGCCACGCCAGAACAAGGTTCTTTCATTGACGGCAATGACAGCTAATCGTGACGCACGCGGTTGAATGGTCAGCAGATGGTTGGCGTTGACCGTGCGCAAAGCGTACCAGAGCGGCTTTTTGCGACCATAGCCGTCAATGGCGGCCCAGGACGTCACCGGCCAGCAATCATTCAACTGCCAAACGATGGTTCCCATGTTGAGCGGGCGATGACTGCGCATATGGGCAATGCCGAAACTGATCGCGCGCGCCTGATTGAGCTGGGTTGCAAAATGCCAATCATCCATATCGCGCGGTTCGGGCAGATGGCCCGCCAGACCACGCAGCAATTTGTCATTGCCAATCGTCGCCTTCTGGTGATGCCAGACGCCGGGCGAGGTGGGGGTGAGTGGATTGTCGTGGACCGATTGGGTCAGCGTTGCCCAGGTCGGCGGAGCCTGCCAGCCAAATTCGGAGCAGAAGCGCGGAATGCTGTCGGCATAATGCTCGTAACCGATCTCGTTCCACACATCCCAGAGATGGGTACAGCCATGCGCCGGGTCATTGGGGTGAATGTCCATCGAGCCCGAATAGGGTGAACCGGCCCAATAGGGGCGTGTGGGATCAAGCTCGGCAACGAGGCGTGGCAACAGATCGAGATAGTAGCCCTCGCCCCAGGTCCGGCCCTCAAGTGCGGCCTGCCAGCCCCAGTCAAAATAGCCCCAGATATTTTCGTTATTGCCGTTCCAGATGATCAGTGAGGGATGGGGCATGAGGCGAACAATATTGTCCCGCGCCTCAGCCTCGATCTCGGCAGGCAGATCTCCCTCTTCCGGATAGGCGGCACAGGCGAACAGAAAATCCTGCCAAACCAGCATGCCGGCGCGGTTGCAGGCCTCATAAAAAGCATCGGTTTCGTAAATACCGCCGCCCCAGACCCGCAGCAGATTGATATTGGCCCCCTTGGCCTGCTCGATGCGCGCTGCGTAACGCTCCTGCGTCACGCGCGGCAGGAAGCAATCGTCGGGAATCCAGTTGGCCCCACAGATATAGACCGGCACGTCATTGATGATGAACGCAAAGGACGTACCATGCTCATCAGGCGTCGTATCGAGGCGCAGGGAGCGAAACCCGATCTCCCGGCTCCAGCGATCGAGCACCATATCACCGGACAGTAATTCGACAGAGAGATCATAGAGTTTTGGATTGCCCAGATGATGCGGCCACCACAGCTCGGGAGCCTTTACCAGCAGATCAAGACTGACGGCAGCGCCCGACACTGGTAGCATTTCCGTTACCCCGGCAACGGAAATGCGCAGGGCCAGCGCTTCGCCATCGCCTTCGATATCGGCATGAATGCTCACCTTGCCATCGGCGCCAGCCAGCGTGATTTCAGGACGAATGCAGCTCAGCCGTGCGCCGGACCAGCTCTGCAGCGTAACGCCCTGCCACAGCCCCGCTGTAACCAATGTCGGGCCCCAGTCCCAGCCGAAATTGCAGGCCATCTTGCGCATGAGATTGGCTGGTCCGGGGTAATTATTAGGCCGCGGCTCATATTGCGCCGCCAAAGCCTCACCACGCTTCCACGCAGACTCAAAGACGACTGAGAGACGGTTCTCTCCTGCCTGCAAATGCTCGCGTACCGGAAAGCGATAGGTCCGGTTCATATTGGCGGTGCGGCCGATGGCGACACCGTTCAAAACAATCTCGGCAAAGGTATCGAGCCCGGCGAAAACCAGTTCGACAAACTCGGCGCCATCGTCCTGCCAGTCAAAGCGCGTGTCGTAGCGCCAGTCGCAGCGGCCCACCCAGTCGACACTGATCTCGTTGAGATCGAGATAGGGATCGGGAATCAATCCGGCGGCGAGCAGATCGGTATGCACCGTGCCCGGAACACTTGCCGGGATGGCATCAGGAAGGCCGGGCCGTGCGCCGGGACCGCCCAGGCAGGTCAGATGCCAAAAGGTGTCAAGCGGGCGGGTCTGACGCATGGAAAGCCTCTGCGATGAAACAGCGCTTCCATACATGAAGCAGATCAGGCTGTCAGTGCCTCAAGCTTCCCCCCACAGGTCATTATAAAGCGCCCCAACAAAAATTTAGTCACCGGGCCAGGAAGCCTTTTTGAGACCTCACCGTTAGGGCAGGATAGTTCAGCGGCAGGGAGAACGCGCATGACCGATATAGCACAGACTGACACGAACCGCGATCTGGTCCTTATCAGGCTGATCGACGCCTCGCCCGAGGCGGTCTATCGCTGCTGGACCGACCCTGCCCTCTTGCCCAAATGGTTCGCGCCCAAACCCTGGACCACACCACGCGCCGCGCTGGATGTGCGGCCCGGCGGGGCGTCAACGGTGGTGATGGCCGACGAGAACGGCAATGAATATCCCAATCCCGGCCAGTATCTCGAAGTGGTTCCAAACCGCAAACTGGTGTTTACCGATGCCTATGTGGGCGATTGGGTGCCATCCGGAAAACCGTTCTTCACCTGCGTTCTGACCTTCGAGCCCGAAGGGAACAAAACCCGCTACACGGCCATCGCACGCCACTGGAATGCCGCCGACCGCGAAGCCCATGAAAAGATGGGATTTCACGAAGGCTGGGGACTATGCGCAACGCAGATGGAAGAGGTGGCACGCGAGCTGTGACGACGCAGCAGCATCACATTGCTTGACCGATCCCGGGATACGGGGCTTGCCGGTCTCTAGTTTGTGGGAAAGTGGCGGAGAGGAAGGGATTCGAACCCTCGAGACCGTTCCCGATCTGCACCCTTAGCAGGGGTGTGCCTTCGACCACTCGGCCACCTCTCCGGCGTGGGTCTGATACAGGCGAACAATGATGGAAGGCAAGGGGTTTGTGGCGATCCAGTCGAATTTCCCCAGCGATAGCTTCCCTGCACCATCGTGCAGAACGATGCGCGAACGGAGTCAGAACCTGCCGGGTGGTGCGTACAAAACCCGTACAGCTTTGTTCGCAGATGTTCCGTGTCCCGTAGCCGTCTGGAGAATCGCATGGCATTATGCTGCCATGGTCCGCGTTCCAAAAATCGAAAGCATCAGACAGGAGCAAAAGCGCTTCCTGAAAGACTTTGATCGGCAGGTTGCGGAGATCGATCGAAAGCGGGCAAAAGAGCAGATCGAAACAAAGCCCGCCAAGGACGACGATCCGACCGCATGAAACGCCTGCTCACATTCCTTGCTCTCGCCGCCCTCGCCCTGCCTGCCCCAGCGTTTGCCGCTGACTGGCGTCTATGCCGTGACGGCGAGCGTAACGGCCCGCAGAAGCGCTGTGTGGTGGACGGTGACACACTGTGGATCGGAGGCTACGATAAATCAGTGCGCCTTGAGAGCATCGATGCGCCGGAAACCTCCAACAACCTTTGCGGCGGCCGGGCAGAAATGGAGCTTGGCAGAAAGGCCGCGGCGCGCTTGGTGCAACTGCTCAATGAGAACGACGCGGCCCTTACGCTTAGCGGCACTGATCGCTATGGGCGCAATCTCGGCACGCTCCGAATAAATGGCCGGGACGTTGGCGATATACTCGTCTCCGAAGGGCTGGCACGCCGATGGCCGAATGGGCACGAGTTCTGGTGCAACTAGGCCATCCAACCCCCGGAGAAGCTCGTATACATGCGGCACGGAATATTATAGGCGGAAACCAAAACCGCGCCTTACGCTTTTCATTTGCTGTGCTAAGTTCATTTCAAGCAAGAAAAGCCACAGGCGGGTTATGAATCGTGAAATTCATTGGACCAGCAACATGTTATTCTTCCGCGGAATGGTGGAAGAAGCTGAAGTTTTGGCATGGATTACCGTTGCAGACGGATACTGCGCGTATTACAGCCCCGCGTGGTACTCATTTACTGGAACGCCTGCAGGCTCAAACCTTGGGATGTCCTGGCTTGAACTTCTCCACCCAGAAGACCGGGTGACAACTCGTAGAGCTTTCTTCGAAGCCAATGATGGCGGTGAAGAATATGCTGTCAGCTACCGGCTAAAAAAATCTGACGGCACATACCAACGCGTGTGGGGGCACGGCCTGCCCTGCTTCGACAACAAAGGTCGCTTCATTGGATATCTTGGGATGACCCAGCCTATGGAGAAGTATGCTTCTCCTGTTGAAGCGCTAACGCAAGCCTGGAGCGCGGAGGCACATGTCGCCCTAAGCCCGAGAGAAAAGGCCGTATTTGCTCTAATTGCTCAGGGCTACAAGAACGAAGACGTAGCCGCTGAACTCGGCGTCAGCCTTAGAGCAGTAGAATCTTCGGTCGCTAAGGGAACTGCAAAGCTGGGCGCCGCTAATCGCGTTCACGCCGTGGTGAAGGCTATCAAACTCAATGAGATATAGAAACGCATGCAAAAGATCTGTGGCGTTGATCCTCGGCTAGTTGGCCCCACTCTTGCGGCCAGACCGAATAATCCCCGCTAATTGTCAGATCAGCTCCAGCTGTTGACGCCAATAAAACGCCGTAGCTCAGGGCCATTGGTAGCCCAATCAGCTCATCACTGGGCTCAAGCAAAAGCTCAGAAGCAAGAGGATGCTCGCTAATCCAGCATGGCGTCAAAACCTTGCCTCGGCGCTCACCATCTACCCAATCCATGACCACAACTACGCTGTCGTCGCATGGACTTCGTTCAAACCAGAACTGACCCAACATTCAATTTGTCCCAACGCCTGCGCCGCGGCGAGACACTGACTCGAATCACAGTGCTGCACAATTCATAATTGGGCAGTGTCGCTCATTGACGCTTGCGGTAAACCACATAGGAAATGGGCAGCCGCAGCCGCAGGCGCATTCTAACTTGGTGGTAAACCACAATTTTCGACCTCATCAACATCGTCCATAATACGTACGGGTTGGGGGAGAAAAATATGGAAAGCGCTCATCCGAATAAATCGAAAACGGCTTTGGTCATTGGCGATGACGAAAGCATACCAATTCTAGGCTCAATGCTAGCATCCGCAGGTCTCAATACTTCATCCGTACCGGAGGATCAGGCGAGCGCAAAGCTCGCTGCAAGTCCCGACCTGGCAGTAGTGCTTTTCTTTATAGGTGGATTGCGTAGCCTTTTAACGATCCGAAAATTCAGAGCGGTCAATCGGCAGGTATTTATCATTGGAATGATAGTTAGCCACGATGACGACGGCTTCCTCTGTGATGCGTACGAAGCGGGAGCCGACATAGTCTTTGCTGGCCCGCCAAGCCCAAAGGCAATCAAAAACGCGATTTCTCGCTTTGTGCTCCACCATCGGCCAAGCACAGCGTTTCAGAAGCTGACATCTCGAGAGTTGGAGGTTCTCACCCTGATCACTGCGGGCCGCAGCACGAAAGACACCGCTCGAGACCTTGGCATTTCATATCGAACTGTTGAGGTTCACAGGGCTCGAGTCATGGAGAAATTCATGGCTAGAAATTCACTCGACCTTGCAAGAATCGTTTGGCAAGAACGCTATGGCTGGTCCGAGGAAAACTAGGGAAGATGCAGGCTGAAATATACGGGAGTAAGTGATGGCGGCAGATGGACAAGAATTCGTCTCTGTAGGCGAACCGATACCAAGGCTGAGATCCGTTGGTATCGACAAAGCTCGGACAATCAACGTTGTGTGGGAGGACGGCGCCAGCGCGACGATAGATTTGGCACCGCATATATCTCGGAATAAGGCACTCAAGCCGCTAGAGGATGACGCTGTATTCGCCAACGTTATGCTGGAAGAACGCGGCCGGGCAATATTCTGGCCACAAAACCCGGAATGCGCCATACCGACCACCACGATCGAGCACCTTCAGATTATGGCTATGGCACAATACCTTGAGCCCGAGTGAGCCTGACCCTGTCTGCAGCGCTCTAGTGCCGTGTTCTGTTCATTTTGTATCGGTGCTTGCCGCTGGTCGCTTGGCATCTGGATCGACGCGCCAGCGATTCTGCTCCAGCCACGCGAGAGTTTCATCCCTCGTACCAAAGCTCGGTGACCAAAAACCCTTGTTCTGAAGCAAGGTGAGAATAGTGGCCTGCTCTACCGTGTATGGGGCTTCGTGATTGTGGCCCATGCCTGACATTTTGAACCTCGCTATGTCGCAAGGTTTCAAGTCTTATAATCAGAACAGAAAGAGAACAAGATACGGAATGCGCAACCAGTGGCGGATCGCGTTCACAAGTGTTTCGCCCGCATAGACCGCCATCTACTAGGCGTCCTTCTTCGGCTCCTTGCCGCGCCAGCGGTTCCACGCTGCCAGCGGGTCTTTGCTGACCAGCCCGACCCATATCACAAGGTTCCGGCCAGAGATGCCCAGCACCCCTGCAACGGCATGTGACCAGTCGCCAGGGAGGTTGAGGTTGGCCACGATTGGATCGGTCGCCAGAACAGCAACCGCCATGCCGCAGAACACCGCCAGCACGCCTGTAACAAAGCTGTGCCGCTTTATGTCCAGCAACACTGCCAGTAGGGCCATGATAAAGGACGCGACCAAGGTTGTGACCTTGATGCCGAAGAAGGTCTGAATGGGGTCGGTCATTGGCCGCGTCCTTCTGGTTCACTTGCCGCGCAGAATGTCGAACAGCGACTTAGGCCCGCCGCTGACTTCGTAAGGCTTGCCGCCAATCTTCTCGACTTCCTTGGGCTTCGTGGTCTGCCGGAAGCTGACAATCTGGGCATAGCCCCACATGACAAGGCCGATGACAGCGCCAATCGTGAGCCCGCCTCCCTGCCCCGTCAGAATAGCAATGATGATGGCCTGCTGCTCGGGCGGAATAGCCGCGAAGAAGGTCACGATGGTGAGCAGTAGTCCGCCGACTTCAGGGATACGGCGAATGAGCCACTGGACGGCGACGTTATCGAGAATGCGCATGGTTTAGCCTTTCGGAAAGATGGGCAGGAAAAGAAAAGCCCCAGCGAGAGCCAGGGCGATGAAGACAAGAACGATTGGCCAGACGGGCAAACCGCCGGGTCCGGGGTGATCAGGCAACGGAGGCGACTTATCCCCGTCCTGAACTGCGAGCGCAGCCGCAATGGCCTTGAGCGTTTGCTCTCCGACCTTGCCGTCGATGGTGAGGTTGGCTGATGCTTGGAAAAGCCGGACATTGGCTTCTGTCTCGTCGCCAAAGCGTCCATCGACGCCCTTGAGGAGGGTGTAGCCAAGAGCTTGCAAATCGGCCTGCACGGCACGGACCGCTTCACCCTTCATGCCATGCACAAGCACCGTGACGCCCGGCGACGGCAATGCCTTGGGCGGGAATGGCTGGCCGGTCTCGGCATTGATGTTTTTGGCGTGCTTCACATAGGCCGCTGCCGCCTTGGTGTGGTAGCCATTGGCGGCATAGCCGGGCCCATTGTAGCGCTTGACGGCCGGCACCCAGCTTTCGGACCTGGAGAAGTCCTTACCGCGCAGCGCCGATGCCAACCCCCAATCACTGAGCAGCGTCACCATGGCCAGGAGCTGTTCCCGCTCGCCCTGCTTCATGGCTGAGAACATAGCTTCCGCCGATGCAAACCCGGCCGCCTTGTGGTTCTCGCCCAGGATTTGCGGCAGTCCGTATGACCCGGATCGGAAAGCGGGCTCACGCGCTACGCCAATTGCCTTCGTCAGGCGCGGATAGCTGTCTGCGGGATAGTCCCGCTTCCACTTGGGATAGGCCAGCGCCAGCGCCGCCGCCTGGTCCCGCAGTGCCCCTGCCAGATTGCGCCAAAACACATGCGGCTCGAACAGCATCTTGGGGCGGTTCTTATTGTCAAAGCCCCTGCCCGCCGCTTCGACCTCAAGGAAGGCCAGAAGCACGGCGGTTTCGACGCCGAGCACGCGCGCAGCATCGCCAACGTCGCCTTGCCCAAGGCGGCGTCCAGTTCCGGTAAAGGCCATATTGGCCTCCTGTAGTTGACGTGAAGAATTAAGTCCTGCCCAATGCGAGACGAATTGGGGGACATCAGATGAAACTGAGAATGATACTGGCGGGATGGCTTAGCGCAGCGACCCTAACCGCTATGCTTGGTACTGTCGGCGCAGTGGCTCAATCTGGCGAGTGCAACATAAAGGGTAACGTCAGCACCAAAGGCGAGCGCATCTACCATGTGCCGGGTCAGAAATATTACAATGACACTGTAATCCAGTCTTCGCATGGCGAACGTTGGTTCTGCTCTGAGGCAGAGGCTCGTGCGGCTGGCTGGCGCAAGTCGAAGGTGTGATGGCCATCATCACCAAAGCCCGGATCGATAGGCTGGATTTGGCTGAGCAGGTTCTTCAGAACTGGGAGGCGATGGAAGCGCTAGGTGCCCTGCCCTCCGAGAACCTACGCATGATCGAGAATGAGATAGAGGCTATTGCTGGCTATCGTGATGGCGATCCAGATCGGGTTGATAAGATGATGAGGCAGCTCGCTCTGCTTGCCGATGCATTACGGCAGCAGATCGTCTAGCACCGTGCTTCGGTAAATCAGCCATATCGCCCCTGTGATCCTCAGATGTTCAGTTCAGGGGGCAGGATATAGCAATCGCCCAATATGCGCCCTAGTTAAGACCGCTTCCGACGCGCTATAGGTCAAGTGGATTGCGTCCCTATAGACAGGAACACCATCTAAAATACTAACACATACCTCGTCACAGAGAACCTCATCGAGGCGCACAACTTTCGCGCCCGTTCGCGCTTCAATATCGGCCAACATGGCAATTACAGAGGCTTGAGATTCTCGGTGTTCTGCAACTGGTCTACTGCACATTGTTTTTTCATCAACGACACCAGCATCCTGCGCCAAGATTCGCTCAGCGCAATTCCCGCCTGTGTCGGGGTCGCCAGGAGCCGGCCCGACCAGTATAGTACGGAGGCCGACAGCCTCCAGCTCGTGGATTAATCCGGAAACGCCCCGTGATGTAGCTTCCAGACCAGCTGGAATCTCATGGGGTGGATTTGCTGCATAATTAAAAAGCCTGCGCTCCTCATCCAGAGCCCAAGTGAACGCACCGGACAAGACAACCGTTTCGATTGTATCGCTCGATAGAAGGTACTCTAAAGCGTTCTGATTGAAGGTTGCACAAATATCTGCCCAGGCGCGTGGCGCCTCTACATCTTCTCGCACTACCACTAGATCTTTGATAGGAGCGCACGAGGACATTGTAATCTGTTGCACCCCAATCGAGCGCCCTCCTCCCATTAGTTCCTTAGCAACCCCACTTACGAGTTGCATCGCAAACGAGTCTCCCCAAATAGCGATCTGCGGAGGATTATCAGTGCGACATTCCGAAGCAAAAAGGTTAGCGCACTTCGCGCTGAGACCGATATTTGGTCTCCGTTCGATGGGAACGTCCCTATTTGGAGTAATGACGAATGGCAGTCCGGCTATGGTGATTGTGACGAATACAAACGATGTCACCACCCTCCAATCAAGCTGGCGCTTCCATCTCTCACGAAACCGCCTTTCGACCCAAAGATATAGGAGTGCAGCCAGAAGCATCGATACCACGAGAACTATTGCTCGCTCGACCGCTCCGGCGTTCCCAAATGTAGCCGAATGCAGAAATACAAATGCGGGCCAATGCACGAGGTACACCGAGTATGAGATGTCCCCAAGCCGGGATAACGGCTTCAGTAGTGTTCTCGGCTCCCATTCAGTTTGCCTCGCCATGATAACGGCTGAAGTGGCGAGACAAACCACCAGAGCATCAACGCTCGGATGAGGAAGTCCAGTCGCCGCAACGGGGAGTATCGCTAGTGTCAACACCGAAGCGAACAACAGCCACTTAGGTGTTACGAGGTTTGTGTTGCGCCACACAAGCGCCAAGACCGAGCCTATCAACAGCTCCCACGCCCTTGCGGGAAGCATGTAAAACGCAAAATCGCTATCAATTCTCACTATGACGAAACAAAATAAAAGGCTCGCAAAGGCGAGCATAGCAACGAACCAAAGCCAGTGTTTTTTCGGCAAGATAATTAGGCACAGCGGGAACAGCAAATAGAACTGCTCCTCAATGGCCAGCGACCACATATGAAGTAGTGGCTTCGTTAACGAATCGGCATCGAAGTAGCCCGTCTGGCTCCAGAGAACCATGTTAGTTGTGTACGTTAGCGCACCAACGATTTGCGATCGCAATTCCAGAAAATCGCTGAGAGGAAGAATCCACAGGCCAATCAGAGCGGTGCTAGCGATAACTACGTAAGCAGCGGGAAATAAACGCCATGCCCTCCGCTCTATAAAGGAGGGCCACGAGAAATCACCATCCCTGATTTGCTGAATTATTCCTCTGGTAATCAGAAACCCAGAAACTACAAAGAATATGTCCACCCCAAGGTAACCATAGTAGAACGGCCCTATATTGGCATGCTCTAGCACAACAACTAAAACAGCCCAACCGCGCAGACACTGAATGTCTTTTTGGTTGCGCGATCCGGGGGTGGGGGCTGCTGATGTCATTGGGCGGGCTTCTGCTTGACCTCTCTTCAAGGGCCTGGTGAACGACCGCCAAGTCAATGGCGATGCAACAATTTCCCTAGATTTTTGCTGCCAAGAGTTTTGCACGCATACTATTTGTGCCGCCACCTCCCGCCACAAACCCCTGAAGCTCAAGAGTATCTTCTGCGTTCAGAAACACGATTGCTGTGCCATCAAGTTGTGCCAAGTTGTTTGTGGAGTTCATCGCGGTCAGTTGATACGCATCTACGCCGTTGATCAGCAAACGCATGGACAGAAGGCTCCCCGCCGTCACTATGTTGCAAGAGATATAGGCGGAAATCGTATAGAACCCGCTTCGTTTACACTCCCATACGGAAGTGCCATCCCAGCCATTCAGACTATCAACCGTCACTACGTTCATTGGAATAGTAGTCCAGATCGAAGACCCAAGGCTGAGCGCGGCGCCGGAGCGGTAGGCATTCAGAACATTCTTCGTATGCCACAGCCTGCCGAACTCCTTTAGGCCACCGGTCCAATCAGATGCTATCAGAGTGAGTGTGTCGCCTCTCGGGAACCACATCAGAACGCCAATTCCATTTGGATCGCTAGGATTGCTGACAGGCGGGCAACTGACAGGCTCACCAAGCGGATCCATCCATTCACCGGTCAGGCTATCTGATACCAATATGCCGGGCATGTCGTTATATTGAAGAAGACCGACTGTGCTGTGGTTACGCACGATCCCATGCAGTGACATATAAAACTTCCCGTCGACCTTAATAATGTCATCCGGTACGTTTCGGAAGGACCATCCCAATGCGCCTGGTTGGAATTGCCATCCTGGGATGATCGGGTTCCCGGCGTCCTTAGTCCAAGGCCCTTCCGGGGAAGGAGCGGTAGCCAACCCCACCGCGCCGTCATTACCGGAAGCTCTGCCCTCGTAGAACATATACCAAGTGCCGCCGTCCTCGATGATAGCCGGGGATGATACGTCCAGCCCTTCCCATGTCCCCGCACCATAATTCAAAGCATTGCCTTGGTCGGTCCACGTCCCTTCGAATTCGGTGGCGGTGAATCGGCGGACACCCCTTCCCAAAAGAGGGGATGCCTTGTCCTCGCAGAACAAGTGGTATGTTCCGCCGTCCATCACGACGTATGGGTCCTCCCCAGACCTTGCGAACAATTGCCCTGTCTTTAACCAAACTTGGCCATCGGCGGACTTGGCTCCGAAGATATAAACTTCATCCTCTACGTAAGCTCCAGCGTGCCCAGAATAAGTCAACTTCCATGGATAGGCCTCATCGGAAGCGTCGTAGAAGACATTTCCGATCTCTCGGAAGGTCGCATCATCGATGCCAGGCGCGATGATCTGCTTGCCGCCATCGATAGCGGGGAAAATAAAATCAGACCCGGAAAGGGAACGTCGAGCCCCGATGTTTTCCCGCGCCTGCGACTGCTCTATCTGCGTCAGTACCTGTGGGAGCGTATCAACTGGCTTGGTGCGCAGGATAAGCTTTACCCCGCCGACAGTTTCCTCATCAAAAACAGATGAATCGCTTGCCGCAACCTCATACCGAAACCCTTGGGCGCCTATAATCTGGCCTACCTGCACCTCAATGTCAGCGCCTGAACCCCCATATCCCATGCTTGAATCTGCCTGAAGCAGGGCCACGGTGGCAAAATCGAGATGCACTCCTGCCCCGATCAGGGCGGCGTAGGCGGCGGCAGCGAGTTCACTTTCATGGGCGTTCAGCGCACTCTGTGCCGCAGCAGCGGCGGCACCAGCATCAATGATAAGCTGATACTGCCCATCTTCGTTGATGGTGAAGACTACCGTCTTGGTCCACTCGCCAGCAGATAGAGGATTACCCGCCAGGTTCAGCACCGCCCGTGCAGGCTCGCCACCAATCGAGAGGGTGAGCGGCCCGTCATTGTCAGTCTGGACGAAGGCGTAGAACATGTCGACAATTGCAGGACTGACCCCCGGACTTACCTCACCAGTCTGTGCGGATCCTGATCCAGAAAGCGCCACGCGCGCAAAAGTATCCGGGAACCCCCGCCCAAACACCCATGCTCCACCAGAGCGGCTATAATAGCCGTTGTTGGCAGGGTTGGGGTCGTTGAGGACAACGCCCATGAAATTTTCGTCAGGCGGCGTCACGGCATTCAGCGCAGCCAGCGTCCGCTTGGTGACGGCCTTTCCACCACTGTCCCTGATCGCCTTGAGCATCGCGCGCATTTCGGCCTTGTCGGGCCAATGCACACCGCTGTGCGGGTCGTTTTTGATTACGTTATCGCGGAGAACGTCATCGATATCGTTACTGGTGGACATGCGTTGCCTCAAAGCAAAAAGCCCGCCATTGAGCGGGCTGAAGGGTCAGTGGTTTAGGTTTGATCAGGTGACGGTAAAGGCGCCCGTTGGAACCGGCGATGCCTGATCGCCGTTCGCATTGATCGAGCAAATCCAGCCGTATTTCGTGCCCGGTGTAAGGCCAGTCACCAGCCGAACATCAGGGGCATTGGGCAAGCCATATTCCTCGGCAGCAGGCGAACCGCCGGGGAACGTGTTTACTGTGTTGATGAAGATGCGCGCCCCGACATAATTCGGGCTGTTCGGGGCGGTCCAATTGAACGTCGCCTGCCCTGCCCCGCCTGTAACGGTCGGGCTCGTTACCGGCCCCGGAGGCGTTGAGATATGGGACACCACGACACTAGTCGGCGTGGATGCCACCCAATTGCTGGCATTGGCTGTGGCCGTTCTGAACTGAACCTGCGCCTCATAAGCATCGCCTGGGGGCAGACCGTTGATCCAGAGAAAATTCTGCGAGGCAGGAACGCCCAGCTCACTCCAATCAGTCGCGCCGATCCGCCGATAACGAACTCGCTTGAGCAGGCTGGTGCGCGGCGGCGGATTAAAGGCCACATAGAGCGCCCCAGCATCGGGCGAAGACAGAGTGACGCCGGTCGGATCTGCAATATCGTCAGTGACATCAATATCTGAAATGGCGGACGGTGCAGGCTCATCAACCAGCCCGTCGAATATCCAGTCAGCCTGCTGTGTCAGCTTCCCCGTCACCGTTACCGACATACCATCGGGCGCCAACTGGAAGTCTGCCAGCTCATAGGTGCCGACGATATCGAACTCGGGGCAATCGACGGCGAAGGTCCGGCTGTCGTCGCCATCCGCAGGCATCAGCAGCAGGCCGTAGAGCTTGAGGTTCAACGTGATATCGAGCGGCGAGCGCATAGCGCGCAAGGTGCGCTTGGCAACAGCGCAGGCCTGCGTGTGGTTCGGAATCCAATGCGCCGCAACTGACGACTGGTTATAGGCCTGCCCGTCATTGATGACGACGGCGGCAGACGGGAATTGCCGATACCCGGCCGCTGGCTCAACATATTCGACCGAGAGCGCATTCTGCTGCGTCTCGCCGTCTTGCCCCTCGCCCAACTTGATCGAGATGATATGCTCGGCCCGAATGGTGACCTTGGGCTCCATCCAGCGGCCGACCTTGAACCCCACCTTTCCGTCTGGTCGATCGTAGAACCAGGCATCGCAGGCCATGGCCAATTGCTTGCGCACATCTTCGCGTGTCTGGCTGAAATAATAGGTGCCACACAGCTGCCACTTCGGAATCCAGTCACCGCCGCGCGTCCGCATCAGGGCGGCCGCGACATCAGCCTCAAAGGCAACCTCGTCCCAATCAACTTCCTGTCCCAACCCGTCTGGGCTGGTGATCCAGTCTGCAATGATCAGCGCTGCATTCGTCGTCCAGCGGCGAACACCATCACGCGGATCGAGCACCTTCGTTCCGCGATACACCGACGAAACCGTTGGCTCCCGACCAGAGGAGTAGACCTTGGCAAAGTCTTCTGGCTTTGGGTTCTGGCAGACCATCACAGACCCGGCGATGCCGCGCAGCCTGTGATTGGCTGTCCATTCTGGAAAAGCTGCCGTCAGCCATGGGTGTGCCGTCTGATTATCGGTGCCCAGGAAGTGCGAAATGCGGATCATGGAGGTGCCGTCAGAGACGAACCGGCCCTGCGTCACGTATCCACTGCCGTTCAGCGTTACCTCGGTTTCATCGAGATAGACGCTCTCAACCGCATCGATCTCGCCAGAGTTGTAGAGCACCACAATATGGCGCTTGCCGCCTTTGAGCTTCCAGAATGCGACCGGCCCGCCGGTTCGGTTCCGCCCGTAGGACTTGGAGCGATCCTGAATAGACTGGCGCAGGTTGACGATACGCGAGCCAGGGTCTTGCGCCTGCTGGTTCTGTTGTGGCCGCAACGCATTGGCCAGCATCGTGACGCCGACGCCGATTGCCAGATTAAGCAGGAAGCCGGGCAGAGCCGCCATGATGGCATTGCCGACGAGAGAAGCAAGAACAGCCGTCGGAGCCAACAAACCAGCCGCGCCGCCATAACCCATCCAGCCAAGGATCGCCACGGATACAGGATCGGCATGTGCCGGGGTCGCAAAGGCAAACAGCATCGTTCCGCCCATCAGGGCGGTCCGGAAGGCTCGCAGAAGCATGGATGCTATCCCCTCACTGCCCAGGCAGCGACAATTTCTGGCCGATCAAACATCATCAGCCCATCGAGTGTTTTAGCGGCCCAGCGGTCACCGAGGCAGAGCCCGCCGAATTCCAGCTTGCGGAGGCGCAGGACGCCGATGTCGCCACGGATGGGGGCGATGGTCCGCGTCAGCCCTGCAACGGTGCAGCAGGCCGCCACAACCGGCTCATGCCCCTCGTCTAGGCCAGTCAGCGCTGCGCAGCTTTCGCGGTCATGGTATCGACCCCGCAGATGGGCAGCGCCATCGACGCCAATACGGTCCAGTACATAATCGGCCAGCACCATCAGGCAGTCGGTTTCACCCCACACGAAATCTGTCGTGGCCCACCGGCGCAGGTGTTTCGCCACAAGATCAGACAAGGCCGACCGCCTGCGCCGCAAGTGCAACAAAAAGCCCTGCGAAGCATAGCCGGATAACGAACTGGTCGTGTGGCAGTGGACGCTTCATGTCAGGCTCCGAACAATGGCTGGTCATCGAAGCCGTGCACAGGGGCGAACTCCAGCCCCAGATCGCCGGGAAAACGACGCTGCTGGTCCGAGGTCGTATAGCGCCTATTAATCGGCTTGGAGCGCAGCGGGAAAGGCCCTTCGCAGATCAGCGAGACGGAACGCTCCTGCGGTCCGGTGTAATTGTAGATCAGTCGCCGCATGGTCAGGGTGCGGAACAGGATCGGCTGCCAGATCGGCGCGAACATCTCTTCCAGCGCACCGAAATACTGGAAGTAGAGGCGGCACTTCCGGCCATCGATCGCGGCCACGCCATATTGCCGAATGGCTGCCAGGATATCGTCGCGGCTCGGGTCATAGACATAGGACAGCGAAGCCTCCCATGTCGGGGCCGTTGCGTTGCTGGACACCTTGATGTCGCCCATGCGCAGCAGTGAGCAGCCGATCCAGTCAACGCCATTGGCATCGCGGAAGACGCCGTTCTCACCGGGATAGAGCCGGACAAAGCCCTCCGCCGTATCGAGTTCGAGCAAAAGCGCCGCGCCAACGGCTTCGTCGCTGAGGCGCTGCGCGATCTCTTCTGGAATATTCATGTCCGGCCCGGCCCTACCCACTCGACAAGCGAGAGCTTCATGCGTGAGACGATCGACGGCTCGATGCGCGCCGCGCCTTCCAAGTCCCCCTCAAGCGCCGCAAGGCACGTCGCGTTGAGGTTGATTTCGTCGTCTGGCGTCACGGCCCGGCGCAGTGGCGTTTCGAAGTGCAGGATGGCGTTTTCGCCCTGCCCTTCAATGCCAACGGCTTGGTATGGCCAGTCGTTGACCGAGAAGATGTGCCCGGCGCTGATGAAGTTGCCGAGATAGTCAGCATTGATCCGGATCGATGTCGCGCCGGCTGAAGCAACATCAAGGACCGGCGCGGTCATCCCCTGCGCATACCCGGAACCATCGGAGAAGAACGAGCCATCACTGTGCGGGATCGGCTGGTCATTGTAGGGCGAGCCTATATCCGCCCAAGAGGGACGTAGCGGGTCATACATCTTGACCCGAAATACGTTGTACCGGCCTCGGGCCTGCGCGATGACCCCGCGCCAAGACCTGATCTTGTCCTTTCGGAACGTGCCGAAGTCAGGCTTGCCAACCCACCGGGGCTGATTGCCGAATACCACCTGCCCCGCTCCCGTAACGCCAGACTGACCAGCACTACCACGCCAATCAATCTGCCAATCAAAGGACGTGGCCCAGAAGTGGCGGGTGTCGAGTTCGATGATCTTCCGGTCCATCAGGCGTACCGCTGCTGTTGTGCCATCTGGTCGACAGCGCGAGAAACAGGCGCGACCATTCCCCGAGTGATCTGCGCCGACTGCCCAGCAGCCTCTTGGAGAACCTGAGCCAGCAATTCAGGTGACAGCCGCACTTCGATAACTGTGCGTCCGCCTTCCGAACTATTCTGGTTCGCAGCCGTTGTGCGATCCCTCACTGTCTCCTGCGGGTGCATCACGGCAAGGAAACCGCCTTTCCCATCTAGGCCACCAGAACGCGGGCCATTGCCCGTGTCGCCGCCGCCGTCGAAGGATGGAAGGCCGAAGATGCCCTGGCGCCCGAAGCCGCCAGCGACACCCCAGCTTCCGCTCATGCCGCCGAGGCCACCAGTGAAGGCCCCGAAGATCATGTTCCACAGACCGTCCGCGGCCATGGACAGCGCCCGGTCCGCGATTTTATCCAGAGCATTTGCGCCGGCGTTGCCAAGCGCTTCCCAGAAATTCTTCCCTTCACGCAGTCCTGACTTCATGTCAGAGAAGAAGCTGCCAAACACGTCCTTGCCGAAATTGTAGATCTCGGTGACGCGGCGCGTGGCCTCTTCCGTGGCGGCCATCTGGGCAGCGAGGCCCATGAGCTCGTTGCGCATCGTGGGCGTGAGCTTGATATTGTCGTTCGCAGCCTTATTCAGCAGGTCTTGCTCGTAGCGCATACGGGCAGCGGCTTCCGCCGTCATGCCAAGGGCCTGTTGCTCCAGGTTCTGCGCGGCGATGAACTCATGAGCGCCGCGGACGATCTTGGCGTAAGCATCGGCCTGCTTCTGCGCTTCTTTGCTGAGTCCGCCCATAGACCCGGCTGCGCCCCCTGCCTGATCAGCGAGCGCGCCAATTGCATCACCGGCACCAGAGGCGTTTTCCCAGACCTCGCCTAGCGAAGAGGCAATCGCCCCAACATAATCGACGCCCTGTGCCTTTTGGAATGCTTGGGAAACAGCATCCATCGCAGCGCCTCCCGCGCCGCCGACGTCTTTCTTGAATGTGGACAGGTTGATATTGAGAAGGTCGAAGGTTTCGCCGGTGAATGGATTGGTCCAACTGACCGCAGAGCCCTCAAACCCTTCTAGGAACGAATTCCATGCGCGAGCACCAAGCCCGGCCATAAAGTCAGGGAACACCTCGAATGCGGCCTTGGACGCATCAACCGCGCCCACCATTGCGCCGATGATAGTGTTCGCGCCATCGCGGAACACTTCCACCACGTCCACACCAATCGCATCTTTGATCTTGTCGCGGAACATGAAGGCGGCCGTCACCCCAAGGGCAAGCCCTCCAATTAACAGCCCAACGGGGTTAGCCATCATTGCCAGCGTTACTGCCTTGATGCCGCCTGCTACGCCCGTCACGAGGGCTGCTGACGTGGCCCACAAGCCGGAGATGAGAGTGGGCGCATAGAATCCTGCCAGGGCGGCAACAGCGACCCCCGCCAGGGATGCAATGTTGTCGATGTTCGCGCCAAGCAGGTCAAAGGCCGGGCCAAGGACCGATCCCACGATGTTGCCGAGGCGCAGCATCGTATCAGCGCTGCCACGGATGCCATTCGCCATGGTCATCATCTGCTCAGCAACGCGACCGGATATCCCCCATGCCTGATCGAGCGTACCGACCAAGGCTGTTGTGTTCGTCTGTATTCGAGTAAACGCATCCCCGATGGTTGCAGGCATCTTCGCCGCTTCCTCTCGAACGTCTACGAGTGAATTGAGCAGCGCGTTTTTGATAACATCACCTGTGATCAAGCCCTGCGAGGCCATGCCGCGAAGGCCAGAAACGGTAGTTCCAAGTTCATCGGCCAACGCTTCGGCAACACGGCCACCACTGGACAGGATCGTTTCAAGGCCGTCTGCCTGAAGCCTTCCAGTCGCCATAGCCTTGGACAATGCGTTTTGCACTGAAGCGGCGCGTTCGCCGCGCGTGGCCGTGATGACCAGCATGTGGTTGAGCGATTCCGTGAAATCCGCTGCTCCGGCTGCGCTCACCCCGAGATCGCGCAATACCCCTACGTTGCGGGTGTAGACCTCAACGGTCTGCTCAAGTGGGGAATAGGACGCGTTGGCAAGGTCCACCATGCGCTGCATTAATGCGGGGGCAGCTTCCATGTCCTTAACTGCAGCACCGACACGGCTCTGCATGTCCGACCAAGCGTCAGCATATTGGCTGATAGCCCGGATGCTGAAGGCACCAGCCAATGCTGCGCCCATAGTGACCGCAGCGCGCATCAGGGAGCCTGCTACGCCTTCTGCCCTACGTCCGGCACCTTCGAAGTCCTTCAGCCTGTCAGTGGCCACGACAACGCCGTCAGAGCGGATGGAAAGGCCAAGCGTGGCAAGTTCGGTCATGGATTGCTCCAGTCATGGGGGTGCGCTAGCGTCCTCGCCCTAAAATCGGGGAGAGAAGAATGCGCTTCGTATCGGGCTTGGCTATTTCTGCGCTGATGACGTTGCCTGCCTTGGCCTGCAACGATCAGTTTTTCACGCTAGAAGATTGGTCAGCGACCGCCACGGAGGACGGGCGCAACCTTCGAACTGTGATGACGGTTGATCTGAACTATAAGGGCGAGCGCTCTTACAGAATGATCCACGGCGCAGCACTGTTCTCAGATGTTTTAGGCAACGCGCTGGTGACTGTTCCGTTTGAACGTGATGCTCAAGTTGAGCCGGGCCAAACCGTGGAGGCGAAGGGCGCTTTTATCGGCAAAGACTCGCGCATCACGACAATCAACCGAGATGACGTTCTGACTCGGACTTGCGTTTGGTCCATCGTCTACGATGACGGCACAGTAGAAGAGTTCTAGAACTCCGACTCGACTCTTTCATTTCTTGATGCTTCATTTGGGCTTGGGGGCTCAAATGAAAAACTGGATAGTTGCTGCGGCTATTGGGTCGCTATTAGCCGGGTGCGCTTCCAGCAGCGGGCCAATGCTTTCTCAGGTCACTTACAACCGCTATACTCACTGCTTGCAGCAAGGTATTCAGGCAGAAACTCCGGCATTTGAGACCTGCATGGCTGACGCTCAGGCGGTGATCCCAACATACTCGCCTGTTTACTCGAATGCCCAAGTCTATCGGCCCACGTATCCCACACCAACCTACAGTGCGACCTCGTACCCAAACTACGCCGGGGCATCGACCGATTATGCCGCGCCATCGACACCACGTGCATCGGGATCTGGCTGTACCTCTCCTAATTATTATGGCTCAATCAGCTGCATAACAGGGCAGCCACGGACACAGTATGTGGGTGGGTATTTCCGTAAGAACGGCACCTATGTTGCGCCCTACTATCGCAGCAAACGATAGAGCTACCCTTGGGTACTGAAGTTAAAAACACTCAATCATTTATTCTTAAGGACCCACATCTTGACAGAACTGCCCGAGAGCCAGCCCGATAGCACCGAAATTCTTCGCCGGAAAACAAGCGCTCTCAAGATCGTTTGGTCAGTAGCTTTAGGCTCCTTTGGCGTAATAGGTGCATTAGCCTCAGGCTTAGCGATTTACAGCTACTTTTCGCCAGGTCCACTTGAGCGCGCGATAGTAGAGCTGGCCAACCGGCAACCGACGGTTAGCACCGATAATGCCGAAGACATTAGCATGCTGATCCCCGGCCTCGGGGAGCTCCTCATATCAAAAAAGAAAACGCTCACTGGCGGCACAGTAAGACTCGTAACTTGCTGGGATCGGATGAGGCTGGACGACAAAACTTTTGGCCTCGGGCCAGAAGCAAGAGACATTGCGATTGGCGGCAACACGCGCATTCCTGCTGTTGACGAGGCAGAAGTACAATTTCATCTCATAACAATTTTGGATGGGCGAGAATTTACGCGTACAGAAACACTACGGGTAGTCGAATCATTTGTCGGATCCGACGACTATCACGACTGGGAATACAGTTCTGTCGCCCCCGAAATTTCATCTGGCACGGTGATTAGTTGCTAGCCCCTCACCTCATGGCCACCCTGAAGGCATCTCTTGCTGGGTTATCGCTGTCTGGGGCTTCGGCAGCAGGGCTTAGGTGCCCCAGATAGGCGTGATCCATCCGCCGGATGACAAAGCGGAAGGTGTCTGCCTCGTCTTCAGACCACCCATCGACATGCCGGGAGATGGATGCGGAAGGGATCGGCCCCGGCCCATTCATTCCGATGGCCCGGTCAGTGCCGAGCTCTAAGAAATCATCAAGCCAACCCTCGGTGCCGGGCAGAACGTCCGGCGCAAAGAGGCTGGCCGGGATGCGCCAGCCCTTTTCGTGCAGTGCCTCGCGGCGCTTTGCGGCCCCTGGATTATTCAAGAGCCACAGAAGCGCCTCTACGAGTTTTTTGCGGTCTTTTCCTTCACCGCCTTGGTCGTCCGGCTAACAACGCCAGAGGCATAGACAACGGCATCAGCAAAATCGCGGAAGTCTGGATTGGTCAGCCACTGCTCAGCCAGGGACTTGTCGAACTTCACCGGTTGGCCGCCGTCAGTCAGGCCATCCCAATCGAGAAGCACAGCCTCGTGCAGCACTTCGGTTTCGATGCGCAGCGTGGCATCGACAGACAGCGAGCCATCCGGCGCGCGATCGGTGTTCGGCGCATTGCGCTGCTTGCGGGCCCGCACGGCCATTACATAGTTGGCCGAGGCACCGCGCACCTTCAGGCGCAGATCGCCCATGCCGGGGATGCTATCCACCCACTGGCCTTCGGCAATGGCAGCAGAATCCTTCTTGATCGACTGAATGTCCATATCAGTTCTCCGGTTCAGGTTCATGAGCGCCGGGACGCGGTGAACCACGCCGCATCCCGGCTAGGCCGCAAGCGGCTTTCGGTTAGATCGTGATGGCGGGGGCAATCGGCTGGATCGGCATGTTGATGCCGCGATTGGCCGAGGCATCGCCGCCGGTCTTGGTGCCGTAGAGGGCAAAGCCGACGATAAGGTCGGTTTCCCCAACAGGCACTGCGGTCGCGGTGTGGACGCCACTGCCCGCGCTCGAAGTATCAATTGGAGTGCCGCCGACCGTTGCTGCCACGCTGAATGTGTTCGCGGTGGGACTGACGACATAATAGGTCACGCCAGCCGTCAGGCCTGTGGGGAGCGCGCCGGTGGTCGAGAACGTGACCGGTGTGCCATCGGCAAAGCCGTGGGCGTTCCACGTCACCACTCCCGGCTCGGCATTGGAGATCGTGACCGTGCCGACTTCTTCGCAGTCAGCGCCCCACACAATGCGGAATGGATAAGGCTTGCAGGCGCGCTGAGCTGCAGCAAAGGCGGCCTGACCCGGATCATCACGGACTGGGACAAAGGAATTTGTCATGACGGGGAACGAGATTCCGCCTTTGGCATAGACGGTAGTGTTTTCGTCAATGATCCGCTGGCTGAGTACTTCCTGCTCGGCGCCGAGGTCACCGATATTGGTGGCGCGCAGAATGCGCGTCCAGGTAATGCCGGCGAAGTCGGAAGGCTCGTACCGGGTCTTATAGGCGAGCGGAGCACTGCCAATGTAAATGGCCGTGCCCGCGATTTTCTGCAAACCGCTCATGGGTTTCTCCTGCACAAAAAAGCCCGCCGGAATGGCAGGCTGGTCAACCGGCTGTGCCGGAATTGGAAATGAGTTCGTTACGCCTTAGGCGTGCGCACCTTGCGGGGCTTCGGGCTATCGCCTTTCGGCTTCAGGCCAACCATTTCGGCGGCGCCCTTGATCGCGTGACCAGTAGCGGCGGCAATTCGGCCTTCAAGGACAGCATCAATCAGCGCCTCGCGGCGTTCGGCGCATTCCTTGCACATGTCTGCACTCCTATTCGTAGGCTTCGAGTTCAACAATAGTCGGGCGCTGCAAGTGCGCCTTATCCACGAATAGCGGGACTGGATACGGGGCCTTTGTCACCCGCACGCGTACGCCGTCGTGTGCCAAACTCATGTCAGTCGGGAAGTGTGCCACGACTATGCCAGCGGCAGTTTCGGCCCGCGCTTCGTGATCCGCGCCCTGAACATTCGTGGGCTCGTAAACATCCAATTGCAACACATAAGGCCTGCGGCTCACTTCCTTTGAGCCGATGAAGACACGCTGCGTGGCACTCGGTGTCAGCGTCCAACGGAGGTATTTAATTGTCGGTGAAAGCGTTATTGGCGCCTTCGTGCCCGAAAACTTCGTGTAGCCCGCAAGCGGGATCGACGAGACTCGGTCCTCAATGGCTTTCTTCAACCGCTGCTCAACGCTGGCCATCATGCCTCCAATGAAAACGGTGCAGCTCCAGAAGCTCTGTCAGCTTGACCGCATCGGATTTTTTGTTTTCGTTCAGATTAGTCGTTGGGGGGCCTTAAAGTCGAATGAGAAAGAATGTGAGCGCCGAGGGGCTGCGGCGCGCTATCCGCAAGGGACGCAAGCAGAACCTCACGGTCATGGTGGCCGGGCCGGAAAAAGACCCTCTGCCATGGTGGGATCATCGAGTCTGGGGCACAGCGCTGCGGTTGGGCGAAGCGATCGCGATGGCCGTTGGTCTTGTTGCGCTGGTGCTCGCAGTTATCGGCCTCAACGTCGCAAATGAGCAGACCAAGCTGACGCAACAGGCGCTGTACGATCAGCAACTGGCTTCTGCCTGGCAAATCCTTAGCCAGACTGGTGCAGGCACAACTGGAAAAAAGTACGCGATTGAGATGTTGATGGCGTTGGAACAACCAATCAGCGGTCTGGATCTGAGTTGTGAAGCGGTGCAAGGAATTACTGCTGAAGAGCTTTGTACGCGTCGGCCAAACTTGACAAATATGCGCATCGCTGGGCTCAGCGGAGCACCTCGGACCATCGAACATAGCAATTTTACCAGAACCTACGTTTCCAACACGCACTTCGAGGGGGTCGATTTTACGAACGTTAGGTTCGACATGGTCGACGCGTACCAGGCGAGTTTCGTAATGAGTACCCTCCACCAAGTGAGTTTCAGAAACGCGCGGCTGAGTGCTGCAACCTTTAATAAAACAAGGATTTGGTCTGTCGATTTCACCAATGCTGATCTGGTCGGTGCCAGATTTATTGCTCCAGACCCGCATCGGTTTTGGAGGGGTTATCGGTCTATAAATATTAGCGGTGCCGAATTTTGTCTCTTGATACCCTCCGCGACTCCAGAGGACCTTAGATATTCCTGCGCCAACGGATTGGATCAGGAATTTTTCGATGCGGCTTGGTTTTACGCCGATAACCCTCCTAAAATTCCTCAAGGTTCCATCTATGATAATCTCCAAATACGCGCAGGCTGTGAGAGAGATGCGCTTGGAGGGGGTGCTGTCGATACGATGGTCGATTATTTCCGCCCCGCTGGCTGCGATGACATCACCACGGTTGGGCAGATTGCTTCTACCATGGGTGTTGCGCCCGAGCCGCCGGTAGCATCGGGCTATTGAACTATTGAATGAGAATGAGATCAGCTCGAACAGAATTTGCTAACGGCACCCAAGAGCTGTCTCCATCACCAGATCATTGAGATCGCCACCACCTTCCGGTGGTTCTACAAATTCGGGCACCAGATCTGACTGGCCGACTAGAGCCCGTACTGCCGCTTCACTCGCTCTGCAGCCTTCGTGACCAACTCCTGCCACCGCTGGGCTACCAACGTGACCCAAGGCGCGGGCGGCGCACCATTTGCGCCATAATGCACATAGGCCGCATACCGGCTGGTGTAGCCCAAATACAAAACGTCGTTGTCCCCATCCATACCTTGAATAGTCAGCAGGACCGCAGGCATATGCGCGTCTTCGCTGAAATCCCCACCTGGATTATCCCGGACCAACTCGGGCATTTTTTCGGTGCTGGCGACAAGCGAAGCCCGCAGAAATCCAGAACGTTTCGGATAGGTCGGTGCGGGCGGGCGATCATAGACCTGGCGCTTGACCTCATTGTTCAGTTCAATGGCTAGGTCTTGAGCCGCTTCCTTGAACACAGCGGCGATAGCGCGCTCGGTCATCTTGGCCCAGTTGGAAATTGTGGCGCTGAAGGAGTTAGACAAGACCTTCCTCCCGATCGCTGCGGAACGCTTGAGCGGCGAAGTTTATGCGGTATTCCAGCAGGCATTTGCATCCAATGAGGTGCTTGGCGGGAAGCGCTGGGTCGTGAGGGCCTGCGCACTGAACGCCATCAGGCAAAGTGAATGGCTGATCGAAAGGCATTTCCGTCCCAACCATGGCCAAATGCTCGTGGCGCGGCTCTCGGCTAACGGTTCGACGCCACGTTTTGGTTATGTCGCGCTGATCCAGTTTGCCCGAGGCGATCTGTTGGGCGAATGCGTCGTTATGGGCCTGTGCCAGCGCTATATGGGTTTCTGTAATGGCCAGCGTGTCGCCCCTGTATTTCAATGCCCTGTTCGAATATGCGGTGACGATCCGGTCCACTGCATCGACCGGCACGGACCCACCCTGCTCCAGCGCGCGGCGCACATGGCCGTCAAAGCGCTTGTCCCTCAATGCGTATGCCAAGTAGTCGCGCATGGCCTGTTGATCGCCCGCACGCAGCCCGAGATAGATCTTGTCGAGCGTCTGCAAACTGGATGGCGTCAGGCCGATCAAACTGCCCTCTCGGAAGCCTGTCCGGCGATTGATTTTGCCCACCAGCCCCAAGGCCGTATGGCGCGGGTTCTGGCCGCGGGCGAGGCCATCGACCAGCACATTCCGCACCGATGTAAGCTGTTCGCCCACAAGTCCGTCCACGAGCCCCGCAGCGTGTTGCCTCATAGCTTGCTCCGCTGGCAGGTTGCGAACGCCCCACGAGAACGTCACGCGGTTGCCGTCGGGCCCCCGCAGCGCAGGCATACCGTTGACCGTAGCCACGCCGCCCGAATTGTAAGCGGAGAGAATCCCCGCCTCAAACCGGGCAAACCGCTCTGGCGTAATATCCAGCATCCGCATTGCGGCTTCGAGGTTTCCGCGCTCAAGCTCTGCGATCAGGTCTTTAAGTACGACCGCAGAAGTGATGGATCGGATCGCGTCCAACCATTCGCGGGCAAGCTGCTGTTCCCACTCATTGGCAAGGTTTTCGAGAACCTGACGCTGGCTTAGGCGCTTGAGCATCGATAATTGTCCCAAATCTACTAATCGTCACGGCGCCAGAGACAAATTTAAACTTTGAAGAAAAACAATCACGCTCTTTAAGTCTGATCCTCCTAAATTCATCATCGATGACATGGGGGACAGCAATGAGCATCAAAGCATTCTTACTTGCGGGCGTGACTGCACTTCTTATTTCGACCAGCGCGAACGGCCAGTCCACAGTGCGTAGCGCACCCCAATCCTTTAGACTGATCGAGAGCTACATTGCCCATATCGGCTATCAAGATCTCTACAACTCAAGCGGACATCGCCTTACCAAGCCTTGGCAGGTAATTCGTCAGGATCGTGCCAACTATCACCGCTTCGGACGCAGGGACCGACTTGATCAAGGTGATAGTTTTTTCGCTGACGAGCTCAACAGGTCCATCATGGAGGATTTAATCTCTCGAGGATCAATCTCCTACGCTGCAGCTCGAGATATTTTGAGTGGCGACGCCCTCGTGTTGGTCGAAATTCACGGCAGTGGCCAAGTGGGTCGTGAGGTCCACATCACAGTTGCAAGGTGAGCGTTGCCTATCGCCTCGCAACCGCGTCATAAACCACCGTCACCCCGGCTGGATCGAGCCTTCCGGGGTCTTTGATCGTCCATTCTTCGCCGGTGTAGACATCGCCAGAGAACGAACCGTTGAACATCACGATGTCACCGGCCACTATATCGATAGATAGGCCCTGCGCTGAAATCAGCACCTGCTTATCGCCGGAGAGAATGAGCGTGCCATCGATGCGCTTTTCATCAATCGGCAGCACGGCCAGTGTGACGGCGTGATAGGTTGTGGTTTCGGTGCCGGGCGTCCAGTCATTGGGCGGAGGCGTGGTGACGGTGCGAGGGATAGCGCCGGTCTGACCGAACTCTGCGATGAGTTCGTTGGCGTCTGCCTGGCTCTCGATATAATCGAACGGCTCGGCCATCGATCAAACCCGATATGCGGCGACGGTCGCGCCAAAGCCAGATGTGATCAGACCATCAAGCAGTTGTTCGATAATGGCAATGTCCGGGCGCACGGAAGAAGCGCCGGTCGCCTCGGCATACTGAATGTCCTTTTCCAGCGGGCCGACCTTCTTGCGTTCCTTGGTGATGACCTTGGACGCGACATAATCAGGGCTAAGCGATCCTGGCGTCACAAGTTCGCGGCGCGCCGCCTCAATGATCGCAAACCTCACCGGCTCCGGGGCAGCGTCGTTGTCCCATTCCGTCGCCCAGCGACCGTTATAGGCCCCGGCAATGTAATCCTGGCCACGACGAAGGGCGGCGGTCTTTACCGTGTCATTGCCGGTCCAATTCGCCCACGCGCGCGCCGTGGCATAGGCGTCGGCTTCTGCGACGGTGACGGCAGGGTCAGTGTAGGACAGCATTATGCGCGGCTCGCACGGTCATCGACCGTGGCCTGAATGATCGACTTGGCGCGCTCAGCCGGCTGCTGCTCGCCAGAGGCCGTCACAGGGCCGCCAGAAAGAGCGGCAGCAAGCGCAAGCAGTTCCTCGTCGGTCATTGCTTCCCAAGCGTCGGGAACAGGCGTCGGCGTGCCATCGGGGGTTTCGCTCACAGGCTCACCGCCGCCGGCAAGCGCTTCGAGCGCCGCGACGATCTCGGGCTTCTTGGCCGGCAGGGCATCGCCCAGCACCTTCTTCGCGGCGGCCCTGAATGTCATGAAATGGCCGTTTGACAGCGCCAGGGCGTCGGTAGCGCTGACCAATTCGGGCGCAGCGACCTCCGCCGGCTTGTCCGCCTTGGGCTTGGCCACCTTCTCGGCGATCACCGGCGCCGTCGAGTTCAGCAATGCCGCTTGCTCGCGGCGCATACGGTTGAATGATGCAAGGCCCATATCACTCGCCCTCGCCCTTGAGCGCGGCGAGCAGCGCGTTGAACGCGGTCGCAATGTCCTCGGTTGTCGCCTCGGCAGGCTCTGCGATGGGATCGACCTCATCGAGCGCAGACACGTCGATCTTGTCGGCCAGACCGCCCTCAAGGGCGGACACGTCGCTCTGGAGTTGGTTGTAATCGTTCTGGTCGGGCACGTTGACGTCAAGCCAATCGTAAAGCGCCCGGAGAGACCGGGGCAAACCGGTACGGGGAGCAGCCATTGCAGCCTCCTATGTGCTGAAAAGGGGAGGAAGGGGGCGACCTAAGCCGCCCCTCTTGGATCAGGCCGCTGCGATGCGGTGCACGAACTGGACCATACGCACGTTCTTATTTTCATAAACGCGCTGCCAGTTGGCCGAGTTGGCCGCCTCCAAGTTCGTCGGGGCCGCGCCGGCCACCGAAGCTCCGAGCCACTTCACGCCGCGCGGATGCAGCACGAAGTGACGGCGGTTGATGAGGATGTCATCACCCTGGAGGCTGTCGCGGTCGGTTTCGGTCGGGACGGGAGCATTGCCCTCGCCCAGCCCGAACGCCCCCTGCCCAAACAGGTAGGAGGTGTAGACCCCGTTCGACACCGGCATCCCGTCATCGACAATGACGCGCTTGCCAAGATAGGTCGGGATCGTCGGACGCCCCTCGCTGTCGGGCAGGAAGTCGATCAGGTTGTTCTTCACCAGAAGGGCAACCGTCGCCGAGTGCATCGCAAAGCCGGTCAGGCCGCCAGCGGCGTCACCCAGTTTATAGATCGCGTCGACCGTCGCTTCCGCGCTGATGACGGCGGCCGCGCCGCCTCCGCCGCTGATGTCGTGCTTGTTGCCCGCCATGCTGGCAGCGCCAAACACGCCGGTGAGCGAGGAAATGAGCAGCGCCTGCCAGCGGCGAGCCCAGTAGGCCGCGACCAGGTCGCCGATAGCGGCCATGGGGTCATCGCCCGACAGCGCCTTGGCGAGGTCATTGGCGCCCCACGCTTTGCCGCGAACATGCAGCACGGCAACGTCCTGCGCGGCGGTAATCGCGTTGACCGAGAGCGGCGACGTATCAGAAAGGACTTCATCGTCACCGCTCAAGTCCTGCCAGAAGGGCATGGCGATGGTGGTGCCGCCCTTCTCGCCCAAGATGTTGAGGCCCGGCACGGTCTGGATGATGCCGGACTGATAAAATGCCGAAAGCGCCGCGGTGCGCTCAATCACATACGGATTGAACACCTCGGGCACGATGACGTTGGAAATACGAGTAGCAGCCATTGGAAGCTCCTGTGATTGGCTGGTTTCTGTGTGAAATCAACCGGCCACTGGCACGGCTGCGGGGAGATGCGAGCACTGCCCGCGTGGATCGGGCGGCAATGCGCCGCCGAATGAAGTTGACTAAGCGGTACCAGCCGCGGCCTTCAGGCGCTGGGCCTTGGCCGGATCAGCGCGAGCGATTTCGCCCTGCTTGGTCAGATTGAAAGTGTCCTTGGCCCACGGGTTGGCCTCGACGGCGCCGCCACGACCATTATTGCCCCTGGCGTCCGGGCCGCTCGGCTTGGTCACGTAGTCCTTGCCATCGTCCGATGCAGCCCAATCGGTGACGAACCGGGCTAGTGCCACGGGCCCCATGTCGGTTTCGACCACAGCCTTGAACTCGCCATCCACTTCATCGAGCTTGATGGCGCCGATTGCCTTCAGGTACGGTAGCAGCTTGGTCTTGTGTTTGGGATCAACGTTGGCCTCGTCCATTGCCTTCGACAGGCCATCATCGATTGTGACCTTGCGGATTTGACCCTCAAGAGCCGCAATACGCTCATCCTTCTTGCCCAACTCGGTCTGGTGCTTGCGCTCCAGTTGCTCGCGGACGCGGGTCACCTGCTCGTCGGTCTTCGGCGGCTCTTTGCCGTCCGCCTGAGCCTTGAGGGCATCATAGGCCGCAGCATCGAAATCGTCGGGCAGGCCGTCCAGCCGGAGCTTATCCGCGTCGTGCGCGGCGATCAGATCCTTCTTTTCCTGTCGTACCCGCTCAAGCGCACTGCGCAGAGCCTGGGTGTCAGGATGGTCCTTGATGCCATCGATCTGGAGATAGAACTTGCCGTCCTTCTCCGTGTAGTGATCATGCAGACCGGCATCGATACTATCGAGGCTGTCCACAACTGCTTTGAGAGCCACTGGCTTTCTCCTTTTTGCCGGTCACAACCGGGCATGAAAAAACCGCCCTGAGGCGGCGGGTTATTGCTGAGCCGGCGAGGGCCGGTTTGGCAGGATGTCGGGAGGATCGTCGTCGCGGAACTGATCCTGATCCATCAGCGCCAGTTCCTCCTCGGCTGTGCGGTCCTCGGGAACCACACCACCAGCCTTGAGGCGGTCGAATGCGGACTTCCAGGAGATAGCCGCCGATTGCCATGCAGACACAATGGCGGTGATGGTCTGCGCATCCAGATCGTGGTCGAAAAAGTCTAGGTTCGGGACCACCGACACCTTGTCTGGGTCGGCACCCATCCAGACCGCGATGTTCTTGAGCGCCTTTTCCAGCCCGGAAGCCGAAGTCATGGCGATGCCTTTGAGTGTTGAATGCTGGCTATCGAGCCGGACACGTTTGGCCTCGCCGCTTTCGTTCGCGTTTCCCTTTTCCGCGAGCATTTGGGCGCCGAACATCACGGCTCGGTCATAGGCCTTCTGGATTTCGTTGTGCTGGGCTTCTGCCCCTGCCCCGGTGAATTCCAGGAACTCTCCGCGGCCGTCCTTGGGTAGGACCCAAATGTTCGTGCCGCCTATCCCCTGCGGCACCTGGCCGTTTTTGATTGCCTCTTGCGGATCGTCGTAGCCCGAGACCATCGGCGTCGGCTCGGAGGTGTAATGCAGCGTCTGCCGCAGATCGGCGTCGAGCTGGTAGATGCGCACCGACAACTTGGCGAGGCCATACAGCGGCACGTCATCAGGATCAGGCGTCAGATCGTTTGAGCCAACGAAAACCATTGGGAGAAATCCCAACGGCCGCTGTTTCCGGTCCGAGGCCTCGACGACTTCGCCAACGCCCCAGCCCTCTTTGCCCTTGGTCCAAACCCGGGCGCCGTAGCGGCCATCCTCAACGAAGCACTCGCGGTATTTCTCGACCGTTCCCCACTCGTTCGTTTCGCGGTCGCGGACATAGCCGCTTTCGTCCAGCACCACGAAATCAGCGACGTTTTCCTCGTCCTGATCCCAATTGATGATGCTTTCCGCGATATAGCCGGCCAGATAGGGCGAGCTGTCCGCTGCAATGCCCGGCAGCAGGCCATAGCGGCCGGTAAGCATGACCTCGGTGGCAATCCGCCGGTGCAGGGCTTCAAGGGTCAGACCGTCTCGTGTGGCCCTCTCGCGCAGCGGCTCCAGTTCCGGGGGCAGCTCGATTTCGGCGGCCTGATCGAGGATGGTTCCGACCGCGCCGCGTACTGTCAGCGCCACAAGGTCAGGGAACTCGGCCCTCGCTTTATAGGCGTCGTACGCGGCCTGAGCCAAAGCCCGATGCGAAGCGCTCTCCATCAGCTTCGCAAGGCCGTTCTTGAGGGGCAAATACTTCTGCCCGGCTCGTTTTATGTCGTCCTCACCCTCGAAGGCGTTGCGGAGCAATTCCCATGACGGAGCAAAAGACTCGTATTCAGGATGCCGGACTGTGATGTCGAACGTCATAGGAACCCCGTGAATACGGTTGAGGCGGCGGGGCCGGCCTTGTTATCCAGAAGCGCATTGAACGCCCGGCTTGTGCTGTCCGCGTCGTCGTCATGTTTCGCCTCGGGGAAGCCCTCCAAGGCAGTGAACCAGTCTTCGTTCCACGCCCCACGCAGCACCAAGACGTTGCCTGCCTCGGCCTGTGCCGAGAACGGCGAGAACCGCGTAACCTTGTCGCCGCTTTCCGGGGTTGCCCGGGCAGCGAACCCGCTGAGCAGCTTAATCAGATTGGCGACCTGCGATTTGCCGGCCTGGCCCGGGTCTTGCGGCAGAGAAACTTCTGTTTCGCGCCCGTCCTGCTCAGCGGTGTTCTTGATTAGCGTCTCGACGCCGTTGGGCGAGAGCCATGCCTTGACGTGGTGCCCTACGATGTATCGGCCGTCCGGCAGTTTCCCGATCTTGGTCCCGGCTGTTCCGTCCGGATCGTTACCCTCGGTCTTCGGTGTCGCGGCCAAGTCCCATCCGCGCATCCACCGGACACCGGCAGGCACCGCGTCCACCACCTGGCACCAGCCGCGCTGGAACAAGAGCCCGGCGGCCGGCCTGATCTTCCAGTTACCACCAAGCAGTCGCTCCCGCTCGACCGTTGGCTGGGCCATGAGGTTGGCGAGGTAGCCCGGGTCGGCCGCCATCAGCATGGCATTGTCGCTCAGCTTGGCCGGGATGAAGGTCACCGATTTGGGCGGGATCGGCTCGCCGGTCAGCGGGTTGGTGTGATGCTCCAATTCTTCGGGGCTATCGCCCCAGATGATCGTATCCCCGATACGAACAAACCAGCGAAGGACGCCGGCCCGCTCCGGGATTGCAAAACCTGTCTCCTGGTCAATCCACCAGGCAATGAACTTGGCGACCCAGCTATCCGCGTCCGGGTTGCAGGTGGCCCGGACATAAGGCCGAACACCGCACATCGAGCGATTGCGGCTGAGCATGTACCAGAACTGCTTCTCGCTGAAATGGGTCAGCTCATCGAAGCACAAGAGCGGAATCTGTGATCCCTGCCAGTTGTAGATCGTCTTTTCGTGTTCGAGGTGGGCGAATGCAACCCCGGCGCCCGATGGAAAGGTCCAGCTCAGGTCCGGCGCCGACCGCGGCTGCGCGCTCAAGTGCGGATAGAGCTTTTCGCTCTCGTCCCACAGACCGCCTTCGTTGCGCACCTGCGTCAGATTGCGCCGGAAGAACACCGCGCCGAAGCCTGGATTGCCGATGTGGCGCAGCGGCTCCATCAGCAAGGCCCAGGTTTTGCCTCCGCCGGCGGCCCCGCCGTAGATGGCAATATCAGCCGGCGACGACAGAAAGACCGATTGCGGGCCCGGCTGCGGCCGAATGATCGTTGGGGCGCCCTGCCCCGGCTCAGCTCCTGCCATTGTCGGGCAATTGGAAGATCGTCACCGGCGTCGTGACTGCCGGCAAATCCTTTCCATCCTTCCCCGTCAGCTCGCGTCGGTTCGTGTAGCTGTCGCCAACTTCCTTGGCGGCCTGCTCCATCAGCGAGGCGGCCAGAACCATGTTGCCCTGCCCCTCCGCCTTCTCTGCCATGCGCTGCAATGCCCGGAGACGAACCGCGCGATGACTGATGGCGATCTTGCTGGTGTCCTCAAGGAAGGCTTTGCGGGTTTCATCGAATAGGGCGCGCCACTTGGCTGCCAGTGCCCTGCCCGCCCGCTTGTTCGGGTCGTATCCCTCAACCGCCTGCCGCGTGATCGTCTCGCCGTATTCCTGCTTGACCGCCGCAACGACAACCGAAGGACTATCGAAACACGCGAGGCTTTGAACGACGAACGTCTGCACCTCTACGCTGAGCTTGCCTTTTGCCATTGGTGTGTCAGGCTCCGGTCAGGAGGGTCGAAGAATGGAAGAAGAACTACGCCAACACATCGAAGCACTGCTGGCCAATGGCGAACGAGGCGCTTTTATTGACACTGCTGTCTGGCTGAACCGGCTATGCGCGACTTTCCCTGGTTTGCCACGAGAGAGGGTACTTGCTGTACTTCAGCACGAGGCTACCAAGGCGGGTATCAATTCCCCAAACCCAAGGGACGGAGACGATAGGATCTAGGCGACCCGCAACCGGCACGTTCCGCATGCCTGAGCAATCTTCACGTCAGCGATTGCCGGGCCGGCATTGGCTGCATCAACCATGGCCTGCACTCCGGCGGCGCCAGCACCATACCTGCGCACCACGCCGACAAACTCTTCCACGTCATGTCCGCGAATGGCGAATGCCGGCAGTCCGTTCTTTCGGAACTTGGGGGCACCGAATGGATCGCGCTCCTGCCCTGCATGATAAAGCTCGTGCTCGACCAGAGCCATGAATTCCGCATCGCCGCAGTCGCGGGCGTATTCAGCATCGAAGGTGAGCAGAAACGTGGGCAGTTCACCGAACCAATCGAGCAGTTGGCGCTCTACCTTTGCCCGGCCCCATTTGCTCATGGGCGGCAGGCCCATCTCACACTGGCCGATAATGCGGCGACCGGCGCGGCCATTCGGGACATTGGTCCAGAGTGCGCCAAGCGATGCCCAGGCCAGATGACGGTGATCCTCGTTATGGAGCGGCGCATCGTCTGCAATGAAGGTGGCCTTAAGCCATTCGATCAGCTCGGGTACCGGGAAGAACAGTGGCTCGGCCGTATCCTCGAATATCTCCGCTGGCGGCATTGGTCTGTTCATGCCACGATCTCATGCAGGGGGTTGGAGAGAACGGTCTCTCTGTTCAAAAAATCAATTGGCGCAGGTTGATAATGCTGGACCTTACACCCACTGAACTGGCAGGTCAGGCAGTGGGACTGCTCGCCCTTGTTTTGTGTGTCGCTGCGTTTGCCAGCAAAGATGATGACAGGCTGATGGCCATTCTCATCCTGGGCAATGTCGCATTTGCCATCCAATTTGCGCTTTTTGGCGCCTGGACTGCATCGGGCGTCACCACTGTAGTCATCCTTCGGCTCATTCTGGCACGCCGGATGCCAAAGAGCTGGCCCGCCATGGCAGCAATCCTTGCAATCACTTGTGCCATTGCCGCAATAACTTGGTCTGGCCCGCTAGACGCCATCCCGTTGGTGGCTGGCATTACCGGAACCTACGCAATGTTCATGTTCCGCGGCGTGCCCATGCGCGCTGCTATGGTGATGGTCAGTCTTTGCTGGATCGCGACAAACGCGCTTATCGGCTCTATCGGAGCACTCGCCGCAGAGGTTTTTATTCTCGCGACCAATCTTGTAACGATCGCTCGGATTTATCGCGCCCATCAGCGTCCGGCGCACAATAGCTAACGGCCAGCACCTTCGCGCTTTCCACCGCGTGCCATTTATGATTTCCTTTGATTGTTTTTCAGAAGCATCAGGGGGATGACTTCTGGGAGGGGATACAAATGGCCGAATGTCCACATTGTTATTCAGAAATCGACGTCCGCGCATCGGTATGCCGGAGCTGCGGCGCAGACAAGATCGTGACCCGTAACTGGAGGCGCATCTTCCTTGGCTTTGGTATAGCGCTTATCGGCATTTTGATGCGGAGCGCCGGCCTTAACGAGGCTGCTGAACCGATGGAGTGGATCACCTGGGTGATCATTGCTGGTGGCGTCATCTTCGCCATGTCTGGTGAAAAGACAGTGTGGCGTCGCTAACGCGTAATGGCGTTAGTTTGGGAGGACGGGCATGGACTTGTTTCCGATAAGCAAAGAGCTTTCGACACTTTTGTCGATTATCTGCCTTGCACTATCCGCAGTGGCATGGGCTATCGCGGCATTTGTCACGCCGGTGATTAAGCACTCATATTGGGACGGCATTCCAGATGATCTTGTGCGGCGACAGATCGCCGGCTCTTATCTGAATGCTGCAGCTGCACTGTTTGCGGCAGCGGGCGTGGCACTCCAAGCGTACTCGTCAGCACTTTAAGGCAATAAACATGCCGATAAACGATGTCGTGCCTTCAAACAGTTGGGTACGAGCGGGCGAAGCTGTGTCTAATGCTCTAGGCCGTGAGGGGGTGGGCTTGCCGCGCTCGATGGGGGGGAATAGGTGAGTGAGCGTTACAAGCGCTCACTCGCGGCGCTGGTAAGACGCCTATCGTTGGGAGGAGGCCACAACGAAGCTGGTTATCTAGGGCTGATCACGCCGACTAGCACTAGGGCGTTTAGCAACAGCCATGCGAATGCGCCCATAGCGGCAAATGCTGCGATCCAAATGATGATCAAGGCGCCAAGTGTAGGCTTAAATGTGCCGCGCGGGCCAACCAGGTCAACTCTTTTGGACAACCAACTCATGGAACCCGCTAGAATTTTGGGCGCAGAAATCAATGCGCGGGTAAACTGCTTTCCCGCTGGGCCCGAAGGTAGCGCCCGAAGGCCCCCTATACGCTAACCCAAATCAATTAGCTGCAATCTAGTTCATTCACGCGGCACTTGCAAGCTTTTCAACCTGCCCAACCTCAAGCTCCACAGGCGTCATGCGGCCAAAGATAGAGGCCAGCACGGTAAGGTGCCCCCTGCCCGTCACGTTGGTGATTTCCCCGTTGAAGCTGGTGAAGGGGCCGTCGCTGATCCGCACCTTGCTGCCGACAGGGAACCGCATGCGGGTGGTTTCCTTCTTGGTCTTGCCGATCTCGCGGCGGTGAAGCTTCCCGGCCCGGGTTTCATCGAAGGCATAATCGGCTTCGGCGGCCATGATGGCTTCGAGCTGCTGCGTCTGGATGCCGTTCAGGCGGATCGGGCGTCCTTCCACGCTGAGAACGCATTCCACGCCCTCACAGGCCCGGACAACGTACCAGGGGATGGCTTCAACAGCCATTGGGGCTTCAAGGAACAGATAGCGCGGGGCAAGGCGCATTTCGTGCTGAACCCATACGCGCTTTCGGCGGTTCATGCGCTCGAACTTCTGCCACGGCGCATAGGTGCGGAAGCCGGCGGCCTTCAGGTTCCTCTCCGCCTTTTCCTCGCTCTTGATATTCGTTCGGACGACGAACCAGTTACCCATCTGTGGTGCTTTCTTGCTTGGGGAGGTTAGGAGGCGAGGGCAGAAACAACGCCGCCCAGGAAATCGAATGCAGGGCGAGCGACAACGGCGGCGAGGCCCCACCAGAAGACGGCTATAGGCACCCTCATCCTTCATTCCTCTCTGTCTGGGAGGGGGTGGACTCGTTCTTAGCGGCATCGATCTTCGCAATAACATCCACACAGATGGCTACGCACTCGTCGCAAATGTGAGTTTTGTTGCCCGCAATGAGCGCTTTCACGAAGTCCTGATGCTTGCCGCAGAAGTCGCAAAATGCTGCGTATTCCATTATTCCTGCCCCTTCGCTTCCCTGTATTTCCTGATCTCTTCGGAATTATCCCGGCACCATTCGAGGACGCCGAGGATGGCTTGCTGAAGCTCCTGCCGGTGCTGGGCGAGGCTCTGCCCCTTGCCTCCCTTGGCGACCATGTTCCCGATCTCGGATAAGCACTGGCGCTGCTCGGCTATCATCTGGGCTATCGTGGGTTTCATCAGCGCCTCCCACCCATGGCCCGGCGATACTGCCGAGCGGCGGCAAGCACTTCTTCGCCTAGACCCACAATGGTCAGCCCGCGATCAAGATAGGCGTCCACTGCATTGAGGATTGCAGCAATGAACACCTTGCGTGCGCTGCCGGCCTTCTCGGCATTGGCTGGGGAATGGGTCATGATGCCCTCGCCTGCCCCATGTCGTGCTGATCATCGTCGGCGGCGTTGAAGGTGGAAAATGCTTCGTGGTCGAAACGCTCATTGGTCCGGCGAAGCTGTGCCCGATACCGTTCTTTCGCTTCCTGATCGGACCGCTCGCTGCCGTAACTGCGCTTGACCTGATCCATGAGGTTCTTGACCCGCGCGCGCTGTTCTGGCGTTGGCTCTGGAAAATCCTCCTCTGGTGGAGGCGGTAGGCGACGGCGCTCGGCATTCTCGCGGTCGACACGCTGCTCAAGCGCTGTGCGGATGGCTCTGGCAAGCTGCGTGGCGGTAGGGGCGAACCGACCATCGAAGCCCGCAAGCTCACCCTTGATCAGCATCATGATGCCAGGTTCCACGTCACGCGGATCGGCACCGGTAACGACCATCGCATAAGCTGTCAGCGCGGCCTCTGCGTCACCGGATTGGAAATTAGGAAACGTGCCCAAGAGCAACGAGACGAGGCGTTCCTGCTGTTCTGTCATCATCGGTTTGATTTCCTTGGAGGCGGCGGTTTCGGAGGATTTCGGCGGCGGTTTGAGGTTTGGCGGCGAATGGGGGCGATCCACGCGGTGCAGGAAGGCGCTCCACTGCGCTTCGCACCCAGTTCCGCCAAGTTCCCGCCCAATCCAGCTTTGCTGCGGAAGCGCCACCCTTTGCGTTCCAGTAGTCCCGAAACTTCTCGGCTTCGGTTTGGGCTTGGGAAGTCGACAGGCCCTTGGCAACGGCCCAATTCAGATCCGGAACGAAATCAGCAGGCAAACGAACGGCCCGTTTTTTGGAAGAACCGTTAGGTTCTTCTTTTAGATCTGTTTCTGTCTCTGTCTCTTGGGCCGTTACTGAAACGTTTCCTGTCGTTTCATTCCGTTTCGCCCTTGTTTTTTCACGGTATTTTCGCACCCGATCAGTGCTAGTATCGCTTCGGTACTGCAACTCATCCCAAGCTACTGGCTGCATATCGGCATCGACCAATCCGACCTCAAAGAGGCGACGTTTGATCTCGTCCAATTCGCGCAACTGCACGCCAAGCTTAACGGCGACCTTTCGCCATTTGAGCGAGGTATCGGGCTCATCGAGGAGGCCATCCGCCTTGAGGCAGCAAACCGCAATGAAGTGCCACCTATCTTCAAAGGCGATCAGGCGAATTTTCTCGTCGTCAATGATGCGGTGATAGAGGCGGAACCATTGCAGGTTAGACATCGACGAACTCCATTCGATCTACCAGCGCGATTGCATCTCTCTGATCGACGGCGAACCACTCTCCCGACCTGTGGTGCCCGGCCAACTCGTCGTGGCACAGCCGCTCCCACGCCCGAACAACACTGAGCGGCGCCTGACGATGGTGCAGGAGCGCCACAGGGCTCGGGTTGCTCGTCTGAATGGATGAGACGCGGCTGGCGAGGTTCTTGGTGATCCCAATCTTGACCAAGCCATCACAGCTCAAGACATAGAGAAATGCTGGCGGGTCTTCCTTCACCACCGACACGGGGGGGTGCTCAGGCAAGCATAGCCAGAATTGATCCCCGCGCATGGTGAGCAACCCCTCGTCCTCGAGAGCGGCCATCACGCCATAAGTGTCTTCATCAGAAATGCCACAGAAGGCTGCAAGCCGTTTCCGATTCAGGACATTCGGTGCTTGTGACGGATGATAGCCATCCGCCAAATAGATCAGGCTCAGTTTATCGACTGGAGAGAGATTTTGGGCCATCGCCCATGCCATTGCCTGGAAGCTCATTTCCCCAGAGCCTCCAGCGTCTTCCGGGCACCCTGGGTTTCTCGCCGCCAACTTTGTGTCTGAAGGCGCACGCCCCGATCCAGAAGCTCCTTTGACCGGACAGGCACGTTCAGGACCATGGAGTTGACCATGGGCCGCGTGTCAGCCTTCGGGGACCTGTACTCAAGCGCCCATTCGGCCAAATCCTGCACGCGGCGGGAACCGACAAGGCCAAGGTCGTCGGCAATGGCATCCCAGCCCCATTTCAGCCGCACAAGGTGCTGGAAACGACGCCAGAGAGCGTGATTGTCAGGGGTAAACTTTTCGATGCCGCTCATTGAACAAGCTCCATCATCATGTTTTTAGCGACGGGGTATTTTGCGCAGCAGGCAATGGCCCGCTCGGCATCACCCTTCCACGCATGGAGAATGTCGGTGGTTTTGCCTTCGCCGGATTCGTGCAGGTATTGCGCGCCATCGCTTAGGCGGTACTGGCAGCGGCGTTCCGGTTTGGGCTTTGATGGGATTACGACTGGTCGGAGAGCAGACTTGGCGCGCTCTTTCCGCCGTTGCTTGGCGGCATACGGCGCTTTGACAGGAGCAGGCTTCGGCTTCCGGTCGCGGGCAGCGACAACCGCGTAAACGTCATGCTCCGGCATGCTCAAACGCTCGGCAATATGCACGGTGTCATACGCCCTCGTTTTCCAAAGCGTCAGCACTTCCTCTTTCTGTCTTGGGGTGAGGCCGTAGGTCATGACAGTTCACCGACCAGCTCACCGTTCTGGTCTTTCTGGAGGCGCTTGCCGTCGAGCAGGACCGAATAGCGGTCGCGGGCATAATACGCGCCGTACCACGCCATGATCGGCGCTATCGAAGCGGTATCGACATGAAGCACCTGCTCTTTTGGCCGGGCATCGAGATTGACGAATTTCAGTTCTCGCATGCTGCCCTCCGCTCAAGGACTGCACGAGCGCGCGGCGGCACATAAATCCCAGCAACAGACATGTCCTTCACCAGCTTGTCGGTGATGTCGGGCTTGTCTTGCTTGCAGAAGCGTCCGCATTCGCAGCGGGGTTGGGGCTGGGGAATGGTGGGCTTGCTGTCGATGAGGCGACGAAGCCAAGCGGGTATGGGCGGGGCGAAGTGCGCGTTCATCACATATCGTTCCCGAAGTGCATGCAGGCGAGGGTGAAAAGGCCCGCGACCACAAGGAATCCAAAGATAAGGAAAATGCTCTGGCTCATGGCTATTCAGCCGCCATGGCGACGACATTGGACGGCTCGCCCTTGAGGCTTTCAAGCGCCGCATCAGCCGCAATGATCTTGCGCCGATGCGTGGCGATCTGACCATCAATCGAGGCCATTTCAGCCTTGAACTCGGCATCCAGCCGCGCCAGTTCCCGATTGAAAATGCCTTCCCGCGCGATCTTCTGCGTCTCAAGGGCCTGTGCATCCATGAATGCCGCATCGCGCTCGGCAGCAATCACATTGGCAAAGGCTTCATCTGCCGGGATTGCGGGGGCAGAGACTTCAACGTTCTTCTTGCGAGTGGTCATGTCGTCAGTCCTCCAGGCGTGGGGTTGATGGTTCAATCGGTAGATCGGCGGCGGGGGTGATCTTCGTTGGCCATGGCCACCAGGGAGCAGCCTTCTGCGCCAACGACGCCAGCCAGACGCTCAAGAGCATCAAGGCTCCCGCCGTCGAGTTCCTCGCCGCTCGCACGAAGCGATTGGATGGTGCGGTGCAGCCACGCGACATGCTCTGCCGCTTCTCTGCGTTCCCGTTCTTCTCTGAGCCGTTGGACGACCTCTCGGGCATGATCCATTTCCTCCGCTGCAATACGGCGGGCGTCTTGGTAGTAGAGGTCTTTGGTACGCGACCAACCGAACCCGAGAGCGCGCGCCGCCGCCTGCACTCGGTCTTTCCAGTTTCCAGACGCAGCCGTGAAATCAGCGGTCTGGTGAACAAGGGATTGCATTTCAACGAGGGAAGACAATTTGCTGTCCTCCGAACGAAATTCGCCCATCTCCGAATGCCTTCTCGATAGTTGTTGAACCATCGAGTGAAGGCGAACACGAAAGGCGCTTAGAGAGATGGACTACCCGCCGACCACGGAAACTTTGCGAGAGAACGTGCGTCGGCAGATGGAGCGCGAGGCCAAGCGCCAACTTGACCGCGTGAAAGAAATGGCCGGGAGCGCGCGTCAGGACGCCCCCGGAGTTGCCTGCCGTAAGGGAGGAGACATTGGGACCGGCAGGATATGGTTGTGCTGGGTGAATCCGCACATGACGAAGGCGACGGTACGCAGAACAAGCCGCGCCGCCTTGGCGATATGCAAATGACTGAAATACGCAGAGCAATGCCGTGGGCGAAAATCCGCCAGTCACAGCCTGCTTGGCTTCGTGGAATTCGTGTGCCATCACGCCGCCACCTGCGGAATGATGGTCACGAGGCGATAGCCCTGCCCCCAGACGTTCTCGATACGGTATCCGCTCGTGCGCAGCTTGTGGTTGGTCTGTCCGATGAAGATTGCGATCACGTTCTTCGGTGCAATTGGCCCACCGTTCGGATCGTGCCCCCAAAGCCGGTCAATGATGGTGTCGAAGCTCACCAGCCGCCCATTCCCTGCCGCGACGGTAAGGAATAAATCCGACTGCTTCTTCGAGAGCCGAGCAGCCTCCGACGCCTCGGCGTAGATGTCCGGCAAAGTCTGGCCACACGAGGGACAGCATTTCGCGCTCATGCCATCCCTCCCACAATGCGCAGGACGAATGCAGCGACAAGGACAAGAGCCATTGATGCAGCAAGGGCGGTCAGGGCTGGTGCTGTGTTCAGGCGACCGGGGCGCGCAACGGGGAGGCTCATCGTGCACCTGCACGCGTAGCAACATCCATGCCAATTGCCGTTGCATAGAGTTCGTACAGCGCTTCGAATTCGAGGCGCGCATTGTGATCTTTGGCCCGTTCGGCCACGATCTTCTTGATCACCTTCGTGTCGAAACCGTTTCCTTTTGCCTCGGCATAAATCTCGGAAAGGTCCGCATTGATTGCGGCCTTCTCCTCATTCATGCGCTCGATGCGCTCGATGAAAGCGCGAAGCTGATCGGCGGCAACGCTGTCCTCTACGGCCATGGCTATGCGTTCTCCTGGGAGGAATGGACTCCAGAAGTCACGCCATGCCATTCTCGCAGCATGGGGGAATTTCTGGCATCTATTGACTGGTCTGTGGTGTGGTCGTTCGGCTGGCCAGTCCTGGTAGCCGTGCCCGGCTTCATTGCCTTTCGCTGGCAATGGATCGACCGCTCAGATGCAAAGAAAGCTCGTGCACCGTTCATCGCTATCCGCCTCGCGCATGGCAAAGGGATCAAGTCACAAGAGGGCTGGGAGCCAGTCGAGTTCCTCGTACGCAACGATGCGGACGTACCGATCATCGTCAGTAAATTGGAGGTCGTTCGACCAAGGGGCGTGACGATTGCCATGCTTCACCGCTCCCCTTCTGACAATTCGCCGGACCCGGAAAGAATGGGCTCCACCTTGACGGTGAAGTGGCGGATCGAACCCAAGCTGGCCAACGGCAGAGGCGGCGAACAGTGGTCCGCGCAAACCCTTGGGTTTTTGGGATCAACGAAGCGCAGTATCTCGGACGTCCAAGTCTCGATCCGCGCCACGTTCTCCGAAATGTCGGCAGCGCGCCGAACCAGCACCACCATCGCAGTAAGCGACCCTATGGAGCTCACGCAGGTGACAACGGACAGCAGCAAGTGAAGGTCTCCAGCCATCACGCTACCTCTTGGGAGGAAGGGGTGGGGGCTTCAAAAAACAGCCGATCATTCCAGCGGAGCCGACGCGAACGCGCAGCATCGCGGATGGCAGCCATTTCGCTAAGGGATGGCGAAGCTTCACCCTTCTCCCAGCGAGACACGGTTGATTGCTGCACTCCGGCAATGGCAGCGAAATCCTGCTGCCGAAGCCGGAACACGTTCTTTCGGATGTGGCGAATTGCGTTCATGCCAGCAATATGCATGAACGCATACATTCATGCAAGCAAGAATATGCATGAACGCATTTTGCGCGGTGACGCCTGAGATATAGCGTCCCCAACATGAATACCGCCAAGATGACACAAGAGATTCTGGACCGTGGCTGGACGCAGACCCGCATAGGAAACTATTGCGGTGTGACACAGCCAACAGTAGGCCGTTGGCTCACTGGAAAAGACCCAGAAGGCCCCAATAGGGACAAGCTATTCGAGCTATATTCTGAGGTCGTACTTGGCAAAAAATCTTCGCCGTTTTCAACCTTTGATCCGGACGTGCCGGATCATTCTGGCGACCATGACGATGAGGCCGCCGCATTTGTTGATGGCAAAGTCGTATTCGTGGGCAAACTACCAAACAGTCAGCCGGAAACATCAGCCCAAGGCGGCGCGGGCATGGGGCAGATCCCTGACGCCGGTGAAGCGCGCATTCAGTCCAATGGTATAGCATCCGGCCACCACGTTGTCGCGGAGTGGGTAATCCCCTCCCCCTATTTGCGCAGCCTTGGCGGCGCGCCAGACACGACGATAATAGTTCCGGTCTATGGCCACAGCATGGAGCCCCGGCTTTACGAGGGTGACCGAGTGATCATCGATGTGTCCCAAAACACATGGGTCGCGGACGCAATTTACGCGATTGATGATGGCGACACCAATTTGCAGATCAAGACCATTCGCAAAGTCACCAGCTCATTTCCGCCGGTCTTTCGGATCGTTTCGGAGAATCCGCCAGGGGACGAGGTTCAGCGGAAACACGACGAGTTTCGCATAGTTGGCCGCGTGGTGGGGCGCATCAGTAGGCCGTAATTTTTCAGGAGGGGGCTATGGGGATTTTGAGAGGGGTTGTCCGGCTGATAGTCGGGGTGATTTTCGGGGCTGCGAGTGCGCTGGCATTGTCGCCTGCGGTCGCAGCCTTCACAGACAGCAGCGGAAGCAACGCGTGGCTGTTTTTCTTGGTAATAGGCGCAGGCGCATTGCTCGGCGTGTTCGCGCCCAACATCCGAAGGGCGTTCGGGAGGGGCTTTCTTCTGCTCGGCGCTTCGGTTTTTGCCTTGCCCTTGTCCACGCTCCTCCTGTCCGGCAGGGTGGCAAGCGACATGGCGGCACAATCTGGCAACGACGCCGCCACCCTCGCAGGCGCTGGGATAGCCGCGACAATGATGACAGGCGCAGCGGCATTTATAGGCTTTTTCCTTGGCGCGATATTCCTGATTATCGGACTGGTGCTCGTGCTGGGCGGGCGGCGTGAAGTGGTGATTGTTGAGCGGTACGCCGCGAGCCCCGCGCCGCTTCGCAGTGAGCCCAAGTTCTAGCCACCTATAGGGGGAGAGAATGGCGATAAGTTTCAAGTCAGCCCAGCGGCGGGCCTTATGGGGCGCTATCGCGTTCTCGCTTGCAACCGAATATGCCATAGCTTTCGCAATATATTGGCTCTGGTCTGGACAAAACAGCTATGTGTGGCTGTGGGCGATCCTTACCGTCGTCGCGCTCCAGCTATTCTTGATGTTTTATGGATTATTGAGCTTCGCCCGGCGCGCTGCTTGGTACTACTGGTTTGAGCGGGATGGCAGGGTTGAAGCTATCGCCAGTGAGTTCAATCGCTTAAATTTCCCTCGACCAGATGGCCTATACAACGATGCAGACCAGTACCTCGAACAGGTAGCGCTATCTCCAGCATCGTCTCCTGAGGCAGCAATGTTCGCCGGGATATTGCTCGGAATGCTCAATGGCCATAGGGCGAATGGTCCGCGGAGCGAAGCGTTTTTCCTATCCTTAAGCATCGAAAAGGCATTGCAAAAGATGCTTCCATGGGAAGCTAGGGCGGAGCTTTCAAGATGACACCCCACAAGCCCAGCCCCGATAGATATCTATGAGCGACGAAACCTACGACCACGAACACGATCCCCTGCCAATGGTGGCCGCCGTCACCTTGTCGAGCTCAGCGATCCTCGCTGCATTGGTTCAGTCCCTGCACGACAAGGGGCTTCTATCCGGCGAAGAAACGGTCGAGGTCTATGAGCAGGCACTGCTGTTGCTGGAGATGCAGCAGGCGACCGCCGACACAGTGCCCGGCTATGGTGAGGTGATGGATATGGCGCGGGAGCTGATTGAACAGCACCTTAGGCCTAGTGGTGCTTGAGGCTATTGGGTGGGTGGAGCAGCCGATTATTCAATCTCTTTCCAAGAATTAACCCCGTGCCCACACTTTGGCCCTAGTAACAGGTATCATGGTGATATACATACCGCTCAGACGATAACGAGCATGAGGCAGCGGTGTGACGGCAATCAGCGTCTGGGATAAAGATCATGCGACGGACGAAATCCGGAACATAGCTCGGTCTCCGCAGTTAACGCTGTCATATGCCTTGCATGCACGCGAACGCTTAGCTGAAAGGGATTTGATAGTTTCGGACGTGTTGTACGTCCTCAGAAATGGCTTTGTGAGGCAAGAGCCTATGCCTTCAACACAGCCCGGCTTCAATAAGTACTGCATGGAATGCCGCACCCCCAATAGCAACGGACGAGACGTCCGGGTGGTGACTGTGCCAGACAAAACGCGGTGCTGGTTGAAGATCGTTTCTGTAATGTGGGTTGACGAGGCGTCGACCCGTGCAGGGACCATAATTGGAAAAGAGGAAGACGATGAATAGCCACCACTACACTGAAAGCGGACTGCAGAACGTCTACATCGACGGTCTGGTGCCTTTTCAGGATGATGCTGGCGATTGGATCATCACCATCCCGGCGATCAATGAATTGCACGCTGTTATTGCCTTGGGCATCGTCTCGCACGAGCATGGCATCACAGGCGACGAATTGCGCTTTCTGCGCACGGAAATGGGCATGACCCAGGCTGAGTTGGCCGAGATTGTCCATCACGACAAGCAGGCCATCGGTCGATGGGAGCGCGGAGAATACGAGATCGACAGCAAGGCAGAGGCGATCATTCGCCGCCACGCGATCGAGGCACTCGGACTTGCCGCGCAAATGACGATGGAAGACCTGTCGCGCCGGAGCATTCCTACCGTGAAGGAACAGCCGATCAACATTCAGATGACCAACGACAATGGCCCTGAATACCGGCTCATTGCGGCATAAGGGGCTAATCTGACACTATGAAGCCCCGGCCACCACCGGGGCTTTTCTTTGCCCTAAAGCAGCAACGCTATCGGCACAAGTCTGCTGGATTTTGCTGGGGCTCCCAAACCATGGCAACGACACCGCGCCGTTCGTAGTCAGGGCCGTAAAATGCCGAAAACGGCCTCTTGCCGGTATATCCACCAAAACCATTTCGAGCATTTACAAACCCGCACACTGCGTTACCATTCATCATCACGAACTCATACTGCGCCGAATACGGGTCTCGGAGTTGCTCACCAACCGCTCTCATTACCGCCTGCTGTAGTTTAGCAGGAACGGACGCTCCCAAAGAAGGAAGAGTGAACGCCAAAACAAAAGCTAAAACAAAGGAGATGGTGCGCATCGTAAAGCTCCAGTAATTTTAGACTTCTGTAAACGAGAGATCTTCCGAGAAACCATCAAAATTGCACACAAATTTAGCGATCCACGGTGACGGCCCTCTAGCGGCACATTATCTTATAATCGCCGTCGCCCAGCCCGCTCCGGCGGGCTTTTTTGTGCGTATGGACTCGTTGGCTTGCGTCGGTATGGTGAGGCGGGGATTGGCGGGGGAAGCAGAATGCCAGTGTGGCTTCAGGTCATTTCAGCATTAATTGCCGGACTTGTTGGAGGCGCCGCGCTCTATGATCGATGGTTGAGATACCGCCATCAGATTACGGGAGAAATCGAAATCGTGGTGCTTCCGGGCGAGGTGTATCTACCTGGACCGAACGACTGGACGATGGGCCCTTTGGACGAAAGCGTAACCGACGGCATCATAATTTCCGCCACCATCCACAACAACACGCAAGGGCCGATCGTTGTCCAGGAGTGGCATATTGAAGGACCGCCCATCGAAGGCGGGATGCCTACGGCTCGGGGCGAAGTGATCGAAGCGGGGAAAACCGGCACCGCCACCACCCAATTTGTCCCTGACTGGGTGGCTTGGGATCAGCGCCTTGAGGCGGGGCTGACATCGCGGGCGGAGCCGGTAGTATCCGCATCCCTGACAGCCCTTAGCCGGGTATCTTCAAAGCGGCTCAAGCTACGAAGCGCCAAGTACAGCGTCACCGACGAGACGGTCACGCAGAACGTGGTAAAAGCCAGCAAGATTTCTGATAGCATCTAGGCGCACTCCAAAGCCTTATTCAGCCTCGCTTCGGCGGGGTTTTTCTTTGCCCGCACCCTGCCCCAGCCCTTCGGGCTGACACCAAAAGACCGGCTCATTCCGACCTCCTGATTTAGGGAGGTTATAGCACACGCATATGCACGCATCCACAAAACTATGCGTTCGTGCATTTTTATGTTGCATACGCATATGCGTTCGTGCATATTCTATCCATACCGAGGAAGAAGAAGCCCTGCCCCGCAGAGCCGATCTCCTCAAGGAATGGAGAGACAGATGCACAGCGCTATTCAATCCGCACTGGACAAGATCGAAGCCGACAGCCGCGCTTGGGTCGCCATGCGCGATAAGGTTCAGTCGGACCCGCGCTACATCGCACTCACCGCCTATTCCAAGAGCCTTGAGCAGCCCATCAATCGCAATGGCTGGGAAGGTCATGGCCAGATGGTCGATCAGCTCACGTCCTCTCGCCACTGGCGGGCAAAGCGGGCCGCTGAACTGGCCACTGTCCGCGAAGGTCAGATCAAGGGTCTTCCCGGCTATGCCAAGGCGTGGCTGCACCGCGCCGCTGAACACCGCAAGACCGAGCATATGTATCGGTACACCGAGCGTCGCCCTGTGTCGCTTGAGATTGCTACGGATGCCTTCTGCGCAATGCTTTCGGCTCCTTATGCAGTGGCAGCGGAGTAAGGGCGATGGCTGCTATTGGCAAAAAGCAGGTTTCCATTCTGCGCACCGTCCGCGGTGGCAACTGGTTCGTAGCGACCACGCCTTCAATCCAACAATCATGCCTGCGTCTTCACTCGCAGCGCCTTCTGGCTCGTGATCCCAAACGGTCAAACCGATGGACTTCCAACGAAGTCGGGGATCGCGTCATTGAAGACCACGACGCCGATTTCGAGAAGCACAACCCTTGGAAGGGCGAGCGCGTGGCAGATCGCCAGCGGAGGGCGGCTTATGCCGGTGCGGATGACAGATGACCCGCCACCCAATCCTCCCCCGCCCCTTTCAAGAGCCCAAGTCCTTCACGGCAGTAGCGTGTGGAATGGAGCGGATCGAGATCAAACCCGAATGGGCACCGAGTTTCCCCGAAGCCTCTGGCCTCCAGTCCGACAAGGAAAAGCCAGAGCAGACACAAACCAAAGAGGCCCGGAATGGCTGAGACAGTGAAGAACATGACGGCCGACGAGCAGCGAGTTGCCGACGCGCTCATGCTGCACTCCCATCGCGGTGAGCGCCCGGCCTTCCCCTTCGATGACCTGAATTTCACGCTCGTGCAAGCGGCTACCACTATCGGACAGATGGCAAACGAGAGGGAGGCCGAGCGACACGAGGTGGCGAAGCTGAGCCGCGCCTTGCGCCAGAAGGACGAGGCCACGGGTACCCTGTTTCAGCGGATGCGTGAAGCGGGTGTGGACTATTCGGATCTGATCCCATGACCCGCGAACCCCTCTCCCACCAGATCGCCTCTGCCACCGGCCTGTTGCTGCTGATGGTGATCATCGGGCCGCCGATTTTCCTGCTCGCAGAGTGGGCCCGCCACCCCGAAACCAACGCTCTTTCAATCCTTGCGGCTTCTGTCGCTCAATTCATCGGAGGACTGTGAATGTCCCAGGCTATGGCTTTGCCCAAAGAGGCAACGGAACTGCCGGCACACATGAAGCCGGAAGCTACGCAGCTTTCACCTATTCAGATGGCTTACCAGCTCATCCACTCCGGCCATGATCTGGCGTCGGTCAAGGAGATGATCGCGTTCGGCAAAGAGCTTGAGGCTGATGCTGCCGAGAAAGCCTTTAACGAGGCGATGGCCGCGGCGCAGAATGACATGGGCGTGGTTGCCACCAACATGGCCAACACCCAGACCAAGAGCCGCTATGCCGACTATGCGCAGCTCGATAAGGCATTGCGTCCGATCTACACGAAGCACGGCTTTGCGCTCAGTTTCAACGATGGCGATGGCGCGCCTGTGGATTGGGTCCGCATCGTCTGCCATGTGACCAACTCCGGCCACACGCGCACCTATCACAAGGATATGCCGGCGGACGGCAAGGGTGCACGCGGCAATGACGTGATGACGAAGACCCACGCGGTCGGCGCGGCGCAGTCCTATGCCATGCGCTACCTGCTGCGGATGATCTTCAACGTCGCAGTCGGTGAAGGCGATACGGACGGCAACATTCCCGGCGAGCCGATCACCGAACAGCAGGTTCTGGACCTCAATGATCTGATCGACAGCGTTGTCGAGCGCATCGGCGCCAAGCGCCCCGGCTATGTCGAAACCTTCCTCAAATTCATGAGGGTTGATCGCATCGAAGACATCGCAGCCCGCGATTACCAGAAGGCCGTTACCGCCATCAATTCAACGGGGGCGGCACGATGATGCAGATCATCACCTGCGAACAGGGCACGCCCGAATGGTTTGAGGCCCGCAAGGGCATCCCAACAGCATCCGAGTTTTCGACCGTTCTGGCCGAAGGCAAGGAAGGGCTTCTCCCCGCGGCGATCATGGATGCTATGGTCAAGAACGGCTGCACCGCCGAACAACTTGCCGCCGCGGTGAAAGCTGCCCGCGCCCGCGGTGCCAGTCCTTCGCAAGCCCGTCTGAAATACATGCGCACCCTTGCCGGTGAAATCATCCGCGGCACGCCCGAGGAAGAAGGATACAGCAGCCCCGCCATGGAGCGCGGCAAGGTCACGGAATCCGAGGCGCGCGACCTCTATGCGTTCGCCCGCGGCGTTGAGCCGGTGGAAGTCGGTTTCGTGCGCAACGGCAATGCTGGCGCCAGCCCTGACAGCCTTATCGGTGACGATGGTGGTTTGGAGATCAAAACCGCCCTCGCCCATATCCAGATTGAGCGCCTGCAGAAAGGCGAACTGCCGAGCGAGCACAAGGCCCAGGTTCACGGCAACCTCTGGATAACCGAGCGAGCATGGTGGGATTTCGTTTCTTACTCCCCCGGCTTGCCGCCGCTGATCGTCCGCGTCGAGCGCGATGAAGCCTATATCGCCAAGCTCGCCGCCGCGGTGGACGCTTTCAATTCCGAATTGGCCGAAGTGGTCGAGAAGGTCCGCAAGTACGGGCTTCCCGACGCCATGGCCGCTTAGTTCCCACCTCCAAAGGGGCCTGCGGGCCAATGGCTAAACCAGTAACCCGCAGGATTTTTCTGATGACCATAGAAGCCCAAGCCTCTCAATTGTCGAAAGCGGAATCCGCTCTGGCTCTGGTGAAGACCGAAGCCCAGCTCACCGTCTGGCACGACACCTACATGGCCGGGGAAGAATACCTTGCCATGTCGGACACGGATGCGCGGACGCTGGAGCAGCTGCACCAGAAGGCCATTGTTCGGGTCGCGTTTCCGGGGGCTGGGGTTCTATGAGCCGCGCAACGGTCATCATCAGCGGCAAAGCCGACCGCGAGAAGGTCCAGCGTTGGGCGCAAGGCGTCCCATTTGGCACCCGCGTCGAGTTCAAAGAGGTCAAACGCTCCCTGCCCCAGAATGACCGCATGTGGGCAATGCTCACTGATGTGTCTCAGCAGGCAGCGCTGGGCGGCAAGAAGTTCACCCCCGACCAGTGGAAGGTGATCTTCCTTCACGCGCTCGGGCAGGAAATCACCTTGCTCCCCAGCCTTGACGGCCACGGCTTTGTGCCTTGGGGCCAGTCCTCATCTGACCTGTCGAAAGACGAGATGACTGGGCTGATCGAGCTCATTTTCAAGTTCGGCGCTGAACACGGCGTCCAGTTTCAGGATGAAAGGAACGCGGCATGACCAAGTGCAATCACCAGATACAGTTCAGGCCTGAGTGGGCGGTCTGTATCTCCCCGCGCCTTCCGACCGACCTGAACCAAGACAGGCAGCGTGATGCGGGTCTTTGTTGGAATGGAAACAAGCGGCCAGTTGCGCAATCGGTTGCAGGGCGCCCTGCGCGCGGTGGTGAAGGAAATCCGGCGCGGTCTCATCAGTCCCGAGGATGCGCAGCCAGATCGCTGCCATGCGATTGCGCTCTGGACGCATATGGCCGCCCAGCAACTCCCCGAACTCAAATTCAATCCCAACGCGAGGGTGTAGCTATGGATCGTTCAGATGTTACGGGATCAAGCCAAATCGCGGGTCAATTCTACACTTCCGCTTTCAGCGGTGGCGAAGCCGTAATAAGCCGCGAGTGTTTCTTGCCCCATGTCAAACACGTCGTCGTACATTATCTCCACGTCCAGATAAATCTTGGACGTGACACGGGTGCCCAATATTACCAACCGGCGGAACAGATTCCTGCCCACGAACTGAATATTTCCTATAGCGCCAGCCGCCAGATCAGAGTGCGCGTCGCCGTGTTCATCAGCGAGGAGCGCATCAGCGGCCCCAACCGCCGAGAAGATGTTCGTATTTACCCAAATCTTCGATGCCGGCGTCTGTCCGGAATTCTGAAATTGAACGTCGACGACGGTACTGCCGTAACCATCAGGAAACATTTTCACACTGGTGATAACAACGTAGGCGCGAACCTGGGCTTGTCCCATCTGTCGGGCAGTTTCAATGGCCTTATGGGAGGCATCGACAGCCTTGTCTGCAGCATCCGCGCTGCGCTTCGCTTCCTTCAGCGTCCGATAAATGAGGTAAAGGCCAAGGCTCCCAACGATAGTCGATGTGCCGGTGATGAGGACCATCCACCATGCGGCGGCAGCCATGCTGCGCTGGGCGATCAGGTCATATTCGGTGCCATTGAAGTCGACGATCTCTGGCTGGAGGCTGCCAACGATAGTGGCCCATATATTCGCTGCGACCGTCGCCACGACAAACGCTATGCCGAAAACGAGCGCCAGCAGCGCGATCCGCTCTCCCACATTGAGCGTGCGCGCCCAACCCCACAACTTCTTCATCGTCAGCCCCCGAATCCCCAGCGGGAAGTAGGACTTAACGCGGCTGCTCTCGTCAACAGGAGGGCAGCGTGATGGCTGAGTGCAATGAGCATGGCGTTTTTACCCCTGACGAGGTTCTTGAACTTCCCCGCCCGGTGAAGGGATGGCGCGGGATGGGTCTGGCAGAAATCCGGCTTGCCGATCTTGGTGCCCACTGGATTTGGGCGACCGGGTTTCAAATGCACTCCGGCGACTTCTGGGGAAGGGGCGGCCCTTTGATGGACAATGAACCTTACAGGACGCCGACACGGCAGGACGCAATCGCGGCAGCCAGCGCCAATCTTCGCAAGAGCCTGTTCAAGCGAGCCGACGAAGGCGACCGGGACGCATCTGCGGTGATGGCGTGGCTCGACACCCTCATTCCCGACCAGCTCGACCTGTTTGGAGCAGCAGCATGAAGAACAAGCTTTCCGATCTGAATGATCACCTGTTTGCCCAGCTCGAGCGGCTGTCTGATGAAGACCTGACGCCCGAGCAGATCGAGGTCGAATCCAAGCGCGGCGAAGCCTTGGTCAACGTTGCTGACCAGATCATCCGCAATGCCGAGCTGACCTTCAAGGCATCCACCTTCGTTGCCCAGCATGGTGACCGCTTCCGGCCCGCGCTTTCCGGTCTGATCGGGAAATCCGTGACGGTGGAGTCGGGCGAATGAGGGGCCAACGCATAAGTTACAGCGCCGCCGAGATCGCATGGCTGGAAGACAACCGCATGATGGTCATCAGCGACTATCATGCGGCCTTCCAAGAGCAGTTCAATCGGCCCGAGATCTCAGCATTGAACCTGCATGGCCTTCGCAAGCGGAAGGGCTGGAAGACCGGTCGGGAGGGCGACCGCTACAAAGGGCGCCACCGCAAGTTTAGCCCTGAAGAGATGGCTTGGCTCAAAAAGAACAGCCTGCTGCCGATCAGCGATTACCACCGCGAGTTCGTCGCGGCCTTCCCGCGTGAAGATGTTCGCCCTCAGAACCTCCACGCGCTGCGCAAGCGCATGGGATGGAAGACCGGCAGGACCGGTCAGTTCAGCAAGGGGCAGGTGCCGATGAATAAGGGAGTGCCCTGCCCGCCCGGCACTGGCGGGCGGCATCCGAACGCCCGCAAGACCCAGTTTAAGAAGGGCAACGTCTCGCACACCTATCGCGGGCCTGGTCACGAGCGCATCGACAGCAAAGACGGCTATGTCGTGATGATAGTTGATGAAGTGAACCCTTGGACAGGCGCGAAGACCAGGCCAGTGCACAAGCATGTCTATCTCTGGGAGCAGGCAAACGGCCCGGTGCCCGAGGGCCATTGCCTCAAGTGCCTGGACGGCGACAAGACCAACACTGACCCTTCCAACTGGGAGCTCATTTCGCGCGGCCTGCTGCCTCGTCTGAACGGCGGAAAGGCCAGCCGCACGATGGCCTATGACAGCGCCCCAGCAGAGTTGAAGCCTGCCATTCTCGCCATCGCCAAGATCGATCACACGATCAAGCAGAAGCGGAAGTCAGCAGCATGAGAAAGCTCACCGACCAAGAGCACCAGCTATTGCAGCTCATATCCAACGCAGGCGGAAGCATCTGCCCTGGCGTCGATGTATCGATCCCGCGTGAGGGGCATCGCTCTCTTCGCCGGATGGAGCGGGCCGGGCTGCTCCGCGTCGAGGAAACCGATGATGGGCCGCGCTTCCATCTGACCTCCCTCGGAAGGCAGGAGGCAGAGCATGGCTAATCCGATCAGCAGGACGCTTCGAGCGATGAAACGCCGCGGCGGCGAGAGAGTGCACGCCAAGATGGCAGGCAAACAAGTCTCGATCTGGTCAGGCGAGCACCATGCTTGGTGGCGTCACGATGGCGCCGGCTATACCGATGACAAGGCTCAAGCATGGGTGTTGGCTTTCGAGGAGGCATACCGCACCACCGTTCACTGCGGATCCGAAAAGCGCATCGTCTATGTCGAGGTCCAGCAATGAGGACAGCCAAGCTCAAGGAATGGATTGGACGCACGCCTGAGGCGATGCCCGGGCAAACCGTCCTTCTTCGCCTCTATGCCAAGCAGAACGGGATCTGTGCTTGCGGCTGCGGACAGGTGATGAACCTGAACCGGGACAAGGTCGATTGTGACCACAAGCTGGCGATCATCGACGGCGGCGAAAACCGGGAGAGCAATCTGCAGCTGATGCTCCACCCTTGCCATAAGGCGAAGACGGGCGCGGAAGCCACAGCGCGCAGCGAGGAGCGCCGGCATAAGGCAAAGGCCTTCACTGCCCTACGCCAGAACCAATTTCCATCCCAGCGCCTCGGCAGCGGCAACCAGCAGCACCGAGCCACCACCCCCCGCACACCCAAATTCGAGGGCGATATCATGGCCCGGAGGCAATCATGACACAGGTATCTGATGAACGGCTGGCGGAAATGCTGGCATGGGCTGAATGCCACGATGCCAGCTTGAAGGAGCCAATCAACATTGGCGATTTCATAAGTCTGATCACCGAACTCCAATTCCTCCGCTCCCAGCCCGAGCCCGCAGGGGTATTGAAGGGCAATGATGTGGATGATCGCATTCCAATCGCAGCCACCGATAACCGCGCTGTCGATTGGGTGGACATATCGGGATGGGGCGTATTCAAAGGCCACGCTATCCCCGTCGATGTTGCCCGTTTCATTGCCGAGAAGATCAATTTCTATTTCGATCATCGCCCCTCTGCCCTCACAGAGCAGCAGGGGGAGGCGGTAACGGAGGGCAAGGAGGCGATGCTGGCCCTTGAGGTCATCGAGCGCCTTATCCGCGAAAATATCTACGACAACGGCACGGAGATAAACCGCATGTTGATCGATGGTGTTTGGCACACAGGTCCGGTCGTGGATGCCTCATTCCGCATTCTCAAGGGGCTGCATAAGATCGCATCCGCCGCCCGCACCACTCTCCAGAAGGAACAGGCAGATGGGTAAGATGACGAAGGTTGCCCCGTGGCCGGCTTCGATACAGGGCGACTTAATGCACGTCTATTTCGTGGATTTCCCGCTCACCGCGATCATAAAGCCGCCTGAAGGGTGGGAGTTCTTTCAGATACGCAAACATCGGCAGAACTGCCAAGACGAGTGCTGGCGTGTTCGCTATCGCCGCGCTGCTCTATCTCAGGGAGGCGGGGAATGAAGCCTGAGCGCATTCAACTATCGCGCCGGAAAGGTTGGCACATGCCGGACAACACGGTGAAGGTCTGCCGGCCCGGCAAGTTCGGCAACCCCTTTCCCGTTGGCGGCGACGGGCCAATGGAACGGTTCTCGCCTGATCGGGAGGGGGCAGTTGGCCATTTCAAAGGCATGCTGGCCGATCCTGAAATGCGGGCCGCCGCAGGTTATCCCAGCGACGACGCAATCATATCCGCGCTGCGCGGCAAGAACCTCGCCTGCTGGTGCCCGCTTGATAGCCCCTGTCACGCTGATGTGCTGCTCAAGCTCGCCAACGGGGAGGAGTAAATGTCAGTGCAGCTTTCCCCTCACAGCATCGGCCAGAGCACCCCACGATTCCGCCAGGCGGTAGACCTTCTCAGCCTTAACCGGATGCAACTCGGCAATGCCTTCGAGCAAAGCAATCTCGTCAGTCATGATCTGAAGGTCGGCAATAGGCCATTGCCCTGCTCGCGTCATGTCAGCGTATCGGTGCAGGGTTTGGCGGGAGAGGATGATGCGCTGATCGGCTTCGGAAGGGGTCATTCGTGATGGGCGCTCGTGTTCTTGATCATGGGATGACACCGGGCGAGGTCATCGCTGACCTCCGGTCGAAAGGCTATACCATTTCTGAGCGCACCTTACGGGCCAAAGCCCGCGAACTTGGGGCTTGCCGAATTTTCGGGAAAGCGATGATCTTGCTGCCCGAACATGTTGACCTGATTTTTGGAGCGCCGGAATGTCCACCGGAAAGCGATACGGCCTCGAACACTACCTTCGTGGAAAAACTTGGTGGGTCAAAGGGCGGCTTGAAGGCGAGGACCGATACTACCGCGAGAGCCTTGGAACTGCTGATGAAGCAGTCGCAAAAGCAAAGGTCCGAGCCCTCGAAGACGAGGCGCGAAAACGTGCTATCCTTGGACGAGATGCGCCAAAGCCAGAAGATCAGCTAACCCTATCAGGTGCCGTGCTGCTGTTCCCGCCGAAGGGGAGCGATGCGCGGTATATGGCAAAGGTGCTGCTCGATATCGGTGACATGCGCCTCAAAGACATTTCGCCGAAGGCCGTCAAACAGACCGCGCGGAAGCTCTATCCAAATGCCGCCGTCGATACCTGGCACCGTCAGGTCATCGTGCCTGTGCGCGCCGTGATCAACGCCGCCCATGAAGAAGGCTATTGTGCGCCGATCCGCATTCGCGCCTTCACCAAGAACGAGCGCATGACGCAAGACCGCGCCAGAGGCAAGGACAGCGGCGTCAAGAAGAAGCCCGGGAGCTGGGATTGGGTTTTGGCCTTCAGAGAGCATGCCGACCCGCGTCTTGGCGCAATGGCCCTGTTCATGTTCACCACAGGCGCTCGCATTGGCCAGACCATGGCAATGAAGCGCAAGACCGATCTGGACCTGTTCCGAAAGCGCGTACGGCTACCAGCAGCCAAAGGGCACCCTACGCAATGGGTGGACATTCTGCCCGAGGTCGCTGCCGCTATTGGCGCATTGTCGAAGCCGGAAGGCAAGCTGAACCAAGAGCGCGTTTTCTATTACGCGGGCCAGCGCAGCGGGTGGTTCTACAAAGAGTGGAAACGCGCGTGCAAAGAGGCGGGCATTGAATACCTCTCGCCTCATGCTGCAGGTCGCCATGGCTTCGGAACCGAAACCATCGTCAGACAGAAAATAGACCCTGCGACAGCCGCGCGAGACGGTCGCTGGTCGAGTGCCAAAGTGCTTCTTGACACCTATGCCCACGCCGAGGATGGTTCATCATCCGTTCGTGAGGCGTTCCAAGACGGCTTAGAGGCCGCTCGTACAAAATCGGTACAAGGCGAAAACAGAAATCGCCGGAAAACCGCAGAAAATAAGGGAAGTCGGAGCGCCTAGGTGACACCTTAGCAGGGGTGTGCCTTCGACCACTCGGCCACCTCTCCGGCGTGGGTCTGATACAGGCGAACAATGATGGAAGGCAAGGGGTTTGTGGCGTTGAAGCGGAATATCCCCAGTGCGGAGGGGGCAGCAGGGTTTGTGGGTTCGAGACTGCTTTGGCCAGTTTGAATCGGGCAAGCTGGTGCAATCAGGGGCTTTGCGTAGCAGCTTTGTATACCATTTGACGGTTTTGCTATTGGTGCGGCAGCATGAATTCGTCCCGTAAAGGCGGCTGTAACTGATTTTTCCTATATCAGGCAGTCTGTTCGACAGGTGCCTTTCAGGTGTTTTGGTGATTGAGTTTTTTGTTGCAGGCCACGATCTGCGTTTTGTCCTGCTGGCTGCTGTCGTTTGCCTGATTTCCGCCTATGCCTGTATCGGATTAATGCAGCATGCGCGCCAGGCAGAGGGGCGGATGCGACTGGTATGGAATGGGGTTTCGGCGCTGGCCGTTGGGCTGGGCATCTGGGCGACCCATTTCATTGCCGTTCTCGCCTTCCGGCCCGGCTTTGCATTCTCCTATGATTTTGGCCTCACGGCTTTGTCGCTGTTGATCGCCGTTATTGTCTGCGGCGGCGGCATTGGCCTTGCGGCGCACAGCAAGGCGCGACTTGACCGTATTCTGGGCGGCGCCACGGTCGGCGTGGGCATTTCGACAATGCATTATACCGGCATCGCCGCACTGATGCTGGATGGCGAGATTGTCTGGCAATCGGGCGCCGTGACCATTTCCATTCTGGCCGGGATCGTCTTGGCGGGACTATCCTTCGCGGCGAGCCTGCGGCGCGGCTGGCGCTGGAACCTTCTGGCAGCGGGCCTTTTGACCATCGCCATTTGTGCCATGCACTTCACCGCCATGGCAGCCGCTGATTTCAGCAATTGCCTGCCAGCAAGCGAAGGCGCCGAAATCGATGGCGGGCTGATGTCGCTTGTGGTGGCGCTTATCTCGATTCTGGTTCTGGCGGCGGCCATCGGCAGCCTGGTGCTGGATGAGGCCGACCGGCGGCGGACCGCCCGCGAAGCGGCGCAGCGTGCGGAAGATGCGGCGCGGGTGGCAGAGGCCAATGATCGGCTCAATCTGGCGCTGACCCATATGGGTCAGGGGCTGGCACTGTTTGGGCAGGACGGCAGGCTGGAACTGCACAATCAAAGACTGGTGCACTTGCTGGGGCTTGAGACCGAGGCCAGCCTGATAGGGAAAAGCCTGGAAGAGGTCTTGCGGCGCAGCATGATCGGGCTGGGCGCTGTTGCGGAGGACGCCAATAGAAGAGCCTCTGAACTGGCCGAGGAATATCATCAATTGCTGGCGGCAGGCGGGGGTGAAACCGTTCAGCTTGTTTCCGAGGAACGGGCCTTTCGCATTCAGCACAGCCCGGCAGGCGACGGCGCATGGATCACAACCGTGGAGGACGTTTCCGAGAGCCGACGCAATGCAGCAGCGATTGCCCATCTCGCACACCATGATTCGCTCACCGGCCTGCCCAATCGTTCCCGGTTCGGCCAGGTTCTTGGCGCGGCGCTGGCGGATCTGGGCAGCGACGAGGAAAAGCTGGCGGTCATCGCGCTCGACCTCAACCGCTTCAAGGATATCAACGACGTTTATGGGCATGCAGCAGGTGATCACGTCCTGCGGGAGTTGGCGCTGCGTTTCGGCGCCGTGTTGAAGCCGGGCGAGAGCGTGGCCCGGCTGGGGGGCGACGAGTTTGCCGCGACAAAGACCTTCACCAGCATGACCGCGCTGCGTGACTTTCTGGCGCGCCTCGAACAGGCCATCAGCACAAAAATTGCCTATGGCGAAAATATGCTGGCGCTGGGCGGCAGTATCGGGGTCGCCATTGCCCCCGATGACGGGCAGGATGGCTCCAAGCTGCTGAACAATGCCGATCTGGCGTTATACCGGGCCAAGGGCAAGGGCGAGACCGACCAGCGCATCTGCTATTACGAACACGAAATGGACGAGGCCGCGCGTGCCCGCCGGGCCATGGCCAAAGACCTGTGGACGGCGGTGGAGACCGATGGGTTTCATCTCGCCTATCAGGTGCAGAAATCGGTCACGACAGGCCAGACCACCGGCTATGAAGTGCTGTTGCGCTGGAACCGGCCCGGTTATGGACCTGTTCCGCCTTCCGAGTTCATTCCGCTGGCCGAGGAATGCGGCGCAATCCATGCCATTGGCTCCTGGGTATTGACCCATGCCTGCCGCGAAGCTGCCGAATGGCCCGAGCAACACCGTATTGCGGTCAATGTTTCCGGCCTGCAACTGGCGCAGCTGGACCTTATCGATCTGGTCAAGGTGGTGCTCGACGACAGCGGTCTCGCGCCGGAGCGGCTGGAGCTGGAAGTGACCGAAACCGCGATCATTTCGGACCGCGATCGGGCGCTGACCGTGCTGGCAGCGATCAAGGCTCTGGGCGTTTCCATCGCCATCGACGATTTCGGCACCGGCTATTCCTCGCTTGATACGCTCCGCTCGTTCCCGTTCGACAAGATCAAGCTCGACCGCTCGTTCATGAACGAGGTCGAGCATGACGAGCAGGCCAAGGCCATTGTGCGCGCTATTCTGGCGCTGGGCAAAAGCCTGTCGGTGCCCGTGCTGGCGGAGGGTGTGGAAACGCCTGAGCAGCTCAATGTACTGCGGGCCGAAGGCTGCACCGAAGCGCAGGGTTTCCTGCTGGGCCGTCCGGGCCGGATCGAATGGTCTGCCCTGCGTTACGGATAATGGACTGATCCGCACATTGCTGAAATGCAGCAGGGGGAGCCTTTGGCGTAAGAACCAAAGGCTCCCCCTGCCCTATTCGCGCATCAGCCGCGTTTGCGGCTGGCCATTGCCGCGCAAGGCGGGCGAAATGCCGCGTGCATCGACGGTGGCCGTCACGCGCTGTCTATGGGCGGCGAACATCAGTTTGGGCGTCACATTGACCGGCTCATCGAATTGGATGGTGACGGTATAAAGCTGCATGTTGGAACTGAGCTGGACGCCAATCAGGAGGCCCTTGAAGGGCTGTTCGAGATAGAAACCCTTGACGCGCATGCCGACCTGAAAGGGTACGACGACCCGATCGGGCAGACTGGCGCGGGCGGTGTTCCAGTCACGGTAGCCATGGGCGCGCGCAACTTCTTCGAGCGCGGCACTATGGGTCAGCATCTGACCGGCGCGAGCGCGCTCGTCGCGCAGGTTCTTGGCCTCAGACTTCAGAGTCTGGGCGGAGGGTGTATCGAGGGAAAAAGACATGTTCGGGTCTCTCCGAAAAGAGGCGACTCTTTGCATGGGAGCCCGCATTGCCATGATGCGCCTTGGGAGAACAACCGAAGGGATCAGGAAGAGATGCTGAACTTCACCAAGGATCTTGCGATCCGCGGGCGGCAGGCGCCAGCAACCGGACGCAGAAATGCGCTCTCAATGGCGGGAAGTCAAGGTTGGGCCAATCAATCGCGGTGATGGCATGATCAGACAATTGTGTTGGGCGAACGGGGCCCATGCGGTTAGGAGGAGGGGCTGAAGAGGACTGAGAATGACTGAAATTCTGTTGCTGGTGGCCGGCCTGCTGGGCGGCGCGGTCAATTCGCTTGCCGGTGGCGGCTCGTTCATCGTGTTTCCGGCACTGCTGTTCTCCGGCGTGCCGCCAATCCTTGCCAATGCCTCCAACACCTATGCCGCCCTGCCCGGCTATGCCAGCGGCACCTTCGGCTATTGGAAGGCGATGGCGCCGCACCGCGACAAGCTGATCATCTATGGGCTGATCGCGGCAATATTCGGCTATGTCGGCGCTGAATTGCTGCTGGTGGTGTCCGACGAGCAGTTTTCCAAAGTCGTGCCCTGGCTCATGACCTTCGCGGTGACGCTGTTCGTATTCGGCAATCGGCTCAATGCGGCCGTCAAGGCGCGCAGTAGCGGCACCAGGGGCATGCAGGTCGTTGGGGCGGTGTTGTTGCTCGCATTGCTGGCAGCGGTCTGCGTCTATGGCGGGTTTTTCAATGCAGGGCTGGGCATCCTGCTATTGGCCTTCCTCGCCATGGCCGGCATGACCGACATTCACGCCATGAACGGGCTGAAGCTCTATGTGTCATCCATCGTGGCGCTGGTGGCCGTATTGCGCTTCGCATTCAATGACCGGATCGACTGGTATCACGGCTCGATTGCGCTGGTCGGCGTGACCATTGGCGGCTATGTGGCGGCGCGGCTGGCCCGGCACATTCCACGCAACTGGATCCGCACAGGCGTCATCGTCTATGGGATCGGGATGACCCTCTATTTCTTCTGGACGGCCTATTTCGCCTAGGCGCAACGCCTCATCCGGCCTTCTTCAACCACACCGCAGCATCGTGAAAAGCTGCGCCGCCGAAAGGGGGCGCCGGGTCTGAATTGGTGAGCATGTTGATGCCCTGCCCGCCGCGATGGGCCTTGTTGCGGTGCAGGCCCTCAGCGATGAGGACGCCTGTGCAGAGGCCAGTGTGGAGGCGCGCGGTGAGATGCACCTCGCCACGGCGATTGCCGACCAGAACGGCGTCGCCTTCGCTGATGCCAAGGCGGGTGGCATCTTCTGGATGGATGAAGACCGATGGCTCGCCTTCGCGCTTGAGGCTGCCGGGGGTCTGGTTGAAGGAAGAATTGAGGAAAGCGCGCGCCGGGCTGGTGGCCAGCTTGAAGGGGTGCTCCTCGTCCGTGGTTTCATTGACCGCCCAATGATCGGCAAAGCGCGGCATATCCGAGGGGTCGCATGACCAGCGATAGCCCTTGCGGGTGGCGACTTCCTGCCAGTCGGGACTGAAGCGGAAACGGCCATCGGCCCAGCCGAAACCATTGGCGAAGCGGGCGGCATCGTCGGGGCGTTCGCGGTCTATATAGCCGGTCTTTTCCACCTCTTCGAGCGCCGGATAATTGGAGCGCGCGAAGGTATCGGCCACGACGGCGCGGTCGGAAATGTGAAAGCTCGGATCGTCGCTGCCGAGCCGCAGGGCGATGGCATTGATGACTTCGTGATTTGAGCGGGTCTCGCCCGGCGCATCGACCACGGCAGGCCCATAGAGCACGCGGGTATGGCCGCCGCGCGTGTAATAATCATTGTGTTCGAGGAACATGGTCGCGGGCAGCACGATATCGGCAAGTTCAGCCGTTTCGGTCATGAACTGCTCGTGGACCACGAGGAAAAGATCCTCGCGCGTCAGGCCTTCGCGGACGCGTTTCTGATTGGGCGCGACCACGGCAGGGTTGGTGTTCTGCACGATCATGGCGTGGACGGGCTTGCCGCCCTGCAAAGCCTTGGCGTCGCCGGTGAGGATCGGACCGATCTCGGACATATCGAGAAGGCGCGGATTGCCCTTTTGCAGATGGGTGCCCTCAAGGCGGGATTTGTCCAGCGCCCAAGTGCCCGAATTGGAGTGAAACGCGCCGCCCCCGCGATGCTGCCAGGCGCCGGTCATGGCCGGAATGCACAGGGCCGCATGAACGGCGGTGGAACCATTGCGCTGACGCGAAAAGCCATAGCCGAGCCGGAAGAAACTGCGCGGCGTTTTGCCAACGAGATGGGCGAAGGCCTCGATTTCAGCCGTGCTGAGCCCGGTGATTTCAGCCGCCCATTCCGGCGTGCGGGTTTGAAGATGTGATTCAAACTCTGCCGAGAAGTCGGTGAAGTTGCGCATATATTCGCGGTCGGCAAGGCCATCGCGCAGCAGCACATGCATCACCGCGACGGCCAGCGCGCCATCGGTGCCGGGACGCAGGACAAGCCCCATATCGGCCTGTTCCATGGTGGCATTGCGATAAATATCGATGACGACGATTTTTGCGCCGCGCTGTTTGCGGGCTTTCATCGCGTGGGTCATCACATTGACCTGCGTATGCACCGCATTGGTGCCCCAGATCACCACGCAATCGCTTTCCGCCATCTGTTCGGGATTGACGCCGCCAAGCATGCCAGTGCCCGCGATATAGCCGGGCCAGGAAAGGCCAATGCAGATGGTATCATATTGATGGGAATAGCCCCGAACAGCGCGCAGCCGCTCGATGCCGTCACGGTGCACATGACCCATGGTGCCAGCATAGAAATAAGGCCAGACGGATTCGGGGCCGTGTTCGGTTTCCACGGCAAGGAAACGGGTGGCAATTTCGTCCAGCGCTTCATCCCAGGAAATCTGCTGCCACTGCCCCGACCCCTTGGGACCGGTGCGGCGCATGGGGTGCATCAGCCGCTCTGGATGATGAATGCGCTCGGCATAGCGCGCCACCTTTTCGCAGATGACGCCTGCCGTATAGGGATCATCTTTGGCGCCGCGCACGCGGCCAACCTTGCCATCGGCAAGAATATCGACATCGAGCGCGCAGACCGAGGGGCAGTCATGCGGACAGACGGAACGGATCGTATGGGCAGGGGCTGGGGCGTTCATGGGCGAACGCTAATTCAGCCCGAGCATGGCCGCAAACGGAATGTGGTTATGGAAGGAATAAGAAGGTGTGATGGGCAGGAACCCCACCTAGCCTCCCCCTGAAAAAGGGGGAGGAACAGATCGAGCTTGCTGAAACTCAAGATGGAACACCTCTTCTCCTCCCCCTTCTTCAGGGGGAGGCCGGGTGGGGATCAGGCCGCGAAAGCCTTGGTCGCCGTTTCCGCATTGCGCTTCGCCCTTGCCGCGGCGTGCATCGCCAGTTGCGCTGCACCAGCATGAAACTGCGAAAAGGTGATGCAACCATGCGGCGCGGTGATGGTAATGCCGCGCCAGTTGGGGCGAACGGCGCGTACATCCGACCAGTCGAGCACGGTTTCGCGGCCGGTGGCGGAGCGGTGATGGACCTGCCGATTGTCCCAGCGTGTGGAGGTGAACAGGCCCGCCACGCCGATGCCCAGGGAACCGGCCGCAAGCAGCAAGACCGCAATATAGGTGGCGATAAGTTGCGTCGTGTCGGCGACACTTCCGGCGACAATCACTGCAAAGAGCAGAATGGCCGCCAGAGCGGCTGAGCCGTAACAGGCGAAATATTCGACCAGCGACGGCCGTAATTCCGCCCAGCCGCCCTCGACCATAAAACCCTCTTCCGGCTGCACCAGACGCAGGGCAAGAAAGGCCGCATAGCCAAAGGCCACAACGCCCGCCACGCGAGAAAGCGGGAGATGGGCGGTGGCCGGGACGTGTTTGAGAATAATGAGAAGGGTGATCGTAATGAGTGGCAAAGCCACTTCCTGCCAACGCAAGGGCACTCTTGTTCTCTCCAGGGTGCGGGCCGGCGACGCGAGTTCGGCAAAGCTGATGCTGCAAAAGTACGGAGACACAGCGATTTGGCTATTCACAATTTCGCCATAAGTCGGGCAGCCGCTGCTGAATTGTGTACGCCCGACTTAAGAACCCAATTTCTGCGCAAGGAAATTGAATCATGGGATGGCTTTAATCGTTTGAATTGACTGCTCTTTTATCGCCCCGCCAATAGCGATGGCGGAAGAGCAACAGGTTTGGGTTTTAGGTATTTGGAGGGATGCCCTGAGGGAAAGCCACCGCCAGGGCGCTAATAGAACAATGCCCGCGAAACGGCGTGATCGCACAATGAAAACGATTTAATAGACAGTTGCGCAGCCAGAGGTTAGCTATCTCCCCGTTTGGGAGGGGGACCATTAATGACAACAGCACGCTTGCCGGTAACGGCCCTGCTCGGGATGAACATGTTCTTCCTGGGCGTAACCTATGCCGCCACCATGCCCTATGCATCGCTGGTGGGCGTCGATACGCTGGGGCTTTCCCCTGCCCTTTTCGCGTCGATCATGGCGACTGGACTGGTGCTGGCGACCTTCGTGTCGCTGGGGCTCGGATATATTTCGGACAAATTGCCCGACCGGCGTTTTCTGGTGCTGCTCACCGGTGCTGCGGGCATGGTGGCGCACGGCCTCATCTATTTCTGGCCAACCCAGATCGGTTTTGCCGTGGCCATGGGTTTGATCATGCCGCTGGCTGGCGCCTGCTACGGGCAGTGTTTTGGCTATCTGCGCGTCTATTATCTTACCCATAATCCTGCCCGCGCCGACTTCATGGTCACCGCGATGCGAACCGTGTTCACGCTGGCGTGGATCATCGTACCGCCAGCGGCAGGTTGGATCGCGGCGACGTTCAGCATTTTCGATGTCTATCTGGTGTCTTCGCTAAGCTATGCTGCGGTAGCGGTGATTTTTGCAGTACTGATCGGCGACAGGACGACAGCAGTGCAAATCCCGCCACCCGTCAGGGTCGAGGGCGCGTCCTGGGCGTCCATGTTTCAATTGCAGCCGGGCATTCTGGCGGGGCTGGCAGGCCTTATCGCCATGATAGGGGCCACGCGTCTGCTGGCGCTGACGATTTCGCTGTTCATCGTCACCGATCTCGGCGGCTCGTTGACTGATGTAGGTCTTTATGCCGGGATCACCGCAGCGACGGAAGCGCCGTTCATGTTGCTGCTGGCCTATCTCACAACCAAGGTCAGCAAGGAAATCCTGTTGGCTGGCGCAGGGCTGGTGATGGCGCTGTTCATCGGCTGGGTCAGCATGCTCTCCAGCGTCAGCGAATTGTTCTGGCTGCTGGTCCTCAACGGTCTCGGAACGGCAGCCTTGATGAGCGTCAGCATTCCCTATGTGCAGGACGCGATCAAAGGGCGCGTCGGGCTCTCGACATCGCTGATGGATGTGGTCGCTATTGGCGCCAACCTGTTGGGTGCAGCATCTTTTGGCCTGCTGGCCGCCAGCGGTGATTACCGTTTTGCGCTTATGGTCGGGGCGGGCATTTCTGTCCTCGGCACCGCCATCATGGTGCTGGGCAATCTCACGAGGCTGGGTACAGTGAAGCCTGCGGCGGCGTAGGGCCTCAGCCTTAGAAAAATCCCCGCCATAAGGCGGGGATAATTGTTCGATCAGTCCTCGGTGCGCTTCTTCTTGTGGTCCTTGGGCTTGGCCACTTTTTTCTTGGGCGGACGCGCCTCACCATCGGCAACAGGCTTGGACCATTTCGGCTTGCCCTTGTCCTTGGACACCGGCTTATCCTTGGCGACAAAAGGCTTTTCGGCCCGGGCAGGCCTGGCTTCGCGTGCCGGGCGCGGCGTCTCCATGAAGGATTCGAAGTCATCGGACTTCGGCTTTGCATAGCGCTCCTTGCGGTCGCCACGCTCGGGGCGCGGCGCCATCGGATCGTATTTTTCTGGTGGGCCGGGCGGGCGGCGTTTGGATTGCGGACGCTCCTGACGCTCACCGGGGCCGTCAATGGCCGAAATGTGGACACCGCGCTCGCCGGTGCCATTCTTGCCGACCGAACGGAGGAAAGAATCCACCTTGTCTGCGGCGACTTCAAAGTGGGTTTCGGTATCGAAAATACGGATTGAACCGACAGCGGATTTGGTCACGCTACCGGCCTTGCAGATCATTGGCAGCAGCCAGCGCGGCTCGGCGCGCTGCTTGCGGCCGATCGAGACCTTGAACCACGAACCACCGGCGAAAGCGTCGCGGGTCCGCGGGCTACGTTCGCCGAAATCATCGGCAATAGCGGTGACGTCCTCGGGAACAGGGCGGGCAGCAAGCTGCATGCGCAGATAGGCAGCAGCGAGTGCCTCCGCAGGCCATTTCGCCAGCAGACTGTCAACGCTGACCTTCTCATCATCGGTGATAGCGTCACTCAGGAGTGCATTGGTGAGAATGGACTCACGATAGCGCGCATCAATGGCTTCCGCAGAGGGCGGTGCGATCATTTCCGCTTCAATTTTCGCCGTGCGCAGAATGGAGAGCGCGACGCGCTTGCGATGGGCCGGCGCGATGACGACGCAGGTGCCTTTGCGCCCTGCCCGGCCAGTGCGGCCCGAACGGTGCAGCAAGGTTTCCGCGTTCATCGGCAGATCGGCGTGAATGACCAGATCGAGATTGGGCAGATCGATGCCGCGCGCGGCGACGTCGGTGGCGACACAGATGCGGGCGCGGCCATCGCGCATGGATTGCAGCGCGCTGGTGCGTTCGGCCTGGCTCAGCTCGCCTGACAGTGTCACCACGTCAAAGCCGCGATTGTGCAGGCGGGCCGAGAGGTGCTTCACGGCTTCGCGGGTGGAGGCGAAGACGATGGTATTGGTGCTTTCATACCAGAGCAGCGTGTTGATGACGGCGTTTTCACGCTCGGCGGCGGGCACGGACATCAGCTTATATTCAATATCGGCGTGCTGCTGGCCGGTGCTGGCCGCGCTGATGCGCAGGGCGTTCTTCTGGAAGGTCTTGGCCAGCTCGGCGATCTGCTTGGGCACGGTGGCGGAAAAGAGCAGCGTGCGGCGATCTTCCGGGGCAGCGGCGAGGATGAATTCGAGGTCTTCGCGGAAACCGAGATCGAGCATTTCGTCGGCTTCGTCGAGCACGACAGCGCGCAACTCCGACATGTCGAGAGCGCCGCGCGTGATGTGATCGCGCAGGCGTCCGGGAGTGCCGACGACGATATGCGCGCCGCGTTCGAGCGCCCGACGCTCGGTGCGCTGATCCATGCCGCCAACACCCTGCGCGGTCTGCGCGCCGGTCTGGGCATAGAGCCAGGTTAATTCGCGCTGCACCTGCATGGCGAGTTCGCGGGTCGGGGCGATGACAAGGGCCAGCGGCGCGCCGGGCGGGGGCAGCATTTCGGCCTCGCCCAGAAGCGTCGGCGCGATGGCCATGCCAAAGGCAACCGTCTTGCCCGAGCCGGTCTGTGCGGAAACGAGAAGATCGCGGCCTGCGGTATTGTCTTCGAGAATGGCGGATTGGACCGGGGTAAGGGTCTCATAGCCCTTGGCCTCAAGGGCGCGGGCAATCGGGGGGGAAATATTTTCAGGCAGGGACAATGTCGTACTTTCGGAGCGGGATACACCATGGGTGCCGTGTCCCCGTTCATGCAGGGCGCTCCGACATAAAAATGGTGTTCATCAAAGGGGTCCTGGCCATCATGGCGGCGGACCGGTCAGTGTTTGGCACTATAGCACAAACAAGCAAAAAGGCCGCCCGGCGGGCGGCCTTCGAATTCAGTGTAACGCGCCAGCCTTAGCCGACGAGCTCTTCGTCCGAGAAGAAGAACTTGATTTCTTCAGCAGCGGTTTCCGGAGCATCCGAACCGTGGACGGAGTTTTCGCCGACGGAGAGGGCGAAAAGCTTGCGGATCGTGCCCTCAGCGGCGTTTTCCGGGTTGGTTGCGCCCATGATTTCGCGGTTCTTGAGAATGGCGCCTTCGCCTTCGAGAACCTGAACCACGACTGGCGATGCGATCATCTGCTCGACCAGTTCGCCAAAGAAGGGGCGTTCCTTATGCACGCCATAGAAGCCTTCGGCCTGGGCGCGGGTCATGTGGATCTTCTTCAGAGCGATCGGGCGAAGGCCGTTCTCTTCGAACTTGGCGATGATCTGGCCGATCAGGTTACGGCGGACGGCATCGGGCTTGATGATGGAGAAGGTACGTTCGATCGCCATGGCGGTCAGTCCTAGATTAGTATGGGAAAGGTGGGGCCTTTTAGCGGGAGAGTGCGAACGAAGCAAGACAGTGCGCAAGATCAGCACACAGCGCTTTTGCAGCCCCAAATTAGTGTGGATATTGAGGCAATGGGAGAGATGGGATAGGGCATTCTGAAATTTGAAATAATGGGCGGCAAATGACTGAACCAGTGTTGAGAGCACATTCTCCAGCCATTTTGAACGAGAACTCGCCGCTAGGTCGCACAACACGGGCTCCCGGACGGGCACGCCCGGCATCCTTTTATGAACGATATGAGCAGCGAGTGCTCTATTACGACTGTTTCCGCAGCGGACGTGACGTGTTGCTGGTGGGACCACCCCCCTATGGGCTTGGCGGCGCAAGATTTTCTGGTCTGCCGGGAAAGGCCAGCCTCAACGTAAAAACCTATCTTTCGGAATCAGTGATGATTACGCGGCTGGCCGATGTGCCAGCCGAAGTGACGACAATCGACGTCTTGCTTGATAGCGGCGAACGCTTTGACCTGCCCGTTCAACCAACGTCGGTAGTGGAATTTTCTGGCGCGCGGCTGCTGTTCACCATGAGCAAGGACAATGAGCTGGCCTGGATTGCAGAATGGGCGCGCTATCATGCCCGCATCCATGGCACCGATGCCGTCGTGTTCTTCGATAATGGCTCGACGCGGTATGAAATGGCAGAGATTGCAGAGACAATTGCTAAGCAGGGCATCGAGCGGGTCGCTGTGCATAGCTGGCCCTACATTTATGGCGCGCCGGACCCAGCGGTGCGGCTGAACCCGTTTTATACACAGTTCCTGCAAGTCGCCTCGATGAGCGTGGTTCTACGCCGTTATGGCATGGCAAGCGCTGGAATCCTCAATTGCGACATTGATGAACTGGTGGGAACGCCACGCGGCACGACTATCTATGATCTCGTGCAGCAATCGCCGCAGGGACTGATCGTGATGCGGGGGCAGTATATGGAACCCGTGCCGAACGAGGGTGCCATGTTTGGCGACCACCGGGATTACTCGCGCTATCTGGCCGATGCCAAGCTGTCGACCTCGCGCCCGAAAAAGTGGGCGCTCGACCCGAGCCGGGAATGGGTGAAGAGCCTGAAGATCCATCCCTACATGCATTGGATCGAGAACCGACCGTTCTTCTCCAAATCAACGCCAGACGGTGTGTTTTACAGGCATTTCCGGGTGATCAACACAAATTGGAAGGATCGTCGAACGGAAATCCTGCCCGACGCCGGACAGGCTCTGATGGTGGATCAAGACTATATCGAAACCGTCGTCCGCTCCTGATCAGTCGAGATCGATCTTGCGTGTGCCCTTGGCCATGACCTGACCATCGGGGGCAAGCAGGGTTACGTCTACGCTGGTTATGTCTTCGCCGGCTTCGATGGCTTCCTTGATGTCGTGCTCGACCAATTGCATGGTGCAGACTTCGGCGGTGTTTTCGATCTGGAAGGTTATGGCAATGGTGCCGTCGGTGACGTCGCCAAGCTGGACTGCACCGACCTGTTCACAGGCGCCGCCATCATATTCAAACTCGATAAGAACCTGTCGCGCGTTGAGGCGGTCGGCGTCGAGATCGTCGAATTTGCCATGGTCCTGCGCAATGGCAGGCAGGGTGAAGGCTGCGCCTGCCAGGGCGATGATGGCGATATGTTTGGCGATCATGAAGAACCTCGTCTGATGTGTCGGCGATAAACGTCCGCCCGGACATATGGATGCCTGTAATTCGGGCGACAGAGTGACGCGCGGTTGCCTTATCCTGTGGATGCCCCTAATTCCCTGCACAAGAGTTTTCATGCGTCCCCTGCCCCTTTTGGTGCGCGCGGCGTCGACGCCAGCGGATTGATCGATTGCCATGTTGAGTATCAATAACCTGACCTATCGCATTCAGGGCCGCGTGCTGCTGGAAGATGCGTCCTTCGTCTTGCCGGACAATGCCAAGGCCGGTTTCGTGGGCAAGAACGGCACCGGCAAGACCACGCTGTTTCACCTGATCCAGCAGCATATCGCTGCGGATTCGGGCTCTATCGAAGTCAACAAAAAGGCCCGGATCGGGGCTGTAGCGCAGGAAGCCCCGGCCGGTGAAGAGACGGTTCTGGACGTGGTTCTGGCGGCTGACAAGGAACGCGCATCGCTGATGGCGGAGGCCGAGACGGCGACTGATCCGGACCGGATCGGCGAGATTTATACACGGCTGGCCGACATCGACGCGCATACGGCGGAAGCGCGGGCATCGTCTATTCTGAAGGGCCTGGGGTTTGAACATGAACGGCAAAATGCGCCTACCCGCGAGCTATCGGGCGGCTGGCGCATGCGCGTGGCGCTGGCGGCAGTGTTGTTCAGCCAGCCAGACCTGTTGCTGCTCGACGAGCCGACCAACTATCTCGATCTGGAAGGCACGCTGTGGCTCGAAAAATATCTTGCCACCTATCCCTATACCGTCTTCCTGATCAGCCACGATCGTGACCTGCTGAACAAGGCGGTCAATTCCATCGTGCATCTCGAGCACCGCAAGCTGACCTTCTACAAGGGCAATTACGACACGTTTGAAGAAACGCGCCGCATGCAGATGGAGCTGAACAACAAGAGCCGCGAGAAAACGCTCGACCAGATCGCGCATCTGCAGAAATTCGTGGACCGCTTCAAGGCCAAGGCGACCAAGGCCAAGCAGGCGCAGGCGCGCGTGAAGATGATCGAGAAGCTCAAGCCGCCCGCTGCCATGTTTGACGAACATGGCGCGCCGTTCCAGTTCCAGCAGCCCAAGGTGGAGCTGCCCACACCGATGATCACCATGGATGGCGTTTCCACCGGCTATGGCGACAAGGTGATCCTGCGCAATGTGACACAGCGGATGGACCCGGATGCGCGCATCGCGCTGATCGGCGTCAACGGCAACGGCAAGTCGACCTTTGCCAAGCTGCTGGCCGGAGACATTCCGGTGATCGATGGTAGTCTCAAGATCAACAAGAAGCTCAATATCGCGCATTTCGCGCAGCACCAGATGGACAAGCTCAGGCCCGAGCAGACGCCGCTGGAGCATGTGACCGAACTGATGCCGCTGGACAATGAGGCCAGGCGCCGGAGCCGGCTGGCGCAAATGGGGCTCACCACTTCGCGCATGGACACCAAGGCCAAGAACCTGTCTGGCGGCGAGCGGGCCCGGCTGTTGATGGGGCTGATCACCTTTACCGGCCCATCGATGATGATCCTCGACGAACCGACCAACCATCTCGATATCGATAGCCGCGATGCGCTGGTTCATGCGCTCAATGATTATCAGGGCGCGGTGCTGATCATCAGCCATGACCGGCATTTGATCGAAGCGACCTGCGATACGCTGTGGATCGCCGAGGGCGGCACGATCAGGGAACTGGATGAAGACCTGGATTCCTACCAGCGCAGCATTACCTCCAACAAGGAGAGTAAGGGCGGCGGCGGTGGCGGCTCTGGCGCACGCAAGGCCAGCAAGCAGGAAGCAGCGGCCAGACGAGCCGAGCTGGCGCCGCTCAAGAAATCCATTGGCGATGCCGAAAACAAGATGAACCGGCTCAAGACCGAGATCGGCAAGATCGAGGCACAGCTCAATGATCCCAAGGTTTACAACGGACCACCGGACAAAATGATTGCATTGGGCAAGGACAAGGCGCGGTTTGGCGCCGACCTTGCGGCAATCGAAGAGAAATGGCTGGAGCTGAGCGCTGAACTGGAAGAGGCGGAGAAGGTTCAGGCGTAGCGCTGGCCGGGGTCACGAACGAGACACAAAGCGCGGGTAACCACGTGGCCGAGAGGCCGTTGACAGGGTGTGCGCACTGGCCTTTGTTTGGGGCTCGTGACTATCCGAGGGGACTTATGCAACGCCTGCTTTTCCTGCTGACGGCTCTCCTCGTCGGTTTCGCCAGTCCCGCATATGCCGACCCGATGGCCGGGCTCAGCAAGCAGGAGCGCGCCGATACGCTGCGCTTTGCCATCAATAACAGCCTGTTCACGCTCTACCATGAGGTCGGGCATCTGTTGATCGACAAGCTCAAGCTGCCGCTGCTGGGGCGGGAGGAAGACGCGGCTGACAATATTGCCACCTGGATCATGTTGCAGAAGGGCACGCCCGAGGCCAATGAGGCGCTGGAAGACGCGGCGCATGGCTGGATGATGACCGGCATGATCTATGGCAGCGACTATGACGACGATGATTACGCCGCCGGATATACGCCGGACCGGCATCGCTCGATGCAGATCGTCTGCATGATGGTGGGCGCGGATGGCTCGGCATTCCGGCGCGTGGCCAATTCCTTTTCGATGGAACCGGACCGCCAGCAGACCTGCCATTTCGACTATGAAGTCATCGACCGCTCAATTCGCGGCCTTTTGGAAAATTCGGGCAGCGGCACGCGGGTGGATGTGCAGTACCACGAATCCGGGCTAGGGCTGAAACTGGCGGAGCGCGTGTTCCGTCATAGCGGCATCTTCGACACGGTCGCCGAAGAAGTGCGCCGGGGCTACAAACTCAGCGGGCGGGTGAAATTCAGCGCGAAACGTTGCGGCGAGCCGAACGCTTTTTACGATCCTGAAACGACGGAAGTGATTTTCTGCTACGAGCTGGTGCAGGACTTTCTCGAACTCTATGTGGACGAATTGCCCTCCATTCGGGGACGGCCAGACTAGCTTTCACGCGGCGGGGGCGCTGCGTTACCGGGGGACTTATCAATGAAGACGATCATGGCGGCCCTGGCCGTCTCGCTTGGCCTGATGGCCGGGCCGGTTTTTGCCGAACAGAGCGAGAATGAAATTCTCGATGAGGCCATGGCGTTTGCCATGCACGACGCCGCCTTCACCATGTATCACGAAATCGGCCATTTGCTGGTGGGTGAGCTGGGCCTGCCAGTGCTGGGCAAGGAAGAAGACGCCGTCGATGCGCTGGCCACGATCTGGCTGCTGGAGTTCGATGAGGGCGAGGACAGCTATGACGCGCTGGTGAGCGCGGCGGATGGCTGGTATTTCAATGCGGTCAATTCGACCGGCAACGGCGTCGAAGAGCTGTCCTATTATTCGGACCACAGCCTCGATATTCAGCGCGCCTATGCCATGGTCTGCATGATGGTGGGCAAGGACCCCGAAGCCTTCGAGGAAACAGCCGATATTTACGAGATCGACGCCGATCAGCAGGACGCCTGCGGCTATACCTATGAGCAGACATTCACCTCATGGATGACGCTGCTGGAGCCCTATTTCACCGAGGACGATGAGATGTCCGAGGTTAACGTGATCTACGATGATGCGGGCGATTATGCTGAATATGCCGAGGCGCTGAAGACTTATGGCATCATGGAATATGCGGCTGAAACGGTAGCAATGAGTTTCGCCCTGCCGGGGCCGGTCACCTTCCGCGCAATGCAATGCGGAGAGGCCAATGCCTATTACGATCCCGGTGCGAGCGAAGTGATCTATTGCTACGAAATGGCAGAGCACATGTTCTACATGTATCTCTATGACATCGTTGGCTGGGGCGACACAGCGAACTAGAGCAAAGATGATCTTGACGATCATGTTTTAAACAAGCAGAACCGGAGGGTCATTTCTCTCCGGATTTTCTCCAGATGTTCAAGACTAGCCGCCGCACATTCATGCTGGGCAGCGCCTCGCTGGGCCTTGCCGCCGCCCTGCCCCAGACCGCCTACGCGCAAGAAATGCGTAGCGTTACAACGCAATATGGCACCTATGACATACCCGCGGCTCCAAAGCGGGTGGTGGCAATCGACTCGCGGCTGGACCTGCAACCGGCTTTGGCGCTGGGCCTGCCAGTGATCGGCCACGGTCTTTCCGCACCGGCATCCTGGGTTCCGAATACCGAGGGCCTTATCTTCTTTGGTGGTGAGGTCAATGTTGAGCAGGTTCTGGCTGCCGAACCGGACCTGATTATCTGCGCCGCCTATAATCCCGACAGCGCGTGGTGGCCGGCGAACCGTCTTCGCACCTTCGCCCCCTTGGTGCCAACCGATACGCAGGTTTCCTGGAAAGAGACTTTCCGTGGATTGGCTTCGCTGCTGGGCATGGACGGCGCAGGCGAGGCCGCGATCGCCGAATATGAAGCGCTTATCGCCGATATAAAGACCCGCCATGCCGTAGCTATTGCCAGCAAGGTGATCGTGGCAGTTCAGCCCGGCGACGGCCTGTTCCATGTCATGAATGGCAGCAAAATGCTGCAACCGCAGGTGCTTGCCGATCTTGGCGCAAAGACGATCCCGCCCCTGCCAGATCAGCGCTACAATAGCGAAGAAGTTCCCGCCGAAGCCTTCGCGGACACGCTTGCCGGCGTGGATGGGCTGCTGGTTGTCACCGACACACCGGAGGATTTGGCCGGGCTTCAGGACAATTCGCTTTGGCAGCGTTTGCCACCTGTAGAAGGCGGCAAAATGCTTCTGTCCAATGGCAATATCAATTATGGCAGCATTTACTCGGCCATGCAGGTGGCCCGGATGCTGGACGAACTTTATGGCATGCTGAGCTGAGGCAGCTTCGGCTTTCAACAGAACCCTCGGGCCAAGCCCGGGGGCGACTATCCGGCCTCAACTGAAGCCGACATAGCGGTCTCGGCGATGGTTCAGCGCGATGATCATGTTGAGCACCAGCGCGCCGAGGATCGAGTAAAGCACGCGGTCGAAGGGCAGGATGAAGAACGCGGCGACAAGGATCACCGCATCGACGCCAAGCTGGAAATAGCCAGCCCGGATACCAAAATTATCCTGCAGAAACAGCGCCAGAATATTGATGCCGCCAACGCTGGCCTTGTGTCGGAACAGGGACAGGACGCCCAGTCCGATCAGCCCGCCGCCAACCAGGGAAGCAAAAAGCGGCTCGATGCGATCAATGCCGATCCAGGCGGGGAATTGTCCGGCAAAGAGCGAAACGATGGCGACGCTTGCCATTGTCTTGATGGCAAAGGGCCAGCCCATGCGCAGGAAAGCCAGGAGGTAGAACGGCAGGTTGATGGCAAAGAATAGCCAGCCGAACGGAATGCCGGTGACGTATTGAATGAGCAGCGCAAGGCCCGCTGTGCTGCCTGTCGCCAATTGCGCTTCGGCGTAAAAGGCAATTCCTAGCGAGACCAGCGTGGTGCCGATGAAAATAGCGAAGATGTCTTCGTACCATTTGTGATGGCTGGGCGATGCAAGGTCCGGCGTCATGCCTTTTTCACCCAGCGCCCCGTCTCTTCCTGCTGCCAATAGGTCACTTCATTGCCATCGCGCAGGGCGCGCCATGCAAGGCGGGCTTCGGCTACGGCATCCGGATCATGGCCCGAGAACAGATAGACGATCCGATCATAGCCCGCTGCCGTCTGCGGCACGGCCCGGTCGACGAAAAAACGCACATTGGCGCCGTTGGCATTGCTCTCGTCGGTGGTGAGGAGGATGGGTTGCAGCGCGTCGACGTCCGCATCACCTGCCATGCCGTGGGGCAAAAAACTGTCGTCCCGAAAGGTCCAGAGGTGGCTGTCCAGAGCCTCGGCGCGCTCGCGCGACCCGACCTCGATCACGGCCCGCCAGCCCCGTTCGAGCGTCTTTTCCAGCAGCAGCGGAATGACCGCCTCAAGCGGACGCGGTTCAAGATGATAGAAAAGGACTTCAGCCATGGCCGGAGAATAGCTTTGGCGGGGGTGGTTCGGCTAGAGCGTTTCATAATCAACCGAAATCATGCGCCTTTTTGAGGCAAAGAGCTTTCGGGGCGAGCCTGCGAGCGATGATCTGTATCCGTCTGGGCCATTGTTTCGCCACGCGAACTCAAGCAAGGTGCCGCCGATTTGTCCTGACGGTTGCTGATGAGAAGACTCACCGCCTATCTGACACGGCTGATTGCCATGGATGCAATGATCCTGTTCGGGATCGTGTGCGTGTTGCTATGGCTGGTGAATTGCCTGCGCTCGTTCGACGTGATCGCGGTGAAGGGCCAGAGCTTTGGCGTGCTGGCGGTGCAAGCGTTTTACACCATGCCGCCGCTGGCGCTGTCATTCTTCTATATCTGTGTTGGCATCGGCATGGTGCGAGCGCTGACGGCGCTGCAAAACAGCCATGAATTGCACATCATCCACACCAGCCACGGCCTGCCGGGATTATGGCGGGCCACGGCAGCGACGATTGGCGCCGCCTCGCTGGCCGCGTTGCTGCTCTCGCATGTAATCGAGCCACTAGCGAACCGGCAGATCAGCGCATTGTCGGCCAGCATCGCTGCCGACCTCGTCAGTTCGACGCTGCAACCCAACCGCTTCACGCAGGCCACGCCCGGCGTGGTCATGCTAATCGGCGGGCGCGGTCGGGATGGGGAAATTACCGAATTTTTCGCCGACGACCGGCGCGACCCCGGCACACGCCGCACCTATATCGCCAAAACGGCGCGGGTGGTGGCCCTGGACGACGACTACATTCTGCAATTGCAGGATGGCGTGCTGCAATATCTGGGTCACGCCGGGCGCTATTCGGAAATCCGCTTCGCGCGCTATGACATCAATGTGGAGAGTTTCAGCGAGTCCGGCGCATCCGACCGCAGGGTGAGCGAAACGAGCAGTTTCGCGCTGGTGGCCGACGCGATTGCAGCCGGAAACTGGTCGACGGGTGTCGTGAAGGCTCTGCTTGATCGCTCGGCGGAAGCATTGCGCGTCGTCGGGCTGTGCCTGTTCGTGCTGGCCATTGCCGGCTTCCCCAGCGGCAAGCGAACGCGCATCAAGCTGCCGCTGGAGGCCGTGGTGATGATTGTCGCCTTTATCGAGCGCGGCATTGGCTCCTATAGCCCGCTGGGCATGGGCACCGGCGCGGTGTTGCTGATCGCGCTCTCTTCGATCCTGCTCGCCATCCGCATCTGGCCGCGCCGCCCGCTGGCGGAGGTGGCGCTATGATGAACCGCATCGACAGGCTGGTTCTGGGCCGGATCGGCAGCCGCGTCTTGGTCACCGTGCTGATTTTCTACGGGCTTATTGCGCTGGTTGAGTCGCTGGATACCTGGAAGTTCAATTATGTCAGCACGCAGCGCGGATTGCCGACGGCGATCCTGATGGTGGCGATGAGCGCCGTGCGCTGGACCATCAAGACGCTGCCCGTAACCGTGCTGTTGGGCGCTATTCTGGGGCTTGTCGACCTCAAGACGCGCCATGAGATGACGGTGATCAAGGCCAGCGGCATCTCGATCTGGCGGCTGCTGCGGGCGCCGGTGGCGGCCCTGGTGCTGATCAGCTTCGTGATTGCGCTGGGCGCGGAGACGATCAGCACGCAGATCAACCGCGAATTGCGCCCCACCCCCACCGGGAGTTCATCACGCCTGACCCCGGCTGGAGAAACCTGGCTGGAGCAACGCGGCGGCGATTTTCACTATGTGATCATGGCCAAAGGCATGGCGTCGCGCGGCTCCATACTGACCGATGTCACCCTGTTTCATCTCGGCGAGAGCGATGTACCGCGGCTGGAGGCAGGAGAGGCCATTCTGGGGGACGGGTTCTGGCACATGCCCGTTGCCACGGTGCGAAGTGCCGATGCGCCGCCCAGGCGGGTGTTCGACGTGCGGATACCCACGAGTTCATCGCCTGCGGAAATCGACCTCAAGACCGGCTCCAGCGAAGACATGACCTTTTTTGAGCTGGCCGAGCTGCTGCAACGCGGTGTCGCGGACCCCGTTGTGCAGACCGCAACCACGATGCGGCTCATCAAACTGCTGGCGTTGCCGCTGGTTTTGACCGGATCACTGCTGATCGCCTTTGCCTTTACGGCGGGATATAGTCGTCATTCGCAGTTCGGGCCGTCAGTCCTTTACGGCATGGTGCTGGGTTTTCTGGTTTTCGTGATCACTGAAATGGCCGACCGCGCGGGAACGACAGGGGTTCTTGACCCGGCTTTCGCGGCAACCGGGCCGGCAATTGTCGCAATTGTGATCGGTTTGACAGTGCTTCTCTACAAAGAAGACGGCTGGACTTAACAATATCGGATTTCAGCCGTATTCGTCGGCCAATTGACAGCAAGGAGCGGACGCCGCATTGAAGGCGTTACAAAATGAGCGGACCTGAAAATGACATTTGCTGATTTCCGGCGCATAACCGCCGCCCTCTTCCTGGCCCTCAGCGTGGTGGCGAGCGCCGCCCTGCCCGCTTATGCGGCGACGGTGGTAACGGTCAACGGCGAAGCGATCAGCGATGTGCAGGTCGACCAGCGGCTGCGCCTGTTCCGCATGGAAGGCAATAATAGCGGCCGCAACGGTGCAATGGAGCAGCTGATCACCGAAGCGATCCAGCTTCAGGAAGCCAAGCGGCTGGGCATCACCGTTTCCACGGCGCAGGTCGATTCAGCCTTTCTGCAAATTGCCCGCAATCTCAATGTCAGCCGCGACAGGCTTCAGCAGATGTTGCAGCAGGGCGGCGTGAGCAGTGACACCTTGCAGGCGCGCCTGCGCGCCGCCATTGCGTGGAACGCGGTTGCCGATCAGGCGATCCGCCCCAATGTGCGGATTTCCGAACTTGAACTGGATCAGCAGGCCGCGCAGAAGGTCGCCGATTACCAGAATTTCGATTACATCCTCAAGGAAGTGACCTTTATCGGCAATGGCCGCTCGGGGCAGGCAAACCGCTATCGCTCCAGCTTTGCCGGCTGTGACACGGCTGTCGAATTGTCGCTCACCTTCAACGATGTTGCCGTGGTCGATGTCGGCCGTCGCCACGCCACGCAGGTGCCTGACGCAATCGCGCGGGAACTGGCAGGGCTCAATGTGGGCGGCATCACCAAGCCGCGCGCGATTGAATCAGGGCTTTCCATGCTCGCCGTCTGCGAAAAAGTGCAGGCGCAGGACCTGACCTTCGTGAAGGGCGATCTGCGTAATGAAGTGGGCAGCGGCGCTTATGAGCGCGAAGTGAAGGCCTATCTCGACCGGCTGCGCGCCAACGCCAAGATCATCCGCTAAGACAGGCCGGGGTCTTTCGCCCCGCCTCGAACACAGTGCATATGCAGCCGCAGAACATGCGGCTGCTTCGCTTTTGGGGGCAGCATGAACAGGCCGCTGGCTGTGAGTATGGGCGAACCTGCCGGGATCGGGCCTGACCTGCTGCTGGCGCTTTATGCGCAGCGTGTGGCGCGGGGACTACCTGCTTTCGTGGTGTTCGGCCATATCGGGTTTCTCGCCGCGCGAGCGAAACGGCTGGGCCTCGATATTGCGCTACAGGAAACCAGCGTCGAGCGGGCAAGCGAGATTTTCGGGTCGGCGCTGCCGGTGGTGCATATTGAGGGGCAGGTTTCAGACATACCGGGCGAGCCGGAGGCCAGCGCGGCGCCGGTGGTGATCGGTGCTATCGCAGAGGCGGTGAAGGCGACGCTGGCCGGACAATGTCGGGCCGTGGTGACGGCGCCAATTCACAAAAGCGCGCTCTATCATGCCGGGTTCAAACATCCCGGACATACCGAATTTCTGGCCGAACTCTGCGCTGTCGATGGCAAGCCCGACCTGCCGGTGATGATGCTGGCGCATGAGGATTTACGCGTCGTGCCGCTGACCATTCACGTGCCGATCAAAGACGTGCCGGGATTGGTGACGAAAGAGCTGATCCTCGAAACGCTGAGCGTGATGGCACGCGACCTGCGCCGCCGGTTCGGCATTGCCGCACCGCGCATTGGCGTGGCCGGTCTTAATCCGCATGCAGGCGAGGACGGCGCTATCGGACGCGAGGAAATCGAGGTGATCTCGCCCGCCATTGCCGAGGCAAAGGCAGCGGGAATTGATGCTGTGGGCCCCCTGCCCGGCGACACGCTGTTTTTTCCGCCGCATTGGCGGCAATATGATGCGGTGTTGGCCATGTATCACGATCAGGCGCTGATCCCGATCAAGACCGTTGCGTTCGACGCCGGGGTCAATGTCACGCTGGGCCTGCCCATTGTGCGGACATCGCCGGACCATGGCACCGCTTTTGGCCTTGCGGGCACAGGCAAGGGCTCGCCATCGAGCTTTGCAGCCGCTATCGAGATGGCCCATAGGATGAGCACGCCAAGACCATGAGCCAGATCGACAATCTTCCGCCCCTGCGCGACGTCATCGCCACACATGGCCTGCGCGCCAAAAAGGAGTTGGGACAGAATTTTCTGTTCGACCTGAACCTGACCGCGCGCATCGCCCGGGTGGGCGGATCGCTCGAAGGCGTACGCGTTATCGAGGTCGGCCCCGGCCCCGGCGGATTGACGCGGGCATTGCTGGCCGAGGGCGCCAAGGAAGTCATCGCCATCGAGCGCGACGCACGCGCCTTGCCAGCCCTGGCCGAGGTGGCCGAGGCCTATCCGGGTCGGCTGACCGTTATCGGCGGCGACGCCATGGAAATCGACTATCGCACGCTGGCAGACGGGCCGACGCGGCTGATTGCCAATCTGCCCTATAATATCGGCACGCAGCTTTTGACCGGCTGGCTGACCATGGAGCCGTGGCCACCATTTTTCGAGAGCCTGACGCTGATGTTTCAGCGCGAAGTGGCCGAGCGGATCGTGGCCAGGCCGGGCGATGATGCCTATGGCCGGCTGGGTGTGCTGGCTGGATGGCGCAGCGAGGCGCGCATTGCCTTCAATGTCGGACGGCAGGCATTCGTGCCGCCCCCCAATGTGACGTCAGCGGTGGTGCATATCGTGCCCAAGCCGGTGGAAGCAGGCTTGCCGGTGAAGCTGGTTGAGCAGGTCACCAAGGCGGCGTTCGGACAGCGGCGCAAGATGGTGCGGCAATCGCTGAAATCGCTGGGTGTGCCGGTTGAGGGCCTACTGGCAGCAGCCGGGCTCAAGGGCGACGAGCGCGCGGAAGAATTGCCGATTGAAGCGTTTCTGGCGATGGCGCGGGCCCTGCCCGGCCTGAGATAAGCCGGGGCGGGCATCCACAAGAGGCACTACAGCTTCACGTTCTTAAAGAGAATCGATCTGCCCCTGCAAGTCACTGACAAAGCTGGCCAAATTGGTCTGCCGCTCGCGTTTGAGACGCGCTGCGGCCAGGATCGACCGCACGTTCTGCACTGATTGCTCAAGATCGTGATTGATGATGGCATAGTCGTATTCGCTCGCGTGATCGAGTTCGATCCGGGCATTGCGCAAGCGCTTCTCAATGGTGCCGACACTATCCTGCGCGCGCCGCTCCAGCCGCGCGCGTAATTCCGCAATGGTGGGCGGCAGAATGAACACGGTCACCATATCCGCGCGGCACTTTTCATAGAGCTGAAGCGTGCCCTGATAATCCACATCGAAAAGAATATCGTTGCCCGCGGCAAGCTGTTCTTCGACCCGGGCGCGCGGCGTGCCGTAAAAATTGCCGTGAACCTCGGCAGACTCCAGCAGGCCGTCTTCGGCCTTCATCCGGTTGAAGGTGGGAATATCGACGAAATAGTAATGGGTGCCTTCGACCTCGTCGCTGCGGCGAGCGCGCGTAGTGACCGAGACGGACAGCCGAATATTGGGATCCTGCTGGAACAGCGAGCGCGATATCGAGGATTTTCCGGCTCCCGAGGGAGAGGCAATGACGAGCATGACGCCGCGACGCTGAAAATCCATTTCGCTACTCTATTCGATGTTCTGAACCTGCTCGCGTAGTTGATCGATAGTCGCCTTGAGGTCAAGACCGATGGCGGTCAGCTCCACCGCGTTTGCCTTGGAGCACAGCGTATTGGCCTCGCGGTTGAATTCCTGAGCAAGGAAATCGAGCCGACGCCCCACCGAACCACCCTCGCCAATAAGCTTGCGGGCGGCGACGATGTGGGCGCTGAGCCGGTCCAGCTCCTCCTGAATGTCGGCCTTGGTGGCCAGCAGCAGGGCTTCCTGCGCGATGCGATCGATGGGCAGGCTGGCATCGTCGCGCAGCAATGCCAATTGGTCACGCAAGCGCGCTTCAAACACATCGCGGGCGCGCGAGGGATGGGCGGCGGCGCGTGCGGTGAGGGCTTCGATGGCATCCAGCTGCGCGAGCAGGACTACAGCGATTTCCGCCCCCTCCTGCCGCCGCACGGCCTTGAGCTGCTCTACAGCTTCCCCCGCACAGTCGAGCAGAAGGGAAGCGAGTTCGTCCGCATCAATGGCCCCTGCCCCGTCTTCGCTTTCCAACACGCCCGGCAGCGCCAGAATGGCGTCAAGGCGCGGCTTGTCGGCATCGATACGTTGGGCAAGATCGGTCAGGGCGGCAAGGACCGTATCGAGTGCCTGCTGATTAACGCGCACGGCTCCTGACGCCGCTGAGCGATCCAGACTGGCAACAAGATTGACTGAACCGCGGCTCAGCGCCTTGGACAGCAACTGGCGCAGCGCGATTTCAGAGGCGTCGAGACCTGAGGCCAGACGCAGGCGCAGATCGAGTCCGCGCCCGTTTACCGATTTGATTTCCACCCGGAGCCGCGTAGCCCCGCTTTGCCGCTCGGCGCGGGCAAAGCCGGTCATGCTGGAGAGCGCGCCGCTCAAGGCTGAGCGTCTTCGCCGGCCTCTTCGGCCTGTTCAGCCTCAAGCGCCTGTCGTGCCGCTTCGGCGTCCGTCTCGGCCTGCGCAGCCGCCTCCGCCGCTATGGCGCGATAGGACGCGACGTTGCGCTGATGCTCGGGATAGGTCTCGGCAAAAACATGGCCTTCGCTCGGTGTCGCGCCCTTGGCGACGAAGTAGAGATAGGCGTGTTCATCCGGGTTCGCCACGGCGCGCAGCGCCTCGATACCCGGATTGGCGATCGGCGTCGGTGGCAGGCCGTCGATCTGGTACGTATTATAGGCCGTGCGCTCTTCGATCTCGGAACGACGAATGCCGCGATCCAGCGTCGTCTGGCCAAGCGTGATGCCATAGATGATCGTGGGGTCCGATTGCAGCCGCATGGGTACGCGCAGGCGATTGACGAAAACCGCAGCGATCTGAGGGCGTTCGGAGGCAACGCCGGTTTCCTTCTCGACGATGGAAGCCAGAATCAAAAGCTCGGCTGGGGAACTGATCGGCAGGTCCGGTTGCCGCGTCTCCCAGACTTCGGCCAGAGCCTGCGTCATGGCGAGCTGCATCCGGTCAAGAACCGACTGGCGGGTATCGCCCGGCATGTAATCGTAGCTACCCGGCAGGATCGACCCCTCGGGCGGCAATTGGCCGATGACGCCGGTCAGCCGTTCATCGGCATTGATGCGTTGAATGGCTTGCCAGACGGTCCAGCCTTCTGGGATCACCACCGCATAGCGCAGCGGATTGCCCTCGGTGAGTTCCTTATAAACGTCGGCCATGCTGGCACTGGCGGGAATGTTGAAGTCGCCGGCCTTGATGACCGTGTTGGCTTCAACGCGCGTACCGAACTGGGTGAAGATCAGCGAACTGCCGATAACGCCCTGTTCCTCAAGGCGCGTTGCAGTGCTGGACAGCGAAGCGCCGGTTTCGACACGGAAGACGCGGTCTTCGTTGAGCGGCCCCTCGCCATAATATTGGCTGGCGACATAGATGAAGCCGCCAGCGACCACGACAAGGCCAATGACCAGCAGGGTAAGAAGGCCATTGAGAATATCGATCAAGGCATTGCCGGAACGGCGGCGGCGCCGTTTATTGCGGTCATTCATGGTTCTGGCTTCACTCGCAAAAGGGCCGTTTCAGAACAGGTCCGGCCGTTCTCAATTCCAATTTGCGTCAAAGTGTGACCAAGCGCCAATAAAGACAAGGGGCACAGGGCAGCGAACTGCCATGTGCCCCCATCAAATTTGCACGCTGATCAGGAAACCTTGCGCATCACCAGAGACGCATTGGTGCCGCCAAAGCCAAAGCTGTTGGACAGGGCAACATTGATTTCCTTCTTGAATGCCTTGTGGGGCACAAGATTGATCTCGGTCTCGACGGAAGGATTGTCGAGATTGAGCGTGGGCGGCGCGATGCCGTCACGCATGGCAAGCAGGCAGAAGATCGCTTCCACGGACCCGGCCGCACCAAGCAGATGGCCAATGGCCGACTTGGTGGAGCTCATGACCGTCTTGGAGGCGGCTTCGCCCAGAAGGCGCGTGACCGCGCCCAGTTCAATCTCGTCACCCAGCGGCGTCGATGTGCCATGGGCATTGATATAGTCGATTTCGTCCGGCGAAATGCCGGCGCGCTTGATCGCCGCCTTCATGGCACGGAAACCACCATCGCCATCCGAAGACGGCGCGGTGATGTGATAGGCATCGCCGGAAAGGCCATAGCCGACCACTTCGCCATAAATCTTGGCGCCACGGGCCTTGGCCCGCTCGTATTCTTCGAGAACGACAATGCCAGCGCCCTCGCCCATGACGAAACCATCACGGTCCTTGTCATAGGGCCGCGAAGCGCCGGTTGGGTTGTCATTAAAGCCGGTCGACAGAGCACGGGCGGCAGAAAAGCCGGCCAAAGACAGTCGATTGATGCAGCTTTCAGTGCCGCCGGCAATCATCACATCCGCGTCGCCAAGGGCAACGAGACGCGCAGCATCGCCGATGGCGTGAGCGCCTGTCGAGCAGGCGGTGACCACCGAATGGTTAGGCCCCTTCAGGCCGAAACGAATCGACACATGGCCGGAGGCCAGGTTGATCAGGCGTCCCGGAATGAAGAAGGGGCTGATGCGACGCGGACCCTTTTCATGGAGCGTGATGGAGGCATCATAAATGCCGCCCAGGCCACCAATGCCAGAGCCGATCAGGACGCCAGTGCGTTCCTGCTCTTCCTGGGTCTTGGGTTCGACACCTGCATCCTGAATAGCCTGAGTGGCCGCAGCCATGGCATAAACGATGAAGGGATCAACCTTGCGCTGCTCCTTCACCTCCATCCACTCGTCGGGGTTGTACTTGCCATCGGCATAGTCCCCAAGCGGAAGGCGGTGGGCAATCTGGCAGGCGATATCGTCGACCTCAAAGTCGTCGATACGCTTGGCGCCACTCTTGCCAGCAAGGATGTTGGCCCATGTGGGCTCAACACCACAGCCGAGCGGCGTGACAAGCCCGAGTCCGGTTACGACGACTCTACGCAATTCCATGGTCAGGCCCAGCCCCAGCTCTTAGCTGGTGGCCTTGGTCAGGAAGGAGACGGCATCACCGAAAGTCTGGATCGACTCGGCGGCGTCGTCAGGAATCTCAACCGAGAATTCTTCCTCGAAAGCCATAACCAGCTCGACCTGATCCAGGGAGTCTGCGCCCAGATCGTCAATGAAGCTGGCCTTTTCAACGACCTTTTCGGCATCCACATTGAGGTGTTCTACAACGATCTTGCGGACCCGATCAGCGACATCGCTCATAATTGACTTCCCTTTTTAGAAATCGAAGTTTCGTTTCGCTTCTTATTGGCGATGAGCCAATTCTTCAAGCACTGTTGGCTTGCCTCTGGCAATGTAAGCGCCTCGAAAGGCACCCGCAAGGCGGTTAGGCAAGGGTAAACGCGGCGCGAGGTAACACGTTTCCTCACAAATAGCCAACCGGGTTTTGCCCGGTTTCCAAGGCTTTCGGCCTTAACCGCCATTCGAGCATAGCCCTCATGGCCTTTTTGCCTAAATTCGCTCCACCGGAGCGAATTTGCTTCGCACGGCTCAAAGCATAGCCATACCACCGTTCACATTGAGCGTGTGACCGGTGATATAGGCCGCTGCATCGGACGAGAGGAACACGGCGCAAGCGGCCACTTCCTGTGCGCTACCGAGGCGGGCGGCGGGAATCGTGGACAGGATCGACTCACGCTGCTTGTCGTTCAACTCATCGGTCATGGCCGAGGCAATAAAGCCGGGGGCGATGGAGTTGACGGTGATGTTGCGCGAGGCGACTTCATAGGCCAGCGCCTTGTTCATGCCGATCAAACCGGCCTTGGACGCAGCGTAATTGCCCTGCCCCGGATTGCCCATCACGCCCACGACCGAAGAAATGCCGATGATGCGGCCCCAGCGGGCCTTCATCATGCCGCGCAGCACAGCGCGATTGAGGTGGAAGGCGGCGGTGAGATTGACGGCGATGACGTCATCCCATTCTTCATCCTTCATGCGCATGAAGAGATTGTCGCGCGTCATGCCAGCATTGTTGACGAGAATATCGACGCCCCCCATGGCCGCCTCGGCGGCGGGCACGAGCTTGTCGACCTCATCGAGCCTGGAGAGATTGGCAGGGAGAATCGGGCAATCCTTGCCGATTTCCTTTGCGGTATCTTCGAGCGCACCGACGCGGGTGCCGGACAGGGCGACAGTCGCGCCCGCAGCGGCAAGCGCCTTGGCGATTTCGCGGCCGATGCCGCCGCTTGCGCCAGTAACGAGAGCGCGTTTACCAGTGAGATCAAACATTTAGGGCCTCTTGCGAGAGAAACTGAATCAAGCGCTTGAGAGACAGATTCAAGCGGTGAGTTGGACGACGAAAGCGTCGATGTCGGCGGGCGTGCCAATGGCCTGCGCCGAGGCATCGGGAGCAATGCGTTTTGCGAGTCCAGTCAGCACCTTGCCGGTGCCGAGTTCAACCAGATTGGTCACGCCGCCCGTGGTGGTGAGCCAGGTGACCGACTCAGTCCAGCGCACGACGCCGGTGACCTGCTCGACCAGACGCTGGCGGATTTCGGCGGGATCGGAAATCGGAGCGGCCAGGACATTGGAGACGACGGGAACAATCGGGGCGTTCATGGTCACTTCAGCAAGCGCGGCGGCCATTGCATCGGCGGCAGGCTGCATGAGCGAGCAATGGAACGGCGCGCTGACCGGCAGCAGCAGCGCGCGCTTGGCGCCCCTACCCTTGGCGATCTCCACGGCGCGCTCGACAGCGGCGGTGGCGCCGGAGACAACGACCTGACCGGGCGCATTGTCATTGGCGACATCGCAGACTTCGCCCTGCCCGGCTTCGGCCGCGACGGCCTTGGCCGTGTCGAGATCAAGCCCGAGCAAAGCGGCCATGGCCCCATGGCCAACCGGAACGGCCTTCTGCATGGCCTGACCACGGGTGCGCAGCAGGCGCGCCGCATCAGTGAGCGAGAATGTACCGGCGGCGCAGAGAGCCGAATATTCGCCCAGCGAGTGGCCAGCGACATATTTGGCGTGATCCTTGAGGAAAACGCCCTTCGATTCCAGCACGCGAATGACGGCAACGCTGACGGCCATCAGAGCAGGCTGGGCGTTCTCGGTGAGGCGCAGAATATCTTCGGGGCCTTCAAACAGAACCGCCGAGAGGCGCTCGCCCAAGGCTTCATCGACTTCCTGAAAAACAGCGCGGGCCTCTGGATAGGCGGCGGCAAGCTCCTTGCCCATTCCAACGGCCTGACTGCCCTGCCCCGGGAAAGTGAATGCGGAAATGGACATTGATCGCCCCCTCTAACTACCTGATTGCGTCACTCCTCTAACATAGAGCACGCTTTGAAGCGGCTTTGCAGTCTGGTTGTGGCAGAGTCAAGGCGCGTAAGGTCTGAGGAGCTTCGCCCACACTTTCTTAGTGGAAAGGCGTCATGGTTCGGCAAGGAGAGGCCGAACCATGCTGGACAGAGTATTGCAGCGACCGTTCTGGAGACTTGAGCTGAACAATCGCTGGGTCGAAGCTGCCGCCGTCTGTATTCTGGTTTTTGCCGCCTGCATGGTTGGCATTCAATCACGGCTTTTATTTTCTCTCGCCAGCGTCTGGCCTGCCAATGCCCTGTTTCTGGGCTGGTTGCTCTTGCGCCCCAGTGCCAATCAGCCTGTCGTCTGGCTCGGTGGCATTGTTGGTTATGTATTGGCCGATCTGTCGGCGGGTTCGGGGCCGCTGGAGATCATCATGCTCAATGGGGCGAACCTTGTCGGCATTGCCGCCGGTTTCGCGGTAGCACGCCTGTTCGGGCGCGTACCGTTAGGGCTGCGCTCCCCCGAAGATGTCGTGATGACAATCATCATCATTGCAACCGCCTCAATCGCCACCGCGCTGATGGGCGGGCTGACGGGGCCGCTGCTGTTTGACATGCATGCGGGCAGTGCGTTCGGCCTGTGGCTGGCGGCGGAATTCGTCAATCATGGCATTTACCTGCCAATCCTGCTCGCAGCGGGGTCTGGTTCGCTCAGGATTTTCTCGCGGAACGGCGAATTGCGGCTGCACCAGATCGCCGCCCTCTGCTGCCTCATGGCATTGATTTTATCGATGAGCGGCATTGGCGGGCCCGGCGCTCCGGCCTATGTCGTTCCGGGGCTATTGTGGTGCGGTATTGTGTTCCGCCCTTTTGCCAGCGCCCTGCTGACTGCGGCGACCTGCACGTGGATACTGATCGGGGGGCCGCTTGGCCTGTTTTCGCTGCAATATGAGTTGGCGACCCCCGCAGATGCCACCTCGTTCCGACTGTCAATCGGGATGATCGCAATAGGCGCCTTTGCGGTTTCAGCGATCAATGGCGCATGGCGAAAAATAAACGCCGACCTGCGCCATGTGGCATCGCATGACGGGCTGACCGGGCTGCTCAATCGTGGTGCGGTCATGGATAGACTTTCTACGCGACTGGCGACGGGCAAAAAGCCGTTCAGCCTGCTGATACTGGACATCGACCGTTTCAAGGCCATCAATGATACCTATGGGCATCCGATAGGCGACAGGGCGCTGGAAATGCTGTCCGCAACCATTCGCTCTCGTCTGGGCTCATCCGATTTTGCCGGGCGGATCGGTGGCGAAGAGTTCATAATCCTTACCGAGGGCAATCTGGCGGAAGGCGGCATGGCGCTGGCCGAACGCCTGCGCCAGGAAGCGGCCTCTCTCAGCCTGACCACACCATCGGGCGAGGTCATCGGACTCACCATAAGCATTGGTGTGGCGGAGGCACGTGCGGGCGATGACATGTCCTTATTGCTCAGCGCGACCGATAGCGCGCTCTACATGGCCAAGGATAATGGCCGCAATCGTGTGGTCCCGGCTATAAAGACCGCCGCAGCCTACTGACTTGCCAATTCCGGTGCATTCCCCTATAGCGACGCCAGCAATTCGTTTGGCCGGGGGCTGAACGGAGGGTTTTTCCTTTTGGAAAGATAGGGTCTTTCGGACCCGGCCTCCCGTGTTCCCGCTCTTTGCAAGACTGCTTTGACGCCTTTCCGGCTTCGAAGGGGCTCCGCGCCAGGCATTGTTGAGTGAAACTCGAAAGGAAGGCGCATCAATGGCCCTCTACGAACACATCTTCCTCGCTCGCCAGGACGTTTCCCAGCAGCAGGTTGAAGAACTGACCACGGCTCTGACCGAAATCCTCGCTCAGGGTGGCGGCAAGGTTACCAAGAACGAATATTGGGGCCTCAAGGGTCTCGCCTACCGCATCCGCAAGAACCGCAAGGCGCACTACACCCTGCTGAACCTCGACGCACCGGCCGCTGCCATTGCCGAGATGGAACGTCAGATGCGCATCAATGAAGACATCCTGCGCTTCATGACCGTGCGTGTCGACGAGCTGGAAGAAGGCCCATCGGCCATGATGCAGAAGCGCGATCGTGATGACCGCGATGGCGGTGGCCGTCCCGGCGGCGACCGTGGTGGCTTCTCTGGCGAACGCCGTCCGCGCCGCTTCTAAGACTCTTTTTCTGACGCGTTTCCGGACAGCGAACCGGTATTCACTTCGCCTGGAAACGCTTTGAGGAACTCAAAAAATGGCTATTAAAGACCTTACCACTTCCCAGGCCCGCCGCCCGTTCCAGCGTCGTCGCAAGACCTGCCCGTTCTCGGGTGAAGGCGCGCCAAAGATCGACTTCAAGGACGTGCGCCTGCTTTCGCGTTACGTCTCCGAGCGCGGCAAGATCGTGCCGAGCCGCATCACCGCCGTTTCTGCCAAGAAGCAGCGTGAACTGGCTCGTGCCATCAAGCGTGCCCGTTTCATCGGCCTGATGCCCTACGCGGTGCAGTAAACCCACCGTCTCCGTCATTACCCGGCTCGTCCGGGCAATCCATCTTGCGGAGACATGGACCACCCGAACAAGTCGGGTGGTGACGATAGTGAGGGCCTCGCGCCTTCACTTCGTCAAAGCTGGGGAGGCGAATGGTTCGCTTCTCCTAACCGCCGCAAAGGCGGGACAGCCAAAGGATTAAAGACATGAAAGTCATTCTGCTTGAGCGTATCGGCCGTACCGGCACGATCGGCGACGAAGTCAACGTCAAGGACGGCTTTGCTCGTAACTTCCTGCTGCCACAGGGCAAGGCCCTGCGCGCCACGGAAGCCAACCGCAAGCGTTTTGAAAACGAGCGCGCTCACATCGAGCAGCGCAATGAAGAGCGCCGCAATGCCGCTGCCGGTATTGCTGAAGGCCTCAACGGCGCCACCGTCGTCCTGATCCGTCAGGCTGGTGAAACCGGCCAGCTCTACGGTTCGGTTGCTGCCCGCGATATCGTGGAAGCGCTTGCCAATGACGGTTTCACCGTCCAGCGCAACCAGATCGACCTTGCAGACCCGATCAAGACCGTCGGCGTCCACACTGTCGCCCTGTCGCTGCATGCCGAAGTCGAAGTCTCGATCACCGTCAACGTTGCCCGTTCGGCCGATGAAGCCGAGCGTCAGGCATCGGGTGAAGACGTCACCGTGCACACGTTCGAAGCTGACGAAGCCGGCGATTTCGCCGCTGGTCAGGCCGACGCCGCACAGGACGACCGTTTCGAAGACTGATCGGTTTTAAGTCGACCAATTTGCGAAAGGGCCGGGAATTCCCGGCCCTTTCGTTTTGCTGTATCCTCTCCGGCTCCAGGAGCATGGAGGAGACGGGTATGAAGGCATTGCTTGCAATGGCCGTGGCTGTCGGGCTGGTTCTGGGCGTATCTCCTGCGTCGGCACAAACCTCGCCCCGGACATTCGTTGAATCGCTGGACATGAGTTCACCCGAGGCGGCTGGGCGATTGTTCATCGACGCCTTCGAGCGGCAGGATCATGTCACCATGTTCTTCCTGCTCTCGCCAAAGGCAAAGCAGGATTTCCAGTTCAGGATACATGAATATGGCGAGCGGCATCTGTTCATCACCGGCCCCGGCCAGTCCCTGATGGTGATGAATCTGCATGACAACGCCGCGGAGCTGGTCGACATCAGCACAGACTCGGCGCTGATGTTCGACGCCTATCTGCTGGCCGCGCGCAGATTGGCCCGCCTGCCCTTCGATCTCAGCGGCGCCCAACTGGATACCAAGAGCGCGGGAGAGGGCGGCAACATCATCTTCGCCACCAGCGGCGCCGTGCCGGCGAGCCTCAAGATCGAGCTGATGCTCATGCCCAAGGGCCAATGGCGCGTCGAGCGGTTGACCTGGAATGGCTCGAGCACACTAGCCCAGCCCTGGGGGCTCGTGCTGCCGGAATAGGCGCGCGGCGTTCTTCCCTTCTCCCCTGCGCGAGAAGGGCCGGTGTCTGCTGTGCCAGAATCACCGCAATGCCGCCGCAAGGGACGAATATGAAAGTCCCCGTTGTCCCCGGTGTTCACAGGGCGCATTCGCACTACTTTAACCGCAGCGCCATTAGCCAAAGACTCCTGCCCGAGTCGCATGATTAAGAAAGGTTAACCCCTCAGGAACTCTCATGGCCGAGATCGCACGCATTCACCCCGCCGACGACAAGACCTTCCGCACCGCACCGCACAATGTGGATGTGGAGCAGGCACTGCTGGGCGCGATCCTGATCAATAATGACGCCTTCTATCGGGTCGCCGACTTCCTGATGCCAGAGCATTTCTACGAGCCGATCCATCGGGAAATCTATGAGCTGGCAGGCAAGATCATCCGCGCCGGCAAGGCAGCGGAACCGGCCACGCTCAAAACCCACCTGCCCGATCAACTGCTGCCCGACGTCACGATGATGCAATATCTGTCGCGGCTGGCGGCGGAAGCGACCACGGTTCTCAATGCCGCCGATTACGGGCAGGCCATCTACGACCTCGCCATTCGCCGCAACCTGATCCAGGTGGGCGAGGAGATGGTTTCGGTCGCTTATGACAGCGATGTCGAGATGACCCCGGTCAAGCAGATCGAAAAGGTGGAAGGCGAGCTGTTCCAGCTGGCCGAGAAGGGTCGCTATGACGGCGGCTTCCAATCCTTCGGCACCGCGCTCAGCGCTTCCATCCAGATGGCGGGAGAAGCCTTTCAGCGCGATGGCGGGCTTTCGGGCGTCGCCACGGACCTGCACGATCTCGACCGGCAGATGGGCGGCCTGCAGCGTTCTGACTTGATTGTGCTGGCCGGTCGCCCCGCCATGGGCAAGACCTCGCTCGTCACCAATATTGCCTATAACGTGGCCAAGAACTGGCGCGGCGAAATCACGCCCGACGGGCATAGCAAGACGGTCAATGGTGGTCATGTCGGCTTTTTCAGTCTCGAAATGAGTTCCGAACAGCTCGCCACCCGTATTCTGGCCGAGCAGGCCGAAATTTCGTCTTCGGACATTCGTCGTGGCCGTATTCACGACAACCAGTTCGCCAAGCTGGTGGACGTGTCCAACATGATGAGCAAGGTGCCGCTGTTCATCGACGATACCGGCGGTATCTCCGTCGCCCAGCTTGCCGCCCGCGCCCGCCGCCTCAAGCGGCAGAAGGGGCTCGACCTGCTGATCGTCGACTATTTGCAGCTCCTGTCGGGCTCCACAAAGGCGTCGAGCCAGAACCGCGTGCAGGAACTGACCGAAATTACCACGACCCTCAAGGCGCTGGCCAAGGAGCTGGAAGTGCCGGTGATCGCGCTGTCCCAGCTCTCCCGTCAGGTGGAGTCGCGCGACGACAAGCATCCGCAACTGGCGGATCTGCGCGAATCGGGCTCTATCGAGCAGGACGCGGACGTGGTTCTGTTCGTGTATCGTGAAGAATACTATCTCAAGAACAAGGAACCCAAAGAGGGTACGCCCGAGCACCTGGCCTGGCAGGGGGAAATGGAAAAAGTGCACGGCAAGGCGGAAGTGATCATCGCCAAGCAACGTCACGGCCCCACCGGCACCGTCCAGCTCAGCTTTGAGGCGCAATTTACCCGCTTTGGTAACCTTGCTCGGGCAGACTACCTGCCTGAACGCATGGAATAGGCATGACGCTGACCTCTGGCCTTGGCGGCCAATTGAGCATCGATCTGGGCGCATTGGCCCGAAACTGGCGCGCACTGGACAAGGTGAGCGCGGGTGCGTTGACAGCCGCCGTGGTCAAGGCCGACGCCTATGGCACCGGCATCGAAATGGCCAGCAAGGCGCTGCATGCTGCCGGGGCACGGTTCTTTTTTGTCGCAACGGTCGATGAAGGCATGGCGGTGCGCGCCGCCGTTCCAGACGCCCATATTTTCGTGCTTGGTGGGCTCTATCCGGGCGCAGCCAATCTCTATATCCGACAGAATCTGATGCCGGTGATCGGCTCGATCCAGATGCTGGAGGAATGGCTCGACAAATGCATCGAGCGCAACGAGGCCTATCCGGCGGCTTTCCATTTCGACACCGGCATAAACCGGCTTGGCTTCCGCCTCAGTGAAGCGGCCAATGTGCGCGAACGGATCGGCAAGCTGGGTTTTGCCCCGCAAATGGTGATGAGCCACCTGGCTTGTGCGGACACGCCCAACCACGAAAAGAACCGCACGCAATTGGCGCTTTTCGGATCCGTGCTGTCGCAGTTTCCGGGGATTCCGGCGTCTCTTGCCAATTCGGCGGGATTGATGACGGGGCGCGATTATCATTTCCAGATGGTGCGGCCCGGCATCGCGCTTTATGGCGGGCGAGCGGTCAATGCCCGCAAGAACCCGATGCAGCCGGTGGTGACGCTGCATGTGCCAATCCTGCAGGTCACAGAGGGACGCACCGGGGAGACCGTGGGCTATGGCGCAAGCTATGCCCTCAACCGCAATTCCAAGCTCGCCGTGCTGGCTTATGGCTACGCCGACGGGTTTTTCCGCTCGCTTTCCGGCACCAATCAGCGGCCCGGGGGCAAGGTGTTCATCCGCGGCAAGCTATGCCCTGTCGTGGGCAAAATCTCGATGGATATGACCATCGTCGATGTGACCGAGCTTGGCTCAGACCTGCCCATGCCCGGCGAAGGGGCCGAAGTGATGGGGCCGAATGTGCTGGTGGACGATCAGGCGGACGCGGCGGGCACCATTGGCTACGAACTGCTGACGAGCCTCAAGGGCCGGTATAACCGCATCTATATCGGTGACGGGCGGCTGCCCGGCGAATAGCTCGCCGGGCAGAAATTATCAGCCCCAGAAGGCATCTTCCTGATCCTGATCGCCGGAGAACAGCCAGCATTCGACGATCTTGCCATCGGCGAGCCGGAACAGATCCACGCCCGGCATGGACATGGTGCGGCCATTGGCTTCGGCGGCAAATTCGATCATGGCCGAAACCAGCTCGCCATTGCTCATGATGGCGTCGACCCGGCTGATGCGGAAACTGCCCTGGCTGATCTCCATGAACCGGCCCAGAAGGCCAAAGACCTGCTGTTTGCCCGCGTAGCGGCCCGAGACCGAACTGGCGCCGGGTTGGTGCCAGACCAGATCATCGTGCAAAGCCGCGCCGACCGCTTCCAGATCGCCGCGTTTGACCGCGTCGAAATAGGCGCGGACGATTTCGATGTTATAATTGCTCATTCTGGTACTGCCTCATTGTTTCATAATGGGCGGACTTGTTACGCAAGCCTTTGAAATTGCTCAAGTAAGCACTAAAAAGTAAGAGAGGCACCTTTTGGTAAGAATTGAAAAGCCGGAGGGTGTGAAGTGGGACACCTTCAAGCAGACCTGCCCGACACGGCAGGTTCTGGACTGCATTGCCGACAAATGGGCCGTTCTGGTCGTGGGCGCGCTGGTCAGGCGGCAGCATCGGTTTGGCGAATTGCAGCGGGTGATCGAGGGCGTATCGCAGAAAATGCTCACCCAGACCCTGCGCGCGCTGGAGCGGGACGGCATCGTTCGGCGCATCGTCCATGCCAGCGTGCCACCGCGAGTCGATTACGAACTGACTGCGCTTGGCCAATCGCTGGCCAATATCGTGGAGAACCTGCGCAGCTGGTCGGAGGCCAATATCGAGCAGGTCCTGGAGAGCCGCGAAGAATTCGACCATCGAGACACCTAGATCGCCCGTCTGTCGCGGTTGAGGACGGCGAGCCGGTATCCGTTTCGTCTCGAAACGCGCCAGATCGTTCGGTTCAGGCCTTGCCCGCTTATTCCAGCCTGATAGCGTTGGCCCTATCGAGGAATGGCAATTGACGGGGCCCAGGTTGGCAGTCTCCACACCGGTTTATGTCATCCTGCTGCGGGCGATCGGCCCGGCGACGTACAAGCGCATGGGCATGGCGCAATGGCGGGAGGCGTCGGAGAAGGCCGGCTTCGTCGCGCCCGAAACGGTGGTGAATACCGGTAATATGATAGGCGGCTTCAACGGCAGCGCCGCTGAGGCCGGCAAGTCGATGAAGAGCGTGCTCCACAGTTTCGGGCTGGGCGAGAACGTGGTGCCGATCGTGCGGTCCCCTGCCCTGTTGCACAGGCTGCTCAATGCGAAGGGCGCAGCGCATATGGCCGACCGATAGCCGAGCGAAACCGCCGTGTTTTTCTGCGTGAACCCAAGGCCCGATTTCAGCTGGCTCGACAGCCATGACGGGCCGGAAGCGATACATGTCTGTGAAAATCACCTGATAGTCGGCTTCAGGCAAGCCGTCGCCCAGGCGGGCACGCTCATCCGTAAGATCGACAAGAATTGCGGAACCAATACGTCCCGCAACTGGAACAGCCTGCGCCGAATTGCGGAACGCTGCGCGGCGCGCGAAAAGCGCTGAGGCACGGCGGGGACTGCGAGATCCGGGGGGCCTCGGGGCTACGATCCGAAAGATTCAGGAGGCCGGTTCGTAGCCAGGCGGATGGAGGAAGGCGTCCTCGCCGAGGGCTACAGCTTCCAGCCATTGACGCAAACCGTCATTGCTCACCGCCGGCAGTGAGTTGTTCCGCACCATACCGATGGCGAAGTCGCGGAAATTGTTGGTAATGAATTCGGCCATGTTCGCGTTTTCCTCCGTCACCAGCGGCTTCACGCAGGACAGATCGGGGGCAAAGAATTCCTTGCGGATTTTCCTCATCTTGACGATCAGGTGATAGCTTCCATCGTCCCAGAGATTGACGTCGAAGTTGCGACCGCAGGCTTTTATGGCATCCAGATTTTCTACCGGCAGATCCTGGGTGAACGTAAAGTTGAGCTGGCTGAATGTCTTGGCCAGGTAGTCGTATTTCCCGACAATGTTGAAGCTGATTTTCGGAATACCGATCTTGGCGCGTTCCTCGGCCGGGATGTTAATTTCCGAAAAGAGCAGCGAATTGACATCGACCTCCATGCCGATCTTGTGGGCCATCAATTCGGTTGGAAACAAGGGATATTTCGGCTCGGGCAGCGCGTAAATTCCCTCCACCTTGATCGGCTCGCCGGAAAACACCGCGTTGGTGGCCGGAGCGAACTGACAGGCAGCGGCGCCGCCCGAATGTTCGCTGAGCGAGATATATTGCGCTGGCGCAGCATTCTCCCTGATCCAAGCCGCATTCTCGCTGTCCGGGAAAGCCTCCGCATAGACCAGCAGGGTCGGGGCGTCGTCGAAAAACCCCGTCGAAGGGTCGGAGATGGAGCCCCAGCGGTCGCCGCTTCCGGGGCAGGCAATGGCATAGATCGCGTTGGTTTCACCCGGGGCCTTGATGGAGCGCACCATGAAGTCCACGGCGTCGTGGATGGAGCGGCCATCGGCGGAATAGGCGAACAGGTCCATGCCATAGGCCTGCCTGACCGCAGAGGCAATCTGAATGAGGTAACTCACATTATAGGCACTATACTGGATGCCCATGCCCCCGCGCTGGCTGTCGACAGGGAAGCTGCCATCAGGCCGCATGAAATGCAGCGCCAGCTTATAGGCGTTGATCCCTTCGCGCACCGCGGCACTGTCATCGGAAATAATGCCCCAGAGCAGGGCCACATAGGCGGTCATCAATGTCTTGTTGTCGGCGCGATCGCGCCAATTGCTATTGGCGGCGACCTTGACCAACCTGTTGAGCCACGGCCCCAAAACCGCACGGTCTGCCGGGGTGAGATCGGGAACAATTTCGGCCGTCGCTGCCAACACCCCCATCAGCGCGGCAAGCATTTGATAATCAATGGGCTTGGTGCCCCAGCTGACATTGATGCCTTTGCCGAGACTATCGTCGCGCGCCCATTCCATCAACGCGGCCTTGAGCGCGGCGCGGGCGACCGGATCGCCCGACACTCGCACGAAGGTGGACGCGCGCTGGAACCATGTCATGCCGCTGTCGACCTGCTCATGCCGATCGCCATAGGCTTCGTTCAGCCTGACAACGGGCACAGAAGCCGGCAACTCACCGAAATTGGGTAGCAGCGCTGTGCAGACGCCCGCGCCAATCGCCTGGGTGAAGGGGCTGCTCCATGGACGGCCCGAGGACAGCGCGTCGGCCGAGCGAACCTCAAGCGGTATAGGCCCGCCGATTCCTGCTTCCCCCTTGTCGAATTCAAGACATTCCGGGATATGCTTGTACAAATCCCACATCTTCCGTGTCGCCGCCTCCGACAGCAGGCCTTCGGGCGGGGACGTGACATCGAAGCGCCGGGCAAGCCCCTCGGGAGTGGCCAGCGCTGCGGCGACCGCATCGCACCAGGGCGCACTATTTGTTTTATCGAGCAAGGGCAGCACTACAGAAAAATCGTCGGCGAAGGCGATGGCAGCGGCAGCGGTTCGGCCTCCGAAAGCCCCATCAACAGGACCCGGCGCGTAGCCTAGATTTGTCAGCTCACGCTGAACACAGAACATATCGGCGTAAGCGGGCGTGGTTACTAAAACCGCCGTCAGAACGACAATATTTGAAAGGACTTTCATTCTAACATCCCCGCTTCAACTTGATAATTGCGAGAGTTTCGCTTCGCTGTCAATTGTAGCGCCCCAGGCTTTTCCGGCGACGCGACAAACCAACTGTTCCGCATTCGTTCTTGCGGCGTAACCAAAGCTCGGCTACATGGATAGCGCATTCGCCAATGAGAGTGACGCGTGGCCAAATCTCGATCCAATTTCGTCTGCCAGTCCTGTGGCGCGGTATCCACCCGCTGGCAGGGGCGGTGCGATGCCTGCGGCGAATGGAACACTATCGTCGAGGAGATGGTGGATTCGGGCGTCGGCGCGGGACCAAAGGCTGCGAAGGCCAATGGAAGACCGGCCAATCTAGTGCCGCTTTCCGGAGAAACCGAGAGCGCAGCGCGCGTTGTGACGGGCCTGACCGAACTTGACAGGGTTACGGGAGGTGGGTTCGTCAAAGGCTCGGCCCTCTTGGTCGGCGGCGATCCGGGGATCGGCAAATCGACACTGCTGCTGCAATCGGCTGCGGCGCTCGCCGCCCAGGGCAAGCGGGTGGTTTATGTCTCGGGCGAAGAAGCGGTGGCGCAGGTGCGCCTGCGCGCGCAACGGCTTGGCCTCGGCGAGGCCGGCGTATTGCTGGCAGCAGAAACCAATGTCGAGATCATTCTGGCAACACTGGAAAACGGACCGCCAGCAGACCTGGTCATCATCGATTCCATCCAGACGCTGTGGACCGACCGGGTGGATTCAGCGCCCGGCACGGTGACACAGGTGCGCACTTCGGCGCAGGCACTGACGCGGCTGGCGAAAAAGACCGGCGCAGCCGTGGTGCTGGTTGGCCATGTTACCAAGGACGGCCAGATCGCAGGGCCGCGCGTGGTCGAGCACATGGTCGACGCCGTGCTTTATTTTGAAGGCGACAGCAGCCACACCTTCCGCATTCTGCGCGGGGTGAAGAACCGCTATGGCGCCACGGACGAAATTGGCGTTTTTGCCATGACGGAGCGGGGGCTGGAGCAAGTCGCCAATCCATCCGCATTGTTTCTGGATCAGCGCGACAAGGACGCGGCGGGCTCGGCGGTATTTGCGGGCATGGAAGGCACGCGGCCCTTGCTCATCGAAATTCAGGCGCTGGTCGCCCCCTCCCCGCTCGGCACGCCGCGCCGCGCGATTGTGGGCTGGGATTCTGCCCGTCTCTCGATGGTTCTGGCGGTGCTGGAAACCCGTTGCGGGGTACGGATCGGGGCCAATGACATCTATCTCAATGTTGCTGGCGGGCTGAAGATCAATGAGCCGGCAGCCGATCTTGCCGTGGCGGCGGCGCTGATCTCGTCGCTGACCGGCTCACCCTTGCCTGCCGACGCGGTCTATTTCGGAGAGATTTCACTGGCTGGCGGCATAAGGCCTGTCGTGCATGGGGCATTGCGCCTGCGGGAAGCGCAAAAGCTCGGCTTTGGGTCGGTCGTTACGGGAAAGCTGGGCAAGGCCGATCGCAATAATGGGCTCGATGTCACCGAATATGCGCAATTGAGCGAGATGGTCAGCCGGATCGCGGCGCAGGGCAAGCGCCCGATGCCGGAGCCAGAACCCGATTCGTGGTAAACAGATTGTTTCCGGGGAGATCGGAGGCTCACTTGTTACTTGGTCTTGGCATTGTGCAGTAAAGTGTTTATTGGTCGCCGCAATTAGCCGGGCGGCTCGAAAACAGGCGAAAAACATATGCTGACAGCGTTCGACGTTGGTGTGGGTGTGCTGGTTCTGATCTCTGCGATCCTTGCGACCGCGCGGGGCCTGACACGCGAAGTGCTGTCGCTGGCGACTTGGGCCGGTTCTGCGGCGATTGCCGTTTACATGTGGCAATATCATCCTGAGATCGCTCAGCAATATATTGCCGAGCAGGTGGTTGCCGATATTGCCACCATCGTCGTTACCTTCATCGTCGCGCTGATCGTGCTGCATCTGCTGACGATGCGCATTGCCGATTTCGTGGTCGATAGCCGTATTGGACCGATCGATCGCACGCTGGGCTTTGTCTTCGGCGTGTTGCGCGGCATTCTGATTGCCATCGTCATCACCATTTTCGGCCTGTGGCTATTGCCCAACAATCTGCCGGATTGGGCGGCGAATGCGCAGACCCTGCCCCATCTCGACAATATGGGTAAAACGCTGATTTCCATGCTGCCAGAAGGTCTTGAGCAGCAGGTGACCGATATCCTGCAGGGTGGCGGCGCCAATTTGACCGAAGACCCGACAGTTCCTGTCGCGCCGCTCGATGGCGTACAGGACGGCACAGTCGATCCTACCGACCCTGTGATCGACCCGCAGGGATAACGACGCCGACAAAGGCGGGCTGCGCATCCGCCGCACACCTGCCGACCACACTTGTCATTGGTGGCCGGCAGGAAAATGCGCTATTGGCGAGCAAGCCATTCGCCGTATTTTTCACGGAGCCCCCTGTGACACATCCCCGCGATGATGAATTCGATCTCAATGGTGACACGCTGCATGAAGAGTGCGGCGTGTTTGGCATTTTGGGGCATAGCGATGCCTCAACGCTGACGGCCCTGGGCCTGCATGCCCTGCAGCACCGTGGGCAGGAAGCAGCGGGTATCGTCAGCTTCGATGGACAGCAATTCCATCAGGAAAAGCGCATGGGGCTGGTGGGCGACCATTATACAGACCCAGCCGTTCTGGCGAAGCTACCCGGCCATATCTCCATCGGCCATACCCGCTATTCCACAACGGGCGAAGTGGCGCTGCGCAATGTGCAGCCGCTTTTTGCTGAACTGGAAGTAGGCGGCATCGCCATTGCCCATAATGGCAATTTCACCAATGGGCTGACGCTGCGCCGCCAGATCATCGCCACCGGCGCAATCTGCCAGTCCACTTCGGACAGCGAAGTGGTGCTGCACCTGATCGCACGGTCTCGCCATTCGTCCAGCACCGATCGCTTCATCGACGCCATCCGGCAGATGGAAGGCGGCTATGCCATGCTGGCGATGACCCGCACCAAGCTGATCGCGGCGCGAGACCCGGTGGGTATCCGGCCGCTGGTCATGGGTGAACTCGACGGCAAGCCGATCTTCTGTTCGGAAACCTGTGCGCTTGATATTGTGGGCGCAAAATATGTGCGCGACGTCGAGAATGGCGAAGTCATCATCTGCGAAACGCAGCCTGATGGCTCAATCACAATTGATGCGCGCAAGCCAGCGCGCAAGGCTCCCGAGCGGCCCTGCCTGTTCGAATATGTCTATTTTGCTCGTCCGGATTCGATCGTTTCGGGCCGCTCGGTCTACACGGCGCGCAAGAATATGGGCATCAACCTCGCCAAGGAAGCGCCGGTCGAGGCCGATGTTGTCGTGCCCGTTCCTGATGGTGGCACGCCAGCGGCGATCGGCTTTGCGCAACAGAGCGGCATTCCCTTCGAGCTGGGCATTATCCGCAACCATTATGTGGGCCGCACCTTTATCGAGCCGACGCAACAGATCCGCGCCTTTGGCGTGCGCCTGAAGCATTCGGCCAATCGGGCGGAAATCGCCGGCAAGCGCGTTGTGCTGGTCGACGATTCCATCGTGCGCGGCACCACCTCGGTCAAGATCGTGCAGATGATGCGCGATGCGGGTGCGACAGAAGTGCATATCCGTGTCGCCAGCCCGATGATTTTCCATTCCGATTATTATGGCATCGACACGCCCGATCCGGACAAGCTGCTGGCCAATCAATATACGGACCTCGATGAAATGTGCCGGTTTATCGGTGCGGATTCGCTGCAATTCCTCTCCATTGACGGGCTGTATCAGGCGGTCGGCGGCAAGAAGCGCAATCCGGCCGCACCAGAATTCACCGACCACTACTTCACTGGCGACTATCCGACGCACTTGACCGATCTCGATGGCGGGACCAAGAGCAGCCCCAAGCAGGTTTCGCTGCTCAAGGAAGCGGGTTAATGACCGAAAAAAGTGAATTGGCCGGAAAAGTCGTTCTGGTCACCGGCGCCTCGCGGGGCATTGGCTATGCCGCGGCGCTAGAAGCAGCGCGACGCGGCGCCCATATCATTGCTGTGGCGCGCACGGTCGGCGGGCTGGAAGAGCTTGACGACGCCGTCGTCGCGCTTGGCGGTTCGACGACGCTGGTGCCCATGGACCTGCGGGATGGCGACGCCATCGACAGGCTGGGCGCGGCAATTTTCGAGCGCTGGGGGCATCTGGACGGACTGATCGCCAATGCCGGACAACTCGGCGTTCTCAGCCCCGTCGCCCATATCAAGCCGACCGATTTCGACAAGGTGCTGGCGGTCAATGTGACGGCCAATTACCGGCTGCTGCGGTCTCTGGACCTGCTTTTGCGCCAGTCTGAAGCTGGTCGCGCGGTGTTTGTATCGTCGTCTTCGGCCCGTTCGGCGCGCCCCTTCTGGGGGCTCTATGCCGCCAGCAAAGCCGCACTGGACGCCCTCGTCAAATCCTATGCCGGGGAAATCGCGCAGACCAATGTGCGAGCCAATGTGTTCTATCCCGGGGCCGTGCGCACCGCGATGCGCGCCAAGGCCATGCCGGGCGAAAACCCTGAAACCCTGCCGCAGCCCAGCGAAATCGCGCCAAAACTGGTCGAGCTGTTGAGCCCATCGCTCAACGAACAGGGGCGGCTTTTTGACATGGCCAGCGGCCAGTTCGAGGACATCTGAAATGGTTGAGCTGCGTCCCTATTCACCAAGCGATCTGGACGCGCTCTATGCCATTTGCCTGCAAACCGGCGCGGCGGGTGCGGATGCCTCCGCCCTTCATTCCGACCCGCAACTGGTTGGCCATATCTACGCGGCGCCCTATGGCGTGCTGGAGCCTCAAAACACCTTTGTAGCAGAGGACGATCAGGGCGTGGCCGGTTACATTGTCGGCACGTTCGACACGGACGGCTTTTTCGACCGGCTGGAAACCGAATGGTGGCCGCCATTGCGGGCGCGCTATGCCGACGCACAAGGCATGACAGAGGCCGATCAGGACCGGATTGACACAATCAACCGGCCACATCGCTCTCCGGCTGATCTGGTGGCCCAATATCCGGCTCACATCCACATGAACCTCCTGCCGCGTCTGCGCGGCCAGCGCATTGGCACACGCTTGCTCGACATGTGGGTAGACCATGCCCGCACCCATGACGTGGCTGGCATTCATCTCGGCGCCAGCGCCAGCAATAAAGGTGGCATAGCGTTCTGGACGCATGGCGGGTTCAGGCCATTGCGCGAAGATAGCGCCGTATGGTTTGGCATGACGCTATGAAAAAGGCCCGGATCGCTCCGGGCCTTTTGCTTAGCTGGGAATGACCAGAGGCGCGATCAGCACCTTGTCGATGCGGTGTCCATCAAGGTCCACCACTTCAAATTTCCAGCCATCGCGTTCAAAGGTTTCACCAACGGCGGGCAGGTGATTGATGCTGGCCAGCACATAGCCGGCCAGGGTTTCGTAGCGCGCATCCTTGGGGACAGGCACCTTGAAGCGCTCGCGGAAGTCATCGACAGGCATCCAGCCTGCAACCAGCCAGGAGCCGTCGGCGCGCTGCACGACAGCAGGCTCGTCGCCCGGCTCTTCATTGTAGACGCCGGTAATGACCTCAAGCACATCGCCGAAGGTGATGATCCCTTCAAAGTGGCCGTATTCATCCACCACCAGCGCCAACTGGGCCGAGGCCTTGCGGAGAGCCTCGATAACGTCGAGCGCATCGGCATGTTCCATGACCACGGGCACCGGCCGGACCAGCTTGCGCAGATCAGGCTGCTGGCCCATGGCAAGCGCAGGCAGGAGATCGGAGAGCGACAGAACGCCAAGGATCGAGTCGGCGTCCCCTTCCTGCACCAGAATGCGGGAATGGTTGCTGGCGATGATGATCTTGAGATTTTCCTCGAAGGAATCCTCGACATCGATCACTTCCACATCGAGACGCGGTGTCATGATCCCGCGCGCAGAGCGGTCGGCGAGACGCATCACACCCGAGATCATCGAATGCTCTTCGGTCTCGAAAATGCCGGCGGTCGTCGCCTCGGCGATGATGGTGCGAACTTCTTCTTCGGTGACCGATTCTTCGGCCTGCCCGCTCTGCCCCAGAAGGCGCAGCACGGTCTTGCCGGAGATATCGAGGAACCAGACAATCGGCGTGCCGATCAATGCCAGCACGGACATGGGGCCAGCGACGCGAGAGGCAACGCCCTCGGGATTGCGTAAGGCGACCTGCTTGGGCACCAGTTCACCACAGATCAGGGTGACGTAGGTGATGGCCACGACAACCAGGCCCGTGCCAAAAATATCGGCAAGGTTGGTTGCCAGGCCCGCATTGCGCAGGGTTTCCGCCAGGCGCAGGCCAAGGGTGGCGCCGGAGAAGGCGCCCGAAAGAATACCCACAAGGGTAATGCCGATTTGTACGGAAGACAGGAACCTGCCCGGATCCTCAGCCAGCCTGATGGCGGTGGCGGCACCTTTATTACCCTGATCGGCCAGGACCTTAAGACGCGCGGGACGGGAAGAAACGACGGCCAGTTCGGACATGGCCAGAGCGCCGTTCACGAGAATCAGAACGACGACGATGATGATTTCTGTAAGCAACAAAGTGCAATGTTGACACGCCGCTACCAATGGCGGGGTGCTACGACGCCGGGCAATATAGGGCACACGCCCTGAATGTGAATAGGCTTTTAGATGAATAGATAATGACAGACGCCTTTACGGCGTCGATCATTTCTTGTCGGCGTATGGATTCTTGCCGCCACGCAGCCACAAACGGATCGGCGTACCCTGAATGTCGAAGGCTTCGCGCAGGCCATTGACGAGATAGCGCTGATAGGATGCAGGCACGGCATCCGGGCGTGACGCGAAGACGATGTAGCTGGGCGGACGCGTCTTGGCCTGCGTCATGTAGCGCATCTTGAGGCGGCGACCGGAAACGGCCGGGGGCGGATGGCCTTCAAGCATGCCAGCCAGCCAACGGTTCAAACGCGCGGTGGAAACGTGGGAATTCCAACTGCGCTCGATGGTGAAGATGGCATCCATGAGCTTGTCGATATTGCGCCCGGTCAGGCCAGACAGCGTCACAAGCGGCACGCCGCGCAATTGCGGCAGCAGGCGCTCGCAGGCTTCGCGCAGCTCGGCCAGAGCCTTGTTCTTGTCTTCGATCAGATCCCACTTGTTCAGCGCAATGACCATGGCGCGACCTTCGCGCTCCACCAGGTCGGCCAGCGCCAGATCCTGCTTTTCAAAGGGAATGGTGGCGTCGAGCAACAGCACGACGACTTCGGCATATTGGATGGAGCGCAGGCTATCGCCCACGGCCAGCTTTTCGAGCTTTTCCTGCACGCGGGAGCGGCGACGAATGCCGGCAGTGTCCACCAGATTGATGGTGCGGCCTTCCCACTCCCACGGCACAAGAATGGAATCGCGGGTAATGCCGGCCTCGGGGCCGACGAGCACCCGATCTTCACCCACCATGCGATTGACCAGGGTGGACTTGCCCGCATTGGGGCGACCGACAATGGCGACATTGAGATAGCGGCGCGGGTTCCAGCGCAGCGTGGCGTCCTCGCCCTCGCCTTCGAGCATATCGGGCGTGATGTCGACATCGACTTCGGGCATGAAGTCGAGATCGCTGGCAGCATCGGCAGCGGCCTGTTCGGCCTGCTTTTCATTGGCTTTGTCGATGGCAGCGGAGACGATGGAATAGAGTTCCGACAGGCCCAGTCCGTGTTCCGCGGATAGCGGGATCGGCTCGCCGAAGCCAAGCTTGAACGCTTCCACCAGCCCGGCCTCGGACGCCTTGCTTTCCGCCTTGTTGCCGACCAGATGCACCGATTTTCCGGCCTTGCGCAGCACCTGCGCGAAGCGCTGATCGAGCGGCACGACACCAGCCCGGGCATCGATCATGAACAGGATAATATCGGCTTCGCGGATGGCCAGTTCGGTCTGCTGACGCATGCGGTCTTCGAGAGAACCGTCGCGGACATCTTCGTAACCGGCGGTGTCCAGCACCTTGAAGGTGAGGTCCGCGATATGGCCTTCGGCCTCGCGGCGATCGCGGGTGACGCCCGGCGTGTCATCGACCAGCGCGATCTTGCGACCCACGAGCCGGTTGAACAGCGTTGATTTGCCCACATTGGGACGACCGACAATGGCTAGTGTGACCGTCATGGCGGTGTTCCCTTCGGCAGAGCCGGATTATTCGGCGACGGGCTCGTCAACCGCTGTCGCTTCGGAGGCATCGTCACCCGGCAGGGTCACAGTGCCTTCTGCGAGCATTTGCGCCATATAGAACGCCATGCGGGTTCGCAGCGTCGATGTGGCCAGCGGATCATCGAGAACGGCCTGAAAGCTGGTTTCAGCGGCAGCAAAATTTCCGGCCTTGTATTGGGCAAGACCAAGCAATTCGCGGGCAATGCGGCGCATCTGGCTATCGTCCGTCGCCAGCGTGCCAAGGCGCGCTTCGACATCGGACAGCGTGCCATTGTCGACCAGCAGATTACCGGCCAGCAGCAAGGCCAGTTCGCGCAAGCGCTGATTGGACTGGGTATTGGCAAGGGAATCATAGGCAGCAATTGCAGCGGTCACGTCGCCTTCTTCAACCAGCAGCGCCGCCTTGCGGAATTCAGCCAGAACAGGATAGCCGCCAGATCCATTGGCAGCGAGCGCATCGAGCTGTGCCTGTGCACCGGCCAGGTCGCCCTGTTCGGCAGCATCGAGGGCGGAATAGAGCTGTTGAGACGCCTGCGAAGACTGGCTTTTGGTATACCATGCCCAACCTTCGTTCACGGCAACCAGAGCGACGATGGCAATTGCCCCACCGATCACAAATGGCGCGAAACGGCGCCACATCGCGCGCATGCGGTCGGAGCGCAGTTCTTCGTCGATTTCGCGGAAAATGTTCTCGTTGGACATGGGCGCCGTCGATAGGTTCTGAAGTTGCGGGCAGCTTTATCATGCGCCCCCCGGAATGCAAACCGGCTCGCCTTGGCGAGCCGGTAGGATTTTCTAGGTTAGCCCCAGAAGGGTTATTCCCACTCGATCGTGCCCGGGGGCTTGCTGGTCACGTCATAAACGACGCGGTTGATGCCGCGGACTTCGTTGATGATGCGCGTCGCGGTCTTGCCGAGGAAATTCATGTCGAACTGATAGAAGTCGGCGGTCATGCCATCGACGGACGTCACGGCGCGCAGAGCGCAGACAAACTCATAAGTGCGCCCATCGCCCATGACGCCCACGGTCTGCACCGGGAGCAACACCGCAAAGGCCTGCCAGATTTTGTCATATTGGCCGGACTTGCGGATTTCATCGAGATAGATGGCGTCGGCCTGACGCAAAATGTCGAGCTTTTCCGGGGTGATGCCGCCGGGGCAGCGGATGGCGAGGCCGGGACCAGGGAAAGGATGGCGGCCGATAAAGCTATCGGGAATGCCCAGCTCGCGGCCAAGGACGCGTACTTCATCCTTAAACAGCTCGCGCAGCGGCTCGACCAGCTGCATGTTCATACGCTCGGGCAGGCCACCCACATTGTGGTGGCTCTTGATGGTAACCGAGGGGCCGCCAGTGAAAGACACCGATTCAATAACGTCCGGATAAAGCGTGCCCTGCGCAAGGAATTGCGCACCGCCGAGCTTTTTGGCTTCTTCCTCGAACACTTCGATGAAGAGACGACCGATAATCTTGCGCTTGGTTTCCGGATCGGACTGGCCTTCCAGCTCGCCCAGAAATTTTGTCGACGCATCGACATGGACAAGCGGGATATTGAACTGGTCGCGGAACATGGTGACGACCTGTTCGCTCTCGTTCTGACGCATCAGGCCATGATCGACATAGATGCAGGTGAGCTGATCGCCGATGGCTTCGTGGATCAGCACGGCGGCGACGGAGGAATCGACACCGCCGGACAGGCCGCAAATGACCTTGCCGGAACCGACCTGATCGCGGATTTTCTCGATCATTTTCTGGCGATAGGCCGACATGGTCCAGTTGGACTCGATACCGCAAATCTTGTGCACGAAGTTCGCGTAGAGCTTTGCGCCATCGGGCGTGTGAACCACTTCGGGGTGGAACTGCACGGCCCAGATGCGGCGGGCTTCATTGGCAATCATGGCGAAGGGCGCGTTGGGCGAGGTGCCGACGACCTCAAAGCCCTCGGGCAGCGCCACGACGCGGTCGCCATGGCTCATCCAGACCTGGTGCTCGGTGCCGAGGCCCCATACGCCTTCGGACAGCGAGTTCGCCTTTTGCAGCGTTAGCTCGGCGCGACCGAATTCGCGGTGATGGCCTGCTTCGACCTGCCCACCCAAAGCCATGCACAGCGCCTGCTGGCCATAGCAGATGCCAAGGACCGGCACATTGGCCGCAAGGATCGCAGGATCGATGGTGGGCGCGTTCTCATCCAGCGTCGAAGCCGGGCTGCCCGAGAGCACGACGCCCTTGGGGTTGAGCGCCACCATGGCAGCGCCAGCCGACTGAAACGGATGGATTTCGCAATAAACGCCGGTTTCCCGAATACGCCGGGCAATCAGTTGCGTGACTTGCGAACCGAAGTCCACGATCAGGATGGTGTCGCTGCGGGCGGAAGTGTCTGGGTGCTGCATGTCCGGGCTTTAGCTCCAGAACGCGGATTCCGCAAGCGGGGCGTTGGGAGACAAGCCATGCGTCAAGGGTAGGCCCGGTCGGCTGAACCGGGCCTGTTAGTGACTAATTCAGAATGGCAATGGACAGATTGAGATAAGTTGCAAAGCTGACCCAGGCCAGATAGGGCACGAAAAGCCAGCTGGCGAGCGCGTCCCGATGGCGTGCAGCGCCGATAAAACCGGCAATACCGAGCCACATGGCGACAATGACCACAAAGGCCAGCCATGGCATCTGCGCATTAAACCAGATTGGTGACCAGGCCCAATTGAGCAGCATCTGGGCCACCCAGAATTTCATCGCACTCGATTTTGGCGCAATCATCCAAATGCGCCAGCCGGCCACGGCAATCATGACATAGAGCGTGAACCATACCGGACCGAAAACCCAATTTGGCGGGTTGAGCGGCGGCTTCTGCAATTGCTCATACCAGACGCCGGGTGTCGATTGCGTGCCGATGAGGGCACCGACACCCACGACGATCACGAGGAAGATGGTAAGCGCGACCCAGGATTGCGGGGTGCGGTAGTCCGTAGTGGTGGCATGCATGTTGACGCTCCAGCGTGAGGGATTACCCCATTAACGTCAGCAGATGCGTGCTGGTTCACTGCTTGCGCAGAAGATGCAGGTAGAAACCGTCGGTATTGGTTCGGCGCGGCGTCAGGCAGATGCCGCCTGCTGCGGTGGCAAGGCCCTCGGGCAGATCGGTGATAAGCGCGCTACGCCATGCCCGGGCAATGTCGGCAGTTTCAAAGCCGGGACTGGCGGCAAGGAACGCGCTGATCTGATCGTCATTCTCCTCGGGAAGAATGGAGCAGGTGATATAAACCAGCGTGCCGCCGGGCTTGAGATAGGTTGTAGCTTCAAGCAGAAGCGCCGCCTGTTCGGACTGGCGCTGGGCAAGCAGCTCGGGCGTCAATTTCCACTTGGTATCGGGGCGACGACGCCATGTTCCAGTGCCGGTGCAAGGCGCATCGACGACAACGCGATCCATTTTGCCGACGAGATCATCGAGCGCCCCTTCATTGGGTGCGCGGACCTGTGCATTGCGCACGCCATTGCGCTTGAGGCGATCATAAATCGGCGCCAGACGGGAGCGGTCGCTGTCATAGGCAAAAATCTGGCCGGAATTACCCATATTTGCCGCCAGGGCCAAGGTCTTGCCCCCTGCCCCGGCACAGAGGTCGAGCACCTGCTCGCCCTCGCGGACATTGGCAAGCGCGGCCACGATCTGGCTGCCCTGATCCTGCACTTCAAACCAGCCCTTGAGATAGCCTTCGTCTGTCGTGACGTTGGGCGTGCGGGCATCGCGTGGCCCAGCAGGCATGGTGAGGCCAAAGGGCGCGATGGCGGCAGGCTGGGGCGAAAAGCGCGCCAGCGATTTCATTACCTTTTCCGGCGTTGCCTTGAGAGCATTGACGCGCAGGTCGAGCGAGGGCCGGCCAGCCATGGCTTCGCCTTCGGCTACCCAATCCGCTCCGAAGGCGCGCTCCAGCGACGGGGCGAGCCATTCCGGGAAATCGGCGCGTATGGCGGCGGGCGCTGCCGAAAGATCGGTTTTCGCGGCCCCGGTCTCCTCTTCGGTGAGAACGGCCGGCGCATGCGTATCGGTGGAGAAGGCTTGGTTAAGGCCTGCGGGCGTTTCGCCCCAATCGCGCATGGCAACAGCCAGGACCAGCGCCCGGGGGCTATCGCTGCCCATGACAAAGCCATGTGAGGCGCGGCGCCGCAGGGCGTCATAAACCAGATTGCCGATAGCGGCGCGATCGCCTGCCCCGGCAAAACGATTGTTCAGCCCCCAGGCCTTGAGCGCTTCCGAAACGGGACGCTTGCGCTGTTCCACATCGGTCAGGACATCGATGGCGGCAGAGAGACGGCCGGGGAAACGCATGGGCGGGGACTCCTGAAGGAGATAATGATGACCGGAAATCGCAACATCGTCACCCTCGGGCTTGACCCGAGGGCTCTTGCGATGCCGGAAACACCCTCGGGTCAAGCCCGAGGGTGACGATCTGTGCGGGGATGACTTACCGCCCGCTGCGATAGTTCGGGGCTTCGCGGGTGATGGTTACGTCGTGAACGTGGCTTTCGCCCAGGGCGGCGGCGGAGATTTTTACGAAGGTGGCGTTCTCGCGGAAATCCTTGAGATTGTGCGCACCGGTATAGCCCATGGACGCCCGCAGGCCACCGGCGAGCTGGTGCAGCACCGCGCCGACCGAACCCTTATAGGGCACCTGGCCTTCGATACCTTCGGGCACCAGCTTCATCTGGTCGCGCACATCCTGCTGGAAGTAGCGGTCTGCCGAACCCGCGCCCATTGCGCCCACCGAGCCCATGCCGCGATAGGATTTGTAGGAACGGCCCTGATAGAGATAGACCTCGCCGGGGCTTTCGTCGGTGCCCGCCAGAAGCGAGCCAACCATGACGCAAGAAGCACCACCGGCCAAGGCCTTAGCCATATCGCCTGAGAATTTGATTCCGCCATCGGCGATGATCGGCACGCCCTGCTTTGCACCTTCTTCGGCGCAGCCCATGACGGCGGCAAGCTGGGGAACGCCGACACCAGCAACGATGCGGGTGGTGCAGATCGAGCCGGGGCCGATACCGACCTTGACCGCATCCGCACCGGCATCGATCAGCGCCTTGGTGGCTTCGGCGGTGGCGACATTGCCCGCGACGATGCGGGTGGAATTGCTCTCGCGTTTGACGCGCTCCACGGCTTCGGCAACGCGGACAGAATGGCCGTGTGCGGTGTCGATGACCAGAAGGTCGACACCGGCATCGATCAGCGCCAGCGAGCGCTCAAAGCCACCGTCGCCAACGGTGGAGGCAGCGGCAACGCGCAGACGCCCCTGCTCGTCCTTGACGGCGTTGGGATGAAGCTGGGCCTTTTCGATATCCTTGACGGTGATCAGGCCGATGCAGCGATAATCCTCATCGACCACCAGCAGTTTCTCGATGCGGTGGCGATGGAGAAGCACCTTGGCCTCTTCCTTGGACACGCCTTCGCGCACGGTGATGAGATTTTCGCGGGTCATCAGCTCGGAAATCGGCTGATTGGGATTGGAGGCGAAGCGCACGTCGCGGTTGGTGAGAATGCCCACCAGCTTGCCGATGGCGCGACCACCATGGCCGCCGTTCTCAACCACCGGAATGCCCGAAATGCGGCTCTTCTGCATAAGCGAATGGGCATCGGCGAGCGTCGCGTCGGGGCCGATGGTAATCGGGTTCACCACCATGCCGGATTCGAACGACTTCACCATCCGCACCTGTTCGGCCTGTTCGGCAGCGGTGAGGTTCTTGTGGATGACGCCCATGCCGCCGGCCTGCGCCATGGCAATGGCCATATTGGCTTCGGTGACGGTATCCATGGCCGAAGACAAAATTGGAAGATTGAGCGCTATGTCTTTGGTGACATAGGTGGAAATGTCGGTTTCGGTGGGCAGGATGTCGGAGCGCGCGGGCTGCAGCAGCACGTCATCGAACGTCAGAGCTGCATCGCCAGTGATAGTGGTAATAATCTTCGCCAAGGCCAGACCCTTCCTGCCTTCTGATAGAAACCAGATATGTTGGAATATGAACCGGCGACGGATGAGCGCGGGTTCAGGTTGGCGAGGGTCAATAGCACCGGGCTGGGCACTTGCATAGGGGCTGGCCCGCCACCTGACGCAGGAAACGCTTGCATTTTTTCCGGGAAGACAGCGGAGCGGGCTCGTGCAATAAGCATGGGGTTTGGCTGGTCAAGCGCTGCAAACGGGTTCATAGTGCTGACACGGCTCACTTCTGGCCGCTGTTTTCCAGTCCCCGATGCCCTCGATCCGCGTTACCCCGCTCATTCTGGCGGTGGCCCTGTTCATGGAACAGATGGATTCCACCGTTATCGCCACGTCCCTGCCCGCAATCGCTGCCGATATCGGAAGCGAACCGATTGCGCTGAAGCTGGCGCTGACGGCCTATTTCGTGGCGCTCGCCATTTTCATTCCAGTCAGCGGCTGGATGGCGGACCGGTTCGGCGCCAAGAATATATTCCGGCTGGCCATCCTTGTTTTCATGCTCGGCTCACTGGCTTGCGCGTTTTCGTTTTCACTCGAAACCTTCGTCATGTCGCGCTTCTTCCAGGGCATCGGCTCATCGATGATGACCCCGGTTGGACGGCTATTGCTAGTGCGCTCCACGCCGCGAAACGAGCTGGTGTCGGCAATGGCATGGTTGACCATTCCGGCGCTGATCGCGCCGGTAACGGGTCCGCTGATCGGCGGGTTTCTTACCACCTATCTGTCCTGGCACTGGATTTTCTGGATCAATATTCCCATCGGCATTGCCGGTATCATTCTGGCCAGCATCTATTTGCAGGTACCTGATGAACGCACGCCGCGCCCGGTGGACCTGATCGGTTTCTTCATCGCAGCCGTGGCATTTTCAGGCATGGTATTCGGCCTGTCCGTGGTCAGCCTGCCTGCCCTGCCGATCGTTTATGGCTATCTGACGCTGGCGATCGGGGTGATTGCGGCGCTGCTTTACCTGCTGCATGCCCGCAGAACCAAATATCCGCTGCTTGATCCCAAGCTGTTCCGCCACAAACTGTTTCGCTCCTCCATCACCGGCGGCTCGCTGTTCCGCATCGGGGTGGGCGCGGTGCCGTTCCTGTTGCCATTGATGTTGCAACTGGGATTCGGGCTGAACCCATTCCAGTCCGGCGCCATTACCTTTGTGTCGGCCATCGGCGCCATCATGAGCAAATTCATTGCGGAGCGAATCTTCGCCCGGTTCGGCTTCCCGCGCGTGCTCGGCTTTGCCGCAGTATTCGGCGGTCTGCTGATCGCGGCGCAGGGCCTGTTCACCCAGGAGACGGCAGTACCGATAATGATGCTGGTGCTGATCGTGGGTGGCGTGCTGCGCTCCATCTTCTTCACCGGCACCAATGCCATCGGCTATGCCGACATTTCTGACGAAGAAGCCAGCCAGGCCACGGCACTCGTGGCGGTAAGCCAGCAATTGTCGGTCGCCTTCGGCGTTGCCGTGGCCGGTGCCATAATTGAAATTTCCAGCGCACTGAATGGCGGCGAGCTGACCCTGATCGACTTCCAGATAGCCTTTTTTGCTGTCGGAGGTCTCAGCGCTCTCGCGGGCATCGTCTATTTCCGCCTGCCTGCCGAAGCGGGCAACAATGTTTCCGGCCACCGCGTGGCGCACAGAGAATAATCGACCGGCAAGGTCGAACCGGAGGAAATGTGTCTCGGACGATTCCGTTGATCCTGGCTACCGCCGTGTTCATGGAGAACATGGATTCGACCGTCATTGCCACGTCGCTGGCGGCAATTGCCGCCGATATCGGCACCGACCCAATCTCGCTGAAACTGGCGCTGACCGCCTATCTGGTGGCTTTGGCGATCTTCATTCCGATCTCGAGCTGGATGGCCGACCGCTTCGGCGCGCGGCGCGTGTTCAGACTGGCCATGCTGGTGTTCATGATCGGGTCTCTGGGCTGCGCGTTTTCGAGTTCGCTCGGCGAATTCGTGGTCGCCCGCTTCGTCCAGGGCATGGGCGGCGCCATGATGGGACCGGTGGCACGCCTCGTACTCGTACGGATGACGCCGCGACACCAGCTTGTCGACGCCATGGCATGGCTCACCATTCCCGGCCTGATCGGCCCCATTGTGGGTCCACCTTTCGGCGGGTTCCTGACGACCTATTTTTCCTGGCACTGGATCTTCATCATCAATATCCCCATCGGCGTTCTGGGGATGGTGCTGGTCGGTTTTGCCCTGCCCAATGACACGCGCAACCGACCGCGCAATATCGACAGCAAGGGCTTTGTGCTGGCGGGGCTGGCCTTCGCGCTCTTTGCCTTTGGCTGCTCGGTCGTGAGCCTGCCCGCCCTGCCCCCGATCTATGGAATCATCGCCGCTGCCATGGGCATCGGGCTCGGCTATATCTATACCCGCCACGCGCTTGGCACCGAATATCCGCTGCTCGACCTGCGGCTGCTCAAAGTGCGCAATTTTCGCATTGCCATTGTTGCGGGCACCTTTTTCCGGCTCGGTCAGGGGGCGACACCCTTCCTGTTTCCGCTGATGCTGCAACTCGCCTTCGGCTTCAGCCCGTTTGAAAGTGGCATGGTGACCTTTGCCGGTGCCGTGGGCGCGCTGGTGGCCAAATTCGTCGCCAACTGGATCTTTGCGCATTGGGGCTTCAAATATCCGCTGGTCATATCCACCGCCATTTCAGCCGCAGGTATTCTGGCGATGGGTTTTTACGTGCCCGGGACTCCAATCCCGCTGATGCTCGCCATCCTGGTGTTTACCGGCTTCTGGCAATCAACCTTCTGGACCGGCTCCAACGCCTTCACCTTTGCCGATATTGAGGACAAGGATGCGGGACAGGCTAATGTGATGAGCCAGGTCTGGGGACAGCTCATGTTCGCCATGGGCGTGGCTCTGGGCGGCGGTACGCTTGAGCTGATGCACCGTCTGCGCGGCGGTGATGCATTGGCGCTGCCGGACTTCCACATGGCATTTTATGTGGTTGCGGGCGTAGGCGCGGTGGCAACGCTCTTGTTCCTGCGGCTCCCGAAAAATGCCGGCCACCAATTGATGGGCGGCCATCAGGCGCATTGACGCGTGATCGCTGCCCATTAACCAAGGCTCGATTGATCGGCTTGCCGAAGGCCATGGCGCATTCCAAATCAGGGCAATGAAAGCGTTTTTCCGCGGCCTCTGGATTACATTCTGCGCGATTTTTGGCGCGGTCGGCGGTGCCTATTTTGGCGGGCAATACAACCTTGCAGGTGCGCTGATTTTGGGGGCACTCGGCCTTGCCTTTGGGGCGGGGCTGGCTTTTGCGGGGCCGCGAACGATCCTGCGCTCCATAGTCGAATTCGTCGGCAATTGATGGTTACCGAGGATGGGGCGCTATTCCTCGTTGTCGCTCTCGTCGGCATCCATCTCTTGCCGGCCCTTGAACCCTTTGGCGACCAGATAGGCTTCGGCTGAATCGGAGCGGCTGGACGGCGGCTTGGAGTGGAACGTGGTCTTGAAGTGGCGCTTGAGCATATGCAGAAGCTCATGCTCGGTACCGCCCTGAAACACTTTGGCGACAAAAGAGCCGCCCGGGTTCAGCACCTGAATGGCAAAATCGGCCGCAATCTCGATGAGATGAACGATGCGCAAATGGTCGGTTGGCCGATGGCCGGTGGTGGGCCAGGCCATGTCGCTTATCACGACGTCCGCACCCTGGCCGCCCATCGCCTCAATGAGCATGGCGGGCGCATCTTCTTCGGTGAAGTCCTTTTTCAGCAGCACAACGCCGGGAATGGGGTCCATATCGAGATAATCGATCCCAACCACAAGTGGCTTTTCAATGCTGGAGCCAACCGCCTTGGCCGCCACCTGTGACCAACCGCCGGGCGCAGCGCCCAGATCGACCACATGCATGCCCTTTTTGAAAAGCTTATGCTTTTCGTCGATTTCCTTGATCTTGAAGGCCGCGCGGGAACGATAGCCCTCGGACCGAGCACGGGCCACATAAGGATCGTTGAGCTGACGCTGCAGCCACTTGGTCGAGGCGACAGTGCGCCCCTTGGCCGTCTTCACGCGGATCTTGAGATCCTTGTCCGACTTGCGGCCGCCTGTACCCAATGCCTTGTTATTGGCCATTGCCCTGCCTCCTCGGATAGGTCTTCGGTCGGCGCTGTGTCCGATCCGCGTCCATGAGTGAAATCAGAATACCTTCGCGCAGGCCACGATCGGCCACGCGTACACGCTCGGTCGGCCATTCACGGCGAATGGCCTCAAAAATAGCGCAGCCGGGCAAAACCAGGTCGGCCCGGTCCTTGCCGATGCAGGCGTGCGATACGCGCCGCTCGAACGGCATGCTGAGCAGCGCCCGCATGGTTTCGTCCACCTGATCGCGCCGCATCCACAGCCCATCCACCTTCTGACGCTCATAGCGCTCAAGCCCGAGATGTAGGCCTGCCAGTGTCGTGACCGTGCCTGAGGTGCCGATCAGATGCACTTTATGGGTGCCTATCATCTGCCGCAGCTTTTCGCGCCCACGGAACTGACGCAGATGCTCGGAGACATGGGCAACCATGGCCTCAAAGACCTCCCTGGTCACATCCACACCGCCGAATTTTTCCGCGATGGATACTACGCCGACGGGCAAGGATTGCCAGGACCGGATAGAGGCTGACATGCGCCCCTGCGAGCGCGGCCGCCCGCCCCGGAAATCCAGCCAAGCCAATTCGGAAGAGCCACCACCGATGTCGAACATCAGTGCGCCCTCCGCCTCGCTGTCGATCAGATCAGCACACCCCGTCACGGCCAGTTCGGCTTCGGTGCGGCGATCCACGATCTCAAGATCGAGCCCGATCTCGTCCTTCACGCGCTTGAGGAAGGCAGGGCCATTCTCGGCTGCGCGGCAGGCTTCAGTGGCAATGAGACGCATGCGCGCCGGCTGGTGATCGCGCAATTTGTTGCGGCACTGGCGCAGCGCATCCATCGTGCGTTCCATGGCGGCGTCAGACAGGCGCCCGGTGACGGAAACGCCCTCCCCGAGCCGAACGATACGCGTGAACCCGTCTAGCACACGGAAGCCACGTTCATGTGGGCGCGCGATCAGCAGGCGGCAATTATTGGTCCCAAGATCCAGCGCGGCATAAAGCGGGCCGCGAGAACGGCGCGGATTCGAGGCGGGTGGCGTCCGCTGGTCCAGCCTGGGCGGAGATACACCGCCCCTGTCCTTCCGGGTCTGACCGGAGGGTGCACCAGACCCCGCATCGGCCAATAGAGCCGATGCGGCGGCGGACCGATTCGTATCGGTCACGTCTGTCTCCTTCATGCGCGGTCGCTGGTCCGGGGTTACCGGCCGCGCCCGAGCGCACATATGTTGCATTGTCGAAAACCAAGGTAGAGCAAGGGTGCTTGATGCGCAATGCAAACGATGTCCCCCAAAGAGTGCGCGGAGGCGCTTGCAATCTTATTCCGCTTTGTCTAATGAAACCCCGCGCCGCAACGCAGCCTGCTGCCCGCGCCGCCAGCCAGCAGGCTCTGCTGGGGAATAGTTCAATGGTAGAACAGCGGACTCTGACTCCGTCGATCTTGGTTCGAATCCAGGTTCCCCAGCCAATTCTTTTTTCTCAATAAAATCAATGACTTAGCGAAACTCATTAGCAGGGTTCGTTAGCACCTTTCGTTAGCATTCCGGGGTGTGGAAAAGCGGCTGGGCGACAGGGCGTGAATCGTCCATGTTCGAACCAGTGACTCTGGGGGAGCGAATGGGGAAAGCGGAAGGTGTTTTGGGAGCTGTTCTGCTCTGCACACTGATAGCAGCGCTCGTTGCCAGCCACACCAGCGGAGCGCCCGATAACCTGCTCTACCACTATCAGACCTTCGTTATCGGTGTGCTGACAGTTTCAGCAGCAACAATTGCAGCCTTGCTACTTTACCATCAGATCAAGCAACAGCGCGATCTTGAGGTTCAACGGAAGAACGATCATCGCGAAGCGGCTAGATCGTGGCTTTCGCTTCAAGTCTCTCTGATACTTGCTTATGCCGAAGATACGGGCTCTGACTTATGGGAACTCTACTCCGCTAGTCCGAACGATGCCCCTATCGACATCGCGTCAATTCCTGTTTTTCCAAAGCTACCTATGAGTGCGGCCACGGCAATGAAGGAGTTTGCCCAATTTACCAAAGGCGACGAAGCGCAATTTATCGCCCTAATTTTTGCCTCCATGCAGCTTTTGGACACCAATGTCCGATCCTTAAAAACCTCGAAGATCAGCCACTACAAATCCAATCTGGAAAGCTATCTTATCTACGCGGCAGAGCTGTATGCGCGAGCCGAAGCCCTTCTTGACTACGCCCGGCACGTGACAGACGATTTTCCGAAGGGCGTAGAGTGGAAAAGAGTTCGTGGCGCAATGTTCTTCATGACGTTGAGCGACAGCCCAACAGACCTGATCAGCGACTATATAACTAAGGGCTCAGGCGGAGATTTGAGCTCCTACCTACCTAATAGGTTCAAAGGGTATCGGTAGCTCAAACGCCGCCCAATCATACGGTCGGGCGGCGCTGGTTTGTGCCGGAAGCCGCTATGCGGCGAGCTCTCCTTCAAAGTCTGCCGGATCGATATTCTCGATCGCATCCACGATACGCGCGGCAAGGTCGTGGGTATCAATGAGGCTGGGGTTATTGATGGCCTCTTCCAACACCATCATGACCTCAAATTCCTGCCGTTCGCGGAAGGTCTGCTTGTCGTTCAAGCTAGTGACAATGGTCATGCGCGGCCACCCCGCTCCTGAACGATGCGCACGACAAGAGACTGCTTGTCGTGGTCGGGCATCAGTGCCTCCCAAGACTGCGGCCAAATCCCATCTGCCAAAAGTCCCTCAGTGATCGCCTGATCAACCCCCAAACGATCTGAGGCCGGGGCGGCGTCCATGATGCCCTTGACCGCCTCGTCAACACGCTGGTGAAAAACCAGATCGGGAATATATGCGATGGTCAGGCCACTCCCCTCTTCCGCAGCCGCACCGGACAGGCGCAGAAGCCGCGCAAGTTCTTCAACCTGCTGGGCTGCAACTTCCGGGTCATCAATGGAAGCAAGCAATTCAGCGGCACCGCTCGCGGTAAGACCGATGCCTTCATCTGCGCAGCCCTGAATTGCGTAGTCGATCTGCTCGGCGAGCTTGGCCTTAGTTTCGTTGGACATTGAATGCCCTTTCTGGGAAAATCCCTTTGAGTGACGGCAAGCGGGATTGCTTGCCGCCATGCACCGCGCCGGGTCGGGTTAATGTGTGAGAGCTGAGGCCCTTCCCGCGCGGAATTTCTTAGTTCGAGAAGCTGCCCTTCACGCTGATTTCAGCGAATGAGCGCCGGAACGTCTTCCCTGCCAAGCTGGCCCTGATGCCCTGCAAGGTCACAATGTCCTGCAATGCTTTGGCCTTGGCTTCGGGGTCTGACAGGTCGGCTTGCTCAATCTCGGCAATCCGGGCGTCGATCTCGCCCAGCTTGAACTCATTAATGGTGCTGTAAAGCTCGGTGGCGGCATCAAGAAAGATGCCTGCCAAGGCTTCCATCCGATCAAGCAACGGCCTGCCGCTCATGCTGCTTTCGGCACCGACAAGGCTATCGACGTCATAAGATGCGCGTTCGTCAAAGAAGCCATCGGGGAATTGAAGCCCGACCGGCACCAGATATTCAACGAAGCTATAGGGATCGTCGCCATCGCTGGGGCGGGTTTCGCTCAAAGGACGCTTGACGAATTCCATAGCAAGATCGGGAGCGGCCATTTTGGCCTTCCGTTTCCTCTCGCGGTATTCGCGCTGATATTCGGCTGCGGTTTTGCGCATCTGCTCATCTCCTATGAGCAATGTTTAACACTAACGCGTTAAATAACTCAAGCGTTAATTTTAGCTCTGCCCGCCTCAATGAACTTCCGCCACTTCGCGGGCCAGATATTCAGCATCCCGCCCAGCCGGTCCACCAGCGTGTATTCCTCGACCATGCCGGAGAATGGGCAGAGCTGGACGCCCAGCTTGAGCCGCAATGCCTCATCGATATTGAGCGCATGGAGAAGGTCTGCCCACGTCATAGTGCGCAGGAAGGTCGGTTCGTCGTCGTGCATGATTTGCCCTCATTGATGGCACAAGACTCCCATGCGCTAGGAATGCACGTCAAGCACAAATGCGCACTAAGTCATTGATTTTATTTAGCTATATAGCTCTTTAGCTCAATAGCTATAGAGCTGCGGCCAGAGACGAAAAGGCCCTCCCACGCTGCTTGCCGAAGTTTACGTGGGAGGGCGCGCCCAAGATCGGCAAGGTGGAGTGCCCTGCCTAATTTCGATTATAGCGAAACGCCGGAGGGAGTGCATAAATCTCCTAGAAAATCCTGCGCGTGGCCTCGTTGGCGATGGCTTCCAACTCGGCGGCTTCGGCTTCGCGGGCCTTCTTTTTCCTCCGGCGCTCGGCGCGCTCGCTGGACTGCTGTGCCGTGGTCTTTTTGGAGCGGGACTTTGCCTGCGCCGTCGCGTTCTTCGCCCGGTCGTGTTCTGCACGATCTTCTTCCGAAAGCTCGGTCACATACTCGCGCACTTCGCCGCCCTGATCTGCTTTATATCTGGCCCGCCGCTTCTCATTGTAATTCGCTCGCCCTTCCGGGGTCTGCCGGTGCTCATCGATGGCGGCACCAGCCTTCCGAATAGCCCGCTTATTGGCGGTATGCAGACGCTCGGCATTATCCGCCAACGCCTTAGGCATCGTTTCCGTCTGCCACTTGGACATGGCAATTGCCCGCTGATTGATCAGCGCCTCTTTGGTCAGGCGCTCAATCTCGGCACTATCAGCGAAACCGGTGACGACAACATCGTTCGTTTTTTCTGGACAATCTTCTGGATTGTTCATATACTTATCCTGCAAGCAACCTAACGCTCTCGGCCCTTCAACAGCCGGGAGCGTTTCTTATTTCGCGGCGTCTTCGATGAGGCCTGCAAGGTCTTCCGCAAGGCTTGGCGGAAACGCCACTTCCGGGCCGGGGAATGGGGCGATGATCTTGATGCCGGTCCCCTGCCGCACGACACCATAGTGATGGTCCAAGCTCACGATGGAACTAGCGCCCTGCGCGACGGCGCGAATGGCAGTTGCAAACTCGCGGGCCGACACGCTGCTGTAGGTTGCGGACTTGCCTTCGCCCAGGTCGATCATGACGCCATCTGAAACGGTCTTGACGGTCACACCGGGGATTGTGGGCGAAATGACGCCATCGGCAATCTTGGTGCGGATGATCTGCGCAATGACATCGGCAACGCTGGACCCTTCGGCATGGGCGATGGCCTTGAGCTGTTCAAGGCGGCGAGGGTCAAGACGGACAGTGACGGGCGGGTTAGGCATACGATCTCCAATGGCTCAATGCCAAACATATATACAAGTGTATATGTAATATCAAGAGCTATTTTCGCACGCGTGTCCGTAATGGATTCCGTTCGTAATGTATCTACACATCTGTTTATCTGCTTAGATAAAGAAAATAGACAACGAAACTCCTTACGGACACGCCGTGATACCTCGGCCTTCGGCCTCGCCTGCGCGGGCGCTTCGCGCCCTTGCCGCCCGCCTCGCGGCGGGCTCCTGTGAAGGCCCCCATGCCGGAAGTGGTTCAGAGCTTCCGGCACGTCGTTTCCGACACGAAACCAGAAACGGCTTTAGAGAGTCACTGACAGGCAAACCCCTTCCGGCGCGACACACCCCTTCCGGCCACACGTTTCGCCCGCCCAGAGTCACCGCTGGGCATCCGTGGCGTCACCTGCTGCGGCTGCGGGTATTGAGGGTGTTGCCCGGACGCTGCTGCCGCTGAATCTCTCCGGCCACGATGCCACGAATGCCCGCTTCCATCTCCCGGCGCATCCGCTTCGCCAAGTCTGTATTCTGCTCCGGCGTTCCGGCGCTGCCTTCCACGGTGATCGGCGCGGAGATATTGATGACCGGCGCGGCATTGTCATTGGCATAGCTGGCATTGTCATTCGCCGCCCGAATGGCCGGGCTGTCACCGACAAGGCCACCAGTGGCGAAGGCAGACACCTTGCCGTCATTGATGGCGCGCAACAGGTCCAGGTGCTTGGCTGTCTGGGAAGCCCTTACCACGAACTCGCCATCGGACAGGCGCGCGGGAATGCTGTCGCTGGTGCCAGTGCCCGGCCCACGGATCAAGCCGCCGGACGCAGCCTCGACAACACCGCCCTCGCTGAAACCAAACAAGCCGCCAAGCAGTCCACCCCCGGCACCACCCATCATGTTGGTGAAAAGGGAATTGATGAGGCTGTCCAGCGCCATATCAAGCAGCTTGTCGGCAAGCCGTCCAAAGGCGTTCGCCAGCGCCGTGGCACCATCAACGCCATTGCGCAGGTCGCTAAGAAGCCCGCCCAAAAAGTCCTTGGCCATCCCCTTCGCGCCGTCCATCGCCGTCTGCATGGTCTGCATAGCGGCGTTCTGGTTCTCGATCTCCATGACCAGCGCCCGGATGGAATTGCGCTGCTCATCGGTCGCACCGGCACCGGCCTTGCGCAGCTCGGCATCAATACGCTTCTCGACTTCGGACATGCCGATAACGCGAAGCTCGTTCTCAAGCTCGCGGATCAGTTCGGCAGCGGCATCGCGCTCTTCACGCATGGCCGAAGCCCGGCCACCACCGCGCGGCGGCGTTACCGGATCGTCGGCATCAACGGTGATCTTGAGCGGCGGAACGGTATTGCCCGGCTCGGGCACCGGCGCTTGCCTGTCGCGCAAGATGCGGAGGATTTCGCCTTCCTGATTGCGCAGGTCTGCGATTTCCTGCTCAAGCTGGACGGCGAAGCCCTCATAGAGCCCAGCCTTGCCGGGGTCGGTGCGCATATCACTGAGCGCCTGCATGCGCTCGAAATCCTTGGCGACAATCTCGCGGCCAAGGTCGCCCATGCGGGCTTCAAGGCTGGACGTGGTGCGATCCTCGAAAGCCTTGAACTGCTGCATGAAATCGAAAAGCGCCCATGAGGCGCTGACAATCGCCTGCTGCAAGCGATTGCCCACGGTCGTGGCGACGGTCTGGAATGCCCGGTCAAGGTCGCCTGCCTTGGCGATCAGCTCATCATCCATGACAAGGCCAAGGTCATGGGCTTCCTGCCGGGTGCGGTTCAAGGCCGCTTCGCCCTGCTCAATGAGCTGGACGAACTTCTCCCCGCCGGTGCCCCCGAAAATCTCATCGGCAATACGAATCTGGGCGGCGCGGTCCAACTTGCCCAGCTTGCCGATGATTTCGGTGAAGAGCGCCGAAGGGTCTTTCAACTTGGTCTTGAGCGTTTCGGCGTCATAGCCAAGGCGCTGGAATGCCTCGGCGGCGCTACCCCCGCCGGTGACGATAAATTCGTCGGCGCGAAGGTTCAGCTCCTTGATGCCGTCCACAAGGCTATCGACGCCAAGCCGGTTCTGCTCGGCAACGTATTTCAATTCCTGAAAATCGCTCAGGCTCAGGCCCGCGCGCTTGGCCTCATCGCCCACTTCGGCAATTGCCTTGGCAACCTGTCCAACCTGCCGGGAAATGCCCATGATGCCACCGGCAGCAAGGCCACCGACAAAACCGCCGATCATGGCCTTGCCCATGCCACCGATGCGGCTGCTCAGGCCCGCGAAATGGCCTTCAATGCGCTGGGTCGCCTGCTTGGCGCGGCGCTCGGCACCATCAGCGCCCTTGCCGACGATGCCAGGCACCTTCTTCCAATCGCGTTCGAGCTTGGCAAGCCGGGCCTCAATCGAGACGTAAAGCTGTTCGGTCATCCATAAACTTTCTGCATAAAATCGGGGTCGTCCCAGACGGACGGGGAATTGTCGTTTGCGGCGGCGCGGGCAACGGCCATCCAAGTGGCAACGGCACCATCAATGCGCCCAGTGCTCTTGCCCTTGTGCATGGTGCGATTGCCGGCGCTGTCGGTGTGAATAGCGACGTTCGAGAAACACCAGCGAAGCAGTGGGTGCCCGCCGTGCCGGAAGCTGCCGCCGACAATGACGCGCTCAAGCTCATTCAATGCCGGGGATTGCGTAACCCATCCCTGTCGCATCGTGAGAACCGGCAAGCCCTCATCGCCCAGCGGCCCCATGACGGGCTGGGCATAGGCAGGGTCAAAGGCGATTTCGCGCACATCAAAACGGGCGCAAAGCTCAAGGATATGATCGATGACAGCGCGGTAATCGATGACGTTGCCCGGGGTTGCGGTGAGATAGCCGTTGTTCTTGTCGGCCCATTCCACATAGGGCACACCATCCCTATCGGCACGGTCGCGCAAAAGGTCGCCGGGCAGGAAGAAGTGCGGCAACACTGAAATGCTGCCGTCATCGTTCGGGAAGGCCGCGACAACGGCTGTCAAATCCGTGGTCGCGGACATGTCCACGCCGATATAGCACGGCGCGTTTTCGTCTGGTTCAACGTCACCGGCGCACCGATCCCAGACTTCCATATCAATGAATGGGTCAGTGCTCTGGTCCAGCCAAATATTGAGCTTGAGCTGCTTGAAACTCTGGCGCTCCCGCATACTGCGCTCAGCCTTGGCAGCGGCGCGGCGGAAGCCATCAATGCTGGGATAGCCATGCGCAAGGCCGGGATTTACGGCGAACCAAACGGCCTCATCCCGCCAATCGGCATCGCGGTCGGCTTCAAACAGGATAGGCAAAATAGACGGATCAATGACTTCACCACGCGCAACCTTGCGGGCATCCTCGATCTGCTCCCATGCGACGTTTTCCTGCCCACGCCCTGCCGTGGTCGCCACTACCATCAGCGTGTTGTCGGACTTATCCAGACCAGACTGAAGCGCTTCCCAGAGATAGAAGTTCGGCCAGACATGCAGCTCGTCGGCCAGCACAAAATTCGGGGTGCGGCCATGCTGGGTGCCAGCGTCACCGGAAATGACTTCGAGCGTCACGCGCTCCTTGCCATAGACGATCTTTTTGGCGCTGTTGTGCGCGTCATAGACCTTCACCGCACCGGCAATAGTCCGGTGTGCTTGCACAATGCCCAGAGCTTCCTTGAAGGCGATGCTGGCCTGCTTGCGGTCGGCAGCGGCAAAAATGGCTTCGCCATGAGGCGCGCGTTCTGGCCCCACGGTATGCAGCAATGCCAGAGCTGCTGCCGTGCTGGTCTTGCGATTGCCGCGCGGGAGCAAAAGCACCACGGTCTTGACGATGCGGGAGCCATCGGCGTGGCGCGGTCCATAAATGCGGCGCACAACACGCTCAAGCCAAGGGTCAAGCTGGAAACCCTTGCCGGGCAGCTTGCTCTTAGGATGCTTAAGCCAGCGCAGGAACTGCACGGCGCGCTCGCCATCGCCGAAAGTATCTTCGATGGGCGAACCGTCATAAATCCAATGCGGATATGTGGCGCTAAATGCCGAAGGGGTTTTCGTCATGGTTCCCTTCACTACGCACGGCAGGCCGCGAACGGCTCACCGGCGTAAGGCCCAGCTCGGCAGCACAAAGGCGCTGCGTGGTCTGTGCTGCATTCATGATACCAAAAGCCGGATGGCGCTTGCCCGCTGCCGTCACCAGCCCCTCAAGATTGAGGATGCGCTGGGCTTGCCGCATGGTGCCGGTCGCCAGACAATAGTTTTCGAGCGTGGCAAGATCGGCTTCGGTGAGCGTCTTGCGTTCGGTGATCAGGATCGGCGCGATCTTGCGCCATTCCGCTTTGGCATCCTTGCTCATGTAACTGGGCGGGCGCGGAATTTCCGTAACCGGACTGCTACCGCTTACAATGGTGCTGGGCTTGCGTCCCCTCATGTCAGCACCTCGCAAGACAGTTCCATCACGCGACGGCCCAGCTCCACCATATTGGTGATGGCATATGCCTGCCCGCGATAGACCAGCCGGTCATCTACGGTGACGCCATGGAAATGCCGAATACGAAACACCAGCGATGCCTTGGCTGCTTCGCCATAGGCCATGCCGGTATCAGCGATGGAATGCGTAACCAGCTCGGCGCGGATCGTGGCATAATCCGTCCAGATCGCGGTGACGGTGCCCGCTGCGCTTACCTGCTCGGCGGCGCGCTGCAAGGTGATGGTGTGCGACAACTGCGCGGCGCGCATCAGACAGCACCACCCATGAGCGCGCGAAGGCTGACAACGCCATGACCAGAGCCAGACGGATCGGTCATGTAGATGCTGCGCTCAGTGCGCAGGCCATCGGTAAGGTGAAAGCCGGGAACGTCCGGCGCGCTGAAAAGGGCCTTGTTCACGGCAGCGCCGACGATCTTGGCTGCTTCCAGATTTTCGCCCCAGATATGCAGGTCCAGAAAAACGGTCACATTCCGATACTGCCGGTAGTGGCCGTTTACCTCGACCTGCGCGCCGCCCATGATGATGGAAGGAAATGCGCTGGGCCGGGTGTCGCCATCGCGGATATTGGGCGGCTCCACCAGCTCCATGACATACGGGGAAGCCAAGAGGCGGGCGCGAATAGCCGTCTGCAAGGCAAGGGAAGGTTCGGTCACTGATTACTCCAATAGGTGCGGATGGCCTTTCGCGCCGCCCGGTTCAATCGATTGTTGATGCGCTTTTGCAGGCTGCGCACGGCAGACCAGAAAAACGGCTGGGCCTGTGCATTCTCGGTGCCGTATTCGACCAGATGCGGATAACGCACTTCGGAATTGCCGACCGTCACGATGGCCTCAAGCTCATGGGCGGTGCGGGAGCCGCCCGGCTGGCTATAGGGCGGCGTGGTGTCGCCGGGCTTGGTCACTTCGATGCTGTCGATCAGTGCGCCGGTGTCGCGCGAACGCTCGGCAAAACGGCGCTGCAACTCTGCCAATTCGTCGGCAGACTTCACCACGGCGGGCTGCATATCGGCCTTGATGGCGTTCGGAATGCCTTCCAAACGGCGCATAAGGCGCTGAATTTGCGGGGAATAGGCCACTAAAACACCCACTTTCGATGGGGTGCGACCAGCTCCCAGAAGCCCAAAGGCAGCTCATTGGCACTGATACCGACGAGCACGGCTTCCCGGTTTTCAAAGAAATGGGCGGCAAGCATAAGAACGGCACGGCGAAGCCCGCCGGGCAGCTCATCATAGGAAAGCTGGGCGTCTGCGCCGATTGCGCTGCCGGTATGGTCCAGAGCATCGGCAATCATGCCGGTGAGCAGAGCGTCGTCGGCATCATCGTCGGTGAGATTGAGCTGGGCCTTAAGGTCGATAAGTGCGGTCAAAATGAAAAACTCTATTTAGGGAAAATCTTGCGTTGTGGACCCCGCGCCGGTCCCCAGAGAGGCGTCAAAGTTCTGGACCACCCCCGGTTCAGCCTTGGGCCGACCGCGCGGCCTTGGGCCACCAATCGCTACTGCGGCCTCTAAAGACCCGGTGCGATGAATACGCTGCTGGAATGTGTTGAGGCTGATGCCAAGACGTTCAGCCCATTCGCGGCGGGTAAGGGTAATGCCACCAATGGCGTGGTCCTTGGCCGCGAAACCACTCGGCTTGCAATCTACTTTGATCTTTGGCGGCTTAGGATTGAACCGCTCCTTGGGCCGTTCATTCTTGACCCAGCGCAGCACACGGGCGCGCTCTTCACCATGGCGTTTGGCAATGAGGGCAAATGCACGTTCGCGGGCAGCACGGCAGTCAGCCTCGAACTCAAGCCGGTCGATCTCGCGGGCTTCTTCGGGCGTCATGGCTGCACCGGCCTGCGCTCTTCGCGCTGCTTGGTGCTGGAATGACAATGGGCACAAAGGGCCTGCCAGTTATTAGGGTCGCGGAATAAGCGGTCATCGCCCTTATGCGGGATGATATGATCCACAACCGAAGCGGGCTTGCCGCACCGGACGCAATGAGGATGGGCAAGCAGGTATGCGGCGCGGGCCTTCTGCCATTCGGTGTTGTAACCACGCTGGCGGGCAGATGGGCGGCGGCGATCATGGCGGGCCTTGCGGGCGCGGTCGCTGGCCTTCTGGCAAGCGCAACGCTGGCCTGAAGGGACGATGTTGCCGCAACTGCAAAGGCGGGGCGGTGCAATAGGCATCAGGTGACGCGCTCCTTACCCTTGACCCGCTCCTTACCCTTGAGGGCGTGAAGGCCCATGCGATCAAAAGCCGGGTCGTGGCCGTCCTCTTCGATCTGCTTGAGCTGGGCTTCGGTGTAGTGGTCTGGCGCGGTCGCGCCGTTGGTGCCGGTCGGCTTCTCGAACACGGCCTGCAAAATGTCGGTGATGAGGTCCGTCCGGCCAGTGCGGGCGGCGATGATTTCGGCGGGGGTCGCGTTCCATGTCTGCTCTGGTGTCCAGCCAAGCCAGCCGGTGCCGATGCCATAGAGCTGGGCAAAGACCTGCTCAGGATCGGACGACTTTCCGGTCGTGGGTTCGGGCGGTGTGGTGTCGTCGGGATCAATGCCAGCAACAGCCAGGACGAATGCGACCAGCGTGCCGGTGAGACGGTTGCGGACATTGCCAAGGCCAATTGCGGCGATCTCTGCCAGCAACAGGCTGGGCTTGATGGCCGCTTCCCTCAGCATGTCCATGATGATGGTGACGTTGAAGCCCTGCACGGCTGAAAGCAGGCCGGGAAGGCCATGCCGCCGAACAAGGTTCATGCTGGCGCGGAGAGACGGGCGAAGCTCGAAAGCCTCGCCTGCCAGCTCGATATAGATAGAGTCCGCGCCCAGCTTCATGGCTTAGGCGGCAACCCGGAGCTTCACGAAGCGGTCGGGGTGCGTGATGTCGGCACCGACGCGCTTCCACGCATGGAAACGGGTCTGGCCCTTGAGCTTGATCGTGTAGGGGTCGCGCAGGGTTTCAAGGCCCAGACGATCCACGATGCGATAACCGGACAGGTCGCCAAACAGGATCGGGAACTTGCCAGCCCCAATATCGTCCATGTCCGGCACTTCCACGATGGGGCGGCCCAGAAGGGTCGAAGCGCCGCCAACGGTGATCGGGTCCAGAACCAGATAGCGCCCGGTGCCGTCCTTCCACTGCCGGATGGTGCCAAGCGTCTTGCGGTTCATGAGCCAGACGCCATTGTGTGCATGGGTCGTGGCGATGGCATGATACATGCCGATGATCACGTCTGCCGGATTGGTGGACGGGAAGGCAGCGGCAACGCCGGTCTTCACTTCCTGAATGCCCGCAGCGGTGAGCAGGCCCTTCGGCTGGCCGATGCCGGTGCCCTTTACGAAAGCAGCGCCTTCGGTAATGCCAAAGGACTCGGCAAAGTCAGAAAGCAGCTCGCCCTCAAGCCCATAGGAATTATCGGCAAGCAACTGGTTTGACACATCGGTATAGGTCGCCAGCTCGAACGGGGTGAGCTTGACCTGCTCGAAGGTCATACCGCTTTCCGTGCGGTCATCGATTTCAGCAACCCAATGGGCAGCGGTGCCGGTTACGCGACGGGGATAGACGATTTCGGGGGCCGAAATGTTCACCACGCGCGCATACTGGCGGATGGGCGAATATTCATTGAGCAGCTTGATAAGCTCGCTGCCGAACTCTTCGGGGGCCAGATAGCCGCCGTTGGCATCGGTGCCCACGGTCATTGCCTTCTGCTCGTCGGCGCTCAGACGCTCGGCACCATTGCGCAGATATGCGCCGAATGCCTTGCGCTCTTCGCTGGGCTGGTCGGCATTGTCATTGGCGGCAACCGGGCGATTGGCCTTGGCTTCCAGCTTGTCCAGCCGGGAAGTCAGCGCGGCGATATTGTCGTTTGCTGCCTTGATCTCGGCAACAGGTTCATTGGTCGTTTCGGGGTCCATATGGGTTCCTTCGGGATTGGACTTCACAGAGGTGATCCGCGCGCCGGTGTGAACCGGGCGGCGACAAAGAGAGATTTCGGTGACGGTGAGCGCGTCGAACTTGCGCCCGCCGGTCGGCAAGCGGGTGAAGCCATCGGCGCGGAAGCCGATGCTCAAGCCGGTGATGGCCTTGCGCTGCATGAGGTCGCGGGCCTTCTTGGCTGGGCCAATGCCTTCCACGAAAAGACGGCCTTTAACCTCAAGCCCGGCGTCGGTTTCGGCGGCATGTTCCCAGACGCCGACAACCTGTGACTGGTCATGTTCCATGACGATGGGCAGCGCGGGCGGGAGCGAGAAAGCGCCCTTCTCGATCACGTCGCCAACGGTGTCGGCAGAGCCGAAAGGCCATGCAATGCCGGTGATAGTGCCAGCATCGTCAATGCTGACTTCGGCCTTGATTTCGAGCTTTTCCATTATGCAGCACCGGCATTGATGGCAGCGGACAGGTCGCCAGTTGCGGCAGCTTCATCAGCATCATCGTCGGGCTTGGCTTCCGGGCCGGTCCAGAGGTCGGTGAGAATATCCAGCGCCAGCAAATGCAGCTCGCCCAGCGGGTGTGCATTCAGATAGGTCTGGACCAGTTCGGCGGCTTCCTTGGGGTGTGCGCCAGCGCCAATAAGGCCCAGCCGGACGGTGTGAACCATCTCGGCAAAGGACAGGCGGCGAATATCATCGATGATTGCGCCGATGGCCTTGCCGGTCTGGGTCTGCAATTCTGGAATCAGGTGCGTCGGGAGCGAGAAATCCCGCTCACGGTCGCCAAAGAATGCCTTGTGCATCTAGGCCGCTTTCTCGTTATCAGGGGGATTGTCGTTGTCGGCCTGCGCTGGTGCGCTGGTCGTGGTGTAAGGATTGGCAAGCTCATCGCCGCCCGGCAGCGCGGGCATGTTCAATCCGGCCCGCACCTCATTCGGCGTCATGGCGCGCATCGTGACCATCTGCCCATAGATGGCCGTGCGCTCGGCAGGATTGAGCGTCATCAGGTCATTGGTGATGAACTCAAAGAAGTGGGTCTTGCGCTCTTCTGGCTTGAGCAGGACGCGCGCATAGGCCCAGCACCACGCCTTCAGCCAAGGCTTGAGGCTGTTATTGAGGAAGTGCTGGTCCATCTGGGCAGTGTTGGACCAAGTGCCACGCTCAAGGTCATAGAGCATGGTCGGCGGCACGTTGAAGGCGCGGGCGATTTCCTCGACCTGATGGCGGCGCGTTTCAAGAAACTGCGCATCAGTGCTGGTCATAGTGACGGGCTGATAGTCAGTGTCATCGGGCACCACGGCAGTGCCACCGGAATTGCGGCCACCGAAGGCTGCATTCCAGCTTGCCTTGATGTTCTCGATTGCCGTCGCGCTCTTCTGGCCGGTTTTCAGGATGCCGGACGGACGCGCGGAATTGGCGAAGAGGCCAGCAGCATGTCGCTCAAGATCGATGGCAAGGCCGATGGCATTGCGCGCAAGGTTGATTGGCGCACCAGCATCATGCCGGACATGCAGAATATCCCAATATTCATACCGGACGGCCTTGCGACCTTCCCGCACCAGATAGAACGGCTCCCGGCTGGCATCGTCGGTCTTAATCTCTACCGTGGCGGGGTCCAGCCGATGGAACTCCACGACATTGCCAGAGCCGCCGCGCACGGCAAGCGCGAAGCCACCATTGTCATGCAACAGGGCATCGCGGGTGAGCTGGGCACGAAGCTCGGCAGCGCTGGTCCAAGGATTGGCCTCATCATGCGCAAGGGTAAAGGCAGGGTGTGCCGGGTCGGCTTCCTTGCCCTTGCCATTGCGCACGTAGAGCTTCACCGGCAGGCCACCCACGGCATTGGCGATGGTCTGCACTGCAAGCGCCACGGCTGGCACCTGCATGGCCGTCTTGGGCGTCACTGAAATATTGGAATAGGTCGGCTGGGCACCGAAAATCCAAGATGCCAGCGGGTCGGTGAGCGTCACCGGCGCGGGCGGGGTCGGCTCGGGATCGGCCTTGCGGAATAGGCCGGGAATGAAGTCGGTGAATGCCAATAGGTCTGCTCACGTTGATCGTGATCAGACAATATTCCTAAATAGGAATTTATTCAACCCGTCCGTTTTGCAATTTGCCTTCACCGTCGAACAGAAATGACACCCTGCCGGTTCGGATCACTTCTAGCGCATCTTCGCCAACCTTTCCGTCAACAACCACACTACTAGCCAGAGCACCCAAGCATCCAGCAAGTATGTTCCCAAATATTTCCGGAACATACTCATGCACATCAAATTCTGGAAGATTCACTGATATTATCGGAATACCGCTTTTTGTCAAAAAATTCGTGTAGAACTCAGGTTTGCTTTTGATATGAATGTTTGCGGTCACATATCGGGCGTAAATCTCTCTAAGCTGAAAATCGTTTAGCTCGGATGGAATAACTTCCAACTGCTTGCTAAGCATATTAGAAGTCGCACCGCAGTCGTCCACGATATATATCAGACCTATATCATTCACCTGAATTAGTATTCCTCGGCCCGCCAGGTTGTCGCAATAATCAAATGATTTCAGATGTTTGTCTTCGGACAATTTTAGAACTACAAGGCTCCCAAAAACCTTCCCATCTACTTCTGCGCCACAATATATCGCGCGAGCAACAGCATGGGCATGATGTAAATCACCAAGATCATATTGATCTCCAATAACATCATCGCCCATGCGGCGGTCCAGATGAACCCGATTTTTGAAATCCCGCAGGTGGACTTTTACGAAAATTAGACAAAGCCAAGACGCGATCAGTGAAATCAATTTTTCGTCTAGTTGGGCAACAAAATTATCGTAGCCCTGCTTGAGCGCAGAACCAACCGGCGTCTCAAGCTCCTTTCCCAAAAGTGAATTGCATATTTCGCAGCATGGAATTTTGTAGTTGGCGTATTTGACAAGCTGATCGTTGGGCAACGAGAGGTGTTTATCGTGCAACCCACAATGGTGAAGCAGCCAGTTCGGAAAAATGTGCTCATCGTTGAAAGATTTATGGGGCGCTGCGCCACAAACAAAGCAGTGCCCTTTTTGGCAAATTTTCGTCGTGAATCGCTCGTATGAAATGAACAAGGCATTGCCGTCTAAATCTAGGGCGGTGCCGTCTGAGTGGACAACTAGAGGTCTCAACAGGTTCTCCAATTTTGTCGCGCGAAAATGCCGTTAAGGGTTGAAATAGACCTTCCATATTTAAATCAACCAAGCGTGAATTCCACCCGATTCAGGCCGTCGCGCATCGCCTCAATCATCGTGACATTGGCGTCACCATAGTCAGACGTAGCGCACGGCCTCCACCAGCTCAGCCCGCCGCTTCAATGTGCCTTCCTGCTCGACACCATAGCGCCCGGTCGTGGTCGGCTTATCATGCCCAACGATCAAGCCAATTTCATCATCCATGAAACCAGCCAAGCGCAGGCGGTCAACAAAGGTATGGCGCAAGCTATAGACCACTATTTCAGGGCCGGTCTTGATCCCGATGCGCGTGAGATAGGTCCGGTTCATTTCGCGTGAGAACTCAGGAATGATCTGCCCGGTTTCGGGAATGACCACTTCGGGGAATACCTGCTTCTCCCCTGCCCTTTGCATACGCTGGCAATGCTTCACAAAGCCCAGCTTGATCAGCTCGGAATGAATGGGCACCACACGCATGCTGCCCTTGGTCTTGGTGCGCTTCTCGCCCTCGCCCAGCTCGGTAATGTGCATGATCCAGATGCCATGATGCTGGCGAACGTCTGCGGTCTGTAGCTGGGCAATCTCACCTGGCCGGGCACCGCTATAGGCCATGACCAGCGGCACCCAATAGCGATGGTCCCTAATCTGGTGCGTGCCGGGCAGCGCCATTTCCTGCCAGCTCTCGCCCTCGCATCCGGTGAAGAGTGGCGAGGCAAGAAACTCTTTCATCTGCGGATTCGTGAAAGGCAGGCGCTCATTGTCCTGATCCTTCTCTGGTAGCATATCGCTCACCGGGTTCTCGGACAGGACAGAGCGCACCTTAAGCCAGCGACAAAAGCCGCCCAGACTGCTCATATAGCGCCGGATCGTATTGACCTTGAGCGTCGGCTTCGGCGGTGTCAGCGTCTTATTGGTGGCGACGGCATCTTGTGGCGTCATATCGCGGAAGGCTTTCGTTTCGCTGGCCTTCACCGGGTATTCGTAAAGCAGGTCCATCCAAGCGGCGACGGTGGCGCGGTCAATCTTTTCTGGCCGGAAGCGCGGCCCGACAAAAGCGGCGAAATGCTCCACGTCGCGCCGAACTTGCTTCATAGAGTCCGCCTGCATGTTGCGCGGGTTCGCCTTCTCATACTTGGCGAAGAGCTGCATGAGGGTTTCGGCTGGTGCGCCGATAGGTTCCGGGCGCTCAGTCGGCTCGGCAACAATCGGGTCTTTAGGCTTGCCGGTGAAATCGCCGCGCTCATGTTCGGCAACGCGCTCAAACGCCTCTATCTCGGCGCGCATGAGCTTTTGGCATAGGTCGCGGTATTGGTCGGTGCCCTTCGGTATCTGGAAGCCGTTGGCTTTCAAGAAGGCATCGGCTTCCGGCTCGATCAAGCGCATGTCGCCGGTGCCCAGATCGGCAATGAGGCGCGCATGGCGGGCCTTGCGCCGGTTCGCGGCCCATGTCGCTTTATTGGCAAGGATTTCCACGTCCGTCATCTTGTTGATGGCGTCATAGATGCCCGGCCCGGAAGGGTGCGGCTTGCGGGATTGCTCAAGCGCACGGTCAAAGGCCGCTTCAATTTCTTCCTTGGTCGGCGGAATGCGCTCGCGGTCGCCCTGCTCTACCTTGGCCTTGTAGTGGTCATAGACAGCTATCGCCACGTCCGCGCCGGAGAGGTCGCGGCGTCGGCGCATGTCGGAAAAGGTGCCTGCCCACTGGTCCACGACAACGGGCTTGCGGGCGCGGGCCTCGGCATAATCGGACGTGCGCAGCGACACCCATTTTTGCTTCACCGGCTTCCCGTTTTCACCCATGGCGAGCCATAGGTCGGTCGGCACAGTGATGAGCGCATAGTAGATCGCGCCACGCCGGATCAGGTTGCTTGCACGGGCCATTTTGGGTAGGTTTCGTTAGCATTTTTCGTTAGCACACACCCTAACTACAACCCACTGAAATGCAAGAAAGATTAGGATTTCTGGGCTTTTTATACCCGACAGAATCGATCTTGGTTCGAATCCAGGTTCCCCAGCCAATTCTCTCTAAGTTATTGATATCGCAATAAAGCCCGCTTTTTGCCGGGGTTTCAGAGCGTCATACTGGCCCACTTTGGTGGTCCGCCTACCGGCGAAATCTGCGTCGCTTTTGGTGGACCGCTATAATTCTGGGGGAAGGAGAAATGACGCATGCCTTCCAGCTCCAACCTCAAAATTCGTAACTCTGTCTACTATGCCCGCCTCAAGGTTCCGGTTGAGCTTCAACGCCTCATGGGCACCAAGGAACTGTTTCGCTTGCTGAACAAAAGACCGGCGTCGGCGCGATATGACTGGTTTGATGAACTTGCCAAGCGGCCTTCCCTTCCCGGTGTGACAGACCGCTTGCCGCCAGCCTATGATGGCGACATGGTCCGCGCGGCTAGAGAACGTCAGCGAGAGCGTTGATACTTTGGCCGACCAAGCGCTCAAGCTATCGGCACTGCGTAGTCTGTCCGCTCTTCAGGAACACAGAGATCGGCTCCAATGACCGAAATGGGGTCGGAAGCGGTCGTTCCTCTAATGATTTTTCAAAAACTCAGCTTTGCCAAATACTGAGATAGTGCTCGCCAGCTCGGTCGCGCCACGGGCGGAAAACGGCTAGGCCGACATCACGCCGCGAGGTGGCTTGGCAGCAATACCATGGATGTTGAGGAAGCCTGGAACGGGACTTAGCAGTTCCAGGCTCACAAGATCTACCGGGTGAGTTTCGAGGCAGCGGGCTGGTTGAGGTACAGCTTGGCATGCGGCGCGGTTTGCAGGATTGAGGCGGGGCACATAAAGGTGACAGGCCCCTCGAGCAGTGTCTTGATCGTCGCAGCCTTGTCCTCCTCATGCACCAATACCAGGGCGCGTCGTGGCTTGAGCAGAGCATGCATGGTCAGTGATAGGCCGTAGTGTGGTACGTCCTCGATATTCTGGAAAATGCCGGCGCGCTTGACCTGATCGCGCGTGGTTTCGTCGAGGAAGACGACCCGGATTATGTCCCTGGTATCGAAGTCGGCCGGAGGGTCGTTGAAGGCGAGGTGGCCGCTATTGCCGATGCCCATGACGCAAAGCACCGGGTCGAGTTCGTTGAAGAGCTTTGTGTAACGCTCAAGCTCTTCCTCGACCGGCTCATGATCTCCCTTCATCGGGAAGAATGCCTTGGGCTTCACTTCGTTGAGCAGATGCTTGCGCATGCGCGAAGCGCCGCTTTCAACCCGATCTTCAGCGACGCCCATATAGGTGTCGACATGAAGCACAGTGATACGCGACCACTCAATGTCGTTGCGGGCCTTGATGGCGGTGTAGAAAGCATCCTGGGCCGCTCCGAGTGCCATGATGATGGCGATCTCGTCTTTCTTGGCCAGCTCTTCCTTGATCACGCTGGCGAGATCTTCGGCGGCAGCTTCGCCGAGCTGCCTGTCAGTCGGCGCAACGAGAACTTCAAGCTCGCCATATTTGAGAATTTCCATGTCTTGTCTCCTTCAAGATTGGACTAGCGGGGGGAAAGTTGGCTGGCGGCAGGCTCGTTGAGGTAGAGCACTGCATTGGGCGACTTCTGCAGCAGCGAAGCGGGGCACATGAAGGTCACGGGGCCTTCCAGAATGCGTTTGATGGTGGCCGCCTTGTTTTCATCATGCACCAGCGCCAGCACGCGCTTGGGCTTGAGCAGGGCGTGCATGGTTAGCGACAGTCCGTAGCGCGGCACTTCCTCGTAGGACTTGAAGAAACCGCGACTGTCGATCTGCTTGCGGGTGGTCTCGTCGAGCAGGACGACGCGGATAATGTCCCTGGTGTCAAAGTCGGCCGGAGGATCATTGAAGGCCAGATGGCCGCTATTGCCGATGCCGACGACACAGAGCACAGGATCGAGTTCGTTATAGAGCTTGGTATAGCGTGCCAGTTCTTCTTCCACCGGCTCGTGATCGCCCTGCATGGGGAAGAATGCCTTGGGCTTCACGTCATCGAGCAGATGCTTGCGCATGCGCGATGCGCCGCTTTCCTCACGGCTTTCGGCAACACCCATATAGGTGTCGACATGCAGCACGGTGATGCGCGACCACTCGATATCGTTGCGGGCCTTGATGGCGGTGTAGAAAGCGTCCTGTGCAGCGCCGAGTGCCATGATGATGGCGATCTCGTCCTTTTTGGCCAGTTCTTCCTTGATCACGTTTGCCAGATCTTCGGCGGCGGCTTCGCCCAGTTCGCGGTCCGAGGCCGCGATTTCGACGCTGAGCTGGTCATATTTGAGGTGGCGCATATTGGTCTCCGTCCATTTTAAAAGACAGCAAGGCTCCGCCCGGAGCCGAAGGGCTCCGGTCAAACCGGCCTTACTTATTGAAAAAGCTAGATGTTTTTCTCGATCCAGCTCAGCGAGTAACGTTTGGTTACCGCGTACTCTTCCTCAAGGTCGATGAAGGTCTCATCCAGCACCGCCTCCAGTCTCTTGTGATCCTTGCTGCGCATGGCATCAAGCTGGCGGGAATGCACATCGATCATGTGATGGGCCCGCCCCTCATCCTTGGGCAGCGCACTGCGCAGGGGCGCGAGGCCGCGATAAATGCCCGTCATGACCCGGAGCAGCATCTGATTGCCCGAGGCATGGGCGACGCGTCGGTGAAACATGCCATCCGCCTGATGCACGATACGCGGGTCGCCGATATGGCTGCGCATCAGCTCGATGGCTTCGGCGATATGCTGGAATTGGGTCTCCGAAGCGTTCTCAGTGGCCAGATGATAGACGATTGGCTCAAGCAGACGGCGGGTGGAGATCAGTTCCTCGATGTGATGAACTTCCGAGGCGATGTTCTTGCCCAGAACATCGAAGGGCACGATGTCGGTGGCGACGAAGACACCGCCAGACTGGCCGGCCTTGATCTGCAGTACGCCCGAGTTCTCCAGAATGCGGAAGGCCTGGCGCAGGGTTGGACGCGATACTTCCAGCAATTGGGCCATCTCGGATTCCGTCGGCAGACGGTCGCCTTTGCCAAGGCCCTGCGCATCGATGGCGTCGACGATACGCTCCACCACCGTCTCGAAGGTGCGATGGACCTTGATCGGCTCGAAAATACGCTCGCTGGTCGGTTTCGGCGTGCGCGCCGTGGTATCGCCTTTAGTGTCGAGCGACATCGCTACCCCCTCCACGCCCATCGCGTTGTTGCAGCGCTACCCCGATCTCGGCGGCAAAGTCCAGTTCGGAAACAAGAACATCCGCCCGAAAACGTTCGCCCACCAATGCTCTATAGTGATGCAAAGCCGCATCCAGATATTGCGGCGCAGCCTGCTTGATCGATCCATTCAGCACGATAAGCTCGGGATTATAGAATTTGGAGATCATCTCCAGAACGACGCCCACATATCGCGCGAAGACATCGACCGTATGCTGGCAGGCGGCATTATTATCACGCGCCCCTGCGAAAACATTGACTGCTTCGAGCGTTTCACCCGTAAAAGCCCGATGCAGGTCCTTGATCCCTCGACCACAGGTGACAAGATCGAGAATACGATGCTCGCCCAACTCCTCGACATAGACATGCTGCTCGGAAATCAGGCCCGCACCAAACTTGCCGCGCATCACCCCGTTTTCATAGGCGCCCACGCCGATACCGGTACCCATATTGAGCATGGTGACTGAGCCATAGCCGCGCCCATGGCCGATTTCGGCCTCGGCGCGAGTCATGGCGTGAATATCGTCATCCACATAGACCGGGCAATCGAGCTGTTCGCGCAGGAAATCGGCCAGCTCAAACCCGACATTGCCCCCCATCAGCGACGAGTAGACCACATGACTGCCCCGCAATGCGCCATTAAGGCTCACTGCCGCCCCATTCACGCCGACAGGCATGGACGCGCGGATCAATTCGGCGAGGTCCACGGCAAAAGCCGGAGTTCCGCGCCGCAGCAGAGCCGTCGGCACTCGACGCAGCGGCGCGACGCCATAATCCGCGTCGATCCGACTGAGCTGAATTTTGGTGCCGCCAATATCGACGCCGAGCAATTGGCTCATTCCAGCACCCGATAGCCGATCGGCGCAGCATCGGCGTCGCCATCCAGGTGCAGTGCTTCGAGGGCACCGACGCTTTCGCCCAGCCCGCCCCAATACAGAATGTACCAGCGCCCGTCTGTGTCCAGCACCGGCACGCCATGATAAGGCAGGATGCGCGACCATGTATTGACCGGCACCACGGCCAGATTTTCCGGCTTGGGCGACACCGTCAGCTTGAGCGCGTGCGGGCGCAGATTATGCAGGTATCCCGTGCTATCGCGCAGCGCCAGGATCGAGCGATAGGCAAAGAACTTCCGATGCGCGATCTTGTCGATATATTCGCGCGCATAGCGCAGCGCGGAATCTTTCTCCTCGGGATTATAGGCATGGGCCACCACGTCAGGGGGGAAATCCTGTGTCGGCACGGCGGCCTTTGAGGGCGGTACGGTTTCGTTATAGGCGCCGACCACGGCCTCGTCGCCCTGCTGCCAGAGTTCGCGCATTCGCTCCTGCTCGAACAACCAGCGCGCCTCGAAATTGGGGATTTTCTCGACCATGTCGTCAAGGCTGTGGAAGCTAAGCTGCCGTTCGGGCACGGCGGAGATGGCGACACAATTATCGATCCCCGCGCGATAGGCCGCGATACTGGCGGGATCGACACCCTGGCAACGCCCCAGAATACCTTCCTCCAGCACGGTCAGTCGGCCACCGGGCGCATAAACACTTTCCACCGCGTCCAGTACCGCCTTGAAGCGGCGCAGCATCAGCGCCTCGCCAAGATCGGGCGCCTTGCGATCCGACTTCAGAGGATTGGGCACCTTGTATGGGAAAGCCATGGAGACGAATTCGAGTGGCAGGTTCTGATCGACGAAATAGCCGATCTTTTCGATCCATTCCGCCCGGTGGTCAGGAATGAACACCGGTCCAAAATGCACCTCGTCCTGCTCGAAGATCGACAGGATGCGTTCGGCAATGCTGCCTTCGGCCGAGGCTTGGACCACCACATCGTTGCTGGCGATGATCTTGCCCAGCTCCGCAACTGACAGCGTGGTACGTTTCTCGATCTGCGGCGGCGCGAAGCTGCGCGGCAATGTGGAATTGATATAGGTAAACTGGCTAGACATGAAAAACGCTCAGCGGATACGGGCCAAAAATTCGATGGTGCGGGGATGGGTCGGCTGGCGGATCACCTGCTGGGGGCTGCCATGTTCGGCGACCACCCCCTTGTCGATGAAATAAACGCTGTCGCCCACTTCTTCGGCAAAGCTGATTTCGTGGGTAACGATCAGCATGGTCATGCCCTCCTTGATGAGGTCACGCATCACCGAAAGCACTTCGCCCACCAGTTCGGGATCGAGTGCCGAAGTCGGCTCATCGAACAGAATGACCGCAGGATTGGCGGCAATGGAGCGGGCAATGGCGACACGCTGCTGCTGGCCACCGGAAAGCTGGGCCGGATAGGACGAGGCACGGTCGGCCAGCCCCACCTTGGCCAGCAGGTCCATGCCGCGTTCGCGGGCTGCTGCCTTGTTCATTCGCTGCACCATGACGAGACCCGAAATGACATTTTCGAGGGCGGTCATGTTGGGGAAGAGGTTGAAGCGCTGGAACACCATGCCGATCTGCGAACGGCGCTTGGCGGTGACACTGGCGCGCGCCTCGACCCAGCGGTCTCCGGAGCGCTCGGCGCCCACCAGGTAATCCTCTACCCAGAGCTGGCCGCCCTGATAGGTTTCAAGGCTGTTCACGCAGCGTAGCAAGGTACTTTTGCCCGAGCCCGAAGCCCCGATGATAAATGCGGCTTCACCCTTCTTGACGCTCAGGTCGACGCCCTTGAGCACTTCATGCTCATTGAAGGATTTGCGCAGACCGTGGATGCGGACAATGCCGTCTGGAAAGCTGCGATCGGTATGTGCGGGAGTGTTCATGATCAGAGGACCTTCCCGATCTGGATGCGGCCGGAGCCCTGGCTGCGCGCCAGGCGTTTTTCAAGCTGGGCTTGCAGCAGCGTCGCTATGGTCACGAGGATGAGATACCAGAGCGAGGCCACAACCAGCATTTCAATGACATAAAAGGTCTGGGCAGCGATCGATTGCGTGGTGCCCATGATTTCTCTGGTGCCGATGACATAGACCAGCGACGTAGTCTTGAGCAGGTCAATGGCCAGATTGCCGGCAGTAGGCAGAATGACCCGCACCGCCTGCGGCAGAACGATCTGCAACAATGCCTGCACCGGAGTCATGCCGATGGAGAGAGCGGCTTCCGTTTGCCCTTTGTCGACCGAGATCAGCCCGCCACGAATGACCTCGCACATAAAGGCGCTGACATTGAGCAGCAGCCCCAGCAATGCGGCTGTGGTTGGGGTGATGAGTACATTGGTGTTGATCGAGGTCCAGGGCAGTTCGATCATGGGCAGGAATAGGCCCAGATTGAACCAGAAAACGATCTGCACCAGGAGCGGCGTACCGCGGAAAAACCAGATATAGGATGAGGCGATAAGCTTGAGCACAGGGTTGTTGGAGATCAACATCCCCGCCAGAATCGTGCCCAGGATGACCGATCCGACGAGCGAAACGCCCGTCAGCATCAGGGTGGTACCGACGCCATTGAACAGCGCCGGGGACCACATTTGCGTCCATACGATATCCCACCGGATACGACCGGTTCCGATAAAAACCTGCACGGCAATTGCCACAACGATTATGGCGATGACCGCGATGACGGTGTTTATGATCATCGGGCCGGACCTGCGATGAATTCGCAGGTCCTCCGCCCGGGTTTCAATCTGAGTCATGATCGACAATCCGGTGAGATGTTTGGGCCTAGAGCATCGGCGAGTTGAGCATGATCGGATCGACGGTGGAGGAGCCGACATTCCACTTGTCGAAGATCTCCTGATAGGTGCCGTCATCAACCATGCTCTGCAGCGCGCCCGCGATGGCGGCCTGCAGTTCGGGCGTGTTCTTGGAGAAGGCAATGCCCTGCTTGGCTGGAGCAAAGCGCTCGACCGGCGACACTTCGAGCTGGGTCTGCACGCCTTCAGTTGCTGCAGCAAAGGTATAGGTGGACACACCGAACGTTTGCATTGTCGCATCAGCCTGGCCGCTGGCGATCGCCAGCAATGGAGCAACCTTGTCGGGCGCCTCTGCCATGATGATGGGCTGCTCGCAGGTTTCGGCATTGAGCTTTTCAATAATGCCGGGGAAGAGCGAGCCGGTCTGCACCATTACGCGCAGGCCGCACAGGTCGGCCATTTCAGTAATGTTGAGCGGATTGCCCTTCGGCACGATGACACCCGACCCCTCGGTCGAATAGGCGATGAAGTTGACGACCTCCTCGCGGGCAACCGTATTGGCCATGGCGCTGATATAGAAATCATAGCGGCCGGACTCGACGCCGGGAATGCCGGCAGCAAACTGGATATCGTTCCATTTTACCGTGAGCCCCAGGCGGCTGGCGGCTTCATTGATGATATCCGCATCGACGCCGCTGGCAGCACCAGTCTGCGTGTCGAAGAACACCCAGGGTGCATAGCTGTCGGATGTGCCGACATTCAGCACACCGCGCGCCTTGACGTCTTCGGGCAGGTAGCTGACCCAGTCGGCGCTGGCCGCCATGTGGGATTCAACGACAAATTCCTGAGCGAAAGCGACGGTTGAGGTCATAAGACCGGCAACCAAAACGAGGCCGATGGTGCGGCCATAAAAGTGGTTAGATTTGATCATTTTCAGATCCCTCTGTGTTCCCTACGCTTCAAAGGGTAAAAGAGTTTCTGTTTAAATGGCAATAGGGTTTCCAAAAAAATTTTCTTCGGTTAGGCTTTGTCGAAATGGAGCCATCGATGAACGAAACGTCTCGGCCTGCGACCTGGTATGACGACGAGAAGCGCGAGGACGCCATGTCCCACGGCCATGCGCCTGTGTGGCATCACCTGATTTCGCTGATACGAGAAACCGACCTCTCCGGAGCCAGCGTCCTCGATTTTGGCTGCAATCAGGGCGGGCTGCTGCGCACGCTGCTCGCCGAGCGCCCTTTTGCGAAAGGGCTCGGCATCGACATCGCGTCGCATTCGATTGCCAGGGCCCGCGAATTGAGCGCCGGTCTCAACCTGGACTTCGTTGTCGGGGACAGTCCGACCCCGCATGTCGAGGCCTTCGACCTCGCTATCAGCCATGAGGTTATCTACCTCATAGACGATCTTGAATCTCATGCGCGCGACATGCTGGCGGCGTTAAGAAAAGGTGGCGTGTACTATGCGGTTACGGGCTGCCATACCGGCAATCCCGATCTCGATGCCTGGCGCAAAGTCGTCGAGCAGCGGACGATGACGCGGATCGTCGGTCGGTCCATCGAGGACTACGCGTCGATCTTTCTGGCGGCCGGCTTCACGGTGTCAGCGCGCAAATTTGGCTATGAAGGTTTCATTCCGTTCGGCCACGATCGCTGGGACACCAGCTATGACAATGATCTGGCCTATTACCGGGATATCAAGACCATTTTCCGGCTGCAGCGTCTGACGTAATGTCACCACGTGTTGGGGTGTCTCAAATGCGGCCCATTCCAGCCTTTCGGACATCTATTTCGCATCGCCAAAAGCGGATGTGAACCTAGGCAACCAAGTGCTCCGCTGGATCATTGTCGGGTGGCGTTGGCTCTGCATTTGCCCAGCCTCCCCTTATGAAAGACGGATCATGGGGCGCTTGTGTGATCGCAGATTTATTTTCAGAAATGCGAAGTTGACATGGCGCCGCCTTGCAAACCGCGCATTGCATATCCACATGTTGTAATACGTTTTCAGCCTCCAAGGCGACCTGATCCCCCCGGCACAGCCGGTTGCTTGGCGATCCCACCGATTTTGCGAACGCTTGTCCCCTGCCGCATTCCGCGGCGAGGCATTAGTCCCTGCCATCGGCTAGGGCGTTGAAAGAGCAGCGCCTGACTAGCGGCACCGTCAAATTCTACAATACCCGCTAAAGGTTTCGGTTTCATCGCGCCGATGACGACAGCAAGGACGCATTCGTCCATGCCAACGCCGTCGAGCGGCCGGGCCTTCCAGCCTGGGTGATGGACAGAAGATTTCCTACGAAAGCGAAAATGGGCGGGACGGCCGCGCAGCGGCCATCAACCTCCAACTTCCCTGATCGGTAGCGTGCCTCCGCGTGACTTAAAAACTGAAATCGTTCAGGCCCTCATATAATCACAAGGAGAATTGGAAATGATCCCGTTCGACTATGCCGCCGCCGCTGAGCTCTTTCCGAGCAAAAGCCCGTATAAGTCAGCCCAGGTTAGCTACAGGCGCTTTGCCACCGCTGCCGAGGCGGTACGCTATGCCATTGAGGACATGCCGGCACCCCTGCTGCGCGGCTCCCTGCTGGAAGTCGATGAGCAGCGCTTCGACGGCATTCAGATACGCGGCCTCTATGATGCCGCCGCCTTCCCACTCGTCCGGGCAGGACGGACATGAATAGCGAGCCGCACGCTAAGCGGATGCTCCGGAGCCGGGCAGCGATATCGGGCAGCGCTGATGACGAAATGAACAACCACCAAGGAGAATATCGATGACTATTCCGAGCAAGATCATTCCCTTCCAACGTAAGGTCTATCCGGCCTTGGTCCCTGCAGCGCAGGGGACAGACTATCCACGTTTTGAAGCGGAACGCGCCCGCAACGGACTTCCACCCCGGATATTGCCAGGCTCGGAGGAAAAACATGAGCAGCGTCCACTCGACTAGTCGGACGGTGACGTTTCTGTTCCCCTTCAAACTGCCGGGCATGCGGCGGGCACATTCGAGATTCTTGCTGAAGAGGAACAGCTCGACGTCATGTGGGACGCCCGCCGAACAACATTGAGCATTCTGTTGCGCTATTCAGGGCGCATCGAAGCCATGCCCGTTACCTATAGAGATCGTGAAGAAGCGATCCTCAATGATCGTAATTCGGGCGTGAAGTCGACGCTGTCCTGAACCTCAGGATCGGCGTTCGTCAATGCCCGAACAACCTGCTAAGCTGAACCCGGCGCGCTATCCCGCGCGTTTTCCCGATACAGATCGGCTTTCTCGTGAACCTCCCGAATTGGATTAAGCCCGCACTCTACGGTGCGGGTGTCGGCGCTATTGCCCTGGCAGTTTTTGGCTTTGCCTGGGGCGGCTGGGTCACCGGCGGCAGTGCGCAAGACTTGGCCGCCAAGCAGTCGGCCGCCGATGTCGTCTCTGCCCTGACCCCATATTGCGTGCAACGCTCGCTCGACGACCCCAATGCCGCGGCCGTGCTGGCCGAGTTCAATGCGGCAAATGCCTCGAGCCGTCGGGCTATCCTCGAAAAAGCAGGATGGGCCACTCCGCTGGGAGCTGAAGTGCCTAGCCGCGGGCTGGCGCAGGCCTGTCAGCTCGCTTTGCAGGCGGGAACCTGATGATCGCTCCGGTGAGCACAATGATGGCAATGGTCCCGAATTTCAAAGTGTAGCGAGGCAGGAATGGCAACGATGTATCTGGTTCAGGCGTTCAAGCAAGTCGGCCGGAAGCTCGTCGCCGATCCGGTACAAGCCGCCAAGACGGCCGAAAAGGCGGTGGCAACGGCCGAGCGGCTTGCGCCAATGCGCGCGGGTGTCATCGCCTTTTCACAGGAGGTCGATGTAGAAACTGACGCCTATGACGAGCCCCGCATATTGCTCAAGCTGGGCAATTTGCCACCAGGGCTCATGGAATAGCCTTGGCTGCGAGGAGCAGGCAGCTGTCTTCAGCCCTACTCTCCATTGCCGCTCCTTATTCAAAGACAACCAATCCGGGCTTTTCCGGACGGAGGTCCGGCCGCATCCGGGCTGAGGATCAATCATGGCCAAGGAACAGAAACGCGGTAATCGCGAAATCAAGAAGCCCAAAAAGATGCGGGAGCCGGTCGCTGAGGCGGCAACGCTGTCGAGCAAGGCAGTGCTGGGCCGCATCGTTGTCCCAAAGAAGAAACGATGACCGGTCCGGCTGCAGATGTCGGCGGTCAGATGCGACCCGCCAGTCCCTGGCTCGACACCACGCCGGTGCGAGAGGAATTGTTCGGCGTTGAACGGCTCGAACAACATGCGCATAGCCTCGCCTCGGCCCAGCGCACAACCGAGCGCCCGCCTGCCGTGCTCTCGCTGCACAAAAGACTGAAGAGTAATGCTGCCGCCCTCCTGGCTGCCTATCGCGCCAGCGCCGGGGAGATGGACAGCGATCGTGGCGTCGTGCCGGCAGCTGAATGGCTCCTCGACAATTATCATCTGGTCGAGGAGCAGATTCGCGAGATCCACGACGATCTGCCGCCAAATTACTACCGGCAATTGCCCAAGCTTGCCGATGGTCCCTTCGCGGGCTACCCCCGCGTTTTCGGGCTGGCCTGGGCGTTCATCGCCCATACCGACAGCCATTTCGACCCGGAAACGCTGACCCGGTTCATCGCGGCCTACCAGCAGGTCCAGCCACTGACCATCGGTGAATTATGGGCTGTGGCAATCACTTTGCGCATCGTGCTGGTGGAAAATCTACGCCGGTTGGCGGACCAGATCACGGCCGGGCGCAAGGTGCGCGCCGAGGCCGACGCACTCGCCGACCTGCTGGTCGCATCCGGTGGTGAAACCGCGTTGGCGCGGATATCGGCCGAGCCCTTGAACGAGCTGTTTGCAGCGCAATTGGCCAAGCGGCTGCGCGACCATGATCCTAGTACTACACCGGCCCATGGCTGGCTCGAAGCACGTCTTGCCCGGCAAGACACATCCATTGAAACGGTCGTGCTGCACGCCCAGCAGCGTCAGGGCGCATCCAATGTCACGGTGCGCAATATCATCACCAGCATGCGGCTGATTTCCGACATCGACTGGGCGGACCTGTTCGAAAGCGTCAGCCTGGTCGATGCAAAGCTGGGCGAAGCCGATGGCTTCACCCGCATGGATTTCGCCACGCGCGATCTTTATCGCAGCGCCATCGAGCATCTGGCACGCGGTTCGCAGCTCTCCGAGCTCGATATTGCCCAAATGGCCCTATCAGCAGCCCGACAAGTCGATACAGGTATCGAATCGGACCGGCAGAGCGATACCGGCTATCACCTGTTGGGACGCGGACGAACGGCGCTTGAACAGACCATCGGCTTCCGCATGCCCGCCCGGCTGCGTTTCGGGCGACTGGCCGGTCGCCTCGGGTTAGGCGGATATGCTCTGTCCATCGCTGTTATCACCTTGGTTCTATTAGGGCTGACCGGTTGGAGCTTGGTGAGTCTGGGGCTTGCCCTGACGCTCCTCTTCACTTTTCTGGCCTTGGCGCTGCTCCCGGCCAGCGAGCTGGCGACCGCACTCGTCAATCGCGCCATTGGCTGGGGGTTGGGGTCCACAAGTCTGCCTGGTCTTGAACTGGCAGAGGGCGTGCCATCCGAGTTGCGCACACTGGTCGTGGTCCCGACGCTGCTGGTAGATCAGATAACGCTTCTCGCGGACATCGAGCGGCTTGAAGTCCACTACCTGTCCGGCGCTGGTGGCGATATCAGTTTCGCCCTGCTGACAGACGGGTTGGACGCAAAGGAACAAATCCTCGACGGCGATGCCGCGCTTCTCGGCCTCGGCCGGGAGGCCATCGCCGCGCTCAACGCCAGGCATGGTCCCGGCCCAGCGGGCGATCGCTTCCTGCTGCTTCACCGCTATCGCCGCTTCAATGCCAGTGAAGGCCTGTGGATGGGTTGGGAGCGCAAGCGCGGCAAGCTGCATGAGCTTAACCGCCTGTTGCGCGGGGCGACCGACACCAGCTTTGTTACCGAAACCGGCGCCGTACCAGCAGTTCCCGCAGATGTGCGTTATGTCATCACCCTCGACGCGGACACGCAATTGCCGCGCGATGCGGCGCTGCGCCTGGTCGGCAAGATGGCCCATCCGCTCAACCGGCCCCGCTTCGACGCGACAGGCCGACGCGTTATTGATGGCTACGGCATCATGCAACCTCGCGTCACCCCGTCTCTCCCCCTCGGGCGCGAGGGTTCGCTCTATCAGCGTGTCTTTTCGGCGCCCGGTGGCATCGATCCCTATGCGGCGGCTGTCTCCGACGTCTACCAGGATCTGTTTGGCGAAGGCTCCTATACCGGCAAGGGCATTTATGATGTCGATGCCTTCGAGACGGCGCTTGCCGGTCGCATTCCCGAAAACACATTGCTAAGCCATGACCTATTCGAAGGCGTTTTCGCCCGGGCGGGGCTGGCCTCGGACATCGAAGTGGTCGACGACTTTCCCGCGCGCTACGACGTAGCCGCACGACGGCAGCATCGCTGGACGCGCGGCGACTGGCAATTGCTGCCCTGGATCGGCTCGGATCGCGCCGTGCCGACCGTGGGCCGCTGGAAGATGGTGGACAATCTGCGCCGGTCGCTGCTTGCACCGTCCGCCTTTCTCGCATTGGCGTTCTGCTGCCTGATGCCGCTTCGGATCGGCATTGTCGCGGCCGGGGCGATCCTGCTCACACTGGCCATCCCCGCGCTCCTGCCGGCTCTGTTTGCCATCATTCCAAGGCGCGCTGGGCTGCAATGGCGCGCCCATCTGCGTGGCCTCGTCGACGACCTCAGGATGGCGGTATTGCAGATCGGGCTTGGTCTTGCCTTTCTGCCCGATCAGGCTTGGCGCAATGGTGACGCCATCGTGCGCACGCTGTTCCGCCTCACAGTGACGCGTCGGCATTTGCTCGAATGGACGACTTCAGCCAGCTCGGGCGGCAGGGCGCGGTTGGCCTTGGGCGGGTTCTATAGCGACATGGCCGGCGGCACCGTCTTGGCGATTCTCATGCTGGCTGCGGCGGTGACCGTCTCCCCGCTCTCCTGGCCGCTGGCCCTAGCCTTCGGCACGATCTGGCTGGCCGCTCCTTTTATTGCCCTGCGCGCCAGCCGTGCGCCGCAGGCCCGGCTGGATAGAGCACTCAGTGTTATAGATGCCGACTATTTGCGCCTGGTGGCGCGGCGCACCTGGCGGTTCTTCGAGACCTTCGTCACGCCCGAAGAGAACATGCTGCCGCCCGACAATTTCCAGGAAACGCCAAGACCAACCATTGCCCATCGGACATCCCCAACCAATATCGGGCTCTATTTCCTGTCGGTCGTGGCAGCACGCGATTTCGGCTGGGCCGGGACGCTCGAAACCATCGAGCGGCTGGAATCCGGCTTTGCCGCACTGGAGAAACTTCCCCGCTATAGAGGGCATTTCTTCAACTGGTACGACACGCGCGACTTGAGGGTGCTCGACCCGGCCTATGTGTCATCGGTCGATAGCGGCAATCTCGCCGGTCATTTGATCGCACTCGCCAATGCCTGCGAAGACTGGGCGGAGGCACCGCCGGCAGACTCTTCGCAAGGGCTTTTTGATACGCTGGCGCTTGCGAGAGTGGCGAGCAAAGACAGTCCCGGTGACGGCAATAGCTTAGTTTCGCCCGTTCTTGACGAAATTGCGACCCTGCTCTCGGGACCGCAATCCCACGATCTCGTCACTCCGGCGCTATTGCGGCTGACGGACAAGGCGCTCAAGCTGGCGAATGTATCCGGCCTAGTCTCGGACAAGACCGGTCCAGATCTTTTCTGGATATCAGCCCTGCGCCGCGCCCTGGCCGAGGGAGCACGGGACCGGCAGTTGATCCACGACGATCCTGCGGCTCTCGGCAAGCGCCTTGTCGCATTGGCGCAGACCGCGCGGCGCATGGCGCTCGACATGGATTTCGCCTTTCTGCTCGACCCGGACAGGAAACTGCTGTCCATCGGCTATTCACTGGCCGACAATGGCCTCGACAGCAATTGCTACGACCTGCTCGCTTCCGAGGCGCGGCTGGCCAGCCTCTTCGCCATCGCCAAGGGCGATGTCGCTACCAGGCACTGGTTCCGGCTCGGCCGCACTGCCACCCCACTGAGGGATGGTTCGGCCCTGATCTCGTGGTCAGGTTCGATGTTCGAATATCTCATGCCCTCGCTGGTGATGCGTGCGCCGGCCGGCAGCCTTCTCGACGACACCAACCAGCTTGTCGTCGGCCGCCAGCAGGCCTATGGCCGGGCGCGCAACGTGCCCTGGGGCATTTCAGAGTCCGCCTACAATGCGCGCGATTACGAGTTCACCTACCAATATTCCAATTTCGGTGTGCCCGGATTGGGTCTCAAACGCGGGCTAGCGAGCAATATAGTTGTCGCGCCCTATGCGACTGGCCTTGCCGCCATGGTCGATCCGCAGGAGGCTGCTGAGAATTTTCGGCGCTTCGAGGACATGGGCGCCCTGGGTGTGCATGGTTTTTACGAAGCGCTCGATTTTACGCGGTCGAGGCTCCCAGAGGGGGAGAATGTCGCCATCGTGCGCTCCCACATGGCGCACCACCAGGGCATGACCGTGGTCGCCCTCGCCAATGTGCTGGACAATGGACGCATGCGGAAGCGTTTTCACCGCGATCCGATCATCAAAGCGAGCGAATTGCTGCTGTCCGAGCGCATGCCGCGCGATGTTGCCGTTATCCGGCCGCGCGCCGAGGAGGTCAGGGCTTCCACCGGTGTTGCGGTCAACGCAGCACCTTCAGTCCGCCGCCTGACTTTACCGCGCGATGCAGCACCCGCTACCCATCTTCTGTCCAATGGGCGCTATGCGGTGATGTTGACCGCGTCGGGCAGCGGCTACAGCCGCTGGCGCGACATTGCCATCACCCGCTGGCGCGAAGATGCCACCCGCGACGATTGCGGGGCCTATATCTTCCTCAAGGACACGCAAACCGGACTGGTCTTTTCTCCGACGACGCAGCCTATGAACGAGACAGGCGAAGCCTCGGTCGTGTTCGGTGAGGACCATGCCCAGTTCCTGCGCCGCGACGGAACATTGGCGACTGAAATGGATGTCCTGGTCTCGGGCGAGGACGATGGCGAGGTGCGGCGGGTTTGCCTGACCAATAGCGGCCGCCGGACGCGCGAGATCGAGGTGACCTCCTATTCGGAACTGGTGCTGACCACGCCGGCAACCGATAATGCCCACCCCGCCTTCGCCAAAATGTTCGTGGAAACCGAGTATCTCGCCGAATTCGACGCCCTGATCGCCACGCGCCGTCGGCGTTCACCCGCCGAACCTGAAATCTGGGCCGCCCATTTCGCTGTCGTCGAAGGCGAAGTCATCGCCGATCCGCAGTATGAATCTGACCGTGCCAGGTTTCTTGGGCGCAACCGCGCCATTGGCAATGCCGCTGCCATCCATGACGGAAAGGCTTTGTCGAACACAGTCGGTACCGTGCTCGATCCGGTGTTCTCGCTACGCCGGCACCTGCGCATCCCGCCGGGCAAGGTCGCCCGGATCGCTTTCTGGACGCTGGTGGCCTCATCGCGCGCCGAACTGATGGAACTGATCGACCAGCACCACGACCGTAGCGCCTATGGGCGCGCCCGTACCCTGGCCTGGACGCAGGCCCAGGTGCAGCTCTATCACCTTGGCATCGCGCTCGATGAAGCTGCCGACTTCCAGCGGCTGGCCGCACCCATCCTCTACGCCGATCCGCGTTTCCGGCCCGGCTCCGACATCATTGCCACAGGCATGGGGCCGCAATCGGCCCTTTGGCCGCAGGCCATATCGGGTGACCTGCCCATCGTGCTTCTGCGCATCGATGCCATGGAAGACATGGCGCAGGTGCGGCAAATCCTGCGGGCGCACGAATATTGGCGCATCAAGCGATTGGCCGTCGATCTGGTGATCGTGAACGAGCGTGGCTCCTCCTATATGCAGGATTTGCACAACGCTATCGAAGCGGCAGTACGCTCCAGCCAGTCCCGGCCGCGCTATGACGACCGGCCGGCCGAAGGGGCGGTGCATGTACTGCGCGCCGACCTGATGAATTTGCAGACACGTAATCTGCTCAACGCCACTGCACGCATCGTGCTGGCGGCGCGTCGCGGGCCCATCAGCGACCAGCTCGCCTATCATGCCGGTCTGGACAGGCCTCCTGTTCTTCCGGCGGTGGCGCCAAGGGGCCTCGTTTCGGCTGAAAATATCGAACAGCCTGACGCTCTGGAGTTCTTCAACGGATTGGGCGGCTTTGCCCGCAATGGTATGGAATATGTCACCGTGCTCGAAAACGGCGTCACAACCCCAGCGCCCTGGATCAATGTCGTCGCCAATGACGGTTTTGGCTTTCAGGTGTCTAGCGAGGGCAGTTTTCATGCCTGGGCCGGTAATAGCCGCGAAAACCAGATCACGCCCTGGTCGAACGACCCGGTGGTCGACCCGACTGGGGAGGCGATCTATATCCGCGACGAGGAAACTCTGGCGCTGTGGAGCCCCACGGCACAGCCCATCCGCGACCATGGGCGCTATGTGGCCCGCCACGGTTTCGGCTATAGCCGCTTTACCCATCGGGCTCATGGCATCGAAAGCGATCTGCTGTCCTATGTGCCGCTCGCCGACCCGATCAGGATATCGCGGCTCACCCTCACCAATCGCTCCGGACGAGCGCGGCGGCTGTCGGTCACCAGCTATGCCGAATTCGTGCTCGGCACGCAGCGCGGCACGACCGCGCCGTTTATCACCACGGCGCTCGATCGACAGACCGGCGCTCTGTTCACGCGCAATAAATGGGCGATGGCGTTTCCCGACCGGGTCGGCTTTGCCGATATGGGCGGACAGCAAACCGTCTGGACAGCCGACCGCACCGAATTTCTCGGACGCAATGGCAATGCCGCAGCACCGGCCGCACTGGTCGGCCATGCGGCATTATCCGGAAGGACCGGAGCCGGATTGGACCCTTGCGCCGCGCTGCAGACCAGTATCGAATTGGCGGCAGGCGAAAGCATCGAACTGGTCTTCCTGTTGGGCGAGGCGGAATCCGAGGCGTCGGCGCGCGACCTGATTGTGCGCTACCGCGCGGCCAACCTCGACGCCGTGCTGGCCAAAGTCACCGCGCATTGGCAATCGGCGCTGGGCGCAGTGCAGGTCACCACGCCCGATCGAGCGATGGACATCATGCTCAATGGCTGGCTGCTCTATCAAACCCTGGCCTGCCGCATCCAGGCGCGCTCCGGTTTCTACCAGGCCAGTGGCGCCTACGGCTTCCGCGATCAGTTGCAGGATGGCATGGCACTGACCCTGTCCAGACCCGGGGATACCCGTGCGCATATCCTGCGCGCTGCCGGACGGCAATTCATCGAAGGCGATGTGCAGCATTGGTGGCTGCCCCATTCCGGCCAGGGCGTGCGGACGCGCATTTCCGACGACCGGGTCTGGCTGGCGTTCGCCACCGCCAGCTATGCCGCCACGACAGGGGACAAAACCATTTTTGATGAAACCGTGCCGTTTCTCGAAGGCCAGAAGCTGGCCGAAGGCGAGCACGATGCGTTCTTTCAACCCATGGCGTCGGAACGGTCCGCATCCGTGTTCGAACATTGCGCGCTCGGCCTCGATCAAGCCATCAAGCTCACAGGTGCCCATGGTTTGCCGTTCCTGGGGACCGGAGACTGGAACGACGGCATGAATCGCGTTGGCGAGGGTGGCAAGGGCGAGAGCGTCTGGCTGGGCTGGCTGTTGATCAGCGCCATTGATCTCATCATTCCTTTCGCCGAGCAGCGCGACCCCGTGCGCGCCAAGCGCTGGAAAAACCATGCCGGCCGAGTCAAGACTGCGCTGGAGCGCGAGGCCTGGGATGGTGGCTGGTATCGCCGCGCCACGTTTGATGACGGGTCTTGGCTGGGGTCAAAAGACAATGACGAGTGCCGCATCGACTCCATCGCCCAATCCTGGGCAGTGCTATCGGGTGCGGCCGATCCGATCCGCGCTCTTACGGCCATGACCGCGCTCGACCGGCACTTGATCCGCAAGGCGGACGGCATCGCGTTGCTGTTCACGCCGCCATTCGACAAGACGTCACGTGATCCAGGCTACATCAAGGGCTATCCGTCGGGCCTGCGCGAGAATGGGGGGCAATATAGCCATGCCGCCATGTGGGCAATAATGGCGTTCGCCAAACTCGGCCTCAGCGAAAAGGCCCACGATCTGTTTGCTCTCATCAACCCTATCAACCACGCTACCGATCCTCAGTCCGTCGCGCGCTACAAGGTGGAACCCTATGTCGTGGCTGCCGATGTCTATTCGGTCACGCCGCATGTTGGGCGAGGCGGCTGGACCTGGTATACGGGATCGGCCGGCTGGATGTATCGCGCCGGTGTCGAAGGCGTTCTGGGGCTGAGGCGGCAAGGCGATATGCTGGTTGTCGATCCTTGCATTCCGGCGGATTGGCCCGAGTTTTCCGCAACCCTATTCCTGGCGGGCACAAGCTGCGACGTCATCGCGCGCCGCCGAAGTGAACCATCTGGAGCACCCCGTAGCGCGACAATAGACGGAACAGCGTTACTGGCTCAAAGAGGTGTCTTCCAGCTTCCGCTCGATGGCGGAAAACATGTTCTTGTCATAGATCTGGAATGATAGGCCCCGATTGGCCCTTGAGCATGGCCAGCGCAGGCATCGCTTGCAGCAAAGAGGCATCCGCTACGATGCGAGCTTTTTCAATGCAGCTGTTAGCTGTGGCAGGTCATACGGCTTGGAAAAGAACATGGCGCCATCAGGAAGGTCCTTTGACGTGACATTCCTGTGCCCCGAACCGACAATGACACCGGTGTCTGGATGGCTCTTTGCGACTTTGCGCGCGAGCTCAAGCCCGTCTATCGATCCGGGCATGTCGACATCGGTAAACAGAATGGAGATTTCTGTCTCCTGACGGAGATAGGCGATAGCTTCGTCGGCATTTGCCGTCTCAATGGCAGTAAACCCCGCATCTTCCACCATATCGACAGCAGACATCCGGATAAGCGGTTCGTCCTCTACGATCAGCACAAGTTTCTGCGCTGTGGGCGGTGAGTGAGCAGAATTGATCATTCGTTGTCCTAGTCGCCGAGTTCCTGGATCAGGCTCATCGGCGCGCGGAACACCGCGACCAAGCCTGTCGGTTCATAACGCTTGTCGACATCGCCTGTTCCGGCGATTCCCATACGGATGAGACGTGAGCCAAAACCCTTTCGTGATGGCTCGGCGACGGTGGGGCCCCCACGTTCTTGCCAGGTCAATGTCAGGACTTTTTCATCGCCCTCATCCGTTACTATCCAGGAGACATCGACCCTTCCGTCCTGGCTCGATAATGCTCCGTATTTGACGGCATTGGTTCCGAGTTCGTGAAAAATCAGGGATAGTGAAAGCCCAGCCTTGGGGCCGAGAGGAACGTCGGGGCCGGTAATGGTGACGCGGCTTGGTTCGGCATGGATCGCCAGCACTTTTTCGATCACAGCTCTCATTCTGGCCCGTGACCATGACTGGTTCAGCAGGATTTCATGAGCAGCGCTCAACGCCTGCAATCGCGCCGAGAAGGCGTCGACAGCGTCGCGCTCCGACACATTCTTCAATGTCTGTGTGGCAATGGCCTGCACGATGGCCAAAGTGTTCTTGAGGCGATGGCTCAGTTCCTGATTGAGGACGCGTTGCTCGTCTTCGGCGCCGATCTTGCCGAGGGAGGCGTAAGTGCGATCGGCCACACTCCGGGCGAATTCCATTTCGTCCCTGGTCCAGATCCGTACCTTGCTGTCATGGGCGAACAGCATGCCAATCAGCTGGCCACGTTCGACCACAGGCACTTTCAGCAGCGAGCGGACGTTATACGCCAGATAGTCGACGCCATGCTCGCCAAGCCAGTCAGCCTGCTCTACATCAGGCAGTGCTAGCGTCTGTCCGTTTGCCAGCTTTTCCAATATCTCCACAAACCCGCCGAGCGGTTTACCACCGGCAAGGGAGATGACGTGCGGAGCGGTCCAGTCCAGTTCGACAACGAAAGCATCAGCCTCCCGATCGATGCGGGAATAACCGGCGCGATCGACCGCCAATCCCCGAGCCAGGACCTCCGAGGCAATGCGCAGGGCATCCTCGATCGTTCCAACTTCACGAAGACGGTCGCCAAGCGAGAGCAGCGCGGCATTTCGGACATCGCGCTGCTTGCTGTCGCTGATGTCGATGACCACACCGACCATTTTGGTCGGGTGACCATTTGGGTCCATCACAAACCTGGCGCGGCGGGCCACCCAGCGCAGTTCGCTGTCGTCCGGGCGCCGGATTCGATATTCCACGTCCAGGCGGGCCGTCCCATTGCGTCGTGTCTGCTTGTCCGAACGGAGCGCCTCATCTTCCTTTTCTACCAGCGCTTCAAGGGTTGCGGCTGGATAAGATCGCTGTGCCGGAAGCCCGAAAATACGGCAGAACTCCTCGGAGACTTCTACTTCGCCGCTGGCGATTTCGACTTCGAAGATGCCGATGCCGCCAGCGTGCTGGGCAATGCGCAATCGCTCTTCGTCAAGCCGTATCTGTTCGTTCTCTGCGACTAGCCGGGTTGCTTGTGCCCGGCGCCGTGTACCCAGACGGCGCTGCACCTCGGTCTGATATGCCTGGGCACGCAGTGCGCGACGAAGCTCGAGCTGGGTCATGACCTGACGGGCGAGCACGCGAAGCGTTCGCTGCTGCAATTCATTCAATTGTCGCGGCTCGAAATCGAGTACGCATACCGTACCGATTGGGAAGCCCTCATCGGTCTTGAGCAGCGCGCCGGCGTAAAATCGCAGATGCGGTTCGCCAGTCACCAGAGGATTGCAGTCGAACCGCGCATCCTTGGTAGCGTCAGGAACGATCAGGAAGTTTTCCTCCAGAATCGCCTTGGAGCAGAATGAGCTTTCGAAAGGTGTTTCCCTTACACCCAAGCCCACTTCGGCCTTGAAAAACTGGCGTCTGTCCGCAATCAGATTGACGACCGCAATCGGTGTGCCGCAAATGTCCGAGGCTAGCCGGGCGATATCATCGAAGTCTTCTTCTCGCGGTGTGTCGAGTATCTCGTAACGAGCAAGCGCCGCTAACCGCTCCACTTCCCGGCCGAAGGGCTTGTTGACCGCAAAACTCATCGCCCGAAATCCTTCATGTCATCTCTGACGTTTGTGACCGCAATTTGGCTCCTGGCTCGTCAGAAAAAAGCATAGCATGGCGGCGGGAACCCACATGTAAGGCATATCAGTAGCACAAGTTTTGGCAGTCTGATGCCCCACGCGCCGCTGCAGAGTGATCCTGGAGGCGTCCACCGCTGCAGCCAATCATATTTGTCAGGCTTAAAACCACACGTCGCGCAGATAGCCTGCCAGCAGGGCCGTCTCGCCTCCTGTCGCAAGCGAATATGACATGTCCGTCGGCGGTTATGCGATGGGAATAGGTCGGTAGCCAAACGCCCGCTATCTGCGTTCTCCACCCAAAAGCCTCCAGGCCGCTTACCAGCTCCTAAGCGGCCATCGCATTCGGCGCCACCCTATCTTGCCAAACGGACCGCTTGGGGTGTCGGTCATTCCGGTAGAAGCCATAACTTTAGCCAAGCAAAGCGGAAACGGAGATAGTTAGGCGCCGCTGCACCGGCATTCCGGCTCAAAAACTCACACCCTGAAGTTCTCAGGTTCAAATCCTGCACTGCCCCGGAGGGCGCAGAAGAGTGCGAAAGAGATTTGACAGCGCCCAAAGGCAGGACCCGCCATCGCATGAGCCATAGAACGTCGCTCTATAGCTCTCCTCAGGGGACTTTACCGACAACGACTACCCAGCAGTTCGTACCAACACGTAGCTGGTGCTGCGGCCTCCAGCGGCTTCTTTTTCAAGGATTTTCTTGCCGAGCAGATCATCGATATCGCGCAAGGTGGTATCCTGCGAACACTTGGCAATCCTGGCTCATTTCGAGGAGGTCAGCTTGCCCCCGAAGCCATCGAGCAGCATGCCTACCAGCTTTTTCTGCCGCTCGTTGATGGGCGTCGCGGCGTGGACCTCCCAGAAGCGATCCTTGGACAGCACGGCTTCCAGGATGCTTTCCGCGCCCGTGAAAGCGCGTGCCAGATATTCCAGAAACCAGCGCAGCCATCGCGTGACGTCGAGGTCGCCATGCTGGGTTTCCTCCAGGATATCGTAGTAGGCATTCCGCTCAGAGCGGATCTGGGCCGACATGCTGCAAAAGCGCTGCGGGCTCTCTTCCGAGCGCGCCAACGCCATGTCGGCAATCGCGCGCGCGATACGACCATTTCCGTCTTCAAAGGGGTGAATGGTGACAAACAAAAGATGGGCGATGGCCGCACGCAGGACGAGATCGATCTCGGGCTTGCGTTCATACCATTGGAGAAAGCCCCGCATTTCCTCCTTCGGCCGTGTCGCGCCCGGCGCTTCAAAGTGAACTCTTTCCCGCCCCATCGGACCTGAGATCACCTGCATCGGTCCGGCGGTTTCCGGTCGCCAGTTGCCAACAGTGATCCTATGCATGCCACTGCGACCCGTTGGGAAGAGAGCGGCATGCCAGCCGAACAGGCGGTCAGCGGCGCGCCATAGTGCTGCGTGGCATCAAGCATCATTTCAACGACGCCTTCGACGTTACGGTCCACCGGTTCAAGACCGCCAATATCCATGCCAAGACGGCGCGCGATGGAGGACCGCAAAGGGCGGACACCAGACTTGCGGCTGTCAAGCGCGGCAATTGATAGGCGGCCGTTCAACCGTATGGTTGCCTGCCATACTTCTGCATAAGTGAAGGAAAGAGGTAGTATGGAGCCCTACTCTGCCTTCGGCAGCGCCTCTGCGTATTCCATGTAGCGATTATAGAGGTGACCGGCCTGCAGATAGGCCGACTGCGGGCTCATGAAGTGCGAAAATTCGAACGTTATGGCTTTGTCATAGCCGGCGCGTCGGGCAGCTTCCAACTTGAGGCGCAGCTTTTCGAACTTGATGGGCAGGAAGCGAATGGGCATGTCGCGGTCAAAGCTCTCCGCATTGGTCCAGCATTCCAGGCCATATCGATCGGCCAATTGCTTGTTGACCCTGAAGAACGCATCGAGCTCGTGATAGTCAATATGGCCATCCTGGAAGGCGACAGCGTCGATGGCGCCGGCAATGCCATCGAAAATCTCGCCCCATTCCCTTTCGTGGGCGGCAATGGATACCGCTTGTTCCCGGGTCAGTTCGCCTGATTTGGCATCCACGGCTTTCTTGCCGTCGATCCAGGGCGAGATCAGCGTAGGCAGGTTATTGCTGATCGCCTTGCATTGCCGCCCCAGCGTCGAGAAGGCTTCGATGGCTCCCTTCGTTCGGCGGCTGATCTCGTGGGTGACATACCAGCCCTTGAAGCTGGGATGATGGCCGTAGCGCGCCCAGACCTCGTCGATGACGAACCGATTGGCGTCGATCTCCAGCAGCATGTCGCCACTATCCCAATACTGGCCGCTGTCGTAGAGACCGAAATAAAAGGCCACGCCGAACTCGTCGGACAGGGTGAGAAACAGCTCCACCAGATCGACGGGTGGTTCATGGCAGCCGAATTTCTGCATGAGGAATGGCGAGGGATAGGTCAGAAAACGGCGATAGCCCGAGCGGATGAGGATGACCGTGTCGATTCCCATGGCTTTCATATGGGCGAAGTCTGCCCGCCATTCTGCTGGCCCCCAGTTCTGGTGGGCGATATCGTGGCTGATCTCGTCGATGAAGGTGCCCGTGATCTTCATGGTCTCAGCCCAGTCGCTGTTCGCTGATCTTGTCGAAGTAATGGATGGATGCTGGATCGGCCTGCACTGTGACCGTGTCACCCTGAACCGGCCGGGCTGATTTGTCCGCCAGTCGGACGATGATTGTGCCATCGGCAGTATGGACGTGCACCACGCTCTCATGGCCAAGCATTTCAACGAGGTCGATACGCCCGGCAAGGCCGGCGGCGCCAGCCTCGGCGAGCCGCATGTCTTCGGGCCGAACGCCGGCAAGGAACGTTTCGGGAAGATGTGGCAGGCAATTCGTCGCCAGCAGTCCCGATGCGGTGGTGATTTCCGCTCCAGTCCGAAGTGCAGTCAGCATGTTCATCTTGGGCGTGCCGAGAAAGCGCGCCACGAACACATTGGCCGGGCGGGAATAGAGTTCCTCGGGGGTTCCGATCTGCATGAGATTGCGCTCATGGCCGCCGCGCAAGGGCGCAAAAACCGCGATACGATCACCCATGGTCATCGCTTCGGTCTGATCATGGGTAACGTAGATCATGGTGGTCTTGATGCTCTCGCGCAGACGGATGATTTCGGCGCGCATGCTGACGCGCAGGTCGGCATCAAGATTGGACAGTGGCTCATCGAACAGAAAGACATCAGGCTTGCGGATGATCGCACGGCCCAGCGCCACGCGCTGTCGCTGCCCGCCGGACAACTGGGCCGGGCGCCGGTCGAGAAAGGCAGTCAGTTCAAGGGATTCGGCCACTTCGCCTACGCGTTTTTCGATCTCCGCCTTCGGCCGCCGGGCAACCTTGAGCGGATATCCGATATTTTCCGCCACGGTCTTGTGCGGATAAAGCGCGTAGCTCTGGAATACCATGGCGACATTGCGCCGTCCTGCCGGCACGTCGTTGACCTCGCGATCACCGATGCGGATAACCCCTGCCGAGGGCTGGTCGAGCCCGGCGATCAGACGGAGCGCTGTCGACTTGCCGCAGCCTGAAGGTCCGACAAACACGAGGAATTCGCCATCGCGGACATTGATGTCGAGATCACGCAGAACATCGACCTTGTCATAGGCCTTGGCGATGGATTGAAGTTCGACCTTGCTCATGAGCGGTCCTTCCTGAATTGGGAGACAAGAGCCAGTTCGGCAGCCCCCACGATCCCCGCCTCAGCGCCGAGCATGGCCGGCAGCAAGGTGGTTGCGTGGCGCTTTTCGAGTCGGCTGGCCAGGCCCTTGAAGTAGAGGGGAGACATGCCGATGCCACCGCCTATCACGATGATTTCGGGGTCGATTATCCATTGCAGCGAGCGGATGATCTGCCCAGCGCGCTCGAGCGAGGCGGAGACGATCTCGACGGCCCAGTCCTGCCCGGCTTCGGCGGCGGCAAAAACTGCGCGCGCGTCTTCGCCTCGCCCTGCGGCAGCCCGCGCGATCCAGCGCCCGGAGGTCAGGTTCTCGACGGCGGTTTCCCCGCCCTCGGAGGGGGTGGGGATGAGGCCGATATGCCCGGCCAGTCCCGACACGCCTTCGATCAATTGTCCGCCGAGCACGAGCCCGCCGCCGATGCCGGTGGAGATGGTGATGAAAGCCATGTCTCGTCCCTGGCCAGCGCCGCGCTTATATTCGCCCCAGGCAGCGGCCTGAGCATCATTGGCGCAATGGACAGGCATGCCGAGCCGGTGTTCGAGGGTTCCGGCGAGGTCGAAGCCTTGCGGAACGGGCAATGTTTCCGGATTGAGCGCAAACCAACGACCATGGCGAATTCCACCCGTCACCGCGGCGCCAGCATGCGCATATTGCCCTTGCCATCGCGCCGCCGCCTCGGCAATGGCATCGCACCAGGCTGCGGCGCCGCCCTCGCGCGGTGTGGCGAAGACATGGCGGTCCAGCACATTGCCGTCCCTGACGAGCGCAACCATGATCTTGGTGCCACCCAGGTCGATGGCCAGAACTGGCGCATCGTTCATTTCAACGCTCCTGTGGCCACGCCGCCGATGAAGTAACGCTGGCCGAAGATGAAGATCGCCACGGCGGGCAAGGTGAAGAGGACGCAGGCGGCCATCAACGGGCCCCATTGCACGCCATGTGAGCCCAGGAATGAGTAGAGGCCGATCGAGAGCGTATAGCTGCTATCGTCGTTGAGATAGATCAGTGGATTGAGGAAGTCGGTCCAGGTCCAGACGAACTGGAACACAGCCGAGGTCACCAGAGCCGGCCGGGCGATGGGGAGCACGATATCCCAATAGACCCGAAATTCGGATGCCCCATCCATCTTGGCCGCCTCGATCAACTCGTTTGGAATCGACATGAGGAACTGCCGGATCAGGAATATGAAGAACGGTGTGCCCAGAAGCGTCGGTACGACCAGCGGGATATAGCTGTTGGTTGCCCCGATGCTGTTCCACATCATGTAGATCGGGATCAGTGTAACCTGGGGCGGCAGCATCATCGTGGCGAGCACACAGATGAACAGCGTGTCGCGGCCCGGCCAGTTGAGCTTGGCCAGCGAATAGGCGACGAGCGGCGAGGCGAGCAGCGTTCCGACGACGCTGAGACCCGCCAGCAGCATGGTATTGCCCAGATATCGCCAGAAGGGGAACTGGTTGATGGCGGTCGAAAAGTGTTCGAGCGTCCAGGTGCGGGGCCAAAGCTCGGGTGGCGCCGAGAAGATTTCTCCGTTTGGCTTGAAGGCCGTCGTCACCATGACGATGAACGGGAAGGCGAAAATAAGCGCCAGCGCGATGACCAGGCCATAGCGGCCCGCCTGGGCCGCTTGCTGGCGCAATGAGGGGCGCGATGCATTAGCGATTGCCATAATACACCCATTTCTTGGAGGACCACAGCACCAGAAGCGTGATGGCCAAGGTGACCAGCAGCAGAATCCAGGCCATGGCCGAGGCATAGCCCATCTTGAGGAACATGAAGGCGTTCTGGAACAGATAGATGCTGTAGCTGAGCATGGAATCGCCAGGTCCGATGGCGGATTGGGCGGTCAGGCCGGGATCCTTGGACAAGATGAAGGGCTGGGTGAAAATCTGGAGGAAGGCGATCATCAGGACAATGACCTGGAACAGCGTCACCGGGGATACCATGGGCCAGGTGATATCGACGAAACGGCGCCAATGGCCCGCCCCATCCAGCTCTGCCGCCTCATAGAGATCCGTTGGCACGTTCTTGAGCGCCGCCAGATAGATCAGCATGGTGCCGCCCACGGTCCAGAGCATGAGAATGATCACCGAAATGCCGCCCCAGGAGGGATCCTGTAGCCAGTTAGGCTGGGGCAGGTGCAGCCAGCGGGCGATCTCGTTGACGAAGCCATATTGGGCGTTGAGCAGCCAGCGCCAAAGGAAACCGGCGGCCACCACCGGCACGATCGAAGGCAGGTAGACCAGTGCCCGCCAGAGCGCCTGGCCCTTGAGCTTCATATTGAGGATATGCGCCCCGGCAAGGGATATCGCTATGTCGACCGGCACGCCGACAAAGGTGAAAAACAGCGTATTATAGAGCGAATGCCAGAACTTCGTGTCCGACAGCATGCGCTCGTAATTGGCCAGGCCAACCCAGCGGGGTGGCTTGAAGATGCTGAAATCGGTCAGGCTGTAATAGCCCGATGCCAGGATGGGATAGGCGTAGAGTACGACCAGCCCGATCAGAAAAGGGGACGCGAAGGCCAGGCCCTTGAAAAGGGCCCAGCCAGCGCCGGATCTGGAGCGTCCGTTTGCCACTGGAATTACTTGGCGTAAGACGCTGAGCGATCGGCAACAGCCTGCAGCGCTACTTCGGGAGACTGGATACCCTGCAGGATTTGGTCGAAGGCGGAAACCAGATCGGTATTGTATTCAGCCATGTAGAGGGCTGGCGGCAGGCCGTGGGTATTGGGGTTTGCCAGGGAGTCCAGCCACACGTTGAAATATGGCAGGTCGTCGTAGGTGGCGCTGTCGATCAGCGACACGCGGCCGGGCAGATTTGCCAGAACATGGCTGAATTTTTCCATGGCCGGCGGGCTGAGAAGGTACTTCAGGAAAACGGCCGCCGCTTCCTTGTTGGGTGCATTGGACGGGATAAACATCGTGCTGACGTCTACCCAGGTGGAGCCGAGAAGCTCCGGCGTCTTGCCCGGAACCGGCACCACGCCCCAGTCCATGCCAGCCTCGGTGTTGAACTTGGAGCGCCATTCACCCTCAAAGACCATGGCGATCTTGCCGGTCTTGAACGAGTCCTGATCCGACATATAGGGGCCGAAACCGGCGATGAAGCGCGAATAGGCTTCGGGGGTAACCGAGGCTACAACATTGTCGTAGTAGAACTTTATACCTTCGATAAAGCCCGGGTCGGTGGGTGTCGGCTGTCCATCACGGTTCCAGTCGCCGCCATGCGCATAGCCGAGCGTCTTGAGGCCGGCAGAAACGTCGGTAAGACCAAGGCCAAGCTGGATGACATTGCCTTGCTCGTCGACCTTGGTGAGCTTGGAGATGGCGTCTTCGAGCTCGTCCATTGTCGTCGGCGGTGTAACGCCGGCTTCATCGAGCAGGGTCTTGTTGTAGACTAGTTGGAAAGTGTGGGTGGCGATCGGCAGGGAGTAGATCTGGCCGTCAATCGCCAGCTGCGTCATCACGCTTTCCGGATAGTCCGAAATATCGAAATCGAACTCGTTCAGCGGGTAGAGAATCCCCTGATCGGCCCATGCCGCGATATTGCTGGCAAAATTGTCAGAGATATCGAACGCGCCACGAGCGCTGGCCATGGCCGCCAATTGCTTGGTTGTGTCCGGACTCGACACGCCAGTGACCACGATATCGGATTGGCTGGCGTTGAAATCGGCGATGATTTCTTCGAGCGCCTGCCCCTCAGCGCCGCCCCAAAGATAGGAAAAGGTGATCTGCGTCTGGGCTTGGGCCGAGACCGGCAGGGCGACGCCCAGCGCCAGAGCGGCTACCCCTGCGAGTGCGGCCGAAAACGACCGACGAGATGGCTTGAACATATTCTCTCTCCGTTGTGTTGCGTTCCCCGAACACCTAATTGGTGTAGACCAATAATTTTGATAACGTCAACAGAGTTCGAGAAATCAGCATCAATTAGCTAATTTTCAGGCCATTCTAAAAATTGGTATACACCATAGATTGCCAACGAGGCTCTGGCGTGGTTGGATATACCTCGATTGGGAGAATCGAACATTGCCCGCACAAATCAGTCCTGAAACCGCTGGTCGCGTCACCGGCAAGGCGCAGCTAGTGCGTCATTATCTAGTCGAGCTGATCGGCGTGTCGGAGCCGCATGCCCGAATACCGACCGAGCGTGAATTGGCCGAGAAATTCGGAACGACGAGGCTCACCATCCGCAGGGTACTGGACCAGCTCGACAATGAAGGGCGGGTCTATCGGACCCAGGGCGCCGGTACATTTGTCTGCGAGCCGCGCATCTCCAAATCGGTCGAATTGACCTCGTTCAGCGCCGACATGCGTGCTCGCGGTCTGGTGCCGGGTTCACTCGATACCAAGGTCGAGGTGATTGCAGCCGGCCCCCGCGCCGGGGCCGCGCTTCAGATCAGTCCGCGCGATCAGGTCATTCACATCATGCGGACCCGCACGGCCGATGACGTGCCCATGGCGCTCGAACATTGCTACATGCCGCTGGCTCTGGTCCCCGGTCTTGAGACGAGGAACTGGACCGGTTCGCTCTATGAAATCCTGTCGTCTGAATATGGCCTGCAGGCTGAAAAGGCTGAACAGACCATTCAAGCCACGGTGCTGGAGGAGGCCGAGGCCAGGGCGCTGTCCGTACCCGCCTTCTCGGCCGCTTTTCTGGTACAGCGCGTCACCATCGATGCTCGTGGCCGGCGCATGGAATTCGCGCTCAGCACCTATCGGGCAGATCGCTATTCCTATGACATGATCATCTATCGCAGAACTGGAAATGCCTGATTTGTCTTCGACCAGAACTTTTGCCGGAGACCGCCTGCGGATCGCTCTGGTGCCGCTTGATGAACGTCCCGTCAATGTCGAATTGCCCGTCGGCATCGCCACCATTGCTGGCGCCGAACTTGTCCTGCCGCCCGCAACGGCGCTCCCGGATATTCGCAAACCCGGCAATGTGGACGTCATTGCCGATTGGCTTTCCACCATTGCCGGTGAGGTCGATGCGCTGGTCGTGTCGATCGACACCCTGGTTTTCGGTGGCCTTATTGCAGCCCGTACCACCGCTGATCTGAGCGCGGCCGTGCTTGGACGGCTGGATGTTTTACGCCGCATCCGCGAGGCTCATCCGGGCTTGCCGATTTCGGCGGTCAGCTTGGTCATGCGGGCAACCAATAGTTACAACCCCCAGGAAGAGCCCCTCTATTGGGCCGATCACGGCAAGGAAATTCATCACCTCGGCGCCCTGCACCACCGCGATTTCCTTACCGATCTGGGTGTGCGGGAAGATGGCGGCAATGCCGACGCGCTCAAGGCGCTGCGCGCCAGCCTGCCGGCAGATGTACTCTCGGATTTCCAATTGCGCCGATTGCGCAATCATCAGGTCAATCTGGCCGTTCTCGGGCTGGCATCGCAGAAGGTGCTCGATACGCTCCTCATCACCGCAGACGACACTGCTGAACATGCGGCTGGGTCGGTCGAACAGCTCTGGCTTGCTCAGTGGATGAAAGTGCTGCCGGAAGGCGCCACGGTGCTGATGTATCCCGGAGCCGACGAAGTGGCTGCCGTGCTGGTAGCGCGCCAATTAGCGCTGCTGTCGGGCCACAAGGCGCAGTTTACAATTGCCTGCGCACAAGCCGGTGGCCTAGAGCGCATCGCCAAATATGAGAATAGTCCGGTCGAAACCGCCATAGCGCGGCAACTCGCTGCCAGCGGCGCGGTCGTAACGGATGATGAGGGTGCGGAACTGCTGGTCATCCATGCGCCGGACATCCGGCGCCGCGACTTTGTCCATGACGTCATCGACTTCGATGAAGCCGACAAGGCCGCTGCCATGGAGACGGCCGATCTCATCGCCGAACATCTGGGCGCTGGGAAACGGGTCGCGCTTGCCGACCTGCGCTATGCCAATGGCGCCGACCCGCTGCTGGTCAATCTCCTGATCGACAGGGGGCACGTCTTGCAGCTTTCGGCCTATGGCGGCTGGAATACCGCCGGCAATGCGCTGGGTTCGGTCGTCGCGGCGGCAGCAGCCATACAGATCGCCCGCGCCTCCGGAACGCTGGATGAAGTGGCCGCGCGTCGAATGCTTCTGCACCGCCTGGCTGAAGACTTCGCCTATCAGGCCGTGGTGCGGACAGGTCTTCAGGACAAGATGGATCGTCTCTATGGCGCGCGCAAATTCCCGAGCCCCGCGATCGAGACTGAAACCGGCATCGAGATGCAGCAAGCGCTCAGCGCTCTTCTGGACCGCATGACAGGAGCGGACGGCGCACGTATCGGGGCCGTCAGTTTTCCCTGGCATCGCAGCTTTGAAATCAATTTCGAGGTATTGCTGTGAGCGCCATGCACCCCGCAATTATCCGTCTGTCGCGCCGTCTTGTGGTCTCGTCACAGGCCATGAACCCGGCGAGCCCTCTGGCCAAGCCGGAACTTCTCGCCCTCCTCGCGCAGGCGGCCGAGTTGGGTGGAGCCGGAGGCTTTCGGGTAAATGGCGCGGCGGTCGTTGCAGCCCTGCGCCCCAAGACCACCCTGCCTATCATCGGCATCATCAAGGACAATCGGCCCGGCTTTGACAATTACATAACCACCGAAAGCCAGGACATTGCCGATCTCCATGCCGCCGGCGCCGATATCGTTGCTGTCCAGGCAACGTCCGGCACGCGGCCCGGTCCCGGCTTTGCGGATCTGGTGGCCATCGCCACCGGAGTTGGACTGCCGGTGATGGCGGACGTCGCAACGCTTGCGGAAGCGGAACAGGCCGTTACAGCTGGCGCAGCGATGGTCGCCACCACCATGGTCGGCTATACGGCCGAGACAAAAGGCGCAGCCCGCCCGCCCCTGGCGCTGGTGCGCGAGCTGCGTTCCAGCCTGGACTGTCCAATCGTCGTCGAGGGGGGGGTCTGGACCGCTGAACATGTCGCCGACAGCTTCGACGCTGGTGCCTATTGCGTCGTCAGCGGCTCCGCCGTCACAGCCCCGGATCTGATCACGCAAAAACTGGTCAGCGCGATACCTTGATAAAGCGCGGATAGCTTCGCCTGCCCTTCGCTACATCCCCGCCGATTGCGATCCCGCATACGTACCGGCCCCCACCTGCCCGCTTCGATCAGCCGAAGACTGCCGGTTCGCTGTCTGCGCGATCGTGATGTCAACAGCTATTGAGAGGACCGTCCGTTTATGGGAGCCCCTGGAAGGTGAATAAACAGCCGAAATGGGGCCGGCTTCAGACCCGCAACTTCGGTGGTAGTTATCAGACTGGCCGCTTTTCGAAGGATGGGCGCCCGCGGCCACGACAGGCGTGCCAGAATATAGACCAACTCAATCAGTGGACGCCGCGCGGGTATGTGTCAGACTCTTTCCAGAGCCATCGCTATCCCCTGCCCCACGCCTATGCACATAGCTGATAGGGATCGCTTCCTGCTCGTCAGAGATAATTCCAATGCAGCTGTGCCGGTTATACGCGCCCCCGACATGCCAAGAGGATGACCAAGGGCGATGGCCCCGCCATTGCAGTTCACGCGGGCGTCGTCGTCGGCAATGCCAAGGCGGCGGAGCGTCGCAATGCCCTGGCTGGCAAACGCTTCGTTCAACTCGATGACGTCGAAATCGGCTTCGCCGAGACCGAGCCTCGCCATGAGTTTTTCCGAAGCCGGCGCCGGACCGATGCCCATGATCCGTGGCGGTACGCCAGCGGTTGCCGCACCGAGGATCCTGGCGATCGGCCTCAGGCCGTAGCGTATGATAGCACTCTCATTGGCAAGGATCAGGGCAGCAGCCCCGTCATTGACACCCGACGCGTTGCCGGCAGTGACGCTGCCGCCTTTGCGGAACGGCGTGGGAAGTTTTGCCAACGTCTCCAACGTAGTCTCCCGCGGGTGTTCGTCGCGGTCAACAACGAGAGGGTCGCCTTTCCGCTGCGGGATGGTGACCGGCGTGATTTCCTGTGCCAGGCGACCATTCTGTTGCGCTGCAGAAGCCTTGTTCTGCGAGGCGACTGCGAACTTGTCCTGATCTAACCGGCTTATGCCGAAGTCCTCCGCCACGTTCTCAGCAGTCTCGGGCATGGAGTCGACGCCATACTGCGACTTCATCAAGGGATTGACGAAACGCCAGCCAATTGTCGTGTCATGGATTTCGGCATGACGGGAAAACGCTGCCTCGGCCTTGGGCATCACGAATGGCGCACGTGACATAGTTTCGACGCCGCCTGCGATGATGAGGTCGGCCTCGCCAGCCTTGATCGATCGCGCCGCATAGGACAGCGCATCCATTCCAGATCCGCAAAGGCGATTGATCGTGGTTCCGGGGACTTCGACCGGCAGCCCGGCCAGAAGGCTCGACATACGCGCCACGTTGCGATTGTCCTCACCAGCCTGATTGGCGCAACCGAACACCACTTCATCTACAGCCTGCCAGTCAATACCGCCATGGCGCTCCATGAGGGCGCGTATGGGAATGGCGCCCAGATCGTCGGCGCGAACCGATGACAGCGCACCACCGAAGCGGCCTATGGGCGTGCGAACATAATCGCAAATGAAAACGTCGTTCATCAGATAAGCTCCGGAGCAACAATGTCGGAAACCTGGCTGGGCAGAACCAGCTGCGCGCCCGTCAGCGACTGCAATTCATCCACGCTGATGTCCTTGAGCTTCTCTCGAAGGACAAAGCGACCATCTTCCACATCGATGACAGCGAGGGACGAATAAATTCGAGTGACGCAGCCCACGCCGGTCAGTGGCAACGAACAGGTCTTGACCAGCTTTGGCTTGTTGTCCTTGGTCACATGATCGGTAATCACCGCAACACGCTTCGCTCCGTGGACCAGATCCATTGCGCCACCGACCGCTGGCACGCCCTTGGGCCCGGTCGACCAATTGGCGAGATCGCCATTCTCGGCAACCTCGTAGGCACCTAGGATCGCTATATCGAGATGCCCACCCCGGACCATGGCGAAGCTGTCTGCGTGATGGAAGAATGCTGTGCCCGGCTTGAGCGTCACCGCCTTCTTTCCGGCGTTGATCAGGTCCCAGTCTTCCTCACCGGGCTTTGGCGCCTCTCCGAAGCCCAGAATACCGTTCTCGGTGTGGAAGATCGCCTGGCGGCCAAGCGGCTGGAACTTGGCGACCAATTCTGGCAACCCGATGCCCAGATTCACATAGGCGCCGTCATCGATATCCTGCGCGGCGCGCCAAGCCATCTGAGCCGAAGTCAGTCTGCTGGCCATTACACGGCCTCCGGGTAACGCGCATTGGCGCGATTCAAATCTTCTTCCTGAGCGGGCTTGGCGACCTGCACCACGGCCTGCACGAAAATACCGGGCGTGACGACGCCGTTCGGATCAATGCTGCCGGGCTCGAGGATCTGACCTGCCTGAACGACCGTATGGGCTGCCGCCATGGCCATCAGCGGGTTGAAATTGCGCCCGGCCATCCGATAGGTCAGGTTGCCCAGTGTATCTGCGGTCTCGGCCTTGATCAGTGCGACATCGGCCTTAAGCCAGAGCTCACGAACATAGGAGCGCCCCTCGAACTCCTCGACAGGCTTGCTTTTGGCGAGGTCGGTACCGAATGACGTGGGCGTATAGAATGCCGGGATACCGGCACCACCGGCACGGATACGTTCGGCCAGCGTCCCCTGAGGGACCAGCTCAAGCTCGATCCCGCCCGCCAGATAAAGATCGGTGAATACCTTCGGATCGGCCGAACGCGGGAAGGAGCAGATCAGCTTCTTGACCATGCCCTGTTCGATCAGCGCGGCCAGCCCGACATGGCCATTGCCAGCATTGTTGTTGACCACGATCAAGTTGGTCGGGTGGCCAGTCGCCACGAAGCGGTCGATCAGCGCGTGGATCAACTCTATCGGAGCTCCCGAGCCGCCAAAGCCGCCGATCATGACGGTCATGCCGTCTTCAATGGAGGCTACGGCGGTTGCCAGGTCCGAAACTGTCTTATTCATGGAAGTCGTATCCTGTTCACCGCAGACTACTGCGGCTGACCCGAGGTTGTGTCCGTGTGCGCCAAAGGAACGAGCACGAAATCGAAAGGCGAGCGCCAAATGACCGTGCCGTCGTCGACGCGTACGAACGGCGCGACGAGCGTGCTTTTCACCCCAAAGACAGTGTCTGACTCGAGGTACGGGTCATTGCCCACGAAGGTATGGGTGACGACTTTCTGGAAGCCAGGCGCCGTGACCAGGTAGTGCATATGTGCAGGCCGAAACGGGTGGCGACCTAGCTGATCAAGCATCTGGCCAACCGGACCGTCATCGGGGATGGGATAGGACACTGGCTTGATACCGACGAAGCTGTAATGTCCATCTGCACCGGTGGTGAAAATGCCACGATTGTTCCACTTGGGCTGGATGTCGGGCTGTTGGACGTCGTAATAGCCATCGGCATTGTCGGACCACACATCGATCCGTGCGCCCCCGATTGGGTCGCCGTTGCGATCGATCACCCGGCCTTCGAAGAGGCAGCTCTCCCCCTTGCCGTCCAGCGAGATGTTGGCGCCCATGGGGCGCTCGGGAGCTTCGGCTACATGGAAAGGTCCGAATACGGTGTTCTCGGTCGCGCCGAGCGGACGCCGGTTATTAATGGCATCGACCAGCATCGAAAACCCGAGCGTATCGCTCAGAAGAATAAATTCCTGCCGCTCGTCCGAGCACATCTGGCCGGTCCGGGTCAAGAAATCGATGCCGACTTCCCATTCCTGCTGGGTCAGGTTCACTTCCTTTGCGAAGGCGTGGAGATGCTTGACCAGCGACGCCATGACCACCGCCAGCCGAGGGTTGACAGTGGGTCCCATGCGCTCGTTGACGGCATCGACCGAGCCTTCTTCGGTGAAGTAGTTGCTCATAATCCGCTCCTCACAGACAGGGTTTTATCAAGGCCGGGGCTCCGAGCCTTCCCAGGCGCGCTGCAACATTGTGCGTAGCGGCGCGGCTTCGATCGGGCGGGGATTCCAGTAGGGATTGGACAGCGCGATCTCGCAAGCGCGATCGAGATCGGCCTCCTTAAGCCCAAGATCCCTGAGGGCGGTCGGCATGCCGAGCCGCTTGGCCAACTGATGCAGGCCGATAGGCGCGTTTTTGGCACCAATCGCCTCAGCGATCCTGGCCATGGCTTCAGGCGCTGCCGCACTATTGTAAGCCAGTGCATGTGGCAGCACGACAGTGTGTGTCTCGGCATGGGGGAGATTGAAGCTTCCGCCCAGCGTATGACAAAGCTTGTGATGCAAAGCCATTCCGACATTGCCAAGGACGGTACCGCACAGCCAGGCGCCATAAAGACAGTCGGCGCGGGCACCCTTGTCGTCGGGATTGATCGCGACAGCCGGCATGCCCTGGGCCAAGGCACGGATGCCCTCCTGCGCCATCAGTGACATAACGGGGTTGCCATCCTGGGCATAGAGACCCTCGGCAGCGTGGGCGATCGCATTCATGCCGCTGACCAGCGACATGGCCAGTGGCAAGGTCATCGTCAGATCGGGATCGTAAACAACGGAACGTGGCAGGACGCGAACATCCTTGCCAGTCTTCTTGAGCCCATTCTCGGTGATGCCATAGATCGGTGTCATCTCGGACCCGGCATAGGTCGTCGGAATGGCGATGATCGGGATCGGCGCCTCAAGGGCGACTGCCTTGCCTAGTCCGATCGTCGAGCCGCCGCCGATCGCTACCATGCAGTCGGCGCCTAGTTCCGCCGCCAACGCCCGCGCCTTGCGCGCACTCTCGATCGGCACATGCATCTCGGCGCCATCGTGGATGCCGGCCAGACGAGCACCCAGGAGTTTTCCCACGGCCTCTGCCTGCGCCTTCTGCGGCGGTGTGCAAAGCACCAAAGCGCGGCTTGCGCCGATGGCTGCGACTTCATCCGCAATAGAAGCCAGCTTACCAACGCCGAACACGACCCGTGACGGGAGTGCCGAATAGACAAATTCCTTCATGGCGCCGTCCCTTGAACCGCTGCCGCCGCAACGGAATAATCGACCTGGTACCGGGCGATCCGCATCTGCCCCAATTCGCCCTTCACTCGCAAATGCGCCGGATGGGTCGCGTATGCATCAAGGGCCTCCTGGTTTTCGAATTCAGTGTAGAGGACCACATCGCAAGCGTAATCGACACGACTGTGATCTAGCCCCACTTCGAGATGGAGCAGCCCCGGCACCTCACCCCGCAAGCCTTCGAAGCGCGTGCGAACGAAATCGGCAGCCTGATGACGAGCCTCCGTCGTGTCGCCCGCTACATTCCACATCACGATGTGTTTGATCATTTGCTACTCCAAGGTCGGCAGACTGGCTTCGCTGGTACGCTTGCGCGAGCTACAGTCTCACTTCAGCACCATTCTGCGACGAGGACTGGAAAAGCGCTTCCAGGATGCGGTTGATGTTGTGGGCCTGGCTGGCCGGGACATTGGACGGCGTACCGGTCCGCAGCGAATGCGCGAACTTGGCGGCCTCACGATCGAAATAGACCGGATTGCCGATCTCCGCGATTTCGGGCGAGTAGACCGTTTTCCGTACGGCCCAGATTTCCGGGAAGCTGGTCTCGTTCCACTCGGTCCAGCCTTCCGGCAGACCAGTCTTGCCGGTGCTATAGAGCTTGTAGGAGGCCGGCAGCGGGCGCGAATGCATCACGCCTTCGGTGCCATAGGCCGTGATATCCCAGCTTTCGGTCCAGGGAAGCGGATCCCACGACATGAAGTCGACCGTTATGATCTTGTCGGCATAATTGAAGATGGCACCAGCGGCGTCTTCTCGAGCGTTAGGCGTCATCACGCCGTCGAATTTGGTGATGCGAGCGTTCACCGATTGCGGCATGCCGAAGTGCAGCAGGATGCGGTCCATCGTGTGGCAGCCGATCACGTAGAAGGCGCCTCCGATATCGCCGGGCTGCCGCATATGGTCGGTGTCGGCCTCACCATGTGAACAGCCGGCATGAGCCCGAACCTGCAGGACCTTGCCGAGTTGGCCGGCCTCAAGAACCTCCTGGAATTTGTCCACCGAGGGTGCGTACCGCCAGCAATAGCCCACTTGAAAAAGCTGGCCGGTCTTTTCGACCGTATCGACCAGGCGCGCCGTGTCGACCGAGCCACGCCCGGCAGGCTTTTCGCAAAGCACGGCCTTGCCTGCCTCCATGGCTTCGATCGCCCAATCAGCCATGAGGTAACTTTTTGGATGGATCAGGACGGCATGGACAGCCGGGTCTGCCAGGATATCTTCCTTGGTCCGCTTCGAAATGCCCATGGCATCAACGAACGGATCAAGTAGCGGGCTCGTGTCATAGGCGCCGAGAACCTTGGCATTGGCCATGCGCTGGAAGGCTTTTACACGGCCCGAAGTGTGCGGATGCGTGACACCCAGACAGGCAATCCCCAGGGTGACGTCGTTTCCGATTGAATAGGTCATCAGCGTATTCCTCCCCTCCGATGTTGTTTCAGACTGCGACAGCGCGACCGGTCCGTGCAGATTCCACCGCACATTCGGCGAGACGCAGCGCCATCACACCGTCGCGGACGGTTGTGGGCATGGGCTTGCCGCCTTCGATGGCGTCGATGAAGGCATCCATCTCGGCACGATAGGCTTGGGCATAACGCTCGAGGAAGAAGTTCAGCAATGGCTCGCGGGCATCGGTCGCGTCGGCCGTGGTCACACGCATCGTGGTTGGGCGCAGATTGTCCTGCGTCAGCATGCCGGTGGCGCCCAAAATTTCAACGCGCTGGTCATACCCATAGACTGCTTCACGACAGTTATTGATATGGGCCTGCTTGCCGCTGGCTGTCTGCAACACCACCATGACGGTGTCGTAGTCTTCATAAGACGCGAGCTGATCGGCATCGATCAGGCGGGAACCGACGGCCGTGACCAGAACTGGCTCCTCGCCCAGCAGCCAGCGCGCCATGTCCAGGTCATGGATGGTCATGTCGCGGAAGATGCCACCGGATGTCTTTACATATGCTGGCGGCGGCATGCCGGGGTCGCGGCTCGTGATGATTACCTGGCGCACCTCGCCGATGCGACCGGCGTCGATGGCACGGCGGATTTCAGCAAAAGTGCTATCAAAGCGCCGGTTGAATGCCAGCATGACCTTGCCACCCTTGGCCTCGACTTCGGCTGCTGCGCTCTCGCTCTTGGCGATATCGAGGTCGATCGGTTTTTCGCAAAGCACGGCCTTGCCCAGCTCGATGGCCTTGAGCATGAAACCGACATGAGTGTCGGTCGGCGTGCCGATGACGATGGCATCCACGTCCGATCGGGCAATTGCGGCCATGGCATCAGTCATGGCTTCGGCGCCATGAGCCTTGGCCACCGACTGGGCGGCATCGGCGAACGGATCAGCGACGGCGACCAGTTTGGCCTTTGGATTGGCGGCAACGCTGGCGGCGTGGATCTTGCCGATACGGCCTGCGCCGAGAACTGCGATATTTACCATGGTTTCTATACTCGTGCTCTATATCGGAGCTGCCGCTCCAGTTGGTTTAGTCGGCAGGAAATTGGATGGCGCGAAACTGCTGCATCGTCGTGTCGAAGGCGCGTTGCGCGGCGATTTCGAGCGGCAGATGTCGGTGATAGGCCGAGATCACCTCGACGCCGTAATAGCCGCGATAGCCCACGTCGATGATGGCCTGAATCTGGGAGGCGATGTCGATCGTGCCCTCACCGCATAGGCGTCGATAGTGGGTGGAGTCGTTGAACAACCCGCCCAAAACCTCCGGCCCCGCGTCGTCGAGTTCGACGGCGCGCAGGAAATGCTTCGGAATCTTGCGGATGTCAGCAGCCGTCATGCCGCCACGTTGGATGTGCCATGTATCGACCAGCAGACCGCCATTTGTAGTGCCCAGGCCTTCAAAAAGCGCAAGCGCGCGATCGATAGTGCTGACGCTGGCGAACGGCAGGAACTCAATGACGATATCAATGCCCAATGGAGCAGCCCGCTCGCATATGCCGACCAAAGCCGCGCGCATCGCAGTAATATTGGGCTCACCTTCTTCGAAAACCCCTCCTCCGATCTTGATCTTTTCGATACCCAAATCGGCGCTGATTTCGAGCATGCGATCATAAGCGAGATTCGAACCTCGCAGTTTTTCGCCGTCGAGGTGCCAGTCCACGAGGAATTCCAACTCGACATGGCGGATACCGTTATCAGCGAAGATCTGCTTGACAGTCGACAGCCCGTATTGGGTGATGGAGGCATTCATGTCGTCGAGGACGAAACCCATGCCGCGCCAACCGATGCGACCGGCAACTTCGGCGCGATCCCTAAGTGAGAACGGGCTGATCTCGCTCGGCGCACCGGGATAGACGGCGCCACTGACCGTCCAGTAGCTGGCGCAGAGTTCGATGTCTTCGATCTTCATTTCGGCAGCCCTTCGAGTGTTACTTGCTGCATGTTCGGTGGCGCGCCCGAACCGGGCGCACCGCTTGGATCAGAACGACTGCTGGCCCGTGGCCTTTTCGATTAGTTTGTCTATCGAGACGGCAAGGACGAGCAGCAGGCCGGTGACGATGAGCCGAACTTCGTTCTCGACGCCCATCAGGTTAAGGCCATTGCTGACGGTGCCAATTACCAATGCACCAAGCAAGGCTGCATGGATCGATCCCCGGCCACCGAAAAGGCTGACACCGCCTATGACCGCCGCTGCGATGGACTCCAGCAACAAGGTGCCGCCACCGACACCGCCACCGGAGAAAACACCGACGCCCAAGGTGCGAGATGCCGAAATGACACCAGCCAGCGCTGCAATACCGCCGGCGATCGCATAGGCCGCCATCTTGATACGCGATACCTTAATACCGGAGCGACGAGCTGCTTCTTCGTTGTTGCCGACGGCGTAGAGGTACAAACCGAACTGGGTTTGGGTCAGGACGTAGCCCCCAATCCCCAGCAGAACCGCAAAGATGAGTACAACCAGCGGGATACCCTGGCTCGCGGTGAGTATGGCAACCACAATCGCCCCGAAAGCAGCAGCGGCGACGGTAGGGAGTAAGACGGTCTGAAGCAGTGGGGCAGCTAGTTCCGCCCTTCTGCGTCGAACGCTGTTCGACAAAGCGAGTGCGGCAAATGCCAGCACGCCGAGAACGAGGACGAACCATGCCCACACGCCGGTGATGTTGGTGAGAGCGATGCGCTCGATGCCCGTGCCCTGAAGGGTGTAGCGAGCCGTCGCCGGTAGAAGGATCAATTGGATCCCGTTGAGCGCCAGGCCCAGCCCAAGAGTGACGACGAAGGACGGAACGCCGACGAAAGTTACCCAGCGGGCTGAGAAGCTTCCGATGATGGCGCCAATGAGAATCGCTACCGGAACAGCAGCGAAAGGCGAGAAGCCATACTCAACGATGACCTTCGCCATCAAAACGGAGGTGACGCCGTTGATTGCAGCAATCGACAGATCGATTTCCTTAACCAGCAGGACGAACATCAGGCCAAGTGCCATGATGCCGACCACAGTACTCTGAACCAACAGGTTAGACAGGTTCCTGGGCGTAAAGAACACGCCGTTCTGGAAAGAGAAGAAAATCCAAAGCGCCACCAAGCCGATGACGATCGGCAAGGCGCGTAAGTCATTGGACAGGAGTTCGCCAAAGGTTCGGCGTTGAACAGGGGCTTGCGCGGCCATTACGTTTGCCATCGCGGTCTCCTCGAGTTGGATGTTCGCGGCTAGCCCGCGAGATTGACGCCTTCGTTGCCGCCCACCATGGCGTTCACGACCTGCTCGCCGGTAACGTCCTTGGATTTGAAGCTTGCAACGTTGGTGCCAAGACGCATGACCTCGATACGGTCGGTGGAATTGACGACGAAATGGTGGATGTCATGGCTCACAACGACGATACCGAGACCCTGATCGGCCAAGGTCCGAATGAGAGTAGCAACTCCCTCGGCGGCGGAGTGGCTCAAAGCTGCTGTGGGCTCGTCGAGAATAACGACCTTGGGCGTCCACAGGATCGAACGCGCGATGGCGATATTCTGGCGCTGGCCACCAGACATGGCTCCCACCGGCCGGGTCAGTGATAGGTTGCCCAACCGCATACGGGTGAGAAGTTCACGAGCGCGCACTTCGCTTTCGGCGCGGCGGATCCTACCGCCGCTCCACCACGGCCCTCGCAGCTCGCGACCCAAAAAAAGGTTCTGGACCGCATCCAAATTCGCGCAGAGCGAAAGGTCCTGATAGACCGTCTGGATTCCGAGGGAAGACGCGTCCGTAGGCTTGTTGACCTGGACCGGCTTGCCCTCGAATTCGTAGTCTCCCGCGTCCATCGTATGGGCGCCTGCCATAACCTTGACGAGAGTGGACTTTCCAGCGCCGTTGTCGCCGACGAGCGCGACGATCTCGCCCGGGTACACCTCGACTGAAGCACCGCGCAGCGCATGCAGCGAACCGAAGTGCTTCTGGACGTTTCGCAGAGAGACCAGAGGTGTCTCGTCCGTGCGGGATATGGTTGGTCGTTCGACCGCGAGTGATGTCATGGTTTCCTCCCCAGGATGGGACGGAGCGGGCGGGAGGCCACCCGCTCCGGCTACTACAGGTTTGCCTTACAAACTTCGGTGGTTTCGATGCCTTGGCATATATCTGCCCAGGTCCACACGCCGGCACTCACCACGTCACTCAAGTTGTCGATGGTGATGTTTTGGACTGGCAGGAGTACTGCAGGCACATCCATGTAGGTATTGTTTACGACACCGTTGGTCGCATCAGCGGGGACACCGTGACCTGCGAGAATGGAGGCGGCAATCGTGGCCGCTGCGGTTGCTTCGACCTTGAGATCCTTCAGCACCGAATTGTCCTGCCAGCCCTGGGCGACATAGCGCAGGGCTTCGACGGTCGCGTCCTGGCCCCCCGTTACGACCTTCTCGCCCGGCTGGAAACCCTGGCTGATCAATGCGGCCACAGAGCCGCCGGTGGTCCCATCGTTCATGCCGATGAACACATCGACGTCGCCGCCAGTTTTGGTGAGGCAATCCTCAGCGAAAGACTGGGCCAGCGTCGGGTCCCAATTCTGCGTGTACTGCTCGCAAACGACCTCAACTTTGCCGGAGTCGATCAGAGGCTGAAGAAATTCGTTCTGGCCGGCCTCGTACTGGCCGGTACCGTACTCACCTTGGTTCCCCTTAACGCGAGCCACCTTAACCGGGGATTTGTCCAGACCATCGATCAGCTCGGCAGCTCGGCGACCCTGTTCCTGGCCAACTGCCAGAGAGTCGAATACAACGTGTGCTTCAGCTTTGCCGCCAACGGCGTCGTGGTCATACAGCACGACAGGCACGCCTGCTGCTTCAGCAGCGGCGAGGCCACCGGCGACCAGGTTGGCGTCCGCGGATGTCAGAAGAATGAGACTGGCACCTTGAGCGATCGCATCTTCGATTTGTCGCTGCTGCAGCTGCGGATCACCCTGCGCGTTCTGGACGGTTACCTGAGCGTCGGGAGCAACCTCTTTCATCGCCTCCACGAAGAATGGCGCATCACGGCTCTCGAAGCGAATGGTGGTGGTATTTGGCAGCAGGAAAAAAACCTTACCTGCGTCCTGAGCCTGCGCCGCGCCTGTGAGGGCTGTCGTGGCGATCAGGAATGTGGACAGTAGTCCCTTCATGTCGTTTCCTCCCTAGGAATGTCTGGCTGTGCTGATGGGCTTGATGCCATTCTTGGTCGCCGCCAGGTGCGACGCTGCACATGACCTAACATTCACTCTGTGCGAGACAAACTGCTCTCTTTGGGAAACATTATTGCAGGATTCGCAAAAAACTATCTTGTCCAGCTTTGCTCGAAATCCTCCGCTCGGAATCGTTCAACGAGGAAATCGATAAATAGCCTGGTCCGTAGCGGGACAAATGACTTGCTTGGATAGGCAATGTTCATTGTAAGCCTCGGCAAATCCCAATCATCAAGTACCCTCACGAGCTGCCCGGATCGGAGATCATCTTCAATAATATAGGTCGGCTGCGCCAGAATCCCGAGGCCGTCGCGAGCAGCCTTGACGATCAACTGCCCATCATTGGCGATCACTGCTCCATCGACTTTTACAGGCACTTGTTCTTCGCCGCGGCGGAAGCTGAACTCATTCCAGTTGTCGGCCAGCGTGTAGAGGATCAAATCGTGATTGATGAGCTCCGATGGGTGCGTTGGAGTGCCTCTGCGATCCAGATAGTCAGGTGAGGCAGCGAGCAAACGCCGAGTCTCACCCAAGCGACGTATGGTAATGGAACTGTCAGCTTCGACCCGTCGTGTCCGGATGGCTAAATCCAGTCCGTTCTCGATGATGTCGTAATACCGGTTCGACGAGATGATCTCGATGGCAAGCGCTGGGTACAACTGCCTGAATTGCGCCACGACAGGCATCAGGTGCAACAAAGAAAACGATAAAGAAGCACCGATCCGCAATATGCCCGTTGGTGCGTGAGACCGTGCAGTTACATTTGCTTCGGCCGCTTCCCACGTCGCAAGAAGATCCAGCGCATCCGCATAGAGCACTTCGCCTTCGCTTGTAAGGCTTAGTTGGCGGGTTGACCTCTGCACGAGCCTTGCTCCCAGGCGGGCCTCAAGGTTCATCAGATGCCGACTAATCCCAGACACCGAAAGGTTCAGAGCACTTGCCGCGCGGGTCATGCTCCGTTCTTCAGCAATTTTGGCGAAAACCTGAAATTCCGTCCAGCGGTCCATCTGAATCCTGACATTCTATTACGCCCGATCAAGCAATCGAAAGCCGCAGGTGAACGCAAGTGGGGTGAGTGCTGCCTCGCACAGCAACTGGCAGCGTTTATCGGCAGCTTTCGGGTATTTGCCATGTCGGATCGAATGACCGCAATGGGGTCGGCAATTGTCATCCGCGACCTTGCCATAATCGTTTCTCCCACGGCCATTTCGGCCGAAGGATAAATGGAATGGGTATCTCACAATATGACCCTGCTGCGGCAGGGAGGCCTACTTGGAATACGGGCCGGCAGGTTGACGCCAAACGGGCTTTTAAAGTCAGGCAGATTTGGTCGATCCGCTTCTTTCTCGATCGGGAGGGCCGGATGAGAGACCGGGCGCTCTTCGACCATCCGATCTCGATCGATGGTGATCCAACAGAAAACAGGTCGACCCGTGCAGTTTGAGGTCACATCAGACACGAGAGTCGGCCTGCTCGCTTGGCTTGAGCGAGGAGGCGGCAATGTCGAAGATTTCGCGTTCCCCCGCCGCGTCCATCCCAATAACCACCTGAGCGCACGTCAATACGCTAGGCACGTCGACGAATGGGTGACGGCCATCGGCCTTACGACGGAGAAATACGGGACCCATTCGTTGCGTCGAACGAAGGCGTCTCTGATCTACAAGGCGACTGGTAACCTGCGAGCTATCCAGATTTTGCTCGGGCACAGCAAGATCGAGAACACGGTTCGTTACCTGGGCGTAGATGGTGCCTTGTCGTTGTCTGAAGCAACTGAGATCTGATCTAAGCTACTTCGCTGATGGCGATTGTAATCACCGTCGGCGAAGCGCCCCATATGCGTCATTCAACCAGAATTTTGATCCACCAAAAGCTGTCGCCCCGCGAAGGCTCCTACCGCAGGAAGCCTGTGCTTTTGTGTCAGTCTGCATCTGCTCCGGTGAAGCAGAACGCGAACTCAGGCTGTATGTCGAAGCAACAGGTCAGGTTCGTCGGTTCAGAAGGGTTCATGAGCCAGTAAGACCTACCGAAATAAAGTGCACGCCATCCAGGGGAGTGAATATGGTCCGAAGTGATTTCTTGTTGTCTGGCGCAGCTTTACTGGCGACCGCGTTGACGGTCACGACGGCTATGGCTGATCCGATAGAGCGTTATGCCGAATTGCAGGCCGTCGGTGAGGCAATCAATGATCCGGACCCGCTGATGCGCCTCGCATTGCTGGAGGAGATCATCGAGAAGGGCGACGCAACCGAGGTTCAACTGGCAATCCGGACCGCCTTTAGTATCGACGATCCCAATATTCGTAGTCTTGGCCTGCGGACGCACTTCGCCAGCTTCCGAAATCTTACCGTCACAGCAGAGTATCCTGCTGAAATCCAAGCGGTACTGGATGGTGAAAAGGAGGCGGAGATCAAAGCCGTACGAGACGCCTACAAGGCCCAGTTCGACTTCATGGAGTCCCTGGGTCAGGTGTTCAAATTCAGTGTCGAGTATTCTGACCCTTCAGACCTGGAATTCGCCGTCTATTCTCTCAATAGAAATCCTCAAAAAGTGGAGTCGCCGACGGGCGCAGGCAATATCCGGGGCGCGCTGATCACCCTGCAGTCGGCGATAAAGCTATCAGCGAGCTATTCGCATGTGTGGTATCGATGCACATTCGAGTTTTCGGAATATGTAGGTTTCACGGTCAAGGGCATTGGGTCATGCGACTATAACAAGACTTTGCCGTTTCCGGTCACCCTGCATCTGTTCGAGCCAGACGAAGGCTGACTCCTAGAAGATTTGCAGCGTCTGCAGCTTGATCGGGTCGATGTTATCGGCACCCGCATCAATGGCAAAGGTCAGCTTGACCCGGTCCACGCGTCGGGGCGCGAAGCGGCATTCCATGTTGGGCGCAGGCGCACAGTTTTGCGCGAACAGAAAGCCGGAACGCCCATCGGCCACCTCCACTGAAATGGCGCTGGTTTCCTCAGGCCATTCGCCATTGACCGTGACTCCGTTGACCACAGTGCGCTGAGGCAGCCGCAGCACCATTACGACGCGGTCCGGTACGGGGAGCAGGTGCAACTCCCCCGAGCCAGCCATGAACTGGCTCAAGCCGGTTTCCGCCGATGCGGCCTTGCCGGCCAACACAGTCACACTGCTCAATAAACCGGTCCACTCGGAGGCTTCCGGCGCAGATGTGGGCGTGGTCGCCAGCTTCTGCAATTCGGCTGCGATGAGGTCAAAACGCAGGGCGATGCCGATGCCGGTCTCCGAATCCACTTCAAGCAGCATGCCGACTGGTCGCCCGCTGACCAGCACCGCGCCGCCGCTCATGCCGCGGTGAAAGCCCTCGCTGCCAGCAGAGGGTGCGATGGCAATTACGGCCCCGCCATCGGAGTCGCGAGAGGTGGCGCGTTTGTCCACCGCCAGCATCTGCCGTTCATAGGATGTGGCTATGACCAGCGTGGCGCTTTCCATCCGATCGACAATGGTTTGGATCGAGGACGTGCTTAGCCGGCTTTGCGTGCAGCCGGCGAGCGGCAACTCGCCCTGGACCTGGATGAAGGCCAGGTCCAGGGCGTCGGCTGCGGCCACTGGGTCACTGGTGGCGTGCTGACGGCCGAAACTGTCGAGCAGATCGGGCGCGATAAGTACGCCATTCTCCGACTCAATAACGTGGCGCGGCGTGGCTACCATGCATTTGCCGGAGCGGTCGAGAAAGAGCCAACCCAAGCCGAAATCATTGTTGCCCCGGCTGAGCATCACGGTCTCGGCCGGCGATGGTGCGACCATGCCTGCGCCGATAACACAGGCTAGGGACAGGCTCCGCAGGGATTTCCACAAACGGTCAGTCATCGTCTTTGCTCCGCGAGGTCGCGAGACCGACGAGGTCGATCATGATGGGAAACAGCAGAAAGAAGATCAGCAGCGACAATTGCGCCCGCAAAATATTGGGATCGCTCAGGGCCTGGGCAAACAGGCCGATCTCGACCCGGCTGGGTTCCAGGCGGCCGCCGGGGGCGATGATCTGCAAGAGAGGCGTTTCGGTGGTCAGGCGCACGTCGAGTCCGGTGTCGGCGGCGCTGTTCACATAGCCGAAAAAGGCGGATTCCTCGGGTGGTACCTGTGCATCGCCGCGCTCGGCGCCGTTCGACCAGATCCAGCCGCCGGGCGGAATGGTCATCGGCTGTGACGAGGCGGCGTAGAGCGCACCGCCGCTTCCGAGCCAGCCAAGGTCGATGGTGCGGCCAAATACTTCGAGCGTGCCCGAGAGCAGCATGGGACCGATGCCTTCGCTGCGCACAGTAAAGGTGTCGCCGACCTGGCCGGGGCCCCAGACAGGCAGGGTCGCGGGTGGCTTGCCGGGACATGTCGTATCGGCCACAAGGCTTATCATCCCAGCAAAGGTGGCGCCCGTGCCAAGGGTGCCGCCGGCGCTGATGGTGACGATCAGCGCGCTGCGGGCTTGACGGATATATTCGACGACACTGTCCACCTGGGGCGTCAGGGTGCCGGAGGCACAAAGGCCCTCCAGACTGGCGTCGTCGGCCAGACCGATGCGCATACCATCGGTGAGGAAACTGGCAAGGTTGGCATTGAACACGCGATAGCGGACATATTCGCTGTGTGCCTGGACGACCGTCAGCGTCTGCGGCCCGCCCAGTGCACTGAAGCCAAGCGTTGTCAGCAGGGTGATGGCGATCGACAGCCCTAAGGCAGCGCTGACGCGACCCCAGGCCAGTCTTGCCGTCAGCCTAGTCCAGATTGATAGCATAGCTCTGCTCTACGGACTGGCCGGTGAGGCCTTTCACGGCCACTTTGAGTTGGTAGGTGCCGTGGTCGAGCATCTCGGGCAGAGCGAGCTTGCAGATGTGGGAATAGGTCACTTTGGAGCCGCCCTCGGGCTTTTCGCATATGCCGTTTTCGCCGACAGGGCCGCCGTCGTTTTCGAGCCAGGCGGATGGACGGCCCTGGCTGACATTGATGAAGGCCACCAGCGGTGCGCCGGGCTGGCGCTCTCCGAACAAGGCGGGCATCAGCAGCTTGCCACTGGTCTCGGCGCAATCGTCGGACTGAGCGGCCAGCAAGAGCAGTCCGTCGACGCCATAATCGGCCAATTGCTCATCATAGGAGGTGGGCAGGGGAATGACTGGGGGCGCAGAGAAGGCGCCAGCGGCATTATAGAGATTTGCCGCCCAATAGCGGCCATCTTCCGTAGTGAGCCGCACGCAGACCATGCCTGTGTCGTCAGCGGGATAGATCAGTCGGACCTGCGAGAGATTGAGCGTCTGTTCGCCGCCATCGAGAGCGAGGCCGGTGAGGAACTGTCCGCTGACCTTTGTATTGCCGGCAAAGCGCTCATTGAAGCCGGAGGGATCGGCCAGTTCAAGTGATGTGGATTCCTGTCCATTCACACCCGTAATCGCCACAGCCAAACTCAGGACAGCACACACTATTACGGTTGTTTTCATCACGGCCTCCTGCCTTTGGCGACTTAAACAGGAAGGGAGCTAAGACTTCGTTGAAACAAGGCCTGAAATGGAAAATGGAGCCTATCGTTCAGGCTGCCCTGCTGGTCCTATCTAGCGACGAAACCTTATTCCTTTAAGCTTGGGAGCGTTGTGAGCGGTCAACGCCCCGAAACTTGTCCGGCAACAAGGCGCCCCATTCCAGCCGTCCAACCAGCCATCGCTATTTCCCGAAAGCTGCCGATGCCTGGTCGCACCGTGCTAGACGATTTGGGACCGGACTAGATGTAGAATTTGAAGGGCTGTGGGTGTTTTCTTTTCGCAAAGCCCATCGTCAAGTCGGTTCCGTCGTTACGAAGGCTTGTAGTCGATACCGTCGATATCTCTTTTTTGGGGAGATGCGGGACGATCTTGCGCCTAATCAGCTGGTACTGGGATAACCGGGACGTAGTGCGGAGGCACACTAAGCGCCGTAGAAAGCCATGTTCGTTGCGTTTCTCGTGGGTAGTCAACGAAGGGCTCCGTGAGAATGTGGCCTAGCTGTTCTTCTATCTTGGCGATATCCGTGGGATCGGCGAGAACCTGATCCAACGTGAAGTCGAACACCTCCAGAAAGTCATGCGAGCGCATCGCGCCCTTCTGGGAATACGCCTCCTCTTCGACCTTCTTCATAGGGATTTGCAGTTGATATGCCCATTCCCGACGGTCTGCCTCCGCCAGAGCTTGGAATGCAAACCTTTCTGGTCCAGCAGCACGGTGGTTAGGCGCTCGACGAAGGATGGGTCGGCCAGGGCAGCGTCGATCGCATCCTTTTTCTGCATAGTGTCAATCATCAATGACGTGAACGCCGCCGCTGCTCTTGACTGTTGCACTGACGAGAGACCCGCTACCCCATCGGGCAACTGGCTTCCGTCCAAGTTTGAATCGAGTTCTTGCCTGAAGTCATCGACGAGTAGGTACTGATCAGCAAGATAAAGCGTTACCGGATCGGTGGTTGGATAATACTGACTTGTTTGACGGCAGTGCGGACGCATATAGGCGTTCCTCTGCACATTGAAACTGGCTTCCGCAGTATGCAGATCGAAGCAATCTACTCCCATTGCGGCGAGGCGGGGTTTAGGCCCCACCATCCCTCACCAACAACCTAGCGAGCCGTCTGCGCCGCCTCGGCGAAGGCCGAAGAACCAAGCGTCATCTCGGCGTAACACACCACCAGTTCTGGCTTCATACGGCCATAGGAGTGAGTCTCGATCAGGTCTCTCCCAATCTTCGTCGCAACGCACAGCGCCTCTTCGGCTCAGGTAAGATTGCCCATAGCCAAGGCGGCAGCAGCAACGGATTTCTCTGCGTCGATACGAGCGGGAAGCGCGCGGCCAGCGTTGAGTGTCGGCACCTCGGATTGTAGAAGCGCTCGATATAGTCGAACACATCGACCTTGGCATCGTCTCTCGTGCGATAGACCTTCCGAGCAGTGCGTTCGGTCTTGAGCGAGGAGAAGAAGCTCTCCATCGCCGCGTTCTGCACCTCAAAACGATCCACTGGATCGTTTTGCCCGCGATCGCGGATCGGTTTGAACTCCAAGACATTGCCAGACCGGCTCATCGAGCAGGTGATGCCATGATCAGCCATCAGCCGCTGGAACTGCTCGGATGTATATTGGGCGGATTCAACCGGTCGTCGCAACACCCCAATCATGGAGGTGTTCATGGGACGACCCGCGGGATGGATGCAGGAGTTGACGGGGCGAGGAGCAATGCGCTCGCCAGGTGCACCGTCGCTTCGTCGCGAGATCGAACGACGATTCTGGGAACAGATCGCGACCGGCATCACGAGTGAGAGGGCCGCAGAGGCGGTCGGGGTGTCGCAAGTTGTTGGCACCCGCTGGTTCCGTCATCGTGGCGGGATGCCATTGTTCATGTCGAGACCCATATCCGGGAGATACTTATCGTTCGCTGAGCGAGAGGAGATCGGACTTCTCTGGGCCCAAGGCGTCGGGGTGCGCGAGATCGCCCGTCGCATCGGGCGTAGCCCGTCCTCGGTCTCGCGAGAGCTGAGACGGAACGCTGCAACGCGTGGCGGGAAGCTCGAGTATCGGGCTTCGGTCGCACAGTGGAAGGCGGAACTGGTGGCCAGAAGACCAAAGCCGGCGAAGCTGGTGACGAACCCACGTTTGCAACACTACGTCCAAGACCGCTTGGCGGGCAAGATCCAAGCCCCTGACGGCCGTGAGATTGCAGGCCCTCAGCAGGCACCGTTCAAGGGGCGCAACAAGCCACATCGCGGTGACAGGCAATGGGTCAATGGGTGGTCGCCCGAACAGATTGCCAATCGGCTGCAGATCGACTTCCCGGAGGACAAGTCCATGCGCATCTCACACGAAGCCATCTATCAGGCCCTCTACATCCAAAGCCGAGGTGCTCTCGAACGCGAGTTCGTCGGCTGCCTGCGCCGCGGCCGGGCGTTGCGCATCCCGCGGGCCAGGGCTCAAGCCAAGGCATGGGCACACGTCAGCGACGCGGTGATGATCACCAAACGCCCCGCAGAAGTAGAAGACCGTGGGGTGCCCGGACATTGGGAGGGTGACTTGATCATCGGCTTGAACCGGTCCGCAATCGGAACCCTTGTCGAGCGCTCAACTCGCTTTACCAGCTTGGTCCATCTGCCTCGAGAGAAAGGCTACGGGGTGGTTCAACGCACCAAGAACGGCCCGGCGCTGGCCGGCTATGGGGCCATCGCCATGGCCAATGCGCTCAAGGACACCATGAAGGCTCTGCCTGCCCGACTGTGGCGGTCATTGACCTGGGACCGTGGCAAGGAGCTATCCGACCATGCTCGGTTCACGAACGAGACCGGGGTGAAGGTCTTCTTCGCAGCTCCCCGCAGTCCATGGCAGCGCGGTACGAACGAGAACACCAACGGCCTTTTGCGGCAATACTTCCCGAAGGGCACCGACCTGTCGCGCTGGACTGCCCAAGAGATTCAAGCCGTAGCCCACACGCTGAACAACAGACCACGAAAAACCCTTGCCTGGAGGACACCAACTGAAGCCTTGAACGAATATCTGAAAGCTGGACAATAACCCAGTGTTGCGACGACCGGTTGAATCCGCCTTGGCTGCCCTGGTCGGAGTGGTGCAGCAGGCTGTCAGGCTTGCCGCGACGCCCGATGGCCATGATCAGCGCATCGGTGACCAGTTGGGCGGCCATGGATGAACTCATCGACCAACCCACCACCCGGCGGGAGTAGAGGTCGATCACCACCGCCACATAGAGCCAGCCCAGGGCCGTCCAGATGTAGGCGGTCAATATCCGAGCGCCTGGCCTTCGCGTTGGTTGCTGCCCTGGTACCGCGCGGCAAGATCTGCGGTAGCTCGAGCCATGAGGGTCACGTCGGTGCCAACAGCGACGAAGGTCGCGCCCAGCGCGATGTATTTCTTTGCCAGTTGCTCGTCGGAGGTCAGGATACCCGCCGGCTTGCCAGCGGCAATGATGCGTAGCAGGCCGGATTCGACCGCCTTCTGCACCTCGGGGTGGCCGGGATTGCCCAGATGGCCGAGATCGGCGGCGAGGTCGGCGGGGCCAATGAAAATGCCATCCACACCCTCGACTGCGGCGATGGCCTCGATATTGTCGAGGCCCCTTGCGGTTTCCACCTGCACAAGAAGGCAGATCTGCCCGTTTGCGGTGGTAAGATAATCACCTACCCTATTGTAGCCGCTGGCGCGGGCAAGCGCGGCGCCCACACCACGTACGCCATGGGGCGGATAGCGGGTTGCGCGGACCAGATTCTCGGCCTGCATGGCGGACTCCACCATCGGGATGAGCAGCGTCTGCGCACCAATGTCGAGCAATTGCTTGATGATCCAGGTTTCGCCAATGGGAGGGCGCACTGCTGCATGACTGGCGGAAGCAGATATGGAGCGCAATTGCGCGGCGATGGTCGGAATGTCGAACGGGGCATGTTCAGCATCCACAAGCAGCCAGTCGAAACCTGCACCGGCACAGAGTTCGGCGGTGGTCTCGTTGGCAAGACCTAGCCAAAGGCCAAGTTGTAGCCGGTTCTCGGCGAGCGCTTTCTTGAACGGATTGATGGGTGCGGGCATGTTCTGGCCTATGCGAAATAAACGGATACGGTCCCCATGGGACCGAAATCGGCAATGATCGTGTCGCCATGGCGGGCTTCGACCGGGCGGATGAAGGAGCCGGACAGCACCGTTTCGCCCGCCTTTATCGCGCCGCCATAAAGCGAAAGACGATTGGCCAGCCAGGCAACGCCCGCAGCGGGATGATTGAGCACGCCAGCCCCAAGGCCCGTTTCTTCTACCTGACCGTTGCGGGAGACGATGGCGCCGACCCAGCGCAGATCGACCGCATCGGGACGCATGGGACGACCGCCGGTGACGATACCGGCATTAGCGGCATTGTCGGCAATAGTGTCGAAAATGGTGCGGGCTTTGCCTGTCTGTTTATCGAGCCGTTGCACGCGGGTATCGAGAATTTCGAGCGAGGGGACGACATAGTCAGTGGCGTTGAGAACGTCGGTTATGGTGACATTTGGCCCGGCAAGCGGGGCTTTCATCACAAAGGCGATTTCGGCTTCGACGCGAGGCTGGATGAAGCGGTCCGGCGGGATGGTGGCGCTATCGGGGAAGAACATGTCGTCCAGAAGGACGCCTGAATCGGGAATATCGATATTGAGCGCATATTGCATGGCCTTGGAGGTGAGGCCGATCTTCCAGCCTCTGGCGGTGCGACCAGCGGCAAGCTTGAGCCGGATCAACTCAGCCTGAACTGCATAGGCGTCGTCCATTTCCGCATCGGGATGGTTCTGGCTGAGCACCGGGGTCTGGATGCGGGCCTGTTCCGCCTCAAACAGTTTTGCTGCAAGGTCGCGGACCTGTTCTGACGTGAGGCTCACAATACGACCTCGTCAGCGATTGGATTGCGCAGAATGCCGATGCCCTCGGCCTCCACCTCGACCACATCACCGGGCTTCAGCCAAATGGGTGGATCGAAGCGGGCGCCGGCCCCGGTCGGAGTGCCAGTGACGATGACATCGCCGGGAACGAGAGTGGTGAAGGTAGAGATATAGGCAATGAGCTTGCGGAACGGAAAGGTCATCCGGCCAGTGCGGTCGGATTGGCGCACTTCGCCATTGACGCGGGTTTGCAGCGCTATATCGGCCAGTTGGCTCTCGTCACTGTAGGGCACCAGCCAGGGGCCGATAGAGCCGGTGCCATCGAAATTCTTGCCCTGCGTCACGTTGAACTTGGCGTGGCGCACCCAGTCGCGGATCGTGCCTTCATTGCACAGAGTCAGCGCGGCGATGTGATCAAGTGCATCCGCCTCGGCAATGCGGCGGCCACCTTTCCCGATGACGATGACGACTTCGCCCTCGTAATCGAGTTGCGGGGATTCAGGCGGGCGGTTGAGCGGCACGCCATGACCCACAAAGGAGCGGGCAAAGCGGGGGAAGAGCGACGGATTGGGCGGGGCGGCCTGACCGTCCTTATATTCCTCATTGCGGTCGGGATAATTGACGCCGACGCAGATGATCTTTTCAGCATCCGGGACCGGGATGGCATAGGTGATCTCGTCCAGCGCGAAATCGACTGCGCGGCCCGCGCCAGCGTCAGCGAGTTTTTGCAGCGCGCCATCGGCGATCGCCGCTTTCAGACTTGGCCAGACCTGACCATGACGCGCGGACAGATCGACAAAGCCATTGTCCAGCACGAGGCCATAGCGGGTGGCGCCTGCTGCGAAGACGGTCGCAAGGCGAGGGAAAGCGGTCATGTTCAGGCTCCTATGCCGCCGAGGCAGACATATTTGATCTCGGTGAATTCCTCGATGCCATAGCGCGAGCCCTCCCGGCCAAGGCCAGAGGATTTGACCCCGCCAAACGGGGCTTCGGCGGTGGAGATGAGGCCGGTATTGACCCCGACCATGCCGTATTCGAGGGCCTCGGCAACGCGCCAGACGCGTGACAGGTCGCGGGCGTAGAAATAGGATGCGAGGCCAAACTCGGTGTCATTGGCCTGGGCGATCACATCGGCCTCGTCCGTGAAGCGGAAGAGCGGCGCGACGGGGCCAAAGGTTTCCTCGCGGGCCACGGCCATTGCGGGCGTGACGCCGGTGAGAACAGTCGGCTCGAAAAACGTGCCGCCCAGTTGGTGGCGCTTGCCTCCGGTGGCGACAGTGCCGCCCTTGTCGAGGGCGTCGGCAATATGTTCCTCGACCTTGTCGACAGCCTTGTCATCGATCAGCGGCCCCAGCACCACACCTTCGTCAAACCCATTGCCGGTGCGCAGGCCAGACACCGCCTTGGCGAGCTTTTTGGCAAAGGCATCATAGACGGCATCTTGCACATAGAGACGGTTGGCGCAGACGCAGGTTTGGCCATTATTGCGGAATTTGGCGATCAGCGCGCCTTCGACAGCCGCGTCAAGATCGGCGTCCTCGAAGACGATGAAGGGCGCGTTGCCGCCCAGTTCGAGCCCCAGTTTCTTGATGGTGGGCGCACATTGCTTGTAAAGCTCGGCGCCCACTTCTGTGGAGCCGGTAAAGGTCAGTTTGCGTACCAGCGGATTGGATGTCATCTCGCCGCCGATGGCGCGCGCCGAGCCGGTGATCACACTGAAAAGGCCCGCCGGAATGCCGGCGCGTTCGGCCAGAACCGCCAATGCAATTGCAGAAAATGGCGTCTGGCTGGCTGGTTTCAGCACCATGGCGCAGCCTGCCGCAAGGGCGGGACCGGCCTTGCGGGTGATCATGGCATTGGGGAAATTCCACGGGGCAATCGCCGCGACGACACCTATGGGTTGCTTGAGCACCATAATGCGTTTGTCTGGCTGATGGCCGGGAATGATGTCGCCATTGATGCGGCGGGCTTCCTCAGCAAACCATTCAATGAAGCTGGCCCCATAGGTGATCTCGGCCTTGGCCTCGGCCAGCGGCTTGCCCTGCTCAGCCGTGAGGATAGCCCCAAGATCGTCCCGATGCTCAATCATCAGATCGAACCAGGCGCGCAGAAGATCGGAGCGCTGCTTGGCAGTGCGAGCGGCCCAGCCTTTGCGCGCGGCTTCGGCCGCATCAATAGCGCGGCGCGTCGCCTCGGCAGCCAGATCGGGCACATGGCCGATGATCTCGCCCGTCGCCGGATTGGTCACGGCAATGGCTTTGTCACCCTCTGCCGCGATCCACTCGCCAGCCACATAGGCCGCCTGCCGCAGCAGAGACTTGTCCTTGAGATTGGGCACCATGTCGTCACCTCGCCAATTGCGTGATCGTATGGGCCGTGGTGGCAAAGGCGACGTTCTTGGTTTCCATATAGAAATCGAAGGACCAGTCACCACCATCGCGGCCAATACCGGAACTCTTCACACCGCCAAAGGGTGTCGGCAAGTGGCGGGAATTTTCCGAATTGACCCAGACCATGCCAGCCTGGAGCCCATCCGAAAAGCGGAAGGCGCGGGTAAGATCATTGGTCCAGAGATAGCCGGCAAGGCCATATTGCACGTCATTGGCGATGGCGAGCGCATCGGCTTCATCCTTGAAGGGAATAGCCGACAGCACCGGGCCAAACACTTCTTCCTGAGCAATACGCATGTCATTGCGCACATTGGTGAACAGGGTGGGAGTGACGTAACAGCCGCCGCCCGGGCCCTCATGCTTGTTGCCGCCTGCCGCAAGGGTCGCGCCTTCCATCTGGGCGATGGAGATATAGTCGAGCACCTTCTTTTCATGCACCGGATGGATCAGCGGCCCAACAACAGCATCGGGGTCGAGCGGATGCCCGACTTTGATACGTCTGGCGCGGTCGGCGACCATGGCGGTGAAGCGCTCATAGATGCTGTCTTCGACGAGAAGACGCGAGGAGGAGGTGCAGCGTTCGCCATTGAGCGAATAGATCATGAAGGTTGCGGCATCGGCGGCGCGCTCCAGATCCGCATCGGCGAAAACCACGACAGGGTTCTTGCCGCCCAGCTCGAAATGGACGCGCTTGAGCGTATCGGCACCCTGTTTCATGATCATCGAGCCGGTGCGGCTTTCGCCGACAAAGCCGATGGCCCTGATATCGGGGTGCTCGGTGAGTGCCTTGCCCGCATCTTCACCCAGCCCGTTGACCAGGTTCCAGACGCCAGGCGGCAACCCAGCTTCTTCGGCGATTTCCACCAGCAGGCGTGCCGTCAGCGGCGAGAATTCCGCCGGTTTGTGGACGACGGTGCAGCCCGCCGCCAACGCAGGAGCGATCTTCCACGTGGAGAGCATGAACGGCGTGTTCCACGGCGTGATGACGCCGACCGGTCCGATGGGATTGCGCGTGGTCATGTTGATCTGGCCGGGGCCCTGCAGCGATTTGCCATCGCGGGCCTCAGGCGCCTTGTCGGCAAAGAAGCGAAAGTTCTCCGCGCCGCGCAGGGCTGCCTTGGCCATGAATTTCAGCGTCTGGCCGGTATCCATACATTCAACAAACGCGATTTCCTCGGCCCGGGCTTCGATGGCGTCGGCAATTTTGTGCAGGATGGCGCGGCGTGCCTTGCCGCTCATCGCCGCCCATGCCGGGAAGGCAGCCTTTGCCGCCTTGGCAGCCAGATCAATATCGGCAGCCTTGCCATGGGCGACGCGCGCCAAAGGCTTGAGATCGACCGGGGACAGGCTTTCAAAGCTGGTACCGTCGAGTGCGGGCACGGCTTTGCCGTTGATGTGGTTCAGCACGCCATCTTTTTCGAACCGGGCGAGATAGGCCCTGACCTTGGCGAGATTGGTGTCGAGATCGCTCATGGCAATATTCCGTTATTAAGCGCGTAGCCGCGCATGCATGGTGTTGAGCTTCCAGCTCAGGTCCGGGTCGATCTCGCGCACTTCAAGCGACAGGGCGAAGTGCGGCTGAGCGAGCTGGGAGGCAAGAAGCGGCTTGGCGGCGGCGATCAGCGCGTCACCCAATTTTCGTTTTTCTTCGGCCGTGCGGCCGGCACCGAGACGCAGCACCATGTCGATGAAGCCGTTTTCTGGCTGCTCATCGGCAATGGCATAGGCCGTGCATCGGATGGCGCGGACACGCGGTGCACCCCGTTCGACGAGGCCGCTGGCCAAAAGCGCGGCGAGCAGAGCCCGGCACAGGGCCTCGAAATCAACTGCGCCATCCAGATTGGCAGAATATTCCAGCGTCAGATGCGGCATGATCCCGCTCCGTCAAGAAAGGATGAAGTCCAGGGTGAGGGAGCGCCCGGTGCAGAACGCTCCCTCTTGGGGGGACTAGTCGACCCAGGCGGTGACGCGCTTCTCAATCCAGGTGACAACCTGATTGATGATCACCGCAAGGATCATGATGAATACCGAGATGGCCCAGACCGAGGTGAAATCGAACTGTTTGCCAAAGCGGGCGGCCTGTCCCCCGATACCGATCAGGGCGATGAACATCTCGCCATTGACCATACCCTTGACCGCGCGACCCACACCCATGCGCAGACCCGCAATGATCAGCGGGAATGCGTCGGGCAAGACAATCCTGAACACGGTCGTGGTCCGGCTCGCGCCATAGGAGGCGGCCATTTCAATCAATGGCCGGTCCACATTGCGCACGGCGGCGGCGGTGTTGATAATGATGATGAACACCGCATAGATCACCACCACGCTGATCCTTGTGGCGTCCGACAGGCCGAAAATGGCGAACAGGATCGGCGCGAAGATCAGGCCCGGCGTGAACAACATGGCGTTCACGTAGACGTCGAGCGCCGTATAGATCCAGTTGAAGAGACCCATCAGCACGCCGACGACAAGCCCGATCACCAGCGCGATGGCAAAGCCAATCGCAAGGGAAGAAAGGCTGGCAAACAGGTGCTGGGACAGCCCGCCCGTAGTGAACAATTGCACCATGCGCATGAGCACATTGGACAGTGGCGGCAGCCAGGGCTGCTGGAAGACCTGCCCGGCGATTTCCCAGATCAGGGCGATGACCAGCATGCCCGCCCAGTTGACGGTGATGTTGCGAACGAACCGGACGAGGCCGGCTGTCGGGCTATCGCCCGAAACTGCAAGAGCGCTCATGGTCATGCCGCGTTCAGTTCATGGGCCTGCCGCAGCCGGTGCCAGAGATATTCCTTGAGCTCCACAAATTCGGGCAGGCGCTCGACTGCATCGGGATCACGCGGGCGCGGGAAGGTCACGTCGATCACTTCCTCAATGCGGCCGGGACGGGCGGACATCAAGACGACCTTATCGGCCAGCATGATGGCTTCTTCCATGTCATGGGTCACAAAGACCACGGTGCGCTGGTCTTCTTGCCAGATGCGCAGCAATTCTTCTTGCATATAGCGTCGGGTCTGCTGGTCGAGTGCGCCGAACGGCTCGTCCATAAGCAGGACAGGCGTGGATACGACCAGCGCCCGCGCCAGACCGACGCGCTGCTGCATACCGCCAGACAATTCCTTGGGCAGCTTGTTTTCAAAGCCCTTGAGGCCGACCTGCGCGATGGCGGCGCGCGCCTTGTCCTCGCGTTCGGCCTTGTTGCCAACGCCGCGCATTTCGAGACCGAAGGTCACGTTCTGCAAGACGCTGGCCCATGGCATCAGGGCAAAGCTCTGGAACACAATGGCGCTGTCCTGATTGGGTCCATTGACCGGCTTGCCATTGACGCTGATCGAGCCCTGCGTGGGCGTCACGAGGCCGCCAATGGCACGCATCAGCGTGGTCTTGCCGCAGCCGGAGGGACCGAGCAGGGTGACGAATTCGTTCTTCTTGATCTCAAGGTTGACGTTGGAAAGCGCCAGCGTCTTTTCGCGGCCTTCGACGGCATATTGGTGGGTCACGTCAGAGACGGAGATGATGGACATGTCTATTTCCATTGAATGAGGCGGCGCTCCAGCGCCTGCATCAGCAGCGCCAGGATGACGGCCTCGACCATGACGAGGATGGTGGTGGCGTAGAGCAGACCGGCTTTGAAATCGCCGCGATAGTCGAGCAGCAGGGCACCGATGCCGACTGGCAGCATGATCAGTTCGACGATCACCATGCCGGCAAAGGCGCGACCCAGTCCAATACGCAGGCCGGCAAAGACCGCGGGAATGGCGCCGGGGATGAGAATGCGGAACCAAACCTGACGCTCGGAAGCGCCATAGCTTTGCGCCATTTCAACCAGGCTCTTGTCCACACGACGGGCGCCAGCGCGCACATTGGTGGCGATGAAGACCCAGGAGAACAGCACGATGATGACGACCTTGGGGGTCATGCCCATGCCGAGGGCCACCAGCACGACAGGGATCAGGGGGGCGATGGGCAGTGCCAGAGCCAGGGCGATCACCGGGCTCATGGCGGCGTCGATTGCCTTCCAGCGGGCCATGGCCAGACCGAGCGGCACCGAGATAACCACCGATACCGCAAAGCCGATGATCAGCGGCAGATTACTGACCCACAGGGCAGGCCAGATCTCGCCGGTGACGAAGGCCGTCTGGTAGATGGCGGCCATAGTTTCGGTAAAGGTGGGGATGAGAATGGAATCTGCAGCCTCGGCCGCGACCTGCCACAGCATGGCAAAGGCGACGAGCGCAAGAATGCGAACCAGCAGGGCCTGCGGCCCGGTCAGGTCGCGCCGCAGATCGAGAATGGCAATCGGCTTGCCGGATGCGGCGGGTCCGGTACCCACCGCCGGAGAGATCGAACCCGCCATTTATCAACGATCCGCGATAGAGAAGTCGGCAACGCCTTCAGGCGTCAGAGCACCGGGATCAGCGCGGCCCGCTTCCTCGTAAAAGGCAATCGTGTCCTCGACCTGAGCAAGGCTGAGCGCCTTTTCCTTGGGGAACAGTTCGGCTTCGGCCAGTGCGCCGTAGACAGCAGAAACCGTTTCGACACTTGCGCCATCGAGATAGCTCACGGCCAGCTCGGCATAGGCAGTCGGATCGGCATAGATCTTGGCGAACTGATCGTGCAGGGCGTCGACAAAGGCTTCGGTTTCGGCGCGCTCTGCATCCAGGTTCTTGGCGCTGACCACGATGGTCTGGGTCAGCAAGGTGGACTGGGTTTCAGCCAGCAGCGCCAGGATTTTGGCGCGGTCATCTTCACCGCCTGTCGCGGCGATCCAGTCTTCCATACGCACGATGGTGCCGGCGATCTGGCCGTTCAGCAGCGCCGCAGCGCGGTTGGCGGAGCCAGACAGCACCATGTAGTTTGGCGTGATGCCAGCACAATTGTCAGCGATATAGCGATAGAGATGCGCCGTCGTGGTGCTGCCGGTGCTGTGATAGGCAACGATCTGGCCGTCGAGATCGGCACAGGTTTCGAGCCCGGTCTTGGCCAGCACGATGAAGTCGATGCTGTTATTGTTGGACACGATGCGCAGGTCAGCGCCAGCCAGATTGGCGGCAAAAACCGTTGCCGGGCCCATCGAAGCGACCTGAATGTCGCCATTGAGGAGGGCCTGAGTCTGGATGTCGGGCGAGTCGAACTCGATATAATTCGTGGTCCAGCCCTTGGCCTTCATATCTTCGAGCGCGAGAATTGCTGGAATATCGGTGGGGCCGACGCCACCCGGGAAGCCCAGCGTGATGTTGCCAGCGTCCTGCGCGAACACCGATGCGGTTGCAAGCGTAGCGATAGCCACCCCGCCCAGCAGGGTTTTCAGAACCGTTGTCATATTTCCTCCAAGCGCGCTTTGCGCGTCTTTGCTGTTATCGCGCTAGCACAATGCCAGGTCAGTGCGATATATTTAACATGTTAAGTAGATTTCGGATGACCTGTCAACAGGCTTGCACGTCGCGTTGGCTAGCCGTAATCAGCAGCATGGCCGGAGCTTAGGGACCGAAGAGTGCGCTTGCGGTTTTCGGGGAATCCTGAGTGCAGACAGAGAGATAGAACAGCACTCTGCGCTGTGTAGAACACGCGCCGCTCCAGGAAGGGAAAGGGGGAAAGTTTGACGCCAGAAGAAAAAGGGCGCGCATCCGCCGAACAGGAATCGCTGACCATACAGCTGTTGCGCACGCGAGAAGCACTGATGCAGCATTTCCGACCCATGCTGAGCGCCCGCGATGTATCGGAGACGCAGTGGCGCGTCCTGCGCAGCCTTTATGAGCGAGGCGAAATGGAGGCGCTCGAACTGGCGCAGGTTTCCGCCATCATGGCGCCGAGCCTTACACGCATGTTGAAAGTGCTTGAGGAACGCGGCCTGATCGTCATCGTGCGTCACCCCACCGATGGCCGACGCGTGCTGATTTCCATTTCTTCGGCTGGCAAAGATTTCATGCAGGAAGCTCTGCCGGAGATGCAGCGCATATATGGCCGATTGTCATTGGCAATCGACTCGGAACGCATGCGGGCATTGCAAAAGCTCCTGAAAGAAGTTGCCGAGCTTGCGGACTTGCCGCACGCGGATATTGAAACCTGACGCAAGTCGCTGATTCATAGCTTGTCGGTCGCAAGGACTAGACGCCTTTCACTTTGAAGCAGCAAGGACAAGCGCTGTAGGCGACAGAGCGGGCTAGCCGACGTTGGCATCGGCAACGACCCCAATGTGGCCGTTCGCATGAGCAGAAAAAGCTAACCAAACGGACATCCATTCTGCATTTATCGGGCGCCACGCTCTCAGTTAACCGGAGGGGCGCCAGGGTAGCGAATGTCCATTTTAGGTGGGCTACCTCCAAAAGCGGCCAGACAGCTTACGGCCCCAAACCAGCCCGTCGCAATGACGACATGAACCGCCAAGAGCATCGCTCTCGATGTCAATGGACGGATTGAGCTGCTGCCGGTTCGGGGAACACGAAGTTAGGCTAACTGACGTGCTCCTATCCCGGTAGACAGGCCCCGCCACGTGGCTCGACACCATCCTCTGCCCAGATCATGAGACAGAAGCCGATGATGCATTGAGACGAAAGACCTGATCCCCTCATAAGGGTCGGCCAGTTCGCAGACACAAACCCGCCGATGCGAACGGAATTTCTAGGGAGTTAATGGGTGAGCCGGTGCGGCCAGAATGCGTGAAAAGTGCCGGGCGGCGCGATTGATGCGCTCGGAAACCAGACTAAGCTCAGCGTGATCGCCTGCTGACTTTTCGTCTACATCGAAAACAGAGTACGCCGATATCTGAGCGCGGAAATGCCCAAACAATGGCATAAGTTGGTTTTCGATCATCATTTCATGGCGGCGACTACCCGCCGACGCGCCAAGCAGAACCGGCTTCCCAGCCATCACTCCCCGGTCGAGAAAATCTACCAGGTGTTTGAAAAGACCAGGATAAGAGCCGTTATAAACCGGCGTTACCACCACCAGAGCATCGGCGTTTTCCAGCTCCGAAACGACCCGCTCTGCCTCCGGAGGCAGATCACTCCTTGTAAGAGCAAATCCTAAACCTTGCCCGGCATCGACAAGATCGAGAGGAACCAGATCTGCACTCATATGTGCCAGCATGGCCTCGCCGATGCGCGCGGCAAGCCTGCGAGACCCGGATGGCCGGGCCGAATTGCCTGATAACAAGACGATGCGTCGGGATTTAGCGCAGCCCGAAATGGCATCCATTTCAACTGCCTTTTCCGGCGAAATCCGCCAGCTTCTTGTAGAAATCCGTCATGATGGCATTGCGGTCAATTTGCCGGACATAGCGCATCAAAGGTCGTCTTGCGTCGGTGCTCCAGGTGGCGTTGTCGGTCAGGATCGGGGTGGGCACGAGCACGCTGGGACACCAATCGGGCTCGATCAACCAGGCGATGGCGGCCATGTCCCAGATGACCTTGCTCCAGCCGGGTGGACGGCCGTCGCCATATTCCTTGAAGCGCTGCGAAAGGAAGGCGCCGATTGGACCGGCGGGCTCAACATAACGCTCGAATTCGGGAATGGTGGCGACCAGATGGGACGCGACACCTCGGCAAGGAACCAGCACCAGCGGCACCTGGCTCTCGAACAGGACCTGAGCCCCGCCCACATCCTGAATAAGGTTGAATTCCTGCAGATCCGGCCATTCCAATGCGTGTCCGCCGAGCCAGACCACGACGACACGGTCGATGATATCGGGGGCCTTCAGCAAGGCCGAGGCAATGGTGCTGATCGCAGCGATGGCGATCACATAGAGCGGATCAACGGGACTGGACGCACGGGCGCGACGGATGAGGTCGTCCACCGCCTCAGCATTCCGGGCCTGCTTTTCCGGCCCGACGAATTCGCTGGAACCACGAAAGACGAAGCCCTCGGACTTGCGGCCGAGGCGTTCCAGCAGGCGCAGGATTTCGGCATGGCTCAGTTCCATCCCATGACCGGCACTGTCGGAACGCCTATTGTGAAAAGGCGCAGCATATATCGCTTCGGTCGTGACCCTGTCGCTGGAAAGCAGCAATTGCGTCAGGGCGAACTGATCGTCGATCTCGTTGAATGTGTCGGTATCGAGAACGGCCCTTATGCGCCCTCTGGGTGGCTGCAACAGATTGATCCGCGCGGCATCGGAAAGTGCGGATGACATGATGGACTCCAGTGGAAAGAAAACTAGTGGTCGCGCAGTTCTCGATAGGCAGTCTGCAAGCGGTGAAAGCTGTCGCGGCGCCGGGCATGAGCATTCATATCCCGGTCTGAGGGACTAACGATTTCATCCATGCAGGACATCGTGTGCATGGCCGCTTGCAGATCCGACGCATATCCAGAGGCCATAGCACCGAGCATTGCGGCGCCAAGCAGAACCGGCTCATCGGTCTTGACCGTGGCGATATCTATAATAGCCGCATCGGCCAAGAGCCTCCGCACCAGCCGGCTCCGGGCGGCGCCGCCGCTGATCACCACGCTGGATATGTCCACACCCTTGTCGGCCAGGGCGTCAAGGATCTGTCGCAGGCCGTAGCCAATGGACAGAACGCCAGCGATGTAGAGCCGCACGAGGCTTGCCTCATCCGTTTCCATGCCGAGCCCGGCCACCACCGCTCTGGCTGCGGGATCGGCAAAGGGCGCACGGTTGCCGATAAATTCGGGAACAATATGCAGGCCTTTGACCGCCTCGGTCGGGGTGGTTTCCACCAGCATGGCCTGAGCGCGGCCTTCCAGCCATTGGGTCAGGCTAAGGCCCGCTTCGCCGGCCATGCGCTGCGCCTCTGGCGCGAAGGGATGGGATAGAACCAGATGATCAATAGCTGCGCCGGCGGCAGACTGACCACCTTCGTTGAGCCAGAGACCGGGCAGAAGCGCCTCAAAATAGGGACCCCAGACACCGGGTACAAAAGCCGGCTCGGTGGTGACATTGAGCGTACATGCCGAAGTGCCGAACACATAGGCAAGCCGCTCTCCGATATCGCCGGCAAGGCCTTGCGCACCAATTGTGCCAACCGCGCCCGCATGTGCATCGATCATCCCAACGCCGACTGCCGTGCCCGGCAGCAGCCCTAGTTCGGCTGCTGCCTCGTCCGTCAGACCATTCGCCAAAGGCGTTCCGGGATCGGTGACGCTGGTACCGATCCTTGCAAAGCCATCCTCTGCCAGAATGCCCAGACCGATCTTTTCGAAATAGTCTCGATCCCAGCGCTTCTCATGAGCCAGATAGGTCCATTTGCAGGTCAGGGTACAGGTAGACCGCGTAAGACTGCCGGTGGCCCGGAAGGTCAGAAAGTCCGCCAAATCAAGAAAGTGCCCTGCCCTCTCCAGCGTTTGGGGGAGATGATGGGACAGCCAAAGGATTTTGGGGGTCTCCATTTCAGGAGAAATCCGCCCGCCCACATAGTCGAGCACGGCAGACCCGGAGCTGTTTATATCCTCCGCTTCAGCAGCGGCACGCTGATCCATCCACAGGATGATGTTGCAATCGTCATCGCCATCCCTGTTCACCGCAACAGGCCGCCCCTCGTCATCAAGCACGACAAGCGAGCAGGTTGCGTCGAAGCCGATGCCAGCGATGGCGTCGGCAGGCAGCGCCGCAAGCTGCATGGCCTCCTTCACCGCCCCGCAGATCGCCTGCCAGATATCGCGGCTGGATTGCTCGGCATGTAAGGGCTCCGGGCGCCAAGTCTGGATTGGGCGGCTCGCAGCGGCGAGATTATTGCCATTGGCGTCGAAAATACCGGCACGGGCCGAGCCGGTGCCGACATCTATGCCGATGAAGTAGGGCGACACGGCGCTGTCCTATAGATCGAGGTTGCGCGGCACGATGACGAGATCACGGATCGTAACCATCGGGTTGCGGGTGAGCATGAACATGACCGCGTCTGCCACTTCATCGGCCTCCATAAGGCTGCCATTGGCCAGGGCTTCTTCCAGCTTGGCCTTGGGCCAGTCATCGATCAGCGGGGTCACGACCGGGCCGGGCAGCACCGCACCAACACGAATACCTTTTTCGGCAACCTGACGGCGCACGGTATGAACGAAAGCCTGAACCGCGTGCTTGGACGCGGTGTAGATCGGCTCCCAGAGCACTGGTACGACGCCGGCCACCGAAGACGTGACAACGATATCCCCAGAGCCACGCTCTGCCATATGCCCGATCACGGCGTGGACGGAACGGAACACGGCATTGATATTGAGGTTCAGCATGCGATCCCAGGCATCGGGATCGCCCTCGACAATGGCCCCGCCCACATAGGAGCCGGCGTTAGCGTGGAAAATATCGAGCTTGTCAGTGTGTTCGAGAATACGCGGCAGCATGGTGGCAACGCTTTGCGGCTGCAGCAAATCGACCTCAAGGGGAATGGCCAGATCACCCAGTTCCGCAGCCGAACGTTTCAGGGCCTCGCCATTGCGGTCCACCAGAAAGGTCTGGACTCCGGCGGCAACGAGGTGCCTGGCACATTCAAGGCCAATACCTGATCCCGCACCCGTGATTGCCGCGCTCTTACCCGCCAGAATTTGTGACATCGTCGTTATTATTCCTAGTTCTTGGAATCGGCGGGGAAGAGATGGATGTCTTCCGGAGCAAAAGAGAGCATGACGGTCTGGTCGATGGTCAGATCGACATTGCCTGGCAGGACGGCGATGAGGGTCTTGCCGCCCGGCAGGATGAGATTGATGACCGTTTCCGGCCCCATGCGCTCGATGAGCGAGACCTGACCGCCGACACTATATGGGCTGGCGTTGAGGGAAAGGGCCTGAGGGCGCAGGCCAAAAATCGCGGCACCAGGTGCTGAAACGCCTCTCGCCGGAACCGAAACGCCGGGCAATCCGGGAAGATCAAGGGTTGCCATACCGCCCTCAATTGCGGTGACGCTGGTCTCAAACAGGTTCATCTTGGGTGAACCGATAAACCCGGCAACGAAAGGATTGCAGGGGTTCTCATATAGCTCCATCGGAGCGCCGACTTGCTGCACCAGGCCGCCATTGAGCACGACAATCTTGTCTGCAAGCGTCATCGCTTCGACCTGATCGTGGGTGACATAGATCATGGTCGCGGAGAAATCGCGGTGGAGCTTAGCGATCTCTGCCCGCGTATCCATGCGCAGGGCCGCGTCGAGATTGGACAGGGGCTCATCGAACAGGAAAATGGACGGCTGGCGAACGATGGCGCGGCCGATGGCGACACGCTGGCGCTGCCCGCCGGAAAGCTGGCTGGGTTTGCGGCCCAGCAGGTGATCGAGCTGAAGAATTTTTGCAGCCTGCATCACCTTTTCATCGATCTCGGACTTCGGCGTCTTTCTTAGGGAAAGGCTGAATCCCATATTTTCGGCGACGGTGAGATGGGGATAGAGCGCGTAACTCTGAAATACCATCGCAATGCCGCGATCGCGCGAGGGCACGTCATTGCTGACCTTGCCGTCGAGTTCGAGCGTTCCCGAGCTGATTTCGTCAAGTCCGGCAATCAGCCGCAGCAGTGTGGACTTGCCGCATCCGGACGGCCCCACAAACACGACGAACTCGCCATCCTCAATGTCCAGGTCGACGCCCTTGATGACGTCAACCCCAGCAAAATTCTTCCTGATGCCGCTCAGTTTCAATCGAGCCATGGCTAATCTCCTGTCGCAATGCGCGATCCGGGGGCATGAGCCCCCGGCGTGGGCCTTCAGGCCGGCACAGACACGTTTTCGGTTTCAACGGTCAGGCGTTCGCCCTCCAGGCCGCGCAGATAGGCGCCCTTGTCCAGCAATTGACGACGCAACTGATGGATATCGACCTCGGCAGGCAGAATATCCTGCTTGACCGCAAGGGCCGCGGCGCGACCGGCAGCTTCACCCATGGCCATGCAGGTTGCCATGACGCGGATTGCGCCCATGGCCTCGTGGGTCGCGGAAATGGAACGGCCCGCAACAATCAGGTTGTCGATGTTTTGCGGCAGCAATGAGCGGTATGGGATATCGTAACAATCGCCACACCAGATCAGCGTACAACCCTCATCCCCGGGACGGTGAATGTCGATGGGATAAGAGGCCACGGCAATAGCGTCAGGGAAATGACGGCAACCCAGAACGTCCTGCTCGTTCATGGTATAGTGTCCCACAATACGCCGGGTTTCTCGAATGCCCAGGAAGGGTGCGGTCCGGGCGAAGTGTGCCTCTTCAAAACCCGGCACGTAATTGATCAGATATTCGATGATATCATCGATCTGGCGGCGACCGATGATTTCGCCCTCGGTAAGTGAGCGCGCATCGGTGCCGTCGGTGCCAGCGACGCGCGTCATGTTGATCCAGACCTCGCCTTTTTTTAGGCCGGTAATGATGATGGTGCGCTCGTTGGGAATATCGAGATTGCGTTCCGCCCGCGCCTTGGCGATCAGTTCGCGAAGCCCTACGACGATAAACTGATTGTTCTGGCCGAAATATTCGGCGGGAATGAAATCGGTGAGATAGGTGCGCTTCTCGACAGCAATCGAGGTGCGCAGCTTTTCGGTATCGACATTGGCGAGGCAGAACATCAGTGTCGGCGGCTGCATGCCGCCATGCTCATCGCCCTTTTCGGTACCGACGCCGGCCCGGTAGGCGACATCGGCATCGCCGGTGCAGTCGATGACGATCTTGCCGACCACGGCGCTGCGGCCGCTCTTGCTCTCAGTGACGACGCCACGGATGGTGCGCTCGTCGTCGCTCATGATGACACCGGCGACGAAGGTGTAGAACTGTACGTCCACTCCGGCTTCGGTCAGCATTTCGAGGCCAACGGTCTTGACCGCTTCCGGCTCGACCAGCGTTATACCCATGTGCAATGGGCAGGGACGATGTTCGGAGGCCGCTTCGCGCTCCTTGAGGCGGTCGATGAATTTCTGCGGCAGGCCATAAATGACCTGATTGCCCTTCTGCCCAAGAAAACCGAGCACCGGCAGGCCGATCGTCATATTGCCGCCCACAAAGCTGCGGCTTTCGAGAAGACCAACCTTCATGCCGTCTTCGGCTGCGGCGAGCGCCGCCGTCAGGCCGGATGGGCCGCCGCCCACCACGAGAACATCATATTCGGCAGCGACGGGGATTTCGCGTGCCGGTTCGGTAAAGCTGAGGGGAGCTGACATCATCAAATCCTGAAAACGGAGATCGTCGGGGCAGAGGCTGGAGGCGCAACCCGCCTCCAGCCGATTCATTAGTTAGGCCGACAGAAGCGGCTGGATACGCGACTGGATCGCGGCAACTGCATCGGCGGGAGATTTGCGGCCCAAAACAGTCAACTGCACCTCTTCGAGGAACAATTGCTGCGCGCGGGCCGCTTCGCCGAATGGCGGGAACGCACCACGCGCATTGGCCAGAACCTCGGATTCGATGCTGGCAAAGGCGTTTTGGCTGGTCAGTTCGGGTTCGAGGAAGGTCGAGACGCGCGCCGGGCCATTGCCGTTGAGCGCCATGCCCAATGTGTTCGCCTTGGAAGACACTTCCTTGATGTAGCTCCAGGCCAGATCCTTATCGACCGCATTGGCCGGGATCGTCATGGCCCAGGCCTCAACGACCGAGGACATCGGAATGTCTGCGGATAGCGTCTCCGAACCTGGGAAAGCCGTAACCTTGATCTTGCCGGCAAATTCGGTCAGCGAAGGATCGGAAAGCTGGCCCATGCGGGCGAAGGGCAGCACCGAATAGGCAGCGCGGCCCTGTTGCATCCAGGTCAGCAGTTCCTCACCCTTGTTGGTTGCATAGCTGCGCGGCAGGGCGCCGCGGGAGAACATATCGGCCAGCGCGGTCAGGGCTTTTTCCATCGCCGCCGGATTGGGCAATAAGGTGAAATCCTGGCTAATATAGTCGCCGCCGAAGGCCCGTGCGAACATCACCGGGAACACGGCGAGATCGGAGGCGAGGATCATGCCGGTTGCTTTGCCCTTTGCCGAGATGGCAACGCACTGATCAACCAACTCTTCCAGTGTCGTCGCCGGGCCATCGAAGCCGGCATCGGCCAGCAGCTCCTCGTTGTAGAACAGGCCCTGTGTCGCCGTGCGGACCGGAATGCCGATCAGGCGACCATCGATGGTCATGCCCTGAACGAGACCTTGCGCGATGTCATCAAAATCTTCGATGGGATCGGCGTCCTGATAGGCCTGCAAGTCCGCGAACAAAGTTGCGTTCTCGCTGGTAGGGCGATTGTCCACCATGTAGCCGACCGAGAAGTCGGTCTGGGCCAGGCTTGCCTCACGGAAAAGACGATCCATCAATGGGTTTGAATCGAGCGTGGTAAAGGCCACGTCGGCACTGTTCTCGGCTTTCCAGCCGACCAGCATGTCGGCATCACCTTCTCCAAGCGACGTCTGGTGCACACGATGGCTCAGCACCTGCAAGGTTTTGCCCTGGGCAAAAGCCGGACCGGCGGCCATCAGCGCGAGACCGCTGACTGCCCCTCCAAGAAAGGTACGGCGATTGAGGCGAAATGCAGTTTCATATGACATGGTAGTCCTCCCTTTGAAATTTCAGGCTTTGCCGGTCGGTTTGAGCCCGACCCGGCTGGTTCATCCCTTGGTGGCGCCCGACGTCAGGCCCGCGACCAGATAGCGGTTCATGGCCATGACAAAGAGCAGCACGGGAAGCAGTTGGACGGTGGAGGCGGCGAACAATACGCCCCAATCCACGCCCTCGATGGAGCCGATCATTTCCGAAATCACCAGGGGCGCGGTCTTGGCCCTGGTGCTGGTGAAGATGAAGGCGAACAGGAACTCGTTCCAGGCGAACACGACCACGAAGACCGCCACAGCGAGAATGCCAGGCGCGGCCAGCGGCGTGATGACCTTCCAGAGGATCACCGGCATCGTGGCGCCATCCATGGAAGCGGCTTCGTCCAGCTCACGCGGGATCTGGTCGATAAAGGTGCGCATCAGCACCGTCCCCAGCGACACGAAGAAGGTGGCGTAGAGCACGGACAACACGAAATGCGTATCGGCCAGACCCATATTGTTGATGATCGGGAATAGCGGCAGTGTCACTACGATCGGGGGAATGAGCCGCACCGCGATCAGGAACACCAGCGAGGCATTCAGAAAGCGGCTCGAACTGCGCGAATAGACGTAGCCCGCGCAGGTCGATGCGATCACTGCGATCGAGGCAGCGCCGATGGTGACGATGGTCGAATTGAACAGGCCCTGGAAGAAGATGCTCCAGCGTTGCCACAGCGTCACATAGTGATCGAAAGTCGGCACGAACAGCCATTGCGGCGGCACGGCGAAAATCTCGCGCCCCGGCTTGAATGACGAGCTGATGATGAAAATGATCGGGAACAGAGACCAGAGCAGGATCATGATCACTGCCAGGGTCTTGCCCGCGTTTACAAGAAACCGTTCAAGCCGCATTTTTCATCTGCCTGCGAAGGAGAAGGATGTATCCGGAAGCCAGCAGCATTGAGACGGCGACCATGATCCATGCCGTTGCAGAGGCGGGACCAAAAGCGCTGTATGTGAAAGCTTCCTGATAGAGATAGACAGCGACCACTTCGGTGGTGCGCGCTGGCCCGCCGCCGGTGAGCAGCCAGACCTCGGAGAACATACGGAACGCGAAGATGTAGCGGAACAGCAGCGCCACAAGGATTGCGGGGCCCAATAGCGGCATGGTGACCCGGCGGAAGCTTTGCAGGCGCGTCGCGCCATCGATGCGCGCCGCTTCATAGAGATCGGACGGCAGCGCCAGCCGTGCGGCGTAAAGGATGACGAAGGTGAAGGGCAGATGCATCCAGATCGTCAGCACGGCGATCATTATCATGGCGTGACTTGGCTCGTAGGACCATTCCAGCGCCGGTAGACCGAGAGCATTGAGGAGAACGGTGATCGGCCCTACGCCCTGGTCGAACAGGAAGCGCCACATGGCCACGGCAACCACCTCGGACACCGCGTAGGGCGCCAGGACCGCCACCAGAAGAAAACGCCGACCCCACAGACCTGAATTGAACAGAAGAGCCATGCCGAGCGCGATCAGCAGTTCGAGATGGACCGCCACAACAACCAGAATGACAGTGTTCCACAAGGCGCTGTGAAAGCCCGGATCGCCGAGGACACGGATATAGTTCTCAATGCCAACAAAACTGGCAGCCTGACCATAAGTGGAGGCGTGAAAGCTCAGCCAGACAACATATATCGAGGGAATGACGATAACGCTGATCAGCAGCAATTGGGTCGGCGCCAGTAATGGCATCATGCGCCATAGAGATGAGGTTTTCATGCACTTCTCCCACCACCCGCATGCGGGCGGCACCTATATATGTTCAGACCAGACGAGCGACCGAGTTGCGCACCTGGAGGCTGGCCGACAGCACGATGTTTTCCATTCCGAACGCTTCGCCCTGGATGCGCGACAGCAGATGCCTCCATGCACGGTCAGCGATCTCTTCAAGGGGCTGGCGCACAGCGGTCAGCGGCACTTTGCGCGCCGTCATCCAAGCGTAATCGTCGAAACCGATAAGCGAGACGGCATCAGGAATTTCGAGCCCGCGCCGGGCCAGCGCTGATAAAGCGGCAAGAGTGGTGACGTTGGTCATTGCCACCAGCGCCGTTGGGTTTGGATTTGCATCGAGCCAGTCGCACAGGACATCCGCGCCGCGCTCGTGATCTATGCCCACCTCGATAATCTGAGGCGCTGCGACCCCGCGCCGGCGGCAACTGTCCGCCACCCCGTCAATACGCTCCTTGATCGGCCGGAACGCACTGACCGAGGAAGCAATAGCAATGGATTTATGGCCGTTATCGAGCAGGTGTTCTGCCGCCATACAACCAGCCGCACGGTTATTGACGGTGACCGTATCGAAGCCAAGACCATCCTGACCGACACGGTCGACCAGCATGATGGGGAGCTTGCCAACTTCACGGCACAGCAAGGCAGGGGCCGTGTTGGTCGCAGGCACAGCGATAATGCCCGAGGGGCGCCAGCCCATCAGCGCCTCAAGGCGCGCCGCCTCGACATCGGGATCATCCTGCGCCGAGACGACAACGACCTGATACTCTTCCGCAGCTGCCAGGCTTTCGATGCGCGAAACGAGCGAAGTAAAGAACGTATCGTTGAAGTTTGGAACGAGCACACCGATGACCTGGGTTCTGCCCGACCGCAATTGCGATGCAGCGCGATCCACCTGATAGCTCAGATCCCGGGCAGCCTCGTTGACACGCGCAGCCAAATCGGCCGTCACCGCCTTTCGCCCCGTCAGCACATTGGACACTGTTGCAATGGAGACGCCTGCGCGCTCCGCAACCTCCCTGATCGTCACTTTCGACATCGACTGAGCCGTTAAACGTTTTTCTTGTCTGTTAAACGTTTATCTTCGAAATTTTGACGTGTCAATGCTTGTCATTTGAGAACGATGGCAAACAGCAGCCGTGCCTAGGCCGCTGCCTTCTGGCTAGGTGGGTGCAGACTGCGTTGGTGCCAAAAGACCTCAATCATTGCCCCATTGGATGCGGCCAACGATGGATGCCTACTAGGAGGAAGCGCTCAAACCCACTCCCTCACCGATTGGATGCGCCAGCTCTCAGACGAGGGCAGCTGGCACGGCATCTTCGGCCCAATCAACATGGATTGGAACCACAACACGCTTTACCAGAACCTGCCCGTGACCTTGGGCTGCTCGAAGGTTTCGCCGAAAAACGTCTCCACAGCTGCCGTCGGCAAAAGTCGCCCAAACCGCCAGTTGCGATGACGAAAATAATCCGCGTCAGGCGCGGTCAAATGCATCGCTCTCGAAGTCAATGGATCGATTTTGCAGCAGGACAAGGTTATCGAAATTTGGCCTTTGGCTAGCCTTGGCCTTGTGTGAAAACTTTCACTCAGATTTTATAACGACCTGCTGGCACCTTAATTTATCTATCTAAATCAGCAGCTTGAAACAGCGGACTACCAGTCAGGAATCCTGTCACCCCAGCCAACTTCTTTTCCTCTCGGCCGCTCTGTTCATGCCGGGCCGCAAGACCTGCAAGAATATGACATCCTTGCGCGCCTCGTCCTGCTTAATTCGAAGAACGTCAGGCAACCATACCGCTGTCGAGACTGGCGACGCCGCCCGATGCCTGCATATCGGTCAGGCTCGTATTGTCGAGCACTTCCGCAATGGCATTGCGTACATCCAGCATGAGGTGGCGCACTCTGCAGGTATCGACATCACAATCGCTGCAAGGCTGGTAGCGCGTCTTGCTGGCGCAAGGTATCGGCGCCAGAGGGCCGTCGAGAACGCGCACCACATGCCCGATCATGATTTCCTGCGGCGGGCGCGCCAGATAATAGCCGCCATACTTTCCCTTGCGGGAATAGACAAAGCCCGCATTGCGTAGTTCTGACAGGATTGCGTCGAGGAATTTCTTGGGAATCGCATTGGTCGCGGCAATATCGCCCACCATGGCCAGTTCGCCCGGCGGCAGCGCCGAGAGATGACCAAGGGCCTTCAAGCCGTATTTCCCTTTATTGGTAAGCATGGCGAAGACCTTATGGGGCAAAGGATGGGTCGCGTAGCGCGTTCATAATGTCCATCGAATCTCTTAACAAGGCACTTTTGAGCCCAAAACACCCTTCAGACAGGCGTTTTTTCTCTGAATTTGCGCCAATGCAAACAGAACCGGCAGATAGCCGCACCATTCGCGCAAAGTCAGCCATTCCCAGGAGGCAACCACGACCAGGTCAGTAGACAAAAATTCTGACAATCAATTCGGCAACAAGACCATTTTTGCTTTCACCTCAATATTTTGGTTCGTGGTGCTTTGATTATCTTGCCTTGATTTCTTCATGATTATGACACGCGGCAAGGGGCCGCGACTGGAAGCGAACGAGGCATATTATGAATGCTCTGACCAAGCGCCTGACGGCTGTGGCCACCGCTATCGCCATCGCCGCCGTGCCAGCCGTGGCACTGGGCCAGGACGGCCCGCTGGTAACGGCTGACTGGCTGCAAGAAAATCTGACCAATCCGAATGTCCGCGTCTTTGAAGTCAGCGTCGATACCGGCGTTTATGAACGCGGCCATATTCCGGGTGCGGTCAATCTGGCATGGCACACCGATCTGGTGGACACCGTGCGCCGCGACATCGTTTCGAGTGATGGACTTGAAGCCATCCTGCAAGCCGCTGGCGTCACCGAAGACACCACAGTGGTGCTCTATGGCGACAACAACAACTGGTTTGCCGCCTGGGGCGCGTGGGTATTCGACATCCATGGCATCCATGACGTGAAACTGCTCGATGGTGGTCGCAAGCTCTGGGAAGCCGAAGGCCTGCCACTCGACACGGCAACGCCAGAATATACGGCGTCCGCAATCGACCTTCCGGGTGAACTTGCGCCGCTGCGTGCCCGTCTCACCGACGTGCTCGAGGTGGTGGAAGGTGGCGCTGACGTATCGCTGGTCGATATTCGCGGACCAAAGGAATTCAGCGGCGAAATCTTCGCGCCGGAAGGCGTGCAGGAACTCTCCGTGCGTGCCGGTCACATTCCGGGCGCGGTGAACTTCCCCTGGGGTGGCGCTGTCAATGAAAACGGCACCTTCAAATCTGCGGAAGAACTGAAAGCCGCTTTTGCCGCCATCGGCATTGATGGTTCCAAGCCGATCATCACCTATTGCCGCATTGGCGAGCGTTCGAGCCACACATGGTTCGTGCTGTCGCGTATCCTTGGCTACGAGGTCCGCAACTATGATGGCTCGTGGACCGAATACGGCAATGCCGTTGGCGTTCCGATCGACAATCCCTCGGGCACGGTCTGGGGCAAGATCTGACGCAAAGCCGGGAATCGGCACATAAATAGCGGGCGCTTCACGGCGCCCGTTTTGTTTTGGGGAAGAGACAATGACACATAAGGCTATCCGCTTTGGCCTGCCTGCTCTGATCGCCATTGCGCTGGCATGGGGATTTGTCACGCTGGATGCGCAGGGGCCTGAGGGTCGGCCACTTGCCGTATCTCTGGCATTGGGCACAGCGTTCGGTGCGGTGCTGCAACGCAGCCGCTTTTGCTTTTACTGCAATTTCCGCGATTTGATCGAGAAACGCGAGGCCGGTGGGGTCATCGCCATTCTCGTTGCCCTCGCCGTCGGTGCAATCGGCTACACCACGATATTTGGCGCATGGCTGCCGACACCGGCACTGGAGCGGCTGCCCCCAACCGCCCATATCGGCCCGGTCAGCATAACACTGGTCATTGCATCTTTCGCCTTTGGTATCGGCATGGCGATTTCCGGCTCGTGCCTGTCAGCCCACTTTTACCGGCTTGCAGAGGGCTCGGTCATTTCTCCATTCGCCATTATCGGAGCGCTGCTGGGTTTTGGCATCGGCTTTCTCACCTGGAATCCGCTTTTCCTCGCAATGACCTCAAATGCCTTCATTTTCTGGCTGCCGCATCATCTCGGATATGCCGGCGGCCTGATCGCAACACTGGTGCCGGTAGCAGCGCTCGCTGCGCTGGCTCTGTGGTGGGCACGCCCCAAAACACAGGATGCCCCGGCCCCTTTGACGCTGCGTGAGGCGATCAATGTGCTGTTCCTGCGCCGTTGGCCTCCGGTCATTGCCGGAACCCTCGTCGGCATTATCGCCACCCTCGCCTATTTCCGTGTCGCGCCACTTGGCGTCACGGCCGAGTTGGGCAGTATCGCGCGGACGGCAGGCACAAGCTGGGGCATTGTGCCCTCCACCCTGTTTGGGCTCGATGGGCTGCGCGGCTGCGCCACGATCGTGAAAGAAGCGCTGCTGTCCAATAATGGCCTATTCGTCATCGGCCTGATCGCGGCCAGCTTCATCACCTCTCTATTGGCCGATCAGTTCAAGCCGCGTCGCCTGACCGGCACCGACGTCGTGCGCGGCCTTTCCGGCGGCCTGCTTCTGGGCTGGGGCGCGATGACGGCGCTGGGCTGCACAGTGGGGGTCCTGCTCTCGGGCATTCAGGCAGGGTCGCTTTCAGGCTGGGTTTTCCTTGTGGCAATGAGCCTGGGCATTCTCGCCAGCCTCTGGATCGCAGGTGCGGTCAAGTCCGCCATGCGCCCGGCATGATGCTCGGCAAAGACCCGGTATTGCCGAATACCGGGTCTTGTTGTTCACACTCCCAGTCCGGCGAGATAACGCGTGGTTTCTGCGGGCACAAACTCACCCAGCAATGTGCGCGCCAATCTGTCGCCCACCAATGGGCCAAGCTTGAATCCGTGACCCGAACAGGCGCTGAGCACCCAGCCCTTTGTGCCTATAGGCTCGACCACAAACCGTTCGTCTGCGGTTACAGTATAGTAGCAGACCTTGCGCTCCAGCACGCGATAGCTATCCGGATCACGGAACGCGCGTTTGAGGGCCTTGGCAACCGGTTCTATATCGGCCTCGCTCGCTACTCGATCATCCGAGCCATGGCCGCGCCGGGTAAACACATGATCACCAATCTTGAGCCGCGTGCCATCGCGCGGCGGCAGGATATACGCCCCCTGCCCGGCAGCCATATCGACCAGCACCGGCGCATTCGCCCACGCCGCCCGATGCCGCTCAGGCGGATCGAGATAAAGCACGAGCTGTCGGGACGCGACTGTTCGTACAGCGTATTTAGGCAGCAGATCACTAATCCACGCCCCCGCTGCAATCACCACAACATCGGCATGGTGTCGCTCTCTATCGACAACTAACGTGCCCGCTTCGATATCGACATCTGTGACGCGGCTGTGCGGTCGCAGATCCACACCATTTTCGGCGAGCCAGGCTGCGAGATCGCTCACGATACGGCCGGCAAAAAGCATGCCTGCCCCTTCGGCCTCAAAGGCCGATTGCACGTCGCCAAGGTTGAGAAAAGGAAATCGACGTTCAAGCTCTGTGGCTTGCAACACCCGATGGCCAATACCCAATTCGTCGAGCTCGGTGGCTGCGGCGCTATAAAAATCGCCCGTGACGCGCGAGATATAGACCATGCCGGTCGGCAGGTAATGGGAACGGCCAAGATCACGCCATAGCTGTTCGTACACCGCAAATGTCGGCACCATCAACGCGCCGTAGCCATCAAGGCCCGCATAGGTGTGCCGCGTGATCCGGTGTTCATCGAACGAGGACGAAACAGGATTTGGAATCGCGCCCCGATCAAAAACCGTTACGTCGACGCCCCGTCGCCGCAGAGCCCAGGCCAGTGACAGGCCAGCGATCCCGGCACCAATAATGTTAACTTTCATCTTGTCGCTCAATGGGTTGGTCCTCCGTCTGTTTCTATGCGGCGCATCGAAGCCGGCGTTTGGCGCCATGCTCTTTATTCCCAGTCCAGAAGCACATTCTTTCTCCCCTGCACCAAAGCGCAAAATCCAGCGGAGGTGTTGATCATGGGCAGGGAAAAAGGCTTGCCAATATGAGCGTTACGACACGCGGACCTATTTATCTATAAAAATAGTAGACTTATGCTGAGGCACTGTTTTGACGGGAGTATTCCATGCCGTTTGACCTCAGCCTGCTCGATAAGAGCCCTATCGCAAAGGGCGAGTCTGCCAATACCGCGCTGCGCCGCACCATCGCCTATGCGCAACGCGCAGAGGCTTTGGGCTACAGGCGGTTTTGGGTGGCCGAACACCATAATACAACTGAGCTGGCCAGTTCCTCGCCCGAAATTCTTCTCGCCAGCATCGCCGCCGTTACGAATTCTATTCGCGCGGGCACCGGCGGAGTGATGCTGCAACATTACAGCCCGTACAAGATTGCCGAGAATTTCAACCTGCTGGAAAGTCTGGCGCCGGGTCGCATCGATATCGGCATTGGCAAGGCCCCGGGTGGCCTGCCGCTTTCCACCAAGGCATTGCAGGCCGGTTACAACCAGGAGCAGCGCGGAGACTTTGCCAGCCAGCTCCGTGAGTTCGATGCCTATATCGGCATTGGCAATGCGCAGCGCGTTGAAGGCCTGGCAGCCACGCCCACCCCCTCCACAGAGAGCGAAAAATTCCTGCTCGGAGCCAGCGTCGAGAGCGCCACCTTGGCCGCTGAACTTGGCTGGCAATTTGTCTTTGCCCGTCACCTCAATGGCGACGATGTGGCGCTGGCATCCGCTGTTTCGACCTATCGGGACCTCGCGCAAAAAGCACCCATCGTTGCCCTGGCGGTTATCGTTGATCGTGATGCCAGCAAGGCGCGGGAAACGGCCTCAGGCTTCACCCCGATCAAGGTCACCCTACCCAATGGTCAGAGCGTCACGGTGGGCAGCGAAGAGCAGGCCGCCGAATATGCCCGTCAGGCCGGCGTCACCGATTACACGACCGAAAAACGCGCCGCCAATGTTCTTGCCGGCAATGGGGACGACATCATCGCGGAAATCGCGGCTCTGGCCGAACGCTTCGGCATCGATGAGTTCATTCTCGACCTGTTCAACCCCGGCGACACGCGCCTTGAAGGCATTGAGCTGATTGCCGCCGCCCGTGACGCCGCATCTGCGCCGCACGCCCTTTCCGCCTGATTTTACTGGAGACAGACAATGAGCCAGAAACGCATTCCCTTTGGTCTGATGCTGCATGGCCCCGGCGGCCATATGAATGCCTGGAAGCACCCAAGTGGCCCCGCCGACGCATCGGTCAATTTCCAGTTTCTGCTGGAGCAGACCCGCAAGGCCGAAGCCGCCGGTATTGCTTTCGCCTTCGTTGCCGACGGCCTCTACATCAACGAGCAGTCAATTCCGCATTTCCTCAATCGCTTCGAGCCGATTGCGCTTTTGTCCGCACTGGCGGCAACGACCAGCACAATTGGCCTGGTGGGCACATTGTCCACCTCCTACAGCGACCCCTTCACCGTGGCCCGCCAGTTCGGCTCCATCGATCTGTTGAGCAATGGCCGCGCGGGCTGGAATGCGGTGACCTCGCCACTCGAAGGCTCGGCGAGAAATTATGGCCGGGTGCAGCACCCAGATCACGCCCTGCGGTACGAAATCGCGGGCGAGCATATCGAGATCGTCAAGGGGCTGTGGGACAGTTGGGACGACGACGCCTTCGTGCGCGACCGCACCACTGGCCGTTTTGCCGACTTCGCCAAACTGCGCCGCCTCAATTTCAAAGGCAAGTTCCACTCCGCCGAAGGTCCGCTCAACATCCAGCGCTCACCACAGGGGCAGACGGTTCTGTTCCAGGCGGGAGGCTCGCCTGCTGGCATTGAACTGGCCGGGCGCCACGCCGATGCGGTCTTTGCGGCATCTGGCGACATCGAGGAAAATCGTCTTCTCACCCAGAAGCTTAAGCAGAGCGCAGTGGCGCATGGCCGCGGCGCGGACGCCCTGAAGGTCTTCCCTGGCATCGGCATTATTGTCGGCTCCACCGAGGACGAGGCCGAGCGCAAGTATCAGGACATCGCGGCGCTGGTGAATATCGAGGAGGCACTGGCCTATCTCGGCCGATATTTCGACCACCACGACTTCAGCCAGTATGAGCTGGATGCGCCATTCCCCGAACTGGGCGATATCGGGCGCGAGAATTTCCAGTCCGGCACGGACAAGATCAAGGCGCGCGCCAAGGAACTCGGGCAATCTCTGCGTGAGGTCGCGCTCGAACAGACCACATCGCGCAGTGAATTCCACGGCACCCCGGAACATATCGCCGACAAGATCATCGAATGGGTGGACACCGGTGCTGCCGATGGCTTCGTGCTCGGCTTCCCGGTTTCGGCTCAGGGCTGGACGGATTTTGACGAGCAGGTTCTACCCATCCTTGAAAAGCGCGGTCGGCATGTGCGCGAGCAGATAGGAAGCACGCTGCGCGATCACCTCGGCCTGCCCTTCCGCGAAAGCCGTTATGCCCTGCCTCAGGAAAAGGCGGCTGGCTGATGACTTACGCGGCGCCGATCCGGCCCGAAACGGCGGAGGACTTCGTTGCCCTCCGCCGCTATCTGCATACCCGTCCCGAACTGGCCTATGCCGAACATGAAACCAGTGCGCTCGTCGCCGATTATCTGCGCGATTGGGGCTATGATGTCGAAACAGGCATTGGTGGCACCGGCGTCGTCGGCACGCTCCGCGTTGGGCCGGGTGAACGTATTGTCGGCATCCGCGCCGATATGGACGCCCTGCCTATCGATGAGGTGACAGGGCTCGATTATGCCAGCCTCAATCCGGGCAAGATGCATGCCTGCGGCCATGATGGTCACACGACAATCCTGCTCGCCACCGCCCAGAAACTTTCTGCCACACGCGATTTCTCGGGCACGGTTCGGTTGATCTTCCAACCTGCGGAAGAGATCGGCGGCGGTGCTCGCACCATGATCCGCGATGGATTGTTCGAACGCTTTCCGGTCGATGCGGTGTTTGGGCTTCATAACTGGCCGGGCATTGCTACGGGTCAGTTCGCCTTTATCGAAGGCCCCGCAATGGCCTCGGTCGACATGGCCATCATCCGCATTCAAGGCCGAGGCGGGCATGGCGCCAAGCCACATCTGGCTATCGACCCAGTGATCGTCGCCTCCAGCCTCGTGCTCGCCCTGCAAACCATAGTGTCCCGCAACATCGATCCGTTGCAGGCCGCCGTCGTTACCGTGGGCAGCATTCACGGCGGCACATTGCCCAATGTCATTCCCGACAGCGTCGAATTGCAGCTAACCGTACGCGCCTTTGACGAGGCGGTTCGACAATCGATCCGTCAACGCATCACGGCGCTCGTTGAAAGCCATGTCGCCTCCTTCGGGGCAACGGCGGACCTCCACTACCCCACTGGCTACCCCGTTCTGGTCAATGATGCAGCGCAGACCGATTTTGCGCGCAGCACTGCCGAGCGCCATTTCGGCGCGGCGCGTCTCGATCCAGGCCTGCGCCCCATCACGGCCAGCGAGGACTTCGCCTTCATGCTGGAGGAGCGGCCCGGCGCTTATCTATTCCTCGGCAATGGCGACAGCGCCGATCTGCATAGCCCTCGCTATGATTTCAATGACGCCATCATCCCCGACGCCGCCCAATATTGGGTGCATCTGGTTGAGGATTTTCTTTCCGGAAACAATCGTGCCGAGGCTTCGTCATGACTGACAGCTTTCTTTATACGCTCCCCACCGATCCCGCCGCCCTTCCCCTCGTCGAGCAACTGACCGAGGAATACCAGGCCCGCTATGGCGACTATTTTGAGGAAGGCGGCGCTGTGGTGGAAATGAACCGCTATCCGCCCGAGCGCTTCGGCGCGCCTGATGGCGCCTTTGTACTGTTGCTGCGCGATGGAAAGCCGATCGCCGGTGGTGCCTTCATGCGCTATGACGCGACGACTGCCGAATTCAAACGCGTCTGGACAGACCGTGACCACCGTCGGCAAGGTCTTGCCCGCAAGGTGTTGGTGGAACTCGAAGAGCAGGCCAACCGTCTGGGCTATCAGCGCGTCTATCTCACGACCGGCTTCCGCCAGCCCGAGGCGCGGGAGCTTTATCTCCGCACCGGCTACAGGGCACTCTTCGACCTAGAAGCCGATCCGGAAACTATCCAGATTCTGGCTTTTGAAAAGACTTTGGCCCCATCCGCAGCGCTGCGCGTCGGTGGGAAAGCCAATGCGTTTGCGGCCGTCTCAACGGGCAAATAGTTTCCTACGCCCCCCAAACTCAGAATGGCGTCACTTCTCAAGCGCGCCGATTACACTCTAATATCTACTAAATCTGTAGACTAAAGGTGCAAATGATGGCTTCCATAACCGAAACGGCCCTTGAAGCGCAAACGCGGTCCGCTCCGCGTGACCTGCATCGGCTAAAGATCGTGCCTGCCCGCCATCCGTGGCGTGTTGTAGGCACTATCTTCGCGGGTGCCGTCATTGCCATCACGCTGCATTCGATCTTCACCAATGAACGTTGGGGTTGGCCGGTCTTCGCGCAGTATTTCTTCTCGGAACCGGTCATTGCTGGCCTCGGCCGCACCCTGCTTCTGACGGGTATTTCCGCCGTGATCGGGTTCCTTCTGGGCGGCATTCTGGCCTTTGCCCGCGTCTCCAAATCGCCGCTCCTGTCAGGCCTGTCATGGGGCTATATCTGGCTTCTCCGCTCCATTCCGCTGATCGTGCTGCTGCTTGTGCTCAATAATCTGGGTTATCTCTATGCCAGCATCAATATTGGCGTGCCCTTCACCGAAATCCTCTGGGCACAGTTCGATACCGTTCAAACCCTGAGCCCATTCGCCGTGGCCATTATCGGTCTTAGCCTCAATCAGGCGGCGTTCTCTTCCGAAATCATCCGCGGCGGAATTCTTTCGGTCGATCAGGGCCAGCATGAAGCGGCCGCTGCACTTGGTCTCAGCCGCTGGCGGCAGGCCAGCCACATCGTGCTGCCACAGGCCATGCGCGCCATCCTGCCCTCGGGCTTCAACGAAATCATCGGTCTCGCCAAGGCAACGTCCATTGTCTACGTGCTGGCCCTGCCCGAACTGTTCTACACCGTGCAGGTCATTTACCGGCGCAATCTGGAAGTTATTCCGCTGCTGCTGGTAGCGACCGTTTGGTATCTCATCATCATGGTCGTGCTGTCGGGCTTCCAGTACCTGATCGAGCAATATTACTCCCGTGGCGCCAATCGAGAAGCGCTGCCGCCTCTGGTGGATCGGCTCTTCCGCGCCATCGCCCGTAAATCGCCGGAAGCTGCAACACCTGTCGGAAGTCGCGCGGCATCCGTCGACCGCACGCCCCTCGCCAACTTTGCAAGTGACCGCATCGGCGGCGAAATCGAAATCCATTCGGTCAACAAGTTCTTTGGCACCAACAAGGTGCTGGACGATGTGGACCTGACGATCACCTCGGGCGAAGTCGTCGCCATTATCGGCCCCTCGGGCGCCGGGAAATCGACGCTCTTGCGCACCATCAATCATCTGGAGCGCGTCGATACCGGCATCGTCGCCATCGACAGTGAGTTGATCGGTTATGAGCGCCGTGGCGACACTCTCTATGAACTCAAGGAGCCAGCGATCCGTCGCCGCCGCGCCAGCGTCGGCATGGTGTTCCAGAACTTCAATCTGTTCCCGCATCTGACGGCGCTTGAAAACGTCATCGAGGCACCGGTTTCCGTCTCCGGCGTGCCGCGCGACGAGGCCGTTGCCCAGGGGCGCGATCTGCTCGCCCGCGTTGGTCTTGCCGACAAGGCAGATGCCTATCCGCGCCATCTCTCCGGCGGCCAGCAGCAGCGCATCGCCATTGCCCGGGCCCTCGCACTGCGGCCCAAGGTGTTGCTCTTTGATGAGCCGACCTCGGCGCTCGATCCTGAACTGGTCGGAGAAGTGCTCGATGTGATCAAGGAGCTCGCCAAGTCCGGCACCACGCTTGTGATCGTCACCCATGAGATCGGCTTTGCCCGCGAAGTGGCTGACCGCATCGTCTTCATGGAGAGCGGTCGGATCGTAGAAATCGCCCCGCCGGAACGATTGTTCAGCGCGCCGACGCAAACGCGAACCCGAGAGTTCCTCGCCAAGGTTCTCTAGCCCCCTCCAATCCACGCCATTCCTTCCAAATTCCATGTCGGTCAGCGGCAGGATGGCGCTCGTCCCAAAAACCTCAAACGCGAGCTTAAAATGCTTCCCAGACGTTCTTTCATTGTCGGCGCAACAGCAGCATTGCTGCTCAGTTCGGCCCCGATTGCTGTCTTCGCTCAGGCTTTCGACCTCAGCCCAAGTCCATCCAACCGGCTGCATGCTGAAATAGTCGACAGCATTGCCGCTCTGCTCCCGGCCGATTTTGATTTTGCCAAGGATGGCGTGCTGAGCATTGGCATCGCCGCTGGCGCTCCGCCGATTTCCACCTATGCCACAGATGGGTTGACTGTCGTCGGTTTCGACCCGGATCTGGGGCGTCTCGTCGGCGAGGTGCTTGGTCTCGACGTCGAGATCGTCCCCATTGCCTGGATCGACTGGCCGCTGGGCCTCACCGCGGGCAAATATGATGCGGTCATCTCCAATGTCGGCGTCACCGAAGAGCGCAAGGAGAAGTACGACTTCTCCACCTACCGCAAGGGCGTTCACGGCTTTTACGTCAAGATCGACAGCCCCATCACGGCAATCACCGAACCCAAGGATATCGCAGGTCTGCGCGTCATCACCGGCTCTGGCACCAATCAGGAGCGCATCACCCTCGAATGGGACCAGATCAATCAGGACGCGGGTCTGGCTCCAGTCGAAATCCAATATTACGACGATGACGCCGCCGCCTCATTGGCCATCGCCTCCGGCCGGGCCGATGTCGAACTCAACCCGAACGGTCCCCTGGCCTACAAGGCTGCACTGACCGGCCAGACCAAGCTGGTTGGCATCATTAGTTCGGGCTGGCCCAATCCGGCTGAAGTCGGGGTCACCACTCGCAAGGATAGCGGGCTGGCAGAGCCTTTCACCGCCGCCATCAATCATCTGATCGAAACCGGCACCTATGCCGAATTGCTCGCGCAATGGAACCTCACGCCCGAAGGCGTCGAGCAGTCGCACACCAATCCGCCCGGGCTTCCCAAACCCTGAGCACCCGGCGCGGGCGGACCTTCTCCCCTGCCCGCGCCACCTTTCAAATCGGAACAGAGCAGATGGCCCAGCACATCAATAAAATCGGGTTTCTGACCCCCGGCAATTTCGACAATGCCGCGCCCTATGCCGGTATCGACGGCACGCTCGACCTCATCGCCTTTGGCGAGAAGCTCGGCTTTGACAGCGCCTGGGTTCGCCAGCGGCACCTGGAGCCCGGCATCGGCTCCGCCGCAGTATTTCTGGCGGCGGCCAGCCAGCGCACCAGCCGCATCGAGCTCGGCTCCGCCGTCATTCAGATCGGCTATGAAAGCCCGTTCCGGTTGGCCGAAGACCTGTCCATGTTGGATGTGCTCTCACGCGGCAGGCTCAATGTGGGCCTGAGCGCAGGCGTTCCGCCGCATAGCCAGCTTATCGCGCACCGCATTCACGACGGCGACTGGACGCAGCACGACCTGAGTCATGAGCGGATTCGCCGCTTTGCCGACAATCTCAGCGGCGCCTATCTCGGCGACGAGCAGACTTTCGTGCAAACCCCGTTCGGTCCACAGCGTCCACGCCTTCAACCCTATGCCGATGGCCTCGCCAATCGGCTGTGGTATGGCGGCGGCTCGCAGCGCTCCGCCCGTTGGGCAGGAGAAAACGGCTTTAACCTTTTGACCGGAAATGTGATTTCCGGCGAAGGCACCGACAGCTTTCACCAAGCGCAGGTCAATCTGATCAACACATGGCGCCAGGCGCTTGGCGGCGGTCAGGGGCGCGTTGCGCTTGGCCGGGTGATTGTTCCCACCGATTCCGCGCCGCCTGAGCGCATCGCCAAGTACCAGGCTTATGCCGCCAGCCGCCTTGAACGAACGCTCACGCCACAGGGCGAACGCCGCACGCTGTTCCCGCGCGATCTTGTCGGCCCCGCCGAACAGATCGTCGAATGGCTGCTCGAAGACCCGGTGCTGCCGCTGGTCAGCGAGTTGCGCCTTGAGCTGCCCTATGAATTCGAGCTGGCAGAATACGAGCAAATCCTGACCGACACCATTGAGCGCATCGCGCCCGCCTTGGGCTGGTCGCCTCCCGAAACGGCAATTGCCGCCGAGTAATTCCGGCCCGGTGCGGGCGCGGCACCGGGCCTGTCCACCCTCCCCGACGCGCAAGGAAAAGTGAAATGAAACCTGTCTTGAAGAACCTCCTCACTGGCATTGCGCTCGTCGCCTTGACCGCCAATGCATATGCCGCTGACTTCGACCTCAGCCCCGAGCAGCCCGGCCGGCTCAAAGCCGAGGCCAACCCGGCTGCAATTGCCGCCATTCCTGCCGATTTCAAATTTGCCTCCGAAGGCAAGTTTACCGTCGCCGTTTCGCCCTGGGATCCTCCGATCGCCACCTATGCCACCGATGGCGCAACCGTGGTCGGCGTTGACCCCGATCTGGCCTCGCTCATCGCGGACTCGTTGGGACTTGAACTCAATCTGGTAGCGACCGCATGGGCCGATTGGCCGCTCGGCGTGTCCTCGGGCAAGTATGACGCGGTGATTTCCAACGTTACCGTCACCGAGGAGCGCAAGGAGAAATTCGACTTCTCCAGCTATCGTCAGGATGTTCTGGGCTTCTATGTCCGAAATGACAGCGCCATCCAGTCCATCAGCGAACCCAAGGACATTGCCGGCCTGAAGGTCATCACCGGCTCGGGTACCAATCAGGAAAAGATCATTCTCGAATGGGATCGCCTCAACCGTGAAGCGGGTCTGACGCCGGTTGAAATCCAGTATTACGACGACACCGCTGCGGCCACGCTGGCCATCCAGTCCGGCCGCGCCGACGTCGAATTCAACCCCAACCCGACCCTCTCCTATTCTTCGGCCGTTACCGGCGACACCCGCCTCGTGGGCGTGCAGAGCGGCGGCTGGCCGGTCAAGGCGGAAATTGCCGCAACCACTCGCAAAGGGTCCGGTCTGGCCGACGCGCTGACCATCGCCATCAATGGCCTTATCGAAAACGGCCTCTATGCGCAGACTCTGGAGCGCTGGAATGTTTCCGCAGAAGCGGTGGAACAGTCCCAGACCAATCCTCCCGGCCTGCCCAAGACCTGAGTTTGCTCTTTCTGACCGGCTCGTATTGCGGGCCGGTCTTTCACATTATTTATGAGATTTCCAATGTCATTCCCCACCAGAAAACTCGTCACGACCCTGCTGGCCGCCACGCTTCTCACCTCCGCTGCACAGGCTGAAACCTTGCGTTGGGCGCGCAGCGCCGATGCGGTGACCCTCGATCCTCACGGCCAGAATGAAGGCATTTCCGCTACGCTTCTCAATCAGGTCTATGAGACCTTGCTATGGCGCGATGAAACTGGCGCCTTGCAGCCGCGTCTTGCCACCGAATGGTTCCTCAAGGAGGGCGACCCGAATACCTGGGTCTTCAAAATCCGGGAGGGCGTCACCTTTGCAAATGGAGCGGCGCTGACCGCCGAGGACGTGGTGTTCTCGTTCGAGCGTGTGCGCGGGCCGGTATCGCAACTTCGGCAATTGCATGCCGACGTCAAGTCAGTCGTCGCTGCGGATGATTTCACTGTCGAGGTCACCCTCAACGGGCCGAGCCTGGTCTATCCAAACAATGTGACCGGGACTTTCATTCTCGACAAGGACTGGACCGAGGCAAATGGGGCGTCCGAGGTCGTCGATGCCTCCGCAGGCGCAGAAGCCTACACGGTTCGCAACGTCAACGGCACCGGGCCCTTCATCCTTCAAGAGCGCGAGGAAGGAGTCCGCACGATCCTGACTCGCAACGATAATCACTGGGCCGAAACGCTGCCGGAAATCACCGAGATCATCTATCTGCCGATCAACGATAATGCGACGCGCGTCGCGGCGCTGATTTCGGGCGAAGTCGACTTCGTGCAGGACGTTCCAGTGCAGGACATCGAGCGGCTCGCAGCGAGCGAAGGCATAAATATCCAGACAGGCCCGGAAAATCGCTCTATTTTCTTTGGTTATCGCCTGGACGAAACACCGCTCAAATCTTCCAACATCACCGACAAAAATCCGCTCAGCGATGTGCGGGTGCGCGAGGCTTTCAATCTCGCGGTTGATCGTGACGCAATCCAGCAGGTGGTGCTACGCGGTAATGCCGTGCCGACCGGCATTATCGTCCCACCTTTCGTTCGCGGCTGGACCGAAGACCTCGACGCCTATCCTGAGCAGGACATCGAGCGTGCCAAGGCATTGCTGGCCGACGCTGGCTATCCGGACGGTTTCACCATCACGCTGGACGCTCCGAACAACCGCTACGTCAATGACGAAGCGATTGCGCAGGCGGTTGTCGGCTTCCTTGGGCAGATCGGTGTAGAGGCTACGCTTGCCTCCCGCCCCTTCGCCCAGCATTCGCCGCTGCTGGTCAATGCAGAAAGCGACTTCTTCCTGTTCGGCTGGGGCGTACCAACCTTCGACAGCGCCTATAATTTCAACGATCTGATCCACACAAGAACCGACCGCTACGGCACGTTCAATGCCACCGGCTTCTCCGATGCGGAGATCGACGCCAAGATTGAATCTTTGGGCAACGAGGTGGACGAGGCCAGGCGCGACGCCACGGTCGATGAGCTGTGGCGTTTCGTCAAAGACGAGCACCTTTATCTGCCATTGCATAATCAGGTGGTCGCCTGGGCGTTCCGCGACAATATCAACATCGCCATCCAGCCCGATAATTCTCCCAAATTGCTGGATGTGACTTTCGCCGACTGACACCGGGGCCTTAAGTCATCGGCGCAGGCCCGCATCTTCACCGATGCGGGCCTGATTTTTTGATCGTCTGCGCAATCACCGATGCCCGCAGGAGTAAAGGAAGCGCATGAAAAGCCCGGACCTCGCAAGGAGGCCCGGGCCAATTGGCTCTGTGAATCAGCTTAGTTGCTGAATGGGTCGTAATTTCCAAGGAGCTGCTGATACTGCCCCCGCCAATAGAGCAAGGGCGCGCCGGTGGACGAAAGCGTGACGCTACGTACGCGCCCAAAGACCAGCGCATGAGAATGTCGCTCGATAATCTCGTCAATGTCGCAATCGAGCACGGCCAGCGCCCCCTGCAATCCGAGCGCACCGCTGCTCAGCTCGTCCCATTCCCAACCGACATAGCGATCATTGCCCTTGATGCCACCGCGGCCGGCAAATCGGTCAGCAACGGCGCTTTGAGCGTCGCTAAGCACATTGACACCGAAGGCGCCGGCTGCCTGCAAGACCGGCCAGGACGACGAATCCTTGTTGAGGCTGACCAGCACAACGGGCGGCTCTGCGGAAAAGGATGAGACGGAGGTGGCGGTAAAGCCCGTCCGACCGAGCCCAGTCCCGACGGTGATCACATTAACCGCACCGGCAAGGTTACGCATGGCGAGTTTGAATTCGCTGGCATCCACCGTTTCCTTACGGGGCGGCAGAAAGTTTGCTAGATCAACGATCGACAACGAGCCTCTCCCAAAAATCATGCGCCATACCAGCGCCGAGGAAGACTACCGCTCACGCTCGCGCCGGGGGAGATTGCGACAGAGCACAGTTTGTTACCGAGGCAATTTGTCGGGAAATATATATCTACTAAATCTATAGACTTATAATTTTTGCGCGATAGGCTCTCCAAACCTGTCCTTTCAAGCCTTTTGGAGTCTGCATTGGCCGACGACATTCTTTATCTCATCGAGCCCGATTTCGAGGTTCCAGGCCGGTCCGATGGCCCTTTCGTCTGCCCCTTCTGCAATCAGATCGAAGGTCTCCTGGCCAGCTTTCCGCCGCTCGCGCTCGATATCGAGGTGATCCGTGTGCCCTTTCAGCGCCCCCGCGCGCCGGTAGTCGCTCTGCTGGGAGAGGAAAATCAGGGACTTCCAGTGCTCATTCTGGGTAAAAACCCACCGGCGGACGCCCGGAAGCATGGGGATGTTCTCTTCGTCTCAGACACGGATCGGCTTCTTGAATTGCTGGCCGAACGGCACGGCTTTCCCCGTATCCTGCGCCCGCTACAGCCCAAGACAGCGTAAGGCCGTTTACCGGATCGCCAATAGAGAGGCGGCAATCGAGGCGCATTGCACGCGAATGTCGGGGACGGCTTCGATCTCGAAGAATTTGCCTCGCGTCAGCGGTCCTACCACCCTGACGCGAGACGACACGTCGCCATCCGCCGTGATCAGTGCACAGCTATCGTCGATATCGAGGCCGATATGCAATTTGTCCGGTCGCGCGGCGCCGGTTTGCACCAGATGGCGCACCAGCGGATTGCTGCTTGCCCTCACATCGACACTCACGCCGCCACAATCATAAACCCGGGCTATCGTGACGTTTTCCCTTTGGCTCGTCGCCCTTGGGCGCACGGTGGCCTGCACGTTGTCGCCGCTGCGTTCAATGGCAATGAACTCGGCGGCCATCAGCGAAACCTGTCCTTTGGCGACAGCATGGCGCAGATCATCGAACAGATCCGGCGGCAGCCGGTGGCGGTGGATATTCCACCATGGCCGCACATGACGCAGAAATTGCCGCTTCTCGCGTTCAGGCCAGCTTTGCCAAAGCCGCTGATTATAGGGCCGCAGCCCATCCACGACAGAGCGCCAATCGCCACCCTGCACCTCCGCTTCTGTCACAAGCGCGCGGAACCATCTCACGAAATAGGTCAGGCTGGTGCCGAAGGGGACATCAGCCGCATCGATATTGATTGGCCTGACATCCTTGTGCCCCGTAGGCAGCAGACCATTGCGCGAAACGACGACAATATTGCCCCGGTGCTGCGCATCGGCCAGAGACACCCAGGCGTCCACCATGCTCAGGCCCGAGCCGAGAATCATCACCGGCGCATCCGGGTCGAGTGGCGTGTCACGATCCGAACCGGCCCGCACAGCAATACCGCGCCCTCGTGCGGGCTGAATTTCATGTCCAACCGCAAGCGCAGCCCAGCGGCTGACAAGGCTGGTGCCATTGGCCAATTGCGTTTCGACACCATTACGTGTCTCGTTCATGGCCACCGCTTCTTCGTTCAGAACGACAAGACGGCCGGGAATATATTGTCCCGCCTCGCGCAGAACATCTTCCAGATAAACGCCATAAAGACGCCGCGGCACAAAGACCCAGCTTGACGGATATTTGCCCGGCTCGCGCCGCTGCAACCAGCGCCAGAAATGTTCGGGATCGTCGGCAAAAGCGCTCATGCCGCGTGCTGGGACATTGACCCGGTGCTGGCGCTGGCGGGCCGAATAGGCCAGCCCCTGCCCCACCTGCCCCTTGCGCTCGATCAGCGTGACCCGCAGATCGGGATCGGGGCTACGCAGCAGATGAGCCGCCAGCAAAACACCACTTGCACCACCGCCAACAATGACAATGGATCTCGCCTGAGCCGTCATCTACCGGCCACCCACACCCTGTTCGTATCGTCCTGCTCAGCATTATGCAGGCTCCAGGGCTCGCGTCCATCCGCTGCGCGGCGGATACGCACATCCCTATCCCGCTGCACGGTCAATTGTTGCGCGAATTCATAGCCACGCTGCCAGCGGCCGAAGCCACTTGAAACATTGATGTGACCGGCAAAGCCCAGATCGACCAGCGGAGCACCCCATGCGCCTGCCAACAATCTCGCCTTGCCCAGCGGCATATAAGGGTCATTGCGGCTTGCCACGACCATGGCGGGAAAGGGCAGCAGCGCCGTGGGTATGCTGCCAAATTCATAGGTTCGGGCATGTAGGGCCGAGGTGCGTTCTATATCGGCGGGCGCGACGAGCAGCGCACCGCCCACAAGGGCCGAAACCGGGCTGGTGGCAAGTCGCGCCGCCAATATCGTGCCCAGACTATGCGCCACAATCACGGCACCGGGATTGGCCTTCACCGCCTCTTCCAGCCGATGCAGCCAACCGCCAGCCTGCGGATTTCCCCAATCCGCCTGCTCGACCAGCACCGCATTTTCATGGTCGGCCAGCCAATGCCGCTGCCAATGGCCGTCGCCCGAGCCATTGAGGCCCGGAACGATCAGAAAAGCCCGCGTCATCGCTCCGGCATTTCGTCAAGGCCGAGATCAGACCGCTCGGCAGTTTCGGGTTCAGGCGCTTTGCCGCCGAGATAACACGCGTCCTGTTCCGCCCGCGACAACGGAACAGCCCCCAGAGCCGCGTCAGGAAGGCCACCGAAGAAATTGGCTTTCTGGGGTGCTTCTTCTGCAGAGGTTCGGAGCAATTTTCCGGGGTTCAGAATTCCGAAGAAATGCACCATTTCAGCATCCTCCGTTATCAAGGAGTAGCTGGCCGATGAAGCTGTTCGTCCGGTACATACACGCCTCCTACTTGATAGTACATAAATCCTATCAAATAAGTCGTGATTGAAAAGACCTAGCCTTTCCCTGTTCCCCAACCCTGTAGAAATTCTTGCCGCCTTGCGCGGCGCAGGCGCAAAGTCACGATGATCTTGCCTTGTTTCGACTGGCCTGCGCGTTGGCGCGCTTAGCCAGCCATTGAGCCGTTCATCAAAGGGGGCCAGGCCACCATCACTGCAGAAAGACCGAAGGGCTGATATTCCGCGCGCGGTCAAGGTTAGCAGTCGCCTCCCCGAACGGATCACGTCCGGATGCAGGGGCAAACACAGCACCGCCGATTACCACATCAATCTGGGTAATCCCTTCTGCTGTCATGAAAATAGTGTCATCCACCGATTCAAGAATACGCTCGCTGACGCCCCGCGCGACATCCTGCGGCGCACCGCGAAGCAGAACCGCAAAGCGGTGTCCATCGACATGAGCCATCAGATCATCGGCACGGATAGCCTGCCGAATAGCCTGCGCAAGCCATGGCACGATATCGCCATCGCGCTCGGCGGCGAGCATGGCTATATTGTTGGAATGCTTGCTTAAATCGACAACCAGCAAGACGCCAGGAGCCCGCTCCTGCTCGATATCGAGCATGGCCTGAAACCGCTCCCAACGCAGCGCCCCGGTCAGCGGATCAATGTCCTGCGACCCAATTGCTGAATGCAGGGACGGAACCTCAGCACGACGCTCTGCTCCGTCCTTACGTGCGCCAGTTAGCCACTCAAACCATGATCTTGCCACTTCGATACCCCCCAAGGGACGTTGAAGCACCCAGCTTGCACTCGACCTATCAAAACCCACTGACAGAAAAAGCTGCAATTTTAAAGATCGTATTCATAAGTACTTCACTCAAATATATATGCGTAAAATTTTATCGAAATAAATAACCTGAAATATACTTTGTCAGTTTGTTAAATTTTATTTTGATTATCGCAATCTCCTGACATCTCATCAGGAGGCCAACTTGCTTCTCAACTTTATAATTGCCAGCGCATTGACAATAACCCTCGCTGGCACGGCAGAAGATACGAGCAGCCTCTATGCCTACACGAGGCAGATCAACCTGCTTCAGGCAACACAGATCAGCACGGCGCCCGCCGCACTGGTCCAATTGCCGTTTGAAACCGTGTCTGCACCGTCCCTGGCTCCAGCACTGGCGGCAACGGAAAAGCCGCGCGCCGATTTTGGCGTCTTTCAGTCAGTGGCAATTTCAGCCGCCAGCCTGCCTGCCGCCAGCAAGTGGCAGGATGCACGGCAGACCAATTACAGTGCGATGTTTGGTCCCGAATGCGAGGAAGCAGGCTTTGAGCACTGTAACAGCGCTTTCGCCGTGCAAATTCAGACCCTTGCTGAGCAAGCGGAGGGGCTTTCCGGGGCAGCCTTGCTTGATCGCGTCAATCGTACAGTCAACGCGGCAATGACGTATAAGTCTGACCGGGCGGTCTGGGGCGTCGATGATTATTGGGCGACGCCGGTGGAAATGGCACAACAGGGTGCAGGCGATTGCGAAGATTTTGCTATCGCAAAATACTGGGCGCTGCGTAGCCTGGGGCTGCTTGATGAACAGATGCAGCTCGTGGTGCTGCAGGACACACGCCGCCAACTCTTTCACGCGGTCCTCGTGGTCCACACCGCCTCGGGCGCCTATGTTCTGGACAATGTCAGCAACCGTCTGCTCGCCGACACCGCCTACCCGCAATATCAGCCGATCATGAGTTTTGCGGGAAGCAAAAATTACATTCACGGCTTTGCCAGCGGCAGCCGCAATGTGGCGGAGATACCGAGAGATTTGTCGGCGGTGATGCCGGGATCGGGGATGTAGCCAAATGAAAAGGCCCTCTCGATGGAGCGGGCCTCTTGATGCTTACTGAGGTGATCAGATCAGGTTGATGGTATACTGTGGATCGTCATCAATGATCACAGAGATCGACGTCGCATTATTGGCGAGTTTCATAACTGTTACATAGCCCCACTCATTGCCCTGGCCACTCGTATCGACTTGGACCGCTGTCGAACCGCTGCCGCCATCAACCAATCGCACATATTTCTCGACATTGGCATTATCAACCAAAGCGCCATTGAGCAGATCGGACAAGTCGATCGTGTCACCTTCGCCAAAGACGTAGTCGGTGATCGTATCGACACCTTGATAGGGAGCGTTAGCCACAAAGCGATCAGCTCCGGCGCCGCCCGTCAGAATGTCGGATCCAGCGCCACCAACGAGTAGATCGTTGCCAGCACCGCCGTCTAGGACGTCATCTCCTCCATCTCCATAGAGCTTGTCGTCACCGTCGCCGCCGAACATGACATCCTTGACCGTTCCGCCATGGAGGATGTCATTGCCGCTGCCGCCATCCATCCAATCCAGGCCGCCATTGCCGAAAATTATGTCGTCGCCAGCGCCACCGATCAGAATATCGGCAACGGTACTGCCGTGGAGGGTATCATTCCCTTCTCCGCCGTCGAGCCAATCCCCGTCGGTGCCGGCATGGAGCGTGTCGTTGCCCGCACCGCCGCTAAGGTAGTCACGCCCTGACCCGCCATAAAGCGTATCATT
>PJTQ01000046.1_pt1 | contig 251845 bp, 236 predicted proteins | sample 1512231 | NCBI WGS metagenome assembly PJTQ01 (sample SAMN08177688, study PRJNA422409) | Soil metagenome, whole genome shotgun sequencing project. | isolation source: Soil (3) enriched on wood chips | place: USA: Madison | collected 2015-01-15 | reverse complement strand
TTGACCCAGCGCATGCTCAACGAATTATCGGCATCACCGACACCGGTGATCGAGGACTGATCGCACTGCAGGCCTGCCAGGCCTACGTCCGCGAAGTCACCAAATGAAAAGAGGCGAGCCGGGGAGATGCGCCAACATCCAGCCCGGCCCGCCGAACCCGCAGACCCTTCCTGCAAGTCCAGCCGTGGCCTCTGCCTTGTGCACAAAGCGCGGCGAGCCTAACACCTGTTTATCCATACAGTAAAGACTTGCATACCTATGACCTCTCCTATCATTCCCTGGATGGGTGGCAAACGCCGCCTGGCCGACCGCTTGATCCCTCTCTTTCCCCCTCATGAATGCTACGTCGAAGTCTTCGCCGGCGGTGCCGCGTTGTTCTTCATGCGTCCCCAGCCTGCCCCGGTGGAGGTGCTGAACGATCTCAACGGTGACCTGGTAACCCTCTACCGCGTGGTGCAGAACCACCTGGAGGAGTTTGTTCGCCAGTTCAAGTGGGCGCTCAGCTCTCGCCAGATCTTCGAGTGGCAGAAGATGACGCGCCCTGAAACCCTTACCGATATCCAGCGTGCGGCGCGGTTCTTCTACCTGCAGCAACACGCGTTCGGCGGTAAAGTCACCGGGCAGACGTTCGGTACCGCCACCACTGGGCCGGCCATCAACCTGTTGCGGATCGAGGAGAACCTGTCCGCCGCGTGGCAGCGCCTCGCCGGCACCTATGTCGAGAACCTGTCCTGGCTCGCCTGCGCCGAGCGCTATGATCGAGCACACACGTTCTTCTACATGGATCCGCCCTACTGGCGGACAGCCGGCTATGGCGTGGACTTCCCTTTTGAAGAGTACGAGCGCATGGCCGACTTCATGCGCCGGTGCAAGGGCAAGGTGATGGTCAGCATCAACGACCACCCACACATCCGACGCGCCTTCGAGGGCTTCCGTTTCGATTCCCTAGATATTCGCTACAGCAACACCAACCAGCGCCAAGGTAAGGCAGAAGTGACCGGGGAACTGGTGATCATGAACTGGGAGCCGGAATCCTTGGGCAGATTATTCTGACTATCCCGCCAACGGCTCAAAAGCTGAAGCTGTTGAGCCGTCTTTCGGATATCGATGCTGCATCCCATGCAATGAGCATATGTGCCTGAATCTGCTATTTTTTTTGACGCCAGATGCCTCTCAAAACACCGGAGTGTCGAATTCCTCAGGAGCGATAGCAATATTTTGTGACCGAACGCTGCTAGCATTGGTCATAGCTCATTATCAGATCAATGATTGATCAATGATTTGTTGTTACCTATAGTCACATGACTTTAGAGAGGTTTGAAATTATGCCCTACATTAATTCAGGTTATTTGTCAAGCATTATAGCGGCACCCCAGGAGCCGCTTGAGCTCATCCCTGAGGTAGGAAAAGTTATCGCCGCTCACCTGGAGAGTGCGGTGATAGATAAAGGGCGTAAAAGCTTAGAGCAGATTTCAAAAGAACTGATAGATGTGTTTTATACAGCGCTTTCGAAGTCGCCAGATGCTGCAAAAGCAGCGGTCTTAAATGAAGGGTGCGGCGCTGACGTAAGAAGTTCATTTGTCTTGGGTCAATTGAGCTTCGCGCAAGCTTTGGCAGGTCAATTCTTAGAGCACAGAGCTGGTGATGAATTTCATTCAGTAATTAATGATTCTGCTAATAAGGATTACTTCATCGCTTTGCTAAAGTCGGATATGACGAATACCGACCTCGCAGTGGCAGTTAGTCAGCGCGCTGAAACTGTTAGCAGGAAGCTAAAAAAGTTCAGAGAGCTAGGGGTGACTGATTTTAGACGTGATGGTGTTAAGGTGGTGAATTTTCTATGCCCGCTCTCTCGCGCTAATCTGGAAGAGAAATATTCGAATGTGACGATAATGCCGATTGTAGCTAGAGAGAGAATTGCTCGAGCAACAGACCGGCTGGACGCTCATATGTCGCACTTTCCGGCATTTGGCGGGAAATCGAATAGAATGGCGGTGACAGCGTAATGCGTAATAATAGCCGGAATGGAAAAATCATTACCTTTTATTCTTATAAAGGTGGTGTGGGTCGAACAATGTCTTTAGCCAACGTGGCGTATTTGGCTGCAGCTAACGGCAAAAGGGTCCTTGTGATGGATTGGGACTTAGAGGCGCCAGGTCTGTCATATTATTTTAGAGGGCTTGTTGAACCGTCGCAAGCTAGAGAGCTCAAAGAAGCTCCAGGTATAATTGACATACTTTATGACTGGTGTAAGGATTTGTCTGAGGCGAAGACGGCAGATCTAGCTGATGCGGTCGTGAATAATATGCAAGATGGTGTTCCTTTTCGGGATGCTGTACGCCACCTTATTTCGCCTAATTTATTGCCCGGTGAGGTTGTGCTTGATTATATTGGAGCGGGCGCCCGGCTGATTGGTAGGGAGAAGCTTCTCAGTTATGAAGAAGCGCTCTCGAAGTTTTCCTGGAGTGATTTCTTTGAGGCTAAAGGTGGCGGTTTTGTCTTAGAGTCTTTGCGAAATTGGGCGAAAGACAATTATGATTTGGTTTTAATTGATAGTCGGACAGGCTTCGCTGATGTTGCTGGCATTTGCACTATGCAATTGCCTGATATGGTAGCTTTATGTTTTGTCCTCAATAGACAGAATATTGATGGTATTTCACGGGTTGCTGCCGCTATTAGAGATGCTCGAGGTGAAGATGTCGAGCTTCGTGCAGTGCCGATGCGTGTATCGCGGAACGAAAGCTCTGAAGGAAGTGATGCAAAAGCTCGGGCGATGGCGGAGTTAACCAAAGTAGGTGGTTTTACTAGTGAGGTAATTCAAGATAATATAAAGAACCTTGCTGTAAACTCATATGACGACGTTCCGTTTTATGAGACGATCTCTTACTTCCTTGCTAGTGAGCCTGCATTTGATCCATTGACTCTTAACTACTCTAAGCTGTCGTCGCTCCTGACAGGATGGGTTTTGGATGTGCCTCCTCTGGATGAAGATGTCTGGGCGCTTGTGCGTAAAAGATTAGTGCCTCGTCATGCAACCATCGAATATCTGAGCAATTTGAGCAGCGCTGAGCCGGAAAGGGCGCTCGAAGAAGTATTGGCACTTGTAGATAGTGCCTATGATTCGGTTCTTAACGGAGAAGCACTGGACGGAACCTATGTGCGCGCCCTGCTGGAAGCGATTAGTGTTATCTCTGATACGAAGCCGCTTGACTCCGTTGAGGTAAAATATCGTGGCCTAGACTTGATTAGAGTGCTAAGTCAGGTGGATGGGCCCGAGTGGCGAGCACTACTTATTACAAAGATTCAGGAAATTGTAGACTTCCCGCTGTTCAACGAAGATGAAGAGATTTTAACTTTGCTGGAAGAGTTGGATGGGTTGCTTGCCTCAAATGGGCAGTTGCTCAATAAGATTAAGCGAGTAGAGTATCGTCGTACTGCAGCGCGTATGTTTGTTAATATACGGGAGTTTGACTCTGCCTCTCAGACGCTAGGAGAATGTCTTGCTCTGCGTAAAGAGATTCTTAACTCCGCTCCTCGACTTACGAGTAGTCAGGCATTGGAGTTAGAGGAAGCTCTCATTGACTCATTTATGATAAGAGGGGATATTGAGCTAGCTCGTGAAATGCCTAAGAAGGCGTATGAGGAATATGCCAAGGGCTTAAAGACACTGAAGGCGAACTCCACTTGGGAAATGTCGGATGGGATGGTGTCCCTGAAGTTTAATTTCCACTTTAAACTTATGGCTGCACCGTCTGAGTTTGTAAGTGATGTCGAAGCATCAAATCATGCTCTGGATGCGACAATTGTTGCACCAATGCATCAAGTGGCAATTAGATTTGTACAGCTAGCAAAGGCAATATTGCGTGCAAGGGATCCATTTGTTTGTCTGCGGTTTTGTGAGCTTGTAACGTTGTCGTCAGATGCAAAATCAAGAACCTATCTTGTAAATTATAATGCTCGAACCCCTATACATAGCAAAAGCTTTATCGAAGCTATTAATGGTGTGTGTTCATTAGCACTGCATACAGAGGTGCTCGAAAGGCTGAATCATATTTTTTCAGTTTTTTCGGATATTATTCAGTCGCTTCTGAAGTATCTTGAACGACGTCGTCAGACTGTTGGTGAACGTCACCGTGAATCTCTTCTCAATGAGCTAAAAATTACCCAAGAGATTTTTGATATCGCTGGCGTTTCGTTGGATGTTTCTACTGATATTCGTGCAGGGCGGATATTTGGCAAGCCGTCGGGGCCGACGCTAGGGGGAGATGATGAGTAGGTTTTTAACTCCCGCTGATTTATTTCTAGAGCAATGGGTTGAGGCTTCCGCTTGGAAGTCAAGTCTCCTGACATCTTCGATAATGCCGAATGACAGCTTTCTGAAAAGTGTGCGGGAGATATTGCAGCTGCCTGATGGGGGCGAGGCTTATACGAAGCTTAGTGATCTGTTGGGAGCGGATCTGGGGCATGAGAGAAATGGACGTATTCTCTCTATAATGTGCGAGATTGATAAATTTTTCCTGGGAATACACCCTCGCTCCTACGTCGATTCGTCGATGATCCAGTCCAGGCTTGGTGCCTATCACTGGCTAAAACAACTGCAGCTTATGCGGCTGGCGCGCGGAGAATATCTTCAGTCCAATAATCTTCGGCTCATTCCTCGTGGGCCCTTGACGCGATTGCATCGTCCTGAAGATGCAACAAGTGCTCAGTGTTTCGCTGATCGATTTGCTGCGCTCGCCGTTGTGCCGGATAGCGTGATGCTTGAAGATATCCGTATCTCTATACGGCACTTGGTTAAAGGCACTGGAGCTGCTGATGGTATTATTGGGAATGTCGGATATAAGGATAGTACAGTTGCATTTGTTCCGGTAGCCGAGGAAGAGTCGCATTTGCAGGCTATTCAGCGGTCTACCAATAAGCAGCATTTTGTGGATTTTTCACCAGCTTCCTCATTGGATGTGCCTGGGGCAATAGATGTAATTTTACAATCCATTGGATTTGCCGATATCATTTTAGCTCCAGAAATGATGGTGTCAGAGGTCGATGCCGCCTCAGTTAAAGCTAATATTACCAATCGTCCAGGTGAGTTTAGGTTCTTCCTTGCAGGAACGGGATGTACTCAAGATTCTGAAAATGGGCAGTTTTGGAATGAAGCTAGAGTCTTTAATGGCGCTGGGGCGACGATTTTTAAGCAGCGTAAGATTTGGCAGGCTGAAGTGAGGCCTGAGAGAGTTGAGGACTTCGGTTTACAGCCCTGTGATGGGCGTATTATGGAAGATAATGCTTCGGGTGAGGAAATTAGCATCGCTGACCTAGATGGTTTTGGTCGTTGTTTAATATTAATATGTCAAGATCTACAAGCTCGGCCTCTTGTTGAAAGTGTAATTCAGAGGTTTCAACCAGATTGGATTTTCGTCCCGATTTTGGATGTGGGGATCGGTGAGGGGCGGTGGACACACCAGCGTTCTTTTGAGCTAAGCGGGTTATCCCCTGCTCGCTTTCTCGTCGTGTCAAGTTTAGCGCTAGCTTCAAAATCAGGTTTGAAGGATGCGGCGTGTGGAATGGCGGTCGGACCAAAAGATGCGGATGGCGAAATTGGCCCGCGCAGAGTATGTTTGGCTAAAATCGACAGTTCCGTGAAAGCTGGTTACGCATTGGTGAACTGGGCTGATGTCTGGCCAGAAACTCGACTTAAGGTCATATGATGTCAAAACTTCTCGCAACGTGATGTGTGTCATCGAGTTGATCTGGGGTAGGCGCCTTGGAGTATTAGGTTTCGACCTGTCTACCTTCATTGGTACCGTACCTACAGGGTAACTGTCGGGCGAAAGCCGCCGTTGCGAGTCCTGGTCTAAAATGAATTATCAACTGAATTAGAGTGTGAGAGAGTGAAGCGCACTTTTATTGGAATGAGCCATGCTGGGGAGCAGCTGATCCGGCAAGCGCTTGAGGCTATAAGGCAGCTCCATGAAGCGGAGGCTGCTGGCTTGCATGAGCATGAGGTGAGGAGACTTCACTTATTGTCGGAGTCGCTTTACCAGGCTGTCGTTGATTTTCAGCTTGTCAAAGCTGGCTGCCCTCCGTCGACCATTCACTAAGGCGATATCAATGAAGGAACGGGAAAAATGCCAGCCCTTTACCCTGATCACCCCATGTATGCTGACGCTGTGGAGGCGATGAAGCGGTATCACGAAGCCCAGGCCTCCGGCAGCTCCGCCGAAGAAGTCGAGCGGCTGCGTCAAATCGCGGAATCACAGTTCCGAGCTGTGAATGAATACCAACTGAAAGCACTAGGTCGCCCCGCTGGAAAGTCTCATTAAATCAGTCAATTCGGCGTTCTCAGTGTAGACCAGTTAAGTCTAAATCCAAGATTGACTGGTGCGGATTGGTACGCAGATCATCAGCCTAGGCCACAGCCCTTGTGATTAGCTGGCTCAGTGCCGAGCACCCCAATCCATCATCGGTGATGCTGTGTAAGCGATCCATAAGCCTCACCCTGCGATAGGTTGGGGTCATGAATCGCTTATACAGTACCCTCTCAGTACCGTAGATATTTTAGGGCAAATTTAGGGCAGATTCTGGGGCGCTTGAGACTTGAATGGGCCATTTGCTCAGGCGAGGATAGCCGTTTTTACCAGCCTATAGTGGCCTATCGAGCATGTCGGGCGGGTTCAAATCCCTATCTCTCCGCCATACAAGATCAAGCCCCTGGAAGCGAAAGCTTTCGGGGGCTTTTTCGTTGCGCCTTACTTTTTCATCATCCCCAACTCAGCATCATCCAGCAGCGCCTTGGCCATCGCGCTCAGGTAATGCGAGGCCCAGATCAGTTTCTGGTCGCCGTCCATCAGGCCGGTGATGATCAGGTCGCGCACGTAACCCATCAGTTCGGAGGCCTGTTCGCGGGCGTCCTGGCAGGGGATGCCGGGTTCGATGCGGAACAGCGGGTGGGTGTTGTTTTCGCTTTGGTAGAAGCAGGTCTTGCCGACTGTGGTGGGTTCTGTTGTGTTGTCGGTGGGCATTGTTTTGTTTCCCTGGATTCTGGGTTGCCTGGGCTGGCCTCTTCGCGGGCACGCCCGCTCCCACAGGTACTGTGCAGTGCGTGAAGGCTGTGGTGACCCTGTGGGAGCGGGCGTGCCCGCGAAGAGGCCTGACCTGCTAATGCAAGGTGTGAGGCTCTGTGGGTAAATGCGGCCGCATCTGCAACTGCATCAACGCCGACTCGACCAGCCCCTGTACCGCTTCCATTTCATGGATCACGGCCTGCATCACGATCGAGCTGTGGGCGGTGGGTTTGAGTTGCACGGATTGGCGGGCCACGGACAGGGCGCAGAGTACGTACTCTGAGGACTGGACCAGGGTGTCTTGCAGGAACTGGGTGGTATCGAGGGGTGGATCAGGGACCATCTTGCGCATAAACATCTCCAGGATCATTGGAGCTGCCGCAAGCTTGCTGTCAAACAAGAGGGTGGCAGCTGTACATGGGTTGACAGACCGAGGATCCCGGAGTAACTCGGCGCACACGAAGGTGCCCCACGTACAGCCGCCATAAACAGTGCACGTGTGCGGGAAATCGTCGGCCTGTCAAAGCCGGCCGTTGATTTTGCAACGACGAGCCGAGACTAGAGCGCGACCGAATCCGTCGCAACCGTTTGAGCGGGTTGGCAGTATGTTTGGGAAACGCCCTACAAGGAAGGGGATAATTCTGAGTAGAAGTTGTAGGACGGATTTCTACTAATCAATCAGACAGGCTTCCTGCAACATTTTGTCTTGAACTGACAATGGCACCTTGGGCTACAATGCGGCGCTCTGATACGCCACTCACGCCCAGGCCACACGCCGTAATGATTACGCGCGCTGGGCGATGAACTCTTCCTGACATGGATTCGTTGGATGCTTTGCGCCGTACTGGTCTCCCCCTGCGCCCCTCGCTGGACGGCTGAATTGTCGTCTGCGGCCAGTGCTGCACACTTTCTGAAAAACCCGCACAAACTCGAATGCTGCCGCCAACCATTGGCTGCGGTACGCGGCTGTGCGCCCCACCGAAAATGGAGTGCTCCACTTGCGTAAGAAATTCGTCGCGTCCCTTCTGGCGGTCGCCATCGCCTCTACCACGGCCTGTGCACAGCTCGGGATCAGCAAAGAGCAAGCGGGCACCGTGATCGGTGGCCTGGCCGGTGTGGCCATCGGCTCGACCATGGGCAGTGGCAACGGCAAGATCGCCGCTGCGCTGATCGCAGGTGGCATTGGCGCCTACGTGGGCAATCGCATCGGCCACATGCTCGATGAAAAGGACCAGCAAGCCCTGGCGCTGCGTACGCAGGAAGTGCTGAGCCAGCAGCAAACCACTGCCAGTGCCCAGCCAGTGACCTGGAAGTCCGACCATTCCGGCGCCACCGCGCAGATCGTGCCGGGCAAGGAATACACCAAGACCAAGCAGGTCGAGGTCAAGCGCGCGCCGAAGATCCAGGCGGTGCCGTCGATGAAGCTGATCAACGAGCCGTATGTGACCATCAGCGACAACCTCAACGTGCGTGCCGCGCCTAACCAGGCTGGTGAGAAGGTCGGCAGCCTGAAGAACCACACCGAATTTACCGCCGTGGGCTCCACCGGTGACTGGATTCTGGTCGGCCGCAAGGGTGTGACCGTGGGCTATGTGCACAAGAACTACGTCGAGCCCAAGGCGCAAGCGGTTGCCAAGCGTGTAACGCCAGCCGTCAACCTGGACGAGCTGGACGTTGCCGCCAGCAAGGAAACCCAAGGCTTCGACCTGGACTCGGTGCAGTCGCTGCCAACCCAGACAGTTGCCGCCGAAGCGGCCTGCCGCCCGGTCACCGTCAGCCTGAAATCGCAAAGCGGCCAGACCGAACAAGAGCAGAACACCTTCTGCAAACAAGCCAACGGCACCTGGGAACTGATCTGAGGAACTCCATGAAAAAGCACGCGCTCGCGCTGGCTGTGATCGGCGCTTGTGGTCTGGTACCGCAGGCGTTCGCCCACGAGCTGGCCTTTTCCAAGAAAGACAACATCAAGGTCGAAGTGCCCGGGGATGCCACCACCTGGTGCAAACCCCAGGTAGACCTGACCATCACCCGTCCGGCCTGGGATAACCAGGAACTGCTGTCAGGCCTGCTGACCAAGCTGCCTTTCGTGTTCGCCAAGGACTGCTCGACCGCCAAGGTGAGCTGGAAGGCGGTCGATGCCAAGGGCAACCTGTACGCCAGCGGCTCGGGCAATGCCAGCAACCTGGGGCTGGTGACACTGGCTGCTGCGCCTGCCACAGCCGCCCCGGCGCCGGCTGCAGCAGTTGCCCCCGCTCCGGCACCTGCGCAGCCAGAAGCACCGGCTGCTGCTGCACCGACACCGGTACCTGCTCCGGCCCCAGCCCCAGCCCCTGCTGCTGCAGCGGCCTCGGCAGTGGTCGAAGCCGCACCTGCGCAGGCAAAACCCGCTCCGGCCCCCGCGCCCGCGCCAGCCGTAGCCGCAGAGCCAGCCCCGGCCCCCGAAGCCCCGGCAGCAGCCCCTGTTGTGCCGCCCGCTCCGGCACCTGCCACAGCAGTCGCCGCAGCCCCCACTTCGGACTTCGGTCGCTCGGTGGTCCTGGAAAACCGCAACCTGATGCAGGTAACGGACGGCACCGGCTGCAAATGGGTGCTCAGTACCTCGATCATCGGCGATGGCGACACCCTGTCGTTCGGCACCACCCCGGCCATGCCGTGCCCGGCGTCCGGCTTTGGTGAAGGCAGCTTCGACAAAATCAGCTGGAAGGCTGTGGGTACCTACCGGGGTGATAACTGGACCCGCGTCTATGCTCACCCGAGTGGTTTGATCTTCAACAAGCACCTTGAGCCTGCGGTAAAGGACAAGGCCGTTTCTTATCTCACGCCACAAGCTGACCAGGCCGCGTTCCTGGTCGGCGAGATCCCAGGCCGGCAGATGAAGGTGTACCTGACGTTCACCCGCTCCAGCTACGGCGTGCTCCGCCCGTTCGGCAGCGACCCTTACTACGTCGCGGTCACCCCGGACGAGTCGTTTGCCCTGGACGCGACCAAGTACAAGGAAGCTGCGCTGGAAATCTTCGACTTGATCAAGACCACCTCGCCGACCACCACCGATGTGGCCAACCTGTTCATCGTCAAAGACCTGTCGGCGATCTCGAACAACATCTGGGGCAACGACGCGCAGAAAATCACCCGCAACCGCATCGGCATCAACCGCCAAGGCCTGTTCTTCGATGTGCGCGACGGAGCCAACTGGGCGGTACAGCGCGAGCAGCAGCGTGTGCGTGAGCAGCGTCAGCGCCAACAGGAACTGGCCCGCGTGCACACCCGTGTGCTGGAACGTTACCAGCAGTTGCAGGACGGCATGAGCGACTTCAAGGGGCGCGAAACCGAGGCGTTGGCGCAGATGGCCGGTATCAAGGTGCGCTTTGCTTCGCCACTGGAGCAGCAAAACCCTGCGACCTCGGCCAGCGTAGTGCCGATGATGGTGCACGTCACGGGCAAGAAAGGTGACTTCTACAGCATCGACTTCCCGAGCAACGGCCGCCTGGTTGCGGACGAGGAATACAGCGAAGGCTGGTACGTGACCCAGGTGGCCAACGCCACGCCGTACTACCCGCTGGACGACGGCCGCGCCGTGCCTACCTACCGTGCCTACAGCGCCGGTGAGCCGGAGGCCTGCAAACAGGACCACTGTGCCGACCGCGTGTCGTTCGGCGCAGTGCTGGCCAAGGAGTTCCCCAACGCCGGTATCGATTTCAGCTGGACCCCCGAGGTCTCCCAACAGTACGTGAACGACTGGAACAACGCTTCCGCCATGGTCCAGTGAGGCAAACACCATGATCAAACAGATGAACAAGAAGCAGCTGCTGATTGGCGGTGTGGCCGCAGCGGTGCTGGTGCTCGGTGGTGGCTATGCGATGGTCGCCAGCTCGGGCAAGAAGGCTGCGCTGGCCTACTACGACGACTTCAAGGAGCGCTATTTCCTTGAGGATGTGCTGTCTGAGGGGGACATTTCCTACTCGGCGTTTTCCGGCAACCTGACGGTAGCCGACCCGGAGATCCGCGTGGCGGCGGCGCAGACCAATGGCGCCCAGCAGTTCATGCGCGGCCTGTCGGGCTTGATGGAGTCCGTACAGGGTGGTTCGGCTGAAGAAGGCCTGGCGGGCTGGGCCAAGTACCAGCTCAATGTCAGCCGCAATGTGGCCGGGGTGTACCTGAAGGCTGATGCGCTGAAGCTGGCCCATGACGGAGACAGCAAGGATGGCAGCATTCATATCCAGTTGCTGGGCATGCAGATGGGCAACCCTTACGTTGCCAGCAAGGGGGCCGAAGTCGTGCTGGTGGCGGATGTCAGCGACGAAGTCCAGCCACGTGCCGAGCTGGCCGCCAATGGTCGGGCCGCCCCGTCGAACTTCACCTGGGGCGCCAACATGGCGGTGCGCCAGCCAGTAACCGGCGCGTTTCTGGTCAGCAGCACGGGTGACTTTGGTACCACGGTCGACCTGGACTTCACCATCAAGCGCTCCAGCGATGGCGAAGGCTCGATGGCGTTCGTGGTCACCCACCGCAACGACGGCTCCAAGGTGGGGGAGATCGTGCGCAAGGCCGACTTCCAGTCGCTGCCGGAACTGGACGATGTCGAAACCCAGCTCAAGAGTGCCCTGAGCGCGATGCTGATTGGTGCGTACAGCCCGTACACCGGCCAGGCGGTGTTGGCTGAAGCGGTGAGCGGCTTTGCCCGCAAGGCCAAGGTCGAGAACTACTCGGTGAGCTACAGTGGCTTCAAATCGCTGAAAGAGGCTTTCAGCGATTACCAGCAGCAAGTCCCCAAGGCAAAGTTCGCAGCCTTCTGCCAGGAGGTTGGGCTGTCGTCGTGGAGCAGTGACTTTGGCGCCAAGGCCAAGAACCACAGCGATTCGGAATGCGCCATCGGGCAGAAGCTGGTCGAAGACGGTAGTTTCGAAGAGCAGTACACCTTCAAGGAAGGCAAGAGCCTGTTTGCAGCGTTGTTCGTGAGCAAGGCGTATCAGCTGGAAACCAATTGACTGGGTAATGGCTGAGTGAACAAGCCCCCGGGAACCCTGAGTTGCCGGGGGCTTTTTTTGCTGTCAGGTGTGCCCGGACCCTGTCGGGCTTGGGATCAGCGCATCGCCGCCAGTTTGATGCCGAATCCCACCAGGCAAGCCCCCGCCAGCCGCTCGAACAAATTGGCAATTCGCGGGTTGGCGCGCATGCGCTCGGCCAGTTGATGGGTCAGCACCACGGCAATCAGCCCATACAGGAAGGTCACCACCGCCACTGTCGCCGCCATGAAACCGAACGTCACCAGCCCTTGGTGCTTCACCGGGTCGACGAACAGCGGGAAAAACGCCATGTAGAACATGATCGCCTTGGGGTTGAGCAGGGTGATCATCATGGTCTGGCGCAGGTACTGGCCGTTGTCCATGCGGCAGGTGTGTGCTGCACCACCGGGTTTGCTCAGCAGCATGCGCAGGCCCAAATAGGCCAGGTATGCAGCCCCCGCCCACTGCACCATATGAAAGGCGGCAGGGTAGGTGGCCAGCAGGGTGGCGACGCCGGCTACCGCCAGCCACAGCAGCACCTGGTCACCCACGATAACGCCACAGGTCGCGGCCAGGCCTGCCTTGATACCGCCCTTGCCGGTGGCGGTGATCAGGGCGAAATTGCCCGGGCCGGGGATGGCCAGAAGAATAAGGAAGGCGATGACGAATGCGCCGTAGTCGGTGACGCCAAGCATGGTGAGTTCCTGTTGGGCATTGCGAAGGCAGTGCGCTGAACTATCGTCGCCAACGGCGCGCTTTTCAACCTGTTGTTGCACAGTTGCAAAGAACCTGTGCCAAGTGCGGCTTGGATCCAATGCCTGGAGTCTGTATGATTCCGCGGCCATCAGACGATGGTCGAAGATGATTCATTTAAAGGACTGAGTAATGAAAAAGCTGTTCAAGGCCACCGTTGCCGTTGCCGTCGTTTCAGGTGTTGCCCTGCTGTCGGGTTGCACTGGCCAAGTTTACAACCAACCGAAAAACTGCACCTACGACTACCTGTTCCACCCTTCGGTTTCCATCTCCAAGATCATCGGTGGCTGCGGCCCAATCGATAAACTGCCTCAGCAGCAGTAATCTTGGCGGTACCCTGATCGCGACGCTTGCGGCGTGATCCAAGGCCCCCGGTCATGCATATGGCCGGGGGTTTTTGTTTTTGACGTGACAAACTGCCGCTGGGGCAACCGGTCGCCTTGACGCTCCGGCCTGCAATTTGTTTGTGCTGGCATTTCAGATACAATCGGAAAAACGATTCAGCCTTGTCGGTCAATTCGACCAAAGGCCGAGCCGTTTTCTGGTTCTCTGGCTGCTGAACAATGATCAACAAAAAGCCTGCGCTGAAGAACACGCTTTACCGGGGCCAGCCACAGGCCCTCCCTCTGTTCTCCTGACTGGAATTGATCAATGTTCAAGAAAGCTGGCAAGACCTTGCTGGGTCTGGCGGTCGCTGCAAGCGTCATGCAAGCGCACGCTGCAGAAACGAAGAAAGTAGACGTGCTGCTGGTCGGCGGCGGCATCATGAGCTCCACCTTGGCCGTGTGGCTGCACGAGCTGGAGCCAAGCTGGTCGATGGAAATGGTCGAGCGCCTGGATGGCGTGGCCGAAGAAAGCTCCAACGGCTGGAACAACGCCGGTACCGGCCACTCCGCGCTGGCCGAGCTGAACTACACCCCGGAAGACAAGGACGGCAACGTCAACATCTCCAAGGCCATCGAAATCAACGAAGCCTTCCAGATTTCCCGCCAGTTCTGGTCGTGGCAGGTACGCCAGGGCGTGCTGAAGAACCCGCACTCGTTCATCAACACCACCCCGCACATGAGCTTCGTGTGGGGCGATGACAACATCAAGTTCCTCAAGAAACGCTACGACGCACTGCAGGCCAGCCCGCTGTTCCGTCCGATGCAGTACTCCGAGGACCACGCGCAGATCGCCAAGTGGGTCCCGCTGATGATGGAGGGCCGCGATCCGAACCAGAAGCTGGCCGTGACCTGGACGCCAATCGGCACCGACGTCAACTTTGGCGAGATCACCCGCCAGTTCGTTGGCCACCTGCAGACCCAGAAAGGCTTCGACCTGAAGCTGTCCAGCGAAGTGCAGGACATCACCCGCAACAAGGACGGCTCCTGGCACGTCGAGTACAAGAACCTGAAGGACGGTACCGAGTCGGCCACCGACGCCAAGTTCCTGTTCATCGGTGCCGGCGGCGGCGCGCTGAAGCTGCTGCAGAAGTCGGGCATCCCGGAAGCCAAGGAATACGCAGGCTTCCCGGTGGGTGGCTCGTTCCTGGTGACCGAGAACCCGACCGTGGCCATGCAGCACATGGCCAAGGCCTACGGCATTGCCTCGACCGGTGCGCCACCCATGTCGGTCCCACACCTGGACACCCGCGTGCTGGACGGCAAGCGCGTCATCCTGTTTGGCCCGTTCGCTACCTTCTCGACCAAGTTCCTGAAGAACGGTTCTTACCTGGACCTGCTGAGCAGCACCACCACCCACAACGTGTGGCCGATGACCAAGGTGGGTATCGACCAGTATCCGCTGGTCGAGTACCTCGCTGGCCAGCTGATGCTGTCTGACGATGACCGCTTCGAAGCCCTGCGCACCTACTTCCCGAATGCCAAGAAGGAAGACTGGCGCCTGTGGCAGGCCGGCCAGCGTGTGCAGATCATCAAGCGTGATGCCGACAAGGGCGGCGTGCTGAAGCTGGGTACCGAAGTGGTGGCTTCCGAAGACCGCACCATCGCGGGTCTGCTGGGTGCCTCGCCAGGTGCTTCGACCGCTGCGCCGATCATGCTGAACGTGCTGGAGACGGTGTTCAAGGAGAAGGTCGCTACCCCAGAGTGGCAGGCCAAGATCAAGGAAATCGTGCCGAGCTACGGCACCAAGCTGAACGATTCGGCAGCGGCCACCCAGAAAGAGTGGAACTACACCGCTGAAGTGCTGCAACTGGGTAAACCGCCGGTGATCGACGCCAGCGTTGAATTCGGTGGCGCGGCAAGCAAGCCGGTTGAGAGCAAGCCTGAGAACGACATGGCGCTGTAACCGGCCATTGTTGTGAAAGAAAGCCACGGGGGAGACCTCGTGGCTTTTTTGTTGCCAAGTCCAGCGCAGCCCTCAGGCTTATCGCCATCCCTGGTAGGAGCGGGTTCACCCGCGAAGAGGCCTGCACAGGTATCACTGCTGGCGCAGTATGCACTCCAGCAGCCCGGGAAACCGCTCGCCCAGCATCTCGCTACGCAGCGAATTCATATGGGTAGTCCCCACATTGCGGGTTTGCACCAGCCCTGCATCGCGCAACACACGGAAGTGGTGGGACATGCTCGACTTCGGCCGACCTCCATCCAGCTCGCCACAGCTGGCCTCGGCCACGCCGGCCAGGTGGCGGACGATTTCCAGGCGCACGGGGTCGCTGAGCGCATAGAGCAGGCGTTCAAGAATGAGGTCGTCGGGGTTGGGATGTTTATAGGCTCGCATGGTTGACATGATAACGGGGGTTTCATTAATTGCCATAGTTCGATTATGATCGAACAACAGTATTCAAATGAACCCGGAGTTTCCCATGTCCGCACTGTTCGAACCCTACACCCTCAAAGACGTCACCCTGCGTAACCGGATTGCCATTCCGCCGATGTGCCAGTACATGGCCGAAGACGGCATGATCAACGACTGGCACCACGTTCACCTGGCCGGCTTGGCCCGTGGTGGTGCCGGCTTGCTGGTGGTCGAGGCCACTGCTGTGGCGCCGGAAGGGCGTATCACCCCCGGTTGCGCCGGTATCTGGAGCGATGCCCACGCTCAGGCGTTCGTACCGGTGGTGCAGGCCATCAAGGCTGCCGGTTCCGTGCCGGGTATCCAGATCGCCCACGCCGGGCGCAAGGCCAGCGCCAACCGCCCGTGGGAGGGTGATGACCACATTGCCGCCGACGACGCGCGCGGCTGGGAGACCATTGCCCCGTCTGCCATTGCCTTTGGCGCGCACCTGCCGAAAGTGCCACGCGAAATGACGCTGGACGATATCGCCCGGGTCAAGCAGGACTTCGTCGATGCCGCCCGCCGTGCGCGTGATGCCGGCTTCGAGTGGATAGAACTGCACTTTGCCCATGGCTACCTGGGCCAGAGCTTCTTCTCCGAGCACTCCAACAAGCGCACCGATGCCTACGGTGGCAGCTTCGAAAATCGCAGCCGCTTCCTGCTGGAAACACTGGCCGCCGTGCGCGAAGTGTGGCCGGAGAACCTGCCGCTGACCGCGCGCTTTGGTGTGTTGGAATACGATGGCCGCGATGAGCAGACCCTGGAAGAGTCGATCGAACTGGCCCGTCGCTTCAAGGCCGGTGGGCTCGACCTGCTGAGCGTGAGTGTCGGCTTCACCATTCCCGACACCCACATCCCCTGGGGGCCAGCGTTCATGGGGCCGATTGCCGAGCGCGTGCGCCGCGAAGCGAAGCTGCCCGTGACGTCGGCGTGGGGCTTTGGTACGCCGCAGTTGGCGGAGGCCGCATTGCAGGCCAACCAGCTGGATCTGGTTTCGGTAGGGCGCGCGCACCTGGCCGACCCGCACTGGGCTTACTTTGCGGCCAAGGAGCTGGGGGTGGAAAAAGCGTCCTGGACCTTGCCGGCGCCTTATGCGCACTGGCTCGAGCGTTACCGCTGAGGCTTGGAGGGGCTGCTTTGCAGCCCATTCGCGGGCAAGCCCGCACCCACAGAGACACCGCAGGTTTCAGATATTGCACCCTCTCTGTGGGAGTGGGCTAGCCCGTGAATGGGCCGGTAGAGGCTAAAACCGGTCCAGTCGGTATGCGCCCATCTCAGGCCCACCAGCCTGCTCAGCCAACCGCCCCACCCATTCCGCCGTCACCGCCGCCTGGGTCAACCCCAGGTGCTGATGCCCAAACGCCAACAGCACCCGCCCATCGCACACCCTGTCGATCACGGGCAATGAGTCCGGTAACGAAGGCCTGAAACCCATCCACGGCGTTGCCCCTTCGACGCTCAAGTCGTGCCGGAACAAGCCCTTGCTCAACCGGTGCAACTGCCACGCCCGCTGCATGCTCGGCGGTGCCTGCAGCCCGGCAAACTCCACTGTGCCCGCCAGGCGCAAGCCTTCGGCCATGGGCGTCATGATGAATTTGCGCTCAAGCGAGGTGACTGCAAACGGCAGGCGCTGGTGCTCACCCGGCAACATCAGGTGGTAGCCGCGTTCGGTATCAAGCGGCACCCGCGTGCCTGTCAGCGCGGCAGTCAGTTTTGCAGAATGGGCGCCACAGCTGACAAGCACCTGGCGGGCATTGAGCATGCCTTGGTCGCTGGCAATGCTCACGCCGGCACTGTGCAACTGCCCGCCATCGACCTGCGCCTGGACAAAGCGCACCCCACTGGCCTTGGCCGCTTCGAACAATTCGCACACCACCCGATAAGGGTCGATGAAGTGCCCGGTGCACGGGAAGAACAGGCCGCCTAACAGTGACGGGCTGAGTTGCGGCGCCGCTTCGCGCACGGTTTCGGCCGTCCAGAAATCCACCGGCACCGCCTGCTGTTGCATGCGTGTGCGCAACGCCTCCAACGCCTGGCGTGACTCAGGCTTCTCGAACACCAGCAACGAACCATCCTCTTGAAACAACTCGCTGCGCCCGATCGAGCCCAACAGCCGTTGCCAGGCGCCCAGGCTGCCTTCGTTCAGCGTGCGGATGCCCGCCACGCTGCGCTGGAACGGCGCCGGGCGCAGGTTGAGCAGCAGCCGGGTGAACCACGGCATGGCCTTGGGCAGGTATTTCCAGTCCAGGCGCAGCGGGCCCATCGGGTCGAGCAGCATGCGAGGCAGGCGCTTGAGGATCGACAGGTCGGCAATCGGGAACACTTGCTCGGTTGCCAGGTGCCCGGCATTGCCGAAGGACGCGCCAAGGCCGGGTGCCTGGCGGTCGACCAGGGTTACCCGACGGCCCTGGCGGGCCAGTTGCAAGGCACAGGCGACGCCGACGATGCCTGCGCCGACCACGGCAATATCGGTTTCAGCGGTTTCGAGCATGCTCAGCCTTCCCGTTTGCCGTCTAGCAGGCGCCGCAGCTGCAGCGGGTTGCCGTGTTTCAATGCCTGCGGCAGCAGCGCATCGGGGAAGTCCTGATAGCAAACCGGGCGCAGGAAACGCAGGATCGCCGCGGTGCCCACCGAGGTGGTGCGGGCATCGGAAGTGGCCGGGAACGGCCCGCCGTGGACCATGGCATCGCACACCTCGACGCCGGTCGGCCAGCCATTGACCAGAATGCGCCCGGCCTTGCGCTCAAGGGTGGGGAGCAGGGCGCGAGCGCTGTCGATGTCGGCCTCGTCCAGTTGCAGGGTGGCGGTCAGCTGACCTTCCAGGTGTTCGGCTACCTGGCGGACCTGCTCATCGTCGGTGCAGGCAACGACCAGCGACGCTGCACCGAACACTTCAGCCTGCAACGCCGGGTCGGCGAGAAACGCTTCGGCCTGGGTCACGAACAACTGTGCCTGGCACTGGTTGGGGCCCTGATCGGTTTGGCCACTGGCGATGGTTTGGGCACAGGAGTTGTCTGCCAGGGCTGCGATACCGGCCTGGTAGGCACTGAAAATGCCGGGGGTGAGCATGGTTTGGGCGGGGGCCTGCTGCACGTAACCGGCGGCTGCAGTGATGAACCGCTGCAGTGCCGGCCCCTGCCGGGCGATTACCAGGCCAGGGTTGGTGCAGAACTGGCCGGCGCCCTGGGTCAGCGAGGCGACGAAACCTTGTGCCAGTGCTTCGGCACGGGCTTGCAGGGCGGCGTCGAACAGGAACACCGGGTTGATCGAACTCATTTCGGCATACACCGGGATGGGCTCCGGGCGCGCCTGGGCGGCTTGGCACAGCGCCATGCCACCGCTGCGCGAGCCGGTGAAACCAACGGCCTTGATACGCGGGTCGCTGACCAGGGCAATGCCCACTTCGCGGCCCGAGCCATAAAGCAGCGAGAACACACCCTCCGGTAAGCCGCACTGCTTCACCGCTTGCGCCACCGCCTGGCCGACCAGCTCACTGGTGCCGGGGTGGGCACTGTGGGCCTTGACCACCACGGGGCAGCCAGCGGCCAATGCCGACGCGGTGTCACCACCGGCCACCGAGAAGGCCAGCGGGAAATTGCTGGCGCCGAACACGGCGACTGGCCCCAGGGCCACCTGGCGCTGGCGCAAATCAGCGCGGGGGAGGGGCTGGCGCTCAGGCAGGGCGCTGTCGACCCGCACGTCCAGCCATTCGCCGGCCCGCACTACACGGGCAAAGGTGCGTAGCTGGGTGCAGGTACGACCACGCTCGCCCTGAATGCGCGCCTTGGGCAGACCGGTTTCGGCCACGGCACGGTCGATCAGGGCATCGCCGAGGGCCTCGATCTGTGTGGCGATGGCTTCAAGGAAGTCTGCTCGTTGTTCGAGCGAGGTTTCGCGGTAGGCGTCGAATGCCGCCCAGGCCAGCGCGCAGGCCTGGGCCACGTGTTCGCCGGTGCCGCCGAGGTAGGCCGGCTCCAACGTCTGACCGGTGGTTGGGTCGATGGCACGGATGGCGTCGCGGCTGCCGGTTACCGGCCTCTGGCCGATCAGCAGGTTGCCTGTGAGGGGCATGTAGCCTCCTTGGAAATCTAATGCAGATGCATGGGGGAATTACGACCTCTGTAGGAGCGGGTTCACCCGCGAACACCGGCGAAGCCGGTGCCATGCACGGGGTCGCCTGATTCGCGGGCACGCCCGCTCCCACAGGGAGAGCAGTGGCTGCTCAGGCGATGTTTTGCTCGGCCGACCAGCTGGCATACCAGCTGCGGAACAGCGCGTACTGCTGTTCGGCATAGTTGCGCTGAGCGTCGGTCAGTACGTCGGTCTCGTTAAAGTGCAGGCTGTACTCGGTGTCGCCGTTGAGCACCATCAAGTGCTTGTAATACAACACCAGGTCGCAGCCCTCGTCGAACGACGACAGTACCGCCAGCGCCGCTTCCAGCTCGCGCGCCAGGCGCCGGGCCCGGGCGTCGCCTTTGGCAGCCTGTTTGCTCAGGCTCACCAGTTGCAGCACTTCGCGCGGCAGCGCATTGCCGATGCCGGTGATGGCGCCGGTGGCGTTGCAGTTGACGAAGCCATGCACCACCTGGGTGTCGACACCGACCATCAGGGTGACATCGTCATCCTTGGAGGTGATGTGCTCGGCGGCATAGCGCAGGTCGGCGCCACCGCCGAACTCCTTGAAACCGATCAGGTTGGGGAACGCGCTACGCAGTTCGAAGAACAGGTCGGCGCGGGTGGCAAAACCGTAGTAGGGGCTGTTGTAGATCACCGCCGGCAGCTTCGGCGCGGCAGCCAGGATTGCCGAGAAGTGATGCTTCTGGGCGATCAGCGAGGCGCCGCGGCTGAGCACGCGAGGGATGACCATCAGGCCGGCGGCACCGACCTTGGCGGCGTGGGCGGCATGCGAAACCGCCTCACGGGTGTTGACCGCGCCCGTGCCGACGATGGTCGGGATACCGGCCGCCACCAGGCGCGCTACGCCTTCCTGGCGCTCGGCCTCGGTCAGCAGCGGCCAGTCACCCATCGAGCCGCAGTACACCACCGCGCTCATGCCGGCTTCGATCAGTTCGCGGCCCTTGCGCACCAAGGCGTCGAAGTCCGGCTTGCGCTCGGCGGTGCATGGGGTCATCAGGGCGGGCATGGTGCCGGTGAAAATGTTGTTGGTCATTGTTGTTACTCCTGGCGAAATTGGGTTTGGTCAAAAAGCCGGGGGCTCAGATACCCCAGGCGAACGGGTCCTGTTCGTCGATCAGCAGGGTGCTGTCGGCGGTCATGTGGGCGCGGCCGGTGATGAACGGTCGAATACGCTCGCCGTCACGCTCGTAACGGCCGTGAAACTGGCTGCCGGTGATGCTGGCCTGCACCCAGGTCTGGCCTTCGGCAAGCGTGCCGTCGGCGGCCAGGCAGGCCAGCTTGGCGCTGGTGCCGGTGCCGCATGGGGAGCGGTCGTAGGCCTTGCCGGGGCACATCACGAAGTTGCGGCTGTCGGCGTTGGCGTCGTCGGCGAACAGCTCGACATGGTCGATGGGCGCGCCGTTTTCGCCGGTGATGCCTTGGGCTTCGAGGGCCTTGAGCATGGCCCAGGTGTAGTCGGTCAGCGCTTCACGGTTGTCCAGCTCGATACGCTGGCCGTGTTCGGCAACGAGGAAGAACCAGTTGCCGCCCCAGGCGATGTCGCCGTGCACCACGCCATGGCCGGGCACGTCCACCGCAACCTGTTGGCGGTAGCGGTAGGAGGGCACGTTGCCTATGGTGATGGCGCCGTCGTCATGCAGGGTGGCGCTGACCTGGCCGACCGGGGTGTCGATCTTGTGCACACCCGGTGCGATCAGGCCCAGGTACTGCAACGAGGCGACCAGGCCGATGGTGCCGTGGCCGCACATGTTCAGGTAACCGGCGTTGTTGAAGAAGATCACCCCGCAGGTGGCGTCGGCCGACACTGGCGGGCAGTACAGTGCGCCAACCAGCACATCGTTGCCGCGTGGCTCCAGCAGGCAGGCGCGGCGCCACCGGTCGTGCAGCTCGCGCAGTTCGTCGCGCTGTTCGGCCATGCTTCGGCCCCGCAGTTGCGGAAAACCCTTCATCACCAAGCGGGTGGGTTCGCCACCCGTGTGGGAGTCGATTACGTGAATCTGTTTCATGGGCTTGTCCCTTGCGTAAAAGATCAGGAAGCGACGGCGACAGGGCGGCCGTTAATGGTTTCAGCGCAGGCTTCGCTTTCGTCGTCGCCTTCCAGGCGCACCAAGTGGGCAGGCACACCCGTGGCGGCGCCCCAGTAGTAGATGCCCAGTGCGCAGACCGCCACGACCACGGTGTCGAATGGGTGGCCGATGACGCCCAGGCCGCCGAAGCTGCCCAGCCACGACAGCAGGATGGTCAGCGCATAGAACCCGATCAGCCACGCCGACGAGCGAACTTGCTGGGCCAGTGAAAGGTGCTGGGTGGGTACGAAACGGCTGCACAGCAGGTACAGCACGAACATCACGATCTGCAGGGCCAGCAGCCACGACACGGTGTTCCAGCCCGACCAGTACACGATCAGCGCAGCGATGATGAACGACAGCGGGCCGAGCACGGCCATGCCCTTGACTCGGAACGGGCGCGGCATGTGCGGTGCATTGCGGCGCAGGGCGGCGACGCTGACCGGCGCTACCGCGTAGCTCAGTACCAGAGCGGCGGACACCACGTTGATCAGCGCTTCCCACGATGGGAACGGCAGGGTCCAGAACACCGACAGGCCAAATGTCAGCCACAGGGCCGGGCGCGGGATGCCGGACTCTGCATCGATGCGGGTGAAGTACTTGAAGAAGGTGCCGGTCTGCGCCCAGCCATAGATCACGCGCGGGGTGGCGTTCATGTAGATGTTGCCGCAGCCGCTTGGCGAGATCACTGCGTCGGCCACCACCAGGTAGGCCAGCCAGCCCACACCCAGCGCCAGGGCGATGTCACGGTAGGGCAGGGCCAGTTCCTTGGTCACGCTGGCCCAGCCGTTGGCCAACATTTCGGTCGGCACGCTGCCGAGGAAGGCCAGTTGCAGCAAGGCGTAGATCGCGGTGGACAGCAACACCGAAAGAATCAGCGCAATCGGGATGGTGCGCTGCGGGTTCTTGACCTCGCTGGCCACCGAAATGATCGGCGTCAGGCCCAGGTAGGCGAAGATGATGCCGCCGGCGGATACGGCCATTTCCACCCCGGACAGGCCGAACGGGGCAAAGCCCTGGACCTCGAAGTTTTCTGGCTTGAAGAAGGTGAACAGCACGCCGATCACCAGCAGCGGCACGATGAACTTGAACACGCTGACCAGGTTGTTGGCCTTGGCGAAGGTTTTCACGCTGCGGTAGTTGAGGAAGAAGAACAGCCCCAGCAGGGCGAACTGCACCAGCCAGCCGAGCACGGTTGGGTCGCTGGAGCCGGCCTTGGTCAGCCCGGGGAACCAGGCGGCGGCGTATTGGCGTGAGGCGACCACTTCGATGGCGATCAGGCTGGAAAAGGCGATCAGGGTGATGAAACCCATCAGGTAGCCGAGCAGTGGGCCGTGCGAGTAAACCGGGTAGCGCACCACGCCGCCGGCACGTGGCAGGGCGGCGCCCAGCTCGCAGTAGACGATACCCAGCAGCAGTACGGCGAACCCGCCGAGAAACCAGGAGAGGATGCCGGCCGGGCCGGCGATGGCCGACACGTGGCTGGCGGCGAACAGCCAGCCGGAGCCGAAAATGGCCCCTAGGCCGATGAAGGTGAGGTCCAGCAGTGATAACTGTTTTTTGAATTTGCCTGACATGGGTTCGCCTTTTTGTTGGTTATTGGATAGGCAGGTCTGATGTCACGAGATGCGGCTTTTTGGGCCGCGCTCTTGTAGGACTTGGGCGGCTTGCGTGGGGCATAGAGTGAACCGGTCGGGGCGGCGGTTCTTGATGGTTTTCTGCAAGGGGGATGACGAAATCGGCACAGTTGCAGAAAAACAGTGGTACGGCGCAAAGCGGGGGGATAGGCTCAAAGCCATACCGGATAAGGGTTTGAGAGATGCAGTGCTAGTGCCGGCCCTTTCGCGGGTGAACCCGCTCCTACAGGTACGGCGCAGAATTCAAAATCTGTGGGGGCCCTGTAGGAGCGGGTTCACCCGCGAAGAGGCCGGCCCAGCCAGCAGAGAACCGACAGATGACCGACACCCCCCTGGCAACCCTCTACCAGTCTCTCGACCAGCACCGCCCCGCCACCCTCGAGGCCCTGCTCGCCGGCGTATCGCTGTTGCTGCCGATGCTCGACGCCATCCCCAACGCCGCGATCTTCATCAAGGATTCTGCCGCCCGCTATGCGTTGGCCAACAACACACTGGTCCAGCGCTGTGGCCTCAAGCACCTGCAACCGCTGCTGGGCAAGACCAGCGCCGAGGTGTTTCCGGCACAGTTTGGCCCCGGCTATACCGAGCAGGATCGACGTGTTCTCAAGGAAGGCCTGGTGCTGGAGGACCAGTTGGAGCTGCACCTCTACGGCAGCCGTGAGCCCGGCTGGTGCCTGACCCACAAGCGCCCGCTGTACAACCCTGCCGGCGAAATCATCGGCCTGGTCGGCATCTCGGTCGACTTGCAGTCAGCCGCCGACAGCCACCCCGCCTATCAACGCCTGGCCGCAGTGGACGAGCACATTCGCCAGCATTTTCACCAGCCGATCAGCATGAGCGAGCTGACCTGCATCGCCGGTATTTCCGTGGCCCAGCTGGAGCGCTATTGCAAGCGGGTGTTTCACCTCACGCCCCGGCAGATGATCCACAAGGCGCGCCTGGAGCATGCCCATCGCCTGCTGCATTCGGACCTGCCGATCACTGAAGTGGCGATGCGCTGCGGCTACACCGACCACAGCGCCTTCAGCCGCCAGTTCAAGCAACTGACCGGCTTTACGCCGCGCCAGTATCGCCAGGCTACCGCCGATCAGGTGGCCTGAAACAACCCCCGGGCCTCGGCAAAGCATTGCTCGGCAATCGCCGAGCGCGGCTCGCTGCGGCGCAGCAGCAGGCCGACCGGGCTGTGGATGGCGGCGTCGGCCACCGGTACGATGCGCAGGTGCTCGCTGAGGTCTTCCAGGCCGCAGTCCAGTGGCATGATCGCGCAGCATAGGCCGGTGTTGATGGCCTGGATAAGCTGGAAGCTCGAGTCGCTCTCAAGCACCGCATTGGGCTCCAGGCCACGGCTGCGGAAGCTCAGGTCCAGCGACTGGCGGTAGTGCATGCCTTTGCTCAGCAGCCCCAGCGGAATATCGCCAAGCTCGTCCCAGCGCAGCCGGTCGCTGGCGAACTGGAAGTGCCGTGTATCGTGCAGCAGGCCCATGGTGGTGGTGCCGAGTTCGATCACTTCGAAGAAGCTGGTGTTGACCTGGTCCAGGTAGCAGATACCCAGGTCGAGCTGGTTGCGGCTGAGGCCGTCGATGACCTGTTCCGAACTCAGCGAGCTGAGCTGAAAGTGCAGTTCGGGGTATTTTTCGCGCAGGGGCAGCAGCAGGTGCATGGGGTTGAAACTGGCCAGCGGCACCGTGCCCAGGCGCAGGCTGCCGACCACCTGGCCACGGCAACTGGCAGCCTCGGCCTGCAGGCCGTCATGGGCGGCGAGCAGGGTACGGGCCCAGGCCAGGATGCGCTCGCCGGCCTCGGTGAAACCTTCGAAGCGCTGGCCCCGCTTGACCAGCACCAGGTCCAGTTCGTCTTCCAGGTTGCGCAGGCGCATGGACAGCGTCGGTTGGGTGATATGGCACAGCGCCGCCGCCTGGCCGAAGTGGCGGGTCTGGTCGAGGGCGATGAGGAACTTGAGCTGCTTGATGTCCATGGAAGTGCCTGGCGTCTGGTTATGCAGACCTTAACCCACGTCTGCGATAGATGTCATTGATCGGCCGGTACGTCATATCGATTGGACGCCTCTGGGGGTATGCCTCTAGCGTGGTGAAAATGCCCTTCAAGGAGCTTCACCGTGCGCGTCCAACTTGATGCGGTCTTCGTACCGCTGAACATCGCCGTGCTGACTGTCAGCGACACCCGTACCTACGACAACGATACTTCCGGCGCGCTGCTGGCCAACCGCTCGGTCGAGGTCGGTCACCGGCTGGTGGCGCGAGCGCTGCTCAAGGACGACCTGTACAAGATCCGCGCTCAGGTGGCCAGCTGGATTGCCGATGAACAGGTGCAGGTGGTGCTGATCACCGGCGGGACCGGCTTTACCGGGCGCGACAGCACACCCGAAGCGGTCGAGTGCCTGCTGGACAAGCGTATCGATGGGTTTGGCGAGTTGTTCCGGGCATTGTCGATTCTCGATATTGGCAGCTCGACCGTGCAGAGCCGGGCGTTGGCCGGTTTGTCCAACCGCACGTTGGTGTGCTGCCTGCCGGGCTCGACCGGGGCCTGCCGCACCGCCTGGGAAGGGATTCTGGCCGAGCAGCTGGATGCACGGCACCGGCCATGTAACTTCGTCAAACACCTGTTGCCGATGTAGGAGCGGGTTTACCCGCGAAGAGGCCAGAACAGGCAACCACCCACCGTTAGCTCAACACATACCCCACCGGCAACAAGGCGGGAGGCAGCTGCTGTTCCCCCAGCCCGGCCAGCACATCGCGCTCCACAGTCCGCACCATGGCATCGGTCGGCAGATCGTTCTCATCGCGCCCGAACGGGTCTTCCAGCTCGTTGCCGATCGCATCCAGCCCGAAGAACGTGTACCCCACGATGGTGGTGAACAGCGGTGCCAGCCAGCCCAGTGGCTCGGCCAGGGCAAACGGCAGCAGCAGGCAGAAAATGTAGATAGTACGGTGCAGCAGCAGCGTGTAGGGGAACGGCAAGGGTGTGCCCTTGATCCGCTCACAGGTGGCCTGCACTTCGGTCAGGCCCACCAGGCGCTGCTCCAGCAGGTTGTAGCGCCATTCGCTGATCTGTTGCTGTGCGGCCAACCGTGAACAGTGTTCGCCGATTTCACGCAGGATGCCGTCGCACACATTGTGCGGGCTGATCGCATCGGCCCTGGCCAGCCACGGCCTGGCAGCTGCCCGTTCGTCCTCGTTACGCAGCCGGGCATTGAGTGCATGGGCGAAACCACACAGGTTGCGCAGCAGTTCGGCGCGCAGTGTTTCGTCGGTAATCGCCACGCTTTCCCGCACGAACGAGCGGGTTTCGATAATCAGTTTGCCCCAGGCCTTGCGCCCCTCCCACCAACGGTCGTAGCACGCATTGTTGCGAAAGCTCATGAAGATCGACAGCGACAGGCCCAGCAAGGTGAATGGCGTGGCGCTGACCGGGTAGAAATACGCCGGGTAATGCCGCTCGACCAGCACGATCAGCGCGGCCAGCAGTGTCACCATCAGACAGCGCAGGGCAATGCGTTTGACGATCGACCCCTTGAGGGTGAACAGCACGCGCAACACATCGGTGGAGGGGGGGACGATCATGGAAATCCAGAGACGGCTGCTCAGCCGCCGGTCATGTTCATGAAGCGCAGGATCTGCACATCGCCACCGACTTCGAAATGATGGCGATAGGGCTTGAGGTGCAGCGAGTCGCGAATGGCCTTTTCCAGGCGTTCGGGGTTGCCAGGGTGGGCGCGCAGCACGTGCTTGAGGTCTACCGAGTGTTCGTTGCCCAGGCACAGCAGCAGGCGGCCTTCGACGGTAAGGCGCACGCGGTTGCAGGTGGCGCAGAAGTTGTGGCTGTGCGGGGAAATGAAGCCGACCCGGGTGTTCGCGGCTTCGGCCAGGCGCCAGTAGCGGGCCGGCCCCATGGACGACTCGGTCGATTCGACCAGCGTGAACTGCTCGGCCAGGCGTGCCCGTACTTCATCGCTGGAGCAGAACGATTCGCCACGTTCATGCTCGCTTATTACCCCCAGCGGCATTTCCTCGATGAAGGTGATGTCCAGCTCGCGTTCGATGGCAAAGCGCACCAGATCGACCAGTTCATCGTCGTTGCGGCCTTTGAGTACCACGCAGTTGAGCTTGGTGCGTTTGAAACCGGCCTGGCGTGCGGCGTCGATGCCGGCGATTACCTGGGCTAGGTCGCCGGTGCGGGTCAGCTGCTTGAAACGGTCGGCATCCAGGCTATCCAGGCTGATGTTCAGGCGTGTCACCCCGGCGTCGAACAGCGGCTGAGCCAGGCGCCCGAGTTGCGAGCCGTTGCTGGTCAGGCACAGCTCGCGCAGGCCGGGCAGGGCGGCGATGCGCCCGCACAGGTCGACGATGCCCTGGCGTACCAGTGGCTCGCCACCCGTCAGGCGGATCTTTCGGGTGCCCAGCGCGACGAAGCGTTCGGCCACCTGGAACAGTTCTTCGAGGCTGAGGATTTGCTGGCGCGGCAGAAACTGCATGTCTTCGGCCATGCAGTACACGCAACGGAAGTCACAGCGGTCGGTGACCGACATCCGCAGGTAGTCGATTTTCCGGTTGAAGCCGTCGATCAGGGCCCGGCTGTTCTGTTCCACGTTCGCACTCGAATGGGTTGGGACATGACTCCAAGCTATAACCTGGCCGCAAGGCCGTCAAATTGCTTTGCCTGACCGGTTGATCGATGGCCTCTATCGCCTGGGGCAGCCTCTGGCAGCCATGATCGAAACCGCTTATCACGCCGTAAGATCTTTCGATTGGACGCCCCTTCCCACGCTCCATAGGCTGGAAAAAAGCATCGAAGCGTGAGGATTCATCGCATGAGCCAGGACGAACACATCAGGGACTACAAGGGCGCCGCTGCCGGCTGGGGGGCGCTCAAAAGCGTGACCAAGAGCTGGCTGGGCAGCGACAACGCCTTCAAGAACCTGCGGGCCATGCTCAAGACCAACCAGAACGGCGGTTTCGACTGCCCCGGCTGTGCCTGGGGCGAGTCGCCGGAGAGCGACATGGTCAAGTTCTGCGAAAACGGCGCCAAGGCGGTCAACTGGGAAGCCACCGGCCGCTCGGTCGACCCGGCTTTCTTCGCCAAATACAGCGTCAGCGCGCTGAAGGAGCAGACCGACTACTGGCTTGAATACCAGGGCCGCCTCACCCACCCGATGCGCTACGACGCCGCCACCGACCACTATGTCGAAACCACCTGGCAGGAGGCCTTCGAGCTGGTCGCCAGGCACCTGCGTGCGCTGCAGTCGCCGGATGAAGCCGAATTCTACACCTCGGGCCGGGCCAGCAACGAAGCGGCGTTCCTTTACCAGCTGTTCGTGCGTGCCTACGGCACCAACAACTTCCCGGATTGCTCGAACATGTGCCACGAAGCCAGCGGCGCGGGCATGTCGGAAACCCTCGGGGTGGGCAAGGGCACCGTGGTGTTCCACGATCTGGAACTGGCCGACGCGATATTCGTCATCGGGCAGAACCCCGGCACCAACCACCCGCGCATGCTCGAACCCCTGCGCGAAGCGGTCAAGCGTGGCGCCCAGGTCGTCTGCTTCAACCCGCTGAAAGAGCGTGGCCTTGAGCGCTTCCAGCACCCGCAGCACCCGTTCGAAATGCTCAGCAACGGCTCCGAGCCGACCTCCAGTGCCTACTTCCGCCCGGCCTTGGGTGGGGACATGGCGGCAATGCGCGGTATTGCCAAGTACTTGTTGCAATGGGAGCGCGAGGCGCAGGCCAAGGGCGAGCCGGCGGTGTTCGACCATGCCTTCATCGCCGAGCACACCAGCGGCGTCGACGATTACCTGGCGGCGGTGGACGCCACGTCCTGGGAGCACATCGTCAAACAGTCGGGCTTGACCCTGGCCGAGATCGAGCTGGCCGCCCGCATGTACCGCAAGGCCGAGCGGGTCATCATGTGCTGGGCCATGGGCGTCACCCAGCACCGCCATTCGGTGCCGACCGTGCAGGAAATCGTCAACCTGCAGCTGCTGCGTGGCAACGTCGGCAAACCCGGCGCAGGCCTGTCGCCGGTGCGTGGCCACAGTAACGTGCAGGGTGACCGTACCATGGGCATTGACGAGAAACCCTCGGCGGCGCTACTCGATGCCATCGAACAACGTTTCCAGTTCAGTGTGCCGCGTACCCATGGGCACAACGCAGTGTTGGCGATCAAGGCTATGGAAGAGGGGCGGGCCAAGGTGTTCATCGGCCTGGGCGGCAACTTTGCCCAAGCCACCCCGGACACCGCGCGCACCCACGCGGCGCTGCAGAACTGCGCGTTGACCGTGCAGATTTCCACCAAGCTCAACCGCTCGCACCTGGTCACCGGCCGCGATGCGCTGATCCTGCCGTGCCTGGGCCGTACCGAAATCGACCTGCAGGCCGAAGGGCCGCAAGGCGTGACCGTGGAGGACACCTTCAGCATGGTGCACATCTCCCACGGCCAGTTGCGCCCGCGCTCGCCGCATATGCGCTCGGAACCGTGGATCATTGCCGGCATGGCCAAGGCCACGCTGGGCAACCAGCCGATCGACTGGGAGCACGCGGTGGCCGATTACAACCGCATTCGCGACATGATCGCTGACGTGATTCCGGGCTTTACCGGTTTCAATGAACGCTTGAACAGCCCCGGCGGGTTCCACCTTGGCAACAATGCCGCCGATCGCAACTTCCGCACGGCCACGGGCAAAGCCCGCTTCATGCCCCACGCGCTGCCCGAGGAACTGGTCAACGCCAAGGTACTGGCCCGTGGTGACAAGCCCGACCTGATTTTGCAGACCCTGCGTTCGCACGACCAGTACAACACCACCCTGTATGGCCTGGACGACCGTTACCGTGGGGTGTTCGGCCTGCGTGAAGTGGTGTTCGTCAATGAGGCGGACATCCGTCGCCTGGGCTTCGAACCGGGTGAGCAGGTGGACCTTGTGTCGTTGTGGGAGGATGGCGTGGAGCGGCGGGTGTCGGGGTTCCGCCTGGTGGCGTATGACGTGCCCGAGGGGCAGGCGGCGGCGTATTACCCGGAAACCAACCCGTTGGTACCGCTGGAAAGTTATGGTGAGGGGACCTATACCCCGACCTCGAAGTTCGTGGCGATCAAGGTCGTGAAAGCCAAGGTGGGGAACCGCATTGCGGCGGTGTTGGCCTCGGATTGATGGGGTGCCTGTGCTGGCCTCTTCGCGGGTGAACCCGCTCCTACGGGACCCCACAGCGCTTGAGGTTGTGAGGTTGCCCGCGAAGAGTCCAGCACCGGTCAGGCGCGATGCACCGGGTAAGCCGTGGTGTACTTCATCTGCTCCATGGCAAAACTGGACGTGATGTTCGACAACCCATCGGTACGGGTAATCAGCTTTTTGTAGAACCGGTCATACGCCGCAATATCACCCACCACCACCCGCAGCATGTAGTCCCAGTCCCCGGACATGCGGTAGCACTCCATCACTTCCTCGAACCCGGTCACCGTCGCAGCAAACTGCTCCAACCATGCGCTGTCGTGGCGCTGGGTCTTGAGCTGGACGAACACGGTAAGCCCCAACCCCAGCCGTTCGGGGTCCAGCAGGGCGACGCGGCCGAGGATGTAGCCGTCTTCCTCCAGGCGCTTGACCCGCTTCCAGCACGGTGTGGTGGACAGGTTGACGGCCTCGGCCAGGTCCTTCAGCGAGATCGAGGCATCACGCTGTAGCAGGGTAAGAATGTGCTGGTCGAAACTGTCCATATCGCGCGCTGGCCGTGCAGAAAAATATTTCACAGATTACCCCAAGGCCAGATGATTTGGGTTGTGCGATAGTTGCAGCTTTCATTCTGCCAATGGGCCTGACCATGTCCGACAAGCCGCGCAATTTCGCCACCCGTACCATTCACGCCGGCGAGCAGTTCAGCGTTGCCGATAACGCCATTTTTCCGGCCATCGTCACCGCCAGTTCGTTCACCAAGCGCAGCCTGGACGATAAGCCGGAATATTCCTACAGCCGCGTCGGCAACCCCACCCGGCATGCCTACGAAACCTGTGTCGCTGCCTTGGAAGAAGGCGTGGGCGCTGTGGCCTGCGCCTCGGGGGTCAATGCCACCGCAACCGTGCTTGAGCTGCTGCCCAAGGATGCCCACGTGGTGGTGATGAACGGCGTGTACGGTGGCACGTTCCGCATCATGGAAGATTACCGCAGCCGCACCTCGGGGCTGACCACCACCTATGTCGATCTCAACGACCTTGAAGCCGTAGCGGCTGCGATCAAGCCGGAAACCCAGCTGATCTGGATCGAGTCGCCGACCAACCCGTTGCTGCACCTGGTCGACATCAAGGCGGTGTGCGACCTGGCCAAGGCCAAGGGCATCCTCACCTGCATCGACAACACCTTCTGCTCGCCGTGGAACCAGCGCCCGATCACCCTGGGTGTGGACCTGGTGATGCACTCGGCCAGCAAGTACATTGGCGGCCACTCCGACCTCACCGGCGGTGTGGTGGTGGCGGCCAACGATGCGTTGCTGGCACGCCTGCGCCGTATCAGCATGGCGATTGGTGCGGTGCAGGGGCCGTTCGACTGCTACCTGGCCCTGCGCGGTCTGAAGACCCTGGATGTGCGCATGGAGCGCCAGTGCGCCAATGCCCTGCAGGTGGCGCGCTTCCTGGAAGGTCATGCGCAGGTCGAGCAGGTGTATTACCCAGGGCTGGAAAGCCACCCTCAGCATGAGCTGTGCAAACGCCAGATGCGCAGTGGCGGGGCAGTGGTGGCGATGAAAGTGAAAGGCGACCGCGCCGCGCTCAACCGCCTGGTGGAGGCGCTGCAGATCTTTGTGCTGGCCGACTCGCTGGGCGGGGTGGAGAGCATGATCAACCACTCCTGGAGCATGTCGCACTGCTCGCTGAGCCCAGAGCAGAAAGGGGTGATGGGGATCAGCGAGAACCTGCTGCGGTTGTCGGTAGGTATCGAGGATTACCGTGACCTGGTCGAGGACCTGGATGGGGCGTTGAAAGCGCTGGTTGCTGTGTAGGGCTGCAGGCCTCTTCGCGGGCTCGCCCGCGCCTGCAGGTGGTAGGAGCGGGTTTACCCGCGAATACGGAGGCGACGGCAACGGTGAACGGCCAGGGGCATTGGCCAGCAGGCCCGGCTCTCGCCCGCGCCTGCAGGTGTCGCAGTTCAATGTAGGAGCGGGCTTGCCCGCGAATACGGTAGCGGCGGCAAAGGTGAACGGCCAGGGATACTGGCCAGCAGGCCCAGCCCTTTCGCGGGTGTACCCGCGAAGAGGCCGATGGATTCAATAAATGCCTGTCAGGATTTGGGCGGATGAATGATCCGTTCGATCTTGTCCTTGATCAGCAACCTTTCCTTGCGCAGGCGGTTGACGGCCTCGTCGTTGGTGCCGTTGCCTTCGGCGGCTACCACCTCCTTGTCCTTGGCGTTGTACTCCTTGTGCAGTTTGTGCAGGTCCTGATCCTTCTCTATGAGTGCCTGGAATGCATCAGCGGTAACGTGCAGGTCAGCGAGCAGATCGTGCGGAACTGGCATTTCTTCACCTCTGTCAGGGTTGTCGGTAAGGTCCTGACCATTGAGGATAGCTGTCTTTGCGCAGGCTTGTGACGGCGGTTCAGGCTGAATGGCAGCTGAATGGTTTTGAGATAATTGGTAAAAGATGCACCCTCACGAAATTGTTACCGACTTTTTCACAAAAAATTGATGACGTGCTTTCTAGAGTTCGCCCAACTTTCCCACAGTGCCATTTGGCCTGGGGGTGATAATAACTCTTGATTGCGAACGCTAATGCTCAACTTCAAATCCCTGCGGACTGAATGGGTCACGCTGCTGGCCAGTCTTTACCTGCTGATCGGCTTCAACATGTTCCTCTGGGAGCATCTGCAAGCGGCGGTTCCTGCCGGCCTGTCGGGATTGTGGCTGAGTCTGGCGTTTGCTGTGCTGATGCTGTTCGCCTTCAATCTCATACTCACGTTACTTGCCTTCCGGTATGTATTGAAGCCGGTACTTATTGTGTTGTTCATCAGTGGCGCGGGCGTGGCTTACTTCATGAACCAGTACGGCGTACTTATTGACGCCGCGATGTTCCGAAATATGGCCGAGACCAATGTTGCGGAAGTGCGCGACTTGATGTCGTTCAAGTTTGCCGCGTATATCCTGCTGCTGGGCGTGCTGCCATCGGTGCTGCTGTGGAAGGCGCAGATCGCCTACCGCCCCTGGCACCGCGAGTTGCTGGGCAAGTTGGTGGTCAGTGGTGCCTGTGTGGTGACCATTGGCTCGGTCGCGTTGGTCAATTATCAAGGGCTGTCGTCGCTGTTCCGCAATCACCATGAATTGCGCCTGATGCTCACCCCCAGCAATATCGTCGGGGCCTCCATTGGTTATGTCGGCGAGCGTGTCGGTACGGCCTCGCGCCCGTTCCAGCATTATGGCGAAGATGCCAAGCGTGATGCGGCCTGGCAAAAACATGAGCGCAAGTCGCTGACCGTGCTGGTGGTCGGGGAAAGTGCCCGGGCAGACCATTTCGGCGTGCTGGGCTATGACCGCGATACCACGCCCAATCTTGCCAAGGAGCAGGGCCTGCTGGCGTTTTCCGACGTGCACTCGTGTGGTACGGAAACGGCGGTTTCGGTGCCTTGCATGTTCTCGGGCATGAAGCGCAGGGACTACGATGCCCGCGTAGCGAAGAACCGTGAAGGGCTGTTGGACATTCTCCAGCGTGCCGGTCTGGCCGTGCAGTGGCGTGACAACCAGTCGGGCTGCAAAGGCACCTGCGATCGCGTGCAGTTCATCGACGTCAGCAACCTCAAGGACACGCATCTGTGCGCCGATGGCGAATGCCATGACCAGATCCTGCTGCAAGGCCTGGACGCGTTGATCGACAACCTCGACAAGGACACCGTGCTGGTGCTGCACCAGATGGGCAGCCACGGCCCCGAGTACTTCAAGCGCTACCCCAGTGATGGCGAGCGCTTCACACCGGTGTGCCAGAGCAACGCGTTGAACCAGTGCAGCAAGGAGCAAATCATCAACGGATACGACAACACCCTGGCCTATACCGACAAGGTGCTGGCCTCGCTGATCGATACCCTGCGCAGCAAGCAAGACAAGGTCGACACGGCGATGATCTACCTGTCCGACCACGGCGAGTCGCTGGGCGAGTACAACCTGTTCCTGCACGGCACGCCCTACGCCATCGCTCCCGAGCCGCAGAAGCACGTGCCGCTACTGACCTGGTTCTCCGACAGCTACAAGGAGGACTTCGGCGTCGATACCGACTGCCTGGCACGGCTCAGCGATGCCCCGCTGTCCCAGGACAACCTGTTCCACTCGATGCTTGGCCTGTTGCAGGTGCATACCGAGCTCTACCAACAGTCGCTGGACATGTTCGCCAGTTGCCGGCCCTGGCTGGCGGCCAAGCGCTGAAGCCCTGTGGGAGCGGGCAAGCCCGCGAACCCGGGCAAGCCCGGGTCTTACACCGTATTGCCTTCATTCGCGGGTGCGCCGGCTCCCTCAGGGTGGACTGCCCCCGAAAAGCGGGACAGTTTCACCCGCAGTGCCCGCGCCGTATATACTGCGCGCCAATGTTAGTGGGAGAGCCTTGTGGCCATCGAAATTCACTGGATCCGTGACGACCAGAGCCTGGCCGAACACTGCCGCGACTGGCACCAGCTGCCCTTCGTCGCCGTCGACACCGAATTCATGCGGGTCGACACCTTCTACCCGAAAGCCGGGCTGATTCAGATCGGCGACGGCCAACGCGCCTTTCTGATCGACCCGCTGCTGATCGGCAACTGGCAACCCTTGGCCGACCTGCTGGAAGACAGCGGTGTGGTCAAGGTGCTGCACGCCTGCAGCGAAGACCTTGAAGTGCTGCTGCGCCTGACCGGCAAGCTGCCTCAGCCGCTGTTCGACACTCAGCTGGCTGCCGGTTACCTGAACCTGGGCTTCTCCATGGGCTATTCGCGGCTGGTGCAGGAAGTGCTGGGCATCGAATTGCCCAAAGGCGAAACCCGCTCCGACTGGCTGCAACGCCCGCTCTCGGAAACCCAGGTCAGCTACGCTGCCGAAGATGCCGTGCACCTGGCCGAGCTGTTCACCGTGCTGCGCCCGCGGCTGAGTGACGACAAGTATGCCTGGGTGCTGGAAGACGGCGCCGAGCTGGTGGCTGCGTTGCGCCGTGAAGTCGAGCCTGAAAGCCTGTACCGCGACGTCAAGCTGGCCTGGAAGCTGGCGCCTCAACAACTGGCAGTGCTACGTGAGCTGTGCGCCTGGCGCGAGCGCGAAGCGCGCAACCGCGATGTGCCGCGTAATCGTATCCTCAAGGAGCACTCGCTGTGGCCCATGGCCAAAAGCCAGCCGAACAACCTGTCGGCCTTGGCCAAGATCGACGAGATGCACCCGCGAACCATTCGTCAGGACGGCGAGTGCCTCATCCAGTTGATCAAGCGTGCCGCCAGCCTGCCTGCCGAGCAATGGCCAGCGCCCTTGCCCGAGCCGCTGCCGATCGAGGCTGCGGGCCTTCTCAAGCAGCTGCGTGCCATCGGCCAGGCCGAAGGCGAGCGCCTGGGGATTGCGCCCGAGTTGATGCTGCGCAAGAAAGCCCTGGAGGCGCTGCTCAAGAGCGGATACCCCAATGGCCCTTATCAACTGCCCGATTCGCTGCGCGGCTGGCGCCGTGAGCGCATGGGCCAGGCCCTGCTGGACAACCTGGCAGGTGCCGGAGAAACCCGATGAAACGTATTTGCTCTATCTACAAGAGCCCACGCAAGAACGAAATGTACCTGTACGTACTCAAGGCTGACGGCCTGGAGCGCGTGCCTGAAGGCCTGCTGCCGTTCTTCGGCACCCCGGTGCACGCTTTCGACCTGGTGCTCAGCCCTGAGCGCAAGCTGGCCCGCGAGGACATCACCAAGGTGCTGGAGAACCTCGAAAGCCAAGGCTACCACCTGCAGATGCCGCCGCTGGAAGATGAGTACATCGAGCACCTGCCCGAAGAGCTGCTGCGCCGTAACGACCCCGTCTGACCATGCGTGTACTGATCGCTGAGCATGACCATGCTCGATACGCCGGGCTTTTGCGCGCAGCCGCGCCAGAACTGGAAGTGCTGACCAGCGGCGACTCTGCCGAACTGGCCCGCCAGGCACCGCAGTGCCCGGTGTGGCTGGGCCAGCCGGACTTGCTGGCCAGTCTGCTGCGCCAAGGCCACAAGCCTGGCTGGATACAGTCGACATGGGCCGGTATCACGCCGTTGCTGGCCGACGGCCTGCCGCGTGATTACCGCCTGAGCCGCGCAGTAGGCATCTTCGGGCAGGTGATGGCCGAGTACATGCTCACCTATATGCTAGGCCATGAGCGTGAGGTGCTGTCGCGCCTGGTCAGCCAGGTCGAGCGGCGGTGGGATGACCGCCCGGGGCGCAGCCTGGAAGGGCGCAAGGTCCTCATTGTGGGTGTAGGCGACATTGGTCAGCGTGTGGCCGAGTTCCTGCAGCCGTTTGGTGTGGAACTGTACGGCGTTGCCAGCAGCGCCCGTGAGCAGGCGCCGTTCGTCGAGGTGGCGGCGCTGGCCGACCTGCCGCGCTTGGTTGGCCAGGTCGACTACGTGCTGAACCTGCTGCCGGATACCCCGGCGACTCATGACCTGTATGACGCAGCGCTGTTCAAGTGCTTCCAGCCCTCGGCCTTGTTCATCAATGCCGGACGTGGTGTGGCGGTGGTTGATGCCGACCTGGTCGAGGCGTTGAAGGAGGGCCATCTGGCCGGTGCGGTGATCGATGTGTGCCGCCAGGAGCCGCTGCCCAAGCAACACCCGTTCTGGACCGCCTGGGGCTTGCTGCTGACCGGGCACAGCTCGGCGCCCACCTCGCCGGCGGCGATGGTGCGCTTGTTTGCGGAGAATGTGCGAGCGTATGCGGCGGGGCAGGGGTTGCGTGGCGAAGTGGATTTCGCCCGGGGCTACTGATTGCTGTGGCCCGTACCGGCCTCTTCGCGGGTAAACCCCTCCAGCACAGGGTGGTGATATCCCCGTAGGAGCGGGCTTGCCCGCGAAGAGGCCAGCACGGCCAACACAAACCTTACAGGCTGAAATCGCCTTCAGCAGCCAGCTCGCTCAGCGGCTTGCGCGGGCTCGGCACTTCACGCGCCTGCAGGGCTTCATCCAGGCTGGCCTTGTCACCCAGCTTGCCGATCGCCACCATGGCATGCAGTGCGTAACCTTCGGGAATCTTCAGTTCCTGACGTGCCAGGTCCTGATCGAAGCCGGCCATGCCATGGGTATGCCAGCCGCTGATGCTGGCCTGCAGGGCCAGGTGCCCCCAGGCGGAGCCCGTGTCGAAGGTGTGCCACAGGGCCGGTTTTTCTTCCGTAGCGCCCGGGGCCGCGAAGGTAGTCTTCGAAATCACCAGCACCAGCGCCGACGCTTGTTGCGCCCAGCTGCGATTGAATGGCACCAGCAGGCTCAGGTAACGCTCCCAGTTCGGCGTGTCGCGGCGGGCATAAAGGAAGCGCCAAGGCTGCGAATTATAGGCCGAAGGTGCCCAGCGGGCGGCCTCGAGGAAGCTCAGCAGGGTTTCTTCACTGATCGGCTCGGCGGTGAAGGCGCGTGGTGACCAGCGGTTGATGAACTGCTCGTTGATGGCGTAATCGGCAATGCGGGGGTTGGCGCTCATGGCGGCTCCTGCAAACGGACGGGAAAAGCGCACGCTACTGCGTGCCGTCGCGACTGACAAGCGGTCTGGCTTTGCCGAAGCCCAGGCTCTAGACTGGCGCCGCCGCGCGCCGTGGCCCCCAAGATGAATGCAGGAACCCTGTGTGATGATCGCTGAAAACGCGCCGTTCTGGCGGCGCAAGACCCTCGAACAACTCAGCCAGCAAGAGTGGGAGTCGCTGTGCGATGGCTGCGGCCTGTGCTGCCTGCAAAAGCTCGAGGACGAAGACGACAACAGCGTCTATTACACGCGCATCGCCTGCAAACTGCTGGACCTGGATACGTGCCAGTGCAGCGACTACCCCAACCGCTTCGCCCACGTGCCAGACTGCATCCAGCTGACCCCGGGCAAGGCCGACCAGTTCAAGTGGCTGCCGAGTACCTGCGGTTACCGTCTGGTCAGTGAGGGCAAGGACTTGCCTGCCTGGCACCACCTGGTCTGTGGCGACCGGCAACAGGTTCATGAACAGCGCATTTCCCAGTCGGGGCGTATGCTCAGTGAACACGATGTGCACGAAGACGACTGGGAAGACCACCTGATCTTTCGCGCCAGCTGACCGGCGTAGCCCGCTGCCTCGGGGAAACAAGGAGTTTCTGTATGCGTTGCCAGCTGTTGTTGCTGTTGGGCCTGATGGCCAGTTCGCCGGCCTGGGCGAAAAAGGTCGACCTCCACTACCAGGTGCGCTTGCTGCCTGCCAGCGGCCAGGCCGAGGTCCGCGTGACATTGGCCGAAGGCAGCGCCGTGCGCAGCCTGGACTTCGACTTGGGCAAGGCTGGGGCCTACAGCGGCTTCCAGGCCGATGGGCAATGGCAGCTGAAGGGGCAGCGTGGTATCTGGCAGCCAGCGGCCGGCAAGACCAGCCTCAGCTACCGTGTGCAGCTGGACCAGAAGCTGGCCAGCGGCGCCTATTCATCACGCATCACCCCGCACTGGGCGCTGTTCCTCGGCGACCAGCTGATACCCCCTGCGCGCCTCGACCAGCAGGATGGTACCGAGCTGGTGGCGCGCCTGGCTTTCGACCTGCCCGAAGGCTGGAAGAGCATCGAAACGTCCTGGCCGCGTATCGGCAAGGGGAAGTTTCGCATCGACAACGTGTCGCGCCTGTTCGATCGCCCGACCGGCTGGATGCTTGCCGGCGACCTGGGCAGCCGCCGCGCTCGCCTGGGCGAGACCGAAGTGACCGTGGCCGCGCCGGTGGGGCAGGGTATGCGGCGCATGGACAGCCTGACCTTGCTCACATTCGTCTGGCCACAACTACAAGCTGTGTTCCCGCGTAACCCGCCCAAGCTGCTGTTGGTCGGGGCGCGTGACGGCATGTGGCGAGGGGCTATGGCTGCGCAGGGCTCGTTGTACCTGAACAGTGCCCGGCCCATGGTCAGCGAAAACGGCAATAGCCCGTTGCTGCGCGAATTGGTGCAACTGTTCGCGCAGATTCACGGGCGTGACGGCAGTGACTGGCTGGTAGAGAGCCTGACCGATTATTACGCCAACGAGTTGCTACGCCGCTCGGGCGGGATGAGTGATGACCGTTACCAGGTCTGGCAGGCGCGTCTGAGCAAGCAGGGCGCCAAGGTCAACCGGCTCAAGGGTGAACGCGCAAGCCCGGCCCAGGTGGCCCGCGGCGTGATGCTGTTGCAGGCGCTGGACAAGGAAATCCGCATTCACACCCAGGCCAAACGTTCGTTGGACGATGTGGTGCGGGGGCTGATGCGCCTGCCCAGCGTCAGTACCGAAGACTTTGTGCAGATCAGCGAGAACGTGCTGGGGCGGCGTTCCGATGTGCTGCAGAGCAAGGTGCTGCACTAGGCATCCCTGCGCCTGACAATCGGCAGGGCGGCATCGTCTGCAAGGCGCATTTCAAGCGTATCAAGTCGTACCTGGAATACACCGCGGAGCAGAAACTCAGCATTGTTCACGGGGCGAAACCGAGGTTGGGGAGCGTGCAGCCAACCATCGTCGGCAGCGTTGATCGCGACAACCCATGGTTTGTCGAGGCAATGTTCGGCCCGGTTTCGGTGCTGTTCTGACGGAGCTCAGCACTCGGTCGCCCTGTGTTGGCAGGTCTGTCCTGCCGCCGCAGTGGCGGCCTTTTTATTTGAACTTGGGCCCCGAGCGGGTATTCAGCCCCTTGGCCAAGCGGTCGTACAGCACCACATTCACCGTTGCCGCCAGGTTCATGCAGCCCTCGGTCGGGATGTAGATAGTCTCTTCACACCATCCCCGCACCTCTTCGCTCAACGAGCCATCCTCTGGCCCGAAGATGTAAATGGCCCGGTCCGGATGGGTGTAATCCGGCAATGGCCGCGCACCCTCCACCAGTTCTACCGCTACTGGCGTGCAGCCCAGCGGGATAATGCGCTGCAGGTCGTCGATGCCGATCAGCGGGATGTCGTAGTGCACGCGCTTGGTGTCAGTGACGAAGTCACGTGCGCGTTCATAGCGTTTGCCCGTGTAGAACACCGAATTGACGCCATAGCAGCCCGCTGCGCGCATCACAGAGCCGACGTTTTCTGCCGACTTGGGGTTGAACAGGCCGATGCAGCTGTATCGTTTGTTTGCCACGTACCGGGGCCCTTCGCGAAAAAAGCGCGATTATACGGGCTGCCCGGTAGCAGCGGGGGGCGAATCGATGGTCAGTCTTTCTTCAGCATGCCCGCCAGCCCGGCAAACGGGTTGTGCGTAGCCTTGGCAATGCTCGGGGTGCTGGTGGAGCCTTCGCTGAAGTACTGCTGGTCGGTGTAGCGCGAGTGTTCGTTGTCGTGGCAGTACAGGCACAGCAGCTCCCAGTTGGAGCCGTCCTGAGGATTGTTGTCGTGGTTGTGGTCACGGTGATGCACGGTCAGCTCGCTCAGGCGCTTGCCAGCGAACTCGCGGGCGCAGCGGCCGCATACGTGCGGGTACATTCTCAGGGCCTTGTCGCGGTAGCCCATTTCCTTGTCGCGCTTGGCATCAGCCAGGATGCGGTCGAGGCGCGCGGTGGCGGCGGCAGAAGAGGTGGAGCTCATGGTGTTTCCTTTGTTCTGATCAGGCAAGTGACGGTTATGCCATTGAGTCTAGCGCGCTTGCAGGTCAGGCGGACAGGCGAAAGCGTTGATTTAGGCGTAGCCTGTAGAAAGGTTCCCGACAGGAGGTTGCTGATGTTTCACGCGATCCTCGCCGCGCTGTTGATGGCTGGCCTGCCCTTGGCAGAAGCTGCCAGTACGCCACCCAGGCTCACGCCGCCAGTACCCGGCGCGCCCGGTACGCCGACGCCTACGCCATACCCGCAGATTACCCCGAGTACGCCGCCCAAGGCTTATGACAGCCAGCCGGGGGCGCCCTTGTTGCCGCCGATGCCAGTGCCCGGCCCGCCGAAGGATCAGCCATTGCCCGGGTTGCGGCAGGACCCGCCGAAGCCGGTTGTGGAGGATGATTGACGGGCGGGAGCTGAGGGAGTCTGGGGCTGCTTTGCAGCCCATCGCGACACAAGGCCGCTCCCACAGGTTGGACTGGATTCCGCGCTGTGGACTGCACTCAAGAAGATGGACAGATGTCCAACATCTGGGGTGCAGCCCACTGTCCTGTGGGAGCGGCCTTGTGTCGCGAAAGGGGCGCAACGCGCCCCCCGCTATCTCAAAGGATACCCAGCTCGCCAAACACGAACGCATACTCCAGGGCCACATCCTTCAACCCCTGGTACCGCCCGCTCATCCCGCCATGCCCAGCCCCCATCTCGGTCTTGAGCAGCAGCAGGTTGCTGTCGGTCTTGAGCGTGCGCAACTTCGCCACCCATTTGGCCGCCTCCCAATACTGCACGCGGCTGTCGTTGTAGCCCGCCACCACCAGCATCGCCGGGTAGGCCTGCGCTTTCAGGTTCTCGTACGGCGCATAAGCCTTGATCCGTTCATACACCTCCGGCTCCTCAGGGTTGCCCCATTCGTCGTACTCGGTCACGGTCAGCGGCAGCTCCGGGTCGAGCATGGTGTTGAGCACGTCGACGAAGGGCACTTCGGCAATGGCGCAGCGGAACAGCTCCGGGCGCAGGTTGAGCACCGCGCCGATCAGCAGACCGCCGGCGCTGCCACCACTGATGGCCAGGCGGTCGGCGGCCGTCACGCCCTGGCTGATCAGGTGCTCGGCGCAGGCGATGAAGTCGCTGAACGTGTTGTGCTTGTACTCCTGCTTGCCGGCACGGTACCAGGCCTCCCCCAGTTCACCACCACCTCGCACATGGGCGATGGCAAAGGCCACGCCGCGCTCCAGCAGGCTCAGGCGCGCATGTGAGAACCAGGGGTCGAGGCTTTCGCCATAGGCACCATAGCCGTACAGGTACAGTGGCACGGTCTTGCCCAGGTCCTGGCGGCGGCGTACCAGGCTGATCGGCACCTGGGTGCCGTCCGCTGCGGTTGCCCACAGGCGCTCACTGACATAGTCATCGGCATCGAATGCACCGAGCACCGGGGTTTGCTTGAGCACCACCTGGGCGCCCGTGGACAACGCCAGCTGGCGCACCTGGGCCGGGCGGTTGAGCGCTTCGTAGCGCAAGCGTATGCGAGTGCTGGCAAATTCCAGGCTGTCCTGCACGTACAGGCTGTAGGCGGCGTCTGGCAGTTCGACGCGGTAGGCCGGCAGACCCTGTGGGCGTACTTCGATGATCGGCAGGCCGCCTTCGCGCAAGCTCAGGGTGAGGGCACCGGCGTTCAGGCTGAGGCCTTCGAGCATGACCGCGTCGCGGTGCGCCACCAGCACCTGCCACTGTTCGCGGCTTGGCACTGGCGCGACTGGCGCGTGGTACAGGGCGAAGTTGATGCCATCCTGGTTGGTGCGGATGAACCAGCGCCACTGGCCGTCGAGTTGGCCGTGGTCGGGGAAGTATTCGTGGCCTTCGACGCGCGGCGCCAGGCAGGTGAACGGCGCCTGCGGGGTTTCGGCGTCCAGCACCCAGGCCTCGCTGGTGGTCTTGCTGTTCAGCAGCAGCACCAGCTGGCGCTCGGAGCTGGTGCGGTAGCAGTGCAGGAAGAAACGCCCGTCTGGCTCTTCGAACACGGTGTGCGCGGCGTCGGTGCCCAAGGTGTGGCGACGCAGGCGCCATGGACGGTGGGTGTCATCCAGCTCTGCGAAGAATAGCGTCTGGCTGTCGTTGGCCCAGGTCAGGCTACCGTCGCAGTTGTCGAAGGGCAGGGTAGTGACACGGCCACTGGCCAGGTCTTTGACGTACAGGGTATAGATTTCGTCGCCGCTGGTGTCGAGGCTGTAGGCCAGCAGACGGTGGTCGGGGCTGATGTTGAACGCGCCGAGGGAGAGGAAACCGCCGTTGGCCAGGACGTTGGGGTCGAGCAGCAGTTGCTCCTGGCTTTCATCGACGGTGTTCGAGTCGTCGGCCGGGCGTGGGCAGCGGTAGTGACGCGGGTATTCGTCGCCGGCGGTGGTACGGGTGTAGTACAGGTAGGGGCCCCAGGGCGCCGGCAACGAGAGGTCGGTCTCCAGGATGCGGCCTTTGATCTCTTCGAACAGTTGCTCACGCAACGGTGCCTGGTCGGCCAGGCAGGCTTCCTGGTAGGCGTTTTCAGCGTGCAGGTAAGCGAGTACCTCGGGGGTATCGCGCTGTTGCAGCCAGGCATACGGGTCGGTGGCCTGGTCGGCTTGGGCAATCGGGGGTTGGGGCTTGGTTGGCATTGAAGGTCTCTTGATTGGCGTTGCCTGTGCCGGCCTCTTCGCGGGTAAACCCGCTCCTACAGGGATCGCACCGAGGTCGGAGCGGGTTTACCCGCGAATAAGCCGGCACAGGCAAACACTGTCTGCGCCCGGAAAAGTGTTTATCATAGGCATCTCTTTGCCTGGCTTGCACGAACACCATGACCGAGAACGACTACACCTTCGCCTGGGGCTTGTACGCAGTAGCCGCCTTAGGGTGCCTGCTGGTGGGCTTCAAGCTCACCGGCTGGATGTGGCGCTGGCTGCGCGAACCGCTACGGGTGGTGCTGGCGGTGCTGCTGCTGACCCCGACCATCGTCGACCCGGTCAAGGACAGCTTCGCCCCTGCAATCGCCATCACTGCGCTGGATGTCGCTTTCAAGGTCGGCAACAACGCCTGGCGCGCTGTGTCCGACTTCGCCATGTATGGCATGATCGCCTTCGGCCTGTACTTCCTCTTCGTGCTGCTGCGCTGGCCGCTGGAAAAGCGCGCGCACGCACGCCGTGAGCAGGCCGAAGCCGCTGCCAGGCGTCAGCGGGCCGAGGATGACCAGCTCGGCACCCAGGCGCCGCTGGCTGCCGAGCGCAGCGACCGTTACCGTGACGACTTGCCGCCAGCCGCTACGCGTGGCGCAGGCCGGGTCGAGCCTCGTCTGTAAACGGAGACACGCCTATGTGCGAACTGCTGGGCATGAGTGCCAACGTCCCTACCGACATTGTTTTCAGCTTCACCGGCCTGATGCAGCGGGGCGGGCGTACCGGCCCGCACCGTGACGGCTGGGGGATAGGCTTTTACGAAGGCCGCGGCCTGCGCCTGTTCCAGGACCCGGCCGCGAGCAGCGAGTCGGAAGTAGCCAACCTCGTGCAGCGCTACCCGATCAAAAGCGAAGTGGTGATCGGTCATATCCGTCAGGCCAACGTCGGCAGGGTGTGCCTGTCCAACACCCACCCGTTCGTACGGGAAATGTGGGGCCGCAACTGGTGCTTCGCGCACAATGGCCAGCTGGGTGACTTCAAGGGCCTGGCCAGTTTTTACCGGACAGTGGGCGACACCGACAGCGAAGCGGCCTTCTGCGACCTGCTCAACCGCATCCGCAGCGCCTTCCCCGAACCGGTGCCGGTGGAACAGCTGCTGCCCGTGTTGGTCGAAGCCTGTGCCGGCTACCGTGGTCAGGGCGTGTTCAACTGCATGCTCAGCGACGGCGACTGGCTGTTCTGCTTTTGCTCGACCAAGCTGGTGCACATTACCCGCCGTGCGCCATTTGGTGCCGCACGGTTGAAGGATGTCGACCTGATCGTCGATTTTCATACCGAAACCACCCCCAACGACGTGGTCACGGTGATTGCTACCGAGGCCCTGACCGAGAACGAGACCTGGCACCGCTACGCGCCGGGTCAGTGGGCCCTGTGGCGGCACGGCGAGTGCGTGGCGCACGGCCAGAGCTAAGGACGCTGCATGTTCAGAAGTTACCTGCGATTGCTGTTGTTCACCTTCGGCCTGCTGGCCGGTATCCAGGTCCCGGGGTTGGTCAAGGACTATAGCCAGCGGGTCGAGGCTCACCTGTTCGAATCGCGCGAGGCACTCGATGGGTTCCGGCAAACGGCCGAGCGCTTTTTCAAGGGCGACTTGCAGGCGCTGCTGCAGCACTACCGCAGCAGCGACGACCCGGTGTTCAACAGTGATGCCAACAGCATCGAAAGCCTGATGATCCGCAACGAACTGCTGGAAAACGAATGGCAGGTGCTGCAAGGGTCATGGGCCGAGCGTACCTGGCATGTGCTGGTACAGGCTGACCCGCAGTTGCGTGAAGAAACCCTCAATGGCTACAGCTACCAGATTTTGCTGGTGCCCGAGGCGATTGGCTGGGGCGTGGGGGCCGGTTTTGTGCTGGCCTTTGTGGTCGAAAGCCTGTTGCTGGGGATCGGCTGGCTGATCCTGGGCGGGCGGCGCAGGGTGGTGAAAGAGAGCTGGCGCTAAGTTCTGCTGTACCTGTACCGGCCCTTTCGCGGGCTTGCCCGCTCCCACAGGATCATCACAGGCCTGGCGGGCCAGGTTGTACCTGTGGGAGCGGGCGAGCCCGCGAAAGGGCCGGTACAGGCAGAGACTGTTGTTCAGACCAGCACGATCCGCTGCCCCCCCACATCCCGCGCATACCGCTCCAACACCTGCCGGCAAACCCCAACCACCTCATCGACCAACGCCACCCCGGTCTGCCAGGCCACCACCAGCTCAAGGCTCGGCGGCGGCTGCAACCCTTCCAGCAGCACCAGCTCGCCCCGGCCCAACTCGGCATCCACCAGCGCCGGCGGTAGCGCGCCAATGCCAAAACCGTCGCGCAACAGCCGGGTAATCGCCGCCACCGAATTCACACAATTCAACCGCGGCGCCTCTGCCCCCGCAGCCTGCAGCAAGCTCAGCACCTCTTGGTGCGGCCGTGAATTCTTCGAGAAGGTGATGATGCGCTCGCGCCCAAGTTCGGCCAGCGACGCATAGTCCCGGTGCTGGTGGGCGCCTGCGGCCACCACCCAGCCCATTGGGTAGCGCGCCAGGTCGAGGCTGCGGATCGATTGCTCGCGCAGCAAGTCGGTCTGCAAAATCACGTCAAGAAAGCCCTTCTGCAGCTGCTCGCGCAAGTTCAGCGCGGTGTCGGCCACCAGTTCGATTTCCACCTGCGGGTAGCGCTCGGTCAGCTCCGCCACCAGCGCGCTCATCCAGGTGTGGATCACAGTGTCCATTACCCCGATGCGAATGCGTCCGACCTTGGCCCGGTCGCTGTCCAGCGACTGCTTCATGGCCTTGGCGGTTTCCAGCATGCGTTCGGCGTATTCCAGCACCTTGCCGCCCTCCGGGGTCAGGCTGACGCCGCGGGAGTCGCGCAGCAACAGCTTCACGCCCAGGTCAGCCTCCAGTGCGGCAATACGGCTGGATACCGAAGCCTGGGTGGTGAACAGCTTTTCTGCCGTCAGGCGGAAGCTCTTGAGCCGGGCGACCCAGACGAAGGTTTCGAGGAAGCGAAGGTTCATGATCAGTTTTTCTTGTTCCAGACCGGCGGTTTTTTTCGTTGGACGCAGGCAAGGCGGCCTCTGAACAATGACGCCCAGGCCGCGACGCTTCATGTCGCCCATAAAACAATACCAACAAGCCGAGGCATCCATGAACCCCACCGGCGTGCAACAGCAGGTCAGTTCCCTCCGTTCGTCCGGGCCTTTCGCCTGGTACCGCGACATCGACAAACAGCAACGACGTACCTTCTGGAGCTGCAAGATTGGCTATGGCCTGGACGGCATGGACACACAGATGCTCAGTTTCGTCATTCCTACGCTGATCATGCTGTGGGGTATCACCACCACCGAAGCCGGGTTGATCCACACCAGCACGCTGATCGCCTCGGCTGTAGGAGGCTGGGTGGCCGGTATCCTCTCCGACCGCATCGGCCGGGTGCGTACCCTGCAACTGACGGTGTTGTGGTTCGCCTTCTTCACCTTCCTGTGCGGCTTCGCTCAGAACTACGAGCAACTGTTGATTGCCCGAACCCTGATGGGCTTTGGCTTCGGTGGCGAGTGGACCGCCGGCGCGGTGTTGATCGGCGAGGTGATCCGCGCCCAGGACCGCGGCAAGGCGGTGGGCATGGTGCAGTCCGGCTGGGCAATTGGCTGGGGCCTCACGGCCATCCTTTATGCGCTGCTGTTCTCCTGGCTGCCGGCAGAGCAGGCCTGGCGTGCGTTGTTCCTGCTGGGGCTGGTACCGGCAATCTTCGTTATCTTCGTTCGCCGCCTGGTCAAGGACCCTGAGGTCTATCGTAAGGCCAAGGCAGTGGAAAACACCGAGGCACCCTCGCGCTTCTACGAAATCTTCGCGCCGGGCATGCTCTGGACCACCGTGCGGGCATCCCTGCTGACCACCGGCGCACTCGGCGGTTACTACGCCATCACCTCGTGGTTGCCAACCTTCCTGAAGAACGAACGCGGCCTGAGTGTGCTGGGCACGGGTGGCTATCTGGCCATGGTGATCGTCGGCTCGTACATGGGTTATGTGGTCAGTGCTTATCTGTCCGACCTGCTGGGGCGCAAGAAGAACTTCATCCTGTTCGCCGTGGGCTCCTTCGTCATTGTGCTGTTATACACGCAGATGCCGGTCAGCGATGGCGTGATGCTGTGGCTGGGCCTCCCGTTGGGCTTCTTCGCCTCGGGTATCTTCAGCGGCATGGGGGCGTTTCTGACCGAACTGTTCCCCACGCGCATTCGGGGTTCGGGGCAGGGCTTCTGTTACAACATCGGCAAGGTCATTGCCGCGCTGTTTCCGTTGATGATCGGCATGCTCGGCCAGAATGTTCCGCTGGGCCTGGGTATCGGCGTGTTTTCTGCGGTGTCCTACGGCATTGTGATCGTGGCGGCCTTGAGCTTGCCTGAAACCCGCGGCAAACAGCTGCAGGCGCGGTAAGGTAGGCCTATGCACAACGACAAGGGAGACCGCGTGGTGGAACGCCTGCTACTCAATTGCGACATGGGTGAGAGTTTCGGCAGCTGGCGCATGGGCCTGGACGCCGAGGTCATGCCTTACATCGATTGCGCCAACATCGCCTGCGGCTACCACGCCGGCGACCCCGGTATCATGCGCCGTACCGTGGCCCTGGCGCTGGAGCACGGGGTGACTATCGGCGCGCATCCGGCCTACCCGGACCTGGTCGGCTTCGGCCGCCGTTCCATGGCCTGCAGCCCGGAAGAAATCCGCGACCTGCTGCATTACCAGATCGGTGCGCTGGATGGCATCTGCAAAGTGCTGGGTGGTCGTGTGGCCTATGTGAAGCCCCATGGCGCGCTGTACAACGACATGATGGCCGACCCGCTCAAGCTGCGTACCGTGCTGGAGGCCGTAGCGGCCTATGACGGCAACCTGCCGTTGATGCTGATGGCCACCGCCGACAACCGTGCCGCCCAGGCACTGGGCGATGAAATCGGCGTGCCGCTATGGTTCGAGGCGTTCGCAGACCGCGCCTACACCGCCAGCGGCCATCTGCTGTCGCGGCGTCTGCCGGGCGCGGTGCATCACGACCCGGCGCGGGTGGTGGAGCAGGCGGTGCGTCTGGCCCGAGGCGAAACGCTGTTGGCTGACGATGGCAGTGCCTTGCAGCTTGCCGCCCGCACCCTCTGCGTGCATGGCGACAACGACAGTTCGGTGGCGGCGGTGCGGCAGATTCGCCAGGCCCTCGATGGGCTGGAGGTGTGATGAAGCCGCGAATTGAAGTGGTCGCCATCGACAGCCTGATGGTACGCCTGTTCGACCGTATCGATGAGGCCAACATGCCATGGATGCTCGCCGCCAGCCGGTGCTTGGGCGCGGCGTTCGGCGAGCACCTGCTGGACCTGGTGCCGTCCTACACCACGCTGATGGTGCAGTCTGCCCTGCCGCCAGGCGAGGCCAGGGCGCGAATCGCTCAGGCGCTGGACGGCTTGCAGCCTGACACAGGCAGTGGCGGCCGCCGACACGAGATCCCGGTGTGGTACGACGCCAGTGTCGGCCCCGAGCTGCCTGTGCTGGCGGCCCGCAGCGGCTTGAGTGAAGCGGAGATTGTTCGGTTGCACGGCGAACGTGATTACCCGGTGTTTGCCCTGGGCTTCGCGCCTGGTTTCGGCTTTATGGGCCTGGTCGACGAGCGCCTGGCCAGCCCTCGTCTGAGTACCCCGCGCAAGCGCGTGGCGGCGGGCAGTGTGGGTATTGCCGAGCGCCAGACGGCGGCCTACCCGGCAGTATCGCCGGGTGGCTGGAACCTGATCGGGCGCACCCCGGTGCGGTTGTTCGACCGTGAGCGTGAGGGTTACAGCCTTTTGCAACCCGGTGACCGGGTGCGCTTCGTGCCGGTTTCGCGCAGCGAATTCCTGGCCATGGGTGGTGATGTGGAGGCGCAGGGATGAAGCAGTTGATGATTGAGGCCAGTACGCCGTTGTGCCAGTTACAGGATGCCGGGCGCTTCGGCGTGCGCCACCTTGGCGTGACCCAGGGCGGGGCGCTGGACTGGGTGGCGATGCACTGGGCCAACTGGCTGCTGGGCAACCCGTTGGGGGCGCCGGTGGTCGAGGTGGCGCTGGGTGGTTTTTGCGTAGTGGCTGAACAGGATTGCGTGCTGGCCCTGGCCGGTGCCGACCTGGATGCGTGTGTCGATGATCAGCCCCTGGCGCCATGGCGCAGCTTTGCCCTGGCCAAGGGGCAGCGCTTGACCTTGAAACAGCCCAAAGTGGGTGTGCGGGCGTATCTGGCGGCACCGGGTGGGTTCCTGGGTGAGGAGGTGCTGGGCAGTTGTGCCACCGTGGTACGTGAAGCACTGGGTGGCATCGATGGCCAGGGGGCTGCGCTGGCTAGAAACCAGGCATTGGCTTTTACCGGTAGCAGTGCACCCCTGCGCGAAGTGCCGCACGCGTTGTGCCCACAGTTCGCCCCAAAGCCGGTGCTCGACCTGGTGATGGGCGCGCAGATCGGTGAATTCAGCGGTACCAGCCTGTTCGAGGCATTCAACCGGGAGTGGACGCTGGACAGTCGGGCCGACCGCATGGGCATCCGGTTGTTGGGGCCGCAGTTGGTGTACCAAGGGGCGCCGATGATCTCCGAAGGGATCCCGCTGGGTGCGGTACAGGTGCCGCCGGACGGGCAGCCGATCGTGTTGCTCAATGACCGGCAGACCATTGGTGGGTACCCGCGGCTGGGCGCGCTGACGCCGCTGGCGCTGGCGCAACTGGCGCAGTGCATGCCGGGGGCGGTGGTACGGTTCAGGGCGGTGGTGCAGGACGAGGCCTGGCGTGAGCAGCAGCTTTACCTGGGGCGTTGGTCGTAAGGCTGCTGGCCCTTTCGCGGGCTTGCCCGCTCCCACAGGGATAGCACTGCATTTGAAGGTTGTGAATGTGGGGCTGTGGGAGCGGGCGAGCCCGCGAAAGGGCCGGTGCAGGCAACCTCACTTGGACAGGTAACGCATCCCTTCCTCCAACCCTTGCAGGGTCAGCGGATACATCTTGTCCTCGATCAGGTCGCGCACCAGATGGGTCGACGCGGTGTAATCCCAGGCCTGCTTGGGGTACGGGTTGATCCAGATGACCTTCCTGAATTTTTCCATGAAGCGCTGGATCCACACATACCCGGCTTCTTCGTTCCAGTGCTCTACGCTGCCACCCGGCTGGGTGATCTCGTAGGGCGCCATGGCCGCGTCACCGACGAACACCACCTTGTAGTCATCGCCGTACTTGTGCAGCAGGTCGAAGGTGGAAAAACGTTCGGACGTGCGGCGCAGGTTGTTCTTCCACACCGACTCATAAACGCAATTGTGGAAGTAGTAATACTCCAGGTGCTTGAACTCGGTCTTGCAGGCCGAGAACAGCTCTTCGCAGACTTTGACGTGGGCATCCATCGAACCGCCAATGTCGAGCAGCAACAGCAGCTTCACGGTGTTGCGCCGCTCGGGGCGCATCTGGATGTTCAGCAACCCGGCATCACGCGCGGTGTGGTCGATGGTGCCGTCGATGTCCAGCTCTTCGGCGGCGCCTTCGCGGGCGAACTTGCGCAGCCGGCGCAGGGCCAGCTTGATGTTGCGGGTGCCAAGCTCGACCTGGTCGTCGAGGTTTTTGTACTCGCGTTGGTCCCAGACTTTTACCGCTTTGCCCTGGCGCTTGCCGGCGTCACCGACGCGGATGCCCTCGGGGTTGAAGCCGCCCGAGCCGAATGGGCTGGTGCCGCCGGTGCCAATCCACTTGTTGCCGCCAGCGTGGCGTTCCTTCTGCTCTTCGAGGCGCTGCTTGAAGGCCTCGATAAGCTTGTCCAGGCCGCCCAGCGACTGGATCTGTGCGCGTTCTTCATCGGTCAGCGAGCGCTCGAATTCCTTGCGCAGCCAGTCTTCGGGGATCAGCGCCTCGATGTGCCGGTCGAGGTTTTCCAGGCCCTTGAAGTAGGCTGCGAAGGCACGGTCGAACTTGTCGAAGTGGCGTTCGTCCTTCACCAGGATGGCGCGGGCGAGGTAGTAGAACGCGTCCATGTCGGCGAACACCACGCGCTTTTGCAAGGCCTGGTGCAGGTCGAGCAGTTCACGCACCGAAACCGGCACCTTGGCCGCACGCATCTCATTGAACAGATTGAGCAGCATGGCCCTGCTCCTGTCAGCGGTTGCCGCGCCGGCTCATGAAGGCCAGGCGCTCGAGCAGTTGTACATCCTGCTCGTTTTTTACCAGCGCACCGGCCAGCGGCGGGATGGCCTTGGTCGGGTCGCGTTCGCGCAGCACCGCTTCACCGATGTTGTCGGCCATCAGCAGCTTGAGCCAGTCGACCAGCTCGGAGGTGGACGGCTTTTTCTTCAGCCCCGGCACCTTGCGCACGTCGAAGAACACATCCAGCGCCTCACTGACCAGCGACTGGCTGATGTTCGGGTAGTGCACGTCGACGATCTGCTGCAGGGTCGTGCGGTCGGGGAAGGCGATGTAGTGGAAGAAGCAGCGGCGCAGGAAGGCGTCCGGCAGCTCTTTTTCGTTGTTCGAGGTAATGATGATGATCGGACGCTGTTTGGCCTTGATGGTCTCGTCGATTTCGTAGACGTAGAACTCCATCTTGTCGAGTTCTTGCAGCAGGTCGTTGGGGAATTCGATATCGGCCTTGTCGATTTCGTCGATCAGCAGGATGACCCGCTCGTCGGCCTCGAAGGCCTCCCAGAGCTTGCCCTTTTTCAGGTAGTTGCGCACATCGTGCACCTTGTCCACGCCCAGCTGCGAGTCGCGCAGGCGGCTGACCGCGTCGTACTCGTAGAGGCCTTGGTGGGCCTTGGTGGTGGATTTGATGTGCCAGGTGATCAGGCGCGCCCCGAACGAGGCCGCCAACTGCTCGGCGAGCATGGTTTTGCCGGTGCCCGGTTCGCCCTTGACCAACAGCGGGCGTTCGAGGGTAATGGCCGCGTTTACCGCCAGTTTCAGGTCGTCTGTGGCGACGTAGTCGCGGGTGCCTTCGAACTTCATGGGGGGTTGTCCTCTGTTTAGGGCTGTGCGGGCCTTTTCGCGGTACAGGGTTGAAGGTGCGGGTTTACCCGCGAAGCGGCCCGAACAGGCAGCACATAATCCGGATTTGTTTCCGACTATAACGCGGGGCCAGGCGGCTGCAAACGCAGACCGGGTATTCAGTCCCTGAATGCCCCGTCACGCTGTCTCAGTCAGACTTCGGCGCTGGTTGCTCATAGCGCGCATTGAATGCCTGGACAAACCCGTTGCGCAGGATCTGCAAGAACGCCTCGAAGGCACTGACATCCTGTTTGCGCACACTGCCGCTGAGCTCCACCCGGGTAGCGAACTGGTTTTTCGGCTGGTTCTTCAGCACCGTCTCGGTCGCACCCACCAAGGCCTCCCACACTGAGCGGAAGAAACCCTTGTCCTTTTCCTCGACGTCCTGTTGCCAGTCGAACACGTCGACATCGCGCAGCAGCGGTTTTATATAGCCGTTCAGCCGGCCGTTTTCTGCCTGGGCCTCGATGACCACGTCACCGTGCCCGGCATTGAAGTCGAATTTGCCGTAAGCGCTGGCAAAGTCATTCAGTTTGCGCAGCTCGATGCCGGTGGCGCGAAGCCTGAATTCGAAGTCGTCGAAATCACTGAAAGGGTCGAAGGTGGCACGGCTTTCTACATTCGCATCCCCTGCGATGAGCGCCGTGCCTTCGAAACTTGCGTCGCGACGGCCTTTCTGGTCGCGCACGTTGGTCAGGTTGCGGATGCTGGCGTTCAACCGGGTGGCCTTGAGGTCGACCGGTGGCTTGGAATTGAAGTTGCGGAACGTCAGCACGCCATTGTCGATACGCACTTCGTTGAGGGTGATGGGCAGGAGTTTTTCCAGCTGCTGGCGCCAGTCGGTACCTTGGCCGGTCTGCGACGCCTGTTTGCTACCACCGTCGACAAAATTCAGCTCGGGATGCACGAAGGTCACCTCCGCCACCACTGCCTTGTCGTACCACAACGAATGCCAGCTCACCGAGAGGTCGATCAGCGGGGCGTCGAGAAACGGTACGGGCACCTTACCGGTGGTCTTGACGATTTTCAGCCCGTTTATCTGATAGGCACCGCGCCACCAGGCCAGGTCCACATCGGCTACCTGGCCGCGGTAGTCACCCATGTCGGCCAGCTTGTCGTTGAGGTAGTCGCGCACCAGGTAGGGCAGGGCCAGGTGCAGCGCTACCAGCAGCACGATCAGGCTGGCCAGGCCGACCAGCGGCCAGCGATAGCGGGCTTTCATGAGGCTGTCTCCAAGGCGGGATGTGCGGTTGACCGCAACGTGCCGGGCTGAGTTCGAACAGGCTTTACGGGCCACCGCCGCAGGCTTACCCTTGAGGCATTTCCCTGCTTTTTCATGCCAAGGACCCCTGCCATGAGCCGTATCTTTGCAGACAACGCCCACTCCATCGGTAACACGCCGCTGGTGCAGATCAACCGCATCGCCCCGCGCGGCGTGACCATCCTGGCCAAGATCGAAGGGCGCAACCCCGGGTACTCGGTCAAATGCCGCATTGGCGCGAACATGGTCTGGGACGCCGAGAGCAGCGGCAAGCTCAAACCGGGCATGACCATCGTCGAGCCCACCTCGGGCAACACGGGTATCGGCCTGGCCTTCGTCGCCGCCGCCCGCGGCTACAAGCTGATGCTGACCATGCCCGCCTCGATGAGCCTGGAACGCCGCAAGGTCCTGAAGGCGCTGGGCGCCGAGCTGGTATTGACCGATCCGGCCAAGGGCATGAAGGGCGCCATCGAGAAGGCCAACGAAATCGTCGCCTCCGACCCGGAGCAGTACTTCCTGCCGGGCCAGTTCGAAAACCCGGCCAACCCGGCCATTCACGAGAAAACCACCGGTCCTGAGATCTGGAACGACACGGACGGCGCCATCGATGTGCTGGTGGCGGGCGTGGGTACTGGCGGCACCATCACCGGCGTGTCGCGTTACATCAAACATACCCAGGGCAAGGCCATCCTGTCGGTGGCAGTGGAGCCCGTGGCATCGCCGCTGATCAGCCAGACCCTGGCCGGCGAAGAACTCAAGCCCAGCCCGCACAAAATCCAGGGCATCGGCGCCGGCTTCGTGCCGAAAAACCTCGACCTGTCGATCGTCGACCAAGTGGTGACGGTGACCGACGAAGAGTCCAAGGCCATGGCGATTCGCCTGATGCAGGAAGAGGGCATCCTTTGTGGTATTTCCTGCGGTGCGGCAATGGCGGCAGCGGTGCGCCTGGCCGAAAAACCGGAAATGCAGGGTAAGACCATCGTCGTAATCCTGCCCGATTCGGGCGAGCGATATTTGTCGAGCATGCTGTTCAGCGACATGTTCAGCGAGCAGGAAAACCAGCAGTAATCGGCCTTCCCGCTGATCCGGCGCAACAATCGACGGCCTGGTTTATTGCAAAATCTTCATGAATGCGATCCCGCCCGGGTTGTTTTTACCGCGGCGGGATCGGTTTATGATGGCAGGATGATTTTCTGGAGAGCAGGCAGCGCAGCCCTGACTCTTCCTCAAGGAGTGAAAGCATGACCTTTTCCTTTGCAGCCAAGGCGGGTGTCTTGCTGGTGTTTTTCGGCAGCGTGCTGTTCGTGCACTTGCGCGGCAAGGCCCGCCTGCCGGTGTTGCGCCAGTTCGTCAACCATTCGGCGCTGTTCGCCCCCTACAACGCGCTGATGTACCTGTTTTCCGGCGTGCCGTCCAAGCCCTACCTGGATCGCCAGCGCTTCCCCGAGCTGGACGTGTTGAAGGACAACTGGCAGGAAATCCGCGAAGAGGCCATGCGCCTGTTCGACGAAGGCTATATCCGTGCCGCTGAGAAAGATAACGACGCCGGCTTCGGTTCGTTCTTCAAGAAAGGCTGGAAGCGCTTTTACCTGAAGTGGTACGACAAACCCCTGCCTTCGGCGCAAACCCTGTGCCCGCGCACTGTCGAGCTGGTCAGCCGCATCCCCAATGTCAAAGGCGCAATGTTTGCCCTGCTGCCCGGCGGCAGCCACCTGAACCCGCACCGCGACCCGTTCGCAGGCTCGCTGCGTTATCACCTGGGGCTGTCCACGCCCAACTCCGACGCATGCCGCATCTACGTGGACGGTGAACAGTACGCCTGGCGTGATGGCGAAGACGTGATGTTCGACGAAACCTACGTGCACTGGGTCAAGAACGAAACCGACGTTACCCGCGTGATCCTGTTTTGCGACATCGAGCGCCCGCTAAGTAGCCCGCTGATGACGCGCATCAACCGTAAGGTCAGTGCCTTCCTCGGCCGCGCCACCGCGCCGCAGAACACCGACGACGAGCGCGTGGGCGGGATCAACCAGGCGTACGCCTGGAGCAAGCGCTTCAGCAACAGGATCAGCAACCACGTCAAGCAGTTCAAGCGCGCCAACCCCAAGGCTTACCGCGTGCTGCGGCCGGTACTGGCGGTGGTGGTGGCGTATCTGTTGTATCGCTGGTTGTTCTGATTTTTTCTGGTCTAACCGGCCTCTTTTGCGGGGCAAGCCCGCTGACACCGGTGCACCTCATCCTTCAAGGGCAGGGTGCGCTTGTGGCAGCGGGGTTGTGCCGCGAAGAATCACTCGCTATATTCCAGAACATTCACTTCCTCAAAGACACCGTTCATGCCAGCCATCCCTTCCACCACACGCTTTGCCATCGCGCCAGTCGCGGGCCTGGTCGTGCGTGGTAGCCAGCAGCCGGTCATGATCTGTCACTCCCCACCACCTGTCAGTGGCGTCGTAGGCGGCGTAGCTCCGCCTCATTGCGTGGTTGTGCTGGGCTGATCGGCTTCGTGCCGCAACCCTTCGCACGCGCAACGTACTGAACACGGTCGGCTACTGCTCACGTTGAAGCGCACGCCGTCCGTATGGCTTATGTGCCTACTATCAGGTGGCAATTCATGTCTGTCTTTACCAAAACGTCCATGGCCTCGGCGGCCACTACCTGCCTGTTCGTCCTGCTGTGGAGCAGCGGGGCGATCGTCTCCAAGCTCGGCCTGGCGCATGCCAGCCCGTTTGCCTTTCTGCTGTTGCGCTCGGCGCTGGCCCTGGCCGGCCTGTTGCTGATCGGCCCGTTGCTAGGGCTGCGCTGGCCGCGTACTCGCGGGAGCATTCTGCGCGCCCTGGGTACCGGTTGTGTGCTGCTCGGTGCCTATCAGATTTTCTATCTGTTGGCACTTGATACCCATGTCACCCCCGGCGTCATGGCCACGGTGATGGGGGTACAACCGATCCTCACCGTGGTGCTGATGGAACGCCAGCGCTCCTGGAGCCGTTTGTTCGGCCTGGGTTTGGGGTTGGGCGGCTTGATCATGGTGGTCTACCAGGGCATCAACCTGGGCGGGGTATCGCTGGCGGGCATGCTGTTCGCCCTGCTGGCGTTGGTCAGCATGACCTTTGGCTCGATCCTGCAGAAGCGCATTACCGACAACCCCATGGGCACACTGCCGCTGCAGTACCTGGCCGGCTTTGCCATGTGCGCGCTGTTCGCACCTCTGCAACCGCTTCATGTCGAGTGGACCGGCAGCTTCGTCGGTGCGCTGTTGTGGATGGGCCTGGTGGTCTCGCTGCTGGCAACCTTGCTGCTGTACCGGCTGATCGCCAAGGGCAACCTGGTCAATGTCACCAGCCTGTTCTACCTGGTGCCGGCAGTGACTGCGGTAATGGACTTGCTGATCTTCGGTAACCGCCTGGCACCGCTCAGCCTGTTGGGCATGGGGCTGATCGTGGTAGGGCTGCTGTTCGTGTTTCGCAAGCCTGCCGCGCGCCTGGCCGAGGCGTAGGCCCTAGCGGAATTCTTCGGGGATGGCGTGGCGCAACACGCCTTCCTCGAAGTCCAGCAGGCCAGCTTCGCGCTGGGTGAGCAGGTAGTAGAGCAGGGTATCGAGCGAGCGTTGCGGTGGGACCTCGACCGCCAACATCTTCACTGCTTGCTCGGTTTCACAGGCGCAGCCGAAATCCAGCAATGCTGCGCGCACCTGGTCGAGGGTTTCCGGTGGTTTGACGACCACCCGGAACACCGAGCTGCCGCTGCTGTGGCGCAGCGCTGCGAACCAGGTTTCGCCTGCTTCCTCGCGGGAGTCGATCACGTCGCCCGGCGCGATGCCATAGACATGGAAGGGGATGTTGTCGATGGCATAGCCGCCTTCCACGGCCTTGGCCCACAGGCCCTCGACCGAGGCTGGTGGGTAGCCGTTCTCGTCCTGTTCCAGGCGGAACAGGACCTTTTTGTACGCGCTGTTCATGCCGTACTCCGCTTCAGCTGCGCGCCGGGCGCAGCACCAGCCACAAGGCCAGGCCAATCAGCAGGCCGCCGTATAGGTGCGCCATCGACAACGGCTCATTCAGCAGCCATGCCCCCCACAATACGCCGAATACCGGGATCAGGAACGTTACGGTGCTGGCTTTTACCGGGCCGATTTCCTCGAGCAGGCGGAAGTACAGGATGTAGGCAAAGGCGGTGCACAGCAAACCCAGCCCCAGCAACGACAACCACACCTCCCAGCCCCCCCAGCTGGCGGGCGGTTGGGTAAGTGCGCTCCAGCCGAACAGCGGGGTCAGCATGAGCGTTGCGCCGAGCATGCTGCCCAGCGCGGAAAGACGGCTGTCCAGGCCACTGATCCAGCGGCGGGCGAGGAACCCGGCAAAGCCGTAGCAGGTGGTGGCCGCCAGGCAGGCGAGGGCGCCTTGCAGCAGGGCCATGTCCAGTGCCACCGGGCCGGCGCCGCTGAGGATGCCGACGCCGAACAGGCCAAGGAAGATGCCGCAGAGTTTGGCCAGGGTCATTGGTTCGCGGAAGAACAGTACGCCGACCAGCACGCCCATCAGCGGGGTGGTGGCGTTGAAGATCGCCGAATAGCCGGCCGGCAGCACCTGGGCCGCCACCGAGTAGAAGGTGGCGGGGATGCCGGAGTTGATCATGCCCAGCACCAGGCACGCGCCGAGCTTGCCCTGGAAGTCCCAGCGCACACGGGCGGCGGCCAGAAGCACGATCAGGCCCAGGCAGGCGATGGAGACCCGGAAGAACGCGGTCGGCACCGTGCCCAGTTCGGGGGCGATGATGCGCATGAACAGGAAACTCGCTCCCCAGACGGCGGCAAGGGTCAGCAGGCGGGCTAGGGCGATGGGGCTCACAACGGTCTCCGGAGGTAAGGCAGGGGCGCGAGTGTACGCCAGGGGGCGGGGGGATTCTTGTGCTTTCTTGCTGTGTAATTCCTCTTGGGCTGCGGGGCTCTGGGCAAGGCAGCTGCAACTGCAGCTCGGGCCTTCAAAGGCCGTAACCCATGAAGCCAAGGGCGGCTAAGCTCTGTACTCAATCCCAGCTCCGAGGCCCCACGCATGTCCCAGCCCTGGCCCGCTGTCGAAATCGCCCGGATGATCCTCGCCGGCTTCGACGACTACCGCGATCATTTCCAGCGCATCACCCTGGGTGCTCGCCAGCGCTTCGAGCAGGCGCGCTGGCAGGATATCCAGCAGGCCGCCGCCGCCCGCATCAATCTCTACGAAGAGAAAGTTGCCGAAGTCAACGGTTGGCTGCGCCAGGCCTTTGCCGCAGAGGTGCTGCTGGACGTGGAACAGTGGCCGCTGGTGAAAAACGCCTATATCCACCTGATCGACCCACGCCTGGACGACGAGCTGGCAGAGACCTGGTACAACTCGCTGTTTTGCAGCCTGTTCAGCCATGACCTGATCAGCGACGGCTGCATGTTCATCCACACGACCCGGCCTTCTATGCGCGGCCGCGAGCGCGCCGCGCAAACCCGTACCTATCGGCTTGACGGCAGTCTCAGGAACTTGCTGCGTGCGGTGTTCGCCGATTACCCGTTCGACATGCCGTATGGCGACCTGGAAGGCGACCTGGCGCGGCTGGAAGAACAACTGCGCGAATGCCTGCCCGACTGGGTGTGCAAGGACCCGGCGCTGGCCGTGGAGCTGTTTGTACCCGTGCTTTACCGCAACAAGGGGGCCTATCTGGTCGGCCGCCTGTACAACAGCGATGAGCAGTGGCCGTTGGTGATTCCCTTGTTGCACCGCGAGGGCCACGGTATCGAGGCCGATGCACTGATCACCGACGAGGCCGAGGTGTCGATCATCTTTTCGTTTACCCGCTCTTACTTCATGGCCGATGTCCCGGTGCCCGCCGAGTTCGTCAATTTCCTCAAGCGCATCCTGCCGGGCAAGCACATTGCCGAGCTGTATACCTCGATCGGGTTCTACAAGCAGGGCAAGTCGGAGTTCTACCGCGCACTGATCAACCACCTGGCCAGCAGTGATGACCGCTTTGTCATGGCGCCAGGGGTACGGGGCATGGTCATGAGCGTGTTTACCTTGCCCGGCTTCAATACGGTGTTCAAGATCATCAAGGACCGCTTCTCGCCATCGAAAACCGTGGACCGCGCCACGGTGATCGACAAGTACCGGCTGGTGAAGAGCGTCGACCGGGTGGGGCGTATGGCCGACACCCAGGAGTTTGCCGATTTTCGCTTTCCGCGCAGCAAGTTCGAGCCGGATTGCCTGGCCGAGTTGCTGGAGGTGGCACCGTCGACGGTGGCGCTGGAGGGCGACACGGTGCTGATTCGCCACTGTTGGACCGAGCGGCGCATGACGCCGTTGAACCTGTACCTGGAGCATGCCACCGAGGGCCAGGTGCTGGAGGCGCTGGAGGACTACGGCCTGGCCATCAAGCAGCTGGCGGCGGCGAACATCTTCCCCGGCGACATGTTGCTGAAGAACTTTGGTGTGACCCGTCATGGCCGGGTAGTGTTTTACGACTATGACGAAATCAGCTTCCTGACCGAGGTGAATTTCCGCCACATTCCGCCACCGCGTTACCCGGAGGACGAAATGTCGGGCGAGCCGTGGTACTCGATCGGGCCGCATGATGTGTTCCCCGAAGAGTTTCCGCCGTTTCTGTTTGCCGATATGGGCCAGCGGCGGTTGTTCAGCCGCTTGCATGGGGAACTGTATGACGCGGATTACTGGAAGGGGCTGCAGGCGGCGATACGTGAGGGGAAAGTGATCGATGTGTTTCCGTATCGGCGCAAGGCCCGGTGAATCAGGTCGAACAGGCCTGTCACGCCTTCAAACACTTCATCTCGCTCAAATGGGTACGCACCTTGCTCAGCCGTTCCTGCAGGAACCGCCGCTGTTGCGGGGTGCTTTGCCGCACCAGGTCCACCAGCAGGCTGCGCGCCTGTCGCTCGGTATTCTGATACGCCGCCCGGTACTCGGGTGTCCACAAACTCTCCTTGCGCTGCAACAAGGTCGCCAGGCGCGGCTCGAAGCTGGAGTCGTTGCGCTGGTTCATCGCCAACAGCAGTTGCTGTTGCCAGTGGGCACGGTTGGCGATCCATTCACGGTTCTGGTCACCCAGCGCTTGAGACCAGGTCTGGATGCGTTGCTTCTGTACCGCCGTCAACTCGCCAAACCATGGCGTCAGGCGTTTTTCCATGCGTTCGCTACGGCGGGCCATCTGCTTCGGCAATGGCGTATCCACATACTGCTTTTGCCGCTCACTGATGTCATCGCGGAAGGCTTCACGCATCTGCGCTACCTGCTCGTCGCTCATGCCGCGCAGCAGTTCGGTGGCCGAAGGGGTGATTTCCTCGGCCACCCGACCAATTGCCTCACGGACCTCGCGGGTGCTTTGCTGCAGGGCCTGGTCGGTGACCTGGTCGTCGGCGACCAGCTCACGTAGCCGGTCGAGCCAGTCAAGGTAGCCGGGCAGTTGAGTCTTGCAATGCCAGGCCAGGTGCTCGCGCAACCGATCGTCCAGCAGCGCCCTTTGCTCGCGGTTCATGTCCAGGTAGTCGCTCAGCGACCACGGCACCAGGCGGTCGAGGTTGCGATAGGCCAGGTCGATGCGGCTGCAGGCGGCCAAGGCCAGGGCGAAGCCGATGGCGATAAGCAGGGCTTTGGGCAGGCGTAGCGGCATGTGCTGTTCCTTCCTCAGGCTGGCCAGAAGGTAGATGCAAGTGCAGCCTGGCGGTTCCACTGCATGAGTGGTCGGGCCATGTGGTGGCTTCAGGTGTAGAATAGCCGCCTTGTCTTGAGGATCATCGGAAATGGCTCTGCTTGGGCGTTACAACAGTTTGCAAATCGTGAAACACGTGGACTTCGGTCTGTACCTGGACGGCGGCGCCGATGGCGAAATCCTGCTGCCCGGGCGCTACATCCCGAAAAACGCCGAGACCGAGGTCGATGACTGGTTGAACGTGTTCATCTACCTGGACAGCGAAGACCAGCTGATCGCCACCACCGAGAAGCCCAAGGTGCAGGTCGGCGAGTTCGCCAGCCTGAAGGTCAAGGACATCAACGGTGCCGGTATCTTCCTGGACTGGGGCCTGTCCAAGGACTTGCTGATGCCGTACTCGGAAGAGGCTCGGCCGCTGAAGATCGGTGATTACTGCGTGGTGCACGTGTACCTCGACAAGCGCACCCGCCGGATCACTGCCACGTCGCGCCTGGACCGCTACCTCGATGTCACCCCGGCCGACTACAAGGTTGGCCAGCCGGTCGAGCTGCTGGTGGCCGGCGAAACGCCGATGGGCTTCAAGGCCATCATCAACAACCGCCACTGGGGCCTGATCCACAAGAACGAGGTGTTCAAGTTCTTGCGCTCGGGCATGCACGAGAAGGGCTTCATCAAGGAAGTGCGCCAGGACGGCAAGCTTTCACTGAGCCTGCAGCCGGTAGGCGCCGCCCTGGCGGACACCCTGCAAGAGCAGATCATGGCGCGCCTGGAAGCCGAAGGCGGGGTGTTGGGGGTGTGCGACAAGAGTGACCCTGCGTTGATCAGCAAGCTGTTCAACGTCAGCAAGGGCAACTTCAAGAAGGCCATTGGCGGGTTGTTCAAGCAGGGCCTGATCGTCATCCATGACGATCGCATCGAGAAAGCCTGACGGCCTTACGCCTGTACGAAGTTGCGGAAGTCCAGCTGCTCGCCACCCGGACGGGTGTCGCGCAGCAGCGAGTCACGGTCGGCGCTGAGGGCCAGGCTGATGGTGGAGCGGCGCTTGCCGGGCTTGCGCACTTCCATTTGCTCCAGGTGAGCCTTGAGGAAATTGGTGGGCACCTTCAGGTGCTGCAGTTCATCGCTTTCTGGCGTGTGCAGCAGCAGGTTGACCCAGTCGGCCTGGCCCTTGCCCAGCAGTGCCACTGGCACTTCGAACCACCACAGGTTGCGTTTGTTGTCCAGGATGGCGAACAGGGTATTGCTGCTGGTCAGCACCGGCCGGGCCAGTGCTTCGTTGCGCCGGGCGATGGCGGCGGGTTTGTCGAGTTTCATGCAGGTTCCTGCGAGTTGACGCTATGAAGGCCTGCATTGTGAGGGGTGGCACGGGGCGGGGCAAGGTTTGTGACTTGCGGTGCCTGTGCCGGCCTCTTCGCGGGCTTGGGCGGTATTCGCCTGCCGTTTTACCGTTCGGCTTCTGGCCGGAAAATCCGTTGAAACTCCTGGCCCAGGCGTTGGGTCAACCTACTGTCGACACGGTTCACGTGTCTCCATTTGCAGGAGTTTTGCCATGAGCGGTACTAAAGACAAAGCGAAAGGCTTGGCCAACGAAGCGATCGGCAACGTGAAACAGGGTGTTGGCAAGGTGACCGACAACGACAGGCTGCGGGCCGAAGGCAAGGCGCAGGAGCTTAAAGGCGAGGCGCAGCAGGTCAAGGGCAATGTGAAGGATGCGGTGAAGAAGCCTTGACTTGAGGTGAGGCGGCCTGTGCCGGTCTCTGGCGGGTGAACCCGCGAAGAGGCCGGCACTATTCGTAAGCAAATTCTTCAATCACGGCCGGGAGCAGCACAGCTCGGGCACGGTCTATTAGACTTGCCTGTGTAACGATCAAGCGGCGAAAGGAGACGCTATGATTTTCCCCGACCTGCGCGGCTTGCCCCTGCACCGCGTGCTGGTTCGCACCGTCAAGGAATTCCTCGACGACGAGATGTCCACCTATGCCTCAGCGCTGGCCTACCAGGCGCTGTTCTCGCTATTCCCCTTCCTGTTGTTCCTGATTGCCCTGATCGGTTTCCTGCATTTGCCGGACTTTTTCTCCTGGCTGCGTCTGCAATCGGAACTGGTGTTGCCGCCCCAGGCGCTGGAGCAGGTGAACCCGGTGATCGACCAGCTGCAACAATCCAAGGGTGGGCTGCTGTCGGTGGGTATCGTGATCGCCCTGTGGACCGCCTCCGCCGGCGTGCGCTTGATGATGAGCGCCATGAACGCCGCTTACGATGTGCCCGAAGGGCGCCCGGTGTGGAAGCGTATCCCGCTTTCCATTTTCTACACCGTGGGCCTGGCTGGCATGCTGCTGGCGGCCGCAGCGCTGATGGTGCTGGGCCCGCAGGTGATGGAATGGATAGCCGCCCAGATCGGCATGCAGGAGTTCATCGTCACACTGTGGACCATCCTGCGCTGGCCGGTGATCATCATTCTGCTGATGGTGGCAGTGGCCCTGATCTATTACGTGATGCCTGATGTGAAACAGCAGTTTCGCTTCATCACCCCGGGCTCGGTGCTGGCGGTTGTGGTGTGGATCGTGGCCTCACTGGGCTTTGCCTACTACGTGAAGACCTTTGCCGACTACAACGCCATGTACGGCAGCATTGGTGCAATCATCGTGCTGTTGCTGTATTTCTATATTTCGGCTGCCGTGCTGCTGCTCGGCGCCGAAATGAATGCGGTGATCGAGCACATGTCAGCCGAAGGCAAGAACCCGGGCGAGAAAGACTTCGACGGGGAAAAGCCCAAGGAAACCTTGACTGTACTGGGTCACGAGCACCCGAACCCGAGCAAGCCTCATAGCGTCGAGCCGAACCCCTGATGATCCGTGACATTCTCAAGATGGGCGACGAACGCCTGCTGCGCATCGCTCCGCCAGTGCCCGAGCACATGCTTGGCAGTGCCGAACTGCAGCAACTGATCGACGACATGTTCGAAACCATGCGTCACGTAGGCGGTGTGGGGCTGGCCGCCCCGCAGATCGGCATCGATCTGCAGTTGGTGATCTTCGGCTTCGAGCGCAGCGAGCGATACCCCGATGCCGAGGCGGTGCCGCAGACCATTCTGCTGAATCCGGTCATCACCCCGACCTCAAGCGAGATCGAGGACGGCTGGGAAGGTTGTCTGTCGGTGCCTGGCTTGCGCGGCGTGGTGCCGCGCTTCAAGCATATCGGCTACCAGGGCATCGACCCCCAGGGCAACCCGATCAACCGCTTTGCCGATGGCTTTCATGCGCGGGTGGTGCAGCACGAGTGCGACCACCTGATCGGCCGGCTATACCCCTCGCGCATCCAGGACTTTTCCAGGTTCGGCTACACCGAGGTGCTGTTCCCTGGGCTCGAGGTCAGCGACGACTGACCTCGCTGCAGGGCTACCAGGCGTTTGTTGCGCTGATAGCGAAGCAGGCGGCTGGCCAGGGCTTCTGGCAGCTGTTGGGCCAGGTCGAAACCCAGGCGCTGGTAGAAGGGCGTCAGGTCGGGATGACAGAACAGCCAGACGGGCCCGTCAACCTGCGCCAGTGCTGCCTCGATCAACTGCGCGGCCACCCCTTGGTTGCGCCGCTGCGGGGCGACGAACAGGCCCGTCAGCCAGAATCCCTCACCCACCGCACTCAGGCTCAGCCCGGCGATGATGCCAGGGGCCCGTGCTACCCACAGTTCGGCGTCGCTTGCAGCGCGCATGCGTGAGCTGTGCTGGCGGTAGAAGTGGTCCAGCAAACGGCGTTCTGTGTCCGAAAGCGTCGAACAGGACAATTTTTCAGAAATGGCGAGTCCTACCCTGATACGTGGCCAGAGGCTCTGGCCTGATGATTTGCGGCCACTTTGTCGCAGATTGTTGCAAAACCGGCAAGGGTGAATATCCGACTGCGGGGTTCAACTATTGCTGGCCGGGAGTAGAATTTTGTTCATCCCCCCTGGCAGTACGAAGCGGGATCGGTACTTCGTGCCATCTAGACCCTAGATGACAACTTCTCCGCGCCGGATACGGCAATAGAAGTCAATCGATCAGCTTGAACGCTCTAAAGGCAAAACCACATGAAACCATTACTGATTCTTGCATTGGTCGGTATGTCCTCGTTCGCCCTCGCCGATGAGGCCAAACCCGTCTCCAGCGAGCCTGTGGCTCAGCAGTACGACTACTCGATGAACCTGGACATCAAGCGGGTGATCAACCTGTCGACCATCCCCAATGTCTGCGAAGTGGTACCTGCGACCATGACCTATGAAGACCATCAGGGCCAGGTGCACACCATCCAGTACCGTGCCATGGGAGAAGGTTGCCAGCAGGGTTGACTGGCGGTGCCCGCCACAGGGGCTGAAAACGCTGTGGCGGGCACTTGCTGGCCCTGATGCGATCACCCAGGTGCTCCGCCAATACAGAATAATGTCCCCGCCTGTCGAATCCTCCGCTTCCCGTTCGACCATAGCTGAAGGCACGCGTCACACACCGTGCCCCCTATGATCTGTCGGAGGTACCCCCGATGAGCACCCCAGCCGAATCCGAAATCCGCCAATTGATCGAGCGCTGGATGCAAGCCGTGCGCGATCGCGACATCCCGGGCATCATTGCCCCCTACGCCGACGATATCGTCGCCTTCGATGCCATCCAGGCCCTGCAATTCAAAGGCAAGTCTGCCTACACGGCGCACTGGGAAATGTGCATGGGCATGTGCACCGGCCCCATGGTGTTCGAACTTGCCCAACTCACCGTGCACGCCGCTGGCGATCTGGCCCTGGCCCATTGGCTGAACCGCTGCGGCCCGGGCGACGACGAAAGCCAGTGCGGCTTCATGCGCGCCACGGTGGGCTATCGTCGTCAAGGCGGCCAGTGGCAGGTTATCCACGAACACTGGTCGGCGCCTTTCGACATGGAAACGCAAAAGGCCCTGTTCGATCTCAAGCCCTGAGCCTTTATCGCCAAACGCACTTTGCCAATACCCTGGAGGCGACCATGAAATACCTGTGCCTGGTCTATTGTGACGAGGGGCTGTTGCACAGCCTGCCCGACAGCCCGGCAGACGCCGAATGCATGGCCTACGCCGAAGCCATTCAGGGTTCCGGGCGCATGCTGGCGGCCGAGGCGCTGAAGCCGGTGCAGACGGCCACCACGGTACGCATGCGCAACGGACACATGAGCCTGACCGACGGCCCGTTCGCCGAGACCAAGGAGCAACTGGCCGGTTTTTATCTGGTGGAGGCCCGCGACCTCAACGAAGCGCTGAATATCGCCAAGGGCATCCCTGCCGCGCGGGTCGGCAGTGTCGAGGTGCGACCGGTGCGCGAGCTGCAACCCTGACAGCTAAGGAGAACAATCAGCATGAGCCTTGCCCCCATTGCCCAGGCGCAACACGAGTTGTCCATCAGCCGCCTGATCGACGCCCCACCGGCCAAGGTATTTCGCGCCTGGACCGAACCCCAGTGGCTGATGCAGTGGTGGGGGCCGCGCGGCATGACCACCCCGGAGTGTGAGATGCAGTTGTGGGCCGGTGGCCTGTTTCGCACCTTGATGCGCGCGCCGGATGGCAGCGAGTACCCCAACCAAGGCGTTTTCCTGGAAATTGCCGCGCCACGCCGGCTGGTGTTCACCGATGCCTTCGGCCCCGGTTGGGTGCCGTCGGACAAGGCCTTCATGACCGCCGTGATCAGCTTTGACGAGGAACAGGGCAAAACCCGCTACACCGCCCGTGCCTGGCACTGGAATGCCACCGACTGCCGGGCCCATGAAGAAATGGGCTTCCACCAAGGCTGGGGAGAAAGCCTGGACCGCCTGGTGGAGGTGGTGACCCAGCGGATGCCCGACTGATGGCCGCACTGGCCCAGGTGCGCGCCGAAGTCGAGGCCGTGTACCGGCGGGAATCGCGGCGCATACTGGCGACACTGATCCGCTTGCTGGGTGATTTCGACCTGGCCGAGGAGGCCATGCATGACGCCTTCTTCATTGCCGTCGAGCGCTGGCAACGCGACGGTATCCCCGCCAACCCGCGAGCGTGGCTGGTCTCTGTCGGGCGCTTCAAGGCCATCGACGCGCTGCGCCGGCGCGTCCGCTTCGACCGCTCCCAGGCGGACTTGAGCATGCTGCTGGATGGTCAGGCGCAGGACCCCAGTGAAGAAGAACTGCTGGCGGATGACCGCCTGCGGCTGATCTTCACCTGTTGCCATCCGGCCCTGTCGGCCGACGCTCAGGTGCCATTGACGCTTCGCGAAGTCTGCGACCTGACCACCGAGCAGATCGCCCGCGCCTTTCTGCAAAGCCCGACAACCATCGCCCAGCGGATCGTGCGTGCCAAGGCCAAGATCCGTGACGCGGGCATACCGTACCAGGTACCCGAGCTCAATGAGCTGCCCGAGCGCCTGGAAAGCGTGTTGCGGGTGATCTACCTGGTGTTCAATGAGGGCTATTCGGCGTCATCGGGCGAAACACTGCTGCAGCAGGAACTGAGCGATGAAGCCATTCGCCTGGCGCGGTTGCTGGTGCAGTTGCTGCCCGACCCGGAGGCGGTCGGCCTGCTGGCGTTGATGTTGCTGCAGGCGTCCCGGCAGCGGGCGCGCATCGATGGCCAAGGCGATTTGGTGGTTCTGGAGCAGCAGGATCGTAGCCTGTGGGACCGGCAGTTCATTGCCGAAGGCTGTGAACTGGTGCGCCTGGCCCTGCAGAGCCGTGCGTTCGGTGCTTATACCGTCCAGGCGGCGATTGCTGCTGTGCATGCCGAAGCGGCGACGGCTGAAGAAACGGACTGGGGAGAGATCGTCGGCCTGTATGACGTGTTGCAGCGGTATTGGCCATCAGCGGTGGTGGCGCTGAACCGCGCGGTGGCACTGGCGAAGCGGGATGGGCCGGAGGTTGGCTTGCGGGAAGTCGAAGGGATCCTGGCGCGGGGGGAGTTGCTGGACTATCACCTGGCACATGCGGCGCGCGCCGAGTTGCATTGCCAACTGGGGCAGGTAGAAGAGGCGCGAGCGGCCTGGCAGCAGGCGCTGGCCTTGACCCGGCAGGCGCCTGAGCGGCGGCATATCGAGCGGCGTTTGCAGGCTATCGAATGATGTGGGGTGTGCCGGCTCTTTGCGGGCCAGCCCATATCCCACAGGCTGCCCGCTAAATCAACGAATTAGCGGGTTACCCAGGACAGCAGCCTTGAAGTAGGTGCTGGCGGCATCACACTTCAGCTCGCCACAAAATTCGGCGGCGACACCAGCTCGACGGTCTGCTGCTTGCGCGGCGCCAGGATCTCGGCTTCACCCGCGACCACCAGCTCGTCGTTCTGGTTGTAGACGTTGGTGGCGATGCGCACCTTGAACTTGGGCAGCTTCTCGAGGATCTCCAGTCGCACGGTCAGGGTGTCGCCGATTTTCACCGGTTTCTGGAAGCTCATCTGCTGGCCCAGGTAGATGGTGCCAGGGCCAGGCAGGGTGCAGGCCACTGCCGCACTGATCAGCGCGCCGCTGAACATGCCATGGGCAATACGTTCGCGGAACATGCTCTTGGCGGCGAACTCGGCATCCAGGTGAACCGGGTTGTGGTCACCGGACATCGCGGCGAACAGCTGAATGTCACGTTCTTCAACGGACTTCTTGTATTCGGCCGTCTGGCCAACTTCGAGGGCTTCGTAAGGCGTGTTGGTGACCTGGGACATCGATGCTTCCTTAAGCGTTGGGCGAGGGCGGCTATCATTCACTGCGCGCAGGGCGGCCAAGGGCCAGCGCCTGTTCAAGCCAGCCGAGAATATCGGCGATGACCTCGCCACGGTTGGTTTCGTTGAGTACTTCATGCCGCGCCTCAGGATAGACGCGCAGCTGTACATGTCGGTTGCCGGTCGCGCGCAGGGCGTCGGCCAGATGGGTGAGACGCTTGCCGGCACTGACCGGATCACATTCACCGCCGATCACCAGCATCGGCAGGTTGGGATCGATCTGCGCGAGGTTACCCGGCTGACTGATCTGCGCCAAGCCTTGCAGCAGGTCGAGCCACAACTGGTTGGTGCAGCGAAAGCCGCACAACGGGTCATTCACGTACTGATCGACCTCGCCCGGGTCGCGGCTGAGCCAGTCGAAGGCTGTGCGGTTGGGCTTGAAGGCGTTGTTGAACGAACCGAAGGACAACCATTCGATCAGTGCACTCTTGCCCAGTGGCCCCTGGCGCCAGGACTCCAGCCGGGCAATCAGCCGCGCAAAGCGGTACAGCACGGCCGGTTGGTAGTTGGAACCGCTGAGGATCGCCCCGTGCAGGCTGCCACTGTGATGCAGCAGGTAAGCCTGGGCGATGTAGCTGCCCATGCTGTGGCCGAACAGGAACAGCGGCGTACACGGGAACTGCTGGCCGATGTGCTGGGCCACACACCCCAGGTCATTGACCACGGCATTCCAGCCATGATGGCGGGCGAACAGGCCGAGGTTGCCCAGTTCGGCAGTGCGCCCGTGGCCACGCTGATCGGCAGCGAACAGGGCAAAGCCGGCCTCGCTCAGGGCCTGGCCCAGGCGCTGGTAGCGCCCGGCATGCTCGGCCATGCCATGGGCCAGCAGCACCACGGCCTTTACCGGTGTGGCCGGCAGCCATTGGTGTACGTACAGGCTGCAGTGCTCACTGGCGGGCAGCCAGAAGGCGTCGTGAGGCATGGCGGGTCCTTGTGCGCGCGGTTACCCGAACAGTGTATGCACAACCGGCCGGATTGCAGGAGGGGCACAAATAAGATTCACAATGTTAATGGCGGCACTTGGCGTATATGCCACCTTGGGTTTACCTGCTAACGTCGAATCAACGCCTTTTCGCCGGCAGGCGGTCAGGTAAAGGACTAAAGGACGCAGTGCAGGTCCAGGCAGAGGAACAATAATAAATGCAAGCCGACTTCTGGAATGACAAGCGCCCGGCAGGCGTGCCTTCCACCATCGACATCAATGCCTACGCCTCGGTCGTTGAGGTGTTCGAGCGCTCCTGCAAGCGCTTTGCCGACCGCCCGGCGTTCAGCAACCTGGGCGTGACCCTCAGCTACGCGGAACTGGAGCGCCATTCGGCAGCCTTCGCTGCCTGGTTGCAGCAGCACACCGACCTCAAACCGGGTGAGCGCATCGCCGTGCAGATGCCCAATGTGCTGCAGTACCCCATCGCCGTATTCGGTGCCATGCGCGCCGGGCTGATCGTGGTCAATACCAACCCGCTGTACACCGAGCGCGAGATGCGCCACCAGTTCAAGGACAGTGGCGCGCGTGCGCTGGTGTACCTGAACATGTTCGGCAAGCGCGTGCAGGAGGTGCTGCCCGATACCGGTATCGAATACCTGATCGAGGCAAAGATGGGCGACCTGCTGCCAGCCGCCAAGGGCTGGCTGGTCAACACCGTGGTCGACAAGTTGAAGAAGATGGTGCCGGCCTACCGGTTGCCCCAGGCGGTGCCGTTCAAGCAGGTGCTGCGCGAGGGCCGCGGGCTGTCGCCCAAACCGGTGTCGCTGAACCTCGATGACATCGCTGTGCTGCAGTACACCGGCGGTACCACCGGCCTGGCCAAGGGCGCCATGCTCACCCATGGCAACCTGGTGGCCAACATGCTGCAGGTGCTGGCCTGCTTCTCGCAGCACGGCCCCGATGGGCAGAAGCTGCTGAAGGACGGCCAGGAGGTGATGATCGCGCCGCTGCCGCTGTACCACATCTATGCCTTCACCGCGAATTGCATGTGCATGATGGTCACCGGCAACCATAACGTGCTGATTACCAACCCGCGGGATATTCCCGGCTTCATCAAGGAGCTGGGCAAGTGGCGTTTCTCTGCCTTGCTGGGCCTCAATACCCTGTTTGTCGCACTGATGGACCACCCGGGCTTCCGTCAGCTGGACTTCTCGGCGCTGAAGGTCACCAACTCTGGTGGCACAGCGCTGGTCAAGGCCACCGCCGAGCGCTGGGAAGACCTTACCGGGTGCCGCATCGTAGAAGGCTATGGCCTGACAGAGACCTCGCCGGTGGCCAGCACCAACCCCTATGGCCAGCTGGCGCGTCTGGGTACGGTGGGCATCCCCGTGGCGGGTACTGCGTTCAAGGTCATCGATGATGATGGCAACGAACTGCCGCTGGGCGAGCGGGGCGAGCTTTGCATCAAAGGCCCGCAGGTCATGAAGGGTTACTGGCAGCAGCCCGAGGCAACGGCCCAGGCACTGGATGCAGAAGGCTGGTTCAAGACCGGTGATATCGCGGTGATCGACCCGGACGGCTTCACCCGCATCGTCGACCGCAAGAAGGACATGATCATCGTCTCGGGCTTCAATGTGTACCCCAACGAAATCGAGGATGTGGTGATGGGGCACCCCAAGGTCGCCAACTGTGCGGCTATCGGTGTGCCGGACGAGCGTTCCGGCGAGGCGGTCAAGCTGTTCGTGGTGCCGCGCGAGGGGGGGCTGAGCGTTGATGAGCTGAAGGCCTACTGCAAGGCCAATTTCACCGGCTACAAAGTACCCAAGCACATCGTGCTGCGCGAATCGTTGCCCATGACGCCGGTGGGCAAGATTTTGCGGCGGGAGTTGCGCGATATAGCGTGATACGGGTTGGCGTCTTCGCGGGTAAACCCGCTCCTACACCGCCAATGTAGGAGCGGGTTCACCCGCGAATGCCTCTAAACCGCTCTAACAGGCCATATACAGCCTTATCTGCGACATTTTGGATAATTACTCTAAAAATGACCTGTATTGTTCATTGAGTCATTTTTGTGACCGTAAGGCCTATTTTGGCCTCTAGGCGACCCCAGACAAAGCTGTTACTCTCGGCCCGCTTCCAGATGATCCGGTTTGCAACGAACCGTCATCTCATATCAATAATAAGCGCATCGACGCGTGAATCGAACTTCGCTGTTGCTGAAGGAGTGGGCTTCCATGATCGAAAATTTTTGGAAGGATAAGTACCCAGCCGGGATTACGGCGGAAATCAATCCTGACGAATTCCCCAATATCCAGGCAGTACTCAAGCAATCCTGCCAACGCTTTGCCGACAAACCGGCCTTTAGCAACCTGGGCAAGACTATCACTTATGGCGAGCTGTATGCGTTGTCGGGGGCGTTTGCCGCCTGGTTGCAGCAGCATACCGACCTCAAGCCGGGTGACCGCATTGCCGTGCAACTGCCCAATGTCCTGCAATACCCGGTCGCGGTCTTCGGTGCCATGCGTGCCGGGCTGATCGTGGTCAACACCAACCCGCTGTACACCGCGCGGGAAATGGAACACCAGTTCAACGACTCGGGTGCCAAGGCCTTGGTGTGCCTGGCCAACATGGCCCACCTGGCCGAAAAAGTGGTGCCCAAAACCCAGGTCAGGCACGTTATCGTCACCGAAGTGGCCGACCTGCTGCCGCCACTCAAGCGCCTGCTGATCAACAGCGTGATCAAGTACGTGAAGAAGATGGTGCCGGCCTACAACCTGCCGCAGGCCGTGCGTTTCAATGACGCCCTGGCGCTGGGCAAGGGCCAGCCCGTGACCGAAGCCAACCCGCAGGCCAACGACGTGGCGGTGCTGCAATACACCGGCGGTACCACCGGCGTGGCCAAAGGCGCCATGCTGACCCACCGCAACCTGGTGGCCAACATGCTGCAGTGCCGGGCACTGATGGGCGCCAACCTGCACGAAGGCTGCGAAATCCTCATCACCCCGCTGCCGCTGTACCACATCTATGCGTTTACCTTCCATTGCATGGCGATGATGCTGATCGGCAACCACAACGTGCTGATCAGCAACCCGCGAGACTTGCCGGCGATGGTCAAGGAACTGGGCAAGTGGAAGTTCAGCGGCTTTGTGGGCCTCAACACCCTGTTCGTTGCCCTGTGCAATAACGAGGCGTTCCGAGCCCTGGATTTCTCGGCGCTGAAAATTACCCTGTCGGGCGGCATGGCCTTGCAGCTAAGCGTGGCCGAGCGCTGGAAGGCCGTTACCGGTTGCGCCATCTGCGAAGGCTACGGCATGACCGAAACCAGCCCGGTGGCGGCGGTGAACCCGTCGGAAGCGAACCAGGTGGGCACCATCGGTATTCCGGTGCCGTCGACCTTGTGCAAGGTCATCGACGACGCCGGCAATGAGCTGCCGCTTGGCGAAGTGGGCGAGCTGTGTGTCAAGGGTCCGCAGGTGATGAAGGGCTACTGGCAGCGTGAAGACGCCACGGCTGAGATTCTCGACAGCGAAGGCTGGCTGAAGACCGGTGACATCGCCGTGATCCAGGCGGACGGCTACATGCGCATCGTCGACCGCAAGAAAGACATGATCCTGGTCTCGGGCTTCAACGTGTACCCCAACGAGCTGGAAGACGTGTTGGCTGCCTTGCCGGGCGTGCTGCAGTGCGCTGCCATCGGTGTGCCGGACGAGAAGTCGGGTGAAGTGATCAAGGTCTTCATCGTGGTCAAACCGGGCATGACCGTGACCAAGGAGCAGGTGATGGAGCACATGCGTGCCAACGTCACCGGCTACAAGGTACCGCGCCACATCGAGTTCCGCGACTCGCTGCCTACCACCAACGTGGGCAAGATCCTGCGCCGCGAACTGCGTGATGAAGAGCTCAAGAAGCAAGGCTTGAAGAAGATCGCCTGACCATAAGCCTGCACGCTCAGTGTGGGAGCGGCCTGGTGTCGCGAAGCGGCCCTGGGGTTTCGGCGGCGATGCAACAATGGCTGGGGGGCGCTTTGCGCCCCTTTCGCGACACAAGGCCCCACAATAAGATGCGGCGCCGTCTTCAGACATTGTGAGCCCCTGTAGGAGCGGGTTTACCCGCGAATACGGTAGTGGCGACAACGGTGAACGGCGGGTGGAGATCGGTCAGCAGGGCCGGCCCTTTCGCGGGTAAACCCGCGCCTACATCCGCGCAACTCAGCGCAGCTTCTCGAGCATCTGGTAGTACCACATCCCCGCCGCCAGCAGCGGGTTCCCCAGCAAGTCCCCCATCGGCACTCGCACATGCTTGCACTGGGCAAAGGTGTCGAACTTCTCCAGCGTGCCGGTCAACGCTTCGGCCATGATCTCGCCCATGATGTGGCTGGTGGCAATGCCGTGCCCCGAGTAACCCTGGCAGTACCACACGTTGTCCGACAGCTTGCCCAGCTGCGGGATGCGGTTGACCACGATGCCCATGGCGCAGCTCCACTGGAACTCGATCGGCACCCCCTTCAATGCCGGGAAGGTGCGTTCGATGCAGGGGCGCAATTCGCCTTCGATGTCGCGTGAATCCTTGCCTGAGTAGTTGGCGCCGCCGCCGAACAGCAGGCGCTTGTCGGCCGTCAGGCGGTAGTAGTCGAGGACGAAGCGGCAGTCGTACACCGCCAGGTCCTGCGGGTTGATCTGCTCGGCCAGTTCACCCAGCGGCGCGGTGGTGACGATACCGCCCATGGCCGGGAAGATCTTGCCCTTGAGCTGGCGCTTTTCCAGCTTGTGATACACATCGCCGGCCAACATCACCTGGCGTGCCTCGACCCGGCCGTGGGCGGTAACCACCGCCGGGCGCGGGCCATGGACGATGTCCAGCACTTCGGAATTTTCGAATATCAGTGCACCCAGGCCATGCGCGGCACGGGCTTCGCCCAGGCACAGATTGAGTGGGTGCAGGTGCAGGTTGCGCAGGTTCTTCAACGCACCCAGATAAAGCGGGCTTTGCAGATGCTCCGCCACTGCAGCGCGATCGAGCAGTTGCACCTGCTCGCCCATGCCGCGGCGCTGTGCTTCGGCCTCGAACGCACGCAGTTCGTTCATGTGCGAAGGCTTCATGGCTGCATGCAGGTGGCCACGCTTGAGGTCGCAATCGATGCCATAGCGCGCCACGCGCTGCTCGATCACCTGGTGCCCGCGCCAGCGCAAGTGCCAGATGAAATCGTCCACTTCGGCGCCCAGGTGGTTGCGCATCTGCGAGCGCATGGCCTCGTCGCCCGACAGGCTGCCGGTGACCTGGCCGCCGTTGCGACCGCTGGCGCCCCAGCCGATACGGTTGGTTTCGACGATGGCGACCTTCAGGCCGCGCTCGGCCAGTTCAACCGCCGTGGCCACGCCCGTAAAGCCACCGCCGATGATCGCCACATCCACCTGCACCGTGCCTTTGAGTTGCGGGTACTCGCTGTGGTCGTTGAGGGTGGCGCTGTAATAGGACGGCGCGCGCTGCGCCGGGCCGTTGTTCAATGCTGCGTTCATGGGTGTTCCTTGTTTTGTAGGGGCTCAGGCCTGGTGCAGGTACCAGCGCCAGTCCTGTTCGCTGACTTCAGCCATGAACTGGCGGTACTCGGCGCGCTTGACCTTCAGGTACACGCCAAGGAAGTCTTCGCCCAGTGCTTCACGGGCCCATTCGGAATGTTGCAGGGCGTCGAGGGTGGTCAGCCAGTCGGTGGGCAGGTGTTCGGTGGCCTGAGCGTAACCGTTGCCTTCAACGGGGGCACCTGGGTCAAGCTGTTCGCGGATGCCGCGGTGGCTGGCAGCAAGGATCGCCGCTGCAGCCAGGTAAGGGTTGGCATCCGCGCCACAGATGCGGTGCTCCACATGGCGACTGTTGGCAGGGCCTCCTGGCACACGCAGGCTCACGGTGCGGTTGTCCACGCCCCACGTTGGCGCCAGGGGCGCATAGCTGTTGGCCTGGAAACGTCGGTACGAGTTGGCGTTGGGGCAGAACAGCAGCAGCGAGTCGCGCAGGTGGCGCAGCATGCCGGCCACGGCCTGGCGCAGCAGCGGGGTGCCGGCCTTGTCTTCGCTGGCGAACAGGTTGCTGCCGGCGCTGTCGGCCAGGCTCAGGTGCATGTGCATGCCGGTGCCGGCCAGTTGGGCAAATGGCTTGGCCATGAAGCAGGCCTGCATGCCGTGGGCATGGGCCACACCTTTTACCAGGCGCTTGTAGCGCACCGCCTGGTCCATCGCCTGCAGCGCATCGCCATGCTCCAGGGTGATTTCCACCTGCCCGGGGGCGTACTCGGAAATGGCCGTGCGCGCCGGGATGCCTTGGGCCTTGCAGGCAGCGTACAGGTCGGCGAGGAACGGTTCGATCTGCTCCAGTTCGCGCAGGCCATAGACCTGGGTGCTGCGTGGGCGACCGCCATCGTTGTCCAGTGCCGGTTGTGGGCGGCCCTGGGCATCACGCTGCTGGTCAAGCAGGTAGAACTCCAGCTCGCAGGCCATCACCGGGTGGTAACCATCGGCCTTCAACGCTTCGATGGTGCGCAGCAGCACATGGCGTGGGTCAGCGATGCTGGCCGGCAGCCCCTCGCTGGGGTGCATGCTCACCTGCACTGCAGCGGTTGGCACCCGGCGCCAGGGCAGCCGCACCAGGCTGCCGTCCAGCGGGTAGGCACGGCAGTCGATATCGCCTACGTCCCACACCAGGCCGGAGTTTTCCACGTCGTCGCCATTGAGGGTCAGGCCAAGGATGGTGCTGGGCAGTGGCCGGCCTGTCTGGTACACGGCCAGCAGTTCCTCGCGGTGCAACAGCTTGCCGCGTGGCACACCGTTGGCGTCGAGGATGAACAGTTCGAACAGCTCGATATCGGGGTTGTCGGCCAGAAAACGGGTAGCCTGCTCTACAGGGGCAAAGTGCATGATCAATTCGCTCATAGGCGCGCAGGGCCACCGCGCAAGCAGGTGGCCCAGTTGAGTCAAACGGCCAGACGCTGGCCGGGTTTGGTCACAATGGCGTGAGCGAGGTGTCCGGTGGGCGCGCGTGACGGCAGTGCCACAAGGCCCAGAAGGCGAGGATGATGTGGACCAGCGGATTTTCCCCGGCACGGCTCCGGGCCTTCGGTAGCGAAGGGCGGGACGACGGTGGGGCGATAGGCTGGGCGGTAGTCATGCCTTTGATACTCACATGCGGCGTAAGGTTGATTAAAGCAGTGAATGGCAACCTTTACATCGCACTTGGCTAAACATTCGTGGTGAAAGCACCACGGTCAATGTGGAGTGGCCTTGCGTCGCGAAAGGGCTGCGTAGCGGGCCCCGGCCATCAGCGACCATTCAGAAGTTGCTGGGGCCGCTTTGCAGCCCTATCGCGACACAAGGCCGCGCCCACAGGGAGCGTGCAAGCAGCAGAGAATCCGCAAATCTGCGACAATCGCCCGACTTTCCGAATGCCGATCATGAAAAAGCAGGCTCACCTGCATCACTAAAAAGCCCCATGACTGACCACGCCATCGACAAACTGCTGCAAAACCTCGACCACGCCATGATTGCCGACCGCCATCGCCTGCGCCGGCAACTGCACGAACTGCGCAAGCGCCCCGATGAGGCGAAGCTGGCGCAATGGGTGGAGAAGGTCCAGGCCTCCTGCGCTCAGGTCACCGCGCGTCAGCAGAGCGTGCCGACCGTACGCTACGACGACAACCTGCCCATCGCCGCCAAGCGTGACGAAATCAAGAAGGCCCTGGCCGAAAACCAGGTGTTGGTGATCGCCGGCGAGACCGGCTCTGGCAAGACGACCCAGTTGCCGAAAATCTGCCTGGAGCTTGGCCGTGGCAGCCATGGGTTGATCGCCCATACCCAGCCACGCAGGATCGCAGCGCGTAGCGTGGCCGCGCGAGTCGCCGAAGAGCTGGGCACGCCCTTGGGCGCGCTGGTCGGCTACCAGGTGCGTTTCGAAGACCAGAGCGATTCCAATACCTTGGTCAAGCTGATGACCGACGGCATCCTCCTGGCCGAAACCCAGCACGACCGTTTCCTTGAACGCTACGACACGATCATCGTCGACGAAGCGCACGAGCGCAGCCTGAACATCGACTTCCTGCTTGGCTACCTGAAAACGTTGCTGCATCGTCGACCGGACCTGAAGCTGATCATCACCTCGGCCACCATCGACCTGGAGCGCTTCTCCAGGCACTTCGACGGTGCGCCGATCATCGAGGTGTCCGGGCGCACCTTCCCGGTGGACACCTGGTACCGCCCGCTGACCAGCGAACAGGACGAAGAGGGCAACCAGATCGAGGATGACCTCACCGTCGATCAGGCCATCCTTGCCACCCTCGACGAGCTGGCGCAGCACGAGCGTAGCGAGGGCAAGGGGCCGGGCGATGTGCTGATCTTCCTGCCGGGCGAGCGGGAAATCCGTGATGCCGCCGAGATCCTGCGCAAGGCGCAACTGCGCCATACCGAGATTTTGCCGCTGTACGCGCGCCTGTCGCCGGCCGAGCAGCAGCGCATCTTCCAACCGCACACCGGGCGCCGGGTGGTGCTGGCCACCAACGTCGCCGAAACCTCGCTGACCGTGCCTGGCATCCGCTATGTGATCGACACCGGTACTGCGCGCATCAGCCGCTACAGCTACCGCGCCAAGGTCCAGCGCCTGCCGATCGAGGCGGTGTCACAGGCCAGTGCCAACCAGCGTAAAGGCCGTTGCGGCCGGGTCGAGCCGGGCATTTGCGTGCGTCTCTACAGCGAAGAGGACTTCAACAGCCGGCCAGCGTTTACCGACCCGGAGATTCTGCGCACCAACCTGGCGGCGGTGATCCTGCAGATGTTGCACCTGCGCCTGGGTGCAATCGATGCCTTCCCGTTCATCGAGCCGCCGGATGGCAAAGCCATCAGCGACGGCTTCAACCTGTTGCAGGAGCTTTCGGCGGTTAACCGCGAGAACCAGCTGACGCCAATTGGCCGCCAGCTGGCGCGCTTGCCGATCGACCCGCGGCTGGGCCGCATGCTGCTTGAAGGCGCGCGCCTGGGCAGCCTGCAGGAAGTGCTGATTGTCACCAGTGCGCTGTCGGTGCAGGACCCGCGTGAACGCCCTCCAGAACGCCAGCAGGCCGCCGATCAGGCGCACGCACAGTGGAAGGACGTGGACTCGGACTTCGCTGCGCTGGTCAACCTGTGGCGCGGCTTCGAGGAACAACGCCAGGCGCTGACTGCCAACCCGCTGCGCAACTGGTGCCGCAAGCAGTTCCTGAACTACTTGCGGCTGCGCGAGTGGCGCGATGCTCATCGTCAGTTGGCGCTGATTTGCCGTGACCTGCAGCTGACGGTGAACAAGGAACCGACCGATTACCAGAAGATGCACAAGGCAATCCTCAGCGGGCTGCTCAGCCAGATTGGCCAGAAGACCGAAGAGGGCGACTACCAGGGCGCCCGCCAGCGGCGCTTCTGGGTGCATCCATCGTCGGGCCTGGGACGCAAGCGCCCGCAGTGGGTCATGGCTGCCGAGCTGGTCGAAACCACCAAGCTGTATGCGCGCATGGTGGCCAAGATCGAGCCGGACTGGATCGAGCCGCTGGCCGGCCACCTGATCAAGAAAAACCATTTCGAGCCGCACTGGGAGAAGAAGCGCGGGCAGGTGGTGGCCTACGAGCAGATCACGCTCTACGGGCTGATCCTGGTCGGCCGTCGGCCGGTGCACTACGGCCCGATCGACCCGGCGACCTCGCGCGAGCTGTTCATCCGTGAAGGCCTGGTGGGTGGCGAAATCCAGTCGCGGGCCAAGTGCCTGGCGGCCAACAAACACCTGCTTGAAGCGCTGGACGAGCTGGAAGCCAAGGCTCGCCGGCGTGACATTCTGGCTGACGAAGAAACGCTGTACGCTTTCTACGAAGCGCGCCTGCCGGCGGAAATCCACCAGACGGCGACCTTCGACAGTTGGTACCGCATGGGCAGCCAGAAGGACGCCAACCTGCTGATCATGCGCGAGGAGGACGTGCTGGCCCGCGAGGCCAGCGAAGTGACCGCCGCACAGTACCCCGACAGTATGCAGGTGGGCGATTTGCGCCTGCCGCTGAGCTACCACTTCGAGCCCGGCCACCCCCGCGATGGTGTGACGGTGCGGGTGCCGGCGCCGCTGTTGCCGAGCCTGCCGGGCGAGCGCCTGGAGTGGCTGGTGCCGGGCCTGCTGGAGGCCAAGTGCGTGGCGCTGGTGCGCAACCTGCCCAAGGCCCTGCGCAAGAACTTTGTGCCGGTACCTGACTTCGTCAAGGCTTCGCTGGCGCGCATGACCTTCGGCCAAGGGGCGCTCCCGCAGGCCCTGGGCCAGGAGCTGCTGCGCATGACCGGTGCGCGTGTGTCGGATGAGGCCTGGGACGAGTCGGTCAACCAGGTCGAAGGCCACCTGCGCATGAACATCGAAGTGGTCGATGGCCAGGGCAAGTTCCTTGGCGAAGGCCGAGACCTGGCGGAACTGACCGCGCGCTTTGCTGCCGCCAGCCAGGCTGCCCTGGCCGTGCCGCGTGACGCCAAGGGTGAGCAGCCGGTGCAGGCCAAGGCCTTCAGCGAAGTGAAGCAGACCGCTCAGCAGAAGATCGCCGGCCTGTCGATGACCGTGTACCCGGCGCTGGTGGAAGACAACGGCACTGTGCGTGAAGGGCGCTTCTCGACCCAGGCCGAAGCCGAGTTTCAGCACCGCCGCGCCTTGCAACGGCTGTTGCTGCAGCAACTGGCCGAGCCGGCCAAGTTCCTGCGCGGCAAGCTGCCGGGGCTGACCGAGCTGGGCCTGCTGTACCGTGAAATGGGGCGGGTCGAGGCGCTGGTCGAAGACATTCTGCTGGCCAGCTTGGACAGTTGCATCCTTGAAGGCGAACAACCGTTGCCACGTGATGGCGCGGCCTTGGCCGCGCTGGCTGAACGCAAGCGCGGCAGCTGGGCCGAGCATGCCGAGCGCCTGGCAAGGCAAACCCTGGAAGTGCTGAAGCTGTGGCATGGTCTGCAAAAACGCTTCAAGGGCAAGATCGACCTGAGCCAAGCGGTGGCACTGAACGACATCAAGCAGCAGCTAGGCAACCTGGTGTACCCGGGCTTCGTGCGCGAAACGCCTGGGGTGTGGTTCAAGGAGTTGCCGCGTTACCTCAAGGCGGTTGAATTGCGCCTCGAGAAACTCGGCTCGCAAGTACAGAAGGACCGGGTGTGGAGCGGCGAGCTGGCCAATTTGTGGGCGCAGTACAAGGCCCGTGCCGACAAGCATGCCCAGGAAGGCAAGCGCGATGAGCAACTGACTGTGTACCGTTGGTGGCTGGAAGAATATCGCGTGTCGCTGTTTGCCCAGCAGTTGGGGACCAAAGTGCCGATTTCTGACAAGCGATTGAACAAACAATGGAGTCAGGTGGAAGGCTAACCTCTATTATTTGTGGCAAACTTTGGGGCGTTTGGGGCCGCTTTGCGGCCCTTGGCGGGTGAGCCCGCCTTGCGGGGGTAAACGTAGGCCCCTGAATTGGCACTAAAGTGCCATTAACCTGTCATGTTTCCAGCCAGCGCCCTGTGGCGGTGGCCTTTGACCAGAGGAACGACCGTGCATAACGTCGTGATCAGCGGCACCGGCCTGTACACCCCGGCCCAGAGCATTTCCAACGAAGAGCTGGTGGCTTCCTTCAACGCCTGGTCGCAGCAGTTCAACCAGGACAACGCTGCCGCCATCGAGCGCGGTGAAGTCGAGGCGGCGCCGCTCTCCGACGCGGCGTTTATCGAAAAGGCCTCGGGCATCAAGAGCCGCTTTGTCATGGACAAGGCCGGTATCCTCGACCCGCAACGCATGAAGCCGCGCTTGCCTGAGCGCAGCAATGATGAACCGTCGGTGCTGTGTGAAATGGCCGTGGCCGCTGCCCGCCAGGCCCTGGAGCGCGCAGGCCGAACGGCGGCCGATGTCGACGGGGTGATCGTCGCCTGCTCCAACTTGCAGCGCCCGTACCCGGCCATCGCCATCGAAGTGCAACAGGCACTGGGTGTCCAGGGCTTTGCCTTCGACATGAACGTGGCCTGCTCGTCGGCCACCTTCGGTATCCAGACCGCCGCCAACAGCGTAGCGCTGGGCCAGGCGCGGGCGGTGCTGATGGTCAACCCCGAAGTGTGCACCGGCCACCTCAACTTCCGTGACCGCGACAGCCATTTCATTTTTGGCGATGCCGCCACCGCCGTGTTGCTGGAGCGTGCCGACCAAGCCACTTCGGCTCACCAGTTCGACATCGTCAGCAGCAAGCTCTGGACTGAGTTCTCCAACAACATCCGCAACAACTTCGGCTTCCTCAACCGTGCGGCGGAAGAGGGTGAAGGCGCTGCGGACAAGCTGTTCATCCAGGAAGGCCGCAAGGTGTTCCGCGAGGTGTGCCCGAAGGTGGCCGAGCTGATCGGTGAACACCTGCAGGAGAATGGGCTGCAACCGGGCGACGTGAAGCGCTTCTGGCTGCACCAGGCCAACCTCAGCATGAACCAGTTGATCGTCAAGAAACTGGTGGGGCGTGAAGTGTCCGAGGAAGAGGCACCGGTGATTCTGGACCGTTACGCCAATACCAGCTCGGCGGGGTCGGTGATTGCCTTCCACCTGTACCAGGATGACCTGGCCAAAGGCTCGTTGGGCGTGTTGAGCTCGTTTGGTGCGGGGTATTCGATTGGTAGCGTGATTCTGCGCAAGCGCTGATTCATCAGGCGCCTGTTACGGCCTCTTCGCGGGCTTGCCCGCTCCCACAGGTACAGCACAGTTCTCAAGGTCTGTGGTGATTCTGTGGGAGCGGGCAAGCCCGCGAAGGGGCCGGCGCATTTCACACAGGCAAAAAGAAGCGGGAAACGCCGGATGGGGTCGGCGTTTCCCGCGTCAGGTGAAGCAGAGCAGGGTGTTGCTTAGAACTTGGCTTCCAGGTCTACCTGCAGGGTGTCGACGTCAGCATTGCTGTTCGGCAGCTGCGACAGGTCGGTCTTGGCCATCAGGTAGGCAGCACCCAGGGAGAAGTTCTTGTCGATCTCGTAACCGACCTTGAACTTATGACCGCGCGAACCGGTGTAGCCGTTGCCGAAGTCCGAATCGGTGAACAGGCTGACCACCGCGTTACGCTGCACATCGCGGTAGTTGTAGTCCAGGCTCCAGGCACCCATTTTGGTTTTCAGGCCAGCCAGCCAGGCCTGATCTTCGCCGTCGGTGCTGTCGGTGTTCTTCACGTACTGGCCATAGGCCGACAACGGAATGGCCAAGCCAGTGAAGTCGATCTGGCCAAAGCCTTCCACCAGATTGAACTCGTTGGTGGTGTTGCCGAACGACTGCAGAATGGCTGCTTCCTTGTCGTTGTCGTAACCATAGATGCTGGCACCCACGGTGAGCTTGAGCACGTCGGCCGGCGCGAACTTGGCGCCCAACTGGCCGTGGTAGACCTGTGCATCGTGCTTGTACTGGACGCCGTCACCATCGACGTTGTCCTTCAAGGTGTACTGACCGGCGCTGGCAAACACTTCGGCCCCGCCCAGGTCAGCCTTGTAAGTGGCCGCCACACCTTCCGGGTTGATGTCGCTATCCCAGATGATGTCGCCCATGCTCACCCAAGGCTGTTGCATCTTGCCGCCAATCAGGTGCAGGTTAGGGACTGCAGTCGGGTGCCAGTCGAGGTAGGCCAGGTCGACCCACAGCGACTTCTTGTCGAAGTAGTTGTCGAAGCTCTGGTTGGTCGAACGTCGGTCAGCGCTGCTGCCAGTGGCGATACGAACCCCAGCGTCAACCTGCGGGTTGATCTCGCTGTAGAAGCCGACACGGGCACGTACTCGCTGGCGGTCCTGGTTGCCGCTGCTGCTGTTCGGATCGTCGACGTTGACGTCTTCGTAACGCAGGCGCACGTCACCCTTGATCTGGGTCTTGGCGGCCCATGCCACTTTTTGTTCAAAGGAGCTCATACGTTCGGACTGAGCTTTCTGGTCGGCCTTTTCCTTGGTTTCTTTTGCCAGGTCGCCCTGCAGTTCGTTGTACTGCGCCTGGTTGATCGAGCCATTGGCGCGGAGCATTTCGAGCAGCTTGGCGTCGACAGCAGCACTGGCCGGGGCACTCAGGGCCAGCATCATGCCGGTGAGGCTTACTCCGGTAAGTGTGGAAACAAGACGCATAAGGTTCTCCCTACTGAAAAAAATGGGGGAGGCTCAAGCGCCTGCCCCTGCGTTGGCATGTCTTCGGAAAGGGCCTGAATAGACAGGTTCTAGGGTTCCGGAAAACAGGCGCAAGTATTGCGGGGGCCAATGACAGATTAATGTCTGATTAGTGGCACTGTTGTTAAGTAATTGAGTATTAAAGTACCCACCCGGCGTTCGTCCTTTGAGCGACGGGCCTTCCTTGGGGATACTGACGGTCTTCAGACAGCGAGCCGAAAACGTGACCAGCCTGTACAGCCTTGCCCACTTGCGTGATCTGCCGACGGCCACCTGGGATGCCCTTGTGCCAGCCGGCCAACCCTTCCTGCGCCATGCTTTTCTCAGTGCAATGGAGGACAGCGGCAGCGTGGCGCGCAACACTGGCTGGGCCGCCGAGCACCTAGTGCTGGAGCGTGACGGACAGGTACGGGCGCTGTTGCCCGCGTACCGCAAGTGGCACTCGTTTGGCGAGTATGTGTTCGATCATGGTTGGGCCGATGCGTGTGAGCGGGCCGGTATCGCCTACTACCCAAAACTGCTTGGCGCTGTGCCGTTCAGTCCGGTCAGCGGCCCACGGCTGCTGGCGGCCGATCCGGCTGACGGTTTGTTGATGCTGCAGGCCCTGCCGGAGTATCTGGGCAAGGGTGGGCTTTCCGGAGCGCACATCAACTTCACCGACCCGGCGCTGGACGCGCAGTTGGCGGGCCTGCCTGGATGGATGGAACGCCTGGGTTGCCAGTTTCACTGGCAAAACCGGGGGTATCGCGACTTCCAGGACTTTCTCGACAGCCTCAGCTCGCGCAAGCGCAAGCAGATGCGCAAGGAGCGCGAGCAGGTGGCGGGGCAGGGTATCGACTTCCGCTGGTACCGCGGTGATGAACTGGACGAGGCACAGTGGGATTTCGTCTTTCTGTGCTATGCCAACACCTATGCGGTGCGCCGTCGTGCCCCCTACCTGACGCGCGATTTTTTCAGCCTGCTGGCCGAGCGCATGCCCGAGGCGGTGCGCGTGGTGATGGCCCGCCAGGGTGGTCGAGATGTGGCCATGGCCTTGAGCCTGGTGGGGGGCGACAGCCTGTTTGGCCGCTACTGGGGCTGCCTGGATGAGTTCGACCGGCTGCATTTCGAGACGTGTTTCTACCAGGGCATGGACTTTGCCATTGCCGAGGGTTACCAGCGTTTCGATGCCGGGGCACAGGGCGAGCACAAATTGATACGCGGGTTCGAGCCGGTGTTGACGCGGTCGTGGCATTACCTGCTGCACCCGGGGTTGCGGCGGGCGGTGGAGGATTTTCTGCTGCAGGAACGGGAAGGGGTCAAGGGGTATGCCGAGGAGGCGCGGGGGATGTTGCCCTACCGCCGGGACTGAGAGATCTGTGTTGCCTGTGCCGGCCTTTTCGCGGGTAAACCCGCTCCTACAACGATAGCGAACCTGTGTAGGAGCGGGTTTACCCGCGAAAAGGCCGCGCAGGTGTCAATCGACCCCGACAAAACCTCCGGTCTGGTGGTGCCACAACCGGGCATACAGCCCTTGCTGCTCCAGCAACTCACTGTGGCTGCCACTCTCGACAATTCGCCCCTTGTCCAGCACCACCAGCCGGTCCATACGGGCAATGGTGGAAAGCCGGTGGGCAATGGCGATTACCGTCTTGCCCTGCATCAGCGTCTCCAGGCTTTCCTGGATCGCCGCTTCCACTTCCGAATCCAGCGCCGAGGTGGCCTCGTCCATGATCAGGATCGGCGCGTTCTTCAGCAGCACCCGTGCAATGGCGATACGCTGACGCTGGCCACCCGACAGCTTGACCCCGCGTTCGCCCACATGGGCATCGAAACCGGTGCGGCCCTGGGCATCCGAAAGCTGTGGGATGAACTCGTCAGCCCGCGCGCGGCGCACAGCTTCGTGCAGTTCTGCATCGCTGGCACCGGGGCGGCCGTACAGCAGGTTTTCGCGGATCGAACGGTGCAGCAGCGAGGTATCCTGGGTGATCATGCCGATCTGTGCACGCAGGCTGGCCTGGCTCACCTTGGCAATGTCCTGGCCGTCGATGAGGATGCGCCCACCCTGCACGTCGTACAGGCGCAACAGCAGGTTGACCAGGGTCGACTTGCCTGCCCCGGACGGGCCAATCAAACCGATTTTCTCGCCCGGGCGGATGTCCAGGTTGAGCCCTTCTATGACATTGGTGGCCTTGCCGTAATGGAAGTCGACGTCATCGAAACGCACCGCGCCGCGGCTGACCTTCAGTGCCGGCGCATTGGGCAGGTCGGTGACGGTGACTGGCTGGGCGATGGTCTGCAGGCCGTCCTGCACCATGCCGATGTTCTCGAAAATGCCGTTGACCACCCACATGATCCAGCCCGACATGTTGACGATGCGGATCACCAGGCCAGTGGCCAGGGCGATGGCGCCCACGGTGATCAGCGATTGACTCCACAGCCACAGGGCAAGGCCGGTGGTGGCGACCACCAGCAAGCCATTGAGTGTGGTGATGACCACGTCCATGCTGGTGATCACCCGGGAGGCCAGCTGGGTTTTCTCGGTCTGCTCGCGGATTGCCTCACGCGCATACTGCTGTTCGTAGTCGGTATGGGCAAACAGCTTCAGCGTTGCGATGTTGGTGTAGCCGTCGACGATACGCCCCATCAGCTTGGAACGTGCGTCCGAAGACACCACCGAGCGCTCCTTGACCCGTGGCACGAAGTAGAACAGCGCGGCAATGTAGCTGACGATCCACGCCAGCAGCGGCAGCATCAGGCGCCAGTCGGCCTCGGCGAACAGCACCAGCGAGGTGATGGCGTAGATCAGCACATGCCATAGCGCGTCCACCGCCTGCACGGCGGAATCGCGCAGCGAGTTGCCGGTCTGCATGATGCGCTGGGCAATACGCCCGGCGAAGTCGCTCTGAAAGAAGTTCAGGCTCTGCTTGAGCACATAGGTATGGTTTTGCCAGCGGATCAGGCTGGTCATGCCGGGGTTGATGGTCTGGTGCACCAGCAGGTCGTGCAGGCCGAAGAACAATGGCCGCAGCAGCAGAATCACCACCAGCATCCAGATCAGCTCGCCGCTGTGCTCGCTGAAGAAGTTGGCATTGGGCGTACCCTGGGCCAGGTCGATGATCCGGCTGAGGTAGCTGAACATCGCCACCTCGATCAGCGAGGCGACCAGGCCGACCACCAGCAGGGCCACGAAGCTGGGCCACACCTGGCGCAGGTAATACAGGTAGAACGGCCACACCGTGCTCGGGGGGGCTTCGCTCGGTGCCTCGCGGAAAATATCGATCAGTCTTTCGAAACGGCGGTACAGCATGGGCGACAACACTCCTGTTCGTCCGACCTTCAGGCGGTTTCACATCCTTGTGAAGCCTGCGGTCAGTCGATACGTTTGGCGGACTTGATATAGACCGGATCGGCCGGTACGTCGCGCATGCCTTTTTTGATGGTGGTCGGCGAGTTGACGATCTGATCGACCACTTCCATGCCTTTGGTCACCTTGCCGAACACGGCATAACCGGCGTCGCGGCCTGGGTTGAGGAAGTCGTTGTCGGCGACGTTGATGAAGAACTGGCTGGTGGCCGAGTTCGGGTTGGACGTGCGTGCCATCGACAGGGTGCCGCGGGTGTTCTGCAGGCCGTTGCTGGCCTCGTTCTTGATCGGGGCCTTGGTATCTTTTTGCACCATCTGATCAGTGAACCCACCGCCCTGGACCATGAACCCCGGGATCACGCGGTGGAAGATGGTGTTGTTGTAGAAGCCGCTGTCGACGTACTCCAGGAAGTTCTTGGTACTGAGCGGTGCCTTCTCGGCGTTCAGCTCGATTTCGACCTGGCCGAAGCTGGTGTCCAGCAGGACGTGCGGGGTCTTGTCGGACGCCATGACACTGGTGGCAAAGGCGACCGAGCAGGCGGTGAGCAGGAGTTTTTTCAGCATGGGCTCAAAGATCCTTGAGAGGTGGAAGCGGCTGCGAGGAACTGCAGCAGGGTCTGGTTGAAGACCTCGGGTTGATCGAGGGGTGTAGCGTGCCGGGAATCGTCGACGACGACCAGCCTGGCGTTGGGTATGAGGGCGACATAGCGCTGTTTCAGTTGTATCGGCGTGTAATCGTGGTCGGCGGCGATCACCAGGGTAGGACAGTGAATCTGCCCGATGCGTTCCTGCACGCCCCAGTCGACGATGGCGTCGAAGCTTTTCAGGTAGGCGCGCTTGTCATTGCGCGCCCAGCGCTGGGCCATCTTCTGCCGCAGGTCTGCTTGTTGTGGTTTGGGGAACAGCCGCTCGGCCAGCCCCTTGCCGACGGCTTCGACACTGAGCACACGCGCCAGGCTCCAGCGTTTGAACCACCATAGCCAGTCACTGCGGGTGCGACGCTTGACCTCGGGGGCGCTGTTGACGATGCAAAGGCTGCGCAACCATTGTGGGTGGTCGACGGCAAACTGGAAGCCGACCATGCCGCCCATGGACAGGCCGACGAAGTGCACCGGGCCTGTGTGCAAGTGTTCGAGCAGGGCCAGCAGGTCGGCACTGAAGGTGGCGATCTGGTAACCGTCAGCGGGTTTGTCGGAGCGACCGTGGCCGCGGATGTCCATGAGTATCACCCGGTAGTGGCCGCTGAGCAGCGGCACCTGCAACTCCCAGTCCTGGCAACTGGAGCCCAGGCCGTGCAGCAGCACCAAGGGTTCGCCCTGGCCATATTCCTCGTAATGCAGCGTGCATCCTTCGTGTTCGAAATAGGCCATGGGCGCGGTCCTCTCAGGCTTGTGGGGGGGCTGCGAAGGGCACGTCCAGTGGCGCGGTGTCGAAATTGCGCAGCAGGTCGATGAGAATCTGCGTGGCCGGGCCCAGGGTCTTCTCTTTGCTCGAATAAAGGTAGAACAGTGGATGGCGGCTGCCACCCTGATCCAGCGGCAATGGCTTGAGCACGCCTTCGCGCAGTTCGCGCTCGATCATGTGACGGGGCAGCCAGGCAAAACCCAGGCCGCTGCTGACGAAGGTGGCGGCGGTGCCCAGGCTGCCGACGGTCCAGCGCTGCTCGGCGCCCAGCCAGCCGACGTCGCGCGGTTGGGCGCGGCCAGAGTCGCGGATCACCACCTGCAGCTGGCTTTCCAGGTCCTGGAAGGTCAGTTCGCGTCCCAGGCGGTGCAGGCTGTGCTCGGGGTGGGCGACGGCGATGAACTCCACTGCGCTCAATTCGGCGCCCAGGTAGCCGCCGATGCTGTAGCTGCTGATGGCCAGGTCGGCGATGCCTTCGTGCATCACTTCCTCCACGCCAGACAGCACTTCTTCACGCAGGCGTACCCGGCAGCCGCGGCTTTGTGGCATGAACGCAGCCAGCGCGCGTACCAGACGGGCGCTGGGGTAGGCGGCATCGACCACCAGGCGCACCTCGGCTTCCCAGCCCTGTTCCATGTGGTGGGCCAGGTCTTCGAGCTGGCTGGCCTGCTTGACCAGGTGGCGCGAGCGGCGCAGCAGCACATTGCCGGCCTCGGTCAGCACCGCCTTGCGGCCATCGATGCGCAACAGCGGGACGCCCAGTTGCTCCTGCATGCGGGCCACGGTGTAGCTGACCGATGACTGCGAGCGGTGCAAGGCCTCGGCGGCCTGGGCAAACCCGCCGTGATCGACCACTGCTTGCAGGGTTCGCCACTGGTCAAGGGTTACGCGCGGCGCTTTCATCTTTCGCTCCTGTTGTCCTAAGCTGCGCTCTTTCAAGGAGAGCGGCCCATGAAGAAATGTTGTGCGGCAATACTGATATGCCTGCCCCTCGGGGCCATGGCTTATCCCATCGAGGTGGAGAAGGAGCTGACCGGGGTCAAGCTCGACTACACCGCCTATGACACGGCCTATGACATTGGCGCCATCTCCCTCAACAACTATGGGCAGGTCCCGGCTGCATGCAAGGTGACCTTCCGCAATGGCCCGGAGGCACCGCGGGTACGCCGTGTGAACGTACCGGCAGGTAAAAGCGTCGATGTCACTGCCAAATTCAATCGGCAAATCATCAAACTGCGGATCGCCTTGAACTGCAGTGCGGAATAAACTGATTAATCGATAGATTGGACCCACTTTTTACGCTTTTTTATCGATAGGTCAAGCCTTAATCTCACCTCCATCGAATCGCACCCTTTTTTGCCGATGGAGGCATCCCATGTCCCGTGTACTGATCATCGAAAGCAGCGCCCGCCAGCAGGATTCCGTTTCCCGTCAGCTGACCAAGGATTTCATCCAGCAATGGCAGGCTGCCCACCCGGCCGATCAGATCACTGTGCGCGACCTGGCAGTAAGCCCGGTTCCCCACCTGGACGCGAACCTGCTGGGCGGCTGGATGAAACCCGAAGAACAGCGCAGCGCCGCCGAACTGGAGGCCCTGGCCCGTTCTAACGAGCTGACGGATGAATTGCTGGCTGCCGACGTGCTGGTGATGGCTGCGCCCATGTACAACTTCACCATCCCCAGCACCCTGAAAGCCTGGCTGGACCATGTTCTGCGTGCCGGCATCACCTTCAAATACACCCCGACCGGCCCGCAAGGCCTGCTGACCGGCAAGCGCGCCATCGTCCTGACTGCCCGCGGCGGCATCCATGCGGGTGCCAGCAGTGACCATCAGGAACCGTACCTGCGCCAGGTCATGGCTTTCATCGGCATCCACGATGTCGACTTCATCCATGCCGAAGGCCTGAACATGAGTGGCGAGTTCCACGAGAAGGGCGTCAACCAGGCCAAGGCCAAGCTGGCGGCGGTTGCCTGAGGCTTCACGAATTCCCAACCCTGACACCTGTTTTTGCTCCTTTGGGTGTACCTGCCCGGCTTGTATGGCCGGGCTTTTTTATGCCTGGGGTTTTTTGGTGGTCAGTGCCGGCCTATTCGCTCGCCGGAAGATATGCAGGTCCCTGTGGGAGCGGGCGTGCCCGCGAAGAGGCCGGTACAGCCCCTACATTCCTCATGGTTGAACTCATTCGCTGCAACCCGCTAAGGTCGCGGCCTTGATTCACGAGAGGCAACCATGGGCTATCTGATAATCGTCGCGCTGATCCAGGCGTTTTCCTTCAGCTTGATCGGCGAGTACCTGGCCGGGCACGTCGACAGCTATTTCGCAGTGCTCGCCAGGGTGCTGCTGGCCGGCCTGGTGTTCCTGCCGCTGACCCGCTGGCGCCAGGTCGAACCACGCTTCATGCGTTCCATGCTGCTGATTGGCGCGCTGCAGTACGGCATCACCTATGTCTGCCTGTACCTGAGCTTCCGTGTGCTCACCGTACCGGAGGTGCTGCTGTTCACGATCCTGACGCCGCTACACGTGACCTTGATCGAAGATGCCCTGAACCGGCGCTTCAACGCTTGGGCGCTAGTGGCCGCGCTGGTCGCCGTGGCCGGTGCTGCCGTGATCCGCTTCGACAGCATCAGCGGCGAGTTTTTCATCGGCTTCCTGCTGCTGCAACTGGCCAACTTCACCTACGCTGCCGGCCAGGTGCTGTACCGTCACCTGGTCGCTCGCCACCCCAGCGACCTGCCACACTACGCCCGCTTCGGTTACTTCTACCTCGGTGCCTTGCTGGTGGTGCTGCCGGCCTTCCTGCTGTTCGGCAATACCCAGCACTTGCCGAGCACTGACGTGCAATGGCTGGTGCTGTTGTTCCTGGGGTTGTGTCCGACGGCGCTGGGGCTGTACTGGTGGAACAAAGGTGCATGCCTGGTTTCTGGCGGTACGCTGGCGGTGATGAACAACCTGCATGTGCCGGTGGGGCTGTTGCTGAACCTGTTGATCTGGAACCAGCACGAGCCGCTGGGGCGGCTGTTCATCGGCGGGGGGATCATCCTGGCGTCGGTGTGGCTGAGCCGCCTGGGTGGGCGCGCACAGGCGCCGCTGGCCGGCAAGGCCTGACTCGCCCTTTGATCCGGGGGCTGCAGGGCAGCCCCGGCAATCTCAAGCCTCACTCATATCTTCAATGCGACGCGGCATCGGCTCTGCCGCCGTGCGCCCGGCCAACCCCACGCGCATGTCATTGCCACTCGGCTGCTGATACAGGCTCAAGCCGAACTCCGGCAACACCGCCAGCAGGTAGTCGAAGATATCCCCCTGGATCCGTTCGTAATCCGCCCATACCGTGGTGGTGGTGAAGCAGTAGATCTCCAGCGGCACGCCTTCGGCGGTGGCCTGCATCTGCCGCACCATGCAGGTCATGTTCGGGTGCACGTTGGGATGGTTCTTCAGATAGGCCAGGGCAAACGCGCGGAAGGTGCCGATGTTGGTCAGCTTGCGGCGGTTGGCCGACAGGTCCGCCACCGGCCCCAGCGCCTCGTTCCAGCTTTGCAGTTCCTGGCGCTTGCCCGCCAGGTAGTCACTCAGTAGCTGCACCTGGCTCAGGCGCTGTTCTTCTTCGCGGGTGAGGAAGCGCACGCCGGCGGCGTCGATGAACAGGCTGCGCTTGATGCGCCGGCCACCGGACTGCTGCATGCCGCGGTAATTGCGGAATGACTCGCTCATCAGGCGCCAGGTGGGGATGGAAACGAGGGTCTTGTCGAAGTTCTGCACTTTCACCGTGTGCAAGGTGATGTCCACCACGTCGCCATCGGCGCCTACCTGCGGCATTTCGATCCAGTCCCCGACATGCAGCATGTCGTTGCTGGTCAGTTGCACGCTGGCGACGAATGACAGCAGGGTGTCCTTGTACACCAACAGCAGTACCGCCGACATCGCACCCAGACCGGACAGCAGCAACAGCGGCGAGCGGTCGATCAGGGTGGCGACGATGATGATCGAGGCGAAGATCCACAACATCATCTTGGCCAGTTGCACGTAGCCCTTGATCGAGCGGGTGCGGGCGTGTTCGGTGCGGGCATAGATGTCGAGCAGGGCATCCAGCAGGCATGACAGCGCCATGGTCATGAACAACAGGGTAAAGGCCAGGGCGACATTGCCGAGGAAGTGCTGAGCGGTGTCGGACAGCTCAGGCACCAGCTTCAGGCCGAACTGCAGCACCAGGGACGGGGTCGTTTGTGCCAGGCGGTGGAACACCTTGTTGTGGCGCAGGTCGTCCAGCCACTTCAGTGCAGGCTGGCGGGCCAGCAGGCGCGCGCCGTGCAGTATCAGGAAGCGCGCCAGGCGGCCGACTGCCAGGGAGATGAGCAGCAGTACTGCCAGACCGATGGCAGCGTGCAGCATGGGATGTTGGTCGAGGGTGCCCCACAGGTCGAGGGAGTCACGCCAGATTCGTTGGATATCCATGAGCTTGCATACAGTCTTGTTGCGAAACGAAGCCGTATTAGAGCGCGGATAGCGACAAAGTTGCCAAAAGAAATTCGGCTAAGGCTGCAGAAAACGTTACCCTATGCAACTGAATTTCCCGCACTTGTCTGAGGTTACCTCCGTGTTCTCCCAATTCGCCCTGCATGAACGCCTGCTTAAAGCCGTGGCCGAGCTTAAATTTGTCGAGCCAACCCCGGTGCAGGCCGCGGCCATCCCCCTGGCCCTGCAAGGGCGGGATCTGCGTGTGACTGCGCAGACCGGCAGCGGCAAGACGGCGGCCTTCGTACTGCCACTGCTCAACCGTCTGGTCGACCTCAGCGGTCCGCGTGTCGAGATTCGCGCGTTGATCCTGCTGCCGACCCGTGAGCTGGCCCAGCAAACCCTCAAGCAGGTGCAGCTGTTCTCGCAGTTCACCTACATCAAGTCGGGCCTGGTGACTGGCGGCGAAGACTTCAAGGAACAGGCCGCCATGCTGCGCAAGGTGCCCGACGTGCTGATCGGCACCCCGGGCCGCCTGCTCGAGCAGCTCAATGCCGGCAACCTCGACCTGTCCCACGTGCAGGTCCTGATACTGGACGAAGCCGACCGCATGCTCGACATGGGCTTTGCCGAAGACATGGAGCGCCTGTGCAAAGAGTGCGAAAACCGCGAGCAGACCTTGCTGTTCTCGGCTACCACCGGTGGCGCGGCCCTGCGCGACATCATCGGCAAGGTGCTGAAAGACCCTGAACACCTGATGCTCAACAGTGTCTCGCAACTGGCTGAAGGCACCCGCCAGCAGATCATTACCGCCGACCACGACCAGCATAAAGAGCAGATCGCGCAGTGGTTGCTGGCCAACGAAACCTTCGACAAGGCGATCATCTTCACCAACACCCGCGCCATGGCCGACCGCATCTACGGTCACCTGGTGGCCAAGGACGTGAAGGCTTTCGTGCTGCATGGCGAAAAGGACCAGAAGGACCGCAAGCTGGCCATCGAGCGCTTCAAGCAGGGCAGCTCCAAAGTGCTGGTGGCGACCGACGTGGCAGCCCGTGGCCTGGATATCGACGGCCTGGACCTGGTGATCAACTTCGACATGCCACGCAGCGGTGACGAGTACGTCCACCGTGTGGGCCGTACTGGCCGTGCCGGTGGCGAAGGCCTGGCGATCTCGTTGATCACCCACAACGACTGGAACCTGATGTCGAGCATCGAGCGCTACCTCAAGCAGCAGTTCGAGCGCCGGGTCATCAAGGAAGTGAAGGGCACCTACAACGGGCCGAAGAAGGTCAAGGCCTCGGGCAAGGCGGCCGGTAGCAAGAAGAAAAAGGTCGAGAAGAAGACCGGCGACAAGAAAGCTGCCGCCAAGCGCAAGCCTACTGCCAAGCCGAAGGCCAACGCGCCTCTGGCCAGTGCAGATGGCCTGGCACCGCTGAAGAAGCGCAAGCCTGCTGCTGAATAAGACTCACGCAGGCCCTTTGCAGAAGCGACGCAAGTTCGCATCTGCGAAGGGCGTGCGCAGGCGACGAACGATCACTCCGCCTTTTTCTCTGCCTGCTTCAACTCCTTGATCCGCTGGTCGATCAGCTGACACTTGTCGGGCAAGTCCTTGCTCGCCGTCCCCAGATCCATCCCCTGAAGCTCATCATTGATCTCCTTGGCCTTTTGCGGGTTCTGCTCGGTCAACTGAGTAACCAGCCCGGCCAGCTCCTCACGTTTCTGCGTTGCTTCTTCAGGTGTGCAGGCCCAAGCGGGCAGGGCGCAGAGCAGGGCAGTGGCACAGGCTATGGGCAGTAGCGGTTTCATCCTTCCAACCTCCGGCGGTGGTGATGCCCGGTGGAGGGCTGTGGGGGCAGGGAAGTTCAGGGCTTGCGACCGATGGAAGATTTCTTTGGTGGTGGTAGTCCGTTTCTGAAACGCTCCCGTATCCCTCCAGCGCCGTTGAGCAGCACGCTACATCGCTCTAGTCTCGAAGGAAAAGAGGGGGTATTGTATGTACAGCTGTAAATACAGGTCGTCCCATGTTCTTTGAATGGGACGAAGGGAAAAACCAGAGCAATATCCGCAAGCACGGCATCGACTTTGCCGACGTTCCTGACATGTTCAACCATCCCATGCTGATCCGGCGTGATGAGGATGTGGAATGTGCTGAAGAACGTTGGGTCAGCCTGGGATGGCTAAAGGCGCTGATAGGTGTCGTCGTGTACACGGAGAGGCGGGGTGAGGTGATACGCATCATTTCTGCAAGAAAAGCCACCAAACGGGAGGCCAGGTACTATGACCAAATCATCGAGAACTGACTGGAGCCGCCTGGCCCGACAGGACGACAAGGATATCGACACATCAGATATCCCTGAACTGGACCAGGACTTTTTCCGCCAGGCCGAGCTGCGCGTTCCCGCCAAGCAGACGGTGACCATTCGACTGGACTCAGATGTCCTCGCCTGGTTCAAGGAGCAGGGCAGCGGCTACCAGACCCGCATCAATCAATTGCTGCGCCAGTACATGCAAGCGCAACAACGCCAGCGCTAAGCGCTTCGGAACGCTTGGCAACCCTGGCAGGTCCCAATCTGTGTACCCCTTTCGTCCACAGCAGGAGCCCGTAGCCATGAGCATCGCCTACGACTGGGACCTGATCGAACGCTTGCTGCACGAAGTGCAGAACGGCGCCGGTCACAGCTTCACGCCCCGCCCTTATGCCGAGCAGCATGCTGCTGCATTGGCCGCCAAGGGTGAGCCGGTGGGTGACGTGGATCACCTGAAAACCCGTGCATGCGAGTATGAAAAGCTGCTATTTGAGCGCGGATTCATTGAATGCCGGCCTGAAGAGGACGGCGGCAATGGCGAAAACTTCGTCCTGACCGAACGCGGCTCGCGCTTGATGAGCCTGATCGACAGCAGCATCCCCGGCTTCGAGCACCCGCGCCAGGTGTTGGATGAGCAGGAGGATGCGCTGGACGAAACGACGTTCGAACAGGTATCTGCGAAGGCACAGATTGCTTGAGGTCGTTTTAAGGCTGGCAAGTGCAGCGTTCAAAACCCGATAATCGGTAGCTTCTGAACGCTGCCGAGCCTTGCCCATGCCTACGATTACCCCAGAGGCCCGCTTATGAGCGCGGTCCGCAAGAACCCTGACGCCTTTGCCTTCCAGGTAATGCTGGGCCTTTGCCTGATCTGGGGCTGCCAGCAGGTACTGATCAAGACCGCCGCCGCAGACATTGCTCCGGTGATGCAGGCAGCACTGCGCAATGGCATTGCCGCTGTACTGGTAGGCCTGATGCTGTGCTGGCGGGGGGGCTGGGAGCAGGTCGGCAGCACCTGGCGCGCAGGGTTGGTGGCGGGCGGGCTGTTCGGGGTGGAGTTTCTGTTCATTGCCGAAGGGCTGAAACTGACCTCGGCGGCGCACATGTCGGTGTTCCTCTATACCGCGCCGGTATTTACCGCCTTGGGCCTGCATTTTCGTCTACCCAGTGAACGCTTGCGGCTGCTGCAATGGCTGGGCATTCTGCTGGCCTTCGGCGGCATTGCCATGGCCTTTGCCGGTGGCACTTCGTTCGAGCACATGGACAGCCGCACCTTGCTGGGAGATGCCTTTGGCGTGATCGCCGGGCTGGCCTGGGGCGCGACCACGGTGGTGGTGCGTTGTTCACGGCTATCGGAGGCGCCGGCGACCTTGACCCTGTTCTATCAGCTGGCGGTCGGTTTTGCCGGGCTGCTGCTGATCGCCCTGCTCAGCGGGCAGATCGGCGCGGTGTCGCTGACGCCGCTGGCGATGGGCAGTGTATTGTTCCAGGGGATTGTGGTGTCGTTCATCAGCTACCTCACCTGGTTCTGGTTGCTGCGCAAATACCTAGCGTCGAACCTCGCGGTGTTTTCCTTCATTACCCCGTTGTTTGGGGTGACCTTTGGCGTTTTGCTGCTGGATGAGCCGCTCAGTGCGAATTTCGTGGTGGGCGCGTTGATGGTGTTGCTGGGTGTGATCCTGGTAAGTGCCGAGCCTTGGGTGAAACAACAATTGCGGCGGTTGGTAGGGTGATGTGTTGCCTGTACCGGCCCCTTCCCGGGCTTGCCCGCGAAGGGGCTGGTACAGACTGCATCGCCTCAGGATGCAGCCTTGGCCTGACAGGCGCTTCCCTGTTGTGCGTTACCCGGCAACTGGACCAGCACGCCAGCCACCGCCAACCCGCCCGCCGCCAGCATCAATGCCGGTTGCAGCCCGCCACTGTAATGGCTGCTGAGCGCCGCCAGCAGCGGCCCACTCAACTGCCCCAAGGCAAAGCACGCGGTCAGCAGCCCGGCATTGCGCTGTGTGGCATGTGGCGCCAACTCGCGCGAGCGCTGCATGACCAGTTGCATGCAGGCCAGGAACGGCCCGCCACACAGCGCAACACCCAGCACCAGCCCGATACCCCCACCCATCAGGCAGGCCAGCACACCCAGCCCTTGCAACCACAGGGTGGTGGTCAACCAGGTCGAGGTGCGGCCACCACGGCGCACGCTCACCAGCAAAACACCCAGCGCCGCCGCCAGGCCAAACGCCGGCCAGAACAGGTCAGCCAGCCACTGCCCGCGAAACTGCTGATTGGCCATCTGTGACAGAAAGGTGGCTGGCAGGATGTAGCCCATGCCATACAAGCCATACACCAACCCCAGGCGGCCAATGCCGACACTGCGCGTCGGGCCTTGTCGCACTGGCGGCTGAGCCGGTGCCGCTTGCAGTGCCCGTGGCAACCACGGCTGCACGGCCAGCAGCATCACCAAGGCAGCCACGGCATAGATCAGCCACAGTGCAGCCGAGCCCAACCCCTGCACATGCGCGGCCAGTGCCAGTAGCCCGGTCACGGCAATACCCAGGCCGGGTCCGGCGAAAACCAGCGCTCCCAGGCGCTGGCGGTTGTGGGCATTGGCTACTTGCTGGCTGAGGCTGGTAATCATCACCAGCACCCAGGCGCTGGCCACGCCTGTGCCGAAGCGCAGCAGCAGGTGGCCCCAAAAGCCGTCGGCAGCCCATGAGGCCAGGGTCAGCAGCACACACAGCCACAGCCCCCCATGCAGGCGCAGCCGTACCTGGCCTGGCGAGCGGGCGAACATGGCGTCCACCGCGCCCACGAAATAGCCCAGGTAATTGGCCGCTGCGACCAGCCCGGCGACTGTCAGGTCGAACTGGCCTTCGGCAATCAGTTGCGGCAGTTGCGGGGTGAGGGCGAAACGGCCGATGCCCATGGCCATCATCAGCGCCACGGCGCTGGCGAGCAGTTGAATGAGTGGCGACATGACAGGTCTCCTGCGCGGATAAAGGTGATGGCTGGCAGGTTAGGGGGCTTTTATTTTCAATAAAATTGAATAATGATGATCAAGTTGTTCTGTTTTGGAGAATGCTGTGGAGTTCAGCCAACTGCGTATCTTTCAGGCCGTGGCCGAGGAAGGCTCGGTTACCCGCGCCGCAGAGCGCCTGCACCGGGTGCCATCAAACCTTTCCACGCGCCTGCGCCAACTCGAGGAGCAACTGGGCGTCGAACTGTTCCTGCGCGAACGTCAGCGCCTGCAACTGTCGCCAGCAGGCAAGGTGCTGCTGGACTATGCCAACCGTATGTCCGCCTTGCGCGACGAAGCGCTGGGCGCCGTGCGTGGCGGTCAGCCTGCTGGGGACTTCGTGCTGGGGACCATGTACAGCACGGCGGCGACCCACTTGCCGGCGTTGCTGGCGCGCTATCACCAGGCTTACCCGCAGGTGAACCTGCAAGTGCGTGCAGCACCCAGCGGCGAGTTGCTTGAAGGGCTGTTGAACCACTCCCTGGATGCTGCTCTTGTGGACGGGCCACCGAGCCTTGCCGGGCTGGATGGCGTGCCGCTGTGCGATGAGCAACTGGTACTGATCACCAGCCCCGAGCACCCGGCGGTCCTCACCGCCAAGGACGTGGCGGGCAAGGCGGTGTTCACCTTCCGCCAGGGCTGCTCGTACCGCATGCGCCTGGAGGCCTGGTATGCCCATGCCCATACGCCGATGGGGCGGGTGATGGAGATCGAGTCGTACCAGAGCATGCTGGCCTGTGTGATCGCGGGTGCGGGTGTGGCGATGATGGCCCAGTCGATGCTCGACAGCCTGCCTGGACGTGATCGGGTGAGGGTGCACCCGCTGCTGGCACCTTTCGATCAGGCGGTCACCTGGCTGATGTGGCGCCAGGGTATGCGCGGGGCTAATCTGCAGGCATGGATCGACCTGCAACAAAGCGAAACGATTAACCAGTCGTCGGAATGCGCCGCCACGGCTTGATCCGAGTCAAAATCGCCCTTATCTGTAGGAACAGAGGCATGCGTAATACAGGACATAGGGCTATGATCTGTATGAAACATCGCAGGATTGATTTGCCGTGAGGCTGACCCGTCAAGGGGGCATTATGAATAAACCACTGTCAAACTGGCTCCACGACCTGGCCGTCGCCTTGGGGCTGATTCCACCACCCTTGCAGCCGGTGCCGATCCCGACTGATGAAGAGCAGCGCAAACGTCAACCGCGTCGGCGCTGATTAACGACAAAGGCCGCTTCACCCAGGTGGGTGCAGCGGCCTTTTTGTGTCTGCTGATTGTCTATTGCCTGTACTGGCCCTTTCGCGGGCAAGCCCGCTGCTACAAGCGAAAGGGCCGGTACAGCAGTCAGGCCAGCTTCACCGCTGCCACCGACTTGCGTGACGCCAGGCTCACCCCCACAAAGCTCACCAGCCCTACTGCCAGGCTGTAGTAGATCGGTGTATTGGCCTCCAGACCGTCCAGGAACATGAACAGCAGGGCGGTGGCAAAGCCCAGCGACATGCTGGCAATCGCGCCTGCGGTGGTCGCACGCTTCCAGAAGATCGCCCCGATCAGCGGGATCAGCATGCCGCCGACCAGCAGGTTATAAGCCAGGGTCAGGGCGTTGATCACATCATTCACCACCAGCGCGATGCCCAGCACCACCAGGCCGGTGAGCAGGGTGAACAGGCGGCTGGTACCCAGGCTCGACTGCTTGCCGCCACGCAGCTTGGGCAGCAGGTCTTCGGTCACGGTGGTCGATGCAGCCAGCAGACCGGCGCTGGCGGTGGACATCATGGCCGCCAGGGCCGCGGCCATCAGCAGGCCACGGATGCCATCGGGCAGGGTGGTCTTGATCATCTCGGCAAAGGCGTTGTTCGGGTTCGCCAGGTCGGGCATCAGCACATGCGCAGCCATGCCGATCGCCGCACAGGCCAGGCCATACAGCACGCAGTACACACCGGCGGTGGTGCCGGCACGCTGACAGACCTTTTCGTCACGGGCGGTGAACACTCGCTGCCAGATGTCCTGACCGATGAGGATGCCGAAGAAGTAGATCAGGAAGTAAGTGATGATGGTGTCCCAGCCAATGGTAGTCAGCTGGAAGCTGGCCGCTGGCAGTTTGGCCACCAGGGTGTCCCAACCACCGGCCTTGTACAGGCACACTGGCAGCAGGATGAACATCAGGCCGACGGTCTTGATCACGAACTGGACGATATCGGTCAGGGTCAGCGACCACATGCCGCCGATGGTCGAGTACAGCACTACCACGCCGCCGCCGAGCATCAGCGAAGCCCAGAACGGCAGGTCCAGCAGCACCTGCAGGACGGTGGCCATGGCCAGGGTCGAGGTGACCCCGATCATCAGCGCGTAAGCCAGCATGATGACGGCGCTGGCCTGGCGTGCGGTGGGGTTGTAGCGCTGTTCCAGTACCTGGGTCACGGTGAAGATGCGCAGGCGCAGCAGCGGTTTGGCGAGGAACAGGTTGATGGCGATGATGCCCAGGCCCAGGGCTGCGCACAGCCAGAAGCCGGAGATGCCGTGGACGTAGCCCAGGCGCACGGTGCCGACGGTGGAAGCGCCACCGAGTACGGTGGTGGCCATGGTGCCCATGTACAGCACCGGGCCGAGGTTGCGCCCGGCTACCAGGTAGTCTTCATGGGTTTTCGCGCGGCGCATGCCATACCAGCCAAGCCCGAGCATGCCGGCGGTGTAGATCATTACAACAATGATGTCCAAGGCCATTGGGGGTCTCCCGATTATCTTTATTATGGCGAGATCGACCGCGCGGGCGTTTGCACGGCGCCCGGCGATCTTTTCTTGTGTTGGCGGGCCTCAGTGGCCCTCCCTCATGGCTCCTGCCGGGGTAGAGCGGTATTAGCGACGCACCACGCCAGGTAGCACGCAGAGCATCTCGAACAGCAGGTTGGCACCGAGCAGCGAGGTGTTGCCGGTGGTGTCGTAAGGCGGGGAGACTTCGACAAGGTCACAGCCGATCAGGTCCAGGCCGTGGCAGCCGCGAATGATCTCCATCGCCTGGATGGTGGTCAAGCCGCCGATTTCCGGGGTGCCGGTACCGGGCGCCCAGGCCGGGTCGATGCCATCGATGTCAAAAGACAGGTAAACCGGGCCGCCGCCGACTTTTTCCCGCACTTCGGCCATCAGTGGCTCCAGTGACTTGTGCCAGCACTCTTCGGCCTGGACCACGCGGAAGCCCTGGCGACGGCTCCAGTTGAAGTCATCGGCGGTGTAGCCCTGGGCGCGCAGGCCGATCTGCACCACGCGGTCACAGTCGAGCAGGCCTTCTTCCACGGCGCGGCGGAAGGTGGTGCCGTGGGCGATCTTCTCGCCGAACATGTGGTCGTTGACGTCGGCGTGGGCATCAATGTGTACCAGGCCGATCTTGCCGTGTTTCTTGTGCAGCGCACGCAGGATCGGCAGGGTGATGGTGTGATCGCCCCCCAGGGTCATGGGGATGACATTGTGCTCGACGATCTCGTCATACGCTTCTTCGATGATGCGCACGGCGTCCAGCAGATTGAAGGTGTTGATTGCCACATCGCCGATATCGGCGACCGACAGCGAGTCGAACGGGGCGGCACCGGTCGCCATGTTGTATGGGCGGATCATCACCGATTCGGCGCGGATCTGCCGCGGGCCGAAGCGGGTGCCGGAGCGTAGCGAGGTACCGATATCCAGCGGTACGCCAATGAAGGCAGCATCCAGGCCTTCGGCGCTTTGCAGGTGGGGGAGGCGGAGCATGGTGGCGATGCCGCCGAAACGCGGCATTTCGTTGCCGCCCAGTGGTTGGTGGAGAGTCTTGTCCACGGTGGGCCTCATCAGTCGGTCGATTGTTGTGTTTGTTCGAACCTGTGCCGCCGCGCGCCATTCACGTGTGGTTTGCCGGCGGGCAGGGACATTTCGGCCAAGTCTGCTCAAGGGAGTACCCGGGAAGAATCGCTACCGACAAATACTTAGTTCAGGATTTTCTGAACTAAAGGCGGGTAGAGCGGTTAGACTGCGCGCACATACCCTTGTGGAACCGTTGCACCATGGCCTCGACCTTGCCCGACCTGAAACTGCTGCGCATCTTCATCAGCGTGGTGCGCCACCAGGGCTTTGCCAACGCCCAGCGCGAGCTGAACCTGTCGACCTCGGCCATCAGTACCTACATGAGCCAGCTGGAGGGCGCGTTGGGTATCGTGTTATGCCACCGGGGGCGGGGTGGCTTCAGCCTGACCAGCAAGGGCGAGCTGTTCCATCAGGAAACCCTGCGCCTGCTGGCCGAGCTGGACGGTTTCGAGCAGTATGCCGCCGCCCTCAAGGGCGAACTGCGTGGCACCCTCAACCTTGGCGTGATCGACTCCACGGTCGGTGACCGCGCCTTGCCGCTGGCCGAAGCCATCGGTGCCTACAGCCAGGAGCACCCGGCGGTGCACCTGCACCTGTCGGTGTCCAGCCCCTACGAGCTGCAACTGGGTGTGCAGGACAACCGCCTGGACTTGGCCATCGGTGCGTTTTCTTCGCGGATGAGCGGCTTGCTCTACCAGCCGTTGTACCGCGAACAGCACTGGCTGTACTGCAGCAGCCGCCACCCGTTGTATGCCGAGCGGCGCATTCCCGAGCAGGTGGTGACCCAACAACGCATGGTCGGCCGTGGTTATTGGAGCCAGGCCGAACTGGCCCGGCATGGCTTCAAGCACAGTGCGGCGACGGTTGAAAGCATGGAGGCGCAACTGATCCTGATCCTTTCCGGGGCCTATATCGGCTACTTGCCTGAACACTACGCCCAGGCCTGGGTCGACAAAGGTGACTTGCGTGTACTGTCGCCGTCCACCTTTGGTTACCAGGCCCCGTTCTCGCTGATCATTCGCCGCGGGCGCAGCCGCGAACCGCTGATCCAGACCTTCCGTGACCTGCTGAAAAGCCAGCTCAACGTGGGCTGAGATGCGACGCATTCATGCATTCCGTCGGGAGCGGGTTAAATTCCGGTAAACGCTGGCCGCTAACCTGATAGCGCTCTGCTACATATCAACTTGCGCTGATGATTTCCCCTTATTTCATCCTGCAAGGATCGCCCAAGATGCGCATGAATTTGCCCGTCACTGAGCACGAAAGAACCTTCCCCGGCGATCAACGCCTTATTTCCACGACTGACCTCGGCAGCCGCATCACCTACTGCAACGACGCCTTTGTGGCAATCAGCGGCTTTACCTATGACGAGCTGGTCGGCCAACCGCACAACCTGGTGCGCCACCCGGACATGCCGCCTGCGGTGTTTGGCCACATGTGGGAGACCATCAAGCAGGGCAAACCCTGGATGGGCATCGTCAAGAACCGGGCGAAGAACGGCGATTACTATTGGGTAAGCGCCTATGTCACGGCGATATACGAACAAGGCCGGATCAGTGGCTACGAGTCGGTGCGCTCGGTGCCCACGCGCGAGCAGATCCGCCGTGCCGAGGCACTGTATGCGCGTTTGCGTGATGGTCGCGGCCCAGTGCCGTGGGCTGCTCGCCTGGGGCACGGCCTGGGCCATGGCTGGCCACTGATCGGCGCAGGCCTGCTGTCGGCGGCGGGTTACCTTTGGCTGCCCCCCTATGCGGCGCTCGCGGTGCTGATGGCAAGTCTGCTGCTGGCTTGGTACTGGGTCGAGTACCGGCAGAACCAGGCCATTCGCCGCACCTTGGCTGAGCATCCCAAGGCCTTTACCAGTCCGTTGGTGGCGCTGACCTACAGCGACAACCCAGGCCTGCAGGGCCAGCTCGACCTGGCCATCATCAGCGAAGAAGCCCGCCTGCAAACGGCCCTGACCCGGCTGGTGGATGCCGGTGTCGGGGTAAAGTCGCGGGCGGCGCAGTCTTCCGACCTGTCCGATGCCCAGGCGCAGATGCTCGACCGGCAGCGCAGCGAGACCGACCAGTCCGCCACGGCGATCGCGCAGATGGCGGCAACCATCCAGCAGGTCACCCACAACGTGCAGAGCACGGCACACGCGGCAGGTGATGCCGACCAACTGGCGCAGCAGGGCAGCGAGCTGGCCCTGAAGAGCCTGCAAGCCATGGGCAGCATGAGCGACGCGGTCAATGACATTGGTCAGGCGGTCAACGCCTTGGCCGAGCAGACCCAGTCGATTGGCAGCGTGGTCGACGTGATCACTTCGATTGCCGAGCAGACCAACCTGCTGGCGCTTAACGCCGCCATTGAAGCGGCGCGCGCCGGTGAGCAAGGACGCGGGTTCGCCGTGGTGGCTGATGAGGTGCGGTCATTGGCGCAGCGTACCCGCGCGTCGACCGAAGAGATCCACCATATCATTGCCTCGTTGAGGGCCGGGGCGGAGCGAGCGGTGAGCACTGCCAGCCGGGGCGAGCAGATTTCCCGGGACAGTGTGCACAGTGTCGAGGCGGTGCAGGCGGCGCTGAGCGGGATTGCCGTGGCGGTCAGCCGCATCACCGGCATGAGCCAGCAGATGGCCACGGCATCGGAGCAACAGAGCCATGTGGCTGAAGACATCAACCAGCAGATCGTGAGGATTGCCCAACTGTGCGACCAGAGTGCCGGGCAAGCCAGGCAGGGCGCGGAAATCAGCCAGGACCTCGAGCGCATGGCGGAGTACCTGCATAGCCTGGCGGAAAGGTTCAACCGTTGAAATCGCGGGGCCCGCAAAGCGGGCCCCGGTTATGTGGCAAACTGTCCCCGCCAAGGAGACCGCCATGCCCAGACCCCGCTGCGAGCGCTGCCAGCGCCCGCTCGACCATTGCCTATGCCCACTGATCCCCGCGCTCGACAGCCGCACCCGTGTGATCCTGCTGCAGCACCCCAGTGAAACTGCCCATGCCCTGAACACGGCGCGCCTGGCTGCCCTTGGCCTGAACAATGCCGAGTTGCGGATTGGAGAGGTGTTCGATGACCTGCATGACCTGCTCGCCACCCCCGGATACCACCCGGTGCTGCTGTTCCCGGGTGATGACGCCCAGGTGCTCACAGCTTATGGCGAGGCGGGCGACAAACCTTTGCTGCTGATCGTACCCGATGGTACCTGGCGCAAGGCGCGCAAGCTGCTGTACCTGAACCCGTTGCTGGGGGGGCTGCCACGGGTGACGCTGGGGCAGGTGGCCGCTTCACGCTATCGGTTGCGCAAAGCGCCGGAGGCGGGTGCATTGTCGACGATCGAGGCGGTGGTCGGGGCATTGAACACGCTTGAGCAACCGGCCTGTTTCGATGCACTGCTGGCGCCGTTCGAGGCATTGATCGAGGGGCAGATCAGGGCCATGGGCGTAGAGACTTTTCAGCGTAATCATGGCCGCGAATGAGGGTTGGGGGCTGCTTTGCAGCCCATTCGCAGCACAAAGCAGCCCCGCTACCTAAAACCCGCTCAACGCATCTCAGGCAGACGCGCCTCCGTGCGGACTTCGGTGGTCGCCAGCGCCTCTGGTGGCAACGAAATATGCTGTTTGCTCAGCAATTCACCCATGGTCGCCAGTACGCGGTAGCGCGAGAACTCTTCGGTATAACGCACCTCGGTGTAGCGACGGTCTGCGTTGTACAGCTCGTTCTCACTGTCGAGGACGTCCAGCAGGGTGCGCTGGCCCAGGCCGAACTGGTCCTGGTAGGCCGCGCGCACACGTTTGGTGGTCTCGGCGTATTCACGCGCGGTTGGCAGCTGCTTGCTGGCGTTGTTCATGGCGTTCCACGCCAGGCTCAGGTTTTCGGTCAACTCACGCAGGGCGTTGTTGCGAATGTCCAGTGCCTGGTTGATCTTGTGCGCGTCGGACTGCAGGCGAGCCTTGTCGCTGCCACCGCGGAACAGGTTGTAGTTCATCTCCACGCCAGCTTGCCAGTCGTTGTTGTTGTGGCCTTTCTCGCCGCCGGTGTTGTTGTTGGCACCGGTTGCCAGAATGGCGTCGAAGCGCGGGTAGAAGGTCGACTTGCCCACTTCGTACTGCTGCTCGGCGGCGTTGACGTCAGCCTGGGCAGACTTGATGTACGGGTTATTCTGGCGCATGCCGTCGCGGGCTTCGTCGAGGGTGCCTGGCACCTCGCCCTTGATGCTCTGCGGGCTTTCCAGCTCGTCCGGGGCGCGACCGATCACGCTGAAGAAATTGGCCTCGGCATCGGCCAGGTCGACTTCGGCGGTGTCCAGGTTGTTTTCCGCCAGGGCGCGACGTGCGCGGGACTGGTCGAGGTCGGCGGTGCTACCGACGCCGCGCTCGTTGCGCAGGCCAATCTGGTCGTTGACGCGCAGGTGAGCTTGCAGGTTGTTCTTGGCCAGCGTCACCAGTTCACGGCGTTTGAGCACTTCCAGGTAGACCTCGACTGCACGCAGGGCGACATCCTGGGCAACGGCCTGGGTGTAATAGGCGCGCGAGGTAGAGACCGCCTCGGTGCGGCCTACTTCATTCGCGGTGTTGAAGCCGTCGAAGATCATCTGCCGCAGGCGCAGTTCAGACTGGGTGTAGTTGAGGGTTTCCTTGTTGTGGTTACCCTCGGCACGGGTCGTGGCGTTGTCCGAACGCTGGCGGCCGTAGCCGGCAACCAGGTCCACGGAAGGGTAGTAGCCACCACGCGCGAACTTCACGTCTTCATCGGCCGACAGCTTGCTGTTACGGTTGGAGCTGACTTGTGGGTGGTAGTCCACGGCGCTTTGGACAGCCTCGGTAATCGACATCGCCTGTACGTTGGCACTCGCCAGGGCCAACAGTAAAGCACTGGTGATGGGGTTCAAAACGCGCATGGTACATCTCCCTGATCCTGGAATTGATCCTGCTGTTCGCCAAAAAAATGACGATAAACGTATCGCGTATAGTGTTGCAGGTTTTTAACAACACAGCTAAGTACATTCAACGCGATAGATAAGAAGATTTATTCATATCAAATTGCCATATAAGATCTTTGTTGTCTAATAAGATCGCATTCAAGGGCACGGAATGATGGGGGGAAATACCTTGAAAACCCATGGATACAAGGTCTATACGCGGTTCCAGAACTAATTCGGATAAAGAAGGTGTTGATTAGGCGAAAGCGATATTTGGCGACAAAATATTGTCACTTTGGCTTGTGCAGGGTTTTCAGCCTGAGCAGGTACAGGGTAACCAGTACGGCACTGGTCAGCATGAAGGTGCGCGCCCAGAACAGCGGGACCAGGTAGCACGACAGGCCAATGCTCGCCCACATCAGGCCGATGGCGTAGACCTTGCCCTTGAGGGGGATGCCTTCACCACTGAGGTAGTCACGGATCCATGGTCCCAGCTTGGGATGATGGACCAGCCAGTGATGGAAGCGCGGCGAGCTGCGGGCAAAGCAGGCTGCCGCCAAAAGCAGGAATGGGGTGGTGGGCAAGACCGGCAGGAATATCCCCAGCACCCCCAGCGCGACGCTGAGCCAGCCAGTGGCCAGCAGCAGGTAGCGCACAGGTTGCTCAGTGGTGGCGTGGCTTGAGCAGCGCCGGTTTTTCGTCAGGGGCGTGCAGCAGCAGGAACAGTGCGCTGAGTGCCTCAGGGATCTGCACGATCATGTCATCCTGCAGGTTGGCGTTGCTGGCGATATCGGCGAACTCTGGCTGTTCGTCAAACAACCCCGAACCCACCATGATCGGCAGCAGCATTTCGCTGACTTCTTCCTCGGCGTTTTCGAACCACGCCTCTTCCCGCAGGAACACGCCTTCCATGAAGCCGATGCACCAGCCGCGCAGGTCGGAATCGTCCGGCTCATCGGTCAGGTCGAGGTCGCAGGGCAGGTCGAATTCTTCGTCGCTGGCCAGCTGGCGGGCAATGTGCGCCTTGAGCGCCACCAGGGTGGCCTCGATCTCGGTGCGCTGGGCTTCGCTGGCGTAGTGCGGCTCCTCGGCGAACAGGGCGTCGATCCACTCGCGCTCGGGCACGTCCTCGGCGTTGATCGAAAGAGCGGTGAGGTAGCCGTGTGCGGCGACATAGTCCAGCGCTTCTTCGTGCAGCTCGTCGGCGTCGAGGAAGGCTTGCAGGCGGGTCAGTTGCTCGGCGAAGGACATTACAGGGCTACCTTGGGGAATAAACGATAACGAATTCTAGCACCTTGCAGCGGCAGCGGGGCAAAGGGAACGTCTATCGCCGCGGTGCATGTGCAGCGCGGTGCTGCGGTATACTCCGCGATTTTTCATCCAGGGGCAGGTTTTAACGGCTGCCTGGCAAAAACCGCTTACGCATTTGGCGTGTGCGGGGCGGGTTTTTCGTCCAGCCTTTATCCAGGATGGTACGGCGATTTGGAGTTGCACATGCTCGAACAGGCTCAGCGCGTTCTCAAGGACATCTTCGGCTACGACAGTTTCCGTGGGCGCCAGGCAGCGATCATCGAATGCGTGGCCAATGGCGGCGATGCCTTGGTACTGATGCCCACCGGTGGCGGCAAATCGCTGTGTTTCCAGGTGCCGGGGCTGCTGCGCCCGGGCTTGACGGTGGTGGTATCGCCACTGATCGCGCTGATGGACGACCAGGTCGCCACCCTTGATGAGCTGGGTGTGTCTGCGGCCGCCCTGAACTCTACCCTGACAGCGGAGCAGCAGCGTGAACTGGCCGGGCGCCTGCGCCGTGGTGAAGTCAAGATGCTGTACCTGGCGCCGGAACGCCTGGTGCAGCCGCGCATGCTCGACTTCCTGCGCGATCTGGACATCTCGCTGTTCGCCATTGACGAGGCCCACTGCGTTTCGCAATGGGGTCACGATTTCCGCCCCGAGTACCTGCAGCTGGGTCAGCTGGCCGAACTGTTTCCGCATGTGCCGCGCATTGCGCTTACCGCTACGGCCGACATGCGAACCCGCGAGGAGATCGTTCAGCGCCTGCACCTGCAGGGCGCCGAGCGCTTCCTGTCGAGTTTCGACCGGCCCAACATCTTCTACCGCATCGTGCCCAAGGAGGCACCGCGCAAGCAGTTGATGGCCTTTCTCGGCGAGCGTCGTGGCAACGCTGGCATCGTCTATTGCCTGTCGCGCAAGAAGGTCGACGAAACCGCCGCCTTCCTCTGCAGTCAGGGGTTCCCTGCGCTGCCGTATCACGCCGGCCTGGCCGCCGAGACACGTGCGGCCAACCAGCACCGCTTTCTCAACGAGGAAGGGCTGATCATGGTCGCTACCATTGCTTTCGGCATGGGTATCGACAAGCCCAACGTGCGCTTCGTTGCTCACCTCGACCTGCCCAAATCGCTTGAGGCCTACTACCAGGAAACCGGCCGGGCCGGCCGTGACGGCCTGCCCTCCGACGCCTGGATGGCCTACGGGCTGCAGGACATGGTGATGCTCAAGCAGATGCTGCAGAACTCCGAAGGCGACGAGCGCCACAAGCGCATCGAGCAGCACAAGCTGGACGCCATGCTGGCGCTGTGCGAAGAAACGCGCTGCCGCCGCCAGTCGCTGCTGGCCTACTTCGACGAAACCCTCGAACAACCGTGCGGGCACTGCGACAACTGTGTCGACAACATCCAGACCTGGGACGCCACCGAGCCGGCCCGCCAGGCGCTGTCGGCGGTGTTCCGCACCGGCCAGCGCTATGGTGTTGGCCACCTGGTCGATGTGCTGTTGGGCAAGGACACCGAGAAGGTGCGCAATTTCGGCCACGAGAAGCTGTCGGTATTCGGCGTTGGCAAAGGCTTGGCCGAGGTGGAGTGGCGTTCACTGTTCCGTCAGTTGGTGGCGCGCGGCCTGGTCGATATCGACCTGGAAGGCTACGGCGGTCTGCGCCTGTCCGACAGCTGCCGGCCGCTGCTGCGCGGCGAGGTGACCTTGCAACTGCGCCGTGATCTCAAACCGCAGACCACGGCCAAAACCTCGTCGTCCAGCGGCGGCAGCCCGGCCAGCCAGCTGGTGCGTGCCGAAGAGCGCGATCTGTGGGAAGCGCTGCGTACCCTGCGCCGCAAGCTGGCCGAAGAACACAGTGTGCCACCCTACGTCATCTTCCCCGACTCGACACTGCTGGAGATGCTGCGCAGCCAGCCGGTCAGCCTCAGCGACATGGCCCAGGTCAGCGGTGTGGGGGCGCGCAAGTTGGAGCGCTACGGGCAGGCGTTCCTCGAAGTGCTGAACAGCAGCGGTGGCACCGACGAGGCACCGAAAGTGGTGCTCGACCTGCGCCACGAACTGGTCAGCCTGGCCCGTGCCGGCATGACCCCGGCGCAGATCGCCGGCCAGCTCAACTGCAGCGAGAAGAATGTGTATAGCCTGCTGGCCGAGGCGCTGGGCCGCCAGGAGCTGAGTCTGGACCAGGCCATCGACTTGCCGGAAGACCTGATGATGGAGGTGCAGGACGCCTTTCTTGATGGCGAGGGTGAGCTGCCACCGGTGTCGGCCATTGCCCCGCAGTTCGGGGCGCGGGTGCCGGAGGGCGTACTCTATTGCGTGCGCGCAGCACTGGCGGCGGAATTCGAATTGTAAACGCATGCAGGATCGAAGGCAGAAGCGCCATCTGCTGACCTTTGTCATGCTTTTTGACGATTATCGAACGCGTAACCATGGCCGAGCCTTGCCTCGTGGGGCAGGGCATGGTTAGCTGCCTAATAATTAGATCTACTCAATGAGTTCCTTATGCCCCTGAACGACAACCAACACCGCTTTGGCATGCAACTGGCCCAGATGTCCCGAGGTTGGCGTGCCGAGCTGGACCGCCGCCTGGCCGGGCTCAACCTGTCCCAGGCGCGCTGGCTGGTGTTGCTGCACCTGGCGCGCTTCGAAGACGCCCCGACCCAGCGTGAGCTGGCCCAGAGCGTAGGTGTCGAGGGCCCGACCCTGGCGCGTCTGCTCGACAGCCTGGAAGCGCAAGGGCTGGTGCGCCGGCAGGCGGTGCTGGAGGATCGGCGGGCGAAGAAGATTGTGCTGTGCCCGCCGGCCAAACCGTTGATCGATCAGATCGAGACCATCGCCAACCAGCTGCGGGTAGAGCTGTTTACCGGCGTGGACGAGGCGGACTTGCAGGTCTGCATGCGCGTGCATGCCAAGATCCTGGCCAACCTCGAAAAGTCCTGAGCTCCCCCATCGATGCAGGTGCAGTGCAAGCCTCAGAAGGTGTGCCCAAGGTTCAGGTACACCGCTTGTTCATGCGCACTGTTGGCGCCGTAGCTGAAGTTCAGCGGCCCTAGAGGCGTCTCCAGCCCCAGGAAGATGCTCGCCGCATTGATGTACCCACTGTCGAATTCGTTGTCGTTGTTCCACGCCCGCCCTCGCTCCAGCGAGCCGCCGATGTACAGCGGGAAGTCCAGCGGCACATAGGCCCGTGGCGTCAACCGGCGGTAATAGACCATGCGCAGCAGGCTCACGTTCTGCGCCGATACCGAGTCCTGGCGGAAACCTGACAGCTCTCGCGCCCCGCCCATCACAAAGCTCGACGTCACCACTTCGGTGTCGTCCAGCGTGCGCCCGTAGCGCCCACCCAGTACGAACGTGTTCGGCCCGCTGCTGATGGCCTTGTCCAGGGTGAACAGCCACTGCCGGTAATCCTGGTCGGAGTCCAGCGACTTGTCGTATTTGCGCAAGGTCAGGCCGATGTCCTCGCCATGGTGCGGGAAGTACACGTTATCGAGGGTGTCGAACGAGTACTTCAGCTCGTAGAAACCTTCGTTGAAACTGACTTTGGGCAGGTCCTGATCGCCGATGCGCACCTCGGCCTCGCCCCAGGCCTTGCCCACGCCCAGGCGCACTTCACCGCTGTTGCCGATCTGCCGGCCTACGTTCAGGCCAAAGCCATAGCGCTCCAGGCGATACTCGGCGACGGGGTCGTTGTCCAGGGTGGCTTCGATGTTCTGCGAGCCCAGGTCCAGGTATGGCGCAATGAAGTAGCGTGAGCCCACATCCAGGGGTTGGTAGAACTCACTGTACAGCGCTTGCTGGTCACCGATCTGGCCGCGGGTCAGCCATTCGGCGCCAAGGCTGTTGATGCCGTTGACCCGGTAGCTGGCGCCCAGGTTGAAAGCGCTGTCGCCGCGCAGGTCATCGGACAGGTTCAGGCCCAGGCGCAGGTAGTCGGTGCCGCCGCGTCGGCCCCGGGCGTTGATCACCAGGGTATTGTCGTTGCCCTTGTGCACCACGCGGTACTGCACCCTGTCGAAGTAGTCCAGGCCATACAGCGTACCCATGTCGGTCTGCAGGCGGCCCAGTTCCAGCGGCGCGTCGATTGGCTGGCGGATGTACGAGCGGATGACATCATCGCTGACCTTGGAGTCGTTTTCGATCCGGATTGCGGTGATTACCGGCGTGCGCTGGCGCGGCGAGCGGGCCACGGCCAGGCTGGCGTCGCCCTCGAGCTGGCGCAGGGTGGCCAGGCGTGGGTCAAGCAGGCGAGTGGCGCGGTAACCGGCGTCGATCATGTCGCGGGCACGGCCGAAGTCAGTCACGCCGAAGGCGGTCAGCGATGGCTGGATGAGGATGTCGTCGCGGTGCAGACTGGCCAGTTGTTCTTCGGAGTTGCGCCGGGTCATCAAAGTGATCGACTGATTCAGCACGTCGACCACCGTCAGTAATTGCTTGCGATCGCGCAGCGGGGTGCCGATGTCGACCACGATGGCCAGGTCCACGCCCATTTCGCGGGCCACATCCACCGGAATGTTGTCGACCATGCCGCCGTCCACCAGCAGGCGGCCGTCCAGTTCGACTGGGGCGAACACGGCGGGGATCGACATGCTGGCGCGGATTACCTGGGGCAGGTGACCCCGGCGGAACACGACTTTTTCGCCACTGGCGATGTCGGTGGCCACGGCGCGGAAGGGAATGGGCAGCTTGTCGAAGTCGCGGGTGTCGGCGGTATGCGCCAGTTTGCTTTCCAGTAGCAGTGACAAGTTCTGGCCCTGAATCACACCCAGCGGCAGGCCCAGGCTGCCGTCGTCGCGAAAGCTGAGCTTCTGCTTGACCAGGAAGTCCCGGTCATCCTGCTTGCGCCGGAACGGCACATCCTTGCGCGGCGGGGCATCGGAGAGCGCCTGTTGCCAGTCAAGGGTGGTCGCGAGTTTTTCCAGCTCTTCGACACTGTAGCCCGAGGCGTACAGGCCGCCGACCACCGCGCCCATGCTGGTGCCGGCGATGGCGTCGATGCGCACACCCTGTTCCTCCAGTGCTTTGAGCACGCCGATGTGGGCCAGGCCACGGGCAGCACCGCCAGACAACACCAGGCCGACCTTGGGCCTGGCGGGTTCCGCAGCGATTGCCGTAAGCGAGGTGAGTGCGAGCAGAAAACAGAACAGCAGACGGCGCATCGTGACTCTCAAACCGTGGGCTAAAGACCGCTAGTATAAGCGGCCCCTTACCTGGAGATGTTTCACCATGGCTGACAACAAGCCGGAAATCGTCATCACCTATTGCACCCAGTGCCAGTGGCTGCTGCGTGCGGCCTGGCTGGCTCAGGAACTGCTCAGCACCTTTGCCGACGACCTAGGCCGGGTTGCGCTGGAGCCGGGCACCGGGGGTGTCTTCCGCATCACCTGCAATGGCGTGCAGATCTGGGAGCGCAAGGCCGACGGCGGTTTCCCCGAGGCGAAGGCACTGAAGCAGCGGGTGCGCGACCTGGTCGACCCGCAGCGTGACCTTGGTCACAACGACCGCTGATCAGGCGCCCTCGGTCAGTGGCCGCTGCCTGGGCGGCTGCTCGGCAGCCAGGCGGCTGGACAGCACGATGGCGAAGATGATCAGCGCGCCGCCCAGCAGCATGCGCACGGTAGGGGTTTCGGCGAACACTGCCCAGGCCACGGCAATGCCGTAGACCGGCTCCATGCCGAACACGACCGCAGCGGTGCGCGCCTTGATCACTGCCAGGCTGGCGACGAACAGGCTGTGCGCCACCCCCGTGCAGAAAATGCCGAGCAGGGCGATCCATAGCCAGTCCAGGGCCGCAACGTCGGCCAGGCCGGGCGCCGCGAACGGTAGCAAGCACAGGCCCACCACCAGGTTTTGCCACAGTGCGGCCTGCACTGCAGGCAAACGTCCGGAGCCGGCCCGGTTGGTCAGTGACAGCAGCGAGAACAGCAGGCCCGAGAGCAGTGCCCAGAGCAGGCCGCCGGTGGCTTCGCTGGCCAGGTCGAATGCCGGTGTGACCAGTATCAGGCCAATGCTGACCAGCACGACCAAGACGGCTTCGTTACGGTGGATACGCTCGCGGAACAGCAGGCTTTCGAGGATCACCGTAAAGGCCGGGAAGCTGGCGAACCCGAGGGTGGCGATGGCTACGCCGCCCACTTTGACGGCGATGAAGAAGCTGACCCAGTGGCCGGCCAGCAGCACACCACCGAGCAGCAGGCGGCGCGTATCCTGGCGGCTCACGCGTTGCCAGCCCGGGCCGGCTAGGCTGGCGAACAGGGCCAGGGCGAGTACGGCGAAGGCGGCGCGACCGAAGACAATGATCGCCGGGCTGGCGCTGGCGGCCAGTTTGCCGAAGACGCCGGTAAGGCCGAAGAACAGCGCGCCAATGTGCAGTGCGCCGAGGGCGGTGCGGTGGTTCATGATGGGTCCTTGATGAAGATCTCTACAGGCAGTGCCGGCCCGTTCGCGGGTAAACCCTTTCCTACAGGTTGTGCCAGCGCTTTCGCGGGTAAACCCTTTCCTACAGGTTGTGCCAGCGCTTTCGCGGGTAAACCCGCTCCTACAGGTTTTGCACAACCTTCAGGCGGGGGCATCCTGTAGGAGCGGGTTTACCCGCGAAAGGGCCGGTAAAGGCAAAGTCTAAAGCCTCAGGCGAACACGTTCTGTCGCAAGACTGCTGTCAGTTATCGCCAGACTCTCGCCGCAACGCCAAAGGTGTACACCCGAACGCCCGTAGCATCGCCGCTGAAAAGGCACTTTGCGAGCTATACCCCACCTGCGCCGCAATTTCGCCCATCGGCAGCACGGTCTGCACGATTAGCCGCCGCGCCTTGAGCAAACGCCGCTGGCGAATGTAGTCCATCGGAGTCATGCCGCACTCAGTGGTAAAGCGCGCATGCAGCCGGGCACTGGACAGCCCGGCGATGCGTGCCAGGTCAGCTACCTGCAGCGGGTAAGCCGCATGCTGCTCGATATGCGCATCGAAGGCGCTGTAGGGCAGGCGCTGGCTGGCGTACACGCTGGCTTCCGCTGTGGCGTTGAGGCTGGCCAGCAGCAGTGCCGCGCCTTGACGGGCAATCAGCGGGTCGTGCACGGGGCTGATCGCCAGCCAGTCCACCAGTTGCTGCTGGCGCTCATCCAGGCTTACGGCGGCGGGGCGGTCGAGCAGGCGGCGGCTGGCATCGGCATGCTCGCCCAGGTGCTCGCGCAGCCAAGGTTCCCCTGGCACATCAAGCACCAGGCAATCACTGCCGGCATCGCTGGCGCACGTGTGATGAGCACCCGCCGGAACCACGATCAGCCCCTGGCGATCGATGCCGGCGCCATGCCCCTGGACCTCGAACTCCAGGCGGCCGCGCAGGCCGAACACCAGTTGCGGGTGTTCGTGGCTGTGGGCGATCAGGCTGTCGCGGTAATGGCGCAGCGAGAGGATCGGGCCGGCGGTCATGGGGGCTTCCTCGCAGGGCAGGCGCCCATTGTGCCTCAATCCCTGCACGCCATCACTCGTCACTGTTTTGCCATGGCGCTGTCATGTGCGCCTGCCAGTCTCCAGCAAACTGCGCCGGAGCCTGCCCATGAGCCATGCCGAACTGTCCCGCCCCTCGCGCAAGCAACGCGTGCGTACCCTGTGGATCTCCGACGTGCACCTGGGTACCCGCGACTGCCAGGCCGAACACCTGTCGCAATTCCTCAAGGGCTACCAGGCTGACCGCGTCTACCTGGTGGGCGATATCATCGATGGCTGGAAACTGCGCGGCGGGATCTATTGGCCGCAAGCTCACACCAACGTGATCCGCCGGCTGCTGACCATGAGCAAGCGCGGTACCGAGGTGATCTACGTCACCGGCAACCATGACGAATTCCTTCGCCGCTACTCAAAGTTGATTCTGGGCAACATTCAGCTGGTAGACGAGGCCGAGCACCTGACAGCCGATGGCCGCCGACTGCTGGTGGTCCATGGCGATCAGTTCGATGTGATTACCCGTTACCACCGCTGGCTGGCGTTTCTGGGTGATCGCGCCTACGAATTCACCTTGGTGCTCAACCGCTGGCTCAACCACTGGCGAGCGCGGTATGGCTATGGTTACTGGTCGCTGTCGGCGTACCTCAAGCACAAGGTGAAAGGCGCGGTGAACTTCATCAGCGACTTCGAGAATGCCATTGCCCATGAATGCACCCGTCGTGGGTTTCATGGAGTGGTGTGCGGGCATATCCATCATGCCGAGATCCGCAAGGTGGGTGAGGTGGACTACCTCAATTGCGGGGACTGGGTGGAGTCGTGCACGGCCCTGATCGAGCATTGGGATGGCAGCGTCGAACTGTATCGGCTGGCCGAAGCGCAGGCCGTGGCGGCGTTGCGTGAGCCGGCTTAGGGGCCGAGGGCAGAGTGCCGCCAAGCGGCCTCGGACGCTTACAGCCTGAGCTTGCCCAGCAGGATATCCCGGAACATCACGAAATCCCCGGCCAGGCTGTACAGCGGATAGGTAAAGGTCGCTGGCCGATTCTTCTCGAAAAAGAAGTGCCCGACCCAGGCAAAGCCATAGCCGAACACCGGCACGGCCAGCAGCAGCAACCATTTGCCACTGCCAATGGTGTAGGCCAGCAGCGCTATCACCAGGCTGGTGCCGACGAAGTGCAGGCGGCGGCAGGTGGGGTTGCTGTGCTCCCCCAGATAGTACGGATAGAACTCGGCAAAACTGCGAAACTGCGCTGTGCTGTTCATGGCAGTGCTCCGGGATTAATACTTCTGGACAAGATACACGGCGTGGAGCCTGATTCGAGTCTAGAGTGACTGACGGGGCCTACCAGTGACAATAGGCGCCAAATGAGTATCCTTGGGGTTCACCGCAGGAGCGGTTGGTAAAAGAAGCCTGTCATGAGCGAAAGAACAACGTCAGCCAGTTGGGCATCAGGGATCGTGAAGGCACTTGAACTGGAAGGGCTGGATTGCAGAGCCATGTTCAAGCAGTTGGGGTTGGACTTTGCCGCCCTCGACGACCCCGATGCACGTTTTCCGCAAGACTCCATGACCCGCCTCTGGCAGCTGGCGGTGGAGCTGTCGGGCAATGAGGCCATCGGCCTGAACATGGCACGGGTGGTCCGCCCGGCGTCTTTCCATGTGGTGGGCTATGCGTTGATGTCCAGCCGCACCCTGGCCGAGGGCTTCGAGCGCCTGGTGCGCTACCAGCGCATCATCGCTGAAAGCTCCGACCTCAGTTTCGTCCTCGGCCCCGAGGGTTATTCGCTGATTCTGACCGTGCACGGTGACCACCTGCCGCCAACCCGGCACAGCGCCGAAGCGTCGCTGGCCTGTGCGTTGGCGCTGTGCAAATGGCTCAGTGGCCGGCCAGTCCAGCCGCGGCGGGTGCTGGTTCAGGGGCCGCAGCCGAAGAATGTCGAGCCTTACAAGGTGGCGTTCCATTCGCCGCTGGTGTTCGGCGCCCCACATGATGCGCTGGTGTTCGAGCGGGCCGACATGGAGGCGCCGCTGCCGACCGCGAACGAGGCCATGGCGGTGCTGCACGACCGGTTTGCCGGCGAGTACCTGGCACGCTTCTCCGAAAGCCGGGTTAGCCACCGCGTACGCCAGGTGTTGTGCCGCATCCTGCCGCAGGGTGAGCCCAAGCGCGAAACCCTGGCCCAGGCCCTGCACCTGTCGCAGCGCACCTTGCAACGGCGGCTGCAGGAGGAAGGCACCAGCTTCCAGACCTTGCTGGACGACACCCGCCGCGAACTGGCCGAACAATACCTGGCCCAGCCGGGCATGACCTTGCTGGAAACCGCCTACCTGCTGGGCTTTGCCGACCCCAGCAACTTTTATCGGGCGTTCCGCCGCTGGTTCGATGCCACGCCCAGCGAGTACCGCGCCCGCCTCGGCGCGGAAGGCGAAATGCTCAGTGACGCCAGAACGCCGGCATGCACAACACCAACACCGTGATGATTTCCAGGCGACCCAGCAGCATGCCGGCCGCCAGAATCCATTTGGCCGCGTCAGGCAGCGTGGCGTAGTTGCCCGACGGGCCGATCACTTCACCCAGGCCTGGGCCTACACCCGAAACCGTGCCGGCGGCACCGGTCAGCGCAGTCATCCAGTCCACGCCCAGCAGCGACAGCAGCAGCGCCAAGACACAAATGGTGATGGCGAAGAAGAACGAGAACGTCAGGATCGAACGCACGATGTCTTCATCGAGGCGATGACCGTTGTATTTTTGCTTGATCACCGCGCGCGGGTGAATCAGCTGGTTGAGGCTGGCCTTCAGCAGGATGTAGGCCACCTGGAAGCGGAAAATCTTGATGCCGCCGGCGGTCGAGCCAGAGCAGCCGCCAACGAAGCCCAGGTAGAAGAACAGCATCAGCGAGAAGTTGCCCCACAGGCTGTAGTCCCCCAGGGCGAAACCGGTGGTGGTGACCACAGAGGTCACATTCAGCGCCACGTGGCGCAGGGCGTCGAGCCAGTGCAGGTTGGTGCTGTACCAGTACCAGGTGCCCAGTACCAGCCAGGTGACCACCAGCATGCCCAGCAAGCCTTGTACCTGCTGGTCACGAATCAGCGCCTTGCGGTTGCCGCGCAGGGTGGCTACGTAAAGGGTAAACGGCAGGCTGCCCATGATCATCACCACCACCGCCACCCAGTGCACGGCCGGGATATCCCATTTTGCCAATGACTGGTCGGAGGTGGAGAACCCACCTGTAGAGATAGCCGACATGGCGTGGTTGATCGCATCGAACGGGCTCATGCCCGCCCACCAGAAGGCCAACGCACCAAGGATGGAGAAACCGACGTAAACCGCCACGATCGACTTGGCGACCATGTGCGAGCGCGGCATGACTTTTTCCGAGCGGTCGGACGATTCGGTCTGGAACAGGCGCATGCCGCCGATGCGCAGCAGCGGCAGGATCGCCACCGCCATGGCGATGAAGCCGATACCGCCGAGCCAGTGCAGCATCGAGCGCCACATGAGGATGCCCGGTGACATGTTATCGAGCCCGCTGAGTACGGTAGCGCCAGTGGCAGTGATGCCTGACATGCTTTCGAAGAAGGCGTCGGTGTAGCTGATGTGCTGGGTCAGCAGGAACGGTAGCGCGGCGAACACGCACACTACCAGCCAGCTGCTGACGGTCAGCAGGTACATGTCGCGCGGGCGCAGGTGTACATGCTCCGGGCGCCCCTGCACCACCAGAGCCAGGCCGGCGATGAAGGTGATCAGGCTCGACCAGAGAAACGACGGCATGTCACCGGTGCGCTCGAAGATCACCAGGGTCGCCATGGGCACGGCCATGCCGACGGCCAGGGTAATCAGGAAGATGCCGATGATGAAACCAATGATCCTTAAGGTCGGCAACGCCATGTGATCTGCTCAGACTCGAAACGGAAGGGCGCCATTCTACCTATGGGTCTGGTGATGTAAACGCTAGAATGGCCACACATTCAACTGCCAGGAGGGTAGCCGATGGAGGCTCTCGACGCATTGCTCAACCGTGTTTCCGTGCCACGCCTGACCGACCCGGCGCCCAATGCCGCCCAGCGCGAGGCGCTGTTCCAGGCTGCCCTGCGCGCCCCGGACCACGGCCAGCTGCGGCCGTGGCGTTTTCTTACCATCGAAGGCCAGGGCCGCGAGAAGCTGGGTGAGCTGTTCGCCGAAGCCGTGCAGCACAAGGGCGATGCCAGCCAGGCTGCACTGGACAAGGCCCGTACGATGCCGCTGCGGGCGCCGTTGCTGATCGTGGTGGTGGCCAGGTTGCAGGACCACTTCAAGGTGCCCAAGTCCGAGCAGCGCCTGGCGGCGGGCTGTGCGGCGCACGGTATTCTGATTGCTGCGCACGCGCAGGGGATCGGCGCGGTGTGGCGTACCGGTGACATGGCCTTCGATACCCATGTGCACAAGGGGTTGGGGTTGGCCGAGAACGAGGAGCTGATCGGCTACCTGTACGTCGGCACGCCGCTGACCGAGCCGCGGACAGCGCCGGTGCTGGAAACGGCTGATTTCGTCAGTGGCTGGGGTGAGTAACCTGGCCTTGGGCTGATTCAGGTATCACGGCTTCCGGCCTCTTCGCGGGTGAAGCCGCCCCTACAACGGCATCCACATCCCCTGTAGGAGCGGGTTTACCCGCGAAGAGGCCAGGTGCCTTTACACCCCATCAACTGCCTGTCGCTTCAGCCAGGGGCAACTCCAGCCTGGCCACAAACCCACCCTGTGGATGATTCTCCAGCACCAGGCTACCGCCATGGCGCTCCGCGGCCTTGCGCGCAATCGCCAGGCCCAGGCCATGCCCCGGTGCTTCTTGCCCCGGCGCGCGGAAGAACGGCTCACCCAGTTGCGCCAGGTGCTCCGCTGCCGCCCCAGGCCCATGGTCACGCACGCTGATTACGATGCGGTCCTGCTCGCGTGCGGCGCTGACCTCGACCGGCTGGCCCGCCGGGTTGAAGCGCAGGGCATTGCGCAGCAGGTTGTCCACGGCACGCTCGATCAGCGTTGGCCAACCCTGCAAGCTCAACCCCGGCTGCGCCTCCAGGCGCACGTCCTGCTCCGGCGCGCTCAGCAGGGCGTCCTTGCGTACGCTGCCGAGCAAGGCATTGATGTCGACGGGTTCGGCATGAGCCTGTTCGGCATCCACTCGGGCCAGGGCGAGGATTTCGCTGATCAGGTCTTCCAGGCGGTCGCACTCGCGGGTCAGGCGTGGCCACAGCGCTTGCCGCTGCTCAGGCTCGGCGCGTTCGGCCAGGGCCAGGGCGATACGCAGCCTGGCCAGCGGCGAGCGCAGTTCGTGGGACACATCGCGTAGCAGCTGGCGCTGGCTGCCAATGGTGCTTTGCAGGCGCGCGCCCATCTTGTTGAAGTCCTTGGCCAGCACGCCAAACTCGTCGCGCCGCGCTGCCAGCCGTGCCAGGCTGTTCTGCTGATAGGTGGTCTGGCCCAGATCGTGTACGGCGCTGCGCAGGCGGCTTAACGGGCGGGTGATGGACAGCGTCACCAGCAGGCTGAACAGGGTCAGCACGACCAAGGCAATGCCCAGGGCGCTGAGTGGCCACAGCAGGCTTTCACGGTGCCAGGCATCCAGCGCCGGGTGGGGGATGCGGTAGATCAGCAAGTAGGTTTCGCCGGTGTCGGGGCTGGTGTATTCCTCGGTCAGCCGGCGCCATGGCAAGCGCCGCTGGTCGTTGTGCTGGCGCGCTTCGAAGGCTGCCGCGCGGCGAGGGAAGGTACCGGGCACCACGGCCTCACCGCTATCGTCGAGCACCTGCACGTCGATCTTGTAGCGGTCCTTGCGTCGTTCCAGAAAGTGCTGGGCCGCCTCCAGGCCTTCCTGCTCATAGTGCTTGGCCCACTTGCTGGCCAGGGTATTCAGGCCCGGGTGGCGGCTGAGGATCCAGGCGTCCTGGTTGAGCATGTGCCCCAGCAGGATCGACAGGCCTGCGACCAGGGTGATGGCCAGCCAGAAACTGGCCAGGATGCGCCAGAACAGTGAACGCAAGTGCACCTCCTAAACGGGAAAAGCCCGGCCCGCAGTGATGCGGGCCGGGCACGGGGCGGACAGCTTACTGGGCCTTGGCGCCTTTTTCAGCTTTCCAGGCCTGGAACTCCTGCCACTCGGCTTTCTTGGCGGCGCGTTCTTTTTGCAGTTCATCGAACTTCTTCTGCTGGTCAGCCGTGAGCAACTTGCGCACTGCGCTGTCGGTCTTGTCGCGGTTGGCTTGCAGTTCATCCTTCATGGCTTTCTGGTCGGCGGCCGGCAGCTTGGACAGGTAGCGCTCGGTAATGTCGCGGCGCTGCTGCATTTGCTCGCCCATCAGCTTGCCGATCTGCTGGCGCTGATCGCGGCTCAGGTCCAGTTGGTGGAAAGGCGCATCACCGCGATGATGCGGGCCGTCGTGGCGCGGGCCGCCGTCAGGCATGGCCATGGCTACGGTCGGCAAAGCGGCAGCGAACATCAGGGCGATAAGGGTCTTGCGCATGGTGTCTCTCCTTTCATAGGCCGGTGATTACCGGATGAGCACAGTCTAGGGAGATCACCGTCAAGCGCAGTCAGGGGATGGTAAAGGCAAAGTAAAGATGATTGGCCCGTGCAGGCCCCGCCTTGTGCCGCCAATGGGGCGCGCAGCGGCCCCGGCGTTTTTACAGGCAGTAGTAATAGCCACGGCTACGCAACGCCACAATGCGTGGCCGGCCATCGGCGTGTGGGCCGATCTTCTTGCGCAGGTTGCTGACATGCATGTCCAGGCTGCGGTCGTACAGGGTCAGCTTGCGGCCCAGGCCGATCTGCGCCAGTTCCTGTTTGTCCAGCGGCTCGCCGGGCTGGCGCAGCAGCGCTTCAAGAATACGGCTTTCGGACAGGGTCAGGGTCATTTCGCGGCCATCGATGCTGGCCACGCCCCGCGCAGGGCTGTAGACCAGGTCACCCAGCTCCATCTGGCTGGTTGTGGCGGTGGGGTGGCTGCGGCGCAGCACCGCGCGCAGGCGGGCAGTGAGCTCGCGCGGGTCGCAGGGTTTGGCCAGGTAGTCGTCGGCGCCCAGTTCCAGGCCGAGAATCCGGTCCAGCGGCTCGCCGCGGGCTGAAAGCATCAGCACCGGCAGCTCGGCATGCTCGCTGCGCAGCTGCTTGAGAAGCTCCAGGCCACTGCCGTCGGGCAACATCACATCCAGTACCACGGCAGCAGGGGCATGCTCGGCCAGGGCCAGGCGTGCGCTCTGCCCATCGTGGCAGGCACGCACGGAAAACCCTTCCTGGGTCAGCCAGCTGCCGAGCAGCTCGCACAGTTCCTGGTCATCATCAATCAGTAACAGCTCGCTCATGACTCACTCAATTCAACCATTGACGGCGGTTATTCGGCCCGCCAGTGGCAAAGATACCGCAGACTGATGGCCTGAGTATAACTGCTGGTACCGCGTGGCCCTCTTCGCGGGTAAACCCGCTCCTACAGCGGGCTGTGTCCGACCACCGACGTGTGTCCACCACCAAATCTGTGTAGGAGCGGGTTTACCCGCGAATACGGTAGCGGCGGCAACGGTGAACGGCGGGTGGAGATTGGCCGGCAGGCCCGGCCTCTTCGCGGGTGAACCCGCTCCTACGGGCGATGGCACAGATCCGAAGGTTTGTGTAGCGAAGAAGGCCGTGCCGTCTCAGGTCAAGGCAGCACTTGCTTGAACGGCTTGACCACAACCTTGTCGTACACGCCGGCTGCGATGTACGGGTCGGCATCGGCCCAGGTCTGCGCCGCCGCCAGCGATTCGAATTCGGCAACGATCAGGCTACCGCTGAAACCCGCTTCTCCCGGGTCGTTGCTGTCGATGGCCGGGTGCGGGCCGGCCAACACCACGCGGCCTTCGGCCTTGAGCTGCTGCAGGCGTTCGATGTGCGCCGGGCGGGCAGCCAGGCGCTTTTCCAGGGAGTTTGCGACGTCGCTGGCGATAATGGCGTAGAGCATGTCAATCCTTGGGTTTGGAGGTAGAAGGGTCATCGTGCAGGTGGCGCGACAGGTACACGCCTTGCGCCACCAGGAAGATCACGGTCATGCCCAGGCTGCCGAACACCTTGAAGTCCACCCAGAAGTCCTGGAAGGTGAAGGCGACGAACAGGTTGGCCGCGCCGCAGAACAGGAAGAAAGCGATCCAGGCCAGGTTCAGGCGCGTCCAGATGGCATCAGGCAGGGTCAGGGCGTGGCCCATGATGCGCTTGATCAGCACCCGATCGCCGATGAAGTGGCTGCCGGCAAAACCCAGGGCGAACAGCCAGTTCACGACAGGAGCCTTCCACTTGAGGAAGGTTTCGCTGTGAAAGGTCAGGGTCAGGCCACCGAACACCAGGCAGGCGATCAGCGTCAGCCACTGGCCCTTTTCCAGCTTGCGCTGGCGCAGGAACAGTGCGCCGTACACGACCAGCGAGCTGATGATCAGCATGGCCGTGGCGCTGTAGATGCCGCCAAATTCGAAGTGATGGCCGGCGACTTCCATGGGGCGCGGGTCGAGCTTGTAGACGATGAAGAACAGCAGCAGCGGGATGAAATCGATGAATTGTTTCACAATGGCAGCCAGAATCGGGATGTGACGGCATAATAACAAACATCGATTCCAGCGAAAGCGCTCCTCCATGAATGTTGATCTGCACTGTCACAGCACGGCCTCCGACGGCGCCCTGTCGCCTTCGGTACTGGTTGCCCGGGCCCATGAACACGGGGTGCAAGCGCTGGCACTGACCGACCATGACACCCTCGAAGGCCTGCCCGAAGCGCGCCAGGCCTGCGTTGACCTGGGTATGCGCTGGGTCAGCGGTGTGGAGCTGTCTTGCACGTGGGGCGGCGCGACCATTCACGTGCTGGGCTATGATTTCCCGCTCGACGCACCGCCATTGCTGGCGGCGATTCAAGCGTTGCACCGCGGCCGCTGGCTGCGTGCCGAAGAAATCGACAAACGGCTAGCGGCCAAGGGCATGCCCGGCGCGCTTGAAGGCGCGCGCGCCGTGCAGCACGAGCTGGGTGACAGCGGCAACGCCCCGGCGCGCCCGCATTTTGCCGAGTATCTGGTGCGTGCCGGGCACGTCAAGGACCGTGGTGAAGCGTTTCGCAAGTGGCTGGGCGCCGGCAAGCTGGGCGACGTCAAGCAGCACTGGCCGACGCTCGACGAAACCGTTGCCACGCTGAGGCAGTCCAACGCCTGGGTGAGCCTGGCGCATCCCATGCACTACGACCTGACCCGCAGCAAGCGCAGGCGGCTGATTGCCGACTATATTCAGGCAGGAGGGCAGGCGCTTGAAGTGGTCAACGGGATGATGCCTGCCGAGCAAGTGGGCACTATGTCCATTCTTGCCCGTGAGTTCGGCCTGCTGGCAAGCGCTGGCAGTGACTTCCACGGCCCCGGCACCTGGGGCGAGATCGGTGCCTATCGGCCTTTGCCCGAGGATCTGCCACCTTTGTGGCGTCGATTCAGCCATGAACAGCCTTTGGCGCTATGAACAGGACGATTACGTGAGCCAATTTTTCCAGATTCATCCGGAGAACCCACAAGCGCGCCTGATAAAACAGGCCGTCGAGATCATCCGCAAGGGGGGCGTGGTGGTGTATCCGACGGATTCGGCCTATGCGCTGGGTTGCCAGATAGGCGACAAGTCGGCAATCGAGCGGGTGCGGCGCCTGCGGGGGCTGGACAAGACGCACAACTTCACCCTGATGTGCTGCGACATGTCGCAATTGGGGTTGTATGCCAAGGTCGACACCGGCACTTTCCGCTTGCTGAAGGCGCATGTACCGGGGCCTTACACCTTCATTCTCAACGGCACGCGTGAAGTGCCGCGTCTGCTGTTGCACGATAAGCGTCGCACCATCGGGCTGCGTGTACCGGACCACGCCATCACCCTGGCCTTGCTGGCCGAGTTGGGCGAGCCACTGATGAGCGTCAGCCTGATCCTGCCGGGCGACAGCGAGCCGATGACCGACCCTTACGAGATCCGTGAACGGCTGGAGCACCAAGTTGACCTGGTGATCGATGGCGGGTTCGGCGACCTCAAGGCGTCGACCATCATCGACCTGTCCGGCGACGAGCCGGAACTGATCCGCGAAGGTTGTGGCGACCCCACGCCGTTCCTGGTCAACGCGTGAGCCAGCTGGAAGCGCCTGAGGCGCCGGCCGAACGGGTCGAGGCGCCTCGGCAACTGCAGTTGGCGCTGGTCTATGGCGAAGCCCTGACCGAGCTGCCGCTGGACCTGTACATCCCGCCGGACGCCCTTGAAGTCATCCTCGAAGCGTTCGAAGGCCCGCTGGACCTGTTGCTGTACCTGATCCGCAAGCAGAATATCGACATCCTCGACATTCCTGTGGCCGAGATCACCCGGCAGTACATGGGCTATGTGGAGCTGATGAAAAGCGTGCGCCTTGAACTGGCTGCCGAATACCTGGTGATGGCTGCCATGCTGGCCGAGATCAAGTCACGCATGCTGCTGCCGCGTTCCGCCGACGTCGAGGAGGAGGAGGGTGACCCTCGCGCCGAGCTGATCCGCCGCCTGCAGGAGTACGAGCGCTTCAAGGCCGCCGCCGAGGGCATCGACGAATTGCCACGGGTCGGGCGCGAGGTGGTGGTGCCGCGCCTGGAAGCGCCGCAGGCCAAGGTGCGCAAGCTGTTGCCTCAGGTCAGCCTGGAAGAGCTGCTGATGTCCATGGCCGAGGTGATGCGCCGCAACGACCTGTTCGAAAGCCATCAGATCACCCGTGAGACCTTGTCCACCCGCGAGCGCATGAGCCAGGTGCTGGAGCGTCTCAAGGGCGGTGCCTTTGTGCCGTTCATCGCGTTGTTTGCTGCCGAGGAGGGCAAGCTGGGCGTGGTGGTGACCTTCATGGCCGTTCTCGAACTGGTGAAGGAATCGCTGATCGAACTTGTGCAGAATGAACCTTTCGCCGCCATTCACGTGCGGCTTCGCCCGGCGCCAGCTGAAGAACCCAATGAACCTGAATGAACCCCGCGACCTGGCGTCGCTGATCGAAGCCTTCTTGCTCGCTTCGGGCAAGCCGCAATCCCTTGAGCGCCTGTACGAGCTGTTCGAGGAAGCCGAGCGCCCCGAGCCCAAGGTGTTCAGGCAGGCCCTGGAGGTGCTGGGCAAGTCGTGCAATGGGCGTGCCTTCGAGCTCAAGGAGGTGGCCAGCGGCTATCGCCTGCAGATTCGCGAGGATTATGCCCCTTGGGTCGGGCGCCTGTGGGAAGAGCGCCCGCAGCGCTATTCGCGAGCGCTGCTTGAGACACTGGCCCTGATTGCCTACCGCCAGCCGATCACCCGTGGTGAAATCGAGGACGTGCGGGGCGTTGCGGTGAACAGCAATATCATCAAGACCATGATGGAGCGCGAGTGGATTCGCGTGGTCGGCTACCGCGAAGTGCCCGGGCGGCCGGCGATGTTCGCCACCACCAAGGCGTTTCTCGATCATTTCAACCTCAAGAGCCTTGAGGACCTGCCGGCCTTGGCCGAGCTGCGCGAAATGGAACCAGCGCCGCAACTTGACCCGGATGATGCGCCGGTGCCTGCGCACCTGCAGGCGTTGGCGGATGCCAGCCTTGGGGAAGAGGAGGTTGGTGAGCCGAGAGAGGAGACCAGTTTCCGTAGCCTGTTGGTGGAGCTGGATGCCATGGAAGACGGTTTGAAAACCGATTTTGATGATTTGCGGGGAGAAGAGCCTGAGCCTCCGGTGGAGGAAGAGAACAAGGCGCAGCCCTGATTGATCTGCTGCCTGTGCTGGCCGCTTCGCGGGCACGCCCGCTCCCACAGGGGGATCACAGGTCCCGAAGGTTGCGCGTACCTGTAGGAGCGGGCGTGCCCGCGAAGCGGCCAGCACAAAGCCCACTGGGCAGAAAATCATGCCCAGCCCCACAAAACCCTCTACCCTCCAGTGCGTTCCCCTGATGAACCGCGTATGATGCGCGGCCTTTTGGCGCGTTCGTCGCCAGAAACCTGTTTTCATTCCTACACCGGGAGGTGCCCAGATGAGTGAGCAAGACCTGAAAGAAACCGAAATCACCCCGCCATCCGGCGAAAAGCTGCAGAAAGTGCTGGCGCGCATTGGCGTGGGCTCGCGGCGTGATGTCGAGGCCTGGATCAGCCAGGGTCGCATCAAGGTCAACGGCGTCGAGGCCACCCTTGGCCAGCGCGTAGACCTGCACGACGCCATCGCCGTGGACGGCAAGCTGATCAAGCGCGAGGAGGCCGCCGAGGCCACCCGCCGGGTGATCATGTACAACAAGCCCGACGGCGAAATCTGCACCCGTGACGACCCGGAAGGGCGCCCGACCGTGTTCGACCGTTTGCCACGGCCAAAAGAAGGCCGCTGGATCAACATCGGCCGCCTCGACATCAACACCACTGGCTTGCTGCTGTTCACCACCGACGGTGAGCTGGCCAACCGCCTGATGCACCCGTCCTACGAGATGGACCGTGAGTACGCGGTACGTGTGCGTGGTGAAGTCGACGACGAGATGATCGAGCGCCTGAAAGCCGGCGTAATGCTGGAAGACGGCCCGGCCAAGTTCACCGATATCCAGAAGGCACCGGGTGGCGAAGGCTTCAACCACTGGTACCACTGCGTGGTGATGGAAGGTCGTAACCGTGAGGTGCGTCGCCTGTGGGAATCCCAGGGCATGGTGGTCAGCCGCCTGAAGCGTGTGCGTTTCGGTCCGGTGTTCCTCAATTCGGACCTGCCGATGGGCCGCTGGCGCGAAATGACCCAGGGCGAAATCGACATCCTCGCCGCCGAAGTGGGCCTGCAGCCGGTCGCGCTGCCAGCCATGAAGCTCAAGGCCAAGGACAAGATGGAGCGCCTGCAGCGCAAGTCGACCCGCCCGCTGGGCCGTGGCGAGCGCGTGCGCAACCTGCGCCCGGCCCACGAAGGTGCCGCTACTGGCGAACGCCCTGCGCGTCAGCCGCGTGAAGAAGCGCCGCGTAAACCCACCCGTGGCAGCACGGTGGCTGAGCGCCCGAGCGAGATGCGCAAGCGTCCGGGCAAACCTGATGGCGACAAGCCGGCAGGCCGCGGTCGCGGCAAGCCGCGTGGCTGATAAGCCAGTGTGGTCATCAAGGAACCAGCCTTCGGGCTGGTTTTTTTATGCCTGCGGGAATGTGGACCAAGCCCAAGATATTGAACAAAAAGAATTTTTCGGACGACTGGCAAGTTCTTGAACCGCCTTGTAAAGAAATCTGTACGAATGTGGCCGTTTTCAGTCCGCATTTCAGATCAAGCCCGATCGTGTAAACAAACCTTGCCGGCGCCCCTGTGCCAAAGCCGTCGCCATGGCGCCAGCCACCCTTGCCCAAACCCCCGTCCCCACGGTGTTATAGCCGCCATTGCCTTGTGCAGGAGCCCGTCCAAAGAGCCGGGCTGACAAAACAACAAATGGAGGCGCCATGTACGCCGATCACTTCGCCTTTGAAGGCCTGAACCACAGGAACGCTGCGTTTTTTCCCGAGGAAACGATGCAACGCGTTGACGCCTGCGCGTTTGCAGGGGTATACAGTGCGCCGCGTTTTACCTGTGACCCTCTTGCGTACCGCGCACTCTTGATCACGCCTGGTTGACCTGCTCCGGCGGCACCTGAGGTCAAGAAACCCAAGGTAACCACCTTGCCCATTCCGCTGCGCCACGAGCGCGGTGGGTCCGATTCCGTCACAGATAAAAACAATGCAGGTGACTTCGTTCATGAGTGGACAAAACATGCATTCAGGCGAGCTAAAGCGGGGCCTGAAGAACCGCCATATCCAGTTGATCGCCCTCGGCGGTGCGATTGGTACCGGCCTGTTCCTCGGCTCGGCTGGCGTGATGAAATCCGCCGGCCCGTCGATGATTCTTGGCTACGCCATCTGCGGCTTCATCGCCTTCATGATCATGCGCCAGCTGGGTGAAATGATCGTCGAAGAGCCGGTGGCCGGCTCGTTCAGCCATTTCGCCCACACCTACTGGGGCGGTTTCGCCGGCTTCCTGTCGGGCTGGAACTGCTGGGTGCTGTATATCCTGGTGGGTATGTCGGAGCTTTCGGCGGTCGGCAAGTATGTTCACTACTGGTGGCCGGAGATCCCCACCTGGGTCACGGCGGCAGCATTTTTCGTGCTGATCAACGCCATCAACCTGATGAACGTGAAGTTCTTCGGTGAAGCCGAATTCTGGTTCGCCATCATCAAAGTGGTCGCCATCGTCAGCATGATCGGCCTGGGTGCTTACCTGCTGACCAGCGGCAGCGGCGGCCCTGAAGCCACCGTGGCCAACCTGTGGTCACATGGCGGTTTCTTCCCCAACGGCGTCAGCGGGCTGGTAATGGCCTTGGCTTTCATCATGTTTTCCTTTGGTGGCCTGGAAATGCTCGGCTTCACCGCCGCCGAGGCCGACAAGCCAAAGACCGTGATCCCCAAAGCGATCAACCAGGTCATCTACCGCATCCTGATCTTCTATGTCGGTGCCCTGGTGGTGCTGCTGTCGCTGACCCCGTGGGACAACCTGGTCGCCAGCATCGACGCCTCGGGTGGCAGCTACGGCAGCAGCCCGTTCGTGCAAGTGTTCTCGCTGCTGGGCAGTGACGTGGCTGCCAACCTGCTGAACTTCGTGGTGCTGACTGCGGCGCTGTCGGTGTACAACAGTGGCACCTACTGCAACGCCCGCATGCTGTTGGGTATGGCCGAGCAGGGCGATGCCCCGGCGTCGCTGGCCAAGGTCGACAAGCGGGGCGTGCCAGTGCGTTCGATCCTGGTGTCGGCTGCCGTGACCTTCGTCGCCGTGCTGCTGAACTACCTGATGCCGCAAAACGCGCTGGAGCTGCTGATGTCGCTGGTCGTGGCCACCCTGGTGATCAACTGGGCGATGATCAGCTACTCGCACCTGAAGTTCCGTCAGCACCTCGACCGTACCGGCCAGAAGCCGCTGTTCAAGGCGCTGTGGTACCCGTACGGCAACTATGTGGTGCTGGCTTTCGTGGTGCTGATTCTGGGCATCATGCTGATGATCCCGGGCATCCAGGTGTCGGTGTATGCGATCCCGGTGTGGCTGCTTGCGATGTTGGCTGTGTACATGGTCAAGTCACGTCGCCAGGTGAATGCGGACGGTGCTGTTGAGACTGTGGCCAAGTAAGGCGCCATAAGCGGTATGCGAAAACCCGGAGTCAGGTGGCTGGCTTCGGGTTTTTTGTTGCCTGTACGGGCCCTTTCGCGGGTGAACCCGCTCCTACAACGACCTGGTATGCCTGAGGCTTGCGTAACCCTTGTAGGAGCGGGTTTACCCGCGAATACGGTAGCGGCGGCCACGGTGAGCGGCAGGTGAAGATTGGCCAGCAGGCCCGGCCCTTTCGCGGATAAACCCGCTCCTACAGGTACAGCGTTGCCCTCAGGTCAGGTGATCCCGCCAACAATCAGATCTGCTCCAGCAACCACCCCCTGAATGCCCGCAGCGACGGCAGCGCCTCATTCCTCGGCGGGTAGATCAGGTAATAACTACGCTGGCTGGCAAACGCCACACCCGGGCTGTACAGCTCGCCCTTGGCCAGCTCCTCCTCCACCAATATGCGCGGCACCAGCCCGATCCCGATCCCGGCACGTACCGCCTGGATCAGGTGCGAGGTCAGCTCGAAACTCGGCCCCAGCCGCATCGCCCGATGCGGCAAGCCATGATGGGAAAACCACTCGCCCCACGCATGCGGGTTGTTGGCCACATTCAGCAGCACCTCTTCACTGATCCGCGCCGGGCTCCAGCCTTGGCTGCCGACGCCGGCCTCCGGCGGCAAGATCACCACCAGCTCCTCGGCATGCAGGCGATGGCAGACAAGCCCCGGCAAGTCGTGGCTGGCCACGCCGATGGCGGCATCGATTTCGCTGGTGTCGAAGTTGATGGTTTCAATGCGTGAATGAATGTGCACCAGCATGCCTGGGTGAGCGCTGTAGAACGCATGCAGCCTCGGCAACAGCCATTTCGAGCCGAAGGTTGGCAGGGTAGCCAGGCGCAAGGTGCCTACCCCCGACTGATAGGCCAGTGCCTGCAAGGTGGCGCTGCGGATGCGCCCCAGTGCCTCGCTCAGCTCGCGCTGGTACAGGCGGCCGACATCGGTCAGCTGCACCTGGCGCCCCTCGCGGCGGAACAGGGTCAGGCCCAACTGCTGCTCCAAGGCTTGCACCTGGCGGCTGACCGCGCTTTGGGTCAGCGACAGTTCGGCGGCGGCGCGGGTGTAGCTTTCATGCCGGGCGGCGGCCTCGAAAGCCAGCAGCAGTGACATGGATGGGGTCAGGTGGCGGTAATTCATTCATAAAAGTCATTGATAGCGGCAGGATTATCCGTTTGCCCCTGACGCGAAACTACAGGAACATTGGCCTATACGTCATCCCTGCATGCTTCAACCCATGCCGGGGCGACAAGGATCCCGTGATTTAGCCAATATCAAGAGGCCATCCTTCGATGATCGCCCAGCTGTCCACCGTTGCACCGAGCGCCAATTACCCCGAATTCCTCGAAGCCCTGCGTAACAGCGGCTTCCGCGGCCAGATCAGTGCCGACTACGCAACCCGCACGGTACTGGCCACCGACAACTCGATCTACCAGCGCTTGCCGCAGGCGGCGGTGTTCCCGCTGGATGCCGACGATGTGGCGCGGGTCGCCACGCTAATGGGTGAACCGCGCTTCCAGCAGGTCAAGCTGACCCCCCGCGGTGGTGGCACCGGCACCAACGGCCAGTCGCTGACCGACGGTATCGTCGTCGACCTGTCGCGGCACATGAACAACATTCTTGAAATCAACGTGCAAGAGCGCTGGGTGCGGGTACAGGCCGGCACGGTCAAGGACCAGCTCAATGCTGCGCTCAAGCCGCACGGGCTGTTCTTCGCCCCTGAGCTGTCCACCTCCAACCGCGCCACGGTCGGCGGCATGATCAACACGGATGCCAGTGGCCAGGGCAGTTGCACCTACGGCAAAACCCGCGACCACGTGCTGGAGCTGCACAGTGTGCTGCTCGGTGGCGAACGCCTGCACAGCCTGCCGATCGACGATGCTGCGCTGGAGCAGGCCTGCGCCGCGCCGGGCCGGGTCGGCGAGGTGTACCGCATGGCCCGGGAAATTCAGGAAACCCAGGCCGAACTGATTGAAACCACCTTTCCCAAGCTCAACCGTTGCCTGACCGGCTACGACCTGGCGCACCTGCGCGACGAGCAGGGCCGCTTCAACCTCAACAGCGTGCTGTGCGGCGCCGAGGGCTCGCTGGGCTACGTGGTCGAAGCCAAGCTCAACGTGCTGCCGATTCCCAAATATGCGGTGCTGGTCAACGTACGCTACACCAGCTTCATGGATGCGCTGCGTGATGCCAACGCGCTGATGGCGCACAAGCCGCTGTCGATCGAGACGGTCGACTCCAAGGTGCTGATGCTGGCGATGAAAGACATCGTCTGGCACAGCGTGGCCGAGTACTTCCCGGCGGACCCCGAGCGCCCCACGCTGGGCATCAACCTGGTGGAGTTCTGCGGCGACGAACCGGCCGAGGTCAACGCCAAGGTGCAGGCGTTCATCCAGCACCTGCAAAGCGACACCAGCGTCGAGCGCCTGGGCCACACCTTGGCCGAAGGCGCCGAGGCAGTCACCCGCGTCTATACCATGCGCAAGCGTTCGGTCGGCCTGCTGGGCAACGTCGAAGGCGAAGTGCGCCCGCAGCCGTTCGTGGAGGACACCGCAGTACCGCCAGAGCAGTTGGCCGACTACATCGCCGACTTCCGCGCACTGCTCGACGGCTACGGCCTGGCCTACGGCATGTTTGGCCACGTCGATGCCGGCGTGCTGCATGTGCGCCCGGCACTGGACATGAAGGACCCGGCGCAGGCTGCGCTGGTGAAGCCGATTTCCGACGCCGTTGCCGCGCTGACCAAGCGTTATGGCGGCCTGCTGTGGGGTGAGCACGGCAAGGGCCTGCGCTCGGAATACGTGCCTGAGTACTTCGGCGAGCTGTACCCGGCGTTGCAGCGCCTGAAGGGCGCCTTTGACCCGCACAACCAGCTCAACCCGGGCAAGATCTGCACGCCACTGGGCAGCGCCGAGGGCCTTACCCCGGTCGATGGCGTGACCCTGCGCGGCGACCTTGACCGTACCATTGACGAGCGCGTATGGCAGGACTTCCCCAGCGCCGTGCACTGCAACGGCAATGGCGCCTGTTACAACTATGACCCCAACGACGCCATGTGCCCGTCGTGGAAGGCTACCCGCGAACGCCAGCATTCGCCCAAGGGCCGCGCCTCGCTGATGCGCGAGTGGCTGCGCCTGCAGGGCGAGGCGAATATCGATGTGCTGGCTGCGGCGCGCAACAAGGTGTCGTGGCTCAAGGGCCTGCCGGCGCGTCTGCGCAACAACCGCGCGCGCAACCAGGGCCAGGAGGACTTCTCCCATGAAGTGTATGACGCCATGGCCGGCTGCCTGGCGTGCAAGTCGTGCGCCGGGCAGTGCCCGATCAAGGTCAATGTGCCGGACTTCCGCTCGCGCTTCCTCGAGCTGTACCACGGTCGCTACCAGCGCCCGCTGCGTGACTACCTGATCGGCTCGCTCGAGTTCACCATCCCCTACCTGGCGCACGCACCGGGGCTGTACAACGCGGTGATGGGTTCGAAGTGGGTGAGCCAACTGCTGGCCGACAAGGTGGGCATGGTCGACAGCCCGCTGATCAGCCGCTTCAACTTCCAGGCTACCCTGACCCGTTGCCGCGTTGGCATGGCCACGGTGCCGGCCCTGCGCGAGCTGACCCCGGCCCAGCGCGAGCGCAGCATCGTGCTGGTGCAGGACGCCTTCACCCGCTACTTCGAAACACCGCTGCTGTCGGCCTTCATCGACCTTGCCCACCGCCTGGGTCACCGGGTATTTCTGGCGCCGTACAGCGCCAACGGCAAGCCGTTGCACGTACAGGGTTTCCTTGGCGCGTTTGCCAAGGCAGCGATCCGCAACGCCACGCAGCTCAAGGCCCTGGCCGATTGCGGTGTGCCGCTGGTGGGGCTGGACCCGGCGATGACGCTGGTGTATCGCCAGGAGTACCAGAAGGTGCCAGGCCTGGAGGGCTGCCCGCAGGTGCTGCTGCCGCAGGAATGGCTGATGGATGTGCTGCCCGAGCAGGCGCCTACCGCACCGGGCAGCTTCCGCCTGATGGCGCACTGCACCGAGAAGACCAACGTGCCGGCCAGCACCCGGCAGTGGGAGCAGGTGTTCGCCCGTCTGGGGCTGAAGCTGGTGACCGAGGCCACGGGTTGCTGCGGTATGTCCGGTACCTATGGGCACGAAGCCCGCAACCAGGAAACCTCGCGGACCATATTCGAGCAGAGCTGGGCGACCAAGCTGGACAAGGAAGGGGAGCCGCTGGCGACCGGTTACTCGTGCCGTAGCCAGGTCAAGCGCATGACCGAGCGGAAGATGCGCCACCCGCTTGAGGTGGTGTTGCAGTACGCTCAGCGCTAAGTTTGAGGCCTTTTGGGGCTGCTTTGCAGCCCTTCGCGGGTGAACCCGCTCCTACGGGGGGATCGTGCACGCCAGGCTGGCGCGTCAACCCTGCAGGGGCGGGGTGGGCCGCGAAGAGGCCGGCACCGGCTTTCAGGCTGCTGTTGTACGGTCCCTGTCCCGACGCCCCTGGCGGTACAAATAGAGGCTCAATACCAACCCACACGCTGCCGCAGCCGCCGCGAACAGAAACATCGAAGCGAAGCCGAACCCCGCCGCCACCGCACCGACCAATGGCCCGGTCACCCCCAGTGACAAGTCGATGAACAGCGAATACGCTCCCACCGCTGCCCCGCGGTTAGCTGCCGACACCTGGTTCACCGCCTCCACGCCCAATGCCGGAAACACCAGCGAGAAACCAAACCCGCTCAATGCAGCCCCCGCCAAGGCCAGTTCGGCGTTGGGTGCCAGCCACAGCATCAACAGCCCGAGCGTTTCCACCGACAGGCAGGCGATCGCCACCCTGAAGCCACCGATGCGATTGATCAGGTTGCCAAAGAGCAGCCTTGCGCTGATGAAACTGGCGCCGAACAGGCTCAGGGTCAGCGCCGCATTGGCCCAGCCACGGCTTGCGTAGTAAAGGGTGATGAAGGTGGCGATGGTGCCAAAGCCGATCGAGCCCAGGGCAAGCCCCGAGCCATGGGGGAATACCTTGCCCAGCACCCGCAGGAACGGCAGGCGTACACCGCTGACGATGGGGGCGGCTTGCTTGGGCCAGGCCAGTAGCAAACCGAGTATGCACAGCAGGATGATGCTCACACCCATGCTCCACAGCCCGAGGCCTTTGACCATCAGCACGCCCAGTGGGGCGCCGATGGCCAGCGCACCATAGCTGGCGATGCCGTTCCAGGAGATGACCTTGGCCGTGTTTGCGGCACCCACCCGGCCAATGCCCCAGCCGATCGCACCCGAGCCTACCAGGCTTTCGGCGCTGCCCAGCACCAGGCGACCGACCAGCAGGCAAGCCAGGCTCAACCAAGGTAGGTGAGTGAGGAAGGCGCAGGCCAGCATGAATACCCCGCTGAGCCCGCAGCCAGCCAGTCCGTACATGACCGCCTTCTTGCTGCCGTGGTTGTCGATGATGCGGCTGGAGCCAGGGCGGCTGAGCAGCGTCGCGAGGTACTGCACGCTGATAGCCAGGCCGGCGACCACGGCACTGAAACCCAGGTCGTTGTGCACATAGCCGGGCAAAACGGCCAGGGGGATGCCGATGTTCAGGTAGCCGATGAAGGTGAACAGGACGATGGAGACGACTTGCCCAGTGACGGCAAGGGACGTGGGACTGCGTGCTGGCATTGGGGATCCGTTGCTGCGGTAAGGATGGCGGTGTGTGCCGCCATCTTAACCACAGCAAGGGTGTTTGCGGGCGAAGCTGTCAGCCTGTAGTCAGTTGGTGTAATCGAGCATCCAGGTCACACTGAACTCGGCTTGCGGGTAATCCAGCCGCAAGCGCGGCAGGACGAAGCCGCCACAGGAGCGACAGGCGTCGAGCATTGTGAAGACATCGATACGCTCGACCTCGGTGTGGCGGTGAAGCAGTCTGCGGTTCAGCGCGCTGGCGATGTGTCGTTCGGCATCCAGATGTCGCTTATGGACGCGCGTCCACAGGAAATCTGCGCGCCGCAGGATTGGCAGCTCGGTAAACCGCGGGTCTGGCGGGAAAAACTGGTTAACCTGACGTGCATCTACATAGTCCACTGCCGGTGTGAGGCGGGGCGTCGGGATGATATGCAATGCGCGTCGGCCAGGGCTGCCTGACAGGGCGAAGAACACCACGCGGCTATGGTCCTTCAGCGTGACGCTGGCAAAGGCCAGGTTGACTGGGTGGAGGTGCTGACGCAAGGCAGCCATCGCGTTGTCGTCGAGCGACTGTGCACCTGCTGCCGGTGTGTAAGGGGTAGTGGCGCCGCGCGCAGGTAGCAGATCGTCCAATACGCCAAGGATGTGTTGGAGGTCTGCGGCGCTGCTGCCGTGGAATTGCCTCCAGATCGGGATTATCTCCCGGTTCAATGCTGTGATGCCGCGACTGGCGGGGCCCGCCAAAGCGTCCTGGGCTGTGCTCTGCGTGAGGATGTTGCGCGCGTATTCCGGGAGCAGGCGCGACTCCATGGCTTCGATGAACTGCAGGAATCGCGAGGGGTGGCGGAGCTGCCATGTTCGCCCTTGTTCGATCCAGTCGCGCAGCAATCTGACCACGTTATCGACATCGCGCTGCAGGTTGGGGCGCTCGGCGACGATGCGGTAGGTTTCGCTGATTTCCAGGTACCGCTCGATGGCCTCGTGGTCGGTGATTCTCTCGAACTTGCGACGCAGCCCTCTGGGCGGATGTGGCAGCGAAGCTGGCAGTGCCGGGGCATCCAGCAGCCTTGTCTGCCACGCCCAGGGCTGATGGGGGGCGCCATAAAAAATCCCCAGATCGGCCTCGACGATCAACCACTGCTCACCGCGCCAGTCGATCAATGCGCCGCGCAGGGTACGGCGGTCGGGGATGGTCCGCGCCAGCCCGCCCAGGCGCACGGGAGGGCAGTGGTCGGTAATTTGCCTGACTTGCTCGATCGGCATGTCCGCAGGCAAGCCAAAGCGTAGTTCAGGCGATGGATCGACCACGATGCGCCTGTGGTACACGGGAGGCGAGATGACGCCAAGGCGTAACTGGGTTTCTTCGACGGGCAAGGGCTTCAATCGCTTGGGGTGATTAGGGGCGTGTACGACGACCTTGCCCTCGCGCACCATGACCTGCGCCCAGATGTCGAAGCGTGTGTGCTGGGGGCGGTAACGAATCGGTACCGGCTCGATCCGCACGGTTTGGAAGGCGTGACTGACGTGTTGTCCGAATACGGGTGTGCCGGCGTCATTGGGCAAGGGCGAGAAGCTCAGGGCCATTCGCGCTTCGCCGCCGGTGTAAGGCGGCGGCACCTCGGTGGGTGGCTGGCCGAGTAGCGGCTCATGGGCAACCCGACGTACCAGCCCCGAGGTGTTCGGTGTTTGAAGGCGATAGGCGGCGCCATGAATGATTGCATCGACCGTGGCATTGTCGCGGGGGATCAGTGTGGCTGTTTCGGGTAGCTCGCGTGGCACCGGACCATGGCTGCCAGGTATCTGGTCAAGTAGCAGGGCATCGGGCGTCTGGCCCGGCAGTACCCTTCGCTGCGTCATGAGTTCCCGGGATTCGGGGGCGACCGTCGTCAGTTCGGGCGCGCTGCGCCAGCGCTTGGGCGGGGTAAGGCGCTCGCTGAAGTCGGGCGTGACGGGGATGCTGCTCCAGCGTCGGGCGGCGCGCGCGGCGTTCAGGCGTGCGGTGTTGGCGCTTTGGCCCAGCACGCCGGGAAGCTTGGCCAATGGTTTGAAGGCCCGTCCACCAAGCGTGACTGCCGCGCCTTTCAGCGCGGCGATGTCCAGGACACAAGCCAGTGCATCGCTGCCATCCTCTGGGTTCAGGCAACTCAAGCCCGGTATCAGGTTGGAAAACAACCGTTGCAAGTAGCGCCCAGTGCTCACGGACTGGCGCCTGGCCAGGAATTGTTCATGCGGGGTAGCGCCTTTGCCCAGTGCATGCAAAGCATCCCGATTGCCCAGGGCGATATCGCTGGCGTAATGCCTGGCCAGTGAATCGAGGCGATCTTGCGTGGGGGCCATGAGCACTTGTCGCAAGGCGGGAAAGTCGGCAGCGATCCACGGCAGTCGTGATTGGTTGTATTCGCTGTAGAGCAGCGTCAATTGCTCGGCCAGGCGCGTCGGCGCTGTGTGGGTAACGAAGTGGGCTTGCCAGTGCAGCCGTTCGGGGAACAGCTCGTAAAGCCAATCGCCCTCTGTGTCCGGGGCATGTACGACGAAACCCTGGGTGGCCGTCTGCATGTGCCAGTCCGCTCTGGGGCCGGAGCTGTACTCAGGTCGGTTATCAGGGCCCACGTAGATCGGCCAGGTCACGGCATAGGCGGTCCAGTTGCCATCACGCAGGCGGTCCTTGATATCTTCCTGCAGGTGGCTCAAGCAGCGGTGCAGGATAGCTTGATAGACGTTGATGGCACGCTGTTCCCAAGCGCCGAAGGCCACTTCATACCAGGCGGTCACGTCCGGCAAGCGGGGATTGCCTCGGTAGCCTGCGCCATGGTCAAGGTACATCAGCAGGTGCACCTGGCCATCCGCATTGCGCGACTCTGGCGCTATCCGGCTCTGGAGCAACTGACGACGGGCCTCCTCGAAGCGGTCCGGGAGATCGTTGAGGCTTTCAACGTCCCTGACCGCCAGGTAGCGATGCAACGCCAATTGCCATTGCTGGTGCGACCAGGGCGGGGGGAGTTCGAATGATCCGCGCAAAGGGGGCCCACACCGCCAGCGTCTGGCGCAGTGCTTCTTCGGGAACGGGGTCATTCTCTTGCAGGGCCTGGCGCATGACCTCTTCTGCGTTGTCGAAGGTCATCGGTTGCTGGCGGGCGCTGAGTATCAGGGCTCCCTGGCGGATGCTGGCCCAGCGCAGGTCGGGCTCGAAGTTGAAATCGGCCGGGTAGCCACTGAGCAGTAGTTCGGGGGCGAAGCGGCGCATCAGCAGTTCACCGGCCAGTTGCGCAATCGCCGGGGTGCAGGCGAGACGGATTTGCACGCTGTTGATCAGGTCGAGGCGGATCTCCTCCACGGGGAGCGTGGCATTGTCCGGGCTGAACAGATCGAAAGCCATGATCAGCCCCGGCTGGCGGTCATCGGGTGGGTACAACACGTCGATCAAGGTTTGTTCGGCCAAGGCCAAGTGATCGGAGCTGGCGTCCCATTCTGCCGAGGCGGCCAGTTCGCCGGCCCATCGGGTGAACATGGACGAATGCAGCAGGGCGTCGAGCGCTTGAGCTGCTGGCGCATTCAATGCCGGGCCTGGGAGAAACGCCTTTCCATTTTGATCAGGGGTCACGCCTGCCTCCCGTTCGCGGGCAGTGGGCGGGCGGTAACGCCTGCCTTGTGCATAGACGGTGGCACCGAGAGAGGTGAACAGGTGTACGGCAAGGTGAACGCCGGCTGGAGGCTTCAGCAGGTGTTCGGCCAGTGTGGGCAGGTCCAGGTAGTTGTCCAGCACCAGTGGACGGGATGGCGATCGTGGAGGCCGGGGGGTAGTTGGCAAACTGGGGTACAGCAGCAAGGCGGCCGCTACGAAGCAGTCACGCTGGGTCAGGCACACCCGGCGAGCCCAGAGTGCCTGGGCAAGGCTGCAACTGGCATAGGGCCATGGATAGGGCAGGCCTTCGCTCAGCTCGGCGATCAGTGAGGCATCGGTTGCCGTGATCACGATATGGGCCAGTTTTGCCTGCAAGGTCGCCACCAGGTTCGCCTCTACTTGGCTGCCGGCGGGGCGTCGCAGGATGCGGTTGAAGTGCTCACGCGCCGGTTCACGGGCGAAAGCTGCGGTCAGTTGCTGGCGCAGGTCATGATCGCTCAGGTCGACGGGGAACAGGTCTGTGAAGCCCAGTGCCTGGTTGAAATGTTCGCGCAGCGATGTGGCCAGGTCCATTGGACCGGACAGGTCGCTGTGCAGGCGCACGCTTTCGGCGTCCAGGGTGTCTATCCGGGCGAGTAGGTCGGCGGCGTCAGTGATGGATGACATGGCTCTGCCTCTTTGCGGTTGGAGGCACGAGTCTGTGTGGGGGAGGGGCGGGGCAGGTGGTAGTGGGTTGTTACAACGTTGATTTTAGACGGTGTGAAAACGTGATGACGGGGGTAGCCCGCAGGTCAGCCGTTTTCACACAGTCGGGGATGCGCAGTTATTCCTGGTCAGCGCTGGATTGATCGTCACCATCCTGCTCGGCGGCAGCTGCCGGTTCGGCGTGAACGGTCACGGATGGCTCTTCTGGGTTCAGGCTTGGGAAGGGAAGATTCGGGATTTCATGCATCTCGTCGTTCCTCGCAAGTGTGAGTGAAAAGTCTGCGCCAGGCGCGTTTGGAGCTTCAAAAAGCTGGGGCAGGATACACAACTCTGGATGACAGTTTGGTTTTTTTCCCGGTCGTTTGTCGGTTTTGCGGGCGAACAGCGCACAGATGCCCCATGAAAAAAGGGGCCTCTGGCCCCTTCTTTCTGGTGATTACTTCCGGCCTTCAGCCGTTTCCGCCACCTTGTCAGTGCGTGCGCACATGATGAAGTCGTTGCGGTGCAGGCCTTTGATCGAGTGGCTCCACCAGGTCACGGTGACTTTGCCCCATTCAGTCAGCAGCCCTGGGTGGTGGCCTTCGGCTTCGGCGATTTCGCCCACGGCATTGGTGAACGCCAGGGCGTGCTTGAAGTTCTTGAACAGGAACACGCGCTCCAGCTCCATGTGGCCGTCACGTACTTCGATGTTCCAGTCCGGGATTTCGCGGATCAGCTCGGCCAGCTCTTCGTCGGTGACCTTCGGTGCATCGGCGCGGCAGGCTTCGCAATGGGCTTGGTTCAAGGCATTCATGAGGTGTTTTCCGGTTCGAGTTGTTATCGGCAAGATCGCTCAGGCAGCGACCTTGGGTGGAAACTTCGGTGCATGCAGACCCAGCTGCATGGCTTTGTGGACCATGCCCATGATGTCCTCGTGGGCCAGGTCGAACAGGCGCTTCATGTTCGGCAGTACGAAATACACCGGTTGCAGAATGTCGATGCGGTAGGGCGTACGCATGGCCTCGATCGGGTCGAAGGCCTGGTGCTCAGGCTCGTCAGACAGACTGTAGACGGTCTCTTTCGGCGACGAGAGGATGCCGCCACCATAGATTTTGCGGCCTTGCGCGGTTTCCATCAGGCCAAACTCGATGGTCATCCAGTACAAGCGTGCCAGGTACACACGTTGTTCCTTGGTCGCGGCCAGGCCGAGCTTGCCGTAGGTGTGGGTGAACTCGGCGAACCAGGGATTGGTCAGCAGCGGGCAGTGGCCGAAGATCTCGTGGAAGATATCCGGCTCTTGCAGGTAGTCCAGCTCTTCCGGGGTGCGGATGAAGGTGGCGACCGGAAAGCGCTTGCTGGCCAGCAATTCGAAGAAGGTCTGGAAGGGGATCAGCGCCGGCACCCGGGCAACCTGCCAGCCGGTGGTGGCACCCAGCACCTTGTTGATCTCGCCCAGTTGCGGAATGCGGTCATGCGGCAATTTCAGCTGGTCGATGCCGTCCAGGTATTCCTGGCACGCACGGCCTTCGATCACTTTCAGCTGGCGGGTGATCAGGGTGTTCCACACCGCATGCTCTTGCTGCGGGTAATCGATAAAACCATGCGCATCGGGCTCGCGTGCCACGTATTGCGTCTGTTTCATGAGGCTCTCCTGGTGAGGGCTTTTCTTGTTATGTGCAGGACATGCCTAAAGGAATATCCCTTCGCCAGAGGTTTTGCACGGGGGCGCGGATCGGCCGCGGAGTGTGCCGATGTCGGTTTTCGTAACGATAATTTTACAAAACTCGGCAAGTGTCGGAAAATTCGAGGCATCTGGCTGGCGGAAACGCAGTTTTTGTCAGCTTATCTTTACGACTTTTCCGCGCGGTGTTGAAAAACATCAGCGCTTCGAGAGCCCTCATGCGTATCAAAGTCCATTGCCAGAACCGCATTGGCATCCTGCGCGACATCCTCAACCTGCTGGTGGAGTACGGCATCAACGTGCTGCGCGGTGAGGTCGGCGGTGATCATGGCAACGCCATCTACCTGCACTGCCCGAACCTGATCAACCTGCAATTTCAGGCCCTGCGGCCGAAGTTCGAGGCCATTGCCGGGGTATTCGGCGTAAAGCGTGTGGGCCTGATGCCCAGCGAACGCCGGCACATGGAGCTGAATGCGTTGCTGGGGGCGCTGGATTTTCCGGTGTTGTCGATCGACATGGGCGGCAGCATCGTTGCCGCCAACCGTGCAGCCGCGCAGTTGCTTGGCGTGCGGGTTGATGAGGTGCCGGGCATGCCGCTGGCGCGCTACGTAGAAGACTTCGATCTACCGGAGCTGGTGCGGGCCAACAAGTCGCGCATCAACGGCTTGCGCATCAAAGTCAAAGGCGATGTGTTCCTGGCCGATATCGCACCGCTGCAGTCCGAGCACGATGACAGCGAGGCACTGGCCGGCGCGGTGCTTACTCTGCACCGCGCCGACCGAATCGGCGAGCGTATCTACAATGTGCGCAAGCAAGAGCTGCGAGGCTTCGACAGTATCTTCCAGAGCTCGCGGGTGATGGCTGCCGTGGTGCGTGAAGCGCGGCGCATGGCGCCGCTGGATGCACCGTTGCTGATCGAGGGCGAAACCGGTACCGGAAAGGAGTTGCTGGCGCGCGCCTGCCACCTGGCCAGCCCGCGTGGACAGTCGCCGCTGATGGCGCTCAACTGCGCCGGGTTGCCCGAGTCGATGGCCGAGACCGAGCTGTTCGGTTACGGCCCAGGGGCATTCGAAGGGGCACGGGCCGAAGGCAAGCTGGGGCTGCTGGAGTTGACTGCAGGCGGCACGCTGTTCCTTGACGGGGTAGGGGAGATGAGCCCGCGCCTGCAGGTAAAGCTGCTGCGCTTTCTGCAGGACGGCTGCTTCCGTCGGGTGGGCAGCGATGAAGAGGTCTACCTGGATGTGCGGGTGATTTGTGCAACCCAGGTGGATTTGTCCGAGTTGTGTGCCCGTGGCGAGTTTCGCCAGGACCTGTATCACCGGCTCAATGTACTGTCGCTGCACATTCCGCCTTTGCGCGAATGCATGGATGGTCTGGAGGGGTTGGTGCAGCATTTTCTCGATCAGGCCAGTCGACAGATTGGCTGCGCCATGCCGCGCCTGGCACCGGCGGCAATGGACAAACTTGGGCAGTACCACTGGCCAGGTAATGTAAGGCAGTTGGAAAACGTGTTGTTCCAGGCGGTTTCGTTATGTGACGGCGGCGTGGTTAAAAGCGAGCATATCCGCTTGCCGGATTATGGCGTGCGGCAACCGTTAGGCGAGTTTTCGCTGGAAGGGGATCTTTCGCAAATAGTAGGGCGCTTTGAAAAGGCGGTGCTGGAAAGTTTGATAGGTGAGTTTCCCAGTAGTCGGGCCTTGGGCAAAAGACTGGGTGTTTCGCACACGACAATTGCCAACAAGTTGAGGGATTACTCGCTTAACAAGTCGGCGGATTAGTTGTTGGTCAAAGAACCTGGGACTGCGTTGCAGCCCTTTCGCGACACAAGGCCGCTCCCACAGGTAATACGCTGTGCTCTGGCTGAGCGCATTACCTGTGGGAGCGGCCTTGTGTCGCGAAAGGGGCCCGCAGGGCCCCCAATTCACAAGGTATCAGCCGTTAGAGCAGCCGTTCCCCATCACGCGGTATTCGAGAATGTGCGTCTGGCCCTTGGAGTCCTCGTAGGTCATGCGGGCGGGCACGACTTCGCACACATTGGGCACTTCGCTCATGGATATGACGCGAGCAATGTCCAGGTGCTGCGAGTAACTGTACTGTTCAACCGGAATCTGCTCGGCATCTTTGGCTTCGCCGGCCATCGCCGCGCCGCAAAGACTGCCAAGTACCAATACCAGTAAAGCTTTCATTTTCTATTTACCTGTCTAAGGTCGTGAGGGGGCACGCGGCGCTTATGGCGCCGCGAGTACAGCGAGTGTTAACTATCGGGATTAGAGGGGGATTAACGTTTGCCTTCGTGGGGGCTGTTACCAGTTGTTAATCGCCTTGCCGTTGCTGGCGAGGTGAATTTTATGGCGGTGGCCAATGCTGAAACAGTGGGTGTTTTGATAAAGTGTTTTGACAGAATCTGTAACAATCCTGTGGCAACCCCCTCGTTTTTTCGTCGGCAAGGCTGTAATGCCCGCGCCAGAGCGTTTTGCCGGAACGGGTGTACCAAATTACTACCAACGTCGAATGGCTTTTGTCGCTCTGGTACAGTTACAAACGGTTCCATACAAAAACAACTATTACACCGAGGTAACACAGATGAGTGCGGCTCCACTGTATCCCGTTCGTCCCGAGGTTGCGGCCACTACCCTGACCGACGAGGCCACCTACAAGGCCATGTACCAGCAATCGGTGATCAACCCGGACGGCTTCTGGCGCGAGCAGGCCCAGCGTATCGACTGGATCAAGCCGTTCACCAAGGTCAAGCAGACCTCCTTCGACGACCACCATGTCGATATCAAATGGTTCGCCGACGGCACTCTGAACGTTTCCTCCAACTGCCTGGACCGCCACCTTGAAGAGCGCGGTGACCAGTTGGCCATCATCTGGGAAGGTGACGACCCTTCCGAGCACCGCAACATCACTTACCGCGAGTTGCACGAGCAGGTCTGCAAGTTCGCCAACGCCCTGCGTGGCCAGGATGTGCACCGCGGTGACGTGGTCACCATCTATATGCCAATGATCCCCGAAGCGGTGGTCGCCATGCTGGCCTGTGCACGCATTGGTGCGATTCACTCGGTGGTGTTCGGCGGCTTCTCGCCCGAGGCGCTGGCTGGCCGTATCATCGACTGCAAGTCCAAGGTGGTGATCACGGCCGACGAAGGCGTGCGTGGTGGCCGCCGTACACCGCTCAAGGCCAACGTCGACCTGGCGCTGACCAACCCTGAAACCAGCAGCGTGCAGAAAATCATCGTGTGCAAGCGCACCGGTGGCGACATTGCCTGGCACCAGCACCGCGACATCTGGTACGAAGACCTGATGAAAGTCGCCTCCAGCCACTGCGCACCCAAAGAAATGGGCGCTGAAGAGGCGCTGTTCATCCTTTATACCTCCGGCTCCACCGGCAAGCCGAAGGGCGTGCTGCACACCACAGGCGGTTACCTGGTTTACGCCGCGCTGACCCATGAACGCGTGTTCGATTACCGCCCGGGGGAGGTGTACTGGTGCACCGCCGACGTCGGTTGGGTCACAGGCCACAGCTATATCGTCTACGGCCCGCTGGCCAACGGCGCTACCACCTTGCTGTTCGAGGGCGTGCCGAACTACCCGGACATTACCCGCGTATCGAAGATCGTCGACAAGCACAAGGTCAACATCCTCTACACAGCGCCAACTGCCATTCGCGCCATGATGGCCGAAGGGCAGGCAGCTGTTGAGGGCGCCGACGGTTCCAGCCTGCGCCTGCTGGGGTCGGTGGGTGAGCCGATCAACCCTGAGGCCTGGAACTGGTACTACAAGACCGTCGGCAAGGAGCGTTGCCCGATCGTCGACACCTGGTGGCAGACCGAGACCGGCGGCATCCTGATCAGCCCGCTGCCTGGCGCCACCGGCCTCAAGCCAGGTTCGGCAACCCGTCCGTTCTTCGGTGTGGTGCCTGCCCTGGTCGATAACCTGGGCAACCTGATCGACGGTGCTGCCGAAGGCAACCTGGTAATCCTCGACTCCTGGCCGGGTCAGTCGCGTTCGCTGTACGGCGACCATGACCGCTTCGTCGACACCTACTTCAAGACCTTCCGTGGCATGTACTTCACCGGCGACGGTGCGCGCCGCGACGAGGACGGCTACTACTGGATCACCGGCCGAGTGGATGACGTGCTCAACGTGTCCGGCCACCGCATGGGTACTGCCGAGATCGAAAGCGCCATGGTCGCGCACTCGAAGGTTGCCGAGGCTGCAGTGGTTGGCGTGCCGCATGACATCAAAGGGCAGGGCATTTATGTGTATGTCACCCTCAATGCCGGCATCGAGGCCAGCGAGCAATTGCGCCTGGAACTGAAGAACTGGGTGCGCAAGGAGATTGGCCCGATTGCTTCGCCGGATGTGATCCAGTGGGCGCCGGGGCTGCCGAAGACCCGCTCGGGCAAGATCATGCGCCGCATCCTGCGCAAGATTGCCACCGGTGAATACGACGCCCTGGGCGATATCTCGACCTTGGCCGACCCAGGTGTGGTGCAGCACCTGATCGATACCCACAAGGCGATGAACCTGGCTTCGGCCTAATTCCCTCCCCGGCAATACCCCCTGTAGGAGCGGGCTTGCCCGCGAATGCGTCAGTTCAGGCTAAGCTGTCTCCTGACCTCATGCATTCGCGGGCAAGCCCGCTCTTGCATTGTCACCCGACAATCATCGGTAACTGATCTGTCACCGGTCTCGCACACGTTCGGGGCGTCAGGAAACAATTCCGGCCCGTTTCGGTGCATCGGAGTCAGCATTTTGTGCATCAGGGCACGCTGCACTTGCCGTCGTACAAGGCTTTGCCAATAATAGGCCCAGGAATTGCTAGGTCTATAGGTTCTATTTCTTGCGCCATTGCATATTATGCACTGGCTGTCAACATCGCCCGCGGCGGTTTCAGGCGCTTCTATAAGTAGTTGTCGCTTTGAAGAAATATCGACTACCGGGCTGTCGTTAAAATGCCACTCACTCGCTCGTGGTATGCGGCCTTGGTCGAACCCTGCGCGGCTCGCGTTGTACTCATTCGCATATCGGGCAGCCGTTACCTGCCTTGTATTGCCCCGTACCGATGGAGTTACCTGATGAAGAAGCTCGCACTGCTTGGCGCCCTGGCGCTGTCTGTGTTTTCCCTGGTGTCGCAGGCTGATGAAAAACCGCTGAAAATCGGCATCGAAGCGGCCTACCCACCCTTCGCCTTCAAGCAACCTGACGGCAGCATCGCCGGCTTTGACTACGATATCGGCAACGCGCTGTGCGAAGAGATGAAAACCAAGTGTACCTGGGTCGAGCAGGAGTTCGACGGCCTGATCCCGGCGCTGAAAGTGCGCAAGATCGACGCCATCCTGTCGTCCATGTCGATCACCGATGACCGCAAGAAGTCGGTCGACTTCACCAAGCGCTACTACCTGACTCCGGCGCGCCTGGTCATGAAGGACGGCACCACCGTCAGCGACAGCCTGGACGAACTGAAAGGCAAGAAGATCGGCGTGCAGCGCGGCTCCATTCACGACCGCTTCGCCAAGGAAGTGCTGGGCGCCAAGGGTGCCACCGTGGTGCCTTACGGCACCCAGAACGAAATCTACCTGGACGTCGCAGCTGGCCGCCTCGACGGCACCGTGGCTGATGCCACCCTGCTGGAAGACGGCTTCCTCAAGACTGACGCCGGCAAGGGCTTCGCGTTCGTAGGCCCGGCCTTCACCGACGCCAAGTACTTCGGTGACGGTATCGGTATTGCCGTACGCAAGGGTGACAAGGCCAATGTCGACCGCATCAACGCGGCGATCGATGCCATCCGTGCCAACGGCAAGTACAAAGAAATCGAAAGCAAGTACTTCAATTTCGACATCTACGGGCCAGACTCGAAGTAAGACGTCGGGTTTCACCTGTGCAATGGTGCAAACAGCAGAGGCTCTGAGGTTTGCACCATTTTTCATTCTCTAGGTCGAGGACCTCATCATGTTGAAAGGCTACGGGGCAGTCATCCTCGACGGGGCGTGGCTGACGCTACAGCTCGCCCTGTCGTCGATGGCCCTGGCCATCGTGCTCGGCCTGATCGGTGTGGCGCTGCGTTTGTCGCCAGTGCGCTGGTTGGCCTGGCTGGGCGATCTGTATTCCACGGTGATCCGTGGTATTCCGGACCTGGTCCTGATCCTGCTGATCTTCTACGGCGGGCAAGACATCATCAACCGGGTGGCGCCGCTGCTCGGCTATGAAGACTATATCGATCTGAATCCGCTGATTGCGGGTATCGGTACCCTGGGCTTCATCTTTGGCGCCTACCTCTCGGAAACTTTCCGCGGGGCCTTCCTGGGCATTCCCAAAGGCCAGGCCGAGGCGGGCGTGGCCTATGGCATGAGCCCCCGCCAAGTGTTCTTCCGCATCCAGGTGCCGCAAATGATTCGCCTGGCCATTCCGGGCTTCACCAACAACTGGCTGGTGCTGACCAAGGCTACTGCGCTGATTTCGGTCGTCGGCCTGCAGGACATGATGTTCAAGGCCAAGCAGGCGGCTGACGCCACCCGCGAACCCTTCACCTTCTTCCTGGCAGTGGCGGCGCTGTACCTGGTGCTGACCAGTGTTTCGCTGCTGGCCCTGAAGTATCTGGAGCGCCGCTACTCGGTGGGCGTCAAGGTGGCTGAACTATGATCTTCGACTACAACGTCGTCTGGGAAGCGCTGCCAATGTACTTCGGCGGTTTGCTGACCACCCTGAAACTGCTGGCGATTTCGCTTTTCTTCGGCCTGTTGGCAGCCATTCCGCTGGGCCTGATGCGGGTATCCAGGCAGCCGGTGGTCAACCTTGCTGCATGGCTGTACACCTACGTCATCCGTGGCACGCCGATGCTGGTGCAGCTGTTCCTGATCTACTACGGCCTGGCCCAGTTCGAGGCGGTGCGCGAGAGTATCTTCTGGCCGCTGCTGTCCAGCGCTACCTTCTGCGCCTGCCTGGCGTTCGGCATCAATACCAGTGCCTACACCGCCGAAATCATTGCCGGCAGCCTCAAGGCGACGCCGCATGGCGAGATCGAAGCTGCCAAGGCCATGGGGATGTCGCGCATGAAAATGTACCGCCGCATCCTGCTGCCTTCGGCACTGCGTCGGGCACTGCCGCAGTACAGCAATGAAGTGATCATGATGCTGCAGACCACCAGCCTGGCGTCGATCGTCACCCTGATCGACATCACCGGTGCTGCGCGCACGGTCAATGCCCAGTACTACCTGCCTTTCGAGGCCTATATCACGGCGGGCGTGTTCTACCTGTGCCTGACCTTCATCCTGGTGCGCCTGTTCAAGATGGCCGAACGCCGCTGGCTCGGCTACCTGGCGCCGCGCAAGCACTGACCGCTTTGTGAGAATCGACAGCATGTACAAACTCGAAGTCCAAGACCTGCACAAGCGCTACGGCAGCCACGAAGTGCTCAAGGGCGTGTCGCTGGCGGCCAAGGCCGGCGACGTCATCAGCATCATCGGCTCCAGCGGTTCGGGCAAGTCGACCTTCCTGCGCTGCATCAACCTGCTGGAGCAGCCGCACGCCGGCAAGATCCTGCTCAACAACGAAGAGCTGAAGCTGGTGGCCGGCAAGGATGGTGCGTTGAAGGCCGCCGACCCGCGTCAATTGCAGCGCATGCGCTCGCGCCTGTCGATGGTGTTCCAGCACTTCAACCTGTGGTCGCACATGACTGCGCTTGAGAACATCATCGAAGCGCCAGTGCACGTGCTGGGCGTGAACAAGAAGGAAGCCCTGGAAAAGGCCGAGCACTACCTGGCCAAGGTGGGGGTTGCCCATCGTAAGGATGCCTTCCCCGGGCATATGTCGGGGGGTGAGCAACAACGTGTGGCAATTGCCCGGGCATTGGCCATGGAGCCGGAGGTCATGCTGTTCGATGAGCCGACCTCGGCGCTCGACCCTGAGCTGGTGGGTGATGTGCTGAAGGTGATGCAGGCGCTGGCCCAGGAAGGTCGGACCATGGTGGTGGTGACCCACGAAATGGGCTTTGCCCGCGAGGTGTCCAACCAGTTGGTGTTCCTGCACAAAGGCCTGGTGGAAGAAACCGGCTGCCCGCGTGAAGTGCTGGCCAATCCGCAGTCGGAGCGCCTGCAGCAGTTCCTCTCCGGCAGCCTGAAGTAAAAGCTGCATTTTTGCACCAGAATAGGGCATGCTGCGCGGCGAGCGCAGCCTGACCCGGCGCACAGACTCGAACGACCTCAGGTTTCGGACCGTACCCTATGACCACCCAGCGAATCGGTTTTCTCATCTGGCCCAGCACCAGGCCTTTGACCCTGGCGTTGGCCGAGGAAGTGTTGCTGGTGGCGCAGCGGGTGCATCCGGATGTGGTTTACGAGTTGGTCTTCCTGCAGGCCGAGCCTGCGCAGGAAGGCGCCTGGCGGCTGCCGGGCGAGCCGTGGACCGGCCGCCTGGAGGGTTGCCACAAGCTCTTTCTGCTGGCCGACGAGCCGCCTGCGGCGATGGGGGCTGCCTTTTCAGCCGCGCTCAAGCAACTGGCGCGCAGTGGTTGCCTGATCGGTGGCCTGTCGGCCGGGGTCTATCCGCTGGCCATGCTGGGCCTGCTCGATGGGTACCGGGCAGCCGTGCACTGGCGCTGGCAGGATGACTTTGCCGAACGCTTCCCCAAGGTGATTGCCACCAGCCACCTGTTCGATTGGGATCGCGACCGACTGACCGCCTGCGGCGGTATGGCCGTGACCGACCTGCTGCTGGCGGTGCTGGCGCGCGATCACGGGGCGGAGCTGGCCGGGGCGGTGTCGGAAGAGCTGGTGGTAGAGCGCATCCGCGAGGGTGGCGAGCGCCAGCGTATTCCGCTGCAGAACCGCCTGGGCTCGAGTCACCCCAAGCTGACTCAGGCCGTTTTGCTGATGGAAGCCAACATCGAAGAGCCGCTGACCACCGACGAAATCGCCCAGCATGTGTGCGTGTCACGTCGGCAGTTGGAGCGTATCTTCAAGCAGTACCTGAACCGTGTACCCAGCCAGTACTACCTGGAGTTGCGGTTGAACAAGGCGCGGCAGATGCTGATGCAGACCAGCAAGTCGATCATCCAGATCGGGCTGTCCTGTGGCTTCTCCTCGGGGCCGCATTTTTCCAGTGCCTACCGTAACTTCTTTGGTGCAACGCCGCGAGAAGACCGGAACCAGCGTCGCAGCAGCAGCCCGTTTGAATTGAGCTCGGCGCCGGCTGAAAAGGGCTGAGATTCGGTTGGGTTCGGGGTGTATGCCTTGGGGTTGATGTTGGGGCGCAAATCGAGCGCCGCCCACGCGGCGCTTCGCGGGTAAACCCGCTCCTACGTTTGTTTCGGGCCAGTTATGCCTGTGGCATTTGCGCGCGAACGCCTTGGCGCACACCTCGATATCCCGTCGAACAAACAAGGCGGTCGCGCGCGCCAGGCACAGGAGGGACTGGCCCGAAACAAACGTAGGAGCGGGTTTACCCGCGAAGCGCCGCGCGGGCGGCGCTCGATCTCCCCGTCAACACACCAACATCGTCGTACATCCTGCCCCCTCAAAATTCTGTGTGAACACCCGTACATCCTGCCCCCTCACAAACCTGTGTGAACACCCGTTCACCCAGCCCCCTCTCTCCCGTACACTGCGCGATTGCGACAGTGTTTGTCGCATTGCCGAAAGCCTTGTCAAAACTGGGTTTTGCGCTGTAACAAGTTGTCGCTTGGCCGCAAGGACAGGCGCGGATCAGTCCTTACAATCCCCCCATCGCTCGCCACTTCCAGGCCAGCGTTCCTCTTCAGGAGACTCAGATGTCCGTTGAGCAAGCCCCGGTGCAACGTGCCGATTTCGACCAGGTGATGGTCCCCAACTATTCTCCGGCGGCCTTCATTCCTGTGCGAGGCGAGGGTTCCCGCGTCTGGGACCAGTCGGGTCGCGAGTTGATCGACTTTGCCGGCGGCATCGCGGTCAATGCCTTGGGCCACTGCCACCCGGCACTGGTCAAGGCCCTGACTGAACAGGCCAATACCCTCTGGCACGTCTCCAACGTGTTCACCAACGAGCCGGCCCTGCGCCTGGCCCACAAGCTGGTGGACGCCACCTTTGCCGACCGCGCGTTCTTCTGCAACTCCGGCGCCGAGTCCAACGAGGCCGCTTTCAAGCTGGCCCGTCGTGTGGCTCATGACCGCTTCGGTCCGCAAAAGCACGAAATCATCGCCACCCTGAACAGCTTCCACGGTCGCACCCTGTTTACCGTCAGCGTGGGTGGCCAGCCGAAGTACTCCGATGGCTTTGGCCCGAAGATCACCGGTATCAGCCATGTGCCGTACAACGACCTGGAAGCGTTGAAGGCACAGATTTCCGACAAGACCTGCGCCGTGGTGATCGAGCCGATCCAGGGCGAGAGCGGCGTGGTGCCGGCCGACAAGGCCTACCTGGAAGGCGCGCGCAAGCTGTGTGATAAGCACAATGCGCTGCTGATCTTCGACGAAGTGCAGACTGGCGTGGGCCGTACCGGCTCGCTGTATGCCTATCAGCACTACGGCGTGACCCCGGACATTCTGACCAGTGCCAAGAGCCTGGGCGGCGGCTTCCCGATTGGCGCCATGCTGACCACCACCGAGCTGGCCAAGCACCTGGCCGTTGGCACCCACGGCACCACCTATGGCGGCAACCCGCTGGGTTGCGCCGTGGCCTGCGCGGTGCTGGATGTGGTCAACACCCCGGAAACCCTGGCCGGTATCAAGGCAAAGCACGAGCGCTTCAAAACCCGCCTGGAGCAGATCGGCCAGCAGTACAACCTGTTCAGCCAGGTGCGTGGCGTCGGCTTGCTGCTGGGCTGTGTCTTGACCGAGGCCTGGCAAGGCAAGGCCAAGGACGTGCTCAATGCTGCCGAGAAAGAAGGCGTGATGGTGCTGCAGGCCGGCCCGGATGTCGTCCGCTTCGCGCCAAGCCTGGTGGTTGAAGACGCTGACATCGACGAAGGCCTGGACCGCTTCGAACGCGCTGTGGCCACACTGACCAAAGGCTGATCCGCCAGCGGTCCTTTCGCCGGCCCCGGCGCAGCCTCAGCCCGAGGCTGAGCCGGGTCGGCGATACCCGATTCCAGTGCAGGTGCCTGGGTGCCTGCCGTTTTTCCGTGCCGACGTGAATGGCCCGTATTCCAAAGGAGTGACACCATGCTGGTGATGCGCCCCGCGCAAATGGCTGATCTGAACGACGTGCAGCGCATGGCTGCAGACAGCCCCATTGGTGTCACCTCGCTGCCGGACGACACTGCTCGTCTGGGCGACAAGATTGCCGCCTCTGAGACATCCTTCGCCGCCGAGGTCAGCTTCAACGGTGAAGAGAGTTACTTTTTCGTGCTCGAAGACAGTGAAACAGGCAAGTTGGCCGGCTGCTCGGCCATTGTCGCTTCGGCCGGCTACTCCGAGCCGTTCTACAGTTTTCGTAACGAAACATTCGTGCACGCCTCACGCGAGCTGAAGATACACAACAAGATCCATGTGCTGTCGCTGTGCCACGATCTGACCGGCAACAGCCTGCTGACCAGTTTCTATGTGGCGCCGGAGCTGGTGAACAGTGGCTGGGCCGAGCTCAACTCGCGCGGCCGACTGCTGTTCATGGCTGCGCACCCGGAGCGCTTTGCCGATTCGGTGGTGACCGAGATCGTCGGCTTCAGCGACGAGCAGGGTGAATCGCCGTTCTGGGATGCCATCGGCCGCAACTTCTTCGACCTCAACTATGCCGACGCCGAGCGCCTGTGCGGCCTGAAGAGCCGTACCTTTCTCGCCGAGCTGATGCCCCACTACCCGATCTACGTGCCGTTGTTGCCAGACCTGGCGCAGGAAGCCATGGGCCAGGTACATCCGCGGGCGCAGATCACCTTCGACATACTCATGCGCGAAGGCTTCGAGACCGAGCACTACATCGACATCTTCGACGGCGGCCCGACCCTGCATGCGCGTACCTCTGGCATCCGCTCGATCGCCCAGAGCCGGGTAGTGCCGGTGAAGATCGAAGAGGCCCCGGCCAAAGGCGGTCGCCCGTACCTGGTGTGCAACGGCCTGCTGCAGGACTACCGCGCGGTGTTGCTGGACCTGGACTGGGTGCCTGGCAAGCCGGTCAGCCTGAGCGTGGCAGCAGCCGACGCGCTGGGCGTGGGCGAGGGCGCCAGCGTGCGCCTGGTCGCGGTTTGAGGTCTGGCAACAGACGTTTCGGGATTGATGCGTTAGCAGAGTTTCGCGCCGGCCGATGCCGCCGCACAAGGAGATAGCATGATCGTTCGTCCTGTACGCAGCAGCGATTTGCCTGCGTTGATCGAATTGGCACGCAGCACCGGCACCACCGGGCTGACCACGCTGCCGGCCAACGAAGAGCGCCTGGGGCATCGCGTTGGTTGGGCGGAGAAAAGCTTTCGTGGCGAAGCCGAGCGTGGCGACACCGATTACCTGTTCGTGCTGGAAAACGACGAAGGTCTGGTGGTGGGTATCAGTGCCATCGCCGGCGCCGTCGGCCTGCGTGAGCCTTGGTACAACTACCGGGTCGGCCTGACTGTCAGCGCCTCGCAGGAGCTGAAGATCTACCGCGAAATCCCGACGCTTTTCCTGGCCAACGACCTGACCGGCAACTCCGAGCTGTGCTCGCTGTTCTTGCGTAGCGACTACCGCTCGGGCCTAAATGGCCGCCTGCTGTCGCGTGCGCGCATGCTGTTCATTGCCGAGTTCCCCGAGCTGTTCGGCAAGAAGATCATTGCCGAAATGCGCGGCATGTCTGACGAGCAGGGCCGTTCGCCGTTCTGGGAAAGCCTGGGCCGGCATTTTTTCAAGATGGAGTTCAGCCAGGCCGATTACCTCACTGGCGTGGGCAACAAGTCGTTCATCGCCGAACTGATGCCCAAGTTCCCGCTGTACACCTGCTTCCTGTCCGAAGCGGCGCGCAGTGTGATCGGCCGTGTGCACAAAGACACCGAGCCGGCGCTGGCCATGCTCAAGCAGGAAGGCTTCAACTACCAGGGCTACGTCGACATCTTCGATGCCGGCCCGGCCATCGAGTGTGACACTGCCAAGATCCGCGCTGTGCGCGAGAGCCAGACCCTGGTGCTGGCGGTAGGTACGCCAGGCGATGACGCGACCCCTTTCATCATCCACAACCGCAAGCGCGACGATTGCCGCATCACTGCTGCACCTGCACGGTTGGCCGCCGGCACCCTGGTGGTCGACCCGTTGACCGCCAAGCGCCTGCGCATGGGCGTCGGTGACAATGTCCGCGCGGTGCCGCTGTCGGCCAGCCGGGAGGCCCAGTAAATGACCACGCATTACATCGCAGGCAATTGGCAGACCGGCCAGGGCGAAACCCTGCAGTCGCTCAACCCGGTGACCCAGGCCGTGATCTGGCAAGGGCAGGGCGCTGACGCCAGCCAGGTCGAAGCCGCCGTGCAGGCCGCGCGGCAGGCCTTTCCTGCCTGGGCGCAATTGAGCCTGGAGGCACGTATCGATGTGCTGGAGAAGTTTGCCGCGCAGCTGAAAGTGCATGCCGAGGCCATGGCCCAGTGCATTGGCGAGGAAACCGGGAAGCCGCTGTGGGAATCTGCGACTGAAGTCACCAGCATGATCAACAAGGTGGCGATTTCAGTACAGAGCTACCGCGAGCGCACCGGCGAAAAGAGTGGTCCGCTGGCCGATGCCACGGCTGTTCTGCGGCACAAGCCTCACGGCGTCGTGGCGGTGTTCGGCCCTTACAATTTCCCCGGGCACCTGCCCAATGGCCATATCGTGCCGGCGCTGCTGGCAGGCAACTGCGTGGTGTTCAAGCCCAGCGAGCTCACCCCCAAGGTCGCTGAGCTTACCGTCAACTGCTGGATTGCTGCCGGCCTGCCGGCGGGTGTGCTGAACCTGGTGCAGGGCGCACGTGAAACCGGTGTGGCGCTGGCCGCCAACCCAGGTATCGATGGCTTGTTCTTCACCGGCTCCAGCCGCACCGGCAACCTGCTGCATCAACAGTTCGCAGGCCGCCCAGACAAGATTCTGGCCCTGGAAATGGGGGGTAACAACCCGCTGGTGGTGGACGAGGTCAAGGACCTCGATGCGGCGGTGTATACCATTGTCCAGTCGGCGTTCATTTCCGCCGGCCAGCGTTGCACCTGCGCGCGGCGCTTGCTGGTGCCGCAAGGCGCCTGGGGCGATGCGCTGATCGCGCGCCTGGTCGAAGTGTGCAAAACCATCACGGTGGGGGCGTTCGATGAACAGCCGGCGCCTTTCATGGGGTCGGTGATTTCGCTGCAGGCGGCTCGGGCGCTGCTTGCCGCCCAGGTTGAACTGGCCGCCAGAGGTGGCGTGAAACTGCTGGAAATGACTCAGCCGCAGGCCGATGCTGCACTGCTGACCCCGGGCATTGTCGATGTCACTGCCGTGGCTGACCGCCCGGACGAAGAGTTTTTCGGCCCGCTGTTGCAGGTGATCCGCTACGCCGACTTCGATGCTGCCATCGATGAAGCCAATAACACCCAGTATGGCCTGGCCGCCGGCTTACTGTCTGATTCGCGAGCCCGCTACCAGTACTTCTGGTTGCGCAGTCGCGCTGGCATCGTCAACTGGAACAAACAGCTGACGGGGGCTGCCAGCAGCGCGCCGTTCGGTGGTGTGGGTGCCAGTGGCAACCATCGCGCCAGCGCCTATTACGCGGCCGACTACTGCGCTTACCCCGTGGCTTCGCTGGAGACCGCCAGCCTTGCCTTGCCGGCGACCCTGACGCCGGGCGTCACCCTATAACAACAGGTCACGGAGCCTAGCCGATGAAATCCTATGAAGTGAATTTTGATGGCCTGGTGGGGCCTACCCACAACTATGGCGGCCTGTCTTACGGTAACGTGGCTTCGCAGAGCAACAGCCAGCAGGCGTCCAACCCGCGTGAGGCCGCGCGCCAGGGCCTGGCGAAGATGAAAGCGCTGGCCGACATGGGCTTCAAGCAGGGTGTTCTGGCGCCACAAGAGCGCCCGGACGTGGCGGCGCTGCGCCGCCTGGGGTTCAGTGGTAGCGATGCCGACGTTATCCAGCGCGCCGCCCGCGAGGCCATGCCGTTGCTGGTGGCCAGTTGCTCGGCCTCGAGCATGTGGGTGGCCAACGCCGCGACAGTCAGCCCGAGTGCCGACACTGCTGATGGTCGCGTGCACTTCACTGCCGCCAACCTCAACTGCAAATATCACCGCAGCATCGAACACCCGACCACCAGCCGCGTGCTGGGCGCCATGTTCAACAACGAGAAACACTTTGCCCACCACGCTGCGCTGCCTGCCGTGGCACAGTTCGGTGACGAGGGCGCGGCCAACCACACGCGCTTCTGCCGCGCCTATGGCGAGGCTGGCGTGGAATTTTTTGTCTACGGCCGCAGTGCCTTCGACAGCCGTTACCCCGCGCCACAGAAGTACCCGGCCCGACAAACCCTGGAGGCCTCGCAAGCTGTGGCCCGGCTGCACGGCCTGAGCGATGACGGTGTGGTCTACGCTCAACAGAACCCGGCGGTGATCGACCAGGGTGTGTTCCACAATGATGTGATTTCGGTCGGTAACGGCGAGGTGCTGTTCTACCACGAGGACGCGTTTCTCGAGACCGACGCGGTACTTGGGCAACTGCGAGCTAAACTGGCCAGCAAGGGTGGCAACTTCCAGGCCATCTGCGTGCCCAGGGCCGCGGTGGCGGTGGAGGACGCGGTGCGTTCCTACCTGTTCAACAGCCAGCTGCTCAGCCGCGACGATGGTTCCATGCTGCTGGTCGTGCCGGAAGAGTGCCGCAACAACGAGCGGGTCTGGGCCTATCTGGGCCAGCTGACCAGCCAGGGAGGCCCGGTGAAGGAGGTCAAGGTATTCGACCTCAAGCAAAGCATGCAAAACGGCGGCGGCCCGGCCTGCCTGCGTTTGCGCGTGGCTTTGAAAGAAGCGGAACTGGCAGCCGTCAACCAAGGCGTTATCATGACGGCCCCGCTGTATGACACGCTGCTGCAGTGGGTCGACAGACACTACCGCGATCGCCTTGGCGAAGCAGACCTGGCTGACCCGCAACTGCTGGTGGAATGCCGTACGGCACTGGACGAATTGACCCAGATCCTGAAGTTGGGCTCGGTGTATCCGTTCCAACGCCAACCTTGAAGAGAGACTCTGTAATGACCGACGCCTTGCGCCTGATCCTTGAAGATGAAGACGGCACCCAGCTGGAAACTTCCTGCACCCGCTTTGCTGTGGTCTGGCAAGGCAAGGAAGTGTGGATTCAGCAGGATGGCCGTGGCCAGTTGCTGATCGGCGTGGATGTCGAGGAAGACGACACCGAGTATGCCAACTTGCTGCTGCGCCCGATGGCCACCAATCTGGTCAGCCTGCAGCTGGAAATGGAACCGGCAGAACTTGGCGAAGACGACGATCACGTTCATGGCCCTGACTGCGGTCACCACCACTAAGGAAGCACCTATGCTCGCCCTTGGCAAATTGCTTGAGCTGACCCTCACCGCTCACGAACCGGCTGAGAAGACCCAAGTGACACCCAAGGGCGCGCGTTTGCGATGGCTGGGGGAGGGCGCGCTCGAAGTGCGTCCGGCCGAAAGCGAAGATTGCGGGCTGGACTTGCTGTTGTCCGCCGGCATTCATGGCAACGAAACAGCGCCGATCGAATTGCTCGAACGGCTGCTGCATGGCGTGGCCAACGGCAAGATCAAACCCAGGGCACGGGTGCTGTTCCTGTTCGGCAACCCGGCGGCGATCCGCAAGGGCGAGCGCTTTATCGAACAGGACATCAACCGCTTGTTCAATGGTCGCCATGAGCTGTCCAGCGGGTTCGAAGCACTGCGTGCTGCCGAGCTTGAACAGTTCGCCCGGGTGTTCTTCAGCAAGCCGGGGCGCAACCGCCTGCATTACGACCTGCATACTGCCATCCGCGGTTCGAAGATCGAGCAATTCGCCTTGTACCCTTATAAAGAGGGGCGCAAGCACTCCCGTCGTGAGCTGGCGCGCCTGGCGGCGGCAGGTATGGAAGCGGTGCTGCTGCAAAGCAAGTCGTCCATCACCTTCAGTGCTTTCACCTACGAACAGCTTGAGGCTGAAGCTTTCACCCTGGAGTTGGGCAAGGCCCGTCCGTTCGGCCAGAACGAGCAGGTGAACCTCGACAAGCTCGAAGAGCGGCTGATTCGCATCATCGAGGCTACTGAGCCCGAAAACGAAAGTTCGCTGGATGGCCTGCAGCTGTTCAGTGTTTCCCGCGAAATCATCAAGCACAGCGACAGCTTCCACCTGCACCTGCCGGCGGACATCGAAAACTTCTCCGAGCTGAGCAAGGGTTACCTGCTGGCTGAGGACCTGGCCGAGATGCGCTGGGTGGTTGAGGAGGAGGGTGCGCGTATCATCTTCCCCAACCCCAAGGTCAAGAACGGCTTGCGCGCCGGCATTCTGATCGTGCCGGATTCGGGGCAGCGCCTGGGGTGAGAGCGGTGTCGCCTGTTTCGCGGGTGAACCCGCTCCTACGGGCACGGCGCCACATTAAGGCCTTGCACATACCTTGTAGGAGCGGGTTTACCCGCGAAACAGGTGACACAGTTTCGGATCCTATCCATGATGAAAACCTTTTAATTCACCGCCTGTTCCCTTTTCCCCTCCCTTAAGCGGTAATTGGCTTGCCAGTGGCGAAACACAGGATTTAGCATCCGGTCATGTCGTTTTCGTTTGCATAGCCCGAAAAACCGTCCAAACGATGGCTTCTATCGTATAAACACACTGCATCAAGACTGCAGGACCGATATAATGCGGCCCTTTGCCGTCGTTTCGTCGACGCGTTTGCCCAACAGGGCCGCCGTTTCCGTGGAAGAACCTATGAAAAGCGCAGAAATCCGTGAAGCCTTCCTTCGCTTCTTCGAAGAGCAGGGACATACCCGAGTCGCCTCCAGTTCGCTGATCCCGAACAACGACCCGACCCTGCTGTTCACCAACGCAGGCATGAACCAGTTCAAGGACTGCTTCCTCGGTGCGGAGAAGCGCGCCTACACGCGTGCTGTCAGCAGCCAGAAGTGCGTGCGGGCCGGTGGCAAGCACAACGACCTGGAAAACGTCGGTTACACCGCGCGTCACCACACCTTCTTCGAAATGCTGGGCAACTTCAGCTTCGGCGACTATTTCAAGCGCGATGCCATTACCTTCGCCTGGACCTTCCTGACGTCTGAGCAGTGGCTGAACCTGCCCAAGGAAAAGCTCTGGGTCACCGTCTACGCCACCGACGACGAAGCCTACGACATCTGGACCAAGGAAGTCGGCGTGCCGGCCGAGCGCATGGTGCGCATCGGCGATAACAAGGGCGCCCCGTACGCCTCCGACAACTTCTGGACCATGGGCGATACCGGCCCGTGCGGCCCATGCACCGAGATTTTCTACGATCACGGCCCGGATATCTGGGGTGGCCCACCTGGCTCGCCAGAAGAAGACGGTGACCGCTACATCGAGATCTGGAACAACGTCTTCATGCAGTTCAACCGCACAGCCGACGGTGTGCTGCACCCGCTGCCAGCGCCGTCGGTGGACACCGGCATGGGCCTGGAGCGCGTCAGCGCCGTGCTGCAGCACGTGCATTCGAACTACGAGATCGACCTGTTCCAGAACCTGCTGGCTGCCGCAGCCAAGGCCATCGGTTGCAGCAATGACGGCCAGGCCTCGCTGAAAGTGGTCGCCGACCACATCCGTTCGTGCGGCTTCCTGATTGCCGACGGCGTGCTGCCGTCCAACGAGGGCCGTGGCTACGTGCTGCGCCGCATCATTCGCCGCGCTTGCCGTCACGGCAACAAGCTGGGCGCCAAGGGCAGCTTCTTCTACCAGATCGTTGCCGCACTGGCCGCTGAAATGGGCGAAGCCTTCCCGGAGTTGAAGAGCCAGCAAGCGCACATCGAGCGCGTGCTCAAGGCCGAAGAAGAGCAGTTCGCCAAGACCCTGGAGCAGGGCCTGCGCATCCTCGAGCAAGACCTGGCCCAGCTGAAAGGCGACGTGGTACCGGGCGACGTGGTGTTCAAGCTGTACGACACCTATGGCTTCCCGATGGACCTGACTGCCGACATCGCCCGTGAGCGTGAGCTGACTATCGACGAAGCCGGCTTTGAGCGTGAAATGGACGCCCAGCGTGAGCGTGCCCGTTCCGCCAGCGCCTTCGGCATGGATTACAACAGCCTGGTCAAGGTCGACAGCGCCACCGAGTTCCTCGGTTACGACACCACCGAGGGCCAGGGCAAGATCATCGCCCTCTACAAGGACGGCCAATCCGTTGACCAGCTGGGTGAAGGCGAGCAGGGCGTTGTGGTGCTCGACCGCACGCCGTTCTACGCCGAGTCCGGTGGCCAGGTCGGTGACAGCGGCTTCCTGCAGGCGGGTGCTGCACGCTTCGACGTGCGTGATACCACCAAGACCGGCGGCGCCTTCCTGCACCACGGCGTGGTGGCCAGCGGTGCGCTGCTGATCGGTTCGCCCGTCGAGGCCAAGGTCGATGCCGACGTACAGCACGCCACCTCGTTGAATCACTCCGCCACCCACCTGCTGCACGAAGCATTGCGCCAGGTACTGGGCGAGCATGTACAGCAGAAGGGCTCGCTGGTCGACAGCCAGCGCCTGCGTTTCGACTTCAGCCACTTCGAAGCGGTGAAGCCGGAGCAGATCAAGCAGCTGGAAGACATCGTCAACCGCGAGATTCGCAAGAACACCCCGGTTGAAACCGAACTGACCGACATCGAAACTGCCAAGGCCAAAGGCGCAATGGCGCTGTTCGGCGAGAAATACGGCGACACCGTGCGTGTGCTGAGCATGGGCGGTGATTTTTCGGTGGAATTGTGCGGCGGTATCCACGCCAAGCGCACCGGTGACATCAGCCTGTTCAAGATCATCAGCGAAGGCGGCGTAGCCTCTGGCGTGCGCCGTATCGAAGCCGTAACCGGTGCCGCTGCGCTGGCTTACCTGAACGCTGCCGAAGAGCAGGTCAAGGAAGCCGCACAACTGGTCAAGGGTAACCGCGACAACCTGATCGACAAGCTGTCGGCTGTGCTCGAGCGCAACCGCCAGCTGGAGAAGCAGCTGGAACAGCTGCAGGCCAAGGCCGCCAGCGCCGCCGGGGACGATCTCTCCAACGCGGCCGTTGAGGTCAAGGGTGCCAAGGTCCTCGCCGCCCGCCTGGATGGGCAGGATGGCAAGGCCCTGCTGGCCCTGGTCGATCAGCTGAAGAACAAGCTCGGCCACGCAGTGATCCTGCTGGGCAGCGAGCATGAGGGCAAGGTTGTGCTGGTGGCCGGCGTGACCAAGGACCTCTCCAGCCAACTCAAGGCTGGCGATCTGATGAAACAAGCCGCTGCGGCGGTGGGTGGCAAGGGCGGCGGCCGTCCGGACATGGCCCAGGGTGGTGGCGTCGACGTCGCTGCCCTGGACCAGGCCCTGGCGCTGGCCGTGCCATTCGCAGAGCAGGGACTTTGAGATGAGGGGGTGGAGGGTCTAGTGGCCACACAGGCCACTCCCGTCCACCCCTTCATGTTGGATTGTTTTTTGGGGCCCTGTATGGGCTGAGGCACCATTGAAATGGCGTTGATCGTACAGAAATTTGGCGGCACCTCTGTCGGTTCCATCGAGCGGATCGAGCAGGTAGCCGAAAAGGTCAAGAAACACCGTGAAGCTGGCGACGACCTGGTGGTTGTGCTGTCGGCCATGAGCGGTGAAACCAATCGCCTGATCGACTTGGCCAAGCAGATCACCGATCAGCCGGTTCCTCGTGAACTGGACGTGATCGTGTCGACGGGTGAGCAGGTCACCATTGCCCTGCTGACCATGGCCTTGATCAAGCGTGGTGTGCCAGCGGTGTCCTACACCGGCAACCAGGTGCGTATTCTCACCGACAGCTCGCACAACAAGGCGCGCATTCTGCAAATCGACGACCAGAAGATTCGTGCCGACCTCAAGGAAGGTCGCGTGGTCGTGGTTGCAGGCTTCCAGGGTGTCGACGAGCACGGCAGCATCACTACCCTGGGTCGTGGTGGCTCTGATACCACCGGCGTGGCCCTGGCGGCGGCGCTGAAGGCTGATGAGTGCCAGATCTACACTGATGTTGATGGCGTCTACACCACCGACCCGCGCGTCGTGCCACAGGCTCGTCGCCTGGAGAAGATCACCTTCGAAGAGATGCTGGAAATGGCCAGCCTTGGTTCCAAGGTGCTGCAGATCCGTTCGGTGGAGTTCGCCGGCAAGTACAACGTTCCGCTGCGCGTGCTGCACAGCTTCAAGGAGGGTCCGGGTACCCTCATTACCATTGATGAAGAGGAATCCATGGAACAGCCGATCATTTCCGGTATCGCCTTCAACCGTGATGAAGCAAAGCTGACCATTCGCGGCGTGCCGGATACCCCGGGCGTGGCCTTCAAGATCCTCGGCCCGATCAGCGCTTCGAACATCGAAGTCGACATGATCGTGCAGAACGTTGCTCACGATAACACCACCGACTTCACCTTCACCGTGCACCGCAATGAGTACGAGAAGGCGCAGAGCGTGCTGGAAAACACTGCGCGCGAAATCGGTGCCCGTGAAGTGATCGGCGACACCAAGATCGCCAAGGTCTCGATCGTCGGCGTCGGCATGCGTTCGCACGCCGGGGTTGCCAGCTGCATGTTCGAAGCCCTGGCCAAGGAGAGCATCAACATCCAGATGATCTCCACTTCCGAGATCAAGGTTTCGGTGGTGCTCGAAGAGAAGTACCTGGAGCTGGCCGTGCGCGCGCTGCATACCGCGTTCGATCTGGATGCTCCTGCCCGACAGGGCGAGTAAGGCGCTGCCTGGAAGGGCGCGGCTTGCCGCGCCCTTCGCGTTTCTGCTCGCCGCGCAGGCCCTGTCCTGCCCTGTGCGGCGAGTAACCGGGGCCATGGTCGTCGTCCGCGACCCGGCCCGATATCCAAGACTGTTACCCCTGAATGTTTTGCGTAAGGAGAAAGCTATGTTGATTCTGACTCGTCGGTGCGCCGAGAGCCTGATCATTGGAGACGGCGAGATCACCGTGACGGTGCTTGGCGTCAAAGGCAACCAGGTGCGTATTGGCGTGAGCGCCCCGAAAGAAGTGGCAGTTCACCGCGAGGAAATCTACCTGCGGATCAAGAAGGAGAAGGATGAAGAGCCAAGCCTTTAATTTTTTTGAAGTTTTTTTCAAAAAAAGGGTTGCAAAGGTGAAAGAGGTTCTTTAATATTCGCCTCGTGTTGCGGTGAGGTGGCCGAGTGGCCGAAGGCGCTCCCCTGCTAAGGGAGTATACCTCATAAGGGTATCGGGGGTTCGAATCCCCCCTTCACCGCCATTATTTGCGTAGGGCGCTGTAAACGGTAGGAACGCTAAGTAGTTGTTTTATAACGAAAAGCTTCTTGCAAAAATGTTTCAGCGACCTATAATGCGCGGCAAGACACGGACTCATAGCTCAGCTGGATAGAGTACTCGGCTACGAACCGAGCGGTCGCAGGTTCGAATCCTGCTGAGTCCGCCACTTTTGAAGTGGCTTTGTTTGCAAGGCTGCTTCAATCAACCAGCGGTATCTGGTCTAAAACTGCCAATCGCGGACTCATAGCTCAGCTGGATAGAGTACTCGGCTACGAACCGAGCGGTCGCAGGTTCGAATCCTGCTGAGTCCGCCACTTTCTTGAAGTGGTTCTGCTTGCAAAGCCATTTCAGTCAACCAGCGGTAATCTGGTTTAAAACTGCCAATCGCGGACTCATAGCTCAGCTGGATAGAGTACTCGGCTACGAACCGAGCGGTCGCAGGTTCGAATCCTGCTGAGTCCGCCACTTTTTGAAGTGGTTCTGCTTGCAACGCTACTTCAGTCAACCAGTGGTAATCTGGTCTAAAACTACCACCACGGACTCATAGCTCAGCTGGATAGAGTACTCGGCTACGAACCGAGCGGTCGCAGGTTCGAATCCTGCTGAGTCCGCCATACCCCATCAAAAAGCCCGCTCAATAGAGCGGGCTTTTTGTTTGTGCGCCAATGAATTCTTGAGCCTCTCGATCTACGCTCTTCTGTAATGATTGCGGTGTAGTCTTGAGCCGCTGAGCGGCCTCAAAAATCAAATGTGCTTTCCCATCCACAACAATCGTCGCACTGATAGCTTCACGCGTTGTCCCAGCTTTATCACGCAAACGATTGTTCTGGCCAAAAATTTAAGCGATCTGACAGCTTTAGCAGTGTATGATTGCGCCCGTCAGCCCCGCCGGGGCTTGTGGAAAACCACCATGGACTTACCCAGTAGTTACTCGCTAACACGATTCATACAGAAAGATCTGACCGATTGATTCCCTCGGCGTGCTCCGCTGCTGGGAGTGGAGTTCGCCTATGACCGAAGTAGAAGTTAAAAAAGCGCAAGAAAGCCTGCAGGATCGCCTGGCCCAGGTGGTTGAACTGCTGCAGCGTCAGCGCATGGTCGAAGACCTGACCCATCGCCAGGAAGGCGCGCACAATGACCTGGTGGAAAACCTGGTCCACCGCCAGAACCTCGTCGAGCTGCAGCGCAAGCTCGATGACCTGCACCCCGCCGACATCGCCTACATCCTCGAAGCCTTGCCCCTGGAAGATCGCCTGACGGTCTGGCAGCTGGTGCGCTCGGAGCGCGATGGCGACATCCTGCTGGAAGTTTCCGATTCGGTTCGCCAATCGCTGATCGCCGACATGGACGATCACGAGCTGCTGGCTGCCGCCAAGGAGATGGACGCCGACGAACTGGCCGACCTCGCCCCAGAGCTGCCGCGTGACGTTGTTCACGAGCTGATGGAAACCCTCGATGCCCAGCAACGCGAGCGAGTGCGTTCGGCGCTGAGCTACGACGAGGAGCAGGTCGGTGCGCTGATGGACTTCGAGATGGTCACCATCCGCGAAGATGTCAGCCTGGAAGTGGTGCTGCGCTACCTGCGCCGCCTGAAAGAATTGCCGAACCACACCGACAAATTGTTCGTGGTCGATTACGACGGCATCCTCAAGGGGGTATTGCCGATCAAGCGCCTGCTGGTCAACGACCCGGAGAAGAAGGTGGCGGAGGTCATGGCGACCGACCCTGTCTCCTTCCAGCCCGAGGAAGATGCCTACGATGCAGCGCAGGCTTTCGAGCGTTATGACCTGGTATCCGCCCCGGTGGTGGACAAGAGCGAACGCCTGATCGGCCGTCTGACCATCGACGAAATGGTTGACCTGATCCGTGAGGAAAGCGAGAGCGAAGTCCTCAACATGGCGGGTCTGCGTGAAGAGGAAGATATTTTCGCCTCGGTCTGGCGTTCGTTCCGCAACCGTTGGGCGTGGCTGGCCATCAATCTGATTACCGCGTTCGTTGCTTCGCGAGTGATCGGGTTGTTCGAAGGTTCGATTGAAAAGCTGGTGGCGTTGGCTGCGTTGATGCCGATCGTTGCGGGTATTGGTGGCAACTCTGGTAACCAGACCATCACCATGATCGTCCGCGCCATGGCCCTGGACCAAGTGTCGCCAGGCAATACCAGCCGCTTGATGCGCAAGGAGTTGGCGGTGTCGCTGATCAACGGCCTGGTTTGGGGCGGAGTGATTGGTGCGGTGGCTTTCTGGCTGTATGGCAGCTGGTCGCTGGGGGTGGTGATGACCGCAGCGATGACCTTGAACTTGTTGTTGGCAGCGCTGATGGGCGTGCTGATCCCGATGACATTGGCTCGCCTGGGGCGCGACCCTGCGATGGGGGCGAGCGTGATGATCACTGCTGTGACCGACAGCGGTGGTTTCTTCATCTTCCTTGGGCTGGCGACGCTGTTCCTGTTGTAAGCCGATCCTCCCTGTGGGAACGTCCCGCAGGGAAATGCCTTTGCTGCCAATCAGTCATCCACAAAAAAGCCAGCTTACGCTGGCTTTTTTGTGTTCGCTGCAGGCCTCAGGAAGCGTCTGCGGCCATTTCCACATCGTGAGCGATGAGGGCGACCAGGGCGTTCTGCTGGCGGTGGGACAGTTGGCGGAAACGCTGCAGCAACTCGCGCTCATGCAGGGACAGCTCGGGGCTGTCCAGGCGCATGCTCAGTTCGTCACCCAGCGCACCTTCCTGGATAAGGCTCTGTTCCAGGCGTGCAATGATCTCGGAGTTCATGCTGCGGTGGTGGTTGCGTGCTACCTCGGCAATGCGCTCACGCATTCCGTCTGGCAGGCGGACGACGAACTTGTCAGCGGTGCGGCTCGAATAAATAGCCTGTTTCATTGGGCGCATATAAATTGACCAGAGTTTGGTTCAGGGGAAGCGGTTCTCAAATTGGCCGCACGGGATGGAAGTACGACCGTGGCGACGACAAAATGTTCAACCGCCAGTGAAAAATGGATGCTCATCTTGCCTCATGGTCGCCGTTTGCTTGGCGTCAATTATGTGACAAATAGTGAGCCGGATAAAGGCTTTATGCCAGTACCAATTATCAGAAATGAGCACTGGTTTGAAAAGTTTTACATGCTCTGGCTAGCCTGGCCGTCAGTCTTTTGCCGTCAATAATCGGTAAAACGCAGAAAAATGCCCAGAAAAGCCCTAGAATGCGCCGGTTCTCTCCATAGAGCATAGTGGCTATGCAACATGACGCAAGCGACCGCCGATCAGGGACGGGCCGGTTGATATTTCTGGTGGGGCCGTCGGGTTCCGGGAAAGACTCCCTGATCGATGCTTCGCGTGAGCAACTGGCCCTCGCCGGGGTAGAAATTGCCCGCCGGGTCATCACCCGTTCGGCCGAAGCCAAAGGCGAAGCTGCCCAAGGGGTCACGCCTGAGCAGTTTGATACCTTGCGTGCGCAGGGTGCGTTTGTCATGCACTGGCGGGCCAATGGCCTGGACTATGGCATACCCCGGCAGGTGGACCAATGGTTGGCGGAGGGGAGGGCAGTGCTGGTGAATGGCTCGCGGGCTTATCTGCCAGAAGCCCGTCAGCGCTACCCGGGTTTGTTGGCCGTGTTGGTCGAGGTCAAGCCTGAGGTGCTGCGCCAGCGCTTGCTGGCCCGGGGCCGGGAAACTGCAGAAGAAGTGGAGCAGCGCCTGGCGCGCAGCGCACGCTTGCAAGCTGCAGCCGACCCGTCGGTACATGTGCTGGATAATTCTTCCACACTGGAGGCGGCGGTCGCCGCATTCGTTTCGCTGCTTCGCCATCAGGGCGTCCTACCACGGGGATAGCAGCGGCAGAAAAGGATTACGCGAAAAAGCCCAGTTGAGGCATGACAAACGCCAGCATGCTGGTTAACATGCTGGCCATCCCGCTGTGCAGCGCTCGCTGCCGGTCGTAGCGTCTCAGTAGCTCAATTGGATAGAGCATCCCCCTCCTAAGGGGAAGGTTGCAGGTTCAATTCCTGCCTGGGACGCCATTCTCGTCATTCCCATTATTGTCTCCGTTGCCTTTGTCGCCGTCGTGCTGCTGTTGACAGCACCTGCGCTTGGCCAGCGCTGTCATGCATCACGTTCGTGGCATAACGCCGCGCTTGGGGCCAGCCGCTGACGCATCAGGAAGTACCCCGCCACCACCAGCAGTACCGTCAGCACCGTGAACCAGAATTGGAAACGCGATGTCGGGTCGAACGCCTGGGTGCCGATGACTGCCAGCAAGGCGAACAGCGCAATGATATTGGTGTAGGGGAACAGCCAGGCACGGAAGGCGTTTGGGGCGACCGCTTCGTGGCGGGTTTTCCTGCGCATCGCCACGTGGGCGATGATGATGAAGATCCATACGACCATGACCAGGCTGCCGGTACTCTTGGCCAAGGTCATGAACAGGTCGCCGCCACTGACAAAGTGTACGGTCAGGATCATCGTGCAGATCGACAGGCTCAGCAGCAGTGCATTGATCGGTACACCCTTGGCACTGGTGCGTGAGAACAGCTTGGGCGCGTGACCGCGCTGGCTCAGCGAGAACAGCATGCGCGAGTTGGAGAACATGAACGAGTTCATCACCGACATGAACGAGACGAACAGCACCAGTTTCATGGCCACTGCAGCACCACCGAACCCGGCCAGGCTGAACAGCGAAACATAGGGCGAGGCCAGGTTGGCCTTGTCGGTCCAGGGCAGGCAAAGGATCAGGATCGACACAGAGCCTACGTAGAACAGCATCACCCGCAGGATCACGCTCTTGATCGCGCGGATCACGTTTTGTCGCGGGTTCTCTGACTCACCCGCGGCCACGGCGGCAATTTCGCTGCCGCCCAGGGAGAAAATCACCACGATAACGCCGGCCATCACCGGTGACAGGCCGTTGGGCATGAAGCCGTCATGGGCGGTGAGGTTGATCAGGCCGGGGGCGGGAATCTCACTGTGCAGGCCGAGCAGGATCGAGACACCCAGCAGCATGAAGATGAGGATGGTGGCGACCTTCATCGCAGCCAGCCAATACTCGACTTCGGCAAACGAACGCACCGAGTAGGCGTTGCTGGCCATGAGTGTCACCAGCATCAGGAAGGCGCCTGCCCAGATCGGTAGCCAGGGCAGGAAGTCATGCAGGATGGCGCCCAGCAGTACCGCTTCCAGGGTGATGGTCATCATCGACTTGAACCAGTACAGCCAGCCGACCGTAAACCCTGCCCAGTCCCCGAGGTAGGTGTTGGCGTAGGTCGAGAACGACCCTGCATCCGGGTTGCGGCAGGCCATTTCGCCCAGCATGAACATGACCAGGGTGACCACCAGGCCACCAATGAAATACGACAGTATGGCCGCGGGCCCTGCCGATGCGATCAGTGAGCCCGAGCCCATGAACAGCCCTGCACCGATCACCCCACCCAGCGCGATCATGGTGATATGCCGCTGCTTGAGGCTTTGCTTCAAACCGTGTGATTGCATTTCCTTGTCCTCTCTTATTTTAGGGGGGATCCGACATCGTTCCCCTACGCAGGCATCGTCATGCGCCTGCGTCCACGCGTGGCAAATAGCTACCAGCCTGCCACCCTGGACAATAAGGCCAAGGACCTCAAACGAATTCTCTGCACAACATCCTGCCGATTTTTCCTGAGACCGGTGATGGCGCCGGTAGCGGTGCAGTTGACGAAGCCATGCACCACCTGACCATCGACGCCACCGGACACCGGTCAGGCTGAAGCGCCTTGGACGAACTGCGGCGCTCTCCTTACCGGCCGCTTCCACTGCTTCATATCGGGCTTGCCGCTTGTTGCTCTTCATCCAGGCCGCCGTCCGCTTTGGCGATCTGCTCTTGCGCTTTCTCCTCGATCTTGCGCTTGATGTCTTCTTTCATGCGCTGGGCGATCAACTCGTCGACCTTTGCTTTCATTTCGGGCGGCAGGGCGTCGTACTCTTCTTCGGTCAAGCCTATTTCACGCAGCAGTTTTTCCTTGATCATCTCGCCGGGCGACTTGGACATGAAGTCGTGAAATTCCTGCCGGGCAGTCTTGGGCGGCAGGGGTTCTCCGATGACCGGCTCGGTGGTCGCAGAACTCAGGTTTTGCAGCATCACCTTGAATTTGGCAAAGGCTTCTGCACGAGCATCCTCTGCGTTTTGCTGAGCGGTGCTGCCTCCATTCTGCTGTTGGCTCGCCGTGTTGGCGGTGGATATTGGCGTGCGGACAGGCGCAATCTGGGCCACTGCCTGCTCATCGCTGGTGGACCGAGGCTGATGGAGCGTGGGCTGCCAGCTCACGCCGTTAGCGGCGATTATCATGTTTCCTCCTTGGAAATCTCGTTGGCAGGTACCCAGCGCAAAAGCCATGCCAGCGCTGTGCCGGTCGAAATCAGGGCGTTGGCGCTATTTCGGTTGCACGCGGGTGGGCATATGCTTGCCCATGATAGGCATCATCTTGCCGCTCGCGGCAATCAACACCACTGTCGGCAGCCCCTTGATCGGAGCGCAGTTGCTGGGCATCAGGGAGAGCGTCCATGAGTCAAGACACCAGGCCGGTACCTGCCGGCTTCAGTGAACAGCAATTGCACACCTTGTTCGATTTGATCAGCGATGGCATCTGGGACTGGAATGCCAATACCGGTTACGTTTATCGCAATCCGGGCTGGTACAGCATGCTGGGTTATGCCAGCCACTCCCTGGCCAACTCGGTATTTACCTGGGAAAGCGTGATCCATCCCGAAGACTACCCCCGGGTAATGGCCCATTTCGAGGCCTATATCAATCAGCGCAACGAGCGCTACCGCATTGAATACCGTTGCCGTTGTCAGGACGGCAGCTACATCTGGATCGAAGACAGCGGCTACGTCATCGCGCATAACGAGGACGGTTCCGTGGCACGCATGCTGGGTGCGCATCGCAATATCGACGCTGGCAAGCGCTTGGTGACGCAACTGGAACAGAAGAACCAGTCGCTGGAATTTCAGGTGGCCGAACGCACCCGTGAGTTGTCCTGGGTGAACCAGCAGTTGCAGCGGCAACTGGACGAAAACCGTGAATTGGCCGAACGCGATGCGTTGACCCGTGTTGCCAACCGTTACCGGCTGGAGAGCGCGTTGCAGCGGGAGTGCCAGCGCGCCCAGCGCTTCCGCCAGCCGTTGTCGCTGATCGCCATGGACATGGATGATTTCAAACCGATCAACGACCGCTACGGTCACGCCCGTGGCGATGCAGCGCTGGTCCGGGTGGCCGAAAGCCTGCGTACCTGCTTGCGCGAACTGGACCTGCTGGCGCGCTGGGGCGGCGACGAGTTCGTCATCGTGCTGCCGCAGACCGCGCTGGGGGAGGCGCTGGATGTGGCGGCGCGCTTGCGCCAGGTGCTGGAGCAGGTGGAGCCGGTGGGTGATTGCCGGCTGACCATGAGTTATGGCGTGGTGCAATGGCGGGAAGGGGAGGACCAGCACGCGCTGCTGGCGCGTGCCGACAAGGCGCTCTACAGGGCCAAGGGTACAGGCAAGAATGCAATTGCCGAGTAGCTAGTGTGGTGTTTCACAAAGAACGACCATAACTCGCGGCGCTTTTTGCGCTCATGCGGCGTTGTCGTTCCTCGCCGTAGCTGGACTACGACTCGCCGCGACGCCTTGCCTGAGCGCAAAAATCGCTCGCGAGTTATTGGCCGTATTTGCAAAACACCACACTAGCCCTTCAAAGAGCACGCTGTTTTCTGAAGGCTTGGATGGCCTGAACGAAAAAAGACCCGCAGCGCCTCTCGGCGCAGCGGGCCAAATCGGCCTCGGCCGCTTCAGTGTCAGATATGCAAGGCGTGGCCCAACGCGCGCAGGGCGGCTTCTTGCACCGCTTCACCCAACGTGGGGTGGGCATGAATGGTGCCGGCCACATCTTCCAGGCACGCGCCCATCTCCAGCGATTGGGCAAACGCGGTGGACAGCTCGGAGACCGCCACGCCAACCGCCTGCCAACCCACGATCAAGTGGTTGTCACGGCGCGCCACCACCCGCACAAAACCGCTTTTCGACTCCAGGCTCATGGCCCGGCCATTGGCGGCAAACGGGAACTGCGCGACGATGCAGTCCAGGCCCTGCTGGCTGGCTTGTTCCGGGGTTTTGCCGACCACCACCACTTCCGGGTCGGTAAAGCACACGGCGGCAATCGCTGCCGGCTCGAAGCGTCGGGCCTTGCCGGCGATGATTTCGGCGACCATCTCGCCCTGGGCCATGGCCCGGTGCGCCAGCATCGGTTCGCCAGCGACGTCGCCGATGGCCCAGACGTTGTGCATGCTGGTATGACAGCGCTCGTCGATGGCAATGGCGGTGCCGTTCATCTTCAGGTCCAGGCATTCCAGGTTGAAGCCCTTGGTGCGTGGCCGGCGGCCCACGGCCACCAGTACCTGGTCGGCCTCCAGGCGCAGTTGCCCACTCTTGCCGTCGCTGGCCAGCAGGCAGCCATTTTCGTAGCCCTCGACGCTGTGGCCCAGGTGCAACGCGATGCCCAGTTTCTTCAGCGACTCAGCCACCGGGGCGGTCAATTCGCTGTCGTAGGTCGGCAGGATGCGTTCGCGCGCTTCCACCACACTCACCTGTGCACCCAGCTTGCGATAGGCAATGCCCAGCTCCAGGCCGATATAGCCACCGCCGACCACCACCAGGTGTTGCGGCAGGGCTTTCGGCGCCAGGGCTTCGGTCGAGGAAATCACCGGGCCACCCAGCGGCAGCATCGGCAGTTCGACACTGGTGGAACCGGTCGCCAGCAACAGATGCTCGCACTGGATACGCTGGCCATCGACCTCGACCTGCTTGCCGTCCAGTACCTTGGCCCAGCCATGCACCACTTTCACCCCGTGCTTTTTCAGCAAGGCGGCAACACCGGTGGTCAGACGGTCGACAATGCCGTCCTTCCAGGTGACGCTCTGGCCGATGTCCAGGCGCGGCGAAGCCACGCTGATGCCCAGCGGCGAGGGTTCGGTAAAGCGCGAGGCTTGGTGAAACTGCTCGGCCACGTGGATCAGCGCCTTGGACGGGATGCAGCCGATGTTCAGGCAGGTGCCGCCCAGTGCCTGGCCTTCCACCAGTACGGTAGGAATGCCCAGTTGCCCGGCGCGGATGGCTGCTACATAGCCGCCAGGGCCGCCGCCGATGATCAACAGGGTAGTCTGGATAATCTGTTGCATGCTCACTCCACGAACAGGCAGGCGGGTTGTTCGAGCAGGCCACGCACGGCCTGGATGAACAGGGCGGCGTCCATGCCATCGACCACGCGGTGGTCGAACGAGCTGGACAGGTTCATCATCTTGCGCACGACGATCTGGCCATCAATCACCACCGGTCGTTCGACCATGCGGTTGACCCCGACGATTGCCACTTCCGGGGTGTTGACCACCGGCGTGCTGACAATGCCACCCAAGGCGCCGAGGCTGGTCAGGGTGATGGTCGAGCCGGACAGCTCCTCGCGGCTGGCCTTGTTGTTACGTGCCGCGTTGGCCAGGCGCGAAATCTCGCCGGCATTGGCCCACAGGCTGCCCGCTTCGGCGTGGCGCAGCACCGGTACCATCAGGCCGTTGTCACCTTGGGTGGCAATGCCCACATGCACCGCGCCATGGCGGGTGATGATCTGCGCTTCGTCGTCGTAGGTCGCGTTGATCTGCGGGAAGTCACGCAGCGCCACGACGAGGGCGCGCACCAGGAATGGCAGCAAGGTCAGTTTGCCGCGGCTGTCGCCGTGCTTGCTGTTGAGTTGCTGGCGCAGGGCTTCCAGGGCGGTGACGTCGATTTCCTCGACATAACTGAAGTGCGCGACCCGGCGTTTGGCGTCCTGCATGCGCTGGGCGATCTTGCGGCGCAGGCCGATCACCGGCACCTGCTCGCTGTCGGTGCGCTTGGCATAACCATCAGGTGCTTGCCCGGCATTGCTTTGCGGCTTGCTCATGAAGGCGTCGAGGTCTTCGTGCAGAATGCGCCCGGCCGGGCCGCTACCATGCACATAACGCAGTTCGATACCGGCGTCCAGGGCGCGTTTGCGCACGGCCGGCGAGGCCAGCGGCTTGTCGCCCGGCTGGCGCGGCACGATGGGCGCAGCTTCGTGGTTGGCGGGCGCCTGGTACACGGCGGGTTTTACGTCTTTCTGCGGTTCCGGCTTGGCTGCAATCGGGGCGGCCGGGGCCTCTACCGGTTTTGGCTGAGGCACGTCCACATGGTTGCCGCTGCCTTCCACTTCGATGCGGATCAGTTCGCTACCGACCGCCATCACTTCCCCGGGCTGGCCACCCAGGGCCAACACCTTGCCGCTGACCGGCGAGGGGATTTCCACGGTGGCCTTGTCGGTCATGACGTCGGCCACCACCTGGTCCTCGGCGATGATGTCGCCGACCTTGACGAACCATTCCACCAACTCGACCTGCGCGATGCCTTCGCCAATGTCCGGCATCTTGATGACGTGCGTGCCCATTCAGACCTCCATGACCTTTTTCAGTGCCGCACCTACCCGCGAAGGGCCGGGGAAGTAAGCCCATTCCTGTGCGTGAGGGTAGGGGGTGTCCCAGCCGGTGACGCGCTCGATCGGCGCCTCCAGGTGGTGGAAGCAGTGCTCCTGCACCAGCGACACCAGCTCGGCACCGAAGCCGCAGGTGCGGGTGGCCTCGTGCACCACCACGCAACGGCCAGTCTTTTTCACCGACTCGACGATAGTGTCCAGGTCCAGCGGCCACAGGCTGCGCAGGTCGATCACTTCGGCATCGACGCCGCTTTCTTCGGCGGCCACCTGGGCCACGTACACCGTGGTGCCGTAAGTCAGTACGGTCACGTCATTGCCAGGGCGGGTAATGGCGGCCTTGTCCAGCGGTACGGTGTAATAGCCGTCGGGCACGGCGCTGTGCGGGTGCTTCGACCACGGGGTTACAGGGCGGTCGTGGTGGCCATCGAACGGGCCGTTGTACAGGCGTTTGGGCTCCAGGAAGATTACCGGGTCGTCGCATTCGATCGAGGCAATCAGCAGGCCTTTGGCGTCATAAGGGTTGGACGGCATCACGGTGCGCAGGCCGCAGACCTGGGTGAACATCGCTTCCGGGCTCTGGCTGTGAGTCTGGCCGCCATAGATGCCGCCGCCGCAAGGCATGCGCAGGGTCAGCGGGGCAATGAACTCGCCGGCCGACCGGTAACGCAGGCGGGCCAGCTCGGAGACGATCTGGTCGGAGGCCGGGTAGAAGTAGTCGGCGAACTGGATCTCCACCACTGGGCGCAGGCCATAGGCGCCCATGCCCACGGCGGTACCGACGATGCCGCTCTCGGAGATGGGCGCGTCGAACACGCGCGATTTGCCGTACTTGTTCTGCAGGCCTTCGGTGCAGCGGAACACGCCGCCGAAGTAACCGACGTCCTGGCCGTACACCACCACATTGTCGTCGCGCTCAAGCATGACATCCATGGCCGAGCGCAGGGCCTGGATCATGGTCATGGTAGTGGTGGCCATGGCGGTTTCCGGGTTGATGCTGTTGTTGTGGTCGTTCATCTCAAACCCCCAGTTCCTGGCGTTGACGGCGCAGGTGTTCGGGCATCTCCTTGTACACATCCTCGAACATCGAGGCGGCGCTCGGGATGTGCCCGTTAGCCAGGGTGCCGTACTGCTCGGCTTCTTTCTGTGCGGCAATCACCGCAGCTTCGAGCTCGGCCGTGACGGCTTGGTGTTCTTCTTCGGACCAGTGGCCGATCTTGATCAGGTGCTGCTTCAGGCGGGCGATCGGGTCACCCAGCGGGAAGTGGCTCCAGTCATCGGCAGGGCGGTACTTGGAGGGGTCGTCCGACGTCGAGTGCGGGCCGGCACGGTAGGTGACCCACTCGATCAGGCTTGGGCCCAGGCCGCGGCGGGCGCGCTCGGCAGCCCAGCGCGAGGCGGCGTACACGGCGACGAAGTCGTTGCCGTCAACCCGCAGCGAAGCAATACCGCAACCCACGCCACGGCCGGCAAAGGTGGTCGACTCGCCACCGGCGATGGCCTGGAAGGTGGAAATGGCCCACTGGTTGTTGACCACGTTGAGGATGACCGGGGCGCGGTATACGTGGGCAAAGGTGAGGGCGGTGTGGAAGTCTGACTCGGCAGTAGCGCCGTCACCGATCCACGCCGAGGCGATCTTGGTATCGCCCTTGATCGCCGATGCCATGGCCCAGCCGACCGCCTGCACGAACTGGGTCGCCAGGTTGCCGCTGATGGTGAAGAAGCCGGCTTCGCGCACCGAGTACATGATCGGCAACTGGCGGCCCTTGAGGGGGTCGCGCTCGTTGGACAGCAGTTGGCAGATCATCTCGACCAGCGATACGTCGCGGGCCATCAGGATGCTTTGCTGGCGGTAGGTCGGGAAGCACATGTCGGTGCGGTTCAGCGCCAGCGCCTGGCCACTGCCGATGGCTTCTTCGCCCAGGCTTTGCATGTAGAAGGACATCTTCTTCTGGCGCTGGGCAACCACCATGCGGCTGTCGAAGATCCGCGTCTTGAGCATGGCGCGCATGCCTTGACGAAGGATCTGTGGGTCGATGTCTTCGGCCCAGGGGCCCTGCGCATCACCTTGCTCGTCGAGCACGCGGACCAGGCTGTAGGACAGGTCGGCAGTGTCGGCAGCATCGACATCGATCGCGGGTTTACGGGCTTGACCTGCATCGTTGAGGCGCAGGTAGGAAAAATCGGTCTGGCAGCCTGGCCGGCCGGTGGGCTCGGGCACATGCAAACGCAGGGGGGCGTACTCGTTCATGCTTTTTACGCTCGCTCGGGTATTTGTTTTTGTGAGCTCTGAAGCGGCCGCCGCTGAGTACCGGCTTGTGACTGGTAAGTCAGCGTCACCTACATCTTAGTGGCCCGGCAGGAGAATTTTTCTCTCAAGTTGATTGCCTTTGCTGAGCGGGGCAGATAAACATTCCGCATAAACACAAAAAACCGGTGATTTTGTCTTATGCGCAAACTCGATCGTACTGATATCGGCATTCTCAACAGCCTGCAAGAGAACGCCCGCATCACCAATGCCGAGCTGGCACGCTCGGTGAACCTGTCGCCCACGCCTTGTTTCAACCGGGTGCGGGCCATGGAAGAACTGGGGGTGATCCGCCAGCAGGTGACCTTGCTGTCGCCTGAGGTGCTGGGGCTGGATGTGAATGTGTTTATCCATGTCAGCCTGGAAAAACAGGTGGAGCAGTCGTTGCATCGGTTTGAAGAAGAGATCGCCGAGCGGCCCGAGGTGATGGAGTGCTACCTGATGACCGGGGACCCGGATTACCTGTTGCGGGTGCTGCTGCCGAGCATCCAGGCGCTGGAGCGGTTTCTCGATTACCTGACGCGTTTGCCGGGGGTGGCCAATATTCGATCGAGTTTTGCCCTGAAGCAGGTGCGCTACAAAACGGCGTTGCCGTTGCCGGCCAATGGCATGACCTTGCGGGAGTAGGGGGGGCTGTGCCGGCCTCTTCGCGGGTAAACCCGCTCCTACACGGGTCGCACCCACCTGTAGGCGCGGGTTCACCCGCGAAAAGGCCGGCACAGGCACCTCTATAGGCTGCTTGATATTTTAAACACCCGCAGCCTATGTTGTTGTCAGCCTACAACAACAAGGACAAGCGTCATGAGCACCGCTCAGCTCCAGGGCATCGATGAAATCGAATGCGTCACCCCCGACCTCAACGGCGTCCCGCGCGGCAAGGTGATGACCGCCGACGGCTTCCTCGAAGGCCGTCGCCTGCAGATGGCCCGGGGTGTGCTGCTGCAGTGCATCATGGGCGGCTACCCAGCGGCGAAATTCTACGGCAGTGATGACGGCGACCTGGCACTGGTGGCCGAACCCAGTCAGGTCCACCGCCTGCCCTGGAGCAAGGACGGCCGCGCCTTGGCCATCTGCGATGCCAACGAGCTGGATGGCCGGCCCTCGGCACTGTCCACCCGGGGTCAGCTAAAAGCCGTGATAGCCCGCTATGCGGCACTGGGCCTGGCGCCGGTAGTGGCAACCGAGCTGGAGTTCTTTGTCTTTGCCCCCAACACAGACCCGCAGCAACCCTTCCTGCCGCCTGTAGGCAGCGATGGCCGCCGCGAGCTGGGCCATTCGGCGTTCAGTGTCAGTTCCAACAACGGCCTGCGCCCGTTCTTCAAGGAGGTGTACCACTGCATGGCCGCGCTCGGCCTGCCACGTGACACCTTCATGCACGAAATGGGTGTCAGCCAGTTCGAGATCAACCTCCTGCACGGCGACCCGCTGCTGTTGGCCGACCAGACCTTCCTGTTCAAGCACCTGCTCAAGGAAGTGGCGCTCAAGCACGGGCTGACCGTGGTCTGCATGGCCAAGCCGCTGGCGCGTACGCCCGGCAGTTCCATGCACATTCACCAGAGCCTGGTCGAGGCCGGCAGCAGGCGTAACGTGTTCAGTGACGAGCAGGGCCTGGCGACAGACACCTTCCACCATTTCATCGGCGGGTTGCAGGCGTGCATGGCCGACTTCACCGCCCTGTTCGCGCCCAACGTCAATTCCTACCAGCGCCTGTGCCACCCCTATGCCTCGCCGAACAATGCGTGCTGGTCCGAGGACAATCGCGCCGCTGGCTTGCGCATTCCGGCCAGTGCACCGGTCGCGCGACGGGTGGAAAACCGCCTGCCTGGGGCCGATGCCAACCCGTACCTGGCCATTGCTGCCAGCCTGGCCGCCGGGCTGCATGGCATCGAGCAGCGCTTGCAGCCATCGCCAGCCATCCAGGGCGAATTCGAAGTGCCCGAGCACCTGAGCCTGCCGTGCACGCTGCACGCGGCCCTTGAAAGGCTCAAGCGCAGCACGCTGGCGCGGGAACTGTTCGGCAGCGAGTTCATCGAAGGCTACATTGCCAGCAAGACGCTTGAGCTGAGCGATTTCTTCGACGAGATCACGCCGTGGGAGCGCCGGGTCCTGGCGGCACAGGCCTGAGCGCGACACAACCTGCACCGGGCACGCCCCCGCAATGCCAAATAGCTGTCGGGGGGCCTGCGCCAGGCGGTTTTTGCCTTTATGCTGCTAGCACCCAAAACTGCCACCTGACCAGGGAGCTCCACGGGACGTATGCGAAATGTATGGAAGCCGTTTCAGTCGTTGTATTTCGCCGCGCTGATGATGTTGATCGGCTCGGGCCTGCTCAGCACCTACCTGGCCCTGCGCCTGGCTGCCGACCACGTCGACAGCCTGTGGGTGGGTGCGTTGATGGCGGCCAACTACTTTGGTCTGGCGGTTGGCGGCAAGGTTGGCCACCGGCTGATCGGACGGGTAGGGCACATACGCGCCTATGCCACCTGTGCCGGTATCGTCGGCGCTGCGGTGCTCGGTCATGGCCTGACCAGCTGGCTGCCTGCCTGGGTCGGGCTGCGCGTGATCGTCGGCCTGGGGATGATGTGCCAATACATGGTCATCGAGAGCTGGCTCAATGAGCAGGCCGATGTGAAACACCGGGGCGCGGTGTTCAGCGGCTACATGATTGCCTCGTACCTGGGGCTGGTGCTTGGCCAGTTGATTCTGGTGGTGCACCCGCAGCTCGGCCCTGAGCTGCTGATGCTGGTGGCGATGTGCTTTGCCCTGTGCCTGGTGCCCGTGGCGATGACCCGGCGTATTCACCCGGCGCCCTTGCGCCCGGCACCGATGGAGCCGAAGTTTTTCATCAAGCGCGTGCCGCAGTCGCTCAGTACGGTTTTGGGCTCGGGGCTGATTGTCGGCTCGTTCTACGGTTTGGCGCCTTTATATGCGTCAAGCCAGGGGATGAGTACCGAGCAGATCGGTCTGTTCATGGGTAGCTGCATTTTTGCCGGCCTGCTGGTGCAGTGGCCGCTGGGCTGGTTGTCTGACCGTTATGACCGGGCGGTGCTGATTCGGAGTGTGGCAGTGGGGCTGGCGCTGGCGGCTGCGCCATTGGCAATACTGCCCAGTGTGCCGCTGGAGTTGCTGTTCGGTATCGGCTTCCTGATCTCGTTGCTGCAGTTCTGCCTGTACCCGCTGGCGGTTGCCTTTTCCAATGACCACGTGGAAAGCGAGCGCCGGGTATCGCTGACGGCGATGCTGTTGGTGACCTACGGTGTGGGTGCATGCGTCGGCCCGCTGGCGGCAGGGGTTCTGATGAAAGTGCTGGGCGCGCAGATGCTGTATGCCTTCTTCGTATTCTTTGCCTTGGTGCTGGTCTGGCGCATTCGGCCGAAAGCGGTTACCGGCCTGCATCAGGTGCAGGACGCACCGCTGGGCCACGTGGCGATGCCGGCGGCCGGTTCGCCGTTGTCGGCGGCGCTGGACCCGCGGGTGGATGAGCAGACGGTGCAGGACGTGATGCAGGCGCCGGTGGCGGCTGAAGATACCGAGGATGAAGAGAAGGGCGCGCAGCAACAGGCGCCTGAACCTGAAGAGGTCAGCAAGTCGGTGTAGGAGCGGGTTTACCCGCGAAGAGGCCAGCCCAGCAGAAACACAAATGAAAACGCCACCTCAGCAGGTGGCGTTTTCTGTTTTACCGACCGACGATCAATAATCGTCCTTGTCGAACCGCCGCGCTTCACGCTGCAGCTGGTACACGAAACTCTCGATCTTGCGCTGCGCCTGGCCGCTCAGGTTGTGGAAGCGTACGCCGGCAAAAGTGGTGTTGATGCGCTCTTCATAGTGCAGATGACGCAGCTCGACCATGGTGTCCACCAGGCCCAGTGGGTTGCCCGCCTTGAAACGCTCATACACCTGGCCCAGTTGCAGGCGGTCTTCGACATTGCCTTCAAAGCGCAGTTTGCAGCCAGTGGCCGAGATATCCAGCAGTTTGCCTCGCATGGCGCCGTTGCCCTTGAGGTGAGCACCGTCGAGGATGATGTCGACCAGCTGCGATAGCTTCAGCGCGGCGCGGAAGGCGTTGCGGCGCTGGTGATAGGTCATCTCTTGCGGCAGGGCGCCGCTGTAGCAGCGGTGGCCGTCGACTTCGCTGATTTTCAGCGCGTGATCGCATTCCCAGGCGATGCGTACACCATCGTGGAAGCCTTCGACACGGAAGTGCTCGCCGTTCTCGATGAATTTCTCGCCGTCACGGGGGATCATCTCATCCAGTGCCAGGGTGTTGCTTTCGCGGTCCACGTGCACCACATAGCTCTGGAAGCGCTGGCTGCGGTCATGGAAGGTGATGATCAGGGGGTCGTGGCTTTCCTGCAGCTGCCGCAAGTTGGCCGCAATCTCCAAGGGGGTGCTCAACACCTTGGGTGGTTGCGGGGCATCGGATTCATTGAACACAGCTTATCGTTCTCCAGGCAAAAGCGACACACGCAAGTAACGGCATTTTGCCACTATGCTCCGTGCCTTGATAGAAAAATCACACTTGGCTGAGCGCGCGCGGCTTGGCCAGCGGCGAGGTGCTGCCACGGCTGTCGTAGAGCGAAGGCGAATCGCCGCCCTGAAGGATACGGATCTGGTTGTTGGTGACGTGTTGCTGAACCTGGATGATCCGGCCATTGGTCTGGTTGACCTGCTGGCAGTCGTCCATCAGTTGCGACAACATGTCGAGCCGCTGCAGCATCACATCACCATGAGGTGACTGCGCGGCTACAGCCTGCACACCGGTGCGGTCGGCACTCAGGCCCAGGCTGCCGAGCAATTGGCTGCGGCGCTGACCATGCTGCTCGAGCAAGATGATCAACGACTGCTTGCGCGCCAGGATTTGCTCCAGCAGCGGCATGTCGCGGCCATGCAGGGCGATTGCTTCCTTGTGCAGAAGGTCGAGCAATTCCTGCATCGGGGCAATGTCATCTTCGATCAGTTGCAGCAAGGTGGTGTCGTGCATGGCTAACTCTTGGCTTTTCTGGCGTCCGTGAAGTCAGCGCGCCGTACGGTCAGCGCTGGGCTTCGAAATCAAGCAGTTTGCTGGCGACCCGGCCGGCATCGACCTGGTAGCTGCCGTCGGCGATCGCCTGCTTCAACTGGGCCACACGGGCGCTGTTGACTACTGGCTCGTCGCGCAGCTTGTCGCTGATTTTCTGCAACTGCTGTGCCTCTTGGCTGAGGTGTACCGCCTCTCCGCTGGCGCTGGTGTCTTTCACCGCTTCCTGGCTGGCTGCCGGTTTTTCGGCGCTGCCGGACGCGGTGTTGCCGCGCACGCCGCCCGTGACGGACGGAGAGTTATTCAAACGACTGAAGTCGATGACCATGATCAGAAACCTCTGGGTATTTGGACGCTTGCCTTGTTTTCGGCCAACCCGATATAAACTTTAGGCACAAATGCATTGCCGCCTGTCGGCAAGCCCGCGAACCCATGTTCTGACTCAGTTTAGGAAAAGCGGTTCCTCACTGCCAGCGCAATCTGGTGGCTGGCCTACATACTGACCTCGACCTGGCCCGGGCCGGTCACCCTGGCCTTGACCACGCGTTTGGAATTGAGGTTGCGTACCCGGATCTGCTCGCTCAGGCCGCCCTTGCTCAGGGCTTCGCCCGGCATGCGCACACTCAGGCTGCCACTGCGGGCAATGATCACCACCTGGTCACCCTTGCGCACCACCTCGGCCTGTTCCAGGTGTTGCGGGGTGAGCACCTGGTCGATCACCGTGGGGCGCAGCATCTTCATGCCCACCGCCTGGTCCAGCTCGGTCAGAAAGCCCTGGCCCAGGGTGCCGACATCGCGCTCGCGCAGGGCCACGTCACCTTCGCCGACCGTGTTGTCGCGCTTGAGCGGGCGGGTCACCACCACCACGTCGCGGAAAAGTCGCACGGTGGCCGGCACGAATACCGTCCACGGTGCTGCGCCGTTGCAGCGTATCCGTACCGTCACCCGGCCCAGCGGCTGGGCCGGGCTTTCCAGTGAGGCGTCCAGCTGCTGGCTGCACAACGGCATGCGCAGGCGTGGGTCCAGCGGGTTGACCTGGATTTCATAGCGGCCGGCAGTCTGGGTAGTGGACAGATAATCTTCAACGGTGAATTCAAGAAACCCTTGGGTGACACCGATAAGCTGTTCAGGCAAGGTGAACGCGTTCGCCACTGTGCGAGCGCCGGGCATCAGCAGGCACAGCGTGGCCAGCGGGCCAGTCAGCAGGCGTGTCAATCGTCGGGAAAATGTCGTTTTCGTGTGCATGACACTCAAAAAAGCAAAGCCCGTGCCGACTCGCTACCTGAGTTGCAACGAAAGGCTGAAACGTTAAGGAGTCTGGCATGGCGGGTGTTATGGATTCGGTCAACCAGCGCACGCAGCTGGTGGGGCAGAATCGCCTGGAATTGCTGCTGTTCCGCCTCAATGGCGAACAGCTTTACGGCATCAATGTGTTCAAGGTCAGGGAAGTACTGCAATGCCCTGCGCTGACCCTACTGCCCAAGGCGCACCCTGTGGTGCGTGGCGTTGCCAATATTCGCGGGGCGACCATCCCGATCCTCGACTTGTCGATGGCCACCGGGTTGCGGCCGTTGCAGGAAGATACACGCAACAGCTTCGTGATCATCACCGAGTACAACACCAAGACCCAAGGCTTCCTGGTGCATTCGGTGGAGCGCATCGTCAACATGAACTGGGAAGAGATCCATCCGCCACCCAAGGGTACCGGCCGTGATCACTACCTCACTGCGGTCACCCGGGTGGACAACCGCATGGTCGAGATCATCGACGTGGAGAAGGTGCTGGCCGAAGTGTCGCCGTCGTCCGAGTCGGTATCGGCCGGTGTGATCGATGCCGAAGTGCAGGACAAGGCGGTGTTGATGCGGGTGCTGACCGTCGACGACTCGTCGGTGGCGCGCAAGCAGGTCAGCCGTTGCCTGCAGACCGTAGGGGTCGAGGTGGTGGCGCTCAATGATGGCCGTCAGGCGCTGAACTACCTGCGTCAGCTGGTGGATGAGGGCAAAAAGCCGGAAGAAGAGTTCCTGATGATGATCTCGGACATTGAAATGCCGGAAATGGACGGATATACGCTAACGGCGGAGATTCGCAGCGATCCGCGCATGCAAAAATTGCACATCTGCCTGCATACTTCGCTTTCCGGGGTGTTCAACCAGGCAATGGTCAAGAAGGTCGGCGCCGATGACTTCCTGGCCAAGTTCAAGCCGGACGACCTGGCCCAGCGGGTGGTCGACCGGATCAAGGCAGCGCATTGAAGCAGCCGGGGGCATGCCCCCGGCACCAGTGATTGAAAAGAGGCGGCAGTAGTGTCTACGGGTAATTTGGATTTCGAACAGTTCCGGGTCTTCCTGGAGAAAGCCTGTGGCATCCTGCTGGGCGAGAATAAGCAGTACCTGGTTTCCAGCCGTCTCAACAAGCTGATGGAACAACAGGGCATCAAGAGCCTGGGTGAGCTGGTGCAGCGCATTCAGGCCCAGCCGCGCGGCGGTTTGCGCGAGCAGGTGGTCGATGCCATGACCACCAACGAGACCCTGTGGTTTCGCGACACCTACCCCTTCGAGGTGTTGAAGAACAAGGTGATCCCCGAGTTCATCCGCAACAACCCCGGCCAGCGCCTGCGCATGTGGTCGGCGGCCTGTTCGTCGGGGCAGGAGCCGTATTCCATCTCGATGGCGATCGACGAGTTCGAGCGCAGCAACCTCGGTCAGTTGAAGATGGGGGCGCAGATCGTCGCCACCGACCTCTCCGGCACCATGCTGACCAACTGCAAGACCGGCGAATACGACAGCCTGGCGATTGCCCGTGGGCTGTCCCAGGAGCGCCTGCAGCGCTACTTCGACCCCAAAGGGCCGGGGCGTTGGGCGGTCAAGCCAGCGATTCGCAGCCGTGTCGAGTTCCGCTCGTTCAACCTGCTCGACAGCTATGCCAGTCTGGGCAAGTTCGACATCGTGTTCTGCCGCAATGTGCTGATCTATTTCTCGGCGCAGGTGAAGAAGGACATCCTGCTGCGCATTCACAGTACCCTCAAGCCAGGTGGCTACCTGTTCCTCGGCGCCTCGGAAGCGCTGAACGGCTTGCCGGACCATTACCAGATGGTGCAGTGCAGCCCGGGGATCATCTACCAGGCCAAGTAAGCACGAAGGCCGGTATCGAGAGGTGCCGGTCTTTTTGTTTGCCTATCCACTGTTCCTGCCGAGCTCCCCGTAGGAGCGGGTTTACCCGCGAAGAGGCCGGCCCTGCTGGCCAATCTCCACCCGCCGTTCACCGTTGCTGCCGCTACCGTATTCGCGGGTAAACCCGCTCCTACGACGGATCGGGGGTGGACATCGGTCGGTGTTTGGGCACAGGCCGCGTGTAGGAGCGGGTTTACCCGCGAAGAGGCCCGCACAGGAAAACACTGACGTCAATTTTTTGTTTTGCCGCTGTTGCCGCCCATCAATTGCCGCTTTTGTCACCTCAGGCGGAAGGCCTTTGCCGCTTTTCTGGCATCAACCTGACAGTACTGCGCCGCAATCCCCCCTAAACACGGGCTTTTCAGTGGTTGGCACAGCCCTTGCTATACCTTGCTCAACGAAATTCCGGTCAACCTCTGAAGGTTTCCCCGACATGAGCATCAGTTTCGACAAGGCGCTTGGTATCCACGAAAAGGCCCTGGGCTTCCGCGCCCAGCGCGCCGAGGTGTTGGCCAACAATATCGCCAACGCCGACACGCCCAATTACAAGGCGCGTGACATGGATTTTTCTTCGGTGCTCGCCGCCGAGACCAGCAAGCAGCAAGGCGGCCGCTTCGCCATGGACCGTACCAACAGCCGGCACATCGAAGCCGAAGGCCTCGCCATCGCGGCTGACGATACCCTCAAGTACCGTACACCGTTGCAGCCCTCGATCGACCAGAACACCGTGGACGCGCAGATCGAGCAATCGAACTACACCGAAAACGCGATTGGCTTCCAGGCCAGCTTCACCTTGCTCAACAGTAAATTCAAAGGGCTGGTTTCCGCCCTGCGGGGAGAATGACCATGTCCCTTTCCAGTGTCTTCAACATTGCCGGTAGCGGCATGAGCGCACAGAACACGCGTCTGAACACCGTGGCGTCCAACATCGCCAACGCCGAGACCGTGTCTTCGAGTATCGACCAGACGTACCGCGCCCGTCACCCGGTGTTCGCCACCACTTTCCAGAATGCACAGGCCGGCAGCAGCCAGTCGCTGTTCGAAGACCAGGGCGAGGCAGGGCAGGGCGTGCAGGTAAAAGGCATCGTCGAAGACCAGAGCACCCTTGAAGCACGCTACGAGCCGAACCACCCGGCGGCGAACAAGGACGGCTACGTCTACTACCCGAACGTCAATGTGGTCGAGGAGATGGCTGACATGATCTCCGCCAGCCGCGCGTTTCAGACCAACGCTGAACTGATGAACACGGCCAAGAACATGATGCAGAAAGTGCTGACCCTGGGGCAGTGATAGGAAGCCGACATGACCACCACCAATTCCACTACAGACGTCGGTAGCGCATACCTGACCTCGCTGCAGAAGCAGACGTCCAAGACTGACAGCTCTACCGGCGCCGCCGGCAGCGCGTTGGGCAAGGACGCGTTCCTGCAGTTGCTGGTCACCCAGATGCAGAACCAGAACCCGCTCGACCCGCAGGAAAACGGCGAGTTCGTAGCCCAGTTGGCGCAGTTCAGCAGCCTGGAAAGCATGCAGTCGCTGAACGACGCAGTGACCTACATCGCGGCTGGGCTGCAATCTTCCCAGGCCTTGCAGGCTTCCTCGCTGGTCGGGCGCAACGTCATTGTCCAGACCGATAAGGCTGTGGTCGATACCAGCAAGGACATGAAGGGCTCGGTCAACCTGACGTCGTCCAGTACCTCCACCTCGGTGGGGATCTACGACAAGGACGACAAGCTGGTGCGCACCATCGAGCTCGGTACCCAGAAGGCTGGCAGCATCGACTTTACCTGGGATGGCCTGAACGATGACGGTGAAGTCGCGGCCGCCGGGACCTACACCTTCAAGGCCACCGCCTCGATCGATGGCAAGGCCACGGCCATGACCACCAACCTGCCGGCCTCGGTTACCAGTGTGACCATGGGTAGCAACGGTTCGGAGATGACGCTCAACCTGGCCGGGCTGGGCAGTGTTGCGCTTTCCAAAATTCAAAGCATCGGCATCTAGGGCCTGAGCAAAACGACAGGAGTTACACATGTCTTTCAATATCGGCCTTAGCGGCCTCTATGCAGCAAACAAGGCCCTGAACGTTACCGGCAACAACATTGCCAACGTTGCCACCACTGGCTTCAAGTCGTCGCGTGCCGAGTTCGCCGACCAGTACTCCAACTCCATTCGCGGCACCAGCGCAGGCAAGACCGTGATCGGCACCGGGGTAAAGACTGCCGCGGTTTCGCAGCTGTTCACGCCAGGCAATATCAACGCCACCGGCCAGGCGCTGGACATGGCTATCGATGGCAACGGCTTCTTTGCCCTGAACGATAACGGCTCGAAGATCTACACCCGTGCGGGCGCTTTCTACAGCGACAAGGCCGGTTATGTGGTGAATGCTTCGGGTGCCAACCTGCAGGGTTATGCGGTCGGCGAGGATGGCAAGATCATCCAGGGCATCCTGACTGACCTGCAGATCGATACTTCCAACCTGACGCCGAAGCCGACCAGCCTCATCACCGAGAAGATCAACCTGAACTCGGCCGCGACCTCCCCGTCGGTGACGCCCTTCGATCCCACCAATGCCAGTTCCTACAACTTCACGTTCAATACCCCGGTGTACGACAGCCAGGGTAATGAACACCAGATGAATCAGTACTTCATCAAGGACGACGCGACCAATACCTGGTCCATGCACACCACTATCGATGGCCGCAACCCGGCCAATCCGGCTTCCACCACGCCGCTGGTCAACGCCGTGCCGTTCAAGTCCGATGGTACGCTGGACAAGGATGCAATGACTGCGGGTGACGTCGCGGGCGGCCTGAGCATTGGCGAAGACAAGATCTTCCAGCTCAACGACTGGATCCCGGCGCAGAAAAACGCCGCTGGAGAGTGGTCGGCCAATGGCGCCATCGCCAACGCGGACGGTGTGAAGCTGGACATGCTGGGTGCCACCCAATACAACGCGTCGTCCGCAGAAATCGCCAAAACCCAGGATGGCTTCGCCACCGGTGAGCTGTCGGGGCTGAGCATCGACCAGAACGGCTACCTATTTGCCAGCTTCACCAACGGCAAGGACAAGGTGATCGGCCAGGTGGCGATTGCCAACTTCGCCAACCTGCAGGGCTTGACGCCGATTGGCGGTACAAACTGGAAAGAGTCCTACGCCTCGGGCGTGCCGGTGATCGGCGCTCCGGACACCGGTACCCTCGGCCAGATTTCCGGTGGTGCCCTGGAAGACTCCAACGTCGACCTGACCGGCGAGCTGGTCAACCTGATCAAGGCGCAGAGCAACTACCAGGCCAATGCCAAGACCATTTCCACTGAAAGCACCATCATGCAGACCATCATTCAGATGACCTGATGATTGTTTTTGCTTTGGGTGTTTGTAATTGGGGCCGCAAAGCGGCCCCAAGAATGTGAAGGTTCACGCGAATGAAGCGGCTGTCGTTACTGGCCTTGTTCCCCTTGCTGGTGCTGGTTCTGCCGGCCCCCGCTGCCCCCGCCCCGTTCTATCAATGGCAAAGCCTGGTCACCGGCCGCTACCTGTGTTCGGCCCACAATCCGGGCAAAGGCTGGGTGCGCCACTCTGGCCCCTACAACAACGCCGCCTGCCGCGCCCATTAAGCAAGCCCTTGCCGCAGGCGGCAAACATCCGCCGACAAACTGACGGTTATTGCCCCTTGCCGCGCTGAAAGCCCCGTAAACCGGGTGTTTCAGACTTGGTTCAATTATTGCTTGGAACCTGCCCAGTGACAGCGCGGCAGCTACGCGCAGAGGAGAAACTGTGGACAAGTTGCTTTATGTGGCCATGACCGGCGCCAGCCAGAACGCGCTGGCGCAGAAGGCCCACGCCAACAACCTGGCGAACATTTCCACCAACGGTTTTCAGCGCGACCTGGAGCAGGCCCGTTCGATGCCGGTGTTCGGTGACAGCTTTCCGGCGCGCGCCTTCGCCATGACCGAGCGCCCGGCCACCGACTTCAGTGAAGGCCCGTTGGTCGAAACTGGTCGCGACCTTGACGTCGCGGTGACCGGTAAAGGCTTTATTGCCGTGCAGGCGCCGGACGGCAGCGAAGCCTATGTGCGTACCGGTAGTCTGAACATCGATGCCCTCGGTGTGCTGCGTGCCGGCAATGGCATGCCGGTGATCGGCAACGGTGGCCCGATCGCCATCCCGCCGGAGCAGAAAGTGGAAGTGGGTGCCGACGGCACCATCAGCATCCGCTCCATGGGTGAAGACCCGCGGGTGATGGCCGAGGTCGACCGCATCAAACTGGTCAACCCGGACACCAAAGGCCTGACGAAGGGCCTGGACGGTCTGATCCATACCACTTCCGGCCAGCCGGCCGATGCCGACGTCAACGTGCGGGTGGTGGCTGGCTTCCTGGAAGGCAGCAATGTCAACGCTGTCGAGGAAATGACCTCGGTGCTGGCGCTGTCCCGCCAGTTCGAACTGCACGTCAAGATGATGAATACGGCCAAGGAAGGCGACGAAGCCATGGCTCGGGTTTTGCAAATCGGCTAATCACTTTTGAACGGGTGCCGTAAAACAGGCGCACGAGGAGAACTCACATGCTTCCGGCTCTTTGGGTCGCTAAAACCGGCCTGTCTGCTCAGGACACCAACCTGACGGTCATTTCCAACAACCTGGCCAACGTCTCGACCACCGGCTTCAAGCGTGATCGCGCCGAATTCGCAGACCTGCTCTACCAGATCAAGCGCCAGCCTGGTGCCCAGTCGACCCAGGACAGCGAGCTGCCCTCGGGCCTGCAGGTCGGTACCGGTGTGCGTATCGTGGGCACCCAGAAAAGCTTCGTCGCCGGCAGCCTGCAAACCACCGAAAACCCGTTGGACATGGCAGTCAACGGTCGCGGTTTCTTCCAGGTCCTGCAGCCGGACGGCACCGTGTCGTACACCCGTGACGGCACCTTCCACCTGAACTCCGATGGCCAGATCGTCACCGCCAACGGCTACGCCCTGGAACCTGCCATTGTCGTGCCTAACGACGCCCAGACCTTCACTGTAGGCCAGGACGGCACCGTGTCGATCACCACCGCCGGCAACCCGGCTGCACAGGTGATCGGCAACATCCAGACCGCCGACTTCATCAACCCGGCCGGCCTGCAGGCGATCGGTGACAACCTGTTCCTCGAGACCGCCGCCAGTGGCGCACCGCAGGTCGGCACCCCAGGCCTGAACGGTTTTGGCACCACCTTGCAGCAGACGCTGGAGAACTCCAACGTCAGCACCGTGGAAGAGCTGGTGAACATGATCACCACTCAGCGTGCCTACGAGATGAACTCCAAAGTCATTTCCACGGCCGACCAGATGCTGTCGTTCGTTACTCAACAGCTCTAAGCCCTGTCACTCAGCTGCGCCCGTGAGGTAAGTGTCATGAATCGTCTGTTGTCCGTTTTCGCCCTGGGGGGGGCGGTGTTGCTGGCAGGTTGCGTCGCACCGACGCCCAAGCCCAACGACCCGTACTATGCGCCGGTGTTGCCGCGCACCCCGTTGCCGGCAGCGGCCAACAACGGTTCGATCTACCAGGCCGGTTTCGAGCAGAACCTGTACAGCGACCGCAAGGCGTTCCGGGTGGGTGACATCATCACCATCACGCTCAATGAGCGCACGTCCGCCAGCAAGAACGCGGGCTCGCAGATCGCCAAGACCAGCAAGACCGACATCGGCCTGACTTCGCTGTTTGGTAGCACGCCCAACACCAATAATCCGTTCGGTGGCGGCGACCTTTCGCTGGAGGCCGGTTATAGCGGCGATCGCGCGACCAAGGGCGACAGCAAGGCCACCCAGGGCAACACGCTGACCGGTTCGATCACCGTCACCGTGGCCGAGGTGCTGCCCAACGGCATCATCGCCGTGCGCGGCGAGAAGTGGCTGACCCTGAACACCGGCGAAGAGCTGGTGCGCATTGCCGGCATGGTTCGCGCTGACGATATCGCCACCGACAACACCGTGCCGTCCACCCGTGTGGCCGACGCGCGCATCACCTACTCCGGCACCGGTTCGTTCGCCGATGCCAGCCAGCCCGGGTGGCTGGACCGCTTCTTCATCAGCCCGCTTTGGCCTTTCTGAGTACGGATGACCATGTTCAACGTGAGGCAGCTGATTGCCACAACCCTTCTTTTGTCCTGCGCCTTCGCTGCCCAGGCCGAGCGCCTGAAGGACATTGCCAGCATTTCTGGCGTACGTTCCAACCAGTTGATTGGTTACGGCCTGGTGGTGGGCCTCAATGGCACGGGTGACCAGACCACCCAGACGCCGTTCACCCTGCAAACTTTCAACAACATGCTGTCGCAGTTCGGCATCAAGGTGCCGGCCGGTTCCGGCAACGTGCAGCTGAAGAACGTTGCCGCAGTGTCGGTGCATGCCGACCTGCCACCGTTCGCCAAGCCGGGCCAGGTGGTGGACATCACCGTGTCGTCGATCGGTAACTCGAAGAGCCTGCGCGGCGGCAGCCTGTTGATGACCCCGCTCAAGGGTATCGACGGCAATGTCTACGCCATTGCCCAGGGCAACCTGGTCGTGGGCGGCTTTGATGCCGAAGGTCGTGACGGCTCGAAGATCACTGTCAACGTGCCGTCGGCCGGTCGTATTCCGGGTGGTGCCAGTGTCGAGCGTGCGGTGCCGAGCGGCTTCAACCAGGGCAATACCCTGACCCTGAACCTCAATCGCCCCGACTTCACGACCGCCAAGCGCATCGTGGACAAGGTCAACGACCTGCTTGGCCCCGGCGTGGCCCAGGCCGTGGATGGTGGTTCGGTGCGAGTCAGTGCGCCGATGGACCCAAGCCAGCGCGTGGATTATCTGTCGATCCTCGAAAACCTCGAAATCGACCCGGGCCAGGCGGTGGCCAAAGTCATCATCAATTCGCGTACCGGCACCATCGTCATCGGCCAGAACGTCAAGGTGTCGCCGGCGGCGGTCACCCACGGCAGCCTGACCGTGACCATCACCGAAGACCCGATCGTCAGCCAGCCGGGGGCCTTCTCCAATGGCCAGACTGCCGTGGTGCCACGCTCGCGGGTCAATGCCGAGCAGGAAGCCAAGCCGATGTTCAAGTTCGGCCCGGGCACCACGCTGGATGAAATCGTCCGCGCGGTGAACCAGGTGGGCGCAGCGCCCGGCGACCTGATGGCAATCCTCGAAGCCTTGAAGCAGGCCGGCGCCTTGCAGGCCGACCTGATCGTGATCTGAGGACGGCGCGGATGAATATCAAAAGCCAGGTATCCGGTAGTGCCGACAGCGGCGCCTATACCGACCTCAACCGCCTGAGTGCCCTCAAGCACGGCGACCGCGACAGCGAAGCCAATGTGCGTAAGGTGGCCCAGGAATTCGAGTCGCTGTTCATCAGCGAAATGCTCAAGGCCTCGCGCAAGGCCAGTGACGTGCTGGCCGACGACAACCCGATGAACACCGAAACGGTCAAGCAGTACCGTGACATGTACGACCAGCAGTTGGCCGTGAGCATGTCCCGCGAAGGTGGCGGCATCGGCTTGCAGGACGTACTGGTGCGCCAGCTGACAAAGGGCCGCAGTGCAACGGCCAATACCAGCCCGTTCCCGCGCGTCGATAGCGGTGGCCCGGCATTGTGGGGCAACAAGGTGGCGGAGCCAGCGCATGCCATGGCCTCGTCCGCTACGCGCAATGACGTTGCTGCACTCAACGCGCGGCGCCTGGCCTTGCCCAGCAAGTTCACCGACCGCCTGTTGGCCGGTATCGTGCCGTCGGCGGAAACTGCCAATAACGCCGCCGTGCCTGCCCGTGACGGTCAGCCAGTCGCCAAGGCCTTCGCCGTGCCGGACAACGGCCTGCGCATTGTCGGCCGTGCCGTGGCCCAGCCACCGCTGGCGCCGAACAAGGCTTTCAGCGACAGCGACGCCTTCGTCGCCACCATGCTGCCAATGGCCGAACAGGCCGCCCGGCGCATTGGTGTCGACCCACGCTACCTGGTGGCCCAGGCCGCGCTGGAAACCGGTTGGGGCAAGTCGGTGATGCGCAACAGCGACGGCAGCAGCAGCCACAACCTGTTCGGCATCAAAGCCACCGGCAGCTGGCAAGGCGAGCAGGCGCGGGCGATCACCAGCGAATTCCGCGATGGCCAGTTCGTCAAGGAAACCGCGGCGTTCCGCAGCTACGACTCCTACCAGGACAGCTTCCACGATCTCGTTACCTTGCTGCAGAGCAATGCTCGCTATCAAGGTGCGCTGGATGCGGCCGATAACCCTGAGCAGTTTGCAAGAGAGCTGCAAAAAGCAGGTTATGCGACCGACCCGGGCTATGCGAAGAAAATCATCAGCATCGCCCAGCAAATGCAGTCAACCCCGCAATACGCCATGGCTGGCAGAACCACGAACTTATAAAAGGACTAAATCATGTCGAGCCTGATTTCCATCGGCCTGAGTGGCCTGAGTGCCAGCCAGGCGGCCTTGTCGGTAACCAGTAACAACATCGCCAACGCCGCGACCAGTGGCTACTCGCGCCAGCAGACGGTTCAGGCGGCGGGGCCTTCGCACAACATAGGCGCAGGGTTTCTGGGTACCGGGACCACGCTGGCGGATGTGCGTCGCATCTACAGCTCCTACCTGGACAACCAGCTGCAGACGGCCACCTCGTTGCAGGCAGACTCGCTGACGTTCCAGGATCAGATCACCAGCGTCGACAAGCTGCTGGCTGACCGTGACACCGGTATCAGTTCGGTCCTTACCGCCTTCTTTTCGGCGCTGCAGACTGCAGCGGCGAAGCCGGGTGACGTTGCCTCGCGTCAGTTGCTGCTGACCCAGGCGCAAACCCTGAGCAACCGTTTCAACGCGGTGAGCACCCAGCTGACCCAGCAGAACGCCACGATCAACTCCCAGCTCGACACCATGGCCGGCCAGGTGAACAAGCTCACCGCCAACATTGCCGAGTACAACAAGCAGATCACCGCGGCCAGCGCCTCCGGCAACACCCCCAACAGCCTGCTGGATGCGCGCAGCGAAGCCGTGCGCCAGCTCAACGAGCTGGTAGGGGTGACGGTGCAGGAGCGTGATGGCAACTACGACGTGTACCTGGGCAGTGGCCAATCGCTGGTCACCGGAACCAAGGCCAACACCTTGTCGGTGGAGCCGGGTGTGGCCGACAAGAGCCAGGTTGCCCTGCGCATCAACTATGACTCGTTCAGCTCGGACGTGACCTCGGTGGTGTCCGGGGGCGCCATTGGCGGCCTGTTGCGTTATCGCCAGGACGTGCTGACGCCGTCGATGAACGAGCTTGGTCGCGTTGCCCTGGTCGTCGCCGACAGCATCAATAGCCAGCTGGGTCAGGGCCTGGATGCCAACGGCCAGTTCGGCAGCTCGCTGTTCTCCAGCATCAACAGCGCCACTGCCATTGCCCAGCGCAGCCTGGCCTCGTCGAACAACAGTGCCGGCTCCGGCAATCTGGATGTCACCATCGCCAACAGCGGTGCGTTGACCACCTACGACTACGAGGTGAAGTTCACCAGCGCCAACCAGTACAGTGTGCGCCGCTCGGACGGCACCGACATGGGCAGCTTCGACCTGAATGCCGACCCGGCGCCGGTGATCGATGGTTTCAGTCTGGCGTTGAAAGGCGGCGGCCTGGCGGCCGGCGACAGCTTCAAGGTCATCCCTACCCGTGCAGCTGCCGGGAGCATTACCACGACCTTGACCGATGCCAACAAGCTGGCCTTCGCCGGGCCCATCAGCGCTACCTCGGGCAGTGGCAACAGCGGTACTGGCACCATCACCCAGCCGACCCTGGGCGAGTCGCTGGACATCTACGGCGGTGCCGATACCGCGCTGATCCAGCAGTCGATTCGCGATTCGATGCCTGTGCGCGTGGTGTTCGACGCTGCCAGCGGTGGCTCCCAGGGCTACAAGCTGTTCGATGCCAAGGGTACCCAGATTGGTACCGGCAGCGTGGTGCCAGGTACCGACAACAAACTGTCGGTGACCGTGCCGATGCTCGATGCGGCCGGCGACCCGATTCTGGATGGCAGCGGCAACCCGCGCACGTTCGCCGTCGAGACCACCATCGGAGGCAGCCCTGCGGCCAATGACAGTTTTACCCTGTCGTTCAATGCCGACGGCAAGGCCGATAACCGCAACGCAACGGCGCTGCTCGACCTGCAGACCAAGTCGACGGTGAATACCGGTTCCGGTGGCGGTACAAGCTTCACTTCGGCCTACGCCTCGCTGGTCGAGCGCGTGGGTGCCAAGGCGAACCAGGCGTCCATCGACAGCACCGCGACCGAGGCGGTGCTCAAGTCCGCCAGCGAAAGCCGCAGCGCGGTGTCCGGGGTCAACCTGGATGACGAAGCGGCCAGCCTGGTCAAGTTCCAGCATTACTACACGGCGTCCTCGCAGATCATCAAGGCGGCGCAAGAAACCTTCAGCACCCTGATCAACGCTTTGTAAGGAGAAGACTATCGTGCGTATTTCCACTGCTCAGTTCTATGAGGCCAGCGCCAGTAGCTACTCCAAGAACTTCTCCAGCATGAACAAGACCAACGACCAGGTGACGTCGGGTATCCGTATCCAGACCGCAGCCGATGACCCGGTCGGTGCTGCGCGCCTGCTGCTGCTGCAACAGCAGCAATCGTTGCTGGACCAGTACAGCGGCAACATCAACACCGTGAGCAACTCGCTGTTGCAGGAGGAGAGCGTGCTCTCCACCATCAACGAGGCCATGCAGCGCGCCAGCGAGTTGGCGATCCGTGCCGGTGGCGCCGGGGTGACCGATTCTGACCGCGTGGCCATCGGCACCGAGCTGAAAGAGATCGAGGCCAACATCTTTGGCCTGCTCAACTCGCGCGATGCCAACGGCGACTACATGTTCGGAGGCTCCAAGAGCACCACGCCGCCCTATGTGCGTAACTCCGATGGCACCTATAGCTACCACGGCGACCAGACCCAGCTGAGTCTGCAGGTATCCGATACCCTGAGCCTGGCCACCAACGACACCGGTTTCAGCATCTTCGACTCGGCCAGCAACAAGAGCCGCACCCAGTCGACCCTGCTGGTGCCGGCGACTGACGATAGCGTGGTCGGGGTGTCGTCTGGTCTGCTGACCTCAAGCACCACCTACAACAACAGTTTCACGGCAGGCCAGCCCTACAAGCTGACCTTCACCAGCGCGACGCAGTACACCATCACTGACGCCAACGGTAATGACATCACTTCGGAAACGCCCACCAACGGTACCTTCGACAGCAAAACCGAAGGTGCCAACAAGATTGCCCTGCGTGGCGTGGAGTTCGAAATAACCGTTACCTTGGAGGAGGGTGCCGATGCCGACGCCGCCGTGGGCGGGCGCGAGTTCTCTCTGGAAGCACGCCCGGATTCGTTCAATACCACCCGAAATGGCAGCAACACCTCCAGCGCCCAGGTCACCAGCAGTAGCGTGACTGATGAGGCCGCCTATCGCAGCACGTTCCCCAGTGATGGTGCGGTGATCAAGTTCACGGGGCCGGGTGCTTACGAGTTCTATGCCCAGCCGCTGACGGCCGACAGCAAGCCGGTCGCCAAAGGTACCTTTACGGCACCGTCGTTGACGGTGGCCGGGGTGACCTACCAGGTGTCCGGTTCGCCGGAGGCAGGCGACCAGTTTGCGGTCACGGCCAATACCCACCAGAACCAGAACGTGCTGGAAACCCTCAGCCAACTGCGGGCGGCACTGGAAACGCCGGTGACCGGTGCTGGCGCGGCGAATGCGTTGAAAGATGCGGCGGCCTCGGCCATTGCAAACCTGGCCAGTGCCCGTGAGCAGGTCGATATCACCCGTGGTTCGATCGGTGCTCGCGGCAACTCGCTTGAGATTCAACGCCAGGAGAACACCAGCCTGGGGCTGGCCAACAAGACCACCCAGAACGCCATCGGCAACACCGACATGTCGCAGGCGGCCATCACCCTGACCTTGCAGCAGGCCATGCTGGAGGCCTCGCAGCTGGCCTTCTCGCGTATTTCCCAGCTGAGCCTGTTCAACAAGCTCTGATCTGCGTGCCTGTTCCTGGGGCTGCTGTGCAGCCCTGTCGCGACACAAGGCCGCTCCCACAGGTCCTCCTCTCTCCTGAAGGTGGCGTATTTGTGGGAGCGGCCTTGCGTCGCGAAAGGGCCGCGAAGCGGCCGCATCGATATCGGCTGCGAAGCTGATCATTCGGGGTCCAGTGCCCGCCCGGTCATTCCGCAAATTCCCCAGTCCCCACACCCTCGCCACGGCTTTCGTAGCATTTCAATGTGACCAATGAGTCAAAACGCTCATCTTCCCTGTATTCTATGCAGCAGCTGTTGCAGCATTTTGTTACCGGTGCGCAGGCGAGCCCTGGCTACAACCCCTGGCGGTGACCGCTCCGGTATTTGGCGCCCTCAATTCATCGAGTGGTGGTCTTTGGCTGTTTTCATTGGGAAGCCAGAATGATTGGCATCAAAAGCATTGCGAGTTACGTGCCCACCGCTGGCCTGGACAACTACGTTCAGGGTGCGAAGTTCGGCAAGGACGAAGAGTTCATGTTCGGCAAGATCGGTGCGTCGTTCCTGCCGCGCAAGGCCGAAGAGCAAGAAACCTCCGACTTGTGCGTAGAGGCCGCCCAGGCGCTGTTCGCCAGCAACCCCGACCTTGATCCGCAATCGATCGATGCGTTGATCGTAGTCACCCAGAACGGCGACGAAGAAGGCCTGCCGCATACCGCAGCCATCGTCCAGAGCAAACTTGGCCTGTCTACCCGCGTGGCGGCATTCGACGTGTCGCTGGGCTGCTCCGGCTATGTGTATGGCCTGTATGCGATCAAAGGCTTCATGGACGCGGCAGGCCTCAAGAACGGCCTGCTGATCACCGCCGACCCGTATTCGAAGATCGTCGACCCGGAAGACCGCAACACCACCATGCTGTTCGGCGACGCCGCCACCGCTACCTGGATGGGTGAAAACGCGGTTTGGAACCTGGGCCAGGCGCGTTTCGGCACTGACGGTTCCGGTGCCGAGCACCTGAAAGTCAGCGACGGCAAGTTCTTCATGAACGGCCGCCAGGTATTCAACTTCGCCCTTATCAAAGTGCCTGCGCACCTGCACGAGTTGCTGGACGCCAGCGGCCTGAAGTCGTCGGATATCGACGCCTTCTGCATCCACCAGGGCAGTGCGGCGATTGTCGACGCCGTGGCGCGACGCTTTGAAGAGCAACACCCGGAGAAGTTCGTCAAGGACATGCTGGAAACCGGCAATACGGTGTCCTCCAGCGTTCCGCTGCTGCTGCAGAAGCACATGCTCGATGGCAGCTGGAAGCGCGTGGCGATCAGTGGCTTCGGCGTGGGCCTGTCGTGGGGCTCGGCCATCCTGTACCGCGACTGATCCCCAGTCAGCCCACAAAAGCGCCCGGCGGCCCCCGCCCGGCGCTTTTTTTCTGCCGAAAATAAACTTCTGCCTGACGCAGCCCATTGTAGGAGCGGGTTTACCCGCGAAGCAGGCAGCTCGGTCTATGGCACCGGCTTCGCCGGTGTTCGCGGGTGAACCCGCTCCTACAGGCGGGATGAGGCATTCAGCCCATTCCAAACAGTTTTTGACGCCAATAAACCGCCCTTAACCCCTTGATTTCTCAGGGCTGGCCCCATGCCAGTATTTTTTTTTTGAAAAAACCCTCAAGCAACCCGCGCACCCGACGATAACCATTACGAAGGTTCTCTAGGCCAATCCGGCGGTTGCCAAGGCCGGAAGCCGCAGTACCCATCCAACGAGGATTTCGTCATGGCTTTAACTGTAAACACCAACATTGCGTCGATCACCACCCAGGGCAACCTGACCAAGGCGAGCAACGCTCAGACCACTTCGATGCAGCGTCTGTCCTCGGGTCTGCGCATCAACAGCGCTAAAGACGACGCTGCCGGCCTGCAGATCGCCAACCGTCTGACCAGCCAGATCAATGGCCTGGGCCAGGCTGTGAAGAACGCCAACGACGGTATCTCGATCGCCCAGACCGCTGAAGGTGCAATGCAGGCCTCGACCGACATCCTGCAGAAAATGCGTACCCTGGCCCTGTCCTCGGCTACTGGCTCGCTGAGCGCCGACGACCGTAAGTCGAACAACGACGAATACCAGGCTCTGACCGCTGAGCTGAACCGTATCTCCGCCACTACCACGTTCGGTGGCCAGAAGCTGTTGGACGGCTCCTACGGCACCAAAGCCATTCAGGTCGGCGCCAACGCCAACGAAACCATCAACCTTTCGCTGGACAACGTTGCTGCAAACAACATCGGTTCGCAGCAGGTCAAGTCGACCGATATCGCTATCAGTGCCACTGGTCTGGCCGCTGGTCAGCTGGTTGTCACCGGTAACGGCCAAACTGGCAATGTCGACTACGCTGCGGGTGCATCGGCCAAAGACATCGCTGCCAAGCTGAACGGTTCCATCGGTGGTCTGACTGCTACTGCCAGCACCGAAGTGAAGCTGAGTGTAGGCGCTGCAGCCGCTACTACTGCTGCCAACTTCGACCTGACTGTTGGTGGTGCTACCGTCAGCTTCATCGGCGTTACTGACAATGCCTCCCTGGCTGACCAGCTGAAATCCAACGCTGCCAAGCTGGGCATCAGCGTCAACTACGACGAATCGACTCAGAATCTGGAAATCAAATCCGATAGCGGCGAGAACATCAAGTTCACTGCTCAGGCTGATGCCGACTCTGTTTCGGTTGCCGCTAAAAACGGTAGTGGCGCTTACGGCACTGCCGCAGCCCTGTCCGGCACTGCAGGTGATGACTCCGTCGTGACAGGTCAGATCTCCTTGGACTCGGCCAAAGGCTACTCGATCGGTGAAGGCACCCCTGCTGGTGGTGCGACTGCCCTGTTCGGCGCAGCTTCGGTATCGTCGACCAAGACCACCGTTTCCGACACCGACGTCACCAATGCCCTGAACGCCCAAAACGCCCTGGCCGTTATCGACAAGGCCATCGGTTCGATCGACAGCGTCCGTTCGGGCCTGGGTGCTACCCAGAACCGTCTGCAAACTACCGTCGACAACCTGCAGAACATCCAGAAGAACTCCACCGCTGCCCGCTCCACCGTGCAGGACGTGGACTTCGCTTCGGAAACTGCCGAGCTGACCAAGCAGCAGACTCTGCAGCAGGCTTCGACCGCGATCCTGTCGCAGGCTAACCAGCTGCCATCGTCGGTCCTGAAACTGCTTCAGTAATTCAGGCGCTTGAGTGAAGGGTGAAAGGGTGCGTTTACGTGCCCTTTCACCCTTTTTGACATGAGGAGTTCGAAGCATGGACATGAGTGTCAAGCTGAACCAGGTGTATCCAGCCGTGTTACCCCAGGTGTCAGGAGCTGATCGCGAGCGGGATCCGGCTACGCCTGCCAAGGTGCAGGAAGCCGCTGCCTCCGATAATCAGCCGCACTCGCGCGAGGACCTGGAAAAAGCGGTTGGCGAAATTCGTGATTTCGTCCAGTCGAGCCAGCGCCAGCTGGACTTTTCCATTGACGATTCCACGGGCCGGATTGTAGTCAAAGTGATTGCTACCCAGTCCGGTGAGGTGATCCGGCAACTTCCATCGGAAGCTGCGCTGAAATTGGCGCAGAGCCTCAGTGAAGCCAGCAGCCTGCTGTTCGACGGTCAGGCATAGGCTGGCATGATTTTTGTTGTTGTCGACTATTTGATGGATTTATCCGCCAAGGATCCGGCAGCTACTGAACAAGGAGAGCAATGATGGCAGGTACAACAGTCAGCGGTATTGGCTCGGGCATCGATACCCAGGCGATCGTCGAATCCCTGGTGGCCGCGCAGAAGGCGCCGAAACAGGCGCAGATCAATACCCAAACACTGAAGGCAACCACCACGTTGTCCTCTATTGGCAAGATTCAGGCAGCCCTGGATGCATTCCGCGGCGCTTTGACCAACATGACCGATACCAACAGCTTTGGGGGGCTGAGCCTGAAGTCTTCGGATGAAAAAGTGGCTACCGTTACCATGGGGACAGGGGCCGCTAACGGTTCTTTCTCGTTGATTGTCAGCAAGCTGGCGACTGCTTCAAAAGTGTCGACCAAGGTCTATGCCAATGGTGCGGGTTCGGTTGTGAATCCGGGGACCACAGCTACGACCTTGAAAATCACCCAGAACGGCAAAGATCACGATCTTAGTGTTCCTGCAGGTGCCACCCTGCAGCAGGTGCGCGATAGTATCAACAGCCAGTTCGGCGCGGCCGGTCTGAGTGCTAACGTGCTGACCGATGCCTCCGGCTCCCGTTTGATTGTCACCTCGACTAAAATGGGTGAAGGCTCCGACATCACCCTGTCGGGCAATTCGGGTATCGACACCGGTTATACCGTCGTCGACGCGCCCGCGGACGCCGAGTACACCCTCGACGGCATTGCCATGAAGTCCAAGACCAACGACATCACCGATGCCGTCAGTGGTCTGAATATCAAGCTGGTCGGCATTTCACCGACAAATGCCACGAGCGGTGAGCTCACACCCACCGTGCTCTCGCTCAGCACCAGTAGCACCGCTTTGAAGTCTGGTCTCAAAGGCTTCATCGATACCTACAATGCGTTGCTCACCGCAATCAACGCAGAAACCAAGGTGACCAAAAATGCCGATGGCAGCATGACTGCGGCCGCGCTGACGGGCGATGCTTCCATGCGTACATTGTTGACTTCCATTCGCGAAGAAATGAATGCGCTGTCGGGTAACGGGACGCTGAAGTCCCTTGCTGCATTTGGTGTTACTTCATCTCAGGACGGCGGTTTGCTTAGCCTGGACGACAAGAAATGGGACAAGGTGGCATCCACCAATGCAGCTGACCTGACCAGCATCTTCAATGGCAAGGACGGCCTGCTGGCACGTCTGCAAAAAGTCACCGAGCCATTCGCCAAGGCCGCAACCGGCACCCTCGCCGAACGCTCCAAGGTTCTGAGCGAAAGCCTGACCAAACTCAAGACCGAGCAGGACACCCTGGACGCCCGCATGGAAGCCCTGCAAAAGAGCCTGCAGGACAAGTACAACAACATGGATACCCTGGTCACCCAGCTGCGCCAGCAGCAGGACTCGGTGCTGAGCACCCTCAATGCACTGAACAAGGCGAACAGCGACGATTGATCCGTGAGCCTTGCATGAAGTCCGTGCAAGATGCCGGGCTTCATGTCATCGGTCGGTAAAGTTTTTCGCTGCCTGCCCGATACAAGGAATATCTCCCCCCTTAAGCCTGCCTGTCACGAGGTCGCAAGATGAATCCCATGAGAGCCCTTCGTCAGTACCAGAAGGTCAATTCCCATGCCCAGATTTCCGAAGCCACGCCCCATCGCCTGGTGCAGATGCTGATGGAAGGCGGCCTCGATCGCATGGCGCAGGCCAAGGGTGCAATGGCGCGTGGCGACATTGCGGAAAAGGGCCTGATGCTGGGCAAGGCGATCGACATCATCATCGGCTTGCGCGATGGCTTGTCGCCTGAAAAGAGCGAAAACCCGGAGTACGTCGAGAAGCTCGACGCCCTCTATGTCTACATGACCAATCGCCTGATGCAGGCCAATGTGGACAACGATGCCAGCATTATCGACGAAGTTGCCCAGCTGCTGATTACCGTGAAAAGTGGCTGGGACGGCATTGCCGACGCCCAGCCTGCCAGCTGATGGCAAGGAGATTACCGTGACCGCACTGCAACGCCTCGATGACACCTGCGATGCCCTGATCGGGGCCTTGGGTGAGCGTGACTGGGAAGCCATTGCCAAGCTGGATGTGGCGTGCCGCGCGTGCATCGACGAGGTGCTGGAAACCCATGCGATGGACCAGGCGTTGCTGCGCGAGAAGCTGGAAGGGGTGTTGCAGGTCTACCGCAACCTGATCGATGTGACAACCGGTGAACGCCAGGCAATTGCCGAAGAGATGATGCAGATCAATCAAGCGAAAAATGCATCGAAGGTTTACCATCTCTTCAGTTAAGATGCGCACAACTTAACAAAAGGCGCCATAAATTTGACTGTGTGGGCCTTTTTGACTTTACTAGTGGCTGTTTTCGAATTTCAGACGTCCGAACACTGACCATTCAGTCGGAATGATGTCGAGCACGCCCCTGCAGGGCGCCGATATGACTAGGGAAGTTGCTATTGCATGTGGCGTGAAACCAAGATTCTGCTGATCGATGACGACAGCGCGCGCCGCCGCGACCTTGCGGTGGTGCTGAACTTCCTCGGCGAAGAAAACCTCGCGTGTGCCAGCCATGACTGGCAGCAGGCGGTCGAGCCATTGTCCTCGAGCCGCGAAGTGCTGTGCGTGCTCATCGGCACCGTGAATGCTCCGGGCAATCTCCTTGGGCTGCTTAAGACAGTGGCTACCTGGGATGAGTTCCTTCCGGTTTTGCTTTTAGGTGAAATTTCTTCCGGCGAGCTGCCGGAAGACCTTCGCCGCCGGGTGCTTTCCAACCTGGAAATGCCGCCAAGCTACAGCCAGCTGCTGGATTCGCTGCACCGTGCTCAGGTTTACCGCGAAATGTACGACCAGGCGCGCGAGCGCGGTCGCCAGCGCGAGCCCAATCTGTTCCGTAGCCTGGTGGGTACCAGCCGTGCCATTCAGCACGTGCGGCAAATGATGCAGCAAGTGGCGGATACCGACGCCAGCGTGCTGATCCTGGGTGAGTCAGGCACCGGCAAGGAAGTGGTGGCGCGCAACCTGCACTACCATTCCAAGCGCCGTGAAGCGCCGTTCGTGCCGGTCAACTGTGGCGCGATCCCGGCCGAGCTGCTGGAGAGCGAACTGTTCGGCCACGAGAAGGGCGCCTTTACCGGGGCCATCACCAGCCGTGCCGGGCGTTTCGAGCTGGCCAACGGCGGTACCCTGTTCCTCGATGAAATCGGCGACATGCCGTTGCCGATGCAGGTCAAGCTGCTGCGTGTGCTCCAGGAACGTACCTTCGAGCGCGTGGGTAGCAACAAGACCCAGAGCATCGACGTGCGCATCATCGCTGCGACGCACAAGAACCTCGAAACCATGATCGAGGACGGCACCTTCCGCGAAGACCTGTACTACCGCCTGAACGTGTTCCCTATCGAAATGGCGCCGCTGCGTGAGCGGGTGGAAGACATCCCGCTGCTGATGAACGAGCTGATTTCGCGCATGGAGCACGAGAAGCGCGGTTCCATTCGCTTCAATTCCGCCTCGATCATGTCGCTGTGTCGTCACGGCTGGCCGGGCAACGTGCGCGAGCTGGCCAACCTGGTCGAGCGCATGGCGATCATGCACCCGTACGGGGTCATTGGCGTGTCGGAACTGCCGAAGAAATTCCGCTATGTCGATGACGAAGACGAGCAGATGGTCGACAGCCTGCGCAGTGACCTGGAAGAGCGCGTGGCGATCAATGGCCACACACCCAATTTCAGCAACCACGCCATGCTGCCGCCCGAAGGCCTGGACCTCAAGGACTACCTGGGTAGCCTGGAGCAGGGGCTGATCCAGCAGGCGCTGGACGATGCCAACGGTATCGTTGCGCGCGCGGCTGAACGTTTGCGTATTCGCCGTACCACCCTGGTGGAGAAAATGCGCAAATACGGCATGAGCCGCCAGGGCGGTGAGGAACAGGCGGAAGATTGAAGCCTGGCGGTTGCCTATGATGGCTTCTTCGCGGGCACGCCCGCTCCCACAGGATCGATACACATCTTCAATTCAGTGATATCCCTGTGGGAGCGGGCGTGCCCGCGAAGAGGCCGGCACAAATCCCTATCTCCGGCACGGCTATTGCTACATCGCTGGCAACACACCGTTTTTATGACGGTCAGCCACGCGAGAGAGCACGATGCCCCAGGCCGCCCACGTATCCCGAGCCCCCGAACAGCAGGGGCAAACCCCGGTCGCGCAGGACAGCGGCCAGGGTATCGCGCAGGCCTTCGCCCTGTTCAATCAGGTGTCCAGCCAACTGAGCCAGTCCTACAGCCTGCTCGAAGCCCGGGTCAGTGAGCTCAAGGGCGAGCTGGCCGTGGTCAGCGCCCAGCGCATTGACGAACTGAGTGAAAAGGAACGCCTGGCCAACCGCCTGCAGAACTTGCTGGATTTGCTGCCCGGCGGGGTGATCGTGATTGATGGCCAGGGCCTTGTGCGCGAAGCCAACCCGGCTGCTTGCGAGTTGCTCGGCGAGCCTCTGATCGGCCAATTGTGGCGCCAGGTGATCGCCCGTAGCTTTGCCCCGCGCAAGGACGACGGCCACGAAGTCTCGCTGCGCGACGGTCGCCGCCTGTCGATCGCCACCCGCTCACTGGATGCCGAGCCTGGCCAATTGGTGCTGCTCAACGACCTGACTGAAACCCGTCGCCTCCAGGACCAGCTGGCTCGCCACGAGCGGCTGTCGTCGTTGGGGCGCATGGTTGCCTCGCTGGCCCACCAGATCCGCACGCCGCTGTCGGCAGCCATGCTGTATGCCGGCCACCTGGCCGACAACGAGCAAGCGCTGAGCGCGCAAACCCGTCAGCGCTTCGCCGCGACCTTGAAGGAGCGCCTTCACGAGCTGGAACACCAGGTGCGCGACATGCTGGTGTTTGCCCGTGGCGAGTTGCCGCTGGGGGATCGGGTGACCCCGAAAGCGCTGTTCCAGGCCCTGCAGCAGGCGGCCCAGGCGCATGTGCAGGGGCACGCCGTGCGCTGGCAGTGCGACAGTCATCTGGGTGAGCTGCTGTGCAACCGCGACACCCTGGTCGGTGCCTTGCTCAACCTGATTGAAAATGCCCTGCAGGCCAGCGATGGCCCGGCGCGGCTGAAGGTGCACCTGTACCGCCGCGAACGTAGCTTGCACCTGTGCGTCAGCGATGCCGGCAGCGGCATCGATGCAGGCTTGCTCGGCCGTTTGGGCGAGCCGTTCCTCACCACCAAGGCCACCGGTACCGGCCTGGGCCTGGCCGTGGTCAAGGCGGTGGTGCGTGCGCATCAGGGCACGATCAACCTGCGCTCGAAAGTCGGCCGTGGTACCTGCGTACGGGTAGAGCTGCCGTTGATCGACGGGCAATTGGCGGAGGGGGTGTAATGGCAATCAAGGTGCTGCTGGTCGAGGATGACCGCGTATTGCGCCAGGCGCTGGGCGATACCCTGGAAATCGGCGGTTTCGCCTACCAGGCCGTGGGCAGTGCCGAAGAAGCGCTGGAGGCCGTAGTGGATGACGCGTTCAGCCTGGTGGTCAGTGACGTCAACATGCCCGGTATGGATGGGCACCAGTTGCTGAGCCAGCTGCGCCGCCAGCAGCCACAGTTGCCGGTACTGTTGATGACGGCGCACGCTGCCGTCGAGCGTGCGGTCGAGGCCATGCGCCAAGGCGCCGTCGACTACCTGGTCAAACCGTTCGAGCCCAAGGCGCTGCTCAGCCTCGTGGAGCGGCATGCCGCCGGGCGTGTGACCGGCGAAGAGGGGCCGGTGGCCTGCGAGCCGGCCAGCCGCCAATTGCTGGAACTGGCGGCCCGTGTGGCGCGCAGTGACTCGACCGTGCTGATTTCCGGCGAGTCCGGTACTGGCAAGGAAGTGTTGGCGCGCTACATTCACCAGCAGTCGCCGCGTGCGGCGCAGCCTTTCGTGGCGATCAACTGCGCGGCGATCCCCGACAACATGCTCGAGGCCACCCTGTTCGGCCACGAGAAGGGTGCCTTCACCGGCGCTATTGCGGCTCAGGCGGGCAAGTTCGAGCAGGCCGAAGGCGGCACCCTGCTGCTCGATGAAATCTCGGAAATGCCCATGGCCTTGCAGGCCAAGCTGCTGCGTGTGTTGCAGGAGCGCGAGGTGGAGCGGGTAGGCGGGCGCAAGCCGATCAGTCTGGACATTCGGGTGCTGGCCACCACCAACCGCGACCTGGCCGGCGAAGTGGCGGCCGGGCGCTTCCGCGAAGACCTGTATTACCGCCTGTCGGTGTTCCCGCTGGCCTGGCGCCCGCTGCGTGAGCGGCCAGGCGATATCCTGCAGTTGGCCGAGCGCCTGCTGGCGCGCCATGTGGCCAAGATGAAGCATGCCCCGGTGCGCCTCTCGCCAGCGGCTCGGGCCTGCCTGCAGGCATATGCCTGGCCGGGCAACGTGCGCGAGCTGGACAACGCCCTGCAGCGGGCGTTGATTCTGCAGCAGGGTGGCGTGATCGAGGCGGCGGATTTTTGTCTGGCAGGCGCCATTCCATTGTCGGCTGGCACCGAGCCATCTCTCGAGGTGGTTGCTGATGCCGGCGGCCTGGGGGATGACATGCGTCGTCACGAGTACCAGATGATCATCGACACCCTGCGCGCCGAGCGCGGCCGCCGCAAAGAGGCGGCCGAACGCCTGGGGATCAGTCCGCGGACGTTGCGCTACAAGCTGGCGCAGATGCGCGATGCCGGGTTTGACGTCGAGGCCAGTCTGTTCGGCTGACTGGCCAATCATCTGCAACTGGCGCGGACCTCTGTGGGAGCGGCCTTGCGTCGCGATAGGGCCGCAAAGCGGCCCCGGCGATCTTTGCGGCGCAGCTGAAGTCCTGGGGCCGCTCCGCGCCCCTATCGCGACGCAAGGCCGCTCCCACAGGAATTGTGTGATCCCTGGGAAATGAGTTGCGAAGGCTGGCACCTTTGTTGCTTTAGGTAGGTCATTCGCCGCATGACTGTCAAAAAAATGCGGCCGCAGGAGAGAGAAGGGTCATGAGCCAAGGTGTTGAATTCAATCGTCTGATGTTGGACATGCGGGCCATGCAGGCCGATGCCATGTCGTTGCCCAAGGTCACTGCCGCCCCCGAGCTGGCGCCAGGGCAAAGCACCTTCGCCGACATGCTCGGCCAGGCCATCGGCAAGGTGCATGAGACGCAGCAAGCCTCGACCCAACTGGCCAACGCGTTCGAAATCGGCAAGAGCGGCGTCGACCTGACTGACGTGATGATCGCTTCGCAAAAGGCCAGCGTGTCGATGCAAGCCATGACCCAGGTACGCAACAAGCTGGTCCAGGCGTACCAGGACATCATGCAGATGCCGGTTTGAGGACGGATGTAACCCATGGCTGAAGCAGTCGTCGAAAACGCCCCCGCCAAAGCTGGCTCGCCAGCGGCCAAGCCGCCGCTGTTTGGCATGGCGTTTCTGGAAAACATCTCGCAGATGCCCATGCTGCGCCAGATCGGCCTCATGGTCGGCCTGGCGGCCAGCGTGGCCATCGGCTTTGCCGTGGTGCTGTGGTCGCAACAACCCGATTACCGTCCGTTGTACGGCAGCCTGTCGGGCATGGACACCAAGCAGGTCATGGACACCCTGGCCGCTGCTGACATCCCCTATAACGTGGAGCCCAACTCGGGTGCCCTGCTGGTCAAGGCCGACGACCTCTCCCGTGCGCGCCTGAAACTGGCAGCCGCCGGCGTGGCGCCGAGCGACGGCAATGTCGGCTTCGAGCTGCTCGACAAGGAGCAGGGCCTGGGCACCAGCCAGTTCATGGAAGCCACCCGCTACCGCCGCAGCCTGGAAGGCGAACTGGCCCGTACCGTTTCCAGTCTCAACAACGTCAAGGCCGCGCGCGTGCACCTGGCCATCCCGAAAAGTTCGGTGTTCGTGCGTGATGAACGCAAGCCCAGCGCCTCGGTACTGGTCGAGCTGTACCCGGGCCGTGCACTGGAAGCCGGGCAGGTGATGGCCATCGTCAACCTGGTCGCCACCAGCGTGCCGGAACTGGACAAGTCCCAGGTCACCGTCGTCGACCAGAAAGGCAACCTGCTGTCCGAGCAGATTCAGGATTCCGCGCTGACCCAGGCCGGCAAGCAGTTCGACTACAGCCGCCGGGTGGAAGGCATGCTCACCCAGCGTGTGCACAACATTCTGCAGCCGGTGTTGGGCAACGACCGCTACAAGGCCGAGGTGTCCGCCGACCTTGACTTCAGCGCGGTCGAGTCCACCTCCGAACAGTTCAACCCCGACCAGCCGGCGTTGCGCAGCGAGCAGTCGGTCGACGAACAACGTGCCAGCAGCCAAGGCCCGCAAGGCGTGCCTGGCGCGCTGAGCAACCAGCCGCCAGGCGCCGCTTCGGCACCGCAGACCACTGGTGGCGCGGCTACCCCGGCTGCTGCCATTCAGCCTGGCCAGCCGCTGGTGGATGCCAACGGTCAGCAGATCATGGACCCGGCCACCGGTCAGCCGATGCTCGCGCCGTACCCGTCAGACAAACGTCAGCAAAGCACCAAGAACTTCGAGCTGGACCGTTCCATCAGCCACACCCGCCAGCAGCAGGGGCGCATGACTCGCCTGTCGGTAGCGGTGGTGGTGGACGACCAGGTCAAGATCGACCCGGCCACTGGCGATACCACGCGGGCACCGTGGGGGGCCGAGGACCTGGCGCGCTTTACCCGCCTGGTGCAGGACGCAGTCGGCTTCGATGCCAGCCGTGGCGACAGCGTGACGGTGATCAACGTGCCGTTCGCCGCCGACCGTGGCGAGGAAATCGCCGATATCGCCTTCTACCAGCAGCCCTGGTTCTGGGATATCGTCAAGCAGGTGCTGGGTGTGGTGTTCATCCTGGTGCTGGTGTTCGGCGTGCTGCGGCCAGTGCTGAACAACATTACCGGGGGCGGCAAGCAGGCTGCCCCGGACAGCGACATGGAGCTGGGCGGCATGATGGGTCTGGATGGCGAACTGGCCAACGACCGCGTCAGCCTGGGTGGCCCGACAAGCATTCTGCTGCCTAGCCCGAGCGAGGGTTACGAGGCACAGCTCAACGCAATCAAAGGCCTGGTGGCCGAAGACCCGGGCCGTGTGGCTCAGGTCGTGAAAGACTGGATCAACGCCGATGAGTGATAACCGAGCCGTTACCGCCAAGCTGAGCCGCGTCGACAAGGCGGCGATCCTTCTGCTCTCGCTGGGCGAGACCGATGCGGCCCAAGTGCTGCGGCACATGGGCCCGAAGGAAGTGCAGCGGGTAGGTGTGGCAATGGCGCAGATGGGCAATGTGCACCGTGACCAGGTCGAACAGGTGATGAGCGAGTTCGTCGACATCGTCGGCGACCAGACCAGCCTGGGCGTCGGTTCTGATGCGTACATCCGCAAGATGCTCAACCAGGCCCTGGGCGAGGACAAGGCCAACGGCCTGGTCGACCGCATCCTGCTCGGCGGCAATACCAGCGGCCTGGACAGCCTCAAGTGGATGGAACCGCGTGCCGTGGCCGACGTGATCCGCTACGAGCACCCACAGATCCAGGCCATCGTGGTCGCCTACCTCGACCCGGACCAGGCCGGTGAAGTGCTGAGCAACTTCGACCACAAGGTGCGCCTGGACATCGTCCTGCGCGTGTCATCGCTGAACACCGTGCAACCCGCGGCGCTGAAGGAGCTGAACCAGATTCTCGAGAAGCAGTTCTCGGGCAACTCCAACGCTGCGCGTACCACCCTGGGTGGCATCAAGCGGGCGGCCGACATCATGAACTTCCTCGACAGCTCGGTGGAAGGCGCACTGATGGACGCGATCCGCGAAATCGACAGCGACCTGTCGGAGCAGATCGAGGACCTGATGTTCGTCTTCAACAACCTGGCCGACGTCGACGACCGGGGCATCCAGGCGCTGTTGCGCGAAGTGTCCTCCGACGTGTTGGTGGTGTCGCTCAAGGGCGCCGACGAGCGGGTCAAGGACAAGATCTTCAAGAACATGTCCAAACGTGCTTCGGAGTTGCTGCGCGACGATCTGGAGGCCAAAGGGCCGGTACGGGTCAGCGACGTGGAAACCGCGCAGAAAGAAATCCTCACCATTGCCCGGCGTATGGCCGAGGCCGGCGAGATCGTGCTTGGCGGCAAGGGCGCCGAGGAAATGATCTAAGGTATTCGCGATCCCATGGCCGACGCCGCCTTTTGTAGGCGCGGGTTTACCCGCGAAGGCGTCGGCCCTGGCAATCGAGGTTGTCGCTGCCGACGCATTCGCGGGTGAACCCGCTCCTACAAGGGACCGTGTCGGCCGAACATGGTTTGAGAACATGACAGCATGCCCACCAAAGAACACCACCCCAGCGACCTGATCCGCGCCCGCGACCTCGAGGGCGTGGACGTGTGGACGCTGCCCAGCTTCGACCCGGAACCGGAGCCTGCGCCCGAGCCAGAGCCGGAACCCGAGGTCATCGAGGAAGTCGAGGAAGTGCCGCTGGAAGAAGTCCAGCCACTGACTCTGGAAGAGCTCGAAGCCATCCGTCAGGAGGCCTACAACGAGGGCTTCGCCACCGGTGAGCGCGAGGGCTTCCACAGCACCCAGCTCAAGGTTCGCCAGGAGGCCGAAGAGGCCCTGAAGGCCAAGCTGGAAAGCCTCGAGCGGCTGATGGCCAACCTGATGGAGCCGATCGCCGAGCAGGATACGCAGATCGAGAAAAGCCTGGTGCACCTGATCGCGCACATGAGCCGCCAGGTGATTGGCCGCGAGCTGCGCAACGATTCCAGCCAGATCACTCAGGTGCTGCGCGAAGCGCTCAAGCTGCTGCCCATGGGCGCGGACAATATCCGCATCCACCTCAACCCGCAGGATTTCGAGCTGGCCAAGGCCCTGCGCGAACGCCATGAGGAGAACTGGCGGCTGTTGGAAGACAGCGCGCTGCTACCGGGTGGTTGCCGCATCGAGACGGCCCACAGCCGTATCGACGCCACCATGGAAACGCGTATCGAAAAAGCGGTGGCGCAGCTGTTCGACCAGTTGCACGACCATTCCCTGCACCCGGCGGCGCCAGACCTGTCGATAGACCTGGACGCGCCGGCCGAGCGTGCCGTGGACAGCCCAGATGCACCTTGAACGCACCAGTTTCGGCAAGCGCCTCGGCACTTACGCTGAGGCCATCGCGCTGCCGGCCCAGCCCATCGTCGAAGGCCGCCTGCTGCGTATGGTTGGCCTCACCCTGGAAGCCGAAGGCCTGCGCGCAGCAGTCGGCAGCCGCTGCCTGGTGATCAACGATGACAGTTATCACCCGGTGCAGGTCGAGGCCGAAGTCATGGGCTTTGCCGGGCCCAAGGTGTTTCTGATGCCGGTGGGCAGTATTGTCGGCATCGCGCCGGGGGCCCGGGTAGTGCCGCTGGATGACGGCGGCCGTCTGCCCATGGGCATGAGCATGCTGGGCCGGGTGCTCGACGGCGCCGGCCGTGCGCTGGATGGCAAGGGCGGGATGAAGGCCGAGGACTGGGTGCCGATGGACGGCCCGGTGATCAACCCGCTCAACCGCGACCCTATCAGCAAGCCGTTGGATGTGGGCATTCGCAGTATCAACGGCCTGCTTACCGTCGGCCGTGGCCAGCGGCTAGGCCTGTTCGCCGGTACCGGGGTGGGTAAATCGGTGCTGCTGGGCATGATGACCCGTTTCACCGAGGCCGAAATCATCGTGGTCGGCCTGATCGGTGAGCGGGGGCGCGAGGTGAAGGAGTTCATCGAGCACATCCTCGGTGAGGAGGGCCTCAAGCGCTCGGTGGTGGTGGCTTCGCCGGCCGACGATGCGCCGCTGATGCGCCTGCGCGCCGCCATGTATTGCACACGCATTGCCGAGTACTTCCGCGACAAAGGCAAGAATGTGCTGTTGCTGATGGACTCGTTGACCCGTTTCGCCCAGGCCCAGCGGGAAATTGCCCTGGCCATCGGCGAGCCACCGGCCACCCGGGGTTACCCGCCCTCGGTGTTCGCCAAGCTGCCCAAGCTGGTGGAGCGGGCAGGCAATGGCGAACCTGGCGGTGGTTCGATCACTGCGTTCTATACCGTGCTGTCTGAAGGCGACGATCAGCAAGACCCGATCGCCGACTCGGCGCGGGGCGTGCTAGACGGCCACTTTGTGCTGTCGCGTCGGCTGGCTGAGGAGGGCCATTACCCGGCCATCGACATCGAAGCGTCGATCAGCCGGGTCATGCCCCAAGTGGTCGATGCCGACCACTTGCGCCAGGCGCAGAAGTTCAAGCAACTGTGGTCGCGTCTGTCGCAAAGCCGCGACCTGATCAGCGTGGGGGCTTATGTGGCCGGCGGTGATCCGGAGACCGACCTGGCCATTGCCTTGCAATCGAAGCTGGTTGAGTTCCTGCGCCAAGGCCTGGGCGAGAATGTGGGCATGGCGCAGAGCCGCGAACAGCTGGGGGCGATTTTCACGCCCCCGGCAGGTTGATAAGCCATGGCGCTGCCCGGACGTGCCGCGCGCCTGGCGCCGGTGGTGGACATGGCCGAAGAGGCCGAGCGCAAGGCGGCTCAGCGCCTTGGCCATTTCCAGCAGCAGGTGGCCACGGCACAGGCCAAGCTGGCTGAGCTGGAGCGCTTTCGCGAGGATTACCAGTTGCAGTGGATCAACCGCGGCGGGCAAGGGGTCAATGGCAGCTGGCTGGTCAATTATCAGCGTTTTCTGGGGCAGCTGGAAACGGCCATGACCCAGCAGCGGCAAAGCCTGGTCTGGCACCAGAACAACCTCAATAATGCCCGTGGTGCCTGGCAGCAGGCCTATGCCCGGGTGGAAGGTTTGCGCAAGCTGGTACAGCGCTACCAGGACGAGGCCCGGCGCGCTGAAGACAAGCGCGAGCAGCGCTTGCTGGATGAGCTGTCGCAGCGCCTGCCGCGGCAAAACCATCTATAGGTGTTCGCCGCAGGCCTTGCAGCGGAATAATTGGCCCGAAACAAATGAGAGGTCTTGCCCGCGAATGCGGTGGCGGCTGCGACGGTGTATGACCGGGTATATTGGCTGGCAGGTCCGGCCTATTCGCGGGTGAACCCGCTCCTACCACGATATTGGGCGGCACCACCGATTGATGTAGGAGCGGGTTTACCCGCGAAGAGGCCGTACAGGCCATCAAAGCCACGAGCCTGCATCCGCTTGCCACCCCCACCATCGCCTGCTAAACCTTAGAGCAGTTGCATCCGCCATCATCGAAGGAATCGCTAGCATGGCAGTCGAGACTGATTTTTCGCAGGACGGGAAAAAGCTGACCATCAAGATCAAAGGGCGCTTCGATTTCGGCAAGCATCAGGAGTTTCGCGACGCCTACGAACGCCAGCCCAGGCGGCCGGATTCGGTGGTCGTCGACCTGAAGGACACCACCTACCTCGACAGCTCCGCGCTTGGCATGCTGCTGTTGCTGCGCGACCACGCGGGCGGCGACGAGTCGGATGTGCGGGTAGTGCATGCCAGCTCCGACGTGCGCAAGATTCTCGCTATCTCCAATTTCGAAAAACTCTTCGATATCAGTTGAGCGCCGACATGCCGGCCGAACAGGCGTTAACCGTGCTGGTCGCCGAAGACAGTGCTGTCGATCGCCTTCTGCTTGCGCAGATCGTACGCCGCCAGGGGCATCAGGTATTCACTGCGGAAAACGGCGAGCAGGCGGTAGCGCTGTACCTCGAGTGGCGCCCGCAACTGGTGCTGCTGGACGCCCTGATGCCGGTCATGGATGGCTTCGAGGCGGCGCGGCAGATCAAGGCATTGGCTGGCGAAGCGCTGGTGCCGATCATTTTCCTGACATCGCTGAATGAAGAAGAAGGCCTGGTGCGTTGCCTGGAGGCGGGGGGCGATGATTTCATGGCCAAGCCCTACAGTGCGGTGATCCTCGCTGCCAAGATTCGCGCCATGGACCGTCTGCGTCGCTTGCAGGCAACGGTACTGGAACAGCGTGACCAGATCACCCGGCATCACCATCACCTGCTTAACGAGCAGCGGGTCGCCAAGGCGGTGTTCGACAAGGTGGCCCACTCTGGTTGCCTTTCTGCACCCAACATTCGCTACCTGCAATCGCCTTACGCGCTGTTCAATGGCGACCTGATGCTGGCGGCATTTACCCCGGCCGGCGACATGCGTGTGCTGCTTGGCGATTTCACCGGTCACGGCCTGCCGGCGGCGGTCGGCGCCATGCCGATGGCTGAGGTGTTCTACGGCATGACCGCCAAGGGCTACGGCATGGCGCAGATCCTGCGCGAGATGAATGCCAAGCTCAAGCGCATCCTGCCGGTGGACATGTTCTGCTGTGCGCTGTTGCTCAACCTCAGCATGCAGCGCGGCTCGGTGGAGGTGTGGAATGGCGGTATGCCTGATGGCTATCGCCTGTCGGTGGATGGCCAAGTGCTGTCGGCACTGAGTTCGCGGCACCTGCCGCTGGGCATTCTGGCCGCTGAGCGTTTCGATGACAGCACGGAGGTGTTGCCGCTGGCACCGGGCGAGCGCCTGTTGCTGCTGTCAGACGGTGTGATCGATACCGCCGACGACCAGGAACGTCTGTTTGGCGTACAGCGCCTGCGAGCGGTGCTGGCCGACAACCGCGACCCGGTAAAGTTGTTCGATGAGCTGATGCTGGCCCTGGAGCGTTTTGGTGGGCAGCCACGCGATGACATCAGCTTGTGCGATATTCGCATGTTCACTGCCGAGGAGCGGGTGCCGGCCCCGATGATCTACTCTGATAGTGGCCGCTCCAGCCCGCTGGACTGGTCGCTGAGCTTCGAGGTGCGTGGAGAAAGCCTGAAACGCTTCAACCCTGTGCCGTACCTGGTGCAGTTGTTGCAGGAAATTCATGGCCTGCGCGCACGTACCGGCAACCTGCACAGTGTGCTTAGCGAGTTGTATGCCAATGCACTGGAGCATGGTGTGCTGGGCCTGGACTCACAGCTCAAGCGCGATGTGCAAGGCTTTACCGACTATTACCAGGAGCGTGCCCGGCGCCTGGGCTCGCTGACCGAAGGCTTTGTAAGCATCGATTTCAAGGTTGAACCGCATGGCGGCGGTGGGCGTCTGATGATCAAGGTGCGCGACAGCGGTGCCGGCTTCGACGTGCAGCGCGTGCTTGCGCGGCCTTCGCCGGACCAGGGGCTGAGCGGTCGCGGTCTGAATCTGGTGCGGCAGTTGGCCAGTGACGCGCGCTGGAGTGAGGGCGGGCGTTGCGCGCATGTGGAGTTCGTATGGTGAGCCACGGGTTGGCTCGGGCATAATCTGGCTTGATCAAGGAGTGAACAAGTGACTGACATGCATATTGACCACAAGGTACTCAGTGACCTGCGTGAGGTCATGGAAGATGGCTACCTGCAGTTGGTGCAGACTTTTCTCGACGACTCAGAGCGGCGTCTTGGCCAGCTGCACGCGGCCAAAAGCGCCGAGGAGCTTGGCGCGGCAGCCCACAGTTTCAAGGGCAGCAGCAGCAACATGGGCGCGGTGGCCTTGGCCAGCCTGTGCCAGCAGCTCGAAGAGCGCGCACGGCGGCCCCCGTTATATGGAATTGAAGACTTGATCAGCCGCATCGACATGGAATTCGTCGTGGTGCAGCACTTTTACCGCGGTGAGCAGCAACGTATTTCCGCAGGCTGATACGCGAGTTGGCGCGAGTCTTGCCTGTCTCTGCCCCGATGATTTTTGTTTCTGGCGCGGAGACCGCTCGATGCCTGTCGCACCCAACCCTTTGTTGCAAGCCAATGCCATTGCCAAGACCTCGCGTTCGGCCGCCGTGCAGGCGGACAAGCCGCTGCAGGCGCTGGGCGACAAGGGCGATGCCTTTGGCCAGGTGATGGCCAGGCAGGGCCGCGACAAGGTTACCGGGCAGGACGACAAGGTCGCTCAGGCCAAGCCCAAGGACAAACCTGATGCGGCAGTTGGCGGCAAGAAAGACCCGGCTGGCAAAGCTGCGGTTGCCGATGACGGCAACAAGTTGCCAGAAGAGGATTCGGCCCAGGCCGATACGGGTGTGCGTGATGCCAGCCTGGTGGCCGGTCAGGTCACTGATGCCCAGCCCGGCGCACAACTGATCCAGGCGCAGGCCGAGGCGGTGGCGCCCGTGCTGCAGGCGGCCACGGCGCAAACCCAGGTTGCCGCGGTACTGCCTGAAGAGCCGTCCGCCGAGGAGGCCTTCGATCCGGATGCTGACCCCCTGGCCAACCTGCCGACCCTGCGTCTGGCGCTGGAGCACAGTGCCCAGGCCAAAGGTGGCACCTCGGCACATGCCCTTGATGCTGCCCAGGCTCAGGGCGAGGAAGGGCAGGCAGCCGTCAATACCTTGGCGAATTTGGTCGAGAATACCGATGGCGAGAGTGGCGAATCCGGTGGCAAGGCCTTTGGCGCCTTGCTTGAAGACGGCCTGAAAGACACCAAGAGTGCCAGCAGCGACACCCGCATCGATGATTTTGCCAACCGCCTGGCCAGCCTGACCCAGGCGGCCACGGCCAAGACCGCCAACGCCGTACCGGCCACTGCGAGCCCGCTGCATCAGCCATTGCCGATGAACCAGAACGCTTGGGCCGAGGGCCTGGTCAACCGGGTCATGTACCTGTCCAGCCAAAACCTCAAGTCGGCTGATATCCAGCTGGAACCGGCAGAACTCGGTCGCCTCGACATTCGCGTCAATGTTGCGGCGGACCAGGCCACCCAGGTCACCTTCATCAGCGGCCACGCCGGCGTACGTGACGCCCTTGACAGCCAGGTGCACCGCCTGCGCGAACTGTTTGCCCAGCAGGGTTTGGCGCAGCCGGATGTCAACGTGGCTGACCAGTCGCGCGGGCAGCAACAGCAGCAGGGGCAGGCCCAGGGCAGCAACCTTTCCGGGGTGGCGGCGCGCCGGGGCGAGCAGGGTGCGGCCGAGGCGGTCGATAGTGCCCGGCCTTTGGAGCAGCAGGTGGTTGTCGGCGACAGTGCGGTCGATTACTACGCCTGATAACGGTTGGTCTGGGCTGGCTTCTTCGCGGGCGAGCTCGCTCCCACAGGCATTTCGTTGATTTCGAGCCCTGTGCGGTACCTGTGGGAGCGGGCGTGCCCGCGAAGAAGCCAGCACCGCAAAACCTGCTGGAATCCATCCCCTGCAAAATCTGGCATAACACTTGCTCAAGCCAAGCCATTCTCCTTTGAACCCCGATGGACGACGGATTATTGGCATGGCGAAGAGCGAAGCAGTCAAAGACCCCGCCACTAAAGGCAAACTCAAGCTGATCCTGCTGGCTGTCGTCGGCCTGTTGCTGGCGATCGGCCTTTCGGTGGGCGCTACCTGGTTCATCATGCACAAGAGCGAGCCGGCTCCGGCCGCCGAGGCCACGGCCAGCAACGTCAAGCCAGGGGCGATCTACGAGGCGCTGACCCCGGCCTTCGTGGTCAACTTCAACCAGAACGGCCGCCAGCGCTACATGCAGCTGAGCATCACCCTGCAGGCGCGTAACCAGGCCGACCTGGATGCCCTCAAGGTGCACATGCCGGTGATCCGCAACAACCTGGTGATGATGTTCTCCGGGCAAGGGTTCGACACCCTCGCCAGCAGCCCGGTAGGGCAGGAGATGCTGCGCCAGAAGGCCACCGCAGTGGTCCAGGAAGTGGCGCAGAAGGAAGTCGGCAAGCCGGTCATCGACCAGTTGCTGTTCACCAATTTCGTATTGCAGTAGGAGTCCGCAATGGCCGTACAGGACCTGCTGTCCCAGGATGAAATCGATGCCCTGTTGCACGGTGTCGACGACGGGCTGGTGCAGACCGAGAGTGCATCCGAGCCTGGCAGTATCAAAAGCTACGACCTGACCAGTCAGGACCGTATCGTGCGGGGTCGCATGCCGACCCTGGAAATGATCAACGAGCGCTTCGCTCGCTACACCCGTATCAGCATGTTCAACCTGCTACGCCGCTCCGCGGACGTGGCCGTGGGTGGCGTGCAGGTCATGAAGTTCGGCGAATACGTGCACTCGCTGTACGTGCCCACCAGCCTCAACCTGGTCAAGATCAAGCCGCTGCGCGGCACATCGCTGTTCATCCTCGACCCCAAGCTGGTGTTCAAGCTGGTGGACAACTTTTTTGGCGGCGATGGCCGCCACGCCAAGATCGAAGGGCGTGAGTTCACCCCGACCGAACTGCGTGTGGTGCGCATGGTGCTGGACCAGTGTTTCGTCGACCTCAAGGAAGCCTGGCAGGCGATCATGCCGGTCAGCTTCGAGTACATGAACTCCGAGGTCAACCCGGCCATGGCCAACATTGTCGGCCCCAGCGAGGCGGTGGTGGTGTCCACCTTCCACATCGAACTGGACGGCGGCGGCGGCGATCTGCACGTGACCATGCCGTACTCGATGATCGAGCCGGTGCGGGAAATGCTCGATGCCGGCTTCCAGTCGGACCTGGACGACCAGGACGAGCGCTGGGTCAAGGCCCTGCGCGAGGACGTGCTGGACGTGGCCGTGCCAATGACCGCCACGGTCGCGCGACGCCAGCTGAAGCTGCGCGACATCCTGCACATGCAGCCGGGTGACGTGATCCCGGTCGAGCTGCCCGAGCACCTGGTGCTGCGCGCTAACGGGGTGCCAGCGTTCAAGGCGCGGCTGGGCTCGCACAAGGGCAACCTGGCCCTGCAGATCATCGACCCGATCGAACGCCGCTGACGGTGTGCCGGTCGCTTACAACGAATTGAATGCCTGTCGAGGAAATCATGGCTAACGAAAACGAGATCACCTCCCCAGAGGACCAGGCGCTGGCCGATGAGTGGGCCGCAGCGTTGGAAGAAACCGGTTCTGCCGGGCAGGCCGACATCGATGCACTGCTGGGCGGGGACACCGGCAGCAGCAGCGGCCCGGGCCGCCTGCCGATGGAAGAATTCGCCAGCTCGCCGAAGCCGAACGAAAATGTCAGCCTCGAAGGCCCGAACCTGGACGTGATCCTGGACATCCCGGTGAACATTTCCATGGAGGTGGGCAGCACCGAGATCAACATCCGCAACCTGCTGCAGCTCAACCAGGGCTCGGTGATCGAGCTCGACCGCCTGGCCGGCGAGCCGCTCGACGTGCTGGTCAACGGCACGCTGATCGCCCATGGCGAAGTGGTCGTGGTCAACGAAAAGTTCGGCATCCGCCTGACCGACGTGATCAGCCCCAGCGAACGTATCAAGAAGCTGCGCTGAGTGAAGGGCACGATGCGCGCCATCGCTGCGGCAGCGGTGCTGTTCGCCAGTCACGCCTGCCTGGCTGCAGCCACGCCAGCAGCCACCCCGGCGGCTCAACCTGGCAGTCTCGGCGGGCAGCTGGCGCAGATGGTCTTGGGCCTGCTGCTGGTGGTGGGCCTGATCTTCTTCCTGGCCTGGCTGCTGCGGCGGCTGCAGAGCACCGCAGTGAAGGGTGGGCAGGTGATCGAGATTGTCGGCAGCCGTGCCATCGGCCCGCGTGACCGCCTGCTGTTGGTGCAGGTGGGCAAGGAGCAGATCCTGATCGGCCATACCCCCGGCACCATTGAGGCCCTGCACGTACTGGCCGAACCCGTGGAAGTGCCGGCAAGCGCCCGTCAGGCGACGCCGGAGTTTGCCCAGCGGCTGATGGAGCTGATGGGCAAGGACCCTAAGGACAACAAGTGATGAGCGGCGCGCTGCGTACGTTGTTGACTCTGGCGCTGCTGCTGGCTGCGCCGCTGGCCCTGGCCGCCGACCCGCTGTCGATCCCGGCCATCACCCTGTCCAACACCCCGGACGGGCAACAGGAATATTCGGTCAGCCTGCAAATCCTGCTGATCATGACCGCGCTGAGCTTCATCCCGGCGTTCGTCATTCTGATGACCAGCTTTACCCGCATCATCATCGTGTTTTCGATTTTGCGCCAGGCGCTGGGCCTGCAGCAGACGCCGTCCAACCAGTTGCTGACTGGCATGGCGCTGTTCCTGACCATGTTCATCATGGCGCCGGTGTTCGATCGGGTGAACCAGGACGCGCTGCAGCCTTACCTGAAGGAGCAGATGACTGCCCAGCAGGCGATCGACAAGGCTCAGGGGCCGCTCAAGGACTTCATGCTGGCGCAAACCCGGCAAAGCGACCTCGACCTGTTCATGCGCTTGTCCAAGCGTACTGACATCGCCGGCCCCGACCAGGTGCCGCTGACGATCCTGGTGCCGGCGTTCGTCACTTCCGAGCTGAAGACGGCGTTCCAGATCGGTTTCATGATCTTCATCCCGTTCCTGATCATCGACATGGTCGTGGCCAGTGTGCTGATGGCCATGGGTATGATGATGCTGTCGCCGCTGATCATCTCGCTACCGTTCAAGATCATGCTGTTCGTGCTGGTCGATGGCTGGGCGTTGATCATGGGCACCCTGGCCAGCAGTTTCGGCGGCGTCTGACGCCGTCAAGGAGAGCCGCCGATGACACCTGAAGTAGCTGTCGACCTGTTTCGTGATGCCCTGTGGCTGACCACCCTCATGGTCGCCGTGCTGGTGGTGCCGAGCCTGTTGGTGGGCCTGGTGGTGGCGATGTTCCAGGCTGCCACGCAGATCAACGAACAGACCTTGAGCTTTTTGCCGCGCCTGCTGGTGATGCTGATCACGCTGATCATCGCCGGGCCGTGGCTGGTGCAGAAGTTCATGGAGTACTTCACCACCCTTTACACCAACATCCCGCAGCTCATTGGTTGACGCGGCGATGCTGGAGCTGACCGACACGCAGATTGGCACCTGGGTCGCCACCTTCATCCTGCCGTTGTTCAGGGTGACTGCGGTGCTGATGACCATGCCAATCTTCGGTACCCGCATGTTGCCGGCGCGGATTCGCCTGTACGTGGCGGTGGCGGTGACCGTGGTGATCGTGCCGGCATTGCCGCCGCTGCCCGAGTTCGACCCGTTGAGCCTGCGCGGTATGCTGCTGTGCGCCGAGCAGATCATCGTTGGTGCGCTGTTTGGCCTGGCCTTGCAGTTGCTGTTTCAGGCTTTCGTGGTTGCCGGGCAAATCGTCGCGGTACAGATGGGTATGGCGTTCGCCTCGATGGTCGACCCCGCCAACGGGGTCAACGTCACGGTAATCAGTCAGTTCATGACCATGCTGGTGAGTGTGTTGTTCCTGTTGATGAACGGCCACCTGGTGGTGTTCGAGGTGCTGACCGAAAGTTTTACCACCTTACCGGTGGGGAGTGCGCTGGTGGTCAATCACTTCTGGGAGCTGGCCGGGCGCATGGGCTGGGTGTTCGGTGCCGGCCTGCTGTTGATTCTGCCGGTAATCGCTGCGCTGCTGGTGGTGAACATTGCCTTTGGCGTAATGACCCGCGCCGCGCCGCAGCTGAACATTTTCTCCATCGGCTTCCCGCTGACCTTGGTCATGGGCATGTTCATCTTCTGGGTCGGCCTGGCCGATGTCCTGTCCCACTATCAGGCATTGGCCAGCGAAACGCTGCAATGGCTGCGTGAGTTGGCGAGGGCGCGCTGAGCATGGCAGAAAGCGAGAGCGGTCAGGACAAGACAGAAGACCCCACCGAAAAGCGCAAGCGCGACGCCCGCGAGAAGGGCGAGGTCGCCCGCTCCAAGGAGCTGAACACGGTGGCTGTGACCCTGGCGGGTGCCGGTGGCCTGCTGGCGTTCGGCGGCCACGTGGCCGAGACATTGCTGGCGTTGATGCGCATGAACTTCAGTTTGACCCGCGACATCATCGTCGATGAACGGGCCATGGGTGCCTTCCTGCTGGCCTCGGGCAAGATGGCCATATGGGCGGTGCAGCCGGTGCTGATCCTGCTGTTCGTGATTTCCTTCGTGGCGCCCATCGCGCTTAGCGGCTTCCTGTTCTCGGGCAGCTTGCTGCAGCCAAAATTCAGCCGCATGAACCCGCTGTCGGGGATCAAGCGCATGTTCTCGATGCAGGCCTTGACTGAATTGCTCAAGGCGCTGGCCAAGTTCTTCGTGATTCTGGTGGTGGCGGTGGTGGTGCTCTCCGGTGACCGCCAGGCCTTGCTGTCGATTGCCAATGAGCCGCTGGAGCAGGCGATCATCCACAGCCTGCAGGTGGTGGGCTGGAGTGCCTTGTGGATGTCAGCCGGGCTGTTGCTGATTGCCGCGGCAGACGTGCCGTTCCAGCTGTACCAGACGCACAAGAAAATGAAGATGACCAAGCAGGAAGTGCGCGACGAGTACAAGGACAGCGAGGGCAAGCCCGAAGTCAAGCAACGTATTCGCCAACTGCAGCGCGAGGTGTCGCAGCGGCGCATGATGGCGGCGGTGCCGGATGCAGACGTGATCATCACCAACCCGACGCATTATGCGGTGGCTTTGCAGTACGACCCGGAGAAAGGCGGTGCGGCGCCGTTGCTGCTGGCCAAGGGTAGCGATTTCATGGCGTTGAAGATTCGTGAAATTGGCGTGGAGCACAACATCCAGATCCTCGAATCGCCGGCGCTGGCGCGGGCGATCTATTACTCCACCGAACTTGAGCAGGAAATCCCGGCGGGGCTGTACCTGGCGGTGGCCCAGGTGCTGGCGTATGTGTTCCAGATTCGCCAATACCGCGCCGGCAAGGGCAAACGCCCAGAGCCGCTGAAGGACGACCTGCCGATCCCGCCGGACCTGCGCCGCGACAGTTGACCTTGTGTCATGGCTTCTGGCCCTTTCGCGGGTAAACCCGCTCCTACACTGATCTGGGGGCACATTGGTGGGCATAGTCAGTCGTAGGAGCGGGTTTACCCGCGAATACGGTAGCGGCGGCAACATAAATCCCCCGTCGAGCAAAGTTGGAAAGCTTCTTGCAAAGCCACGCCCAGGCGCCCCCTGGGCGTCAAAGTTTTGCATCAAGAGGACTCGCGGTGGATCGCACTCAGTTAATCAGCAACGCCCGCAACAACCTGGCCGGGCTCGGCCGGGGCAACCTGGGTGTGCCGCTGTTGCTGCTGGTGATGTTGGCAATGATGATGTTGCCGATACCGCCGTTCCTGCTCGACGTGTTCTTCACCTTCAACATCGCCCTGTCGATCGTGGTGCTGCTGGTCTGTGTATACGCCTTGCGCCCGCTCGACTTTGCCGCGTTCCCCACCATCCTGCTGGTGGCCACGTTGTTGCGCCTGGCTCTGAACGTGGCGTCCACCCGTGTGGTCATGCTGCATGGCCAGGAGGGCCATGGCGCTGCCGGTAAAGTGATCCAGGCTTTCGGTGAGGTGGTGATCGGCGGTAACTACGTGGTCGGTGCCGTGGTGTTCGCCATCCTCATGATCATCAACTTCGTGGTGGTGACCAAGGGGGCCGGGCGTATCTCGGAAGTGAGTGCGCGTTTCACCCTCGACGCCATGCCTGGCAAGCAGATGGCCATCGACGCCGACCTCAATGCCGGCCTGATCGACCAGGCCCAGGCCAAGCATCGCCGTGCCGAGGTGGCGCAGGAGGCCGAGTTCTACGGTTCGATGGACGGTGCCAGCAAGTTCGTGCGCGGCGACGCCATCGCCGGCTTGCTGATCCTGTTCATCAACCTGATCGGCGGCATGCTCATCGGCATGCTGCAGCACAATATGTCGTTCAGCGAAGCCGGCAAGGTCTATGCCCTGCTGACCATCGGTGACGGTTTGGTGGCGCAATTGCCATCACTGCTGCTGTCCACCGCCGCCGCGATCATGGTCACCCGTGCTTCAGGCTCTGAAGACATGGGCAAGCTGATCAATCGGCAGATGTTCGATTCGCCCAAGGCGCTGGCGGTGTCGGCGGGGCTGATGATCGTCATGGGCCTGGTGCCGGGCATGCCGCACATTGCCTTCCTCAGCCTCGGCCTGATGGCGGCCGGCGGCGCCTACCTGGTGTGGAAGAAGCAGCAACAGGCCAAGGTCAAAGCCCAGCAAGAGGCGCAGCGTCAGCAGGACCTGCTGCCCTCGCCACAACGCGCGCTGGAAACCAAGGAGCTGGGTTGGGACGACGTCACCCCCATCGACATGATCGGCCTGGAGGTCGGCTATCGGCTGATCCCGCTGGTCGACCGCAACCAGGGCGGCCAGCTGCTGGCGCGGATCAAGGGCGTGCGCAAGAAGCTGTCGCAGGACCTGGGCTTCCTGATGCCCACCGTGCACATTCGTGACAACCTCGACCTGCAACCCAGCGCGTATCGCCTGACCCTGATGGGGGTGATCCTAGCCGAGGCGGAGATCTATCCGGACCGCGAACTGGCGATCAACCCTGGGCAGGTGTTTGGCACCCTCAACGGTATTGCCGCGCGCGACCCGGCGTTTGGCCTGGAGGCGGTGTGGATCGACGTCGGCCAGCGCTCACAGGCGCAGTCGCTGGGTTACACCGTGGTCGATGCCAGCACCGTGGTGGCCACCCACCTCAACCAGATCCTGCAGAAGCACTGCCACGAGCTGATCGGCCACGAAGAGGTTCAGCAACTGCTGCAGGTGCTGGCCAAGGCATCGCCTAAACTTGCCGAAGAGCTGGTCCCGGGTGTCATTTCCTTGTCGGGGCTGCTCAAGGTGCTGCAAGCCCTGTTGTCGGAACAGGTGCCAGTGCGCGATATTCGCAGTATTGCCGAGGCCATCGCGAACAACGCGGGCAAGAGTCAAGATACCGCCGCGCTGGTGGCGGTGGTGCGCGTCGGATTGTGTCGCGCCATCGTGCAAAGCATTGTCGGCGTTGAGTCGGAGCTACCAGTGATTACCCTGGAGCCAAGGTTGGAACAGATTTTGCTGAATAGTCTGCAAAGGGCTGGGCAGGGTCAGGAAGACGGTGTTCTTCTGGAACCTAGCATGGCCGAGAAGCTGCAACGTTCGCTGATCGAGGCGGCCCAGCGCCAGGAAATGCAGGGTCAGCCGGCCATTCTGCTGGTCGCCGGCCCGATCCGCGCCATGTTGTCGCGTTTCGGTCGCCTGGCTGTACCGAATTTGCATGTTCTGGCGTATCAGGAAATACCTGACAACAAGCAAGTCACCATCGTTGCCACCGTGGGCCCTAACGGCTGAGGTAGGGGATAATGCAAGTTAAGCGATTTTTCGCCGCCGATATGCGTCAGGCCATGAAACTGGTCCGTGACGAGCTGGGCGCCGATGCCGCGATCATTGGCAACCGCCGCATTGCCGGTGGTGTCGAGCTGACGGCCGCGCTGGACTACAAGCTGTCCGCCCTGGCCCCGCGTGTGCCCAACGCCGAGCTGGAAGAAGAGCTGCGCAAGACCCATACGCGCATTGCCACTGCCCAGGCCGAGCTGGACCAGCGTCAGGACAGCAGCGACAACAACCGCCAATTGTTCGCCGGGCAATCTTTGACCGCTGCCGAACCGTTGATCGAGCCGCACGTCGAGGCCCCGGAGGCCGCGGCCGTACCGGCTGCTGCGCCGGTTGACCCACGCCTGTTCGATGCCATGCGCTCCGAGCTGTCGGGCCTGCGCGAGCTGCTGGAAGTGCAACTCGGTTCGCTGGCCTGGAATCAGCTGCAGGGCAGCAAGCCGCAGCAGGCCAACCTTTGGCGCCGCCTGCAACGTATTGGCCTGTCCGGGCCGATCGCCCGCGAGCTGCTGGACCTGACCGCCGAGATCGAAGAGCCGCGCCAGGCCTGGCGCATGCTGCTGGCTCACTTGGCACGGATGATCGAAGTGCCTGAAATCGAGCCGATCGAAGAGGGCGGGGTGATCGCCATGGTCGGCCCGGCGGGCATGGGCAAGACCACCACCCTGGCCAAGCTGGCCGCGCGCTACGTGCTCAAGTACGGCGCGCAGAACCTGGCGTTGGTGAGCATGGACAGCTTCCGTATTGGCGCCCAGGAGCAGCTCAAGACCCTGGGCCGCATCCTCAACGTACCGGTGACTTACGTCGACCCGGGCCAGTCGCTGGCAGCAGCGCTGGAGCCACTGCTGCGCAAGCGCGTGGTGCTGATCGATACTGCCGGCCTGCAAGCCAGCGACCCTGCGCTGCGCATGCAACTGGAAACCTTGGCCGGGCGTGGCATTGCCGCGAAGAACTACCTGGTGCTGGCCACCACCAGCCAGAAGCAGGTGCTGACCGCCGCCTACCACAGCTACAAGCGCTGTGGCCTGGCCGGCTGCATCCTGACCAAACTCGATGAAACGGCGAGCCTTGGCGATGTGCTGAGCCTTGCCATCAGTCATGAACTGCCAGTGGCCTATCTTACCGATGGCCCACGCATTCCTGACGACCTGCACCTGCCGCGGGGCCACCAGTTGGTCACGCGCGCGGTGAATGTGCAGCAGCAGGATGAGCCCAGCGAAGAGGCCATGGCCGACATGTTCGCTGATCTCTATCACAACCCACGGCGAGCGGGTTGACCATGAAGCGTGTGCAAAGTCGCTATGCCAAGGGGCACGCAGAATTGCCCTACGTGTGGCCTGAGTCCCAGCGAGACAAGGTAAAGAACAGACATGGGTAGCATGCATCCCGTACAGGTGATCGCCGTGACCGGTGGCAAAGGTGGCGTCGGCAAGACTAACGTTTCAGTGAACTTGTCCCTGGCGCTGGCCGAGCTTGGCCGCAGGGTCATGCTGCTGGACGCCGACCTGGGCCTGGCCAATGTCGACGTGTTGCTGGGCCTTACCCCCAAACGTACCCTCGCCGATGTGATTGAAGGGCGTTGCGAGCTGCGTGACGTGATGCTGCAGGGCCCCGGCGGTGTGCGTATCGTACCGGCAGCCTCGGGCACCCAGAGCATGGTGCATCTGGCCCCGGCCCAGCATGCCGGGTTGATCCAGGCGTTCAGCGAGATCGGCGACAACCTCGATGTGTTGGTGATCGATACCGCTGCGGGTATCGGTGACTCGGTGGTCAGCTTCGTTCGCGCCGCCCAGGAAGTGCTGCTGGTGGTGTGTGATGAACCTACCTCGATTACCGACGCGTACGCGTTGATCAAGCTGCTCAATCGCGACTATGGCATGAACCGTTTCCGTGTGTTGGCCAACATGGCGCAGAGCCCGCAGGAAGGGCGCAACCTGTTTGCCAAGCTGACCAAGGTCACCGACCGCTTCCTTGACGTTGCCCTGCAGTACGTGGGTGCCGTGCCGTACGACGAATGCGTGCGCAAGGCGGTGCAGAAGCAGCGTGCCGTCTACGAAGCCTTCCCTCGCTCCAAGTGCGCGCTGGCCTTCAAGGCGATTGCCCAGAAGGTCGACAGCTGGCCGCTGCCGGCCAATCCGCGCGGCCATCTGGAGTTCTTTGTCGAGCGCTTGGTGCAACCCACCAGCGCGGGACCCGTACTATGAACGCCAGCGGCTTCAAGATGTACAGCCGGGCGGCGAAGGACGCCCAGTACGAGCTGATCGAACGCTACGCCCCGCTGGTCAAGCGCATCGCCTACCACCTGTTGGCGCGCTTGCCGGCCAACGTGCAGGTCGAGGACCTGATCCAGGCCGGCATGATCGGCCTGCTGGAAGTGGCTAACAAATACGACGCCAGCAAGGGCGCCAGCTTTGAGACCTACGCCGGCATCCGCATCCGCGGGGCCATGCTGGACGAAGTGCGCAAAGGCGATTGGGCACCGCGTTCGGTACACCGCAACACCCGTATGGTCAGTGATGCCATGCGTGCAGTTGAGGCCAGAACAGGCCGTGACGCTAAAGATCATGAAGTTGCTGCCGAACTCCAATTGAGTCTCGATGATTACTACGGGATCTTGAACGATACCCTGGGCAGCCGCCTGTTCAGCTTCGACGACCTGTTGCAGGACGGCGAGCACGAAGGGCTGCATGAGGATGGCGCCAGTGGCCAGGTCGAACCTGCGCGCGGCCTGGAGGAGGAGCGCTTCCAGGCTGCCCTGACCGAGGCTATCGCCAACCTGCCGGAGCGTGAGCGCCTGGTGCTGGCGCTGTACTACGACGAAGAGCTGAACCTCAAGGAAATCGGTGAGGTGCTGGGTGTCAGCGAGTCGCGGGTCAGCCAGTTGCACAGCCAATGTGCCGCGCGCCTGCGCAGCCGCCTGGGGGAATGGCGGGCACGTTGAGCCCACTGTCGTTGCAGTCGTTTTCCACGTTGTACCGAATTGAATGAGTGCGTGCTCGGTAGGCCGAGCGCGTTTGAGACTGCTTGGAGGTCTAATTGGACAAGAACATGAAAATCCTCATCGTTGACGATTTTTCGACGATGCGGCGGATCATCAAGAACCTGTTGCGTGACCTGGGGTTCACCAACACCGATGAAGCCGATGACGGCACCACGGCGTTGCCGATGCTGGAAAACGGCCACTACGATTTCCTGGTGACCGACTGGAACATGCCGGGCATGTCCGGCATCGACCTGCTGCGTAAAGTGCGTGCCAGCGACAAGCTGAAAAGCATGCCGGTCTTGATGGTGACCGCCGAAGCCAAGCGCGACCAGATCATTGAAGCGGCCCAGGCCGGGGTCAATGGTTACGTGGTCAAGCCGTTCACCGCTCAGGTGCTCAAAGAGAAGATCGAGAAGATCTTCGAACGCGTCAACGGCTGAGTCACGTCAGGGGGGCGCGTCATGGATTCATCACAAACGTCTTTGGGCGAGTTCGAGTCGACCCTGAAGAAGCATGCCCAGGAGTTGGTCGAAAGCCTGGAGCGGGGCCGTTTCGGCGAGGCGGTGCAGTTGATTCACGAACTGAACCAGACCCGCGACCGCGGCCTGTACCAGGAAGTCGGCAAGCTGACTCGCGAGCTGCACAGTGCCATCGTCAGTTTCCAGATCGACCCCACCATGCCGCAGGCAGAAGAGGTGTCGCAGATTACCGACGCCACCGAGCGCCTGTCGTATGTGGTCAAGCTCACCGAGGGCGCGGCCAACCGCACCATGGACCTGGTCGAGGAAAGCACGCCGGTGCTCAATGAGCTGGCCAGCGAGGCCAAGGCCCTGAGCACCGACTGGCAGCGCTTCATGCGCCGCGAAGTGGCTGCGCCGGAATTTCGTGATCTGGTCAAGCGCGTCGACAGTTTCCTGACGCACAGCGCCGAGGGTAACCGCAAGGTTTCCGGGCACCTCAATGACATTTTGCTGGCCCAGGACTATCAGGACCTGACCGGCCAGGTGATCAAGCGCGTCACCACACTGGTGACCGAGGTGGAAAGCAACCTGCTCAAGCTGGTGCTGATGGCCAGCCAGGTCGACCGCTTTGCCGGTATAAAACATGACCACGATCAATTGCGTGCAGAAAAAGATCGAGAAAAACATCCGACTCGGGGTGAAGGTCCGCAGATTCATGCCGATAAGCGTGAAGACGTCGTGTCCGGTCAGGACGATGTCGATGATCTGCTGTCCAGCCTTGGTTTTTAAGGAGCACGTTTGATGAGCTTCGGCGCCGATGAAGAAATCCTCCAGGATTTCCTGGTAGAAGCCGGCGAAATTCTTGAGCAATTGTCCGAGCAACTGGTCGAGCTGGAAAGCCGACCTGACGATGCCGACCTGCTCAATGCGATCTTTCGCGGTTTCCACACTGTAAAAGGGGGCGCCGGCTTCCTTCAGCTGAACGAGCTGGTGGAGTGCTGCCATATCGCCGAGAACGTGTTCGACGTCCTGCGCAAAGGTGAGCGCCGGGTCGATGCGGAACTGATGGATGTGGTGCTTGAGGCACTGGATACGGTCAACAGCATGTTTGGCCAGGTGCGCGAGCGTGCCGAAGTGACACCGGCCACCCCCGCACTGCTGGCAGCGTTGTCGCGCCTGGCCGAACCTGGCGCAGCCGAAACTGTTGCAGCGCCTGCACCGGCACAGGTTGCCGACGTGGCGGTTGCCGCGCCGGCCGAGGCCGAGGAGCAACACCAGGACATCACTGACAGTGAGTTCGAGCAGTTGCTCGATTCGCTCGATGCGGTCAAGGCGCAAGCGGCGGCCGACGAGCAGATGCAGGGCGAGACTGTCAGCGGTGCTGGTGATGAAATCACCGACGCCGAGTTCGAATCACTGCTCGACCAGTTGCACGGCAAGGGCCAGTTCAATGCCGAGGTCGCCGCGCCGCCGGTTGCCGTCAGCAGCGAAGCGGTCAGTGATGAGATCACCGACGCCGAGTTCGAATCACTGCTCGACCAGTTGCATGGCAAGGGCACCTTCCAGGCTGGCGCCTTGCCAGCCGCCCAGGCACCAGCACCTGCCGCGCCAGACAACAGCGCCACCAGCGATGAAATCAGCGAGCATGAGTTCGAAGCCCTGCTGGACCAGTTGCACGGCAAGGGCAAGTTCGGTGGCGATGTTGCCGCTGTAGAAGCCCCGGCTGCTGTCCAGGCGCAAGCGCCGGCTGCCGCCAAGGCCGAAAGCCCGCCGGTGGCCAAGCCCGCTGCCGCGCCAGCGCCTTCGCCGGCCAGCAAACCTGCCGCGGCGCCTCGCGCGCCGGCCCCGGCCGCCGAAAAGCATGCCGCCAGCGAAGCGGAAACCACGGTACGCGTCGATACCGCGCGCCTGGACGAGATCATGAACATGGTCGGTGAACTGGTGCTGGTGCGTAACCGCCTGGTGCGCCTGGGCCTGAACAGCGGCGACGAGGCCATGTCCAAGGCCGTGTCCAACCTTGACGTGGTCACCGCCGACCTGCAGACCGCGGTGATGAAAACCCGTATGCAGCCGATCAAGAAGGTCTTCGGCCGCTTCCCGCGCCTGGTCCGCGACCTGGCGCGGCAGTTGAAGAAAGAGATCAATCTGGAGCTGGTCGGCGAAGAGACCGACCTTGACAAGAACCTCGTAGAAGCCTTGGCCGACCCGCTGGTGCACTTGGTGCGCAATGCGGTCGACCACGGTATCGAGATGCCCGACGAGCGTGAAGCGTCTGGCAAGGCGCGTACCGGCCGCGTAGTGCTGTCGGCTGAACAGGAAGGCGACCACATCCTGCTGTCGATCTCGGACGACGGCAAGGGCATGGACCCGAACATCCTGCGCGCCAAGGCCGTGGAAAAGGGCCTGATGGACAAGGACGCCGCCGAGCGCCTGAGCGAGTCGGACTGCTACAACCTGATCTTCGCTCCGGGCTTCTCGACCAAGACCGAGATTTCCGATGTGTCCGGGCGTGGCGTGGGCATGGACGTGGTGAAAACCAAGATCTCCCAGCTCAACGGCTCGATCAACATTTTCTCGGCCAAGGGCCAAGGCTCCAAGATCGTCATCAAGGTGCCGCTGACCCTGGCGATCATGCCCACCCTGATGGTGATGCTGGGCAACCAGGCGTTTGCCTTCCCGCTGGTCAACGTCAACGAGATCTTCCACCTCGACCTGTCGCGCACCAACGTGGTGGACGGCCAGGAAGTGGTGATCGTGCGCGACAAGGCGCTGCCGCTGTTCTACCTCAAGCGCTGGCTGGTCCAGGGCCAGGTGCACGAAGAGCAGCACGAGGGCCACGTGGTGATTCTGTCGGTCGGCACCCAGCGCATCGGTTTTGTCGTTGACCAGCTGGTGGGCCAGGAAGAAGTGGTCATCAAGCCGCTGGGCAAGATGCTGCAAGGCACCCCGGGCATGTCCGGGGCCACCATTACCGGCGACGGTCGCATCGCGTTGATTCTCGACGTCCCGAGCATGCTCAAGCGTTACGCCGCGCGGCGTATTTGATTTCGGTGGCGCGCCCTGGCGGGTTGCGCCGCCTAATGGAGTGTTTATGGCAGTCAAGGTCCTGGTGGTGGATGATTCTGGTTTCTTCCGCCGCCGTGTCTCGGAAATCCTCTCGGCGGATCCAACGATCCAGGTAGTGGGTACCGCGACCAACGGCAAGGAAGCAATCGACCAGGCGCTGGCGCTCAAGCCCGATGTGATCACCATGGACTACGAAATGCCCATGATGGATGGCATTACCGCCGTGCGACACATCATGCAGCGCTGCCCGACGCCCGTGTTGATGTTTTCGTCGCTGACCCATGAAGGCGCCCGTGTCACCCTCGACGCGCTGGATGCCGGCGCTGTGGACTACCTGCCGAAAAACTTCGAGGACATCTCGCGCAACCCTGACAAGGTCAAGCAGTTGCTGTGCGAGAAGGTGCACACCATTTCGCGCAGCAACCGCAGGATCGGCAGCTATGCCAGAACGGCGCCGGTCGCCGCGCCAGCGCCGGCCAGCACCTTCGCCAGCCAGGCGCAGACGCGCCCGGCAGCGCCTGCCCGTGCAGCGGCCCCGACACCGGCGGCCTCGCAGTCGCCGGCACCCAAGCGCAAACCCTACAAACTGGTGGCCATCGGTACCTCCACGGGGGGGCCGGTGGCGCTGCAGCGGGTACTGACCCAGCTGCCGGCCAATTTCCCGGCGCCGATCGTGTTGATCCAGCACATGCCGGCGGCGTTCACCAAAGCGTTTGCCGAACGCCTGGACAAGCTGTGCCGCATCAGCGTCAAGGAAGCCGAAGACGGCGACATGCTGCGCCCGGGCCTGGCCCTGCTGGCCCCCGGTGGCAAGCAGATGATGATCGATGGCCGTGGCACGGTGAAGATCCTGCCCGGCGACGAGCGCCTGAACTACAAACCGTGCGTGGACATCACCTTCGGTTCGGCGGCCAAGTCGTACGGCGACAAGGTGTTGTCGGTGGTGCTCACCGGCATGGGCGCCGATGGCCGCGAGGGCGCGCGCCTGCTCAAGCAGGGGGGCAGCACGGTGTGGGCTCAGGATGAAGCCAGCTGCGTGATTTATGGCATGCCCATGGCCATCGTCAAGGCCAACCTGGCGGATGCCGTGTACAGCCTTGACGAAATCGGCAAGCACCTGGTGGAGGCGTGCGTCTGATGGACGTCCTTAGCCTGATCGGTCTGATTCTGGCTTTCGTTGCCATCGTCGGTGGCAACTTCCTTGAAGGCGGTCATGTCGGTGCTCTGGTCAATGGCCCGGCGGCTCTGATCGTGCTGGGAGGCACCCTGGCGGCGGCGTTGTTGCAGTCGCCGCTGTCGTCGTTCAAGCGTGCCTTGCAGATTTTGCGTTGGATCCTGTTTCCACCGCGGGTCGATCTGGCGGGCGGCATCGACCGAGTGGTGAACTGGAGCCTGACCGCTCGCAAAGAAGGCCTGCTGGGCCTGGAAGGGGTAGCGGACAGCGAGCCCGACCCCTATGCGCGCAAGGGCCTGCAACTGCTGGTGGACGGTGCCGAGCCGGAAGCAATCCGCAGCATCCTTGAGGTCGACTTCCTTACCCAGGAAGGCCGTGACATCCAGGCAGCCAAGGTATTCGAAAGCATGGGCGGCTATGCGCCGACCATCGGCATCATCGGGGCGGTCATGGGCCTTATCCATGTGATGGGCAATCTGGCCGACCCGTCGCAACTGGGCAATGGCATTGCCGTCGCCTTTGTCGCCACCATTTACGGTGTGGCCAGTGCCAACCTTGTGCTATTGCCGGTCGCCAGCAAGCTCAAGGCCATCGTCATGCGCCAGTCGCGCTACCGTGAAATGCTGCTCGAAGGCCTGCTGTCGATTGCCGAAGGTGAAAACCCGCGCTCGATCGAGCTGAAGCTGCAAGGCTTCATGGAGTAACCCATGCGTCGCCGTCGTCATACCGAGGAACACGAAAACCACGAGCGCTGGCTGGTGTCGTACGCCGACTTCATCACGTTGCTGTTCGCCTTCTTCGTGGTGATGTATTCCATTTCCTCGATCAACGAGGGTAAGTACAAGGTTATTTCCCAGGCCTTGCTTGGGGTATTCAACGACCCCGAGCGCAGCATGAAGCCGATCCCGATTGGCGATGAGCAGCCGCTGAGCGTGCGCCCGGCCGAACCGCTGGTCAAAGACAGCGAGCAGACCGAAGCGGGCCTGGCGGCGACCAATGTCGACCCGTTGAAAACCATCAGCGATGACGTGCGCGATGCCTTCGGCGACCTGATCAACAGCGACCAGATGACTGTGCGCGGCAACGAGCTGTGGGTGGAGATCGAGCTCAACTCATCGCTGCTGTTTGGCAGCGGTGATGCGATGCCCAGTGACAAGGCGTTTGCGATCATCGAGAAGGTGGCCAACATCCTCAAGCCGTTCGCCAACCCGGTACACGTCGAAGGCTTCACCGACAACCTGCCGATCCGCACCGCGCAGTACCCCACCAACTGGGAGTTGTCCTCGGCGCGCGCGGCCAGCATCGTGCGCCTGCTGGCCATGGAGGGCGTCAACCCGGCACGCATGGCTTCGGTGGGCTACGGCGAGTACCAGCCGGTAGCCAGCAACGATACCGCCGAAGGGCGCGCACGCAACCGCCGGGTGGTGCTGGTGATTTCCCGTAATCTGGAAGTGCGCCGCAGCCTGACAGGCTCGGGCAGCGCCAATGCCACACCGGATGCCGCATTGCGCCGGGCTGGCACACAAAGTGCACCGGCAATACAAGCAACGGTAGCGAGGCCGTGATACGTCAATTCCCCGTCGCTGATACGAACACGATTTTGAATGTGCCGCCGCCCCCTGTGGGAGCGGGCATGCCCGCGAAGCCAGCGACTCGGTGAATGGCACCGGCTACGCCGGTGTTCGCGGGCTTGCCCGCTCCCACAGAGGGGAGTGCGAGCTTTGAAGTTTTGCGCATGACGGTTGTTTCTACAGTGTCCCTGCCAAATCAATAGATAGAGTTTGCTTGATGAGAGTCTGGGCAGTAGCCAATCAAAAAGGTGGTGTCGGCAAGACCACCACTACCATTGCCCTGGCCGGCCTGCTGGCCGAGGCCGGCAAGCGCGTGGTCGTCGTCGACCTCGACCCGCACGGCTCGATGACCAGCTACTTCGGGCACAACCCGGATGCCCTGGAACACAGCTGCTACGACCTGTTCCTGCACAAGGGCACGGTGCCCGAAGGCTTGCCCGGGCAACTGCTGCTGCCCACCAGCGATGAGCGCATTTCGCTGTTGCCGTCGAGTACCGCGCTGGCGGTGCTGGAGCGCCAGTCGCCAGGGCAGAATGGCCTGGGCCTGGTAATCGCCAAGAGTCTGGCGCAGCTGTGGCAGGATTTCGACTATGCCCTGATCGACAGCCCACCCTTGCTGGGTGTGCTGATGGTCAATGCCCTGGCCGCCAGCCAGCAGCTTGTGATCCCGGTGCAAACCGAGTTCCTCGCCGTGAAGGGCCTGGAGCGCATGGTCGGCACCTTGGCCATGGTCAACCGTTCGCGCAAGCAGGCGCTGCCGTACCAGATCGTACCGACCCTGTTCGACCGTCGTACCCAGGCGTCGCTGGGCACCCTCAAGTTGCTGCGTGACACCTACGGGCAGCATGTGTGGCAGGGCTACATCCCGGTGGATACGCGCCTGCGCGATGCCAGTCGCAAGGGCGTCACGCCTTCGCAGTTCGACAGCAAGAGCCGTGGGTTGATCGCCTACAGGGCGCTGCTCAAGCACCTGCTCACCTACAAGAACGCAGTGCAGGTGGCCTGATGACTCAAACCCGGCAAACCAGCACCCGGCCCCAGATGGCCCTGCAATCGTACCTGGACGGCTTGCTGCAGGAGGCCACCGAGGCCGAAGACCTGAGCGAGCAGCCGGCAGTGGCGGATGAGTTCGCCGAGGCGGTGCGCGAGGAGCAGGCTCGCGATGCCCGGCAGCCAGCCCGGCCAGAGCCCGCCGAAGCCGCCGCCAGCTTTGTCCCGCGGCCGTTCGCCGAACCCCGGCTGGCGGTACTGCCCAGCGTGATGCCGGTGGAAGCCCCGGTGGTGTCGGTGGTCGAGCAGGAGGTCGTGGCCGAAGCCAGCATCCCGGTACTGGTCGAAGAACAAACCGTGGAACCGGCTGTGCCGCTGGTCGACGTGCATCTGCCGGCACCCAACCTGCCCGTACCCCCGGCCACTGTCGACGGTCGTCCGGTGTGGGCGGCCGAGCCGTTCGAATGCCTGCTGTTCGACGTTGCCGGCCTGACCCTGGCGGTGCCGTTGGTGTGCCTGGGCTCGATCTACACCCTGGCTGGCCAGGAGCTGACGCCACTGTTCGGCCAGCCCGACTGGTTCCTCGGCATCCTGACCTGCCAGGCCGGCAACCTGAAGGTGCTGGACACTGCGCGTTGGGTAATGCCCGACCGCTACCGCGATGATTTTCGCCAGGGCCTGCAATACGTGATTTCGGTACAGGGCTACGAATGGGGGCTGGCGGTGCATCAGGTCAGCCGCTCGCTGCGCCTGGACCCGTCGGAGATCAAGTGGCGCAGCCAGCGTGGCCAGCGCCCCTGGCTGGCCGGCACCGTAATCGAACACATGTGCGCACTGCTCGACGTCGCCGCACTGGCCGAGCTGATCGCCAGCGGTGCGGTCAAGCAGATGCACGCCAAACAGAAATGACACAGAACATACCGCCAGCGGCGGATTTTGAGGGTAGGGGAATGAAAAAGTCGTCTGCACAAGGTTCCGAAGATCCGATCCTGCAGTGGGTTACCTTCCGTCTGGACAACGAGTCCTACGGCATCAATGTGATGCAGGTGCAGGAAGTCCTGCGCTACACCGAGATTGCCCCGGTGCCGGGTGCGCCGAGCTACGTGCTGGGCATCATCAACTTGCGCGGCAACGTGGTGACGGTGATCGACACGCGTCAGCGTTTTGGCCTGATGCCGACCGAAGTGACCGACAACACCCGTATCGTCATCATCGAAGCCGACAAGCAAGTGGTCGGCATTCTGGTCGACAGCGTGGCCGAAGTGGTTTACCTGCGCCAGTCCGAAATCGAGACCGCGCCGAACGTGGGTAACGAAGAGTCGGCCAAGTTCATTCAGGGCGTGTGCAACAAGAATGGCGAACTGCTGATCCTGGTCGAACTGGACAAGATGATGACCGAGGAAGAGTGGTCCGAGCTGGAGAACATCTGAGTTGATCCTAGAGGTTGCTGTCATCTTCCTGGCGCTGGCCTGGGCGCTGAGCCTTTGGTTTTTCCTCAACTACAGCAAGCGCCAGCGCGAGCTGGCTGCGCAGCAGGCCGAGGGCGATGCGCTGCGTGACCAGCGCATCAAGGACTTGGCCAAGCGTCTGGATGACTACCAGAACGGCACGGTGCGCATGGGGGAGGCCATCCATGAGCTGCGTGCGACGGTGGCTACCCTGCCAGACCGGCTGGAGCGCCTGGAGCAGCGCGACCCCAGCAACGTTACCTTTAGCCAGGCGGCCAAGCTGGTGGGGATGGGGGCGAGTATCGATGAGTTGACCCAGAGCTGCGGCCTGACCCAGGCCGAGGCGGAGTTGATGAGCAAGGTCTATCGTGCTCCTTGACGGGGATACCCTCGGCAGCAGGTACGTCGCCTGGGAAATCGAGCGGCGCCCATGCGTCGCTCGATTTGAAAGGTGTCGCCAGGCCCGTTCAGTACCCGCAGCTCATTTCAATTGCGAACCCAGGAGTGATTGCCGCCCACGCCGGCGAATCGGTTCAGGGGCAGCAGTTGCTTCAGGGCTGTATTGACTTGCGAAGGGTTGATGAATGGATAGGTGTTGACGCTTGGCATGGTGTGCAGGTTGAGGATCTGGCGCAGGGTCCGCAACCCGGGTAGATGGCGATCGACCACTTCGGTGAGCAGTGCCGGCCCGGTGAGGTAGCTGAGCGTGTTGGCATAGCGATAGAAACCGCTCGGGTCCTGTTCCAGGCTCGGTCGGCTTTCGTAGAAGTCTGCATGGGTCTGGAAACGTGCGAGCATTTCATCGGAGATCGCATCCAGCAGTGGGTTGCCTGGGTGGCTACCAATGAGGCTGGTGTTGTACAGGCAATTCATGCTCATCTTCTCGTTGGACATCGGCGTTGGCAGCAGCAGCCCATCGGGTGGGGTGCGCAGCTCGACCTGATCGATCGTTTCGCCCTTGCCGTCCGGCAGCAGGAAGTCGTCCACGTCCATGTACAACCCACCCTCATGGTGCAGCATCCGGTAGCGCAGCACATCGGTCGCAGACGCGTAATTGGTGGCGATGCCACCGTTGCCATCCAGCGCTGCCTCGTACTGCGCGTAATAGCGGCTCTGGCGGAAGGCCCGGAAGAAGCCTTGCTCTTCAAGCGGTAATACCTGCAGCCCTGGCGCCCGGGCTGCCAATAGCCTTGCGTTCTGTTCGTAGGCGGTAGGCGAAGCCTTCGACAGAAACAGGCGCATGCTGTATTCACTGTCGCTCAGGCGCGCGGCGTTGGCGGCAAGGTTGGCCAGCAATGGCTCGCTTATGACTTTGTCGCCGACCCAGAGGCTGGAGATAAGATTGGGGATGGGGGCGCTGTCCGGGGCCGGTGTCGGAATGGTGACTGGCAGTGGCAGGTCGACACCCAGCGCGCGCAAGGTGCGGGTGCGCATGGCGTCGGTGACTGGGCGCTGCCTGTCGAGCGCCACAAGGTCACGGCTGCCAGGCACTGCGATGTAGGCTTGCGGCTCGACCTCGTTGACGGTTTCCTTGATGATGAATGCGTCGTGCTCCATGTCATAGACCACGCGTGCATTGTAGGTTTCGATGCTGCATTCCAGGTCGTCCAGTTCGCCATCGTAGTGTGGCAAGCGTATCACCGCGCCGGCAACAGCCGGGTCGCCTTCGTCAAGCGGTGTAATCGGCTCGTGGTGGTGGAAGTACTCTGCGCCTTCTGGCTCGGGAAGCCGTGGTGGACTGTTCGGGCTTAGCGGATAGCCGAGCTGCCCGTTGACCTCGCGCGGCATGACAAAACCATCGCTTTTGAACTCGAACAGGGCCTTGATGCCTGCTGTGCCCTCCGTTGCCAGCGGTACGGCGTTGAACAGCCCCCAGGCGATGTCGCCCACCCCGTCCTGTTTGGCTTTCAGGCTGTGGCCGTTGATCACCTGATCCAGGCCCAGGCCCAACTGGGCAATGCCACCGAGCGCCAGCAGTGGCGCCAGCCCCGGCACCACCAGGCACAGTGGCGCTAGCAGGTTGAGCGTATTGGTGAGGTAGCCTCGCCATTTGGCTTTGGTAACCTGGCTATCGGTGGTGATGACAAAATCGGCATCGTCGTAGCTGCGCCGGCGCTGGCGCTCGGTCAGGGCTGCGAACATATCCCCGGTCAGTTTGGGGTTGTACTTGCCAGGTTTGTAGTTCACGTAGGTTCTGGGGGGCCAGACGCCATCATCGTTGAAATAACCATGTTCAGGTGGCAACCGGTGCCGGTCCGGATAGTCGCCAAGGCCCTCGAGCGCGGTGTCCAGGCCGCTGAAATCGAGGCCCTGAGGGCGGTCGGCGAGCCTGAAGTGTTGTTTGAGTGCCTCGCGTCGGGCGGGGTCCTTGCACTGATCGCCCACCCAGTCCTTGAGCAGGTTCTCGCTGGCGAATTCGAGCAAGGGCGAGCTGTTACCTGGCATGTACAGCAGGGTCAGATCGCTGTGGGGGGCATTGATGTACAGCAGGTCGGTGGCCGCATAGCCATAGATGCTCAGCGTGCTCACCCGTATCTTGAAGCGCTGCGGCATCATGCCGGCGGCTTGCCATGCCAGCTCCCTGGCGGCATCACTCAGGCGCCCCTGGCTGACCTGGGCGTTGCAGGCGGCGATGAAATTGAGCTTGCTGGCCAGGCGGTGACTGTCCTGATGCTCCTGCCAGTAAGCGTCGAGCATGGCTTTGAATGGCTGGTGAAAGTCCAGCGCTTCTATGAACCGCTGGAAAGCTTCAGCCGGTACCTGAACATGGGTCGAAGCATCGTAACGGGCAGGGGACGATCGCTGGAACAGGCCGTTGTACACTTCGAAGGCTGCGCCCTGATGGCCAAAGCCCAGCGCTGGCAGGCGATCGACCAGCTTCAAGGGCCCTTGGGGAAAGGTGCCTGCCCAGGGGTTGGCGAACAGCGCGCCGATGAGGTTGTTATCGGACTCCCCTTGCCAGTTGCCCAGCAGCGCCTGGGTCATGCTCTGGGTCTGCTGGACCGCTGCCACATACCCTTGATCATCCGGCCGGTAGTGCAGGGTGACCACATCGACGCGATCGGGGTCGATATGCACACCTTGCCCGGCAAGCCACTGCCGGATCAAGCGACTGGCTTCGCGGTCCGGGCGTGGGATGTTGGCCAGATGGTCTACTACGAACTGCACGCCTTTGGCGTTGATTCTGCTGTCGATCATGACGGTACACCTTGTACGTGGGAGGCCGACAAGGTTGGGCGCATGGAGGGGGAGGGGGTGGTAGATATTTACTGGCCAGTGCCGGGCAGCGGGGGCAATGGTGGGGTGATATCGCGTTCTGCCGGGCGCGGATCATCGAAGCCGGCGGGTACCTTGCCGCGCAGGTGCCAGGCGAAGGCGATGATCTCGGCAATGGTCAGATACAGCGCCTCGGGTATTTGATCGCCCAGCTCCAGCCGCGCCAGCAGGCGCACCAGCTCGGCGTTTTCGTAGATCGGCACTTCGTGTTCGCGGGCGAGCGCAAGGATGGCCTCGGCCAGCTCCTCGTCGCCCTTGGCGGTGAGAGTCGGTGCCTGATGGCCGTCGTAGTTCAGCGCTATGGCTTGGCGTGGCGTCGTGTCGTTCATGCGGTTTCGTCCACCCAGCGTTGTTCCATCCGTGTGCGTGGCCCCTGCGGCGGTATGCCCGGGTGGCACTCCAGGTCGCCGACTTCCAGGCCCCGGGCCAGCAGGCGCGCGCGCAGCGCGCCAAGCTGGGTGTCGATCAACCGCGCGGTCTGCTCGCGCTCCGCCCATAGCTGCCCGCTCAGGCGGCCCTCGCTCAGTTGTGCCTGCACTTGCATGGGGCCGAGCGGGGACAGGTCGAAGGCCAGCTCGATGCGCCACAGGGCTTGGCGAGGGTCTTGGGCTTCATGTTGGCGGTCGGCCTGTTGTTGTGGGGTTTCTTCGCGCTGCAGTTTGACTTGCAGCGGGATGAAGTCCTGGCCGTGGCGGATCGGCACTTCGGTTTGCCAGGTGGTCTGCAGGTTGCCGTTTTCCAGCGTGCCGGTTTGTTGCAGGCTGCTCATGGCGTGGCTCTGCAAGCGTGAGACGGCAGCAGCAGCCAGGCGCAGCAACTGTTGCAGGTCGCCTTCGTCCTCCAGGGCCTTGAGCAGGCGCGACGGTAATGGGAACGCGCCCGGCTGCGGCTTGGGGCTGACCCGCTCAAGCATGCCCAGTGCGCTGCGCGCCAAAGCCGGCATGGTCACGGCCAGGCTGGCGGGGTTGAGATTGGCAGGGCTTGCCGGGAGGGCAGGGGCCTGGGCCATCAGCCGCAGCAAATGCGCCTTGAGGTCGGTGGCGACGCTGGCGGTGGACCCGCTCAGCAGCTTCGCTTCGAGAAAGCTGCCGCTGTTGTTCAGGGCCTGGGCCACTGCCTTGGCGTCGCCCAGTTGTCGGGCATCCGGCAGCCCGGCCAGCAGGCGTTCGGCGCTGGCGCGCAGGTCGCCATCGACGCCGGGGTCGCGGGTGAGCTGTTGCAGGGCGTTGAGCAGGCCGGGCAGCGAGGCTTGGCGGTTCTGCTGGGTCAGCAGCTGTTGGGCAATGCTGAGTTGGTCCTGCCTGCCGCTGAGCGGCACGAAGCGCAATGACTGATCACCCTGCACCAGGGCGCTGAGCAGGCTGCCAATGGCCAGCGGGCGCGGGCTGTCGATGCTCAGTGTGGCACCGGCCTGATTGCTGTTGAGCAGGCTGACCAGCGCCCGGTACACGGCCGGTTGGCCGGGTGCCTGGGCCAGCAGCTGGTTGGTCAGGACCTTGCCTTGCAGCAAGGTGCCGACCGGCACCTTGCTGGTGTCCAGCTGGGTGAGGGTGGCGACCTGGCTGGCGCTGGCCTGTTGCAGCATGATCGCCAGGCGATTGCTTTCGGTCTGGCTGACGGTGATCTGGCTGCCTTGTGGCAGCGGCTGGCTGGCATTGGCCTGAAGCTGGGTCTGGACGCCGTTGGCCTGCATCAGCCGTAGCACCAGCTGAAAGTCCTGGCCCGTCTGGCGCAATGATAAAACCTCGGCTTGCGCGGTTTCGCCGGGGGCCAGCAGCCCAGGCTGCGCCTGGATCAGGCGCAGCAGATCGCCGGTCATGCCCGCCTTCATGGCTTGGCTGTTGATCGCGGTTTGTGCGCCGAGACTATTGATTTCAGTCATGATTGTATACAACCTGTCGAGCCCGGCCTCTTGGCAGCGCGGCGGCGCGTGTAATAATGCCGCGCGCCCGTGGTTGCCAGTATAACGGCAGCGCGCGGGGCGACTTGAGACACAAGGGTTTTGGAGCGGTGTTGGCTGTTTCGCGGGTGAACCCGCTCCTACAGGGTTCTGTAGGAGCGGGTTCACCCGCGAAACAGGCGACGCCGCTCCAAAGCCCTACTAAAGATAAGGCGAAACCGTGACCCTTCACCTCCAAGCCGCAGGCCTGGCCTGCGAGCGCGACTGGCGCCTGCTGTTCGAGCAGCTCGATTTCGAGCTGGGCGCCGGCGACATGCTGCAGATCAGTGGCCCCAACGGCAGTGGCAAGACCAGCCTGTTGCGCCTGCTGGCCGGGCTGATGCAGCCGACGGCCGGGCAGATTCTGCTGGGTGGCAAGCCCCTGGCCGAACAGCGACATGCCCTGGCCAGCGCCCTGCTGTGGATTGGCCACGCCGCCGGCATCAAGGACTTGCTAACCGCCGAGGAGAATCTCACCTGGCTGTGCGCCTTGCACCAGCCGGCCAGCCGCGAGGCGATCTGGGCGGCGCTGGAGGCTGTCGGCCTGCGCGGTTTCGAAGACGTCCCCTGCCATACCCTGTCGGCCGGCCAGCAGCGCCGCGTGGCGCTGGCCCGGCTGCACCTGGCTTGCCCGCCGCTATGGATTCTTGACGAGCCGTTCACCGCGCTGGACAAGCAAGGCGTGGCGCAGCTTGAAGCGCACCTGGCAGCCCACTGCGAGCAGGGCGGCACGGTGGTGCTGACGACTCACCACACACTGGAACGCAAGCCCTCCGGTTACCGAGAACTGAACCTGGGGCAATGGGCGGCATGAGCGTATTCATTTTGTTACTGCGCCGCGAAGCGCGCCTGCTGTTCCGTCGCCCGGCCGAACTGGCCAACCCGTTGGTGTTCTTCGCCATCGTCGTGGCCATGTTCCCGCTGGCGGTCGGCCCGGAAAGCCAATTGTTGCAAACCTTGTCGCCGGGCCTGGTCTGGGTGGCGGCGTTGCTGGCCGTGTTGTTGTCGCTGGACGGCCTGTTCCGCAGCGATTTCGAAGACGGCTCGCTGGAGCAATGGGTGCTGTCGCCGCACCCACTGGCGTTGCTGGTGCTGGCCAAGGTGCTGGCGCACTGGATCTTTTCCGGGCTGGCGCTGGTATTGTTGGCGCCACTGCTGGCACTGATGCTGGGGCTGCCAAGCCATTGCCTGCCGGTGCTACTCGGTTCGCTGCTGCTGGGGACGCCGGTATTGAGCTTGCTGGGCGCGGTAGGTGCGGCACTGACAGTCGGCCTTAAACGCGGAGGTTTGTTACTGGCGTTGCTGATTCTGCCGTTGTATATCCCTGTATTGATCCTGGGCAGTGGTGCGTTGCAAGCGGCGTTGCAAAATATGCCGGCAACCGGCCATCTGCTCTGGCTCGCCAGCCTGACGGCCCTGGCCGTTACCCTGGCACCCTTTGCGATAGCGGCCGGCCTGAAGATCAGCGTCGGCGAATAACGAGTCCCGGGCTCTCAAGCCCGGCAAATACCCTGGATGTACCCTGATGAAAATAAGCTGGACGTGGTTCCACAAGCTGGGCTCCCCGAAATGGTTCTATGCCATCAGCGGCCGCATGCTGCCGTGGCTGGCCGGTGCTGCCGTGCTCCTGCTGCTGGTCGGCATCACCTGGGGCCTGGCCTTCGCCCCCCAGGACTACCAGCAAGGCAACAGCTTCCGCATCATCTATATCCACGTGCCGGCGGCGATGCTGGCGCAGTCCTGCTATGTGCTACTGGCGGTGGCCGGGGTGGTGGGGCTGGTGTGGAAGATGAAACTGGCCGACGTTGCCCTGCAATGTGCCGCGCCCATTGGCGCCTGGATGACCGCCGTGGCGCTGATTACCGGCGCCATCTGGGGCAAACCGACCTGGGGCAGCTGGTGGGTGTGGGATGCCCGCCTTACGTCCATGCTCATCCTGCTGTTCCTGTACTTCGGCATTATTGCGCTGGGCCAGGCGATCAGTAATCGTGACAGTGCAGCCAAGGCCTGTGCGGTGCTTGCGATTGTCGGTGTGGTGAATATCCCGATCATCAAGTATTCAGTGGAGTGGTGGAACACCCTGCACCAGGGCGCCACCTTCACCCTTACCGAAAAGCCGGCGATGCCGGCCGAAATGTGGCTGCCGCTGTTGTGCACGGCGCTGGGTTTCTACTGTTTCTTCGGCGCCGTACTGCTGCTGCGCATGCGCCTTGAAGTGCTCAAGCGCGAAGCACGCGCCAGTTGGGTCAGGGACGAAGTATTGAACAGCCTGGGGCGGAGGGCCACACAATGAGCTTTGCCACCTTCGGTGACTTTCTCGCCATGGGCCACCATGGCCTGTACGTGTGGTCGGCCTATGGCATCTGCCTGGCGGTGCTGGCGCTGAATGTCGGTGCGCCACTGCTGGCTCGTCGTCGCTATTTGCAAGAAGAGGCGCGCCGTTTGCGCCGGGAGAACAACCAGTGAATCCGCAGCGCAAGAAACGCCTGTTGCTCATCGTCGGCCTGCTGGTCGGCGTCGGGGTTGCCGTCGGCTTTGCCTTGAGCGCATTGCAGCAGAACATCAACCTGTTCTATACACCGACCCAGATCGCCAACGGCGAAGCCCCGCTGGACACGCGCATCCGCGCCGGCGGCATGGTGGAGAAAGGCTCGGTGCAGCGTTCGGCCGACTCGCTGGACGTGCGTTTCGTGGTAACCGACTTCAACAAGTCGGTACCCATCACCTACCGCGGCATCCTCCCCGACCTGTTCCGGGAAGGGCAGGGCATCGTCGCCCTTGGCAAGCTCAATGCCGACGGTGTGGTGGTAGCCGATGAAGTGCTGGCCAAGCACGACGAGAAATACATGCCGCCCGAAGTCACCAAGGCCCTGAAGGAAAGCGGCCAGGCCGCTGCCGGCGGAGAGACGAAGCCATGAACGCAGCACTGGTAGTCCCCGAACTGGGCCAGTTGGCGATGATTCTGGCCATCTGCTTTGCCGTCGTACAGGCCAGTGTGCCGTTGCTTGGCGCGTGGCGTGGCGACAGCCTGTGGATGAGCCTGGCGCGGCCGGCAGCGTGGGGGCAGTTCGCCTTCCTGGCGTTTGCCTTTGCCTGCCTGACCCATGCCTTCATGACAGACAATTTCTCGGTCGCCTATGTGGCCAGCAACTCCAACAGCGCCTTGCCCTGGTACTACAAGTTCAGTGCGGTGTGGGGCGCCCATGAGGGTTCGTTGCTGCTTTGGGCGCTGATCCTCGGCGGCTGGACCTTTGCCGTGTCGGTGTTCTCCCGGCAGTTGCCGCAGGTGATGCTGGCCCGCGTGCTGGCGGTAATGGGCATGATCAGCGTGGGCTTCCTGAGCTTCCTGATCATTACTTCCAACCCGTTCCAGCGCCTGCTGCCGCAGGTGCCGACCGATGGCCGTGACCTTAACCCGCTGCTGCAGGACTTTGGCCTGATCGTTCACCCACCCATGCTCTACATGGGCTACGTGGGCTTCTCGGTGGCCTTCGCGTTCGCCATTGCCGCCTTGCTCGGCGGCCGGCTGGACGCTGCCTGGGCGCGCTGGTCGCGGCCGTGGACCATCGTCGCCTGGGCTTTCCTGGGTGTTGGCATCACCTTGGGGTCGTGGTGGGCCTACTACGAACTGGGCTGGGGTGGCTGGTGGTTCTGGGACCCGGTGGAAAACGCCTCGTTCATGCCTTGGCTGGTGGGCACCGCACTGATCCACTCGCTGGCGGTGACCGAGAAACGCGGGGTATTCAAGAGCTGGACGGTGCTGCTGGCAATTGCCGCATTCTCGCTGAGCCTGCTGGGTACCTTCCTGGTGCGTTCCGGGGTGCTGACCTCGGTGCACGCGTTTGCCGCCGACCCGTCGCGGGGTATTTTCATCCTGTTTTTCCTGCTGTTCGTGGTCGGCGGGTCGCTCACCCTGTTCGCCCTGCGCGCACCGGTGGTCAAGAGCCAGGTCGGTTTCGCCCTGTGGTCGCGTGAAACGCTGCTGCTGGCCAACAACCTGGTGCTGGTGGTCGCAGCTTCGATGATTCTGCTCGGTACCCTGTACCCATTGGTACTCGATGCCCTGACCGGGGCCAAGCTGTCGGTCGGCCCGCCCTATTTCGACGCCTTGTTCCTGCCGCTGATGGCGCTGCTGATGGTGGTGCTGAGCGTGGGCGTGGTGGTGCGCTGGAAGGACACCCCGGGCAAATGGTTGGTCAGCATGATGACCCCGGTATTGATCGGCAGTGCCATCCTTGCCCCGGTTGCCGGCTTTATCGTCGACGACTTCGACTGGCCGACGCTGACGGCCTTCGCCCTGGCCGCCTGGGTAGTGCTTGGCGGGCTGCGTGACATTTTCGACAAGACCCGCCACAAGGGCCTGGTCAAAGGCCTGCCGGGCCTGGGCCGCAGCTACTGGGGCATGCAACTGGCGCACCTGGGCCTGGCGGTGTGTGCGCTGGGCGTGGTGCTGTCCAGCAACAACAGCGCCGAGCGCGACCTGCGCATGGCGCCGGGCGAAAGCGTGGAGCTGGGTGGCTACCACTTCCTGTTCCAGGGCGCCAAGCACTTCGAGGGGCCGAACTTCATCTCTGACAAGGGCACCATCGTGGTCAGCCGCGATGGCCGTGAAGTGACCACACTTTACCCGGAGAAGCGCCTGTACACCGTGCAACAGTCGATGATGACCGAAGCGGGCATCGACGCCGGCTTTACCCGCGACCTGTACGTCGCGCTTGGCGAGCCACTGGCGAATGGCGCCTGGGCTGTGCGCATACATATTAAGCCTTACGTCCGCTGGATCTGGCTGGGCGGTCTGCTGACCGGCCTGGGCGGGTTGCTGGCGGCCCTCGACCGGCGCTACCGCGTCAAGGTCAAGACCCGGGTGCGTGATGTCCTGGGCGTGTCTGGAGCAGCTGCATGAAGCGTTGGATCATGGTAGTGCCCCTTGCAGTGTTCCTGCTGGTGGCGGTCTTCCTCTACAAGGGGCTTTTCCTCAAGCCCGACGAGCTGCCTTCGGCAATGATCGGCAAACCGTTCCCGGTGTTTTCCCTGGCGTCGACACAGGGGGACCGCACCCTGACTCAGGCCGACTTGCAGGGGCGCCCGGCACTGGTCAACGTGTGGGCCACCTGGTGCCCGTCTTGCAAGGTCGAGCACCCGTACCTGAACCAGCTGGCACAGCAGGGGGTGGTGATCCATGGGGTCAACTACAAGGATGACAACGCCGCCGCGCAGAAGTGGTTGGCCGAGTTCCACAACCCCTATCAGCTGGATATTCGTGACGAACAGGGCAGCCTGGGCCTGGACCTTGGGGTGTATGGGGCGCCGGAAACCTTCCTGATCGATGCCAAGGGCATCATCCGCTACAAGCACGTCGGCATCGTCGATGCCACGGTCTGGCGTGAACAGCTGGCGCCGTTGTACCAGGGCCTGATTGATGAGGCCAAGCCATGAGGCGTTGGCTGGCAGCTGCGGTGCTGGGCATGAGCCTGGCCGGTGTGGCCAAGGCGGCTATCGACACCTACCAGTTTCGCGACGAGGCAGAGCGCGAGCGTTACCAACAGTTGACCAAGGAACTGCGCTGCCCCAAGTGCCAGAACCAGGATATTGCCGACTCCAACGCGCCGATTGCTGCCGACCTGCGCCGAGAAATCTTCCGCATGCTTGGCGAAGGCCAGAGCAACCAGCAGATCATCGATTTCATGGTCGACCGCTATGGCGACTTCGTGCGCTACAAGCCGGCGCTCAGCGGGCGTACCTGGCTGCTGTGGTTTGGCCCGGGGATCTTGCTGGCCGGTGGCTTCGTGGTGCTGGCGGTGATCGTACGCCGGCGCCGTGCTACGGCCGTGCAGGGCGCCGATGAGTTGTCTGCCGAAGAACGCGAGCGTCTCGCCAAACTGCTGGAAAAAGAACAGACCCATGATTGAATTCTGGCTTAGCGCGGGCCTTCTGCTGCTCGCTGCCCTCAGCTTTTTGCTGCTCCCGATCCTGCGTGGCCGCCGTCGCCAGCAGGAAGAAGACCGCACGGCCTTGAACGTGGCCCTTTACCAGGAACGTGTCGCCGAACTGGCGGCCCAACAAGCCGCCGGTGTGCTCGATGAGGCGCAGATGGCCAAGGGCCGGGACGAGGCTGCCCGCGAGCTGCTGGCCGATACCGAAGGCGCCGAGGCCCCGCGCCAGGGGCATTTGGGCAAGGCCCTGCCGCTGCTGGCTGCGGTACTGGTACCGCTGATGGCGCTGGGGCTGTACCTGCATTTTGGGGCGGCCGACAAGGTGGCGCTGACCCAGGAGTTTGCCGAGGCTCCCAAGTCGATGGAAGAAATGACCACGCGCCTTGAACGCGTGGTGCAGGCCCAGCCGGATTCGGCCGAGGCCATGTATTTCCTTGGCCGGGCCTACATGGCCGAGCAGCGCCCGGCCGATGCCGCGCGTACGTTTGAACGGGCCGTGGCCCTGGCTGGCCGCCAGCCCGAGCTGCTGGGGCAGTGGGCCCAGGCCCAGTACTTTGCCGCCAACAAGCAGTGGAGCCCGCAATTGCAGGCGCTGACTGACGAAGCGCTGAAGGCGGACCCCAACGAGGTGACCAGCCTGGGCCTGCGCGGTATTGCCGCGTTTGAAGGCGAGCGCTATCAGGAAGCCATCGACTACTGGAAGCGCTTGCTGGCGCAGTTGCCAGAAGGTGATGCATCGCGGGCGGCGTTGCAGGGGGGGATCGACCGTGCCGCCGAGCGCCTGGGTGGCGCGCCAGTGCAGGCTACCGAGCCTGCACCTGTGGCGGCTCGCCTGAAAGTGCGGGTGGAACTGGCGGCTGCCTTGAAGGACAAGGTTCAGCCGGACGACACGGTGTTTATCTTCGCTCGCGCCAGCAATGGCCCGCCGATGCCGCTGGCGGCCAAGCGGGTGACCGTGGCGCAGTTGCCGATCGAGGTGGAGTTGTCTGATGCTGATGCGATGATGCCGCAGATGAAACTGTCGCAGTATGCCGAAGTCCAACTGGTTGCACGTGTTTCACGCGCGGGTCAGCCTACCCAGGGTGAGTGGATTGGCCAGGGTGCGCCGTTGTCTAGCGCCACCCAGGCTACCCAACGCCTGACCATCGACACTCCAGACCAGTAAGAGAGCAATGCCATGCACAGCACCGTCCGCCTGACCCTGATTACCCTGGCCCTGGGTTTGTCTGCGTGTACAGTGCATGAGCCGTACGAGCAGCCCGCGCCACCGATCGAGCGTGTGCCGCCGTCGGGGCCGGTGGTCAAGCCCTTGCCGGGCAGGCAGCCTTCCACTCAGCCGAGCAAGCCGGCGGCGATACCCAAGCCCATGCCGCGTACCTCGGCCAGCTTTGCGCCACCGCCTGGCGGGGCAAGTCATTGGGATCCCAAGCTGGGTGTATATGTGTTGGAGAAGCAGCCCAATACCTTCTACCGGCAGCGTACGTACTATCGGTTTGATAACGGCTGGAGTTGGTCGTTGAGCCCGAATGGGCCTTGGCAGGAAACTGACAGCAGTGGTGTACCCGGTGGGTTAGGGCGCGCGTTCGCACAGTAACGCTATTTCTGTATTCGCTTCTGTTTCTGTTTCTGCTCTTGATTTTGATTTTGCTTGTAAGCGCGCGATAGATCAGGCGACGCAGATTGCGACTTCAGGAGGCCGAGCGCAGGGCTTGCGAAGGGAGGTGACGGGCATGGATGCCCGTCAAGCGCTGAGGCCCCATGGATGGGGCCTGCAGCGCGTACTCCCGGGAGCAAGACCGTAGCGAGGGAACCCCGGAGCGTAGCGCA